>JAESFZ010000040.1_pt1 | contig 518021 bp, 475 predicted proteins | sample 9269561 | NCBI WGS metagenome assembly JAESFZ01 (sample SAMN14515552, study PRJNA621657) | algae metagenome | isolation source: Tildeniella nuda ZEHNDER 1965/U140 and co-occurring heterotrophs from wet... | place: Switzerland: Stansstaad, Zurih | collected 1965-01-01
GGCGTCTGCCACCTCCCCATCCCTGCGGGACGGGGAGGGACTCATGAAGTCACAACGGATTGCCATCCTTGTCCCGGTAGATCTCGCGGCGACCGACATGGTTCGCGGGGCCGACGAAGCCGTCTTCCTCCATCCGCTCGATCCACTTGGCCGCCGTGTTGTAGCCGACGCCCATCTGGCGCTGGAGCCACGATCCTGACGCCTTCTGGTTTTCGAACACGATCTGGCAGGCCTGCCGGTACTTGCGTTCTTCCGGGTTGTCCGACGCGGTGAATTCATCATCGAAGCCGAACCCGCCGCCGTCCTCAGGCTCTTCAGTGACGGCATCAATGTAGGTCGGCGATCCTTGCGCGCGCCAGTGATCGGCCACCGCCTCGACCTCCTCGTCCGACACGAACGGCCCGTGGACGCGCACCATCGCGCCGGTGTTGGGCTTGTAGAGCATGTCGCCCTTGCCCAGCAGCTGTTCGGCGCCCTGTTCGCCAAGGATGGTGCGGCTGTCGATCCGGCTGGTGACCTTGAAGCTGATGCGGGTCGGCAGGTTGGCCTTGATCACGCCGGTGATGACGTCGACCGAGGGGCGCTGGGTCGCCATGATGAGGTGGATGCCAGCCGCGCGCGACTTCTGCGAGAGGCGCTGGATCAGGACTTCGATTTCCTTGCCGATGGTGACCATCAAGTCAGCCAGCTCGTCGACGATCAGCACGATCTGCGGCAGCGGCTGGTAATCGAGCTGTTCTTCCTCGAACAATTGCTCGCCCGTCTCGGGGTCGAACCCGGTCTGCACCCGGCGCCCGAGCGGCTTGCCCTTGGCGATCGCGGCGGAGACCTTCTCGTTGAACGAGGTGATGTTGCGCGACGAGATCGCGCTCATCATCCGGTAGCGGCGCTCCATTTCCTCAACCGCCCACTTCAATGCGCGCACCGATTTGGCAGGCTCGGTCACCACCGGCGAGAGCAGGTGGGGGATGTCGTCATAGGTCTTGAGTTCGAGCACCTTGGGATCGATCAGGATCAGGCGCAGTTCGGTCGGCGTGAAGCGGTACAGCAGGCTCAGCAGGATCACGTTCAATCCGACCGACTTGCCCGATCCGGTTGTGCCCGCGACCAGCAAGTGCGGCATGGCGGCCAGATCGGCGATGATCGGCTCGCCCGCGATATCCTTGCCGAGGATGATCGGCAGGTTGCCCTTGGCATCGGCAAAATCGGCGCAGGCGGCCAGTTCCTTCAGCATCACCACCTGGCGATCCTGATTGGGCAATTCGATGCCCATGACGGTGCGCCCGGGGATCGGCGACACGCGCGCGGAGATCGCGCTCATGTTGCGGGCGATGTCTTCGGCAAGGCCGACCACGCGGCTGGCTTTGATGCCGGGAGCGGGCTCCAGCTCGTACATCGTCACCACCGGGCCGGTGCGCACGGCGGTGATCTCGCCCTTCACGTTGAAATCGTCGAGCACGTTTTCGAGTAGGCGGGCGTTGCGTTCCAGCGCCAGCTTGTCGAGCTTGGGGCCCTTGTCGACCGGGGGTTCGGCGAGCAGGTCGAGGCTCGGTAGGTTGAACGGCGCGAACATGTCGGTTTGCGCGGTCTTGCCCGCCGCCGCGCGCTTGGGCGGGGCGGAGGGATCGCTGATTTCCGGCGGACGGCGCGGGGGCTGCGGCGTTGGCTCCGTCGCCGCCTCACCCTTGCCGATGCGGCGCGGGCGCGGGGCAATCACATCATCATCGTCCGCGTCATCACCCGCAAAGCCGAGCGCCGGGACAGATTCGCGGCCCGGCAGCGGCAGGCGGCGCATCAGCCCGGACAGCGAGCCGCCGCCCAGAAACTCGGGCAGGCTCATCAGCACGCGCCAGTCGATCGCGAAAATCCGCGTCAACAGCCCCACACCGACCGCAAGGCTGGTGAGCGCAAGGCCGAGGATCACCCAGCCCTCGGCATCCGCGCCGAACCGGGCCGCCACCGCCTGAATCGCACCTGCGCCGAGCAGCCCCGAAAGGCCGCCTGCCTGCGCGGGCAGCGTGCCGCCCTGCCCTTCGAAGGCGAGGCTCAGCACGGTGGCGATCAGGGTCATGGCGATCAGCAGCAGCGCGGTCGGCATCCACCATGCAGTGGTCTCGGGCGCGTCGCCATTCTCGACATCGCGCCACAGCTTGCGCGACGAGACATAGAGCAAGGGCAGCAGCAGCACGCCGGGCAGGCCGAAGATCAGCAGCACCTTGTCCGCCGCCCAGGCGCCCATAGCGCCCATCCAGTTGGCGACCTCGCCCGGATCAGCTGCAGTCGATCCGCTTGGATCGGTCTGGGTGTAGCTCGCCAGCGCGAGCGCGAGAAACACCGCCGCGCCCAGCAGCAGCCCGGCGCCGGCCATCTGCGCGATTCGACGCAAGCTGCGGCGCAAGCCTGCGCGCCATTCGGCGTCAGTCTGGCGACCGGGTTTGACGGGTGTGACCGCGCGGCTGGCCATGGGGGTTCTCCTGTGCAGAACACATCATGAATCCTCGGCGGACTCGGGTCAAGGAAAGAGCGATGAACGACATGGCTCGGTGCTCGCACCGACCCGCCCAGCTTCACGACCGTCTTGGCAGGTGGACGCGCTACGAAAGCCCGTCGATGGCCGCCCAGCGCGGCCATTGGAGGGCGCGCGCTCGGTGCGGGTTCATACCGCCTAGGGCGATCACCGGCAGCGGGGCTTGCCGTGCCAGCAACCGGAACCGCACCGGCCCCAGCATCCCGCCGCCGGGGTGGGAGCGGGTCGGGAAGACCGGCGAAAGCAGCGCAGCATCCGCCCCCAGCCGCGCCGCCAGCCCCAGCTCGGCGAGGTCATGCGCGGTGGCGAGGTGGATCAGGCCGCTGCGGCGCGGGGTCAGCGCGCGGGGTGCGCCATAGATCCCGTCCGCCCCCCATTCGCGCGCGGTCAGCGCCGAATCGGCGAGGATCGTCACATGACCCTTGGCCCGCGCGATCCGCCGCAAGGCCCGGAACCGCGCGTAACGCTCCGGCCCCGCCAGATGGTAATGGCGATAGATCCACCCCGATCCCCGCGGCAGCTTGGCCAAGGCGCGCTCCAGACCTGCGTCATTGCGCGCATCGCTGATCAGCCACAGGGCGGGGAGGGGCTTTGCGCGCGTCACGCACCCGCTATAGAGCGCCACCATGGAAAATGCAGCGTCCCGCCTCGCCGATGTCCGCGCCAATATTGCCAAGGTGTGCAAACCCGCCCGGCGCGAGCCTGCTGACGTCACGCTGATTGCGGTCAGCAAGACCCACGATGCGCCCGAAATCCAGCCACTGATCGACGCTGGCCAGCGGGTGTTCGGGGAGAACCGCGTGCAAGAGGCGCAGGCCAAGTGGCCCGCTTTGCGCGCGGCGTACCCCGACATTGAACTGCACCTCATCGGCCAGCTGCAATCGAACAAGGCGGAAGAGGCCGTCGCGATGTTCGACGTGATCCACTCGCTCGACCGCCCGAGCCTGCTGACCGCGCTGGCCAAGGCAATGGACAAGGCGGGGAAGCGTGTGCCGTGCTTTGTGCAGGTCAATATCGGGGACGAGGCGCAGAAGGGCGGCTGCCCAATTGCCGATCTGCCCGCGTTCCTGGCATCAGCCCGTGCCGCCGATGTGCCGCTCGCCGGGCTGATGTGCATTCCCCCCGCCGACACCGAAGCCGCGCCGTTCTTCGCGATGCTCGCGAAACTGGCGGCGGATCACGGCCTCACCGGCCTCAGTATGGGAATGAGCGGGGATTACGAGACGGCGGTGATGCTGGGCGCGACCCATATCAGGGTGGGCACCGCGCTGTTCGGCGCTCGCGGGTGAACGCGACCCTCGCCCGGCTCGACGCCTTCATTGCCGCGTGGCGTGAACGGCTGTGCGCGGGGTCAGCCGAAGTCCGCATCGAGGCACGGCCGCTCGAATATCCGCCGGGCCTGCACTCTGTCTGCGCTGACGCTTTGGTCACCAGCCTCGGCTACCAACCGATTGGCGGCAATTGGGAACTGCTCGATGCCGAGGCCGAGCTGGACGGCGCACGCTCGGCCCGCGCGGCGCTGGTTGAGGCCTTCGCGCGCCACATGGTGTTCTCGCACGAGCCCTGGCTGGGTGAGGCCGACGCATTGGCGATGGGCGAGGATTTCCTCGCCTGCTTCGACGCCCGCACCCGCCAGATCGTGACCAACCGGATGTATTTCGGCTGGAATCCGATCACCTCCGCAAGTTTCGAATGGGCTTTCGTCGCCTTCGACGACACCGCCATCGCGCTGCTGCTCGCCACCGCCGAAGACTGAACGAAAAAGGGCGCCCCGTTGCCGGAGCACCCCCTTCAGGTCGCGTGAGCGAGGAAATCGCACCCCATCCGGGGTGCGATCATCAGAATTCAAACAATGCTTCCACGCCGACGTTGCGGCCGCGCAGCAGCGGGCTGAAGGTACCGGCTGCCGGACGGTCAGCAAACGGCTGACGCAGGCCGGTCGACAGCGGGCCGCCGAACGGAACCTGCGTGTCGCCGCCTTCCTGGACCTGATCGAACAGGTTGCGCCCGTAGACCGAGAACGACAGGCCCTCGATCGGGGTGTTCCAGGTGACGTTGGCTTCCAGCTGGTGGATGTCGTTCAACCAGCCGAAGTTGTCATCGGTATAGGCCGCCGTGTCGCGGTACTGGTAGTTCACCCGGGTAAGGATGTTGCTGCTTCCCAGTTCCAGCTCATGGATCAGGCCCGCGCCCACCGTCACGGGGGGAACGCGCGGCAGGCTCAGCGCCAGGTCACGCCCGTTGATCTGGCCATCGCCCGAGATGTCGAACAGGATCTCGGTATATTCGGCGTCGATCACGCCGATATTGGCGGTTAGGATCAGCGCGTCGGTCGCACGCAGCCGCATTTCGGCTTCGATCCCGTTGATCGAGGCGTTGGCGGTGTTGAAGATCGACTGGGCCACACCGGCGGTCGGCGACGACTGGTTCACCTCGCGCTGCATGTTGTCGATCTTGGTGATGTAGCCCGCGACGTTGAAGGTGAACACGCCGTCGGCGGTCTGGAACTTGCCGCCCACTTCGTAGGTGTCGACCTTTTCTTCGTCGAAGGCGAGCGTTCCGCCCGGTGCCAGCGCGATCTGTTCAAAAGCGTTGGCGTTGGTGATGCGGAAGTTATAGCCGCCCGAACGGAAGCCGCGGCTCCAGTGGCCGTAGACCTGGCTGTCGCCGAATTCGTACTGGAGGCCGAGCTTCGGCGAGACATTGCGGAACCGCACGCGATCGGTGAAGCCGTTGTTCTCGGTCGTCGCGCCGGTGACCGGGTTGAGCAGGACCGGGTTGCGGCCCGAGGTCGGGCAGGTGCCATCAACCACCGAACAGGCCGGACGCGGACGGACGTAGGTGACGGCGGCGTCCTTGGTTTCCTGATTCCAGCGGATACCCGCGATCACCGACAGGCCGTTGATCACTTCGTACTGCGCGTTGGCGAACACGCCGAGCACTTCGTGATCCTGACGGCCACCGCCGAAGAACTGGAGCGGGCTGGCAAGCGGCAGCGCGCGCTGTTCGGTGTAGGCGAGGTTCTGATCGAACCAGAAACCGCCAAAGGTCAGGTCGAGCCCGCTTTCGGTCGAAATCGCGTAGCGCAGCTCGTTCGAGAACTGCTCCTGCGCGGTTTCGGTTTCCGAGTGGAACAGGAAGCGCGGGGTCGCGTCGATGTCGCCATCGGTGGTGGCGTCATACTTGCGCCAGCCGAACACGTTGGTCAGCGTGCCTGCGCCGATATCCATCGTCGCGGTGAGCGAGCCGGTCCAGATCTCGTTGGCGTAGCCGCCGGGGTTGTCGATCGCCAGATCATAGGTGTTGCGATCAAAAATCCCGCGGTTCTGGGCCGAGGGGCCATCGCCATCGCTCTCGAAATAGTCGAGCTTGCCGAGCAGGGTCAGACCGCCGAGCCGCGCTTCGAGCGCGCCGCGCAGGATCTTGGTTTCTGCCTTGCCGTGGTTGCGCGACAAGGTCGGGATGGTGTCGGCCGCAAGGTTGCGGAAGTAACCTTCGTCCTTGTTGTAGTAGGCGCCGAGCTTGAACAGCAGCACGTCTTCGACGATCGGGCCGCTGATCACGCCGCTGACGGTGTAGTTTGCGCCGCCGCGGCCGCTATCAAGCGCCGGGCCGTCCACTGCGGCGCGGAACTTGCCGCGGAAGTCTTCGGTCGGGTTGCCGGTGTTGATCACCACCGCGCCGCCGGTCACGTTGCGGCCGAACAAGACGCCCTGCGGGCCGCGCAGCACTTCGACAGAGTCGAGGTCGAACAGGTCGAACACGACGCCGCCGTTGATGCCGAGATAGACGCCGTCAACGAACACGCCGACCGTCGGGTCGATCGACGGGATCGACGAGTTGATGCCAAGCCCGCGCACCGAGAAGTTGGCGGTGCCGCGGCTGGTGCCGACCTGGTCAAGGCTGACGCTGGGCGCCTGGAACGACAGGCCCGAGATGTCGCGGATCTTGAAGGCTTCCAGCGTGCCGGCGTTGAACGCGGTCACGGCCAGCGGCACGTCCTGCACGTTTTCGGCATCCTTGGTCTTGGTGCCGGTGACGAGGATTTCGTTGATGGTGTCGAGCGCGCTGGTCGATTCTTCCTGCGCGGGGGCTTCAGCGTCCTGCGCGTGGGCAGCGACGGGAAGAAGGGCGGCGGTGGTGACGAGCAGCGCCAGCTTGCCGAGCCGGAGGTGGCTCGGCAGGGATTGTGCGATCTTCATGTTATAACTCTCCCTGAGTTGAGGGCCGCCCCCATAGCAATACGTTTCGGGATTGCAACCTATCGCGCGAAAGGCACGCTAAGTTCTTCAAATGCCGCTATCTTCAAGCTTTTGCAGTTACGCTTTTTCGAGCTGCCTTTGGCGCTGGTCGCTGGCGGCGGCGAGCAGCGCGGCCTCGATTTCAGCGAGGCGTTCGGGCGCCTTGATCTTGGCGGCGGTCAGATCCGTCACATAGAATGTATCCGCCGCAGCCTCGCCATAGGCGGTGATATGCGCCGAATGGACGATGAGGTTGGCCTTGTAGAGCGCGTGCGCCAGCCGGTTGAGCAGTGCCGGGCGGTCGCGCGCGGTCACTTCGATCACGGTGAAGTGGTTCGATGCGTCATTGTCGAACCCGACCCGCGGCGCGACATCGAACGCCTTGGCACGCGAATGGGCGAGCGGGCGGGCGGCGAGCTTGGGCACCAGTTCGACCTTGGCGAGCAGGGCGTCACGGATGCCTTTCTCGATGCGGGCCATCTGCGCAGCTTCACGGAAGGGCTGGGCATTGTGATCCTGCACCAGGAAGTTATCGACCGCATAGCCGCTGCGCGCGGTGTGAATGCGCGCGTCGATGATGTTCGCGCCGGCCAAGTGGATGCCGCCCGCCATGCGGTAGAACAGGCCGGGGTGGTCGGCGGCGATCACGCTGACGCGGGTGGCACCGCGGGTTTCGTCAACCTCGCACCGGATCGACAGCGCCTCGCCCGCAGCATCGGCGGCATCATATTGGGTGAGGTTTCCGGCGATGATGTCTTCGGGTTCGGCGATCCAATAGGCATCGCCCAGCAGCGCGCCGATGCTGTTGACCAAGTGATCTGCGTCCGCGCCCAGCAGTCGCGCCACGGCGTCTTTCTTGGCCGTGACCCGCGCCTTGCGGCCGTTGCCCTTGTGCCCCAGCCGCAGCCGTTCCTGCGCCGCGTCGTAAAGCTCGCCGAGCAGCTGGCCCTTCCAGCTGTTCCACGTGCCGGGGCCAACCGCGCGGATATCGACCGCGGTGAGGATCGCGAGGTTGCGCAGGCGTTCGAGGCTTTGAACTTCGCCGACGAAATCCTCGATGGTCTTGGGATCGGTCAGGTCACGCTTCTGCGCGGTGCGGCTCATCAACAGGTGTTGCAGCACCAGCCAGGCGACCAGATCGGTCTCCTTCTCGTCGAGCCCGAAGCGCGGGCACAGATGGTGCGCCACATCTGCGCCGAGCACCGAATGATCGCCCCCGCGCCCCTTGGCGATATCGTGCAGCAGCACCGCGACATAGAGCGCGCGGCGCGAGGCGAGCTTGGGGAACTCGCGGGTGGCGCGCGGGTGATCGGCTTCCAGCATCCCGCGCTCAATCTGGCTCAGCAGCCCGATGGCGCGGATCGTGTGCTCGTCGACCGTGTAGTGGTGATACATGTCGAACTGCATCTGTGCATTGACCCGGCCAAAGTCTGGCACGAAGCGGCCGAACACCCCGGCCTCGTTCATCCAGCGCAGCGCGGTTTCGGGGTCTTTGCGCCCGCTCAGAAGATCAAGGAACAGCGCATTGGCGCGCTTGTCGCGGCGCAGCTTGCCGTCGATCAGCTTGGCATCGCGCCCAGCCTGGCGCATGGTTTCGGGGTGGACTTCCAGTCCCTCGGCCTCGGCCAGCTGGAACACTTCGATCAGGCGGACGGGATCGGCGCGGAACCAGTCATCCCCCGGCGCCCGCAACCGTCCGCCTTCGACGGTATAGCCCTTGAACATCCGTGGCCGCTGGGTCCAGCCAGCAAAGAACCCGGTGCGCGGGCGCTTTTTGGCGAATTCCTCATCGAGGTGCGCGAGGAACACGCCGGTCAGGCTGCCGACGCGTTTCACTTGCAGGAAATAGTACTGCATGAACCGCTCGACCGCGCTCTTGCCCGGACGGTCGGCGAACTGCATCCGCTCGGCCACCGCGCGCTGCAAATCGAAGGTCAGGCGGTCTTCGGCGCGATCCGTGATGAGGTGCATGTGGCAGCGCACCGCCAGCAGAAACCCTTCGGCGCGGCGGAAGCTGCGGTATTCATTGGCCGTCAGCAGGCCGACATCGACCAGCTGCGCGCCATTATCGACGCGGTGGATATACTTGCCGATCCAGTACAGCGTCTGGAGATCGCGCAAGGCCCCCTTGCCTTCCTTGATGTTGGGTTCGACCACATAGCGGCTGTCGCCCATGCGCTTGTGCCGCGCATCGCGTTCGGCGAGCTTCTGGGTCAGGAATTGCCGCTCGCTGCCCTTGACGACATCGTTCCAGAACCGGGCGCGCAATTCCTCGTACAGCGCCTGCTCGCCCCAGACCAACCGGCTTTCCAGCAGGGCGGTGCGGATGGTCAGATCCTCCTTCGCCATGCGCACCGTATCGGCGACCGTGCGGCTCGAATGGCCGACCTTGAGGCCGAGATCCCACAGCAGATAGAGCATCGTCTCGATCACCTGCTCACACCACGGCGCGCGCTTGCCCGGGGTGATGAAGGCGACGTCGACGTCCGAATGGGGCGCCATCTCGGCCCGCCCGTATCCGCCAACCGCGAGGATCGCGAGCCGTTCAGCCTGGGTGGCGTTGGGAGCAGGGTAGATATGCGTGGTGACGTGATCGTGGATCACCCTGAGCAGCTGATCCATCAGGAAGCTGAAGCCGCCGGTGACATCGTGCCCGGCCGAGGGCGTTTCGGCCAGCCGCCGGGCAAGTTCCGCCCGCCCGGCATCGAGCGCATCGCGCAGCGCCTTGACGATCGCAGGGCGCGCACGTTCCCCGTCTGCCTCATGCAAGGCAGCGATTTCCTCGGCCAGCGCGCGCCGATCAATGATCGCGCGCTGGCCGGGGACTCTTCTGGGACTCACGAGTGGCTCACGCGGCGACAGCCTCGGCGGTGAAGCGGGCCTTGACCGTGCGCTTGTCGATCTTCTGGGTGCCGAGGCGCGGCAGGGCCTCGTTGGTGAACCAGATATGCTGTTCCAGCGGCACCTTGAAGGGCGCAATCCGTTCGAGCAGGAAGGCGCGCAGCTGCGCCGGTGTGATCGCCGGATGGCCGTCCTTCATCGCATAGACCGCCGCCGGTACCTCGCCGAAGCGTTCGTCCGGCAGGCCGAACACCGAACATTCGCCGACATCGTCATGGGCATAGATCGCGTCCTCGACTTCGATGCAGGAGATGTTCTCCCCGCCGCGGATGATGATGTCCTTCTTGCGGTCGACGATGAACAGGTAGGCATCTTCGTCGAGATAGCCGAGATCACCGGTGCGGAAGTAGCCAGTGTCGGTAAAGGCGGCCTTGGTGGCTTCCTCGTTCTTCCAGTAGCCGCGGAAATTGGCGACCGAGCGAATGCAGACCTCGCCCACCTGACCTTGCGGCAGTTCATTGCCGAGGTCATCGAGGATCGCGAGATCGACCAAGGGCTTGCTGGCGCGGCCCGTCGAACCGGGCTTGGCGAGGTAGTTCTCGTTGAAATTGCCGCAGCCCACCGCGTTGGTTTCGGTGAGGCCATAGCCGAGCAGCGGGAAGCCGCCGGGGAAGGCTTCCTTGATCCGGGTCACGTGTTCCACCGGACGCGGTGCGCCGCCTGCGGCGAAGCTCTTGCAGGCCGACAGGTCGTAATTGGCGCGGTCAGGATGGTTGGCGATTTCGTAGCTCATCAGCGGCACGCCGACGAAGTAGGAGACCTTTTCTTCCGCCATCAGCCGGATCGCGAGGCCCGCGTCCCACTTGGGCATCAGCACCAGCTTGCGTGCAATGGCAAAGCTTTGCAGGAACAGCGGCACTTCGCCCGTCACGTGGAACAGCGGCACGGCAACCAGCGCGCAGGGCTGATCGGAGATGACCTCGCCCCCGCTTTCGAGATGCACCTTGGCCATCGCCGACTGCGCGACATAGTTCATCACGCCGTTCACCACGCCGCGGTGATCGGACCAGGCGCCCTTGGATTTGCCGGTCGAGCCCGAAGTGTAGAGGATCGTGGCGATGTCATCCGGGCCAAGCTGGCCCAGCATAGCCATCGCCGCGCTGGTGCCTTGCGGTAGCGCCCAGGTGTTGGCGAGGCCTTCGGACGGCGCATTGCCATGGGTGAACAGCACGATTTTCGACGGGTGGGCATGGCCATCAAGCCGCGCCGCCCGGCCTTCGTCGGCCAGCAGCACCTTGCATTCTGCCAGATCGAGCCCGTAGGCCAGCTCCTCGCCCGAAGAGAACCCGTTGAGCAGCGTAGCGCAGCCGCCCGCCATCAGGATGCCCATATAGGCGATCATCCAGTTGGCCGAATTGCGCGCAGCCAGCCCGATGCGGTCGCCCTTGGCAATGCCGTGGTCCTTGGCCAGCCCTTCGGCCACGCAGGTCGCGGCGGCATAGGCCTCACCAAAGGTCAGGCGGATGTCGCCATCGACCAGGAAGGGCAGATCCTTGTTCTGGTTGGCAAAGTGGGCGAAGTAATGCGCGAGGCTCGGCGGCGCACCGGCGAAGGCGGGCATCGTCACGCCGTCACGGGTGAAGGGCACGGTGGCGAACGGCTGGCCTTCAGCGGTGAGGCCGGTCATGATCGCTTCGAGCGCATTGTCCAGCTGGGTGGGCATGCGGTGATGTTCCTCTCTCATTGTTGTTGCGGCCGTCCAGCCGGGGTGCGACCCACGTCCGAATTGCCTATCCCATTCCGCCCGGCGATCCCGCGCCCCTTCCCCTGCCCCGGATGCTGTGCCAGAAGCGCCAGCGCGACCGGGGCCCAAACTTGTTCGCTTCGGGCCCGCCGATACGGCATCTCATTGTCAATAAGAGGTTCGCTCCGTGCTGTCACTACTTGCCGCAAGCATCCCTGCCGATCCGATCTACTGGACTGATCTCGGCCTCAAACCGGGGATCGAACTCGGGTTCTTTACCCTGCGGTTCTATTCGCTTGCTTACCTGATCGGGGTGATCTTTGCCTATTGGCACACCTCCAAGATGCTGAAGCAGCCCGGCGCGCCGATGGCGCAGCGCCATGCCGACGATCTGTTCTTCTACTGCACGCTTGGGGTGATTCTCGGTGGGCGGCTGGGTTACGCGATGTTCTACGACCAGAGCCTGTGGACCGGCTTTTCCGGCGATGGCTTCGTGACGTGGAAGCTGCTGCGGCTGTGGGACGGCGGGATGAGCTTCCACGGCGGGCTGGCGGGGGTGACGCTGGCGATGGCTTATGTTGCGTGGCGCGATAAGCTCAATTTCATCCGCGTGGTCGACTATGTCAGCGTCGGGGTGCCGATGGGGATGCTGCTCGGCCGGCTCGCGAACTTCGTCAACGGCGAGCTATGGGGCCGGGTCAGCGATGTGCCTTGGGCGATGGTCTTCCCCCGCGCCGGCGATCTCCCGCGCCATCCCAGCCAGCTCTATCAGGCGGGGCTTGAAGGGCTGGCGATGCTGGTGATCATGTTGGCACTGTTCTGGTTCACCCGTGCGCGGTACCGGCCCGGCCTGTTGGCGGGGGTCTTCACCACCGGCATGGGGGTGGCGCGCTTCGTGAACGAATTTTTCCGCGAGCCGGATCAACAACTGGCTGACTTTGCGGCCCGGACCGGGCTATCGATGGGACAATGGCTGACTATACCGCTAATCCTGACTGGGTTGATTGTCGTGCTCTACGCGCTGCGGAAGAAGCCGCTGGCGGCGGGGATCAGCGCGCCAGCTTAAGCGACGGCGCAGCAGTCTGGCGCAGTGCGTTCAGGCTGATCGATCCGAAGCCCGAACCCGAACATGTGGCGCGCGCCGCGCCGGATCCGGCTGCGCGTGCTGCGGCCGAGGCACAGGCGCGCGAACTGGCCAAGGCCGAAGCCCGCGCCCGGACCGAAGCTGCCGCCCGTGCCAAAGCCGAAGAACTCGCCCGCGCCAAGGCCGAAGCCGAGGAACGCGCCCGCGCGCTGAAGGAAGCCCGAGCGCGCGAAAAGGCGGAGGCTGAGGCCCGCGCTACTGCCGAACGCGAGGCCCGCGAAAAAGCCGCCGCCGAAGCGCGTGCCCGCAAGCAGGCGGAAGCCGAAGCCCGCGCGCGTGCCGAAGCTGAAGCGCGCGCCAAGGCCGCCGAGGAAGCGCGGCTGCGCAAGGAAGCCAAGGCCCGCGAAATCGCCGAGGCCAAGGCGCGCGCCGAAGCCGAAGAACAGGCTCGCCGTGAAGCTGAAGCCGCTGCCGCTGCCGCCAAAGCCGCCGCCGAGGAAGCCGCTCGCCGCGAAGCCGAAGAACGCGCCCGCGCTGAAGCCGAAGCGCGCGCCAAGGCCGAAGAAGATGCGCGTCTGAAGAAAGAAGCCGAAGCGCGCGCCAAGGCAGAGGCCAAGGCTCGGGCCAAGGCGGAAGCTGAAGCCCGCGCCAAAGCCGAAGCGGAGGAAAAGGCCCGGCTCGCCGCCGAAGCCAAAGCCCGCGCCGAAGCAGAAGCCAAAGCCAAGGCTGAAGCCAAGGAAGCTGCGCGTCTCGCCGCCATCGAAGCCGCGCGCCTCGCCGCCGAGGAACAGGCCCGCCGCGAGGCCGAAGCAGCGGCCGCCGCTGAAGCGGCGCGCCTCGCCGCCGAAGCCGCCGCCGCTGAGGCTGCCGCCCGCGCCGAGGCGGAGGCCAAGGCTGCCGAACAGGCCCGGCTCGAAGCCGAGGTCCTCGCCCGCGCGAATGTCGATGTTCCCGCCACGCTCAAGCGCCTGATCCGCGAGACTGGTCCGATCAGCCTCGCGCAGTACATGGGCGAATGCAACGCGCGCTATTACGCCAGCCGCGATCCCTTGGGCGAGCAGGGCGATTTCATCACCGCGCCCGAAGTCAGCCAGATGTTCGGCGAGCTGATCGGGCTGTGGCTGGTGGACCTGTGGGTCCGCATGGGCAGCCGCAAGCGCATCCACTATGTCGAGCTTGGCCCCGGCCGGGGGACGCTGGCGAAGGACGCGCTGGCAGCGGCGCGGCGCTATGATTTCGCGCCGGAGATCCACTTTGTCGAAACCTCGGCGAGCCTGCGGAAGATCCAGCGCGAGGCCTTCCCCGATTGCCACCACCACCACGATATTTCGACCCTGCCCGATGATGCCCCGCTGCTGATCGTCGCCAATGAATTCTTCGATGCGCTGCCGGTGCATCAACTGATGCGGTCTGCCGATGGCTGGTTTGACCGGTTGGTCGGGCTCGATGGCGAGGACTTCATCTTCACGGCGGGCAAGGAACGGATGGATCATCTGGTGCCCGCCAGCTGGGTGACAGCGGCGCAGGGTGCGATGATCGAGACCAGCCCCGCCGCGGTCGCATTGATGGCCGAGATCGCGCGGCGGTTGAAGGAACAGGGCGGCGCGGCGCTGGTGATCGATTACGGCCACATGGAACTGCGCTCAGGCTCAACGATGCAGGCGCTGAAGTCGCACAAGAAGGTCGATATCTTCGCGCATCCCGGCGATTCCGATCTCACCGCGCATGTCGATTTCGAACTGCTCCAGCAGGTCGCCGCTGATAACGGCGCGGATGTGATGGGGCTGCAATATCAGGGCGAATGGCTGCGCCAGATGGGGATCGACACGCGGACAGAGGCGCTCCAGCGCCGCAACCCCTACGAGAAAGACACAATCAAGCGGCAGCGTGACCGGCTGGTCGAGGATTCGCAGATGGGCACCTTGTTCAAGGTTCTCGGGATTTGTGGGCGGCGCTGGCCGTTCGGGGTGGGGTTCGATTGATGATGCGACTGCGGCGGATGATCCTCGTGGCCGGACTGGCGCTGGCGGTGCCTGCCAGTGCGGCCGAGCCGGTTGCGGGACGTTGGCTGACGGCCGAGAAGGACGCGGTGATCCTGATCGCCCCCTGCGGCAAGACGATGTGCGGCACGATCGAGAAATTCCTCGTCCCCCCGCCGCAGGGCAATGATCAGCGCGACATCAACAACCCCGACCCCGGCAAGCGCAAACGCCGCCTGCTCGGCATCGCGATCCTGTCAGCCTTCGCGGCAGATGGCGATGTGTGGCGCGGGCAAATCTACGACCCCAAGAGCGGCAAAAGCTACCGCTCGGTGATCCGTCGCAAGGGGACAGGTGTGCTGGAGGTGAAGGGCTGCATTGGGCCGTTCTGTCAAACGCAGGTGTGGCGCAAGGCGGGTTGAGCGAACCCGTCATCCCGGACTTGATCCGGGATCGGGTTCAATATGCTCCCACGCCGGATTGTGGCTCTCGACCAGTTCGATCTTCCACTGCCGCTGCCAGTTCTTGAGCTGCTTTTCGCGCGCGATGGCATCTTCGATGCTCGGGAAAGGTTCGACCCGCACGAGCCTGTCGAGCCCATATTTGCGCACGAAAGCTGAGCCAAGACCATTGCGATGCTGCCAGATGCGCCGAACCATATCGGCGGTCACTCCAATATACAGCACCCCGCGCGGCTTGTTGGTCAGGATATAGACCCAGCCGCCGCGCATCGTCAGCGCCCGGTCGTGAGCGGTCCCGGATCAAGTCCGGGACGACGGAGGGATTTGCCCAATTCCGCCGCCGCTGCCTTCGGTGTCAGCTTCTTGGCATCCTCGCGGTCCACCGCGAGGTTCGCCTCGCGCATTGCTTCGACGCTGATCGCACCCAGCAGTGGTTCGAGCGCGGCGATCACGCCCTTGTCTTCGGCGATGCGGGGGGAGAGCATCAGCAGCGCGTCATAGCTCGGCAGCGCGCCCTTGGGGTCGGCGAGCACCACCAGCCTGTCCGCCGCTATTCGCCCGTCCGAGGTATAGGCGCTGATCACATCCGCCTCGCCCGAAGCGAGCGCGTTGTACATGAAGGTCGGCGCGAAATTGCGCGATTGGCCGAAGCGCAGACCATAGGCATCGCGCACCGCCAGCCATTCGGGCCGCTCGAAGAATTCGGGGTCCCCGCCGACGGTGAGCTGCGGCGCCTTGCCGACCAGGTCGGTGAGCGAGGTGACGCCCAGTTCCTTCGCCCGGTCGCCGCGCATCGCAAAAGCATAGGCGTTCTCGAACCCGAGGCGGCCCAGCACCTTTACCCCGTTCTGCCGCCACTCCCAGTCGCGGATCGTCTCGTACATCGCCTCGCGGCCGGGGTTGTCAGCGCGCTTCAGATAGTTGGTCCAGATCGTCCCGGTGTAATCGACCGAGATGTCGATGCTGGAGGAGGCGACGGCGGAATGCACCACCGCGCTTCCCAGCCCGTCGCGATATTCGACCGCGTAACCCGCCGCTTCCAGCCGCGCGCCGATCAATTGGGCAAGGATATATTGCTCGGAGAATTGCTTGGAGGCGATGACGATGCGGCGCTCATCGCTGCCCGTGCTCTGCGCCCAGAGCGCGGCGAGGATGCCGAGGGCGACCACCGCCATCCCGCCAAAGGTCATCCAGCGCGAGCGTTTGGCCAGCCCGACTTCGATGACCCAAAGGAGGTTATCCGCGGCCAGCGCCAGCCCTGCGCTTGCCACGCATCCGGCCAGCACCAGCGCCCAGTTCTGGGTCTGGAGACCCGCGAAGATCGGATCGCCAAGGCTCGGTTGGCCGATGGTGGTCGCCAGCGTTGCCGCGCCGATGGTCCAGACGCTCGCGGTGCGGATGCCAGCCATGATAAATGGGGCCGACAGCGGCGCTTCGACCAGCACCAGCTTCTGCCACTTGGTCATGCCGACGCCGTCTGCGGCCTCCAGCACGCCCTCGTCAAGATTTGCCTGCGCCGTCACCGCGTTGCGCAGGATGGGCAGCAGCGCATAGAGCGTCAGCGCCATCAGCGCGGGCAGGAACCCGAGCGTCGGCAACCCTTCACCGAACACGGCGCGCAAGGACAGCAACAGCGGGAAGAACAGCGCCAGCAAGGCCAGCGCCGGGATGGTCTGGACGAGGCTGGCGAGGCTCAGGGCAAGACGCGAGACGATGGCAGAGCGGCTCGCCCACACCGCCATCGGCAAGGCGATCAGCATCGCAAGGCCAATCGCGCTAGCGGACAGCACAACGTGGGCGGCGAGCTTGTCACCCAGGCCGGGGAGGATCTCCCAGATGTCCTGCATCAGCCTTGCGCTTCCATCGCGGCGAGCCGCTCGGCCTGATGCCGCGGCACGGCGACGAGGCGCTGCGCCACCGCGCCGCCCGCGCCTGCCAGCAGCGCGCGGGGCGTTTCGTCGGCGACCAGCTGGCCCTTGTCCATCACCAGCACCCGGTCAGCCAGCAGCAGCGCTTCGGCCATGTCATGCGTCACCATCACCGTGGTGAGCCCCAACGCATCGTGCAGTTCGCGCACTTTGCGGCCCAGCGCATCGCGAGTGACAGGGTCGAGCGCGCCAAAGGGTTCGTCCATCAGCAGCAACTCCGGCCCTCCTGCGAGCGCGCGCGCGACACCGACCCGCTGGCGCTGCCCGCCGCTGAGTTCGTCGGGCATCCGGGTGGCGTAGGCCGGGTCAAGCTCGACCAGCGCGAGCAGTTCGGCGATCCGCTGCGGGGCGAGTTTCTCCCCGGCGAGGCGCGGGCCGATGGCGATATTCTCGGCGACGCTCATATGCGGGAACAGGCCGATGCCCTGAAACACATAGCCCACCCGGCGACGCAGGCGCGCAGGTTTGAGATGCGCCACATCCTCGCCGCCAAACAGCACGCGGCCCTCGGTCGGCTGCACCAGCGTGTTGACCGTTTTCAGCAGCGTCGACTTGCCCGAGCCTGACGCCCCGACCAGCGCTACGAACCCTCCCGAGGCAATGTCGCAGGACACGCCCGCTCCCAATGCTCCCACCGCCGTGACCTCGCCAAAGCGGCAGATCACCCCGTCGAACCGGAGCAGGGGTGAAGGCATCGTCATGGGTCGCCATGATTAGCGAGGTTAGACGCCCCGCGCCAGCGCCAGCGATTGGCCTTTCGCCGATGGCTTGCTATGCGGCATCACAGAACAATCATTACACCCGCAGGACATAAAATGCGCGCGACCCCCGATTTCGACTTCCACCTTGGCGAGGCCGCGGAGATGATCCGCGACACCACCGCGCGCTTTGCCGACGAGCAGATCGCGCCCCTGGCCGAACGCACCGACCGCGAAGACCGCTTCCCGCGCGAATTGTGGGAGCCGATGGGCGCGCTGGGCCTGCACGGCATCACCGTGGAAGAGGAATGGGGCGGGCTCGGGCTCGGTTATCTCGAGCACGTGATCGCGGTCGAGGAAGTGTCGCGGGCGAGCGCCTCGGTTGGCCTCAGCTACGGCGCGCATTCCAACCTCTGCCTCAACCAGATCCGCCGCTGGGGGGATGATGAGCAGAAGGCGAAGTATCTCCCCAAGTTGATCAGCGGCGAACACGTCGGGTCGCTGGCGATGTCCGAAGCTGGCGCGGGCAGCGACGTGGTCTCGATGAAGCTCAAGGCCGATGCGGTGCAGGGCGGCTATGTGCTGAACGGCACCAAGTTCTGGATCACCAACGCGCCCGAGGCCGATACGCTGGTGGTCTATGCCAAGACCGATGGCCACGCCGGATCGCGCGGCATCACCGCCTTCCTGATCGAGAAGGACGACGAGGGTTTTTCGATTGGCCAGAAGATCAGCAAGGTCGGCATGAAGGGCTCCCCCACCGCCGAGCTGGTGTTTAACGACTGCTTCGTGCCAGAAGAGCGCATCATGGGGCCGCTCAATGGCGGGGTCGGCGTGCTGATGAGCGGGCTCGATTACGAGCGCGTGGTGCTGGCGGGATTGCAGCTCGGCATCATGCAGGCGTGCCTCGACACGGTGATCCCCTATCTGCGCGATCGCAAGCAGTTCGGTAAGCCCATCGGGAGCTTCCAGCTGATGCAGGCCAAGGTCGCCGACATGTACGTCGCCCTGCAATCGGCCCGCGCCTACACCTATGCGGTCGCCAAGGCGTGCGACGCGGGGCAGACGACGCGGTTTGATGCTGCGGGGGTGATTTTGCTCGCGAGCGAGAACGCCTTCAAGGTCGCCGCCGAGAGCGTGCAGGCTCTGGGCGGCGCGGGCTACACCACCGACTGGCCGGTTGAGCGGTATATGCGCGACGCCAAGTTGCTCGATATCGGGGCGGGGACGAACGAGATTCGCCGGATGCTGATCGGGCGTGAGTTGATCGGGGCGGCGGGGTGATGTCTGATGAGCAAGAAGAACCTTGGGCCGATCTGATCCGTGCCCGGATCAATGCAGAGGGGCATCCACATGTCCAAATCGCAGCATATCAGATGGAAGAGCCTTATGACTTCGGGCGCTTCATCGCAGACGTCGTCCGCCATGGGGCAATCGCGTTTGCGACGACTTGGTCGATGGAAGAAGGCCATGCGCTTGAGAAAATCTGCGAAGGCTTGAGCGACCAGTTGCGCGAGCAGAACACCAAAGTCTGGGCAGAGCAGGCAGGGAGTCTCGATTCTTGACAGCGCCGATCTTTTCCCCTCGGCGACGGAGTAGTCCCCAATGAGCACCGACGAAGAATACGTCTATGACGAGGCGAGCGGCGAGTGGATGGCTGCGTCCGAACTTGCGGCTAAGCGCTCGGCGGAAAACGCCGTTGAGGTGCGCGACGCGGTCGGCAATCTGCTCGCCGATGGCGATGCGGTGACGCTGATCAAGGATCTCGAGGTCAAGGGCGCGGGCCAGACGCTGAAGCAGGGCACGCTGATCAAGTCGATCCGCTTGACCGGCGACGCGCAGGAGATCGACTGCAAATACCCCGGCATCAAGGGACTGGTGCTGCGGGCCGAGTTTGTGCGGAAACGCTAAGGACGACACGATGACCGCCCCCACCCTCACCACCAAACTCGACCGCGAGAGCCCCGAGGCCAAGGCCCGCTTTGCGCACAATCACGCCCTCGCGCAGCAGCTTCGCGCCGCGGTGGCCGAAGCTTCGCTGGGCGGCACCGAAAAATCCCGCGAACGCCACGTCTCGCGCGGCAAGCTGCTCCCCCGCGAACGGGTCGAGCGGCTGCTCGATCCGGGTTCGCCGTTCCTTGAGATCGGGCAACTCGCAGCGAACGGGATGTACGAAGGCGACGTCAACGGCGCCTCGATCATCTGCGGGGTGGGGCGCGTATCCGGTCGCCAGTGCATGATCGTGTGCAACGATGCGACCGTGAAGGGCGGCACCTACTACCCGATGACGGTCAAGAAGCACCTGCGCGCGCAGGAGATTGCGCAGGAGAACCGCCTGCCGTGCATCTACCTCGTCGACAGTGGCGGCGCGAACCTGCCGCATCAGGCGGAAGTCTTCCCGGATCGCGACCACTTCGGGCGGATTTTCTTCAATCAGGCCAACATGAGCGCGCTCGGCATCCCGCAGATCGCCTGCGTGATGGGGTCCTGCACCGCGGGCGGCGCTTACGTGCCTGCCATGTCGGACGAGAGCGTGATCGTGCGCAACCAGGGCACGATCTTCCTCGCCGGCCCGCCGCTGGTTAAGGCCGCGACGGGCGAGGAGATTTCAGCCGAGGACCTCGGCGGTGGCGATCTGCACGCCAAGAAATCGGGCGTGGTCGATCACTTGGCCGAGAATGACGAGCACGCGCTGACCATCGTGCGCGATATCGTCAGCCACCTCGGCGCGAACACCGGGGCGGCGGCGGACATCGCCCTGAAAGACCCCCGCCCGCCGAAGTTCGACGCGGAAGACCTCTACGCCCTCATCCCCGAGGACGTGCGCGCACCCTATGACGTCAAGGAAGTGATCGCGCGCCTCGTGGACGGCTCCGAATTCCACGAGTTCAAGGCGCATTACGGCTCTACGCTCGTCTGCGGCTTCGCGCATATCTGGGGGATGCCGGTGGCGATCCTCGCCAACAACGGCGTGCTGTTCTCCGAGAGCGCGCAGAAGGGCGCGCATTTCATCGAGCTCGCCTGCCAGCGCCGCATTCCGCTGCTGTTCCTCCAGAACATCTCGGGCTTCATGGTCGGCGGGAAGTACGAGGCGGAGGGCATCGCCAAGCATGGCGCGAAGCTCGTCACCGCCGTCGCCACCGCGACCGTGCCCAAGGTGACTGTCGTCATCGGCGGCAGCTTTGGCGCGGGCAATTACGGGATGTGCGGGCGGGCCTATTCGCCCCGCTTCCTGTTCACCTGGCCCAATGCGCGCATCTCGGTGATGGGCGGGGAGCAGGCCGCATCCGTCCTCGCCACCGTCCACCGCGACGCCGACAGCTGGACGCCCGATCAGGCCGAGGCGTTCAAGGCCCCGATCCGCCAGAAATACGAGGACGAAGGCAACCCCTGCTACGCCACCGCCCGCCTGTGGGACGACGGCGTGGTCGACCCGGTGCAGACTCGCGATGTGCTGGGGCTGGCGCTGGCGGCGTGTCTGGAAGCGCCGATCGCCGAGCGGCCCGCATTTGGCGTGTTCAGGATGTAGTCTGAAACCCTCCCCCGCCCCCTTGCGTATCTAACCCAAGTTAAGCCACAAGGGTCAAGCCTTTGGGAGGGGCGCACCGCTTGCACAAACCATTGAACACTGCGCCCGTGCGCAAGCCCACGCTGCTTTCGCGCATCGTGCGGCGGATCATTCTGGCCATCTGGTATGCGCGGGGGTGGAGGATTGACTCCCCCCTTCCCAAGCATCTCAAGAAATATGTGCTGGCGGGCGCGCCGCATACCTCGAACTGGGATTTCGTGTTCTTTACTGGCGCGACCCATGAGGAAGGCGTGAAGCCCAACTTCATGGGCAAGCACACCCTGTTCCAGGGGATCATGAAGAACTTCATGCTCGACATGGGCGGCATCCCGGTTGACCGCACCGCCAAGGCCAATGCCACCGAACAGGTCGCCGCCGAATTTGCCGCGCGCGATGAACTGGCGCTGGTGATCGCGTGCGAGGGCACCCGCAAGTCGGACGGCAAGTGGCGTTCCGGCTTCTACCACATCGCGCGGGCTGCCAACGTCCCGATCGTCCCTGCCTTTGCCGACAACGCCGCCAAGATCATCAGCTTCGGCCCACCGATGCTCCCCACCGGCAATTATGGTGAGGACCTGCTGAAAATCGCCGAATGGTTCCGCTCCAAGCTGCCCGATTACGAGCGCTTCAAGGTGCTCGAACAACAGGCGCGCGACATTATTGCCGGAAAGAACGATGTTTGAACTCCTCGCTCTGAATGCCGCGATCCTGCTGGTGCTGGTGCTGATCCAGTGGGCCATCAGCGTGAAAATCGACGATGTCAGCTTCATCGACGCCTTCTGGGGCGCAGGGATGGGCATCCTTGCGGTCGCAAGCTGGCTGCACGTGCCGGGCGGCCCGGGCGCGCTGGCGACGCTGATCATGCTGATGACGGCGGCCTGGGGCTTCCGGCTCGGCGGTTATCTGTTCCTGCGCTGGCGCAAGGAAGGCGAGGACAAGCGCTACAAGATGATCCTCAAGAAGGATCGCGAGGCGGGGAACTTCGCCCGCGCCGCGCTCACCCGCGTGTGGCTGATGCAGGCGGTGCTGCTGTTTGCGGTGTCATCCCCGGCGCAGGTCGGCATTCTGGCGAGCGGTGCGCCTGCCCCGATCCCGCCGCTGGCATGGGCCGGTTTCGCCCTATGGAGCGTCGGCGTGTTCTTCGAATGGGTCGGCGATTGGCAGCTGACTCGCTTCAAGGCTGACCCCGCCAATCACGGCAAGGTGCTCGACACCGGGCTGTGGCGCTACACCCGCCACCCCAACTATTTCGGCGATTTTGCCGCGTGGTGGGGCATCTGGCTCGCCTGCGCTGCGGCCGGTTGGTGGTACGCGCTGGCGACGATCATCGGCCCGCTGTTCCTCAGCTTCACGTTGACCAAATGGTCGGGCGTGACCCTTCTGGAGAAGGGCCTCGACAAGTCCAAGGGCGACAAATACGCCGACTACAAACGCCGCACCTCCGCGTTTTTCCCGATGCCGCCGCGGAACGGATAGGACGCTCAACCGTCTCTCCCCCATGACCTTTCCCTTGCTGCGTCGCACAAAAATCGACGAGCGCCTCTTCCGGCCTGCGCCCGCTTCGCCTATGTTGGTGCCTGCGCGAGGAGGCGCGATCGACATGGGATTGAACGAAACGGCCCGGGAAGCCGAGCGCGAGCGGATCGCGCGGCATGTGCTCGATCTGGTCAAGGAGCGCGGCTCGGAAATCCCGTGGACTGTCGCCATGGCCGAAAGCGGGCTGACCCGTGCGCGCTTTGAAGCGCTGTTCGCCGATTACGACGACCTGTTCGATGTGGTTGCGCAGACCTGGTTCGCCCCGCAGTTGCAGGTGATGGAAGAAGTGCTCGCCTCCAACTTGCCGCCGCCGCGCAAGATGTACGAGTTCTTCCGCCGCCGCTTCGTGATCTCGCAGGAGCGATTCCGCGCCGATCCGCACTTTTTCAGCATTCTGTGTGAAATGGGCGCTGCCAATTTCGAACGCGTGCGCTCCTACGTCGATCTGGCCGATCACTACCTGTGCGAGCTGATCGCCGAGGCGCAGGCTGATGGCTATTTCGCCGGGCTGGAGATTGATGAAGCGCTGTCGCTGATCAACCAGATGATCTCAAACTACACCCTGCCCGATGCGCTGATCTATCTCGGTGACAAGCTGTCCGAGAAGAAGCTGGCGCGGATTGTCGATACGATGTTCATCGGCTTGTCGGGTGAGGCCGGGGCCGATGCCTCGGGCGTGAACACGCTGAAGGTTGCGTCCTAAGCCGCTTCCCACCACGCTGCTGACGGATCGTCTGCCCCGCGCGCGCCGCGCCGCTGCAAGCCATCGAACAGCCCGCCTTCTAGCTGCATTGTCGCAGGCGCGGTGCGGTTCCAGTCCATAACATAGAGCCGCTCGGCGATCTGCCAGCGGCCTTCGCGCTTCGCCAGCGTGTCGAGATAGCGCCCGCCGACCACCAGCTCGATCTCGCCATCGGGCGTGGGGATGATGTGGAGCGCGACGCAGTTGGTCTCGGCCCGTGCGGTCAGGCCCGCGATCCGGATCACTGTGTTGCTAATGTTGTGCTGCGTCAGCCGCATCGAGCCGAGGCCCGCCATCAGCCCGGGGATCACCTCGGCGATGGGCTTCGCGCCGTCGCCATAGTCGATCAGGGCGTCAGGCGTGAACACTGCGGCGAGCTGTTCGGGATCGCAGCGGTCGATCCCGCGGCAATAGAGCGCAAGGGTTTCGGCAATGGCCAGCCGGTCGGCGAGTTCGATCATGTCCATGGCGCTGTTCTAACCGCTCGGCGCGGCCAGCGGGACTGCCGAAAGCGTCAGCGCTTGGGGTCGCGCTTGAATTGCAGCACGTTGGCGGGCAGCTTGCGGGGCGGCGGGCGCAACCGGTGTTCGGCGAGCGCATACTTGAGCGCCGCGCCCACCATCACGCCCGAGATCAGCAGGATCAGCCCGGCCCAGAACCAGTGCGGCAGGCCCAGAGCGGCTTCGATCTGTCCGGTGTCCGATATCATCGCCTGCCCGTCCACCATCCCCTGCTCGGTGAACAGGTAATTGAAATCGCGCAGCATCGACATGGCGCCGAGCACACCCAGGAATTGCAGGCTGAACCTCGCAAAGGCAGGGGAGGCACGCCATGCGATCAGGCCGAGGATCCCGGCGACCAGCGGCAGCACCCACAACCCAGTCAGCGAGCGCACCCAGATCAGCACGCTGCCAAGGATCACCGCTGCGGACAGCCAGAGCACCGGCCGCCACGCCTTGGGATGGGCGCTGGCCACGATCAACAGCGCGCCCACCGCGCTCGGCGCAATCGGGCCGCCTGCGGCAATCGCCGCATGGGTAAAGCGTGACGCCTCACCCGAAACCTGACTCTCGGCCACGCCCGAGCCATTGGGGAAGATCATCAGCTGCTCGAAATGCTGGCCGAGCAGCATTGCGGTGAGGCCGTGACCCATTTCGTGGAACCACGTCGTCAGGATCGCGAAGGGGTAGATGAGGTAGGCACCGAAGGGCAGCGCGGGCAGCATCGTCACCACCAGACCGGCGACGACCAGCCGTCCGATCGCTTCACCCTGCGAGCCGGGAGTGACAAGCGGCTGCACGGGTCAGCCAGCCGCAGCGGGACTATCAGGCGCGTGGCCCGAAGCGTCGACCGAGATGCCGTGCTGGCGCACCATTTCCTCGTCCTGCTCGCGCTGTTCGCGCAGGATCGACCAGCTCGCGAGGAACAGCCCCGCCACCAGTGGCCCGAGCACGATGCCCGAAAACCCGACGAAGCTGATCCCGCCCAGTGTGGTGATGAGGATGATCCAGTCAGGGATCCCGGTGTCGCGGCCGACCAGAATCGGGCGCAGCACATTGTCGGCCGAGGAGATGACGAAGAAGCCGGTCAGCAGCACGAATAGTCCCTGCCAAGTCTCGCCCGTAATCAGCAAATACAGCCCGGCCGGCACCCATACCGCGCCCGATCCGATCACCGGCACCAGCGCGAAGATCGCCATGATGACGCCGAACAGCAAGGCCGAGGGCACGCCCGCGATCATCAGCGTCACCGTGCCGAGCGCGCCCTGCACCAGTGCGACGACGCCGGTGCCCTTGATCGTGGCACGCACGATACCGAGGAACCGCTCCGCCAGCCGGTCAGCGATGCTGCGTTCGACCGGGACAGCGCACAGCACCGTGCGCCCGATCCGCTCGCCATCGCGCAGCAGGAAGAACATCACATACAGTGCCACGCCGAAGGAGAGGAAGAAGCTCAGCGCCCCGCTGCCGATCGAGACGGCCTGCGATGCGATCATCCCGGCGCTTTCGGTGAGCAGTTCCTGCAAGCGCGTCTGCACCATCGCGATATCGGCCCAGCCGCTGCGATCCACCGCTTCGCGCGCGAACTGCGGCAGCCGCGTGTAAACCGTATCGAACAGCACCGCGAGGTCGATTGGCTGCTGTTGCAGTGTGGTGACCAGCACAAAGGCCTGCTGGATCACCATCGAGGCGACCCATGCCGCGGGCACCAGCACCAGGATGAAGATGATCAACAACGACAGCCCAGCGGCCGGATTGCGCCGCCCGCGCATGCGCCGCAGCACATCGCGGTAAAGCGGCTGGAACATGATCGCCGCCAGCCCCGCCCACAACAGGGGCTGGGCGAAGGGATAGATCACCACGGCCATCAGTAGCGTGACCACCGCGAGGATGATCAGAAAGCTGGTCTGTTGCAGTTCCTCGGTACGGTGGGGCTGGGTCGCCATTGATGCTCCGGATTTAGACGTCGAGATTGGCGACGTTAAGGGCATTATCCTGAATGAACTCGCGCCGCGGTTCGACGATATCGCCCATCAAGCGGGTGAAGATTTCGTCGGTCACGTCGGCATCCTCAACCTTCACTTGCAACAGCACGCGGGCTTCGGGATCGAGCGTGGTTTCCCACAATTGCTCGGCATTCATTTCGCCCAGACCCTTGTAGCGGGCAATCGCGAGGCCCTTGCGCCCAGCAGCGAAGATCGCGTCGAGCAGCTGGCTCGGGCGGCTGATCCCATCGTCCTGCGGCAGCGGCGGGGGGGCTGCGACCTGCTCGGCCTCTCCGGCGAAGGGATCGCCTTCGATCGCCTCAGCGCCAAGGGCGGCATCAGCCTCCGGCTCGTCTGGCACGTCGCCCGCGCGCACCAGGCGGACGGGCGAGGCATAGGCATCGGCCTGCGCGGCGGCGAGGCCGTGGAGCTTGTGCGCTTCGGTGCTGACGAGGAAGCGCGCGTCGATTTCGTGCACGTCCTTCACGCCGCGCCACAGGCGTTCGAACACGACTGTGCCGTCATCGCGCTGATAGGCGCTCCAGCGGGCTTCGCGGTCGCCCGCGCCAAGCCGTCCGGCGGCGCGTCCCAGCGCAGCGGCGAGCGCTTCGCCTGCCAACCCCGGTTCCAGCGCGCCGACCAGCGCCATCTGCTCCACAATCCCGCTATCATAGCGGCGCGGGACGAAGGCGAGCAGGTTCTTGAGCCGCAGCGCGCCATCCACCAGCGCGCGCAGATCATCGCCGCCGCGCGCACCTTCGGCGGTCTCGATCACCCGGCCTTGCAGTCCGGCATCGACCAGATAGCGATCGAGCGCAGCCTGATCCTTGAGATAGACCTCGCTGCGCCCCTTGGAGACCTTGAACAGCGGCGGCTGAGCGATGAACAGGTGCCCCGCGCGGATGATGTCGGGCATCTGGCGGTGGAAGAAGGTCAGCAGCAGCGTGCGGATATGCGCGCCGTCGACGTCAGCGTCGGTCATGATGACGATCTTGTGGTAGCGCAGCTTTTCGAGGTTGAACTCATCGCGGATGCCGGTGCCCATCGCCTGAATCAGCGTGCCGACTTCCTTTGAGCTGATGATCCGGTCGAACCGGGCGCGCTCCACGTTCAGGATCTTGCCCTTCAGCGGCAGGATCGCCTGCGTCTTGCGGTCACGCCCCTGCTTGGCCGAACCGCCTGCGGAGTCTCCTTCGACCAGGAACAGTTCGGACTTGGCCGGATCGCGTTCCTGACAGTCCGCCAGCTTGCCGGGCAGCGAGGCGACGCTCATCGCGCCCTTGCGGCTCATTTCGCGGGCGCGGCGGGCGGCTTCGCGGGCGGCGGCGGCGTCGATCACCTTCTGGATGATCGATTTCGCATCGCCGGGGTTTTCCTCGAGCCATTCAGACATCTTGTCGCTCATGAGCGATTCCAGCGGCGAGCGCACTTCGGAGCTGACCAGCTTGTCCTTGGTCTGGCTGGAGAACTTGGGGTCAGGCAACTTGACGCTGACGATGGCGGTCAGGCCTTCGCGCATGTCTTCGCCTGACAGGCTGACCTTTTCCTTCTTCAGCATTCCCGAACGCTCGGCATAATTGTTGAGCGTGCGGGTCAGCGCGGCGCGGAAGGCCGCGAGGTGCGTGCCGCCATCGCGCTGGGGGATGTTGTTGGTGAAGGCGAGGACGTTCTCGTAATAGGAATCGTTCCATTCGAGCGCGACGTCGATCCCGATCCCGTCCTTTTCGGCCGAGACCGAAATCGGTTCGGGGATCAGCGGCTGCTTGTTGCGATCAAGATACTTCACGAAGGCCGCGATCCCGCCCTCGTAATAAAGATCGTGCTCCAGCACCTCCTCGTGCCGCTTGTCGCGCAGCTTGATGCGCACGCCGGAGTTGAGGAAGGCGAGCTCGCGGTAGCGGTGCTCCAGCTTCTCGAAATCGAACTCGGTGACGTTCTTGAAAGTGTCGTGGCTAGCCTTGAAGGTGACGCGGGTGCCTTTCTTCAGGCCATTCTCATCGCCATTGCTGGCGACCGGCGGCGCATCGCCTGTCACCACCAACGGGGCGACCGCATCGCCATGTTCGAACCGCATCCAGTGCGACTTGCCCTCGCGCCAGATCACCAGTTCGAGCCATTCGGACAGCGCATTCACCACCGACACGCCGACGCCGTGGAGACCGCCGGAGACCTTGTAGGCGTTGTCGTCCGAGGTGTTCTCGAACTTCCCGCCCGCGTGGAGCTGGGTCATGATCACTTCGGCGGCGGACACGCCTTCTTCGGTGTGCATCCCGGTGGGAATGCCGCGGCCATTATCTTCGACTGACACAGAACCATCGGGGTTCAATTCGATCAGAACGAGGTCGCAATGACCTGCCAACGCCTCGTCGATGGCGTTGTCCGAAACTTCAAAGACCATGTGGTGCAGGCCGCTGCCGTCATCGGTATCGCCGATATACATGCCCGGACGCTTGCGCACGGCATCAAGGCCCTTGAGAACCTTGATCGAATCCGCGCCATATTCGCCCATCTGGCGCACGCGTTCGGGGAGGCCTTCGGAGACCGGGTCAGAGGGTTGTGAGGTGGTATCGTTCATGGTGATCATATAGGGCTTGCGCAGCGGAAACCCAACTGCGCGAGGCCCCCAAGCGCCGCTTTTCCACGAATGTTCAGGGTGGTTGGTCGACGGCGTTAGAACGCAGGTCGGAAATGCACTGTGCCGCGCCACATCGTCGCATCGAACAGCGGCATCATCCCGGCGCGGGTGGCGTCATCGAACTGAGTCACATGGCACGCGGCGGCGGCCTTGGCGGCGTCGAGATCGGCGGGGGTGTAGGCGATGCTTTCGGTCAACAGCGCGGGATCGGTTGTGGCCCACCCGGCCATTTCCGGCACCGGCGGCAGACTGCCTGCGGGAATGCCGACATAGAGCAGTTTCGGGCGCTCAGCGGCGGGCATCGCTTGCACGATCTGAGTGGTTAGCGCACTCACCATGCGGTGATCGGCGTGGCCATAGCCGCCATCCGGCCCCCAGGTGAGGATCAGGTCGGACAGCGCGAACTGCTCCTTGAACGCCGCTGCCAGCGCCCGCGCCGGGCTGCCTTCCTGATGCGCGGCAAGGCCCAACTTGCCATCCGGATGCTCGGCACCCAGCAAGGTCGAGACGCCCAGCGCCTCGACAGCGCACCACGCTTCGGCAATGCGCCGCTCTGCCAGTGCGGCACCCGGCGAAAGGCGCGAAACGCCCGGCCCGGCATCGCCAGCGGTGGCATAGTAGATGGCAACATCCGCCCCCTGACGCGCCAGTGCGGCTATCGCAGGGGCCATCGGCAATTCGTCATCAGGATGGGCTAGCACCACCAGCACGCGTTGCGGTTCTGCGGGCGCATTCTGCCCCTGCGCCGGGGAGAGCGCCAACGCTCCGAGCGTGATCGTGATTGCAGTGCGCATTATGTGCCTCTCCCTTGCCGCGCTTCCTGCCACTTGTGCGAGCCACTTCGCAAATCCTTTGCGCGAGGGGCTGGGCTGATTATGCATGGCCCCCATGAGCCACGACCTGATGATGAGCCGCCTTGCCGAACCCTTCGGCAGCTTCCCCGACATCCTGATGGAATGGAGCCGCATCAAGGGCGATGACCTCGCGCTGATCGACGAAAAGCGCGAGGTTTACTGGGCGGAACTCGTCGGGCTGGTCGAGCGGCTGGCGGCGCGGCTGGTGGAGACGGGGTTGCAGCGCGGGCAATCGGTCGCGATCCTCGGCACCTCCACGGTCGAATATGCGCTGGTGTTCCTCGCCGCGATGCGTGCAGGCGGCGTGGCCGCGCCGCTCACCACCAGCGCCTCGCCCGAACAGCTTGAGGGGATGGCGAAGGATTCGGGCGCGATCCATCTCTTCATCGATGCGGCCAAGGCGGCGGAACTCGGCGCTGACTTTATGGCCGACCTGATCCGCGTCCCGCTGGAGAGCATCGATCAGTGGATGGCCCCTCCCGGCACCCGCGCGCCGGCCTTCGTGCCTGAGTCCAAAGACCCGTTCAATATCATCTATTCCAGCGGCACGACCGGCATTCCCAAGGGCATCGTCCATTCGCACCAGATGCGCTGGCGGCAGTTCGCGCCGACCGCGCTGAGTTACCTTGGCGCGGGGATCGAGGTGCGCTCGCTCGCTTCGACCCCGCTCTATTCAAACACCACCATGGTCGCCTTCCTGCCGGTGCTGCTGGCGGGGGGCTGCGTGCGGGTGATAGGCAAGTTCGATTGCGCCAAGTGGCTCGGCTTTGCGCAAGCCGACCGCACCACGATCACCATGCTGGTGCCGGTGCAATATCAGCGGCTGATGGACTTTGCGGGCTTCGACGACTTCGACCTGACAAGCCTGAAACTGAAATACTGCACCTCCGCGCCGTTCTCAGCCGAATTGAAACGCGAAGTCCTCAAGCGGATGCCCGGCGGGTTGATCGAGATCTATTCGATGACCGAGGGCGGGGTGGTGTGCCTGCTCGCCGCGCACGAATTCCCCGACAAGCTCCACACTGTGGGCCGCCCCGCGCCGGGGAGCGAGTTGAAGGTGCTCGACGACGAAGACCGCGAAGTGCCGCCCGGCACCCCCGGCAATATGGTCGGCCGCAGCCTCACCATGATGAGCGGCTACAAGAACCGCCCGGACAAGACCAAGGAAGCCCAGTGGGTCGACCCGGCGACGGGCGAGGCGTGGATGCGGATGGGGGACATCGGGCGGGTGGACGCGGAGGGCTTCGTCGAACTGGTGGGCCGCGCCAAGGACATGATCATCTCGGGCGGGTTCAACATCTATCCGTCAGACCTCGAAGCCGAATTGTGCAGGGAACCCGGCGTGGCCGAAGCGGCGGTGGTCGGGATGCCCTCGCGCAAGTGGGGGGAGAGCCCGGTTGGCTTCGTGGTGCTCAAGGACGGCGCCGCAGACCCTGAGGCGATCATGGCGGCGGTCAACGCGCGGCTCGGCAAGACCCAGCGCCTCGCCGCGCTGCACCCGATTGCGGAAATGCCGCGCAGCCATATCGGCAAGCTGCTCAAGACCGATCTGCGCGACGAGGCGGCACGGTTAGGCGGGGTGGAATAGCGGCACGGCCAAAACAACTCGGCCCGGCTCCTCGAGTGAGGAACCGGGCCGCTGTAGGCTTCGCTTTTGTGCTGGCGTTACACGATATCTGAGGCTTGAGGCCCTAGACAATAAACGTGTTGAACGCGGTGCCGCTGATGGCAACGGCGAGCAGCAAGGCGATAACCTTTTCGCTGATCATGTTCATGGTTCGGGTTTCCCTGTTTTGTTGTTGTTTGGGAGTCCGGGCAATCGGGGGGGAGAGGGGAGAGGACTGCCCGGACCGAAGCATCATATACAAAGCTTCGCGCAATATTCAATCGTCCATAAGACTGAAAATAATTCATCACCGCAATCGAAAAAGGCAATCACCGGGGCGCTGGCGCGGCGAGGCGGCTGGGTGTGGTGCGATCTGGGGGGATGAGCGGCTTGAGACGCGGCCACCTTTTAAGGGGGGGAGGGCGGTGGCCGCGTCTCGTTCGCTGCATGTCCGGCGCTGGGCCGGACGGAGACAGGGCGGGAGGGCCAAGCAGGGGGGAGCGCTGGCCGCTCCTGCCGGTCAGGCAGGCAGGCAACGGGTCCGTGTTCGGATGCCGCACCCGGGCGATGGCTCCACATGGAAGAATGCCGGTTTGGAGAGAGGGGCCCGGCAACGCATCGCTCGATCGGCGAAGTGGTGTTGCGCAGGTCCGAATTCAAATGCGAAAACACCAAGGTTGGTTGCAAAACTTGCAATCATCTGCGTCTCGACCTGAATCAAAACGGCCGCCAGATCGCTCTGACGGCCGTTTCATTTCAAAGGTTTGGTCTAGCTCAGTTGGCGGCGACGGTGCGGCCGCTGCGGGCCTGCTGCATCATGGCAACCCGCTCGACTTCGGCGAGTGCGACGGTGCGCGCTTCGGCCACGCACTTGCTGTCGACCGAGGTGCGACCGCTGCTGTAACGCCCGGCGGCTTCGACGGTGCAGGCCTGACGCAGCTTGGCATCGATGCGCGCTTCAAGCGCGGCACGGCCTTCCGGCGTGGTCACGTCAACATCGCCATAGGCAATGCGAACGGTCACGGCCTGCTCAGCTGCCGGCTCTGCGGCAACGGGCGCTGCGACGGCGGCGAGGGCGATCAGGGGGAGAATGAAACGCATGGGAAACTCCGATTTTGAGAGAGGGTGTCGATCGAACGATGCCGCTGACCGGCATTCGGTTGCTGTTTGAAACTCTGGTGCAGTGCACAAGAATAATGTGCAAATGCGAAAGGTGCAGAATTGGTTCCAAAGATTGCAACCAATCCAGCTGCATTTTTCGGGAACCCGTTGAAAATGCATCGCCACTTTTATGCTGCACTGCAAAATTGCTGGCCTGTGGTGCGGCGATGCTGGACAGCAGGGGGCCTGCTTCGTAATCCGCCGCCATGAGCGCGCACCCTTCAAGCCCCGCAGCGGGCGATTCTGCCGTCCCCGAATCGATCCTGATCGTCGATTTCGGCTCGCAAGTGACGCAGTTGATCGCGCGCCGTGTCCGCGAGGCGGGGGTCTATTCCGAGATTGCCCCCTTCACGCAGGCCGAAGCCGCGTTCCAGCGGATGCAGCCCAAGGGCATCATCCTGTCAGGCTCGCCTGCCAGCGTTCCCGAAGACGGCAGCCCCCGCGCGCCGCAGGTCTTGTTCGATGCGGGCTTGCCGATTCTTGGCATCTGCTATGGCCAGCAGGTGATGAGCCACCAGCTGGGCGGCGAAGTCCGGCCCGGCCATGAAACCGGAGAGGGCGGCGAGTTCGGCCGCGCCTTCCTGACCGTTACCGGTGAATGTTCGCTGTTCAACGGCTTGTGGGAGGTGGGGGAGCGCCATCAGGTCTGGATGAGCCACGGCGACAAGGTCACGCAATTCGCCCCCGGCTTCGAAATCGTCGCCACGTCCGACGGCGCGCCTTTCGCGGTGATCGCGGATGAGGCGCGTAAGTTCTACGGCACTCAGTTCCACCCCGAAGTCGTCCACACCCCCGATGGCGGCCGGCTCATCGCCAATTTCGTGCGCCATGTCTGCGGGTTGAGGGGCGACTGGACGATGGCCGAGTTCCGCAAGACCAAGATCGCCGAAATCCGCGCGCAGGTGGGCGACAAGCGGGTGATCTGCGGGCTTTCGGGCGGGGTCGATTCGGCGGTGGCCGCCGTGCTGATCCACGAAGCGATCGGCGATCAGCTGACCTGCGTCTTCGTCGACCACGGCCTCATGCGCATGAACGAGGCCGAGCAGGTCGTGACCCTGTTCCGCGACCACTACAATATCCCGCTGGTGCACGTGGAGGCCGAAGAGCTGTTCCTCGGCGGCCTCGCCGGGCTCACCGACCCGGAAGCCAAGCGCAAGTTCATCGGCAAGACCTTCATCGACGTGTTCGAGACTGAGGCCAACAAGATCGGCGGCGCCGACTTCCTCGCCCAGGGCACGCTTTATCCTGATGTCATCGAATCGGTCAGCTTCACCGGCGGGCCGAGCGTCACGATCAAGAGCCACCACAATGTCGGCGGCCTGCCCGAACGCATGAACATGCAGCTGGTCGAACCCTTGCGCGAATTGTTCAAGGACGAGGTGCGCGACCTCGGCCGCGAGTTGGGCCTGCCGCCTGCCTTCGTCGGCCGCCACCCCTTCCCCGGCCCCGGCCTCGCGATCCGCATCCCCGGTGAAGTCACCAAGGAACGCTGCGATATTCTGCGCAAGGCCGACGCGATTTACCTTGAGGAAATCCGCAATGCGGGCCTCTATGACGCTATTTGGCAGGCCTTCGCGGTGCTGCTGCCGGTCAAGACTGTCGGCGTGATGGGCGACGCGCGCACCTATGATTCGGTCTGCGCACTGCGGGCTGTCACCTCGACCGACGGGATGACCGCGGATGTCTTCCCCTATGACGCCGGGTTCCTGACCCGCGTGGCGACCCGTATCGTCAACGAGGTGCAGGGCATCAACCGGGTGGTCTATGACTATACGTCTAAGCCGCCGGGAACGATCGAGTGGGAGTAATAAGCCGGGTGAACGGAGAGCCGCTACGTTGATCCGCCCCTTCCGCCTGCGCGTAGAATCGCATATCGCTCAGCGCCGCACTTCCTGCATGAGAGGTCCCGTGATCGTGATGTCGAACCTTCGTCCCCTTGCCCTTGCCGCCGCACTCGCTGTGGGGCTGGCCGCCTGCGCCGAACAAGGCACAAGTGCGCCGACGGAGGCCGCCACCGACGCAGCACCGCTGACCGAGGGCGACTGGGCGCTTGATCCGGCAGGTTCGCGCCTGTCCTATGTCAGCATCAAGGCGGGCGAGGTGGCCGAGGCCAATCGCTTCGACAAGCTGTCGGGCAGCGTTGCGGCGGACGGCACGGCGACGCTTGATATCGACCTCGCCTCGGTCAACACCGGGGTCGACATCCGTAATGAGCGGATGCGCGAAATCTTCTTCGGTGTGGCCGAAAACCCCAAGGCGACCGTGACGGCCAAGCTCGACCCGGCGGCGTTTGCCGGGCTGGCGGTTGGCCAGTCGCTCACCCGGCCATTGAAGGCCAACGTGGCGATCAAGGGTGCGACCAGCGATGTCGAGACCGAAGTGCTGGTCACCCGCGCTTCGGCTGACCGGGTGACCGTGGTGCCAACCGCGCCAGTGATCATCTCGACCGATATGTTCGGCCTGACCGATGAACTGGGCGAATTGCGCGCGCTGGCGCAGCTGCCCTCGATCACGCCTGCCGTGCCGGTCACCTTCACCCTGTCGTTCAAGCGCGGCTGAGGCGGAATTTCCGCTTCAATTCAGGCGTCTTGCGCTGGATCAATGCGATCCGGCGCGCGACCGCGCATAACCTGACGGGCCGGGCAGCTGGCGAGCGGGCCGATCCCACCGCCTCCCCGCCGCCCGGCGACCCTCCAGAAATTGCACGCAACCTGACGCTACGGCGCGCGGCCATGTGCCGCGCTCTCCCCAAAAGCGGGCTTGAAAGCGCGGCGCAACTCGGCTTGTCTCCCGTGCAAACACGCATTCCAACGGGAGAGACCACGCCATGAAGACCGCCATCACCGAAATGTTCGGCATCCAGCACCCCATCATCCAGGGCGGGATGCACTATGTCGGGTTCGCCGAGATGGCGGCGGCGGTCTCGAACGCCGGAGGGCTCGGGATCATCACCGGCCTCACGCAGGGCACGCCCGAAAAGCTCGCCAATGAAATCGCGCGCTGCAAGGACATGACCGATAAGCCATTCGGCGTGAACCTCACCATCCTGCCGACCTTGACCCCGCCCGACTATCCCGGGCTGGTCAAGGCCGTGATCGACGGCGGGGTGAAGGTGGTCGAGACGGCGGGACGCAACCCGGTTGATCTCCTGCCCGCCCTGAAGGACGCCGGGATCAAGGTGATCCACAAGTGCACCTCGGTGCGCCACTCGCTGAAGGCGCAGGATATCGGTTGCGATGCGGTGAGTGTCGACGGGTTTGAATGCGGCGGCCACCCGGGCGAGGATGACGTGCCGAACTTCATCCTGCTGCCGCGCGCGGCGGACGAACTGGAAATCCCCTTCGTTTCCAGCGGCGGCATGGCCGATGGGCGCAGTCTGGTCGCCAGTCTCGCGATGGGCGCGCAGGGGATGAACATGGGCACGCGCTTCATCGCCACCAAGGAAGCCCCGGTGCACGAGAACGTGAAGCAGGCGATCCTTGCGGCCAGCGAACTCGACACCCGCCTCGTCATGCGCCCGCTGCGCAACACCGAACGCGTGCTCAATAATGCCGCGGTGGAGCGCCTGATCATCAAGGAGAAGGAGCTCGGCGATGCCATCACCATTCAGGACATACTGCCCGAAGTCGCCGGGGTGTACCCGAAGATCATGATGGAAGGCACGATGGACGCGGGCGCGTGGAGCTGCGGCATGGTCGCCGGGCTCATCCACGATATCCCGACCTGTCAGGAATTGATCGACCGGATCATGCTTCAGGCCGAGGAAATCATCGCGCGGATGAACGCGATGGCGCGCGGCTGAGCCGACTGCACCGGCGTGACGGTTGGGAGCCGCTCGCGTCGGTGATTTACTGGCCGGGCGGGCCGATCAGCCTTCGCCGCCCTCGTTCGATTTCACGCGGGTGTAAGGCACGAAATCCTCGAAGAACACCGCGCCGGTGAAAAAGCCCAGTACCCGGTCGACCGTGGTCATCTGGTCGAGCCGGCACAATTCGCTCGCGTTAAAGCGCTGTGTGACCAGCGCGTCATTATCGTCGATCTGATCGGGATCGCGGGTGCGCTGGACATAGATCGTGTTGCCCGAGCCATAGACATAGGCGGTGCGATCGATGGTGGTCATGCGCTGGCTGGGCAGGCTGCGGATGCAGCGCACCGGCTCACCTGCGACGCGGCCATCGAGCAGCTTGGCAAGGCGCGCTTCGCCCTTGGTCGGCGGCGCGGCTTCGGCGGTGGTTTCGGTTTCGACATCGGGCGCGCTCTGGCTTTGCGCATCCTGGGCCGCAAGCGGGCTCAGGCACAGGCCCGCCAGCGCGAGCGGCACACCGGCGATAAGGGCAGGGCGAAAACGGTTCATGGGGCGATCCTCGCAATCAGGGATACAGCACTCCTACAGCACAGCCCGCCTTAACCGCCGCTGAGCGCGCCGGTTCAGCTGTGCGCGGCGCTGGCGCCTGAGGCGATATCGGGTAGGCCTGCCTGATCCGCACCGTCAGCCGGGCCGCCGCGCAGCACGAAGCGGCGGTCGCAATAGCCACAATCGACGTAGCCATGCTCGTCGATTTCGAGGAACACGCGGGGATGGCCGAGCGCGGAGGGGCGATAGCCGGCGCGGGCGCGGATGCCGCTGGCCCCGTCGCAGGAAACGCGACGCGTATCGACCAGCAGGACTTCGGGAGGAGGAATGCTCATGGCGCTTGCCGATACAGGGCGCCGCGCCTGAGTTCAATTGCCTTTGCAGGCGCCTTTGCCTAGGCGGAAGCCATGTCAGCCGAACCCGCCATCCGCATCGACAATCTCGTGAAACGCTACGCCCCGGCCAAGGGCGCGAACGGCACCGTCACCGCAGGCAAGCTGGCGCTGGGCGGGGTGAGCTTCGATGTGCCTGAAGGTTCGATCTTCGGCCTGCTCGGCCCCAATGGCGCGGGCAAATCGACGCTGATCAACATCCTCGCCGGGCTGGTCAACAAGACCTCCGGCAGCGTCGACATCTGGGGCTTCGACATTGATCGCAACCGCCGCAATGCCAGTCGGTCGATCGGGATCGTCCCGCAGGAGATCGTGTTCGATCCGTTCTTCACGCCGTTCGAGGTGCTTGAGAATCAGGCCGGGTTCTACGGCATCGCCGCCGCCTTGCGCCGCTCTGAAGCGCTGCTGGAGGCCGTGCGCCTTGCCGACAAGCGCAATGCCTATGCCCGGACGCTGTCGGGCGGGATGAAGCGGCGGCTGCTGGTGGCGAAGGCGATGGTCCATTCCCCGCCCATTCTGGTGCTGGATGAACCCACCGCCGGGGTCGATGTCGATCTCAGGCGCCAGCTGTGGGAGCTGGTCAGCGAATTGAACCGCGACGGCGTGACTGTGGTGCTCACCACCCACTACCTCGAAGAGGCCGAGGAACTGTGTGACCGGATCGCGATCATCAACAACGGCCAGTTGATCGCCAACAAGCCCACGCGCGAGCTGGTCGACATGGCGCGCGAGAAGATCGTCACTGTCACCACCGCGCAAGACCTCGCCGCAGCTCCTGCGCATGAAGCATTCGTCAAGGTGCAGTGGGACGGCGCGCGCGGGGTCGAGGTGACCTATGACAAGGACCGCCTTAGCGCAGGTCAGGTGCTCGGGATTCTTCAGGCGCAGGGTCTAACTGTCGAAGACGTTACCACCCGCGAGGCCGATCTTGAGGATGTCTTCGTCCAGCTGACCGCCAGCGCTGGCTGAACAGCCCGCGCATCCCGCTTGCCGACCGCGCAATTGCACGCCATGGCAAGCGGATGGCGATGGAAGATGGCTTGCAACAGGCGCATGATGTTGTCGTGATCGGCTCGGGCGCGGCGGGGCTGACCGCGGCGCTGGCGCTGGCCGAAACGCGGCGGGTGCTGGTGCTGGCCAAGGGCTCGCTCACTGGCGGATCGACCGCTTGGGCGCAGGGCGGGATCGCCGCCGTGCTCGACACGGGCGACACTTTTGAAAACCACGTGCGCGATACGATGGTGGCGGGCGCTGGCCTCAATGACCTTGCCACGGTCGAATTCGTGATAGAGCGCGCGCCGCAGTCCATCGACCGGCTCTGCGAGCTGGGCGTGCCGTTCAACCGCGATGCGGACAGCCTTCACCTGACGCGCGAGGGCGGTCATTCGCACCGCCGGATCGTCCATGTCGATGATGCGACCGGCTGGGCGGTGCAATCGGCACTGGTCAAGGCGGCCGAGGCCCATCCCAACATCACCCTGCTGCCGGGCCGCACCTGCATCGACTTCATCACTGATCGCCACCGCGAGCACTTCTCCGCTGCCGGGCGCGTGTGGGGCGTCTATGCGCTGGACGAGGCGACCGGGCGCGTCGAACGCCATGTCGCGCGTGCCACCATCCTCGCCACAGGCGGTGCGGGCCGAGTCTACCAGTTCTCCACCGCCCCGCGCGGCGCGACGGGGGATGGGATCGCGATGGCGTGGCGGGCGGGCGCGCGCGTCTCCAACATGGAGATGATGCAGTTCCACCCGACCTGCCTCTACAATCTCGATGTCAAAAACTTCCTCATCACCGAGGCCGTGCGGGGCGAGGGCGGGCACCTGCTCCACCCCGAAACCGGTCGCCGCTTCATGGTCGATTATGACCCTGAGCGGATGGAACTGGCCCCGCGCGATGTGGTCGCCCGCGCGATCGACGATCAGATCAAGCGCTTTGGCCTCGATTACGTCCATCTCGACATCAGCCACCAGCCCGCCGACTTCGTGAAGGGCCACTTCCCGACGATCTACGACAAGCTGATGGGTTTGGGCATCGACATGACCACCCAGCCGATCCCTGTCGTGCCGGCGCAGCACTACACCTGCGGCGGCGTGGTGGTGGGCCTCGACGCGCGCACCGATGTGCCGGGGCTGTGGGCGGCAGGCGAATGCACCGAAAGCGGCCTCCACGGCGCGAACCGGCTGGCGTCCAACAGCTTGCTCGAATGCTTCGTCTTCGGCGAGGCGGCGGCGCAGGATATCCTCGCGCGCTGGGACAGTCTCGAGGATGTCCCCGCGATCCTCCCGTGGGACGAAAGCCGCGTGACCGACTCCGACGAGGAAGTGGTCATCAAGCAGAACTGGACCGAAATCCGCCGCTTCATGTGGAACTACGTCGGCATCGTGCGCACCACCAAGCGCTTGGAACGCGCCGCCAGCCGCATCGACCTGCTGAAACGCGAGGTCGAGGATTATTATGGCGCGTTCAGGGTGACGACCGATCTGATTGAATTGAGAAATCTGCTGCAATCGGCGGAACTGATCGTGACGTCAGCCCTCAAGCGCAAGGAGAGCCGGGGGCTGCACTATACGCTGGATTATCCGGCGTTAGCGGATGAGCCGAAGGATACGGTGCTGGTGCCTTAAGGGGACCGCATTCTGTCGATGAAATCATCCCACGCGACCCGACGGCGGTCGGCGAACTCGCGTGCGGCCTTCAGATTGTCGGCAGCAGGGACCGGTAGCTCGTTTTCACGCAATGACAGGTCAATGGGATTGTTCGCAAGCCAGATTTCGAACAGGTCTTCGCGCATACAAATCAGGGCATAATCGCTGAAGTAGCTCACGAGGATGCAGAGTTGCTGATCGTCGATGAAGACCATTGGGAAGTCCATCGCCAGATCATCCGAGATCTTCCTTGCTGTCGCCGGAGTTAGCGCAATCTTGCGAGCTGTCGCCTCAGCGACAGATGTTGCGCCTTCCTCAACCACATATCCCCACTGCGATCCGTTGTCCCGCAATGTCGCAAAGATGGTGTCGACTTCGGAGCAAATCGACCACTCAACGAGACTGAGTTGGGCAAGGCCGGTCTTTTCGAAGACCCGCCTTTCCCAATCTTTGTCATACGCGGGTTCCGAGGCGATCGCCGCAGCCAGCCTGACCGCCTCGGGTGCTTGGACGAGGGGCACAAGCTCATGCCGGACATCGTTCCAATCCCAAGTGCCCATGCAGACTGCCTTTCTTCTGGCCGGGCCCATTTTATACAGCTTTCCGACAGGCTGCACAGCATAGGCGGACACGATGAAACGGCTCACCTTCCCCCTTGCGGCAATCGCTTTGGCCGCCGCCCCCCTCGCCGCCCAAGACCCCGCCCCATCCGACAACGCCATCGTCGTCACCGCGCAGCGCTCTGGCGCGCCGATGTGGACCATTGATACGCCCACCGGCACCATCATCCTCGTTGGCGAGATTCGGGCGATCCCCAAGACCACCCCGTGGGAGCCCGCGCGGCTGGAGGAGGCCACCAAGCAGGCCGACCGCGTGATCCTCGGCGCGCGGCCCAAGATTTCGCCGGGCGATGTGCTGCGGCTGATCTTCAGCGGTTCCAAGTTCACCAAGCTGCCCGACAAGACCGTGGCGAGCGAATATCTGACGCCGGACCAATGGGCGCGCCTCGAAGCGCTCGGCACCGCGCATGAGGAAGACTACGCCCGCCAGTCCTTCCTCCTCACCTCCTTCCAGATGCTGAGGAAGGAACTGCGCTTCAACCGCGACACTGCCGATGAACCCTCTGACGTGGTCAGCAAGGCCGCCGACAAGGCCAAGGTGCCGACCACCCGCGCCGCCACGCTGCGGGGCGAGGATATCATCGACAACCTCGCCGATGCGCCGCCCGCCGCGCATATTCCTTGCCTCAACGCCGCGATGGATGCGGTCGAGGCTGGCCCCGACATCGTCGAAAAGCGCGCGGCGGACTGGCGGCGCTACGATATTCCCTCAGTTATGGCGAACCCGCTCGAAAGCGCGCTCGGCCAGTGCTGGCCTTGGGCGGACGAGACTTTGGGCAGCGAATTGAGGACCATCTGGGTCGATACAATCGCCGAAGTCAGCACGGCGAAGGGCACCACCCTTGCCGTCGTGCCGCTAAGGGTGTTGGCGGAAAGCGGCGGAGTGCTTGACCAATTGGACGCGCGCGGCTTCGATATCGCCGGACCCGAATGGAAGTGACCATGCGGGCCACCTGAGAGGATCAGCCTGCACCATGCCCACCGTCACCACGCCCAACACCGGCATCGAGATTTTCTACGAGGATCGCGGAAACCCCGACGCCGAGGTGATCCTGCTGGTGATGGGCCTCGGCGCGCAGATGACGCTGTGGCCGGATGAGCTGGTTGCCGCGCTGGTGGGCGACGGGTTTCGGGTGATCCGCTATGACAATCGCGACATCGGGCTGAGCCAGAAGTTCGAAGGCAAGCGTGCGCCCAGCCCGCCGGTGCAGGTGCTGCGCAAGAAGATCGGCTTCCCGGCCAAGGTGCCCTACACCCTCAAGGACATGGCCGATGACGGGATCGGGCTGCTCGACGCGCTCGGCGTCGCCCGCGCCCATATCGTCGGCGCGTCGATGGGCGGGATGATCGCGCAGCTGATGGCGGTGCATCATGGCGAGCGGTTGGCGAGCCTCACCTCGATCATGTCGACCACCGGCAACGGCAAGCTGCCCCAGGCGGAAAAGCACGCGATTGATGCGCTGGTGGCACCGATCCAGAGCATGGAAGAAGAATCGCTGGTCGCCCACGGGCTCAATATCGCCAAGAATATCGGCAGCCCCGGCTTTCCCTTCGATCCCGAGCAGCAGCGTGAGCGGGTGCTGCTCAATATGCGCCGGAGCGTCTATCCCGCAGGCCTGCCGCGCCAGCTCGCCGCGATCATCGACGATGGGTGCCGCCGGTCGCGCCTTGCGAATGTCACCGTGCCGACACTGGTGATGCATGGCGAAGCCGATCCGCTGGTCAAGCTGGAAGCGGGCGAGGACACCGCCAAGCATATCTCGGGCGCGCGGCTGGTGACGATCCCGGGCTGGGGCCACGATTTGCCCATCGCCCTGATCCCGCGCATCGCCAGCGAAATCGCCGGTCACGCGCGCGGGCAATAGGGTCGCGTTCGCACTTGCGAAGGGATTTCCTTTGGGGTGCGCCCGATAGGCTGTTAAGGGCGCGCCCATGCTTACAATCGACGGTGTCACAGTGCGGCTTGGCGGCCGGGCCATTCTTGAACGCGCCAGCGCAACCGTGCCGGTGGGCGCGCGCGTCGGCCTGATCGGCCGCAATGGCGCGGGCAAGTCCACGCTGATGAAGGCGCTGATCGGCGAGATCGAGCCCGACGACGGCGAAATCAGCAAGCCCGCCCGCGCCAAGATCGGCTATATCGCGCAGGAAGCCCCCAGCGGCTCGATGACGCCCGAAGAGGTCGTGCTCGCCTCCGCCACTGAACGCGCGGAATTGCTGGCAGAGCTGGAAACCTGCACCGACATGGACCGGATGGGCGATGTCCACGAACGCCTGCTTGCCATCGACGCCTATTCCGCCCCGGCTCGCGCAGCCAAGATCCTCAATGGCCTCGGCTTTGACGAGGAAATGCAGCAACGCCCGGTCGACAGCTTCTCGGGCGGCTGGAAGATGCGCATTGCCTTGGGCGCGCTGCTGTTTTCGGAACCCGATATCCTGTTGCTGGACGAGCCTTCCAACCACCTGGATCTCGAAGCGACGCTGTGGCTGGAGAACTTCCTCAAGTCCTATCCCGCCACGCTGGTGGTGATCAGCCATGAACGCGACCTTCTGAACAAGGTGGTCGATCACATCCTGCACCTGCAAGGCGGGCAGCTGACGCTCTATCCGGGCGGCTATGACGCCTTCGAAAAGCAGCGGGCCGAACGCGCCGCGCAGCTCGCCGCAGCCAAGGCCTCGCAGGATGCGCAGCGGGCGCGGCTTCAGGATTACGTCGCCCGCAACTCCGCCCGCGCCTCGACCGCGAAGCAGGCGCAATCGCGCGCCAAGATGCTCGCCAAGATGCAGCCGATTGCGGCGCTGATGGAAGACCCGTCGCTCACCTTCGATTTCCCCGATCCTTCCGAACTCAAATCGCCGATGATCACGCTCGATCACGCGGCGGTCGGTTACGGTGAGGCGCCGCCGATCCTGAAGCGGCTCAACTTCCGCATCGACGCCGATGACCGGATCGCGCTCTTGGGCCGCAACGGCAATGGCAAGACGACACTGGCGCGGCTGCTGGCTTCGCAGCTTGTCCCGGCGGAGGGCGAGGTCAACGCGCCCGGTAAGCTCAAGGTCGGCTATTTCACCCAGTATCAGGTCGAAGAACTGGCGGGTGAGGATACCCCGCTCGATCTGATGAACCGCGCGATGGAAGGCGCCGCCCAAGGCGCGATCCGCGCGCAATTGGGGCGCTTCGGCTTCTCTGGCCCGCGCGCGAACCAGCGGGTCGACAAGCTGTCCGGCGGCGAACGTGCGCGGCTGGCGCTGGCGCTGATCACCCGCGATGCGCCGCATCTGCTGATCCTCGACGAGCCGACCAACCACTTGGACGTCGATGCGCGTGAAGCGCTGATCCAGGCGCTCAACAATTATTCGGGCGCGGTGATTCTCATCAGCCACGATCGCCACATGGTCGAATTGACGGCCGACCGCCTAATCCTCGTCGATAGTGGGACGGCGCGCGAATATGCCGGCAGCATGGAGGATTACATCGACTTCATCCTGGGCCGGAACCAGCCCAAGGGGACGCGCGACGGCAAGGCCAAGGGCGCGAAGGGCGGGGCCTTGGCGGGCACCGATTTGCGCGCCGCCCAATCGGACCTCAGCAAAGCCGAAGCCGCCATCGCTCGCCTGTCAGCCGAGGTGGAACAGCTCGACAGCGAGATCCTTGCCCTCAGCACGAAGGCCGGCGGACAGGCTGGCAGCGCAATGCAGGCCCTGCTGACGAAGCGGGCGCGGGCGGCCGATTCTCTGGACGAAGCGGAACGCAGCTGGCTGGCTGCCGGAACCGTGCTCGAGGCGATCGGGCAGGCCTGATTCTGCTGCCCCCGCGCGGCGCCGCACCCGTCCGCCGCGCAACAATCCTACCGTGAGCCATGCAAAAGATTCACGGGTGGATTCGAATGATTCAATCACCATATATTTCTTCACAGATTCAATTTGGGGCTTGCGGCCTGCGCGACTCAAGCTTGGTCCACGCGTCGCGGGTTGGACGCAGGTCCGACACGGGCCTGAAACTGACCCGGCATGGTAACTAAGTGCTTAAACGCCCGTTGACGGGAGTCCCGCAGTGATTCATCATCTAGTGGTTCGGCGCTGATCGGACCCCCAAGCCTTGGTGAAACGTCCCCGCCCCGTGAGAGGGCAGACGAAGAACGATTCGCCCCGGCCCACAGGTTCGCATCACGTCGCAAATGGGACCAACCGATGCGTCAACAGGCCCGGCAACCGGGTAGCCTGTTGGCAAGTCTGTGGACCAACCGGTATAGAACAGAATCAGAACATGGCCCCTTGCGTCCATGGTCTGATTCGGGGGACAACAGGGGCTTCAGATGGATTTCAAGGCGAGCGACAACGTGCCCAGTGATGCGGTGACTAGCGATGTGACGAACGAACTGGATGCGGGCGTGATGGCCGAGACGTCCGTGAAGGATGAAAAGGCGGTAAGCATGAACAAGATCGATATGGGCACAGACGCCCTGATCGCGGCCAAAGCCGGTGAGGCGCTGGCCGGTGCCATGGCCGAAGCCGCCAAGTCCGAGGCGCCTGACAGCAAGACCGTCAACGCCCGGCGCTTTACCGTTGTCACCGACAACACCCGCGACGCGCGCCTCACCGATTTCGGCAAGGAAACGCTGACCGATCGCTATCTGCTCCCCGGCGAGAATTATCAGGACCTGTTCGCCCGCGTGGCCGATGCCTACGCCGATGACGAGGCTCACGCCCAGCGGCTCTACGACTACATCTCGAAGCTGTGGTTCATGCCCGCCACCCCGGTGCTGTCGAACGGCGGCACGCACCGCGGCTTGCCGATTTCGTGCTACCTCAACTCGGTTGAGGACAGCCTCGAAGGGATCGTCAACACTTGGAATGAAAACGTGTGGCTCGCGTCCAAGGGCGGCGGGATCGGCACCTATTGGGGCAATGTCCGCGGGATTGGTGAGCCGGTCGGCCTCAACGGCAAGACCTCGGGCATCATTCCCTTCGTGCGCGTGATGGACTCGCTGACGCTGGCAATTTCGCAGGGTTCGCTGCGACGCGGCTCGGCCGCCTGCTATCTCGACATCAGCCACCCGGAGATTGAGGAGTTCCTCGAAATCCGCAAGCCTTCGGGCGACTTCAATCGCAAGGCGCTGAACCTGCACCACGGCGTGCTGGTCACCGACGATTTCATGAACGCCGTGCGTGAAGGCACCGAGTTCCAGCTGCGCAGCCCCCGCGATGGCTCGGTGCGGCAGACGGTCGATGCCCGTTCACTGTTCCAGAAGCTGGTCGAAACCCGCCTTGCAACCGGTGAGCCCTACATCGTCTTCAACGACACCGTGAACCGCATGATGCCCAAGCATCACCGCGATCTGGGCCTCAAGGTCTCGACCTCGAACCTGTGCTCGGAAATCACCCTGCCGACCGGGATCGACCACTTGGGCAATGACCGCACCGCGGTGTGCTGCCTCTCCTCGCTCAACCTGGAAACCTGGGAAGAGTGGAAGGGCGACAAGCAGTTCATCGAGGACGTGATGCGCTTCCTCGACAACGTCCTGCAGGACTATATCGACCGCGCGCCGGACGAGATGGCCCGTGCCAAGTACTCCGCCGCGCGCGAGCGTAGCGTGGGCCTCGGCGTCATGGGCTTCCACTCCTATCTCCAGCAGAAGAGCGTCGCCTTCGAAAGCGCGATGGCCAAGGCGCTGAACCTCCAGATGTTCAAGCACATCCACGCCAAGGCGTGCGAGGCTTCGATGCTGCTGGCGCAGGAGCGCGGGCCGTGCCCCGATGCGGCCGACATGGGCGCGATGGAGCGGTTCAGCTGCAAGATGGCGATCGCGCCGACCGCGTCGATCTCGATCATTTGCGGCGGCACCTCGGCCTGCATCGAGCCGATCCCGGCCAATATCTACACCCACAAGACCCTGTCGGGCAGCTTCATCGTCAAGAACCCGTACCTTGAAAAGGTGCTCGACAAGAAGTCGAAGAACTCGACCAATGTCTGGAACTCGATCCTTGAGCGCGGCGGCTCGGTCCAGCACCTCGATTTCCTCACCACTGAGGAAAAGGCGACCTTCAAGACCAGCTTCGAGATCGACCAGCGCTGGCTGCTCGAATTCGCGGCCGACCGCACGCCCTATATCGATCAGGCCCAGTCGCTGAACCTGTTCATCCCGGCCGATGTCGACAAGTGGGATCTGATGATGCTGCACTATCAGGCGTGGGAGCGCGGCATCAAGTCGCTCTACTACCTGCGCTCCAAGAGCGTGCAGCGCGCCGGGTTCGTCGGCGGGGTCGAGGCGGACAACACCTCGGAAGCGCCCAAGATCGAACTCAGCGCCGAGACTGATTACGAGGAATGCCTGAGCTGCCAGTAGGCGCTCACGGCCGGGGCGCGGGCGGGCCTCGGGCCCGCCCCGCGCCCGCGGCCGCCGCATCATCGTTCACAGGGGACCACACACATGAATCTGCCGTTTGTCATGGGCGTTATCGGGCTGATCGTCAGCGCCGTCTTCGCCTTCAACGCCTGGCGCGAACTCAAGCGCAACGTCGAGGGCCATTCGCGCAACGCCGCCATGATCCACGTGGCGATGGTGTCGATGTTTGTGCCCTTCTGCATCTACGTCGTCATCGCCTACGCGCCCTGACGCCGCCGTGAATCCGGAAGCGCGCGCGCTTCGTATCTGCTATTCTCATTCGTTCTAGGAGACCGCCCATGTCGCTTCTCGAAGCCCGCTCGACCTACAAGCCCTTCCAGTACCCCTGGGCCTATGACTTCTGGAAGCGCCAGCAGCAGATCCACTGGATGCCCGAAGAAGTGCCCTTGGGCGAAGATTGCCGCGACTGGGCGCAGAAGATCACCGAGAACGAGCGTAACCTGCTCACCCAGATCTTCCGCTTCTTCACCCAGGCCGATGTCGAGGTGCAGAACTGCTATCACGAAAACTACGGCCGGGTGTTCAAGCCGACCGAGGTGAAGATGATGCTCGCCGCCTTCTCCAACATGGAGACGGTGCACATCGCGGCCTATTCGCACCTGCTCGACACCATCGGGATGCCCGAAAGCGAGTACTCCGCCTTCCTCGAATACGAGGAAATGAAGGACAAGCACGACTTCCTCGGCCAGTTCGGCGTCGACACCGATGAAGACATCGCCCGCACGCTCGCCGCGTTCGGCGGGTTCACCGAAGGGCTGCAGCTGTTCGCCAGCTTCGCGATGCTGATGAACTTCCCGCGCTTCAACAAGATGAAGGGCATGGGCCAGATCGTCAGCTGGTCAGTGCGCGACGAATCACTGCACTGCGAAGGCATCATCAAGCTGTTCCACACCTTCTGCGAAGAGCGCCAGTGCCTCACCAAGGCGGTGAAGGAAGACCTGATCGACATCTGCCAGAAGACCGTGCGTCTGGAAGACAACTTCATCGACCTTGCCTTCGAAATGGGCCCGATCAACGGCATGAGCGCCAAGGAAATCAAGCGCTACATCCGCTACATCGCCGACTGGCGCCTGAAGCAGCTCGGCCTGCAAGAGATCTACATGATCGAAGAACACCCCCTCCCGTGGCTCGCGCCGCTGCTGAACGGGGTGGAGCACGCCAACTTCTTCGAAACCCGCGCGACCGAATATTCGAAGGGCGCCACGCGCGGTGATTGGAACACCGTGTGGTCGTCGTTTGATAAGCGGCAGAAGGCCAAGGCGGTTAATGAGGACGACAGCGTTGTGGCTGAGGCTGGGCTGTTTGGGGTGCAGGCGGCGGAGTAGTTATTCCTCAGACATCGCGCTGATGAGCAATTCAATTTGTGCCTTCAGCCGCTCAAAAGACTTTGGAGTTGCTGCGCCGAAGATAGTTAATTCGGCGTAGCACTCTTTCCCAAGTGGAAAGCGTGCATGCGTTGCGTTTTCATTTTGAGGCAATGACAACGCAGTAGCGCTTTCAGGCAAGGCGCCGTCGTCTCGTGACTCCGATTTAAGTGAAGAGTCAGCAGGCGCTTTCACTTCTTCAGCAGGCGCGCTCGCTACATCATCCGGTAGACTCTGGGTCTCGTGCTCTAAGAAGGTCATGGTAGTCCTGAGAGACTCAATGCATTGCTTGGCCCCTGCGGGGGAAAAATTTTGCTCACGAACAAGGAATGCCTTGATTGGCTCGTCAACGGCGGGGACCTTGTTTCCGAACCGCTCATATATTGCAGCGAAAATCTTCGGATGAACGGCCGCATGACGAAGCGAGTCAATCTTCTCGCGCTCGTCAATCGGCTGGAAGATAGAAATTGATAAGTCAGAAACGCGCGTCCTCTCGCCCATTCCTTCAATAAGGCCAAATTGGCGTAGCGAACCTAGTGCAGACGCACTTGCGCCATTGCGACCAGAGAATCCCATGATCCGCAGGGCAGTTTCAGAGTCTACGGAGCTTTTGTGCACGCCGTCATAGATCTTTTTCGCGTAAACTAATGCGTCGCCTAGCGAGTGGCTCGGGAAACGCGGACTGCGCGGGCGAATCGGTTTCTGGATTTCGATCATGACTCACGCTTATCACTGTGGAAAAGGTTATTCATGCCAAAGTTATCCACAGCGGCGGAAAAGTCCAAACCGAGATTTGACATAAGAAATAATGTTGAAATTCATACGATTATGGCCTGACACGAGATTGTGAGCTAGCGCATCCTGTGGATGAAAACGGCAAAACGCCCGAAATAGACTTCACTCAATGTCATGGCGGCGTTCATCGTTGACGCCGGACGCGGTGCGTAGTACGTCCCAAGACGCAAAAAGCGAGGCCACCTTTCGGCAACCTCGCTTCCTAATCAAGCTAACCGACGCGGGCAGCCGCGGCGACGCTTGGTTGGGGAAAGGAGTACACCTCTCTCCCGTAGCAAGGTGCGGTGTACTCCCGGATTTGCAGGTTTGCAACATGCTGCCCGGAGAATACCAAATGTACCATGCTGTGAAAAAGCCGGTCGGCACGCGCGCCCGTACCGGAGAGACCTGTCCCGAGAGCGGCGTCTGGAAGGTGGAGGGCTACCCCACCACCACCGCGCCCATTGCCAAGGGTAACCGTATGCCGCCGTATGGTGGCAAGGCGGTTGTCTGGGTTCTGATCAGCTACGCCTGATCGGTGGAGGGCGGGTCGCAAGGCCCGCCCTCATTTCAAAGGGGCATCGCTATGCACTACTTCAGCTCGACGGCGCTTCACGCCGCTCAGTATGATCCGGTCACCATGACCCTCACGATCTGGTTCACCAGTTCGGGCCGTGACTACGACTATTACAATGTTCCCCTACACATCTGGCACGGTCTCACCACGGCCGGGTCAGCGGGCGAATATTTCAACCACTTCATCCGCGACCAGTACGCAGCCTGAAGCAAAGGACGGTCGCTCGGAAACGGGCGGCCGCTTCCCCCCACCCCCATCCCGGGCTTGACCCGGGACCCCGCTCTCTTCTGCACCGATGAAAGCGAAAGCGGGGCCCCGGGTCGGGCCCGGGGCGGAGGGTTGAAGGGGAGAGTTGGCACCCAGCCGCTCTAGGTCCCAGCTTGCGCTGGGATGACGGGGTGTGTGGCATGCTGTCGGTTCGCCTCCCCAGGCTTGACCCGGGACCCCGCTTCTTCATCCTAAAGAACCGAAGGCAGCGGGACCCCGGGTCAAGCCCGGGGAGACGGGAATGGAGCGCGCGCCTCCTCGTCACCCCGGCGCAGGCAGGCCCGAGGGTGAGACGAGGCGGGGCGGTGTTCTGCTGGTGACGCGGCGGCGCAGCGCGGTGCTTTCCTACACCGGGACGGCGGCGTAACACCGGCGGGTGATGATGGCCCCGCCCCGCTTGCGACCCGCCGCCGCAGCCCTGGCGGTCCCGTTTCGGGCGGCGTTGGGCGCGGGCGGTGTTTTGGTTTCTGGACAGTGTCTCCTGTGTCTCCAACAGCGGTGGCCGGAACTTGACCTCGATCAAGTACGCCGGCGGCGCGAGCGCCTAGGACAGATGTCATCACCTAGGGAGAACACCATGTCGCACACCCCCAACGAACTCGCCGATGTCTTTCCGGACAATGCCGAAGCGCTCCGCGAGCTCAAGCTGACCGATGCGCATTTCGCCCGGCTGGCCGAGCAGCATCACGAAGTGAACCGCGAAATCCACCGGATCGAAGCCGAGATCGACGCCGCGAGCGACGACCGGCTTGAAGCGCTCAAGAAGGAACGGCTGCATCTGCTGGACGAAATTGCCGCAATGCTGGAAGCCGCGCCAGACGCGGTCTAGCACCCACGGGCTTGTGCGGGCGGGGCAACAGGCGATGCTCCGCCCGCAACCCCGCGCAGGCCGATGCTACTCCGCGATCCCGGCATCTTCGCGCGGTGTGGTGCGCCGGTCGGTTCCGGTGCGGCGATCACTCGTGCGGCGGTCGGGCCCGTCAAACGGCACCTGCGCCTTGCGCCGGTCCGTCAACCGTCGCCCCCCGCCAGACGGGTCAGCCGCTGGCTTGTCGCTGTCACTCTCGCTCATCGCCACCTCTCTCCCCCCGGACCGGAATAACACTAAAGCGCACAATTTCCTAACCCTTACGGACAGTTCCACCAATCGGCTTGGCCCGGGGGCCGCGAGCCGCTAGGGGCCGCGCGACAACGCAAAGCGCGCGCGCAGGGGTTTGAACACCGGTGACCGACAAGCTGAACCATACGCCGCCTCGTTCCGGGGCGGAGACGCCTGATCTCTCGAAGGCCGAAGTGCTGATCGAGGCGCTGCCCTATTTCCAGCGCTATGCCGGGCGCACCTTCGTGGTGAAATATGGCGGCCACGCGATGGGCGATCCCGAAGCCGCGCGCGACTTTGCCGAGGATATCGTGCTGCTGAAAGCGGTCGGCATCAACCCGGTGGTGGTGCATGGCGGCGGCCCGCAGATCGGCCAGATGCTGAAGCGGCTGGGGGTGGAGAGCACCTTTGTCGATGGGCTGCGCGTCACCGATGAAGCCACGGCCAAGGTCGCGGAAATGGTCCTGTCGGGCGCGATCAACAAGGAACTGGTCGGCTGGATCGCGGCCGCTGGCGGCAAGGCGATCGGGATCTCGGGCAAGGATGGCGGGATGGTGACCGCGCGCAAGGTCAGCCGCACCACGCGCGATCCTGACAGCAATATCGAACAGGTGGTCGACCTCGGCTTCGTGGGTGAGCCTGCGGCGGTCGATACCAGCGTGATCGACACGATGGTCGCCGCCGGGATGATCCCGGTGATCGCGCCGATTGCGCCGGGTGCGGACGGAGCGACCTACAACATCAATGCCGACACGATGGCAGGTGCGATTGCAGCGGCGCTGGGCGCGGCGCGCTTGTTCCTGCTCACCGACGTGCCGGGCGTGCTGGGCGCCGATGGCACGCTGCTGACCGACCTCACCCCCGCCGACATCGCCAAGCTGCGCGAAGACGGCGTGATCCGCGGCGGCATGGTGCCCAAGCTGGAAACCTGCGTCACCGCGGTGCAATCGGGCTGCGAGGCGGCGGTGGTGCTCGACGGGCGCGTGGGCCATGCGATGCTGCTCGAATTCTTCACCGCGCGCGGGGCCGGGACACTGGTGCGCGCGTGACCGGGAACTGAGTTGTAGCGCGAGGCGTATTAAGGAGCTAATACGCCTGCCAAGGGACATCACCGGGCGCGAGGGCCACACCGGCCTGCGCGTTCGCAACGGAAATGGATCGCAATGACTGACGCACTTTTCCAGATACTCTCCATGATCATCAGCACCGCCAACATGCTGCTGATCATCTGGTTCATCATCGGGCTGCTGTTCGCCTTCAACGTGGTGAGCCCGAGCAACCAGTTCGCCTATGCGGTGCATGATGCGCTGAGCCGGCTGTTCGAGCCCGTCCTGCGCCCGATCCGCAAGGTCATGCCCGACACCGGCGCGATCGACTTTTCGCCGATGGTGTTCCTGATGATCCTCAACGCCCTTGGCTACATCCTGCAAGGCGCCGTGCGCTGATGGCGGAAGCGGCGCTGATCGACGGCAAGGCATTTGCGGCCAATCTGCGTGCCCGGATCGGCACGCTGGCGGCGAGCTTCGCGCAAGTGACCGGGCGGCGTCCGGGGCTTGCGGTGGTGCTGGTGGGCGAAGATCCCGCCAGCCAGGTCTATGTCGGCGCCAAGGCGCGCGCCTGCGAGGAAGGGGGGATTGCCAGCTTTGAGCATCGCCTGCCCGCTGAAACCAGCGAAGCGGAACTGCTGGCGCTGGTCGAGCGGCTGAACCGCGATGATGCGGTTGACGGCATTCTGGTGCAGATGCCGCTGCCGAACGGGCTGGACGAGCAGGCCGTGATCGCCGCGATCAGCCCGGACAAGGATGTCGACGGCTTCCACGTGATCAACGCCGGACGGCTGAGCGTCGGCCAGCCGGGCTTTGTTCCCTGCACACCACTCGGCTGCATCATGCTGCTGAAAGACCGGCTGGGTGATCTGTCGGGACTGGAAGCAGTGGTGATCGGCCGATCGAACATTGTCGGCAAGCCGATGGCGCAGCTGCTGGTGGACGCGAACGCAACCGTCACCGTGGCGCATAGCCGCACGAAGAACCTCGCCGAGGTCGTCCGCCGCGCCGATATCGTGGTCGCGGCCGTGGGTCGGCCTGAGATGGTGCGCGCCGACTGGATCAAGCCGGGTGCAAGCGTCATCGATGTCGGCATCAACCGCCTGCCGCCAGAAGAGGGCAAGACCAAGGGGCGGCTGGTGGGCGATGTCGCCTTTGCCGAAGTCAGCGCGGTCGCAGGCGCGATTACGCCGGTGCCGGGCGGGGTCGGGCCGATGACGATTGCGGTGCTGCTGCGCAACACGTTGGTCGCCGCGCATGGCCATGCCGGACTGGCGCCGCCGGTCGGGATATAGAGTTCCGTTCGCCCTGAGCTTGTCGAAGGGCTGTCCTTCTTCTTGGACGCGGGGCAAGACAAGAAAGAACAGGGCTTCGACAAGCTCAGCCCGAACGGAGGAAGGTATGAGGATCGCAGCCAGCGTCGTCGCTATTGCCATCGCGCTGGGACTCTCCGCCTGCGCTGGCGGCGGGGGCCCGCCCAAACCCAGTCGCCGTGCGGTGGAGCAGATCAACCGGGTTCTGACTGTAGCACCAGGCGCTGCGCAGCCGAGCACCATCGTTGCCACCGAAACCGCCTTCTCGCGCGCTGCACGCGAGCGGGGCCAGTGGACCGCGTTCAAGATGTTCGCCGCGCCCGGCGCCTTGCTCCACGGCGCAGACGGCCCCTTCCCGATCGAACCGTGGCTCGCCACGCAGACCGATCCGCCTGCCGCCGTGCAGTGGGACGCGCGCGTTGTCGCGATGAGTTGTGACGGGGCGCTGGCGGTGAGCAAGGGTCGCTACCGCGATCCTGAGGGCAAAGTCGGCAGTTTCGTCACCGTGTGGGAGCGGCAGGCGGATAATTCCTATCGCTACACCTTCGATGTTGGCGGCGATGATGTGCCGCAGCCTCCGCCGAGAAAGCCGGTGCAGGAGGGCGATATCGTCGTTACCGAAATCGACGCTGTGACCGGCCTCGTCGCGACCTGTCCGCGCGGCTCCAATGGCACGCCCCCGCCGCCCGCTATCCCGATCGGCGAAGACGGCAAGGCCGGCGCCAAGCTGTCGCGCGATGGCACGCTGCGCTGGCGCTGGGAGCACCGGGCGGATGGCACGCGCTATGTCGCGGCGGATTATTTCTATCAGGGCCGCTGGGTCACCGCGATCGAACAAAGCCTTGTGCCGACCGGCGATTGATGTGAGGGGCGCGGAACGCTCCCCCCATCGACCTGCGAAACCCTTGCCATGGTGCTGACCGAACTCTTCCTTTCCGCCTTTGTCACCCTGTTCGTGGTGATCGACCCGCCGGGGTGCGCGCCGATCTATGCCGGGCTGACCAAGGGCGCGACGCCGCAACAGGCGCGCAGCATGGCGCTGCGGGCGACGTGGATCGCCTCGATCATCCTGTTGATCTTCGCGCTGTTCGGGCAGGAATTGCTGGGCGCACTGCATATCGAGCTGAACTCGTTCCGCATCGCGGGTGGGCTGATGCTGTTCTTCATCGCCTTCGACATGGTGTTCGAAAAGCGCACCCAGCGCCGCGAGGAGCGCGCAGAGAAAATCGCCGCCACCCCGGAGATCGAGGACGTTTCGGTCTTCCCGATGGCGATGCCGATGCTGGCCGGGCCGGGCGCGATCGCGGCGATCATGCTGCTGATGAACGAGGCCGAGGGCTGGCCCGAGATGTTCGAAGTGCTCGCCGCGCTGGCCGCCGTGCTGGCGATCACAGCGGCGGCGCTGGTGGCGGCAGGCCCGCTGATCCGGCTGCTGGGCGACAAGGTCGAAGCGGTCATCACCCGCCTGCTCGGCGTGCTGCTGGCCGCGCTCGCGGCGCAATATGTGATCGACGGTCTGAAGGGCAGCTTCGGATTGTAGAGTGGATGCGAAGGGGGCGGCGCTCGCCTTCATTCAGCGTCATTCAGGGCGCAAGATCAAGCACATTGGCTGACGCTGTCGCCCGCGCGCAATCCTTTAATAAAAGCGTAATGATAACAGCCGTAAGCCCCCTGCAACCCCCTCGGGCGTAGGGTTGACACCCCTATGGCCTTCGGGGATATCCCGATTTGGGACAAACAGCGCAGTTACGCGGGGGATCAATGGGTATTTCGCTCCAGAAGAGCCAATCGGTCAGCCTCGCGAAGGAGGCGCCCAACGGGTTGACGCAGATCAGCCTGGGCGTGGGCTGGGATGTGGCCAAGAAGGGCTTCTTCGGCGGCCTGCTCGGCGGCGGGGGCGATATCGACCTTGATGCTTCATGCATCACTTTCGATGCCGACAAGACCGTGCTGGAATCCGTGTGGTTCGGCAAGCTTACCAATGCCTCGGGCACGATCCGCCACAGCGGCGACAATCTGACGGGTGAGGGCGACGGGGATGACGAAAGCATCGCCATCCAGCTCGACCGGCTCGACAGCAAAGTCGAATATCTCGTCCTCACCGTGAACAGCTTCCGCGGGCAGACCTTCGACAAGGTCGCTAATGCCTTCGGCCGGGTGGTCGACAAGCGCAGCGGGCGCGAATTGGCGCGGTTCGATATTTCGGACTCCGGCTCGCACACCGGGCTGATCCTCGCGAGCCTGTCGCGCAATGGCGGGCAGTGGGACTTCAAGGCAATCGGCGAACGCACCGGCGGGCGCACCGTCCATGACCTGACGGCACCGGCCCGCGCGATCCTCTGATTGGCCGCAGCGCTCGATTGCGCTGCACCCTTCCTTTCATCTTTAGCCGGAGCCAGTCGTATGCAGCTGCAACGTGGGGAAAAACGCTCCCTCGCCGATCTTGGAGTTGGCTCGCAATGCGAGGTCAAGGTCGAGTTCGGGATGGACGGGATCGACATTGCCGCCTTCGGGCTCGAACCGGGCCAGAAGATCGGCGACGATCGCTATGTCGTGCTGTTCTCCAACCCCGCCACCCCCGGCGGCGAAGTGCGGATGACCAGCAGCGGCAACGCTGCCAGCTTTGCACTCGATCTCGACCGGCTCCCCGCGAGCATCGACCGGATCGTGTTCACCGCGACCCATGATAGCCGCGCGGTGGGCGAATCCCGCCCGCTGATGGTGAGCATTGATGGCGGCAAGGCCACCTTCGATGCCGCCGCCGCGCTCACCAACGAAAAGGCGGTGATGCTGGCAGAGATTTATCGTCATTCCTCGGGCTGGAAGATTGGCACGATTGCCGCCGGGTTTGCTGGCGGGCTGGGCGCGCTGATCGGGCATTTTGGCGGCGAGGTGGACGAGCCTGCACCGGCGCCAGCTCCTCCCCCGCCTCCTCCGCCCCCGCCGCCGCCCCCTCCTCCTCCGCCCGCCGCGCCGGTCAGTCTGAAGAAGATCAGCCTCGATAAGGGCAATTCTACGGTCAGCCTGAAGAAGCAGGGCACCAGCTTCGGCGAGATCGTGCTCAACCTGAACTGGACGGCGCGGACCCAGAAGAAGGGCTTCTTCGGCGGATCGCAGCAGCTCGACCTTGATCTCGGCGTGATCTTCGAACTCGCCGATGGCATGGGCGCAGGCTGCATCCAGGCGCTGGGCCGCAGCTTCGGCGCCTACAACCAGCCGCCCTTCATCGAGCTGTCAGGCGATGATCGCACCGGCGCGGTTGCTGCGGGTGAGACAATCCGCGTCAACGGCCAGTATTTCGACTATATCCGCCGCATCGGCGTGTTCGCGCTGATCTATGAGGGTGCGCCCAACTGGGCCGAGACCGATGGGGTCGTCCGGCTCAACATTCCGGGCCAGCCTGAAATCGAGGTGCGGATGGACGAAACCGGCAGCCGTGAACGGCTCTGCGGGATCGCCACGATCGACAATGTCGGCGGCGAGCTCAAGATGAGCCGCCTGATGCGCTTCTATTCCAGCCAGAAACCCTTTGCCGAGGATATCGGCGTCTATCTTCAATGGACGCGCGGCAGTAAGGACTGAGCAACAAGGCTGCCGTATCACACGGCCAGAAGGAAGATTTTTCGATGTTCAAGCATTTCGGCGGTTCGCTGCTGTTCACTCTCTTCGGTCTGTTGCTGGGCGCCTGGTACGGCTGGGAGCTGACCGGCACCATTGATGGCATGCTGGGGATCGTGTGGATTTGCGCGGTGCTGGCGGTGCTGGAAGTGTCGCTGTCCTTCGATAACGCCGCGGTCAATGCCTCGGTGCTCAAGGACATGGACCCGGTTTGGCAGCAGCGCTTCCTGACTTGGGGGATCGCGATTGCGGTGTTCGGGATGCGGATCGTGTTCCCGCTGGTGATCGTGATGGTCGCGGCATCGCTCGGCCCGATTGAGGCGATGAAGCTCGCGCTGAATGAACCGACCGAATATCAGCGCATCGTCAGCGAAGCGCATATCGGCCTGATGGGCTTTGGCGGCGCGTTCCTCGGGATGGTGGGCCTCAAGTACTTCTTCGATTCCGACAAGGAAGTGAACTGGATCGACGCGATTGAACGCCCGCTGGCGAAGGTCGCCGATATTGAAGCGATTGCGATCGGGCTGGTGTTGGCGGGCACTTGGGCAACCTCGACCATGCTGGCCGATGCCGACGCGCTGACCTTCATCATCGCCGCAATTGCCGGTCTGCTGACCTATCTCGGCGTGGAGATCATCAACCACCTGCTCGAACCGCCCACGCCGACCACCGGCGATGTCGCCAAGGCGGGCTTCGGCGCGTTCCTCTATCTCGAAGTGCTGGATGCCAGCTTCTCGTTCGACGGGGTGATCGGGGCCTTCGCGCTCACCAACAACCTCATCATCATTGCCATCGGTCTGGGGATCGGCGCGATGTTCGTGCGGTCGATGACGATCTTCCTGGTGCGCAAGGGCACGATGTCGGAATATCGCTATCTCGAACACGGCGCCTTCTATGCGATCATGGCGCTGGCGGTGATCATGTACATCAACACCTTTGCGCACATCCCCGAAGTCATCACCGGCCTGATTGGCGCGGTGCTGATCGGCCTCGCGTTTTGGTCGTCGGTGCGGTGGAACAAGGCCAACCCCGACGGGGAGCCTGAAGACGCGCTGGCCTGATCGGCGGCGCAACATTCATCTTGGGTTGCGGCCGGGGCAGTCCCGGTCGCCGCCAGACTTGGGAAAGGAAGACGGATTATGGCTATCTCACTGTCAAAGGGTGGCAATGTCAGCCTGTCGAAGGAAGCCCCCGGGCTTGATCGGATCATGGTCGGCCTCGGCTGGGACGTGCGTGCGACCGACGGTAAGGATTTCGACCTCGATGCGTCGGCGTTCCTGTGCGCGGCGGGCGGCAAGGTGCGCAACGACACCGATTTCTGCTTCTACAACAACAAGAACGTCGCCGGCGGCGCGGTCATCCATCAGGGCGACAACCGCACTGGCGAAGGTGACGGCGATGACGAGCAGATCGAAATCACCCTCTCGAAGATGCCCGCCGATGTCGACAAGGTCGCCGTGGTGGTGACGATCTACAACGGCGACGAGAACGGCCAGACCTTTGGCCAGGTCTCCAACGCCTTCATCCGTCTGGTCGATGCCAGCAACAACAACGAAGTCGTGCGCTATGACCTGTCGGAAGACGCTTCGGTCGAAACCGCGATGATCCTCGGCGAAGTCTATCGCCACGGGGCGGAATGGAAGTTCCGCGCGGTTGGTCAGGGCTTCAAGGGCGGGCTCGGTCCGCTCGCGGCGCATTTCGGCGTCAATGTCGGCTAAAGGCTTGGGCGCGCGGTCGGGGCAGGTGCCCGGACCGCGCGCCATGTAACACAGGGAAGCACAGAATATGGCGGTTTCGCTCAGCAAGGGCGGCAATGTCTCGCTGTCGAAGGAAGCTCCGGGCCTCAATGCGGTCATGGTTGGCCTCGGCTGGGACGTGCGGCGCACCGATGGCGCGGCGTTCGACCTCGATGCCTCGGCCTTCGTGATCGGCGCCAATGACAAGGTGCTCTCGGACGCGCATTTCATTTTCTACAACAACAAGACCTCGCCCGATGGCGCGGTGGTCTATAGCGGCGACAACCGCACTGGCGACGGCGAAGGCGATGACGAGACGATCCGCATCGACTTCAGCAAGCTCTCGCCCGATGCCAAAAAGGTCGTGATCGCGGTCACCATCCATGATGGCGAGATCAACGGGCAGAACTTCGGCTCGGTCCAGAACGCCTTTGCGCGCGTCACCAATGTGGCAGATGGCAAGGAACTCGCCCGCTACGACCTGTCCGAAGACGCTTCGATGAACGTCGCGATGATCTTCGTCGAACTCTATCGCGGCAATGCCGGCGACATCAAGGTCAAGGCGATCGGCGAAGGCTGGCGCAGCGGGCTTGCGGGTCTGGCAGGCGCGATGGGTGTCAACATCGGCTGAGCCGGGACGGGACGCGGCCATGCAACCTGCCCAGCCCGGCCAGCGCGTGGCTGTCAGCGCCAAGGCTGACTGCCGCATCCGTCTGCAAGGTCCGGAAGGCCAGCGCATCGCGGTCGCGGCAATCAGTCCGAGCGGCGGCGGGCGGGTGCTCGCCTTTGACCGGATTGATCCGCAGCACTGGTTCATGGATGGCATGGCCGAGCTGGAAGGCGACTTCGAGATCGTTGCCTATGTCATGGATGATCGCCACGGCGGCTTTGCCAATGCGGCCTACCCGATCCACATGGAGGTGGACGGCACCACCCATGTGATGCCCCCGCCGACCGAACAGCTCGCCGCCGTGATCCTCGCCGAGGTCTATACCCGCAATGGCGAGCGGCGGATGAAGCTGTCGAACGAGGGCTTCACCTTCGGGATCGACGCCTATGTGAGGGCGCGCAATCTCGGCGCGGTGACGGTGCCGTTCCGCAATGTGCCCGATGTGCCGCCGCCCGGAAATCATGGAGGCAATGGGCCGATCCCGCATCCCGACGGGCGCGGACATAATCGCCCCAAGCCAGTGCCGGGCCAGTTGATCGGTTCGGGCAGCGGCGTGCTGATCGCGCCCGATCTGATCGTTACCAATGCCCATGTGGTCGAGGACGGCCAGCGTTTCGAGGTCGGTCCCGCGCGCGATTCCGGCGTCGTGCTGGCAGTCGACGCCCAGCACGATCTGGCGCTGCTGCGCTGCCAGACCGCAGGCGCGCCGCTGCCGCTCCGGATCGGATCGCCGCTGTTTCTGGGTGAGGATATCATGGCCGCCGGCTTCCCGCTGATCGACGTGCTGGGGGCCGATCTCAAGGTCACCACCGGCAATGTCTCGGGCCTCACCGGCGGCGGCGGAGACATTTCGCGCTTCCAGTTCAGCGCGCCGATTGGCTCGGGCTCGTCGGGCGGGGCGATCATCGACGAGTTCGGTAATCTGGTCGGGATCACCTCGGCGAGCCTCGCGCATGACAATATGCGCAACAGAGGGTCGATTTCGGAGAACGTCAATTTCGGCATCCGCGCTGCGATGGTGTTCGAGATGGCAGCGGCGGCGGGGGCAGACCTGCCGCCGATCGCGATCTCGACCGATAATGTCCGCCGCAATGTCGTGGGGCGGGCGCGCAGTGCGGTGGTCAGCATCATCATCCATGCCTGATCCAGTGCCGGATTGCGTAACGGTCGACCTGCCGACCGGGCGGCTGGTGCTGCGCGGGGTCGCGCCCGAACGCGTGGCCGAGCTGTGCGATTTTGCCGCAAGGGCCAATCCCAAGCGCGGGTTCCTGATCGTCTCGCGCGTGCTGGGCCGCCACCTTCCGACGCCGCCGCAAGCCTTGCGCGCCGCTGCCGATGCGCTCGCCGCGCAGATCCCGGGCGACCTGCCGGGGCCAGTGCTGTTCTGCGGCATGGCGGAGACAGCCACAGGTCTTGCGCAAAGCGTGTGGGCCGCATGGCGCGCGCGGCATCCGGGGGCCACCAGCGCCTATGTCCAGTCCAGCCGCCAGATCGCGGCGGGTGCGCGCATCCTCACCCGGTTTGAGGAAGGCCACAGCCACGCCGCCTCGCACATGGTGCAGGTCAGCGCAGACATCGAACCCACACTCGCGGCGGCGCGCAGTCTCGTGATCGTCGATGATGAATGCAGCACCGGCAGCACCTTCGTCGAGGCGGCTGAGGCGCTGGTCGCCGCCTTGCCGCAGATCGCGGCGGTGCATTGCGCCAGCCTGACCGATTGGAGCGCAGGCGGGTTCCTGGCCCGGATGCCGCGCCCTGCTGCGGCCCATTCCTTGATCGCCGGAACGCTCGACTGGACGCCGGGGGCAGGGCAAGCCGCCGCCACGCTCGCGCCCACCGCCAACCGCCACGGCACGGCGCCCGCCATGGGAATGTGCAGCCGCACCGGGTTGCTCGCGCCCGAGGCCGCCGACCGCGCCCCCCTCACCGCCACGCCGGGCGAACGGGTGCTGGTGCTGGGCGATGGCGAGCACGCCTATGAAGCGCTGCGGATCGCCGAAGACCTCGCCGCGCAGGGGGCGATCACCGCCGTCCAGTCGATCACCCGCACGCCCGCGCTGATCGGCCACGCCATGCAAAGCGTCACCACGCTGGCGGATGCCTATGGCTCGGGCGCGATGTGCCATGTTTATAACCTGCTCGCCCACCGGCCCGACCGGATCGTCATCGCTGCGGAGATTGCAGGCACCCAAGCCGACGAGTTGGCGCGCTGGGTCGCCGAAGCGGGCAGCAGCGCGGTGGTGGAACTGGCGCTATGCCGCTACGGGGCGCAGGCATGACCATCCGCCCGCTTATTCTGGCCGACCTTGACGACAGCCTGTTCCAGACGCGGCCCAAGTGCGGCGACTGGCCGGATGAGACGCTGCGGTTGATGAGCCGCCTCGTCGATGGCAGCCCCAGCGGCTATGCCACCCCGCCGCAGCAAGGGCTGATGGCGTGGCTGGCGCATGGCGAGGTCGTGCCCGTCACCGCCCGCAGCCGCGAGGTGCTGTCGCGCGTCGATATCGCGCAGGCCCCGGCGATCTGCGCCAATGGCGGCTGCATCCTTACCGCTGACGGCACGCCCGATCCGGTCTGGCACCGCCATCTCGAAGCGCAGGCGCAGACCACCGTCACGCCCGGCGCGCTCCATCCTGAACTCATCGCCGGTCTGGATGATGAGGCATTCCGGCACTGGATCGTCACCGAAGACGGGCTCGATCTCTACTGCGTCATCAAGAGCAACCACGGTGATGTCCCCGCGCTGACCGCCGTGGCCGAGGCGCTGAAGCCGCGTCTTCCCCAAGGCTGGCGCATCCACGCCAATGGCAACAACCTCGCCTTCCTGCCCCCATGGCTGAGCAAGCGGGCGGCGGTGCGCTATATGCTGGAACAGGTCCGCTGCGCCACGCCCGAACGCCCGGTGATCGGCATCGGCGATAGCTGGTCGGACGCAGGCTTCCTCGACCTTACCGATATGGCGATGATCCCGACGCAAGCGCAGCTGTGGCAGCACATCGCGCGCGGGCATGAGTGGATTGATTGAGGGTTTGGCCATGACCCCGTTCCACGGCTCCTACGCCCCCGAGGACGTGACCTTCCTGCTGAAGCCCGCAACCATCGGCCTTACCGACGTGCGCGCCAAGGAGGCCCTGATCCAATCGGGCGCGCGGCATTATTCGGAAATGCTATCGGAAGAGCGTGTGCCCGATGCGCGCTATCTCGATCTCTACCATGCGGCGCTGGCGAGGAATGGTGGGCGGTTGCGGCGCGATGTGGCGGCGCTGGCCGAAGCGATTGCCGCACGGCCCGCAACGTCGCAAAGCTGCACGATCATCTCGCTCGCCCGCGCGGGCACACCCATCGGCGTGCTGCTGCGCCGCGCCTTGCTGCGGCGCGGGGTGGAGGCGGTGCATTACTCGGTCAGCATCATCCGTGGGCGCGGGATCGACCGCGTCGCGCTCGCCCACATCGCCGCCGCGCGCGGGACAGCGGACGCGGTGTTCGTCGACGGCTGGACGGGCAAGGGCGCGATCACCGGGGAGCTGGACGCGAGCCTCGGCGACGGCAGCACCGGCTTTGCCCCCTTCCTTGCGGTGGTGGCCGACCCGGCGGGCTGCGCCAGCCTCGCGGCGACAGCGGAGGACTATCTCATCCCCTCGGGCATCCTCGGCGGGATCGTATCCGGGCTGGTCAGCCGCTCGGTGCTAAGCGACGCGCTGGTGGGTGAGGGCGAGTTCCACGCCTGCCGCCACCTCACCGAATTCGCCGAAGCCGACCAATCGCGCGCCTTCATCGCCGCCGTCGAGGCCGCGGCGCCCTCGGTCCAACCCCACCCCGGCTGGACCCCGGCGGGGGCCAACCAGAGCCGCCTGGCCTGCGAGACGTTGATCGCCAGCCTGATGGACGAATTCGCCGTGACGGACCGCAACCGGATCAAGCCCGGCATCGCCGAGGCCACCCGCGCTGTCCTGCGCCGCGTGCCGGAAGCCGTGCTCGTCCGCGACAAGGGTGACGCCGAAGTTGCGCATTTGCTTCATCTTGCCACACAAACCGGGGTAAGTGTGCATCAACGGGAACTTGGCAACTATCGCGCCGTAACTGTGATTGCGAAAGCAGGAGACGTGTGATGACGAAAGCGGTCGAACTCGGCGCGACGCTCTATATCCCGGTGCAGCACCCGCGTCTTGCCGAGGTGCTGGCGGGCGACAATCCCGATCTGCGATCGGTGGTGATCTGTCTTGAGGATTCGCTGCACGAGACCGAGGTGGGCGCGGCGCAGGACGTGTTCTGCGCGACGCTGAGGGCGCTGGAGGCCGCGCCCCCGGCGCTGATAGCCTATACCCGCCCGCGCAATCCCGCGATGCTGACCTGGATGCAGGCCCAGCCGGGGATCGAGCGGTTGGCCGGGTTCGTCCTGCCCAAGGTGACGACGACCAATCTGCCCGACTGGCTGGCGCGGCTGGAAAGCCCCGCGCACGGGATCATGCCCACCATTGAAAGCGCCGAGGCGTTTGACCGCACGGCGCTAACGGCGATGGCCCGCACGCTCCAACCGCTGGGCGACCAGATTCATGCGGTCAGGATCGGCGGGAACGACATCCTCAACCTGCTCGGCGTGCGCCGTTCGCGCACCCGCACCGCCTATGATGGGCCGCTCGGCTTGGCGATTGCCACGATGGCGAGCGTGTTCCTGCCCGAAGGCATGGCGCTGTCCGCTCCGGTATTTGAGCATTACGCGCAAAGCGATCTGCTGCGCGAAGAGGTGGCGCGCGATCTGGAGCATGGCCTGCTGACCAAGACCGCGATCCATCCCGTGCAGGTCGGCATCATCCACGAAGCGCTGCGCCCCTCGGCCAGCGAAGCCGATGAAGCCCGCGCCATCCTCGCGCGGGAAGCGCGTGCGGTGTTCAGCCACGGCGGCAGCATGTGCGAGCCGACCACCCACGCACGCTGGGCCGCAGGCGTGCTTGACCGCGCCGAGGTGCACGGGCTGCGCGGCGCTGCCCCCGGCGTTGCCGAACAGCCGACGCGGGTCGCCTGACGCTGTCGTGACCGCGATCACCAAACGGCGCCACGCCGAACTGGCCGGGCAAGCGATGAAATATGTCGCCGAACTGCTGCTGATCGAGCCGCTGAGCCCGGCCTTTGACCACAAGCTCGAAGCGATTGAGGCGCTGGGCCGCGATGAAATCGCGCAGCTTTCCGCGCGCCATGCGGGCAGCCTCGCCCATGTCGCGCCGCCGCCGACCGGGGGAATTGCCCACGCGATTATGGGCCTGCGCAACCTTGCCCAAAGCCTCGAACCGCTACGGCAGGGTAATCTGACGGGCGGGGCCAAGCGCTTCGGCCTGATCCCGGCCAAACCCGACCCCAAAGCCTATTTCCGCCGCTACCGCGAGGCGCAGGGCGAGATCGAGGCGGCGTTGGCCGCGCTGACCCGTGAACGTGACGCGCTGATCCGCGCCAATGTCACCCTAGAGTCCGAGCAGGCAGGGCTGATGCCGCTGATCGCCAGCTTGAGCGAACACGCGCTCTTCGCCGAGGAAATCGCACTCACTCTCACCGCCCGCGCCGAGGCGCTGGCGCCGCGCGAGCCGATGAAGGCGCGGCGGCTGCAATCGGATGCGCTCCACACGGTCCAGACCCGGATGCGCGACATTGCCGAGGCCCGCGCGCTCGCCATGCAGGCCGCCGCTCTGCGCGAGATCGTCAGCGCCACCAATACGCGGCTGATCGAAGGCATTGATCAGGCGACCGCCACTATGGTGCTGGTGCTGCGCACTGCCATCGAAGCGGCGCGGCTGATTGCGAGCCAAGAGCTGGTGCTCGACGGGATTGCCAGCCTGCGCCGCGCGGCGAGCAATCTGATCGAGGAGGATGATCCCGTCAGCTCCGACGCCAGCGCCGAAGCCTTGCAGTCGGCCTTTGCCAAGCTCTACGATGCGCTCGACCGGCTCGACACCGAACGCGCGGGCAGCGCGGCGCGGCTGGGCGATCCGGCCAGCTAAGCTGCTGGTGGCGCTTACCGGGGTGTGGTGTTAGGACGACACGCCGGAAAAGCGCCGGTCAATGGAGACGTGACGGTTCGTGGGCCTGTTTGATTCGATCCGGAAGATGTTTGCGGCGCCTGAGCCGGGGGCGGACCCCGCGCCCACCGCTGCGCCGCCGCCCGCGCCCCGCAAGCCCGCGTTCGATTATGACGACCAGCGCGTGCCCACCGGCGCGCGCGACAAGATCCGCACGATCCTTACCAGCCTCGCCGAAGTCGAAGGCATGATGGACCGCGAACAGGTGCAGGCCGTCAGCCGCACCGAGATCGAGTTGATGCGCGACGAACACCTGCCCAAGCTGGTCAAAAGCTACATCGACATTCCCAGCGCCCACCGCGCCGAAATTTTCCGCAAGACCGGCAAGTCGGCCAGCTTCATCCTTGAGGAAAGCCTGAGCACCATGCAGGCCCGGATCGACGAGATCGCCCGCAATCTGGCGCAGCACGATCTCGACGCCTTCTCCAGCAACGCGGCCTTCATCAGCCGCCGTTACAGCGACAACGATCCGTTTAGTTGAGGCGGGCAACTGCATTGGCTGCGGCGGGACGCGCGGCTGCGCTGGCCCTCGGGCTGATGCTGGCAGCGCTGCTCGGTCTCTTTACTCTGATGGGCGATTGCCCGGCGGTAACCTTCGACGACGACGCCCTTCGGCAATGCGAGATCGCCAAGCGCAATGCAGTGTTCGCCTTCCTGGCGCTGGCTTTTGGTCTGTGGTTGGCAGGCCTCGTCCGGGCCCTGCGCGGGCGGCAATTTGCGAAGCGCCTTGCCCTGCTTAGCGGCCCGGTCGCCTACGTCGCGGCCAACGCCCTGTTCTAAGCCCAGTCGCCCAGCAGTGGGGTAAACTCGTCCACCCGGATCAGCTGCCACACTCCGCCGGTGAGGTAGGGATCATCCGCCAGAATGGCGCGCGCGGCGGCTTCGTCGGCGGCTTTCACGATCAGCAATGAGCCGATGATCAGCCCGTCGCTGCGCTTCAACGGACCGACGATCACGAAATGTTCGGCATTGGCGTGGACGAATGCGAGGTGCGCGGGGCGATGGATTGCGCGCAGGCGGCCGCCGTCTTCGCCGTCGCGGCAGTGGAAGCAGAACATGCGCATGATCGAAAGGCCCCCGTTGGTCGCGAGCGTAAGGCTAACCGCGCAAGCTGCGGCGGGCAAGCGGGGCGTTGCAAAACCCGCTCTTGAAGCGCAGCCTCAGCGCGTTCAGAGGGCCGGGCATTCTCCCCGCGAATCGTTTCAGGTGAAACCAGATGGCTGACTATTCCGCTGCCCCCAGCATCGACCGTACGGACCTGCGCCGTGCGTACCGGCAGGAGGAGGAAGCCTGCATCGCCGAGCGGCTGGATCAGGCCGCACCGGCCGCGCGGGTTCATGCCGCAGCAGCAGGTCTGGCGATCGATCTGATCGAAGGCGCGCGCGGCAAGAAGGCGAGCGGGATTGACGCCTTCCTCCAGCAATATGGCCTCGATACCGAGGAAGGTATCGCGCTAATGTGCCTCGCCGAAGCGCTGCTGCGCGTGCCTGACGCCGCCACCGCCGATGCGCTGATCCGCGACAAGATCGGCAGCATCGAATGGGGTGAGCATCTGGGCGAAAGCTCGTCGACCTTCGTCAACGCTGCGACCTTCTCGTTGATGCTGACCGGCGAAGTGCTCGATCCGCCTGATGCCCGCCAGCGCGGGATGGGCTCTGTGCTGAAGCGCGCGATGAACCGGCTGGGCGAGCCGGTGATCCGCACGGCAACAGGGCAGGCGATGAAGATCCTCGGCGGGCAATTCGTGTTCGGCCGGGATATCGACGAAGCTTTGAAGCGCGCGGCACCGGAACGCGCGCGCGGGATCACGCACAGCTTCGATATGCTGGGCGAGGCGGCGATGACCTTCGCCGATGCCGAGAAGTACCGGCAGGCCTATGAGGCCGCGCTGACCCGGCTGGCGCGCGAAGCCGGCGCAGGGGTGGCCGGTTCGCCGGGCATTTCGGTCAAGCTCTCCGCGCTCCATCCCAAATACACCTTCTTCCACGCCGACGAGGCGCGGGCCGCGATGGTGCCGGTGATCAAGGCGCTCGCGGTGCGCGCACGCGACGCCGATATCCACTTCACCATCGACGCCGAAGAGGCCGAGCGGCTGGAGCTCAGCCTCGACATCATCGAGGAGCTGGTCGCGGACGACGACCTGTTCCGCCGCCCCGATGGCAGCCGGTGGGAAGGCTTCGGGCTCGCCATCCAGGCCTACCAGAAGCGCGGCGTTGCGGTGTGCGACTGGGCGGGGAAGCTGGCGCGGCGGCATGGCCGCAAGCTGTTCGTGCGGCTGGTGAAGGGCGCCTATTGGGACAGCGAGGTGAAGCTGGCGCAAGTGGGCGGCTACAGCGACTACCCGGTGTTCACCCGCAAGGTCGCGACCGATGTCAGCTACCTCGCCTGCGCCGCGCGGCTGTTCGAGCACGCCGATGTGATCCGCCCAGCCTTTGCCACGCACAACGCTTATACGATTGCGGCGATCAAGCATCTCAGCGAGGGTAAGGCGTTTGAATTCCAGCGCCTGCACGGCATGGGCGAGGAGGTGTACGACGCGCTCCACGCCCTCGAAGGCAACCAGCGCACTCCGGTTCGGATCTATGCGCCGGTCGGCGGGCACAAGGAATTGCTCGCCTATCTGGTGCGCCGCCTGTTGGAGAACGGGGCGAACACCAGCTTCGTCAACCGCATGGGCGATGCCGATATTCCGGCCGAAGAGCTGGTCGGCGATCCGGTGGCAGAACTCGCCGCGCTGAGCCCGCGCCGCAATCCGGCGATCCCCTTGCCGAAGGACATCTTCGGCGCGCGTGCCAACAGCGCCGGGATCGATCTGAGCGATCCGCTGGTGCGTGAGCCGCTGATGGCGCGGTTGGAGCTGCTCGAAGACGTCCACTGGCGGGCCGAGCCGACCTTCCCGGCGGCCATCGCGGGCGAGATCGCGCCGATCACCAAGCCGCATGATCCCGCCGCCGTCATCGGCACCCGCCGCGATGCGACTGCGGAAGAGGTCGAAGCCGCCTTCACCCGTGCCGCGGCGATCCAGCCCGGCTGGGATGCGCTGGGCGGCGAGGCGCGCGCGCTGTTGCTGGAAGAAGCGGCTGACCTGTTCGAAGCGCACGCGGCGGAGTTCCTCAGCCTGTGCCAGCGCGAGGCGGGCAAGACGCTGCTCGATTCCGTGCTCGAACTGCGCGAGGCGGTCGATTTCCTGCGCTATTATGCGCAAGGCGCGCGCCAGCAATTTGGTGCGCCAACGATCCTGCCGGGGCCGACGGGCGAGGAGAACTCACTCGCGCTCCACGGGCGCGGGGTGTTTGCGACGATTTCGCCGTGGAACTTCCCGCTGGCGATCTTCATCGGCATGGCCTCGGCCGCCCTGGCGGCGGGCAACACCGTGATCGCCAAGCCCGCTGAGCAGACCCCGCTGATTGCCGCGCTCGCGGTCAAGCTGTGTCACGAGGCTGGCATTCCGCCCGAAGCGCTGCAAGTGCTCCCCGGCGCAGGCGCAGTCGGCCAGATGATCACCGCCGATCCGCGTCTTGCGGGCGTCGCCTTCACCGGCTCGACCGACACCGCGCGCGCGATCAACCGCGCCCTCGCCAATCGCGATGGCCCAATCGCCACGCTGATCGCCGAGACTGGCGGGCAGAACGCGATGATCGTCGACAGCTCCGCGCTGCCTGAGCAGGTGGTGCGCGATGTCCTCGCCAGCAGCTTCCAGAGCGCGGGGCAGCGCTGTTCGGCGCTGCGGGTGCTCTACCTTCAGGACGACATCGCCGAGCCGATGCTCGCCATGATCCGCGGCGGGTTTGAGGCGCTGCATGTCGGCGATCCGGCTGATCTTGCCACCGATGTCGGCCCGGTAATCGACGAGGATGCCAAGGCCGCGCTCGAACGCCATGTCGCGCGCTGCATGGCGAGCGGCCGTCCAGTCACGCGCCTGCCGCTCCCACCGGAGACCGCCAAGGGCTGCTTCGTCGCGCCGACCATCGTTGAACTCGGCTCGATCCGCGATCTGACGCGCGAACATTTCGGCCCGGTGCTTCACGTCGTGCGCTTTGGCGCAGGCGAATTGCAGCAGGTGGTCGATGACATCAACGCCGTCGGCTACGGCCTCACGCTCGGCCTTCACAGCCGCATCGCCGAAACGCGGCGTTTCGTGCAGGCCCACGCCCGCGTCGGCAACTTCTACGTCAACCGCAACCAGATCGGCGCGGTAGTCGAAAGCCAGCCGTTCGGCGGGGAGGGCCTGTCCGGCACCGGCCCCAAGGCAGGCGGCCCGCACTACCTCGCGCGCTTCGCGACCGAGCGGGTGATGACCATCGACACCACGGCGGCCGGGGGCAACGCGAGCCTGCTGGCGGCGGGATGATGGTGCAGCGGATCAAAGTCGCCAGCTACAACATCCACAAAGGCATCGGCACCGACCGCCAGCGCGATCCCGCGCGCATCCTCAAGGTGCTGGCCGAGGTCGATGCGGACATTGTCTGCTTGCAGGAGGCGGACCTCAGGTTCGGCATGCGCACCAGTGTACTCCCGCCGTTCATGATCGCCAGCCACACCGATTACGTCCCCGTTCCGCTCGACGTGCAGCACGATTCGATGGGGTGGCACGGCAATGCGATCCTGGTGAAGCGCCACATCAGCATCGACGCGCATGACATCATCCACATCCCCTGCCTTGAACCGCGCGGGGTGGTGACGGCGACTTTGGGGATCGGCGGGGCGAGCGTCAGCGTGTTCGGGATGCATCTCGACCTTTCGGGCCTGTGGCGCGTCCGGCAAGCCCGCGCCATCGCCGCGCTGGGAGAGGCCGCCCGGCAGCAACATCCCACGGTGCTGATGGGCGACATCAACGAATGGCGAGCGAACGCGGGGTGTTTCCGGGAGTTCAGCAAGCATTTCACGGTGCTCGACCCCGGCCCCAGCTTCCACAGCCAACGCCCCATCGGGCGGCTCGACCGGATCATGCATTGCGACCGGCTGGTGATGCGCAGTTGCGGCGTGCACCGCAGCGCGCTGTCCGCGACCGCGTCGGATCATCTGCCGGTATGGGCCGAGTTCACGGTGGGGTAATCTGCTCTGCGCGACACCAGCGGCGGAATCACGGAAGGAGAGCGGTGATGAGAATGTCGGCCAGCGCCATGCTGCTTGCAGGGCTGATGATCACGGCGAGCGCGCAGGCTGAGCAGCCGCAAATGCGTGTGAGGCCTGCCGAGACGCCAACGCCCGCGCCGTCACCCGGCGATACCTATGGCCTGCCCGGTGCCCCGAACGAGCGCGCTCTGCGCGCCCGCGCCAATCTGGAAGCGCTGCTTGCGGGCCGCATCTATACCAACGACCTTTCACCGCAGGACTTGCAAGACGTACTCGATTTCGAGCGCATGGCGCGGGGTTCATACCCTGACAACCGCACCTTCCAGCAGCAATGCATCGATGAAGAGGTCCGCCGCAACGGCGGCAACCCGACGCAGCTCGCGTGGCAGGTGATCCGGCTGAAGTGCCAGTAGGCGCGGGCGGCTGGCGGGGCAGCCGCAAGTGAGTGGGCGGCAGTCTTAGCCCTCTCCCCTTGCGGGAGAGGGTTGGGAGAGGGGTCCGGAGCGAAGCTCCGGCCCAGCCCCCTCTCAACTGCGACTAGGCAGCAAGCTGCCAAGTCTTCGTATCTCTCCCACAGGGGGAGAGATAAGGTTGGCTGCAAAGCGGACACGGCCAACCATTTTACCGTCATCCCAGCGAAAGCTGGGACCTAGGGCCACAAAATGCAGTGCTTGCCGCTCTAGGCCCCAGCTTTCGCTGGGGTGACGGTGAAGGCAGCAATGGGTTCGATTGCTGAATGTCCGCCAATATCCCAAGCCCATCCAAATCGGACATGACCTTTCCTCCTTCCGCGCAGGTGACGCTAAGGCGAGAGGGGATATGTTTCCGCCCACTCTTGCCCCGCACCCGCGCATCGGGAATCCCTGACACATGGCGATTCTCTCCGATAAATGGATCCGCGCACAGGCGCTCGAACATGGCATGATCGAGCCTTTCGTCGAGGCCCAGCGGCGCGACGGGGTGATTTCCTATGGCCTCTCGTCCTACGGCTACGACGCGCGGGTCGCGCCGGAATTCAAGATTTTCACGAACGTCGACAGCTCGGTGGTCGATCCCAAGCAGTTCGACCCGAAGAGCTTCGTCGACCGTGAGACGGACGTCTGCATCATCCCGCCCAATTCCTTCGCGCTCGCCCGCACGGTCGAATATTTCCGCGTGCCGGAAGATGTGTTGGTGATTTGCCTCGGCAAGAGCACCTATGCGCGCTGCGGGATCATCGTGAATGTCACCCCGCTGGAGCCGGGTTGGGAAGGGCACGTGACGCTGGAGTTCAGCAACACCACGCCGCTGCCGGCGAAAATCTACGCCAATGAAGGCGCCTGCCAGTTCCTGTTCCTCAAGGGCAACGAACGCTGCGAGACCAGCTACAAGGACCGCGCGGGCAAATATATGGGTCAGCGCGGGGTCACGCTGCCCCGGCTCTAGTCGTGTGCGATACCGGCGCGCTTTCCTACACGCCGGGCAAGGCATAGCGTTGCGGCCATGACCTGCTGCTCGCCCCGACCGGGATTGTCGCCCCCTCCCCCCCCCCCCGGCATGGCGAATCTGTCAACTTCGCTTTTCGGGGGCAAGCCTATGTATTTAAAAGAATATTTGTAGATTCATCGCTTGACACCCTGTCAACTTTGTCAACTTCGATCAGGCAGTCCGACGTGTCGCAGCGAGGGTCCCATCAAGGCTCCGTTCGTGCTGAGCTTGTCGAAGCACCGTACTTTCTTCTAGCACCGCATATGAAGAAGCAGGACGGCCCTTCGGAAGCGCAGCTGTTGCGCAGCAACACCGGCTCAGGGCGAACGGAAAGAGAGATAACATGACGACACCCCGCGAATTCGACATCATCGTCTACGGCGCAACCGGCTACACCGGACGGCTGGTGGCGGAGTATCTCGCCCATCACTACGGTAGCCGCACGGACGGCCCCAAGTGGGCAATGGCAGGCCGCAGCCTCGCCAAGCTGGAGGAAGTGCGCGGGTCTATCGGCGCGCCGGCCTCGACTCCGCTGGTCGTGGCGAATGCTGACGACAGCGCCGATCTGGAAGCGATGTGCCAGCGCACCAAGGTCGTGCTGACAACCGTCGGCCCGTACCAGCTCTATGGCGACAAGCTGGTCGCGGCCTGCGTGAAGACCGGCACCGACTATGCCGATCTATGCGGCGAACCAGCCTGGATGGCCGAGAAGATCGCCGAACATCAGGCCGCCGCCGAAGCCTCGGGCGCGCGCATCTGTTTTTCGTCCGGGTTCGATTCGATCCCGTTCGACCTCGGTGTGATGATGACCCAGAAGGCGTGCGTCGCAAAGTTCGGCAAGCCCGCGCCGCGCATCCGGGGACGGGTGCGCGCGATGCAGGGCACCTTCTCGGGCGGCACGGCGGCCAGCCTTGGCGCGACGATGAAGGCCGCGGCGAAAAGCCCCTCGCTCATCAACGTGCTGCGTAATCCCTTCGCGCTAACGCCGGGGTTTGAAGGGCCGGATCAGCCCTCGGGCATGATCCCGAGCCACGAGGACGATCTGGGCAAGTGGTCCGCGCCCTTCGTGATGGCGCCGATCAACACCAAGAACGTGCACCGCACCAACTTCCTGCTCGGCCACCCTTACGGGACCGACTTCAAGTATGACGAGATGATGCTGACCAGCCCCGGTGATGCGGGCCGCGCGGCGGCCAATGCGGCGCTGGAGTTCATGAAGAACCCGTTCGGCTCCAAGCCGCCCAAGCCTGGCGAAGGCCCGACCAAGGAAGAGCGTGAGAACGGCTTCTACGATGTCGTCTTCGTCGCCGACATGGCCGATGGCGGGCGCCTGCAATTCGGGGTCAAGGGCCGGTATGATCCGGGCTATGGCTCGACCAGCCGGATGCTGTCTGAAACCGGCATCGCGCTGCTCAGCTGCACCAAGCCGGGCGGGATCGGGACGCCGGGCAGCTTCCTTGGCGAGGATCTGGTGAAGCGCCTCGAAGAGCATGCCGAGCTGACCTTCACGGTCGAGGCCTGAGGCACAAAAAAGGGGCAGCCGGTGATCCCGACTGCCCCTGATTGCGACCCTTGCAGTGTGCGGTGGCCTCAGAAGCTGAGGCGCACGCTCGCGCGGAAATTGCGGCCGACCAGCGGCACGAAGTCCTTGGTGAAGCTGGCATGGCGACGGCCGTTGACATCGAAGATGTTGTCGGCGGCCAGTTGCACAGTGACGTTCTGGTTATCGGCCAGCGGACGCCAGGCGATCAGCGCGTTGACCAGCGTGAAGCTGTCGGTTGGCGTTTCGAACACAGTCGTGCGGTTCTGCTTGTCGAACCATTGCACTTCGCCGCGCACGTCGAACGCGCCGGTCTGCGCTTCCAACGCGCCGAGCAGGCTCAGCGGCGGGATGCGCGGCACGGCGGTGCCATCGGCCAGTTCGGCCTCGACATAGGAGGCGCGCAGATCGGTGATCAGGCGGAAGCCTTCGCCGTCGATGATCGGATAGTTCACATCGGCTTCGATCCCGAAGAAGTCGGCATCCTGCTGGAGGTACTGGAAGACCGGCAGATCGTCCTCCTCCTCGCCGGTTTCCTCAAGGAAGATGTAGTTGCCGAACCACTGCTTGAAGACGGTCAGGTTGAACGTCCCGGCACCGATGCTGCCGCGGGCATAGGCTTCAAGGCCCCAGGCGGTTTCGGTCTGGAGATTGGCATCGCCGATTTCAAACGCCTGCGTGGCGATGTGCGGGCCGTTGGAGAACAGCTCTTCCGCGCTCGGCGCACGTTCGGCGCGCGATCCGTTGATGCCGACGCGGATGCCGTCAATGCCTTCGTAGACCACGCCGAGCGCGCCGGAGAAGGTATCGAAATCACGCTCGATGCCGAGGGTCTGAGCCTCGACCTTGGTGAATTCGGCGCGAGCCGCGGCTTCGATCTGGAACGGGCCGGTGCCCAGCTCTTGAAGCGTGAACAGCGCGAACTGATCGGTCAGGTTGGGCGGGATATAGGCCTCAGCGCCGACAGCGAAGAAATCGCGGTGCTGGTATTGAATGCCGCTCGATCCGCGCAGCGTGCCACCGGTGTTCTGCACCAGTTCAGCGCGGGCTTCGACGCTGGTGGAATCGAACACCGTGCCGACTTCGGCGCCTTCGAATTCGGTATGGGTGTAGTCCGAATAGCCGACCCGCAGCTTGAGGCGTTCAAATGCGCCGTCGCCAAGGAAGACGTCGCCCTTGAAGTCGGCGCGGAACTGCTTGAGGCCGATGGTTACGAGTTCTTCGCCCTCTTCCTCGCCGCCTTCTTCTTCGCCTTCCTCGCCATGATGGTGGCCTGCGCCCGGGCGAGTGGGGACGCCGTAAGTGGTGTCATACCAGCCGAGCGATGCGCCGAAGGTGCTTTCGCCAAGGATCACGCCGAGGCCAGCATTGATCGTCCAGCTTTCCATCGCCGAGTTGGGCACGGTGCCGAGCTGATTGGCCGCTTCACGCAGCTCGGCCGCTTCTTCCAGTTCGCCCTCACCTGCTTCCTCGTCGGCATCGGCGAGCAAATCGGCCCGCAGCGCCTGCGCGACTTGGAAACCGCCAATCTCGACGTCATCGGTCTGACGCCATGAACCATCGACGTGGAACACCAGGCTCTCGCCCACCCCGACATCGAGGCTGCCTGCGCCGGTGCGCAGGTTGGTCGCGCTGTCGACGCCGGCAAAACCGTCAAAGTGGAAGTCTTCATCCGGCATCCGGGTCGGGATACGCTTGTCGATCACGTTCACCGCGCCGCCGATCGCCTGGCTGCCGTAGAGCAGCACCGCGGGACCGCGCAGCACTTCGATCCGCTCGACCGTGATCGGGTCGATGGTGGTGGCGTGATCGACCGAGGTGTTCGACACGTCCGAGGTGCCGACACCGTCGACCAGCACGCGCACACGCTCGCCCTGCTGGCCGCGCAGCACGGGACGTGACGATCCGGGGGCGAAGCTGGTGGCAGAGACGCCCGGAATCTTGGTCAAGAGGTCGCCGATCTGGCCGGTTACGCCGTCGCGCTGGATGTCGCGGATTTCGACCACGCTCGTACCAGCGAGCACGTCGAGCTCCTTGAGACCCTGCGCGCTGACGATAATGGTGCCGATCCCGTCAGCCTGGCGGTTGTGGACATCGTCCTCCACCTGAGCGACGCCAGTGGGCTGCTCAGCGGCTTCCGCTTCGGCGGTTTCCGCGAGCGCAGGCGTGGCGACAAAGGCCAGACCCAGCACGGTGGCGAGTGCAAGGTGAGAGGACGCAATTTGCGTCTTGTTGCTGGTCATGGGGCTTCCCGTTGTTTTGATGAGATAACGTATCGTGCGCCTAGCGTCGTCCCCGTCGAATGCAAGCCAAAATCTGACATGTGGGCGATGAAGACCGACCAAGTGCGGCCGATTTGCGACAGGTCTGGGAAGGGTCTGATGCGGGCTGGGAGGGCCTAACGAATGCCGACGAAGGGCTGACGGCCTGCTCCGGCAACCGCGCGTTTCATTCCGGGCGAGTTGAATGCCATCGTCACTGCGCCGCTGCGGTCGACTGCGATCACGCCGCCATCGCCGCGCTGGCGCGCGACCTCTGCCAGCGTCGCGTTGCAGGCATCGTCGAGGCTCGCCCCGCCATAGGCGATGCGCGCGGCGATATCGCGCGCGCCGCCCGCGTAGATGAAGGCCTCACCAATCCCGGTGCAGCTGACCGCGATATCGCCGTCTGCCCAGTTGCCGATGCCGGTGATCGGGGTGTCGCCGACGCGCCCGGCGCGCTTGCCGAACAGGCCGCCGGTCGAGGTCGCCGCGGCCAGCCGCCCCTGCCGGTCCAGCGCCACCGCGCCCACGGTGCCGTGCGCCAAGCCGCTGTCGAGCTGGAGCAATTCCTCCGCCTCGACCCCGACCGGCAATCGGTAATGGGCGGCGCTGTCAGTGACCAGCGCTAGCCCTTGCTCCTCCGCCAAGCGCCGCGCGCCTGCGCCTGCGATGAGCACATGAGGCGTGTGTTCGAGCACCGCGCGCGCCGCGCTGATCGGGTGGACGAGGCCCACCGCCGCACACACGCCGCCCGCCCGCATCCGCGCCCCGTCCATGATCGCGGCGTCGCATTCCACCTCACCTTGGTCATTGGGCGCAGATCCGCGCCCGGCGACATAGAGCCCGCTCGCCTCCATCGCCGCGACCGCCTGTTCGACCACGTCGATCGCGCTCGCTCCGTCTGCCAGCAGCGTCTCACAGTCCCGCACCAGAGCGCCAAGATGCACCTCGACCTCGCGATAGTCGCGGGTGGGGTGGACGCCTGCTCCGCCGTGCAATGCGATGACGTGAGGGTGCGGCATCAATCGGCGGCCTTCCTGATTTCAATGGTGATCGGCGTGATGTCGAAGGCCACGCCTTCAATCGTGTAGCGGGCGCGGCCCTGCGCATCGCGGCCCCACCACCCGCGCGCTACGCCGGTCTTGGCGAAACGGAAGGTGACGCCTTGGCTGCCTGCGAAGGAGTGGCGTTCGGTCACAGTGGCAGCGGCGTTGTCCAGCAATCCTTCCCCCACGACCACAGCAAGCGATTGGTCACCATAGGCCATGCCGCCGCCTGCGAGCAGCGGGCGTTCGACGTATTCGCGCCCCGCCGTGGGCTTGCGGGCACGGGCGGGGGTGACGCTCGGCTTAGCAAGATCGATGCTGTCACCCGCCCCTGCGAGGCCTAGCGTCAGCCCTGCGATCCCGATCCGCTGGCCGGTGGTCCGCCGCGCAGTACGGGCATCGAGCAGGGTGACATAGCCGCTGCCTGCCACCTGTGCGCGGCCATCGCCGAGGCTGACGATCAGCGCGGTGTCTTCATCAATCCCGAGGCCGATGCGCTGCGGCTGGGCCGGGTCGGTGATCGCCACCGCCAGCCGCCCAAGCCGCGCGCGCTCACCGAAATGCTGATCGACCAGCGCACCTGTCAGGAAGCCAAGGCCGCGTGTCAGTTCGAGCGGTTCGCCGCCCGCATTGGCCAGCAGCGCGCCGAGGGTGTCGCCCTGGCCGATCATCTCTCGGCTCATGATCGCCGCCCCTGCCGAGGTGCCGCCGACCACCGCACCTGCCTCCAGCCTTCGCCGGATCGCAGCCAGCATCGGAGTGTCGCTGCCGTCCTTCTCCAGCAGCACCGCCGTGATCCGCGCCTGATCGCCGCCCAAGAACCAGATCGCGCCCGCGCGTTCGACCGCTGCGATTTCCGCCGGGTTATACGCGTTGCCTGCCCAGCGTCCTTCGTCCTCATCGGGCGTGCCGGGATCATCGATAGCTGCGAGGCGGATTGTCACAATGTCCTGCGGCTTTGCGCCGTGGCGTTGCAGCGCAGCAGTAAAGGCGGCCGATGACGCTCCGGACTCGCCCGAAGCGGCGGGGATGATCGCGATTCCGGGAGCGCCGTCGGGCCGGGCATCCAACAGCGTGGCGAAAATCTCGGCATTGGCCGGATCAAGCCCGCCGCCAACGATCACCAGCGTGCCGCCCTCGGCCCGCGCCGCGCCGGTGCTCATGACCAAAGCGAGGCCTGCCAGAATGAACCGTGCCAGCATCAATATCCTCCGAGATGAGCGGCAACCGTCACCGCGCTCGACAACGCGAGCAGCCCCAGCACCGGCCGCCAGATGAAGGCCAGCCATTCGCCAAAACCGATCCGCGCTGCCGCAAGGCACGCCATCAGCACGGCCGAGGTCGGATTGACGAGATCGGTGAAGCCGTCGCCCAGCTGGAACGCCAGCACAGCCGTCTGCCGCGTCACGCCCGATAGGTCGGCGAGCGGGGCCATAATCGGCATGGTGACGCTCGCCTGCCCCGATCCCGAAGCGATGAACAGGTTGATGAGGCTCTGCACCATAAACATCGCCCAAGCGGTCAGCCACTCGGGCATGGCAGCGGTCAAGCCGCTCAGGCCGTCGAGCAGTGTGTTGAGCAGCGAGGCCCGCGCAGGGTCATCGCCGCCAAGGATCAGCAGGATGCCCTTGGCCGCGCCTACCACCAGCGCGGCGGGGAGCAATTGCGCCGCCCCGTCGCGGAAGGCATCGACCATCGCGTGCACGCGCGCGCCTTCAATGCGGCCGAAATGGGCGATCAGCGCGGTGACGATCCCCACGGCAAAGAACTGCGCAGCGATCTCGGGTAGGTAGTAGCCGCGCATCGACACGCCCCACGCGACCCAGCCGACCCCGACGATCACGGTCAGCAGCACCAGCTTGTGCGCAAGCGTGAAGTCCATCGCCGGAGCGTCGGCCGCAGCCTCGCCCATCGTCCCGATCCGCGCCCGCCGCCCCAGCCGCACCGCGCGGGCATGGCGCGCGACAAACAGCGCGGCGGCGAGGGTGAAGCCCAGCCACAGCCCCGCGCGCACCTCCAGCCCCGACATCGGCGCAAGGCCCGCAATGCTCTGCGCAACGATCACGCTGAAGGGGTTCATCCAGCTGGTCGCAAAGCCGATCTGGCTCGCGCCGTAACATACCAGCACCGCCGTCACCGCGTCGTATCCTGCGCGGGTCAGCGCGGGCGCGAGCAGCAGGGTCAGGGCAATCGCTTCTTCCGACATCCCGAACACCGCGCCCGCCAGCGAAAAGGCGATACACAGCGCGATGATCAGCGTCTCGTTACGCGCCTTGCCGCCGGGCAGAGCGGATTGCAGCGCAGCGTCGATCGCGCCGGTCTTCATCACCATCCCGAACACGCCGCCCAGCACGATGATGAAGGCCATCAAGCCGATGGCAGCCGAATTGCGATCTCCGGTGACCAGCCCTGCAAACAGGAAGTCGATGAAGCCGGTGCGCTCCTCCCCACCCATGATCGGCGCGGGGCTTGGCCCGGCTGCGGCGGTGAAGCTCCCCGGCACGATCCGCGCCGGATCGCCCGCCAGCGCGAACTGCCCCGGCGTGAACAGCCAGGTCGCCGCCCATGCCAGCGCCGCCAGCGTGAACAGGATCAGCAGCGTGTCGGGCATCTGCCAGCGTTTCGCTGGGGGCAGTGCGGGATCGTCAGTCATGCATTCTCCTCGCCGCGCCGCCCCGGGCCCTGCGCGCCATTGACGCGCAAGGCCCGGGTGGTGCGACCCTCACCGTGGCTCAGAACCGCTTCACGATGCTGACCGTGGCAAACCGACCGATGAGGTCGTGATTGAACAGGTCGACATTGGATGACGAACCGAGCACCAGCGGGGGATCCTCGTCAAGCACGTTGCGCACCGCCAGCTGGACGAAGCTGTCTTCGGCGAAATCGTAGCTCACGGTGAAATCGACGGTGATGTAATCATCGACGAAGTAGTCCTGCCCGCGCGGCAGGCCCAAGGCGTCGAGCGTCCGGTTGGCTGGATCGTCGCGGTAGCCGCTGGTGTAGAACCCGGCGACACTCGCGCGCCATTCATCCTTGCGCCAGCGCAGCCGCGCCGCCCCAATCCAGTCGGGGAAGAGGTAATCCCCCGCCAGTCGTTCAACCGGGCTGGAGGTCGAGGCCTGCCGGTCGAAGTTGAGGATGTGGGTCACGTCCGCGGTGAGCGTGAACAGTCCGAGCGGCCCTTCGGGGAAGCGGTGGGTATAGGCGACATCAATCCCGTCGGTCTTCTGGAAGCCAAGATTGGTGATCTGGAAATGCGCGTCGGACACAAAGCCATTGGTCACTTCCAGCCCGGGCGAGCCGGTCGGCAGCAGGCCGGAACCCACCACCGGGAAATCGCCCGCCAGTGCGCGGCGGATGAAATCGTCCTCGTCGATGCCGACCAGATTCTCGTGCCGGATGTTCCAGTAATCGACCAGCAGTTCGATCGCATTGCTCGGCTGGAACACCACCCCGCCGCCGAAGCTGCGAGCATTTTCAGCCTCGAGATTGGGGTTGCCGACGTCCTCGGACAACAGCGCCTGGCCCGTGGCGTTGGCGTTGTTGTTGCAGGCCTGCGGCGTTGCCCGACAATCGACGCGATAGGCCGACAGCAACACACCCGCCCCGCTTTGGGCGAGCGAAGGCGCGCGGAAGCTGGTCGAGTAATTGCCCCGCACTGCGAGCCATTCCACCGGCTGCCAGCGCGCCGCGATCTTGGGATTGAAGTCGCCGCCGAAGCCCTGGAAATCGTCATAACGCCCGGCCAGTTGCAGGTTGAACGTCTCGGTTACGGGGACGTAGAACTCCCCGAACACGGACCAGTTGTTGCGCGTGGCATTGGCGCTGGTGGACGAGAAGCCGAGGATCGGATCGGGGTTGGTCGGTGTCGCGACAGCGAGGCCCGAGGGCACATCGCTCAGCGTTTCGCGCCGGAATTCACCGCCGAACGCGGCCTTGACCGGACCGGCCGGCAGATCGAGCACCGTGCCGTTGACGAAGCCATCCAGCGCATAGAGCCGTGACTTGCCGCGCCGTTCGGCCTGCGTTTCCAGCAGGTCGAGCACACCGTCCTCCTGCTCGGTCTGACCGCCGAAGGGGTTGTACCACAGCGTCGATTTGCCGGAGTCCTCGCAGGTATTGCCAACAAAACGCGCACTCGGCCGCGCAGCATTGACCGTCCAGCGGTTCACCCGGCTGCCGTCGGTGCAGATATTGCCGAGGTTGAGATCGAAGAACGTACCGGACTGGTAAAGCCCAGACGTTCCGCGTTGCACGCGGTCATTGCCGCCGAACAGGAAGGCGACATCGAAGTCCCAATCCCCGGTCAGATCGCCTTTAAGGCCCGAGGTGATGCGGTAGCTGTCGGATTCGACCTCCACCCCGCGCGGTTCGGGCACCTTGCCCCAGGCGAAGATCGGAAAACCGAAGAATTCACTGAAGTCATCCACCCCGGCTTCGTCGATGATGTCCTGCTGCAGCGCAGCGGGCCAGAACGGGTTTTCCGGATCGACCGGCGCACGGCTGAAGTTGGCCGGACTGCTGACCCCGCGCGAGCGGACGCGCTGGTAGATGACGTCGTTGTACCATGTCAGACCGTCGGTGATGCGGAACTGGTGGGTGAACAATCCGCCCAGCGTTTCCAGTCGGTCATTGGCCGAAACAAAGGCGTTGTTGTTGACCTCGCAAAACTCGCCAAGATTGCCGACGCCGAAATCTTCGGGCGCGCAGCCGCCATTCCCCGGCCCTTCGGTCTGGTCGTTGGTCTGGAGGAACAGATCATTGAAGCTCGGGAAGAAGCCCTGCTGGCTCGGGCTGAAGCTGTTGCGGCTGATCGCCCGGTCGCGCAGGAAGAAGGGGTTGCGGCGGAAGTAATCGACCACCAGCATCACCGAATTGCGCTCACCCAACTGTGCGCCGAACACACCCGAGAGGTTGAAGCGACCTTCGTCCGTCCCGGCGGTCGAGTTGCCGTAATTGCCGGACAGCTCCAGTCCTTCAAAATCCTCGCGCAGCACAAAGTTGACGACGCCCGCAACAGCGTCGGCACCGTAAATCGCCGACGCGCCGGACGGCAGCACCTCGACCCGCTCAATGGCGGCCAAGGGAATGGAGCTGGCATCGATGAAGCTCTCCTGCCCGCGCGCGAACGCGCTGATCTGGGCGCGGCGTCCGTTGATGAGCGTGAGGGTGGAGGAGGCACCAAGTCCGCGCAGCGATACCGCCGAAGCGCCAACCGGCGTGTCTGAGGACAGCGCACCGGCGGTCGCGGTCGAGAAGGTCTGGCCGCCGCCACTGGTGACGGGCAGATCTTGCAGCACTTCTATGATCGTGCCGGCGCCCGACTGTACGATATCCTCGCGCGTCACGGCCAGCGTCTGGACCGGGCCGTCCTTGGGCAGGCCGGAAATGCGGCTGCCGGTGACGGTGATGGCCGGACCTTCTTCGGTGGCCGGCGCTTCGGTCGTTGTGACATCAGCCTCGGCGTCGGCGGGCTGCGCCGCGGCCTGGGCCAGAGCAGGCGTGGCAACGCCGGCGAGCAGAATGGAGGCGACGCGCAGCGCGCCGCGGTGAAGCGGTGTTTGAAATGACATAAGGTGAACCCCCTGAAACCCTGAGGCGCGGCACGCGGCCGCGAGGCGAATCAGCGGGATGAAGCCCGGATCTGTGGTGAAGAGCAGCGGCGCGCCACGGCGCCAGTCGCTGCGATCAGTCCGCGCCTATCCCGCGCGGCGGGGAATCACTCGTTAAACCAGTCGGTGAGATGGTACTCGACCGACCGGCGAACGGTCACTTGACCGCCGAGGGGACAGAAGAAACGTGCGTCCATGCAAGCAAGTATGTCATGCCAGTCTGCGGCGTGCAACATTCTTGCAAGTACCCATGCAATCGGCGCAATTCCGCCATCAGAGTGCCTTCCCGAAGGCTCATGCAAGGGGCAGGTGTGTCGCGACTGCAACACACCGGATTGTTGATGTTCTACGTGCTTTTGCGCCCACGCGCGCCAGATCGCAGGCCGTGCCCCACACCCTCAGTTGCCGTTATTGGTCACAACATTGCCGATCGCGATGGCCGAGAATGCGAGGCTGGTCACGGTCGACAGGAATTCCCGCAGTTCCGCTCCCGGTGCCGTCGAGACATAGACCACATCCTGATCGCGGATCTGGAATTCCTGTGCCACGAAGAACCCGCGGGCGTCTGACAGATCAAGCCGATAGATGACTGGAACTCGGCCATCCTCGAGCGCTTGCGTCGCCATACGCTGTGCTGGGTCCAGCGCCTCTGGTTGCTCAAGTCGGAACACAAACACGCCGCGGATATTGGCTTGGTTGTCGCGTAGCCCGCCGACCCGCGCCAAGGCCTGCGCCAGCGAGATACCCCGCCCTTCGAAGGGGATTTCTGCGCTCGTTGCCACGGCGCCCATCGCAATGAAGCTATAGGGCTGGTGCAGCACCGTCACGACATCTTCCGGGCGCATCCGAATGTTCTGTGCCGGTTGGGCGATGATCGCCTCCAGCGCCATGGTCGCCGAAGTGCCGCCGCGACTGACCTGCACTGTGGTCTGGTGTACCGGCGCGCGGGGGCCACCGGCACTCGCGATAATGTCAAGCAGCCGCTCGCCGCGGGGGCCCAGCGGGACCCGGCGGCTGGCCGCGATTTCGCCCAGCACAGTGACATTGCGCGAATCGTTGAGCGATAGCCGGACATTGACCTGAGGATCATTGGCGCGGCCTGCCAACCGCGCGACGATCGCGCGCTCGATTGCGGCAGGCGTCTGCCCGGCCGCTTCAATCAGTCCGGCAAATGGTACGCTGATCATGCCTGTGCCATCGACCACTTGCTGGACGACAGTGCGGTTCTGCGCGCCCGCGTCGAGCCCTGGGATAACTCCTCCGCCGCCGAACAGCACAGCAGGCGGTGCCTCCCACATCGCGATGTCGAGCACATCGCCGGGGCCAATCAGCACTTCGCCCGCGCCGCCTTCACCAAACTGCTGCGCCAGGCCGAGTGACTGTTCGAAAGCCGCAATCCGCTTGTAGGTCAGGGGATCGAGGTCAACCAGTGCGACCTGCGACCCGGCATAGTCCGTCCCCTCGGCCTTGCGGATCTGACCGGACGACGGCCCGGCTGCACCCAGTGTGGTGCAGGCACCGACCAATCCGGCGAGCAGCAACGCAAGCAAGGGGCGTGCGATGGTTCCGGTAGCGGAGATGGGGCGGTTCATGCTGATTGTGCCTTTGTAATCGGGACCGGCTGCGCGGCCCGGGCATCGTGCAAAAGCGGTGATGCCGTACCGGTGAGCCGCGCATAAAATTCGCCCAGCCGTTGGCGATAGGCGTCTGCGCTGAAACGTTCTGCTTGTACGAGGCCGCGTTGACCCAGCTCTGCGACGGCGCTGTCATCATCGTCCAGCGCCTTGATCGCCCGCGCTATCGACCGCACATCATAGGGATCGATCATCACAGCCGCCTCTCCTGCCACTTCGGGCAGCGAGGATGTGGCGCTGGTAATGACCGGGGTGCCGAGCGACATCGCCTCCAATACGGGAAGCCCGAAGCCTTCGTACAAAGAGGGGAACATCACCGCCCGCGCCCCGGCAATTGCCGTGGCCAGCGTCTGGCGCGGCAGATAGCCAAGCCACTTGATGCGCTTTTCAGTATCCAGTTCAGCCAGCTGCTTGAGCAGGGCGACATCACGCTCGCTTCCCCAGCCGGGCGCGCCGACGATCACCAAGGGGTGCCGCGATCCGCTCATCAGATGCGCTTCGAGCAGACGGGCGAGGTTCTTCTTCGGCTCGAGCGCACCGAAGAACAGGTAGTACTCGCGCATCCCGACGCCGAGCAGCCCTTCGACCTCCTGCGCAATCTGTTCGGGCGATACGCTTTCGATCAGCTTAGCAATATCGGTCGACTGGTAGAGGTTGGTGACCCTGTCCTCTTCGACGCCCAGGATACGGATGATGTCGGCGCGCGAATGCTCGGACACAGTGAGGATGTGATCCGCCTCGCGCGCGATCCGCTGGCACAGGGCCAGATAGTGCCGCTTGTGATCAGCGGTGGTGTAGGGAAGGCGCAGCGGCACCAGATCGTGCAGCGTATAGACATTCGCCGCGCCCGGCGTCTTGACCGGCAGCGGATAGGTCCAATGGGCAATGTCCGTCCCCGGAAGGGCGACCCGCGTCGTCCGTCCTGTGGCCCGGAACGCGGCGGTGGCGAGTTGGTAGAGCTGCGGCGTGTGCCAGTAACGCGCGCCCGGCACGCCGAGCGAGGGCGGCAGGATCACCTCGCCCGAAAGCGAGACCTCGCGCGCCTGACGCGTGCCGAAGACGCCGCCGGTCGCTTTGGCGACCTGACCGGGCAGCGCCAGCGCCCTCGACTTACGAGGCTCGGACTGCCCATCGTCACCCTCTGCCAGTGCAATTTCGTTGAGCAGCGGCTGCTTGCGCGAATGGCCAGCGCGGGTGCCGAACATCAAGTTGACCTCAAACCCCAACCCCGCAGCCGCCCGCGCAAGGTTGCGGCCATAGGTGGCCACCCCCGTGCCATGCGAGCGGGCGATGTTATAGGCGTCGAGGAGGATGGTCATGATGAGCGGCTCATGTGTGGGGCTAAACGCCATCCGCGCCCGCCATCAAGGCTAAGTTTCTGAACGATGAGCATCCTAGAGTGCCCGCAGACCGGCCACAGCGGATGTGATGACCTCAATCCTTTCTCCCGATTGAGAAGTGAACCGGTCGCGCTGGCGCTTGATGTTAAGCCACAGCCGCTTGTTGTTTCGCACAGCTTCAAGATAGGCATTGCGCTGATCCCAGCCGCCTGCATGGACTGAGCGCAACTCACCGGCGATCGTGCCGCAGGCCGCCGCATTAGACCGAAGCTGGTCTTCGTTGTAGGATTCAATATCGACGACCTTTGCCTGACAGCCGGGCAGCTTTAGCAGGTGACGCAGAACGCCGATTTTCCCGGCTTCTCGTGATATTTCGTCAAGCAAGTACAATTCCGCCGCTAGGGGCGCCCGCTTCAACAAGCAGGTCACCGCCTCGAACAGGAAATAATCCCCTTCAAGCAGCCAGAATTCGCCAAGGCTATATCTCCTGCGGGTAACATCGACCGGCCTGACTGTCGGCTTGTCGATCACGAAACCATCACTGAGATTAAGCCCTGCCGACGACAGGCAACCGCTGATCGCGAGCAATCGCTGAAACGGATCGGTTGTCATGGCAACCATAGCAAAATCAGGCGTAATGGCTAGCTTCCGGGTCGCGCTATGCAGCAGTTCGTCCAGTATATCGGCAGGACAAGGCAGCATCTGCACGATGTTGTAGAAGTCGCAGACCGGCGTGATCGGGCTGACCCCGACCATCGATGCCCGTATTCGCTGCGACTTCTGATGCCGAGCACGGAGCTCGTCGGCCAGAGCTGGATTGGCAAGGTCGTCCACACCCAGCCTGCGGCCTTGATGATAGAGCCGCACTTGGTTGGCAAATTCGAGCGTGTGTCCATTCCCCATCAGCCGGGCGATAAGATGCAGCGCATAATCGACAAAATGGGCGGCGGACTTCTCGAAATTGGCGCTGTATCTGCTGTGGAAGCGTACAAAATCATGCAGATCGGGTTCGCGCTTCAGGATCGCCCTACAACCAGCGTAGAAGCTTTCGAGCCGGTCTTCGAATACCAGATCGCCGATCTCGTAATGCTCGCGCCAGTATTGCAGCGGCAGCACGACTGGGTTTTCATTAGCAAAGTTGATCGGATCAAGCTGCTGAAGTCGAGAAATCTCCGCCCTTCGTTCTGCGGTTGCCGCAGCGCTTTTGAGGTCAGCACCGTTCCCCGGCGAAACATGGTCGACCCGCGCCTGAAGTTTCGCGAGATCGAGATGCAACAATTCGGCTGCGCAGGTCCGGTTGATGTCGAAAAAGTTCTTCGTCCCACTCGCAATGGCGATGTCGTGCGGTGTCCGGGCAAGGCGCGCCATTTCGTCCGGCATCGCGTGCGCCTTGCCATACTCGGCAACCCGCTGCGCGGCGCGGTCATAATGATCGGCGCTCCGCAAATGAGCCATCACCTGCGGCAAGTCATCGTCTTCAGCGAAGATCACGAATGACCGTAGATCAAGGAATGGATTGTGCGGAGGTACTATTACCGGGCGCGCGAAATTCATCACGAAGCGGGCTGTGCCGCTATTGTTCCAATGGTCATAATCGTGCTGCGGTAGGTAGTAGAAATCAGCTTCATTAAGGCGCCAAGCCAACTCAGAATCTTCAACCCACCCGGTGCCGACATCGCAGCGAATGCCTCTTTCGCGAATCACGCCTTTGAGGAAATTGACCTGCTCTTCGCCGCCTGTGGCGATTGATCCCACTAACTTGGCTTTGATCTTTTGGGCCACGTTGAATAGCGCATCGAAGTTTTTTCCGCCCCATTGAAAGAAGCCGAAAAAGCCGATTGTCGGCAGATCGCGCGCGTACGCTGATTTGGCAGGAGGTGCAGGCAGGGCAATCGGCTGCATTCCGTGCTCAACTCGCGGTATGTTAAAGGTGCTCGCGGCGGCTTCAATGGTGGTCACAACCGGGATCGGCGATTCGAGCGACATCTGTTGGCGTGGGAACATCACGGTGTTGTCGCGATCAAGCAACGAATGCATGAACATGATCGGGCGCAAGTTATGTGACGTGAAATAGCGGCGCAGATTGTTCAGCAAATCAATCGTGGCTTCGCCCTCGGATAGTTCGGGATTGTAGCCATCAAACAGCCCCGGCCCATGATTGACGATCAGCACGGCATCGCGCAGCTGTTCGTCCGAAAAATTCTCAAGGTCTGCGGTCGAACGGATCGGATAGGTCATCAAGCCCGATGACTCGATTGACTGTGCCAGATAGCGCGAATGCTCGCCAATCCCGCATCGTTTGAAGAAGCTGGGGCACAAGATGAAAGCGGCCGTCGGCTTGGTTTGGGCAAATGTCGCAAGGATATCGCGGCCTTGCTTGTAGCCATAAAGATCGAAATGCTGTTCGGCGCAGTCAATGACGCCTGTCGCAACCAGCGTTGCCACGTCTCCGAAAGTTGACTCATATGCCTCTGGGTAGGCCACTGGCACGGCCTTGAAGCACTGATCAGGAGCGGTCGTGCTTGATGATGTATGCTCGTCTCGGTCTGCCAGTTCAGCCGCCGTCCAGCCGAAGTGTTCCAGTTCCAATTTTGCGAAACGGTTGGCTGGGTCAACTTGCAACGCCTGCAAATAACAGTCCGCCGCGCCGATAAAGTCGCCTTTGACCTTGAGGCAATGGCCCAGCTGCAAATGTGCATCGCTATCGCTCGGCAGCAGTTGCACGGCCTTGCGGTAGGCCTCCTCGGCAGCCAGTAATTGGCCGCTTTCCTTCAGGGCATGACCGTATTGCACCCAGATCGGCTGGTTGTTCGGCGCTTCGTCGAGGGCCCCTCGGTAGTGTTCAGCAGCCTCGCGCCATTGACGCTGGTCGCGCATCCGGTCGCCCATCCCAATCGCATGGCGCGCACGATCAGATTGGCCCTTGCCCCAGTTGGCGAGTGTATCTTTGTACTGCTTGAGATCATTCTTCATGGCGTGCCTCTTGCCGGGCTGTGCGGTTCGCGACCCGCGCAAAGTCCACGCACACCAGCCAGTCCTCGCCCGGTTGTTGGGTTTCGGCCATTTCGCGTGTCAGCGGCTTTACTGTGCTGTGAAAGTCGAGATAGCTGAGCTGATCGGTGCCGAAGGCAGCGACCACGTCGTCCCAGCCGTAGCCCCGCTGGAAATTGACTTCGCACACCACCTTGGGCCGGAATTTCTCCAAGACCGGCCGTAGGTGTTCAAGCACGGCAAGTTCGGCGCCCTCGACGTCGATCTTGATGAAGTCGACCCGATCAAACGCCGCGGGATCGATCCGGCCCAGCTCGACTTCGGTGACCGTGCCATGGTCCGCCAGATATTCGGCGCTTTCCTGCGTACTCACAAAACGGCCGTTCTTGGGTTCGCCCGTGGGCACGAAGAAGGCGCGCTTCCCGGTTTCGTCCGGCCCTGCGAGCGCGACATTTCGGGCGCTGGTCCGCTGCGCGAAGCCGTTGACCGCGATGCTTGCGGAGAGGCGGCGGAAGACTGCGGGGTTGGGCTCGATCGCGACGACCTGGCCTGCCGCGCCCACCAGGTCGGCAGCAAGCAGGGTATAATATCCGAGGTTGGCACCGATATCGAGCACCGTATCGCCCGGCCGGATCACCTCGGCAAAATGGCGGGTGAGCCAGAATTCCCAGTAGCCTTCGAAGATCATGTGCGGCGAGAAGCCGACATCATCGCCGATCACGAACAGCTTCAGTCCGCCCAGCACCTGACACAGCAGCGTGCCATTGCCGAGATACTGGCTACGGGTGCGGGCCGTGAAGTGCTGCTCGGCGTCGGGGCGGTTTTGTTTCAGCAAGATCGGGCGAAGCTGGCTCATGCGCGTGCGGCCTCCATCGCCCGGCTGGCGGGCAGGGCCCAGCCTTCCAGCCCGCCTGCGCGGCGCAGCGCCGCGAGCGGGGCATCGCCAAGAGAAAGCGCCGCTTCGAGCCCTTCCTGACGCGCGCCAGCAAGCCGGGCGAGATCCTCAAGCCATTCCCGACGGAACGGGGCATCGCCGGGCACAATGGCGATGCTGTCGGGCAGGGTGATCTCGAGGGCCTGCATGCCTTCATCCTCCAGCATGCGCGCCAGCACATCCTCTATGGCGCCCGGCCGCCGCAGCAGGCTGAGCGCTGCGTCATCCGAAAGCCGCTCGGTTCCGCCAGCAAACGCCGAGAGCACGGCCAGATCGGGATAGCCCGGCGGCTGCCGCCGCGTCTCGCCGCCGTCGGGTGTCGCGGCGGCGGTTGGCGGGCCAGCGCTGTCCGGATGTTCGACCGCGGCGATAAATGGCGCCAGCAGTCGCACCGGTTCCCCGAAGGCACAGGCAGTGCGGTAGGCAATCTCGGCCCTGACCCGCCGCCCCTGCTCACGCGTCACGTGGCCCAATTGCACCCAGTAGCTCCGCTCATAGGGATGCAGGCTTAATGCGGCCGCATAGCCAGCCTCTGCCGCTGCCCAATCGTGCTGGTCGCGCGCGGCATCCGCCTGACGCACGAGGGCCATGAAGTGTTCGTCCTCGTGCGCGACACGGCGCAGCGAATCGATCGCCGCCATCCGCCGCGAGAAGGGCTGGGCGGCTGCGCGGACAGTCTCGCCAACCCGCATCTGCGCGAGGAAATGATCGTGCGCTGCCTCGAAATCGTCGAACGGGGTCAGCTGCCCAGCGTCAAGCAGCGCCCAGCGATTGCAATGGTCGCGCAGATAGCCCGGATCATGCGAGATGATCATCATCGCGCGGTCGCCGCGCTTGTCGAACAGTTCGTAATTGCAGCGCTCGTGAAAGCGGGCATCGCCGACCGCAGCGATCTCGTCGATCAGGAAGCAGTCGAATTCGATAATCATCGAGATCGCGAAGGCGAGTCGCGCGCGCATCCCGGAGGAATAGTTCATGACCGGTTCGCGCAGATACTGGCCGAGCTCGGAGAATTCCTCGACGAAAGCAAGATTGTGGTCCGGGTCCTGACCATACAGCCGGCTGATGAAGCGGACATTATCGACGCCGGTCAGCTGCGATTGGAACGCTCCGCCAAAGGCGAGCGGCCAGGAGACGGACATTCCCCGCGTGATCCGGCCCGAAGTCGGACGCTCGGCCCCGCTCACCAGCCGGATCAAGGTCGATTTGCCCGCTCCGTTGCGCCCGAGCACGCCGAGCCGCTCGCCTTGGACGAGGGTAAAGCTGACATTGTCGAGCACACGCTTGGGCCCGGTGCGCGTGCGGTAGTCCTTGGAAACGCGGTCGACGGTGATCATTGCGGAGTCAGCCGCTTTTCAACCCACCGGGTCGCGATCAGGGCGACGACCGTCAAAACCAAGGAACAGGTGATCAGATAGCCAGGATCATAGATCGCTTCGACTTTGGTGCCGAAATAGCCGTCGCGGACCATCTCCACGCCGTGGACCACAGGGATGTAGAGCACGATTTCGCGGCCCAAGGGCGGCAGAGCCGATACCAGAAAGGCCGCGCCCGATAGCGGAAATAGCAGATAGGATGCCGGGTGCCACAACTTGTCGACCAGTTCGTATTCATGGCTGAGTGCGCCCAGCGTGATGGCCAGCGCTGCGCCGAACCACGCCGTCAGGAACCATGCCGCCGCGACGGTAAGAAAATCTTCCGGCGGGCTGATCCAGCCACCCAGGATGAACACCAGCGACAAGGTGAAGAACGAAATCGTCGCACCGGCAAACTCGATGATGATCCGCGCCGCGTAGATATCCAGCGCTCTGATATTGCGGTGGTACATCAAGGCGAGATTGCCCATCAGCGCGCCGATGCAGCGGCCCGGCATATTGCGCCACAGCAGCACACTGGAATAACCTGTCAGTGCGAAGGCAACGATCGGCAGGTCGCTGCCGTGGACTGACTTGGTGGCGGTCCACAGCGCTGTAACGCCGAGGGTAAAGATCATCGGTTCGACGAACAGCCACAGGAAGCCGATATTGTGACGCCCGTACCGCGTCAGAAGCTCGCGCACGAGCAAGGCGGCGAGAACCCTCCGCTGCACTTTTAGACTGGCAATGAGCGAAGGTTGCGAGGCGCTTGCCATGCTCAATCCTTGTGCTCACGGATGCCGACCAGCAGCATCGAGGCGACGCCCCAGGCCAGCAGGCCCAGCACGAAGGTGGCGAGGATGTTGCGCAACCGGCGCGGATAGGCAGAATCGTCGGGCAGGCTCGGGTTGGAAATCCGCTCGACATAGGCCTGCTTGCGCCGCGCTTCAGCCTGCGCCTCCTGATATGCCGATAGCGTGATGCCGAGCTGCTTCTCAGCAAATTCGGACGCCAGTTTCAGCTCCTGATAGCGCACCGAAGTTGAAGACAACGAACCCCTGCCGCCCGCCAATTGCGTGGTCTGATCGGCAATTTCGCGTTCGAGATTCCGGATCTGTGTGCGCAGGAACGGGATTTGAGACGCCCGCGGCGTATAGGTCTGCAATTGGAGCAGCTGGGTTTGGGCAGCGATCAGTTGGTCCTGGAGCTTCGAAATCATCTGAAGCCCCGCGCTGGCCTGCAATTCCGGATCGATCAGGCCTTCACGGTCACGGAAGGTCCCGAGTGCCAAAGCTGCCTCCTGCGCCTCTCGCCGGGAGCGGGCAAGTTCGGCCTCAGCAAACGAAATGGCATCGCGCCGTGCCCGGTCGGACAATTCGTTGACGAGCACTTCGGACTTTTCGAGTAGCCGCTGGTTGATCGTTCGCGCGGTTTGCGGATCAAAGGACTGCACCGACAGCACCGTGACCATGGTCGTAGTCGAATCCTCGGCCGACACCTTATCGAGGTAGTATTCGAACAGGTCTTCGCCGGTGTCCGAGCCGAACCTGCCGAACCGGTCGAACCAGAAGATCGACGGGTTCCCCCATGCGCGGGTCGCGTAACCGTCGGCATTGATGGCCGCGAGGCCCTGACGCGAGCTGAGGAACTCGGTCACGGCCTCGCTTTCTTCGCTTGCACCCACGATACTGCCGCCCCCCAGCACCACGCCTAGTGGCGACAGGTTGGGTTTCGACGGGCTGCGCACGATGAAGCGGCTTTCCGAGACATAGACCTCGCTGGCGAAGACGCCGAAATAGAGGCTGGCGATCAGGGTCGGCAGGATCACCAGCGCCGCGAACAGCGGATCCATCGCTTTCAGTCGTGCGAGCAGACTGCGGCGAGCAGGCGCTGTGTGATCGCTGGCGGTTGCGCCATGCACTTCCCCAGGGCCAGTCAGCACGGGATCGGGAATGGGCTTCATCTCGGTCATGCCAGCCCCCCGGCCAAGGCCGAACGCGCCGCAGTGTCATTGGCTGCGACAAGTGGGGCACAATCCGCGCCGCGGCGCGCAGGCAGGGTCTCGAGCCAATCTTCCACCAGACCGAAGTGATCGCGCCAATCCGGCGCGGACCATGCCGCCAAGGCGGCTATCTGGCGGCTCCGCTCCGCTCCATCGGTCATGAAGGCCTTGATCATGCGCAACCAGTCCTCCGGCGCATCAGGAGCAAGGAACGTCGGAACGCTGCCGCCAACTTCGCGAAACACCGGAAGGTCGCTAGCAATCACGGGAATGCCGAGCGATAGAGCCTCGACCACCGGCAGGCCGAACCCTTCGGCCCGCGAGGGCGCCAACAGTGCGCGCGCGGCACTCAGATGCTGGACCACCTCGGCATCGGTGCACCCGGTGTGGATCGTTACGAAGCGGCGTAGATGAGGATCGGAGAGATAGCGCTGGCGCACGGCCTGCGAACCGATACCCCAGCGCCCGATCAGCACCAGCCGCGGCGCGTTCTCGCCATACCGGGCAATTAGACGCTGCCACACGTCGAGCAGCAGCATGTGGTTTTTGCGCTGTTCGATGGTGCTGACGCACACAAAGCTTGGCCGCTCCGTCGCCGCTTGGGAAGACCGTTCAGGCAGGCGAGGCGACCCGAGCGGGGCGCCGAGGATCGGCGGCAGGGCGAGTCCTTCGCTGCGGGCAAAAGCACTGATAGCGCCAGCGGTGGCACGCGAATTGGCAATGATGCCGCTTGCCGCCTCAAGCGCTCGGCGGACGCGCCCGTCGTGCCGGGAGACCTTTTGGGGCGTCGTGAACTGCGGATGCTCGATCGGGATAAGGTCGTGCAGCAGATAGACCGGGCGCAGGTTTTCCGACCGCACCCAGGCAATATGTCGGTCAAGGTCGAAGTCGGTGTGGGTGACGTTGAGATACAGCGCACCGGCCGGCGTGCCGACGCCGCGTGCTTCGCCGTCCATCAGCGATGCAAAGCCGCTTGCCAGCGAGGCGAAGCGCTGGCGCAATGCGCCGCTGGGCGTGTCGAGCAGGTCAAACAGCCGTTCCGACTGCGTTCGGCTCATCACCCGAGCGCGCCCGCGCACCTGGATCACAGCTTGGGCACGCCCCGCAAAATGCGTGCGATAGGCGTCAGCGACGCGGTCAATCCCGGTCGGCATGGCACCTGACCAATACCGCGCGATCATGCGCGTGCAATCAAGCAGAACAGGCTGAGCGGTGGTCATGCGGCGACCTGATGCGATATTGGCTGTGCGGCGCCGCGCCCCAATATGGCGGGTGCCATCACCTGCGCCAACGCAAGCATGGCCGGATCGTCGACGTCGATCCACAAGTCACCCGTCACATCGACCGTTTCTGCCAATTCGCGATCCGCGAGGCGTTGCATCCCATCGGACAGGCTGCCGCTGGCGCCTTCCGCAATCGCTTCGAAAATGGCTTGGGCGAGATCGGGCGTGGCAATGAAGGCGCCGCAGTCGACCGCGTCATAGCGGATTAGCTGTTTGCCGATCTGTGCAATGCGGCCGTTGCTGCGGCAACGCACCCAAGTGGCATCCGCGGGGTCGATGGCGGGGCCTTCGACCCTGCGATCGATAGCCAGGGCCACTCCAGCGCTGCGGTCAAAGCCTGCGACAAGGCGCTGCAACAAACCTGTACTGAACAAGTGGTCGGCCATGACCAGCAAGTAGTTGCCGCTGATCCTAGCTGCGCCGGCGATGACGGAATGACCGTTCGGACGCGACCAGTCCACCATACGGCATGGTTCAAGCGCCACGCCGGTCGCTTGAGCGATCCCGGGCAGACGAGCCTCAATCTCATCGGCACGATGTCCAGTGACGATCACCGCCCGCGTGACCCCCGCAGCCGCCATCTGGCGCACTGACCACTCCAGCAGGCTAACGCCGGCCACTTCGACAAGCGGCTTGGGTGTCCGCATTCCGGACAACCGGCTGCCAAATCCGGCCGCTAGGATCAGAGCATTCATGACGTGCTGCCTTGGGCTAGAGAGGATGAGAAGCCAGGGAGCTTACAAACACGGTAATCTGTATCGGTTGTGCAGTTGTATCGGTCCCGCATTACTCGGCGGCGTCCAGCCTCGGCGCTGCGCGCACATCCAGCAGGCCGAGCGCGACATCTTCCACCAACTGCTGCGCTGGGTGTTTGCAGTAATACGCACTTTCGGCGATCAGCGTACCGCCTTCACCGCGATCGCGCGCCAGTTTGCAAAACCGGATCGCATCCATCACGCAGGCAGCTGAATTGGGGCTATCTTCCACCGAAAGGCGCAGCTCAAGGTTGACCGCAACGCCGCCCCATTGTGAGCCTTCCAGCCGTACAAACGCGATCTTGTTGTCTTTTTGCCAAGGCACGTATTCGGCCGGGCCGATACGGATGTTCTCATCATCCAGCCGCTGCGCCAGCGCCGCCTGCACCGCTTCGGTCTTTGACACCTTCTTGTCGGCCAGCCGCGCCGGATCCAGCATGTTCATGAAGTCGGTATTGCCGCCGGTGTTCAGCTGGTAGGTCCGATCAACCGTGACGCCGCGGGTGGAGAACAGGTTCGACAGAGTGCGGTGGATGATCGTGGCACCGACCTGCGCCTTGATGTCATCGCCCACGATCGGGAGCCCGCGCTGGCGGAAACGTGCCTCCCATTCAGGGTTGCTGGCGATGAACACGGGGATCGCGTTCACCACGCCAACCCCGGCCTCAAGCGCGCATTCCATGTAGAATTCGCTCGCGCGTTGCGAACCAACCGGCAGGAAGTTGATCAGCACATCGACCCGCTCACGCCGCAGTGCAGCAACGATTTCGTCCTGCGTGGGTTCGGGCAGGTCAGCAATCTGGAACCCGCGCTCACCGGCCTGCACCATGTGCGGAGCGACACCGTCGAGCACGCGGCCCATGATGACCTGTGCAGATGTCTGCTCAATATTGGTTTCGAAAACCTGCGTATTGTTGGGACTTGCAAAAATCGCATCAACAAGAGATCTGCCAACCTTGCGTTGATCAACATCAATGCCAAGAACAAAATCGACATCGCTGGCTAGATAGCCACCAATTGACTTATGGATTAAACCGTCACTTGACAATGTCCGTCGATAATAGGCACCACCTTGCACGAGTGAACAAGCACAGTTGCCCACGCCTACGATTGCGGCTCGTACGCGATTCATCAATTCATCCTTACATTGCTCGCAATTCATCTATGGAGGTCAAGCATCTGTCAACCCTAACGAATTTTAGTCGCGGCTCCTTCCCTCGTATAAATCCGGTCGCAAGCGGGTAACTTTGAGGCTGAGAAATGATCCAAAATGAACGTCATCTGGCCCACGAAAATGCCGGAAATCTGCCAAATTCCGGGCATGCCTGAGCCGCTGGCTTTGGGTCTAGTTAGGCCATGTGACACGCCGCCTCATGCTGTTCGCAGGTGCGGCAAAACGGGCCAAAATTCAGCCAACCCGAATTGGATGAAGTCCTTGTAACAATGCAAATTCGCTCGTCCTTTCAGCGGCCCCACATCGCACTCGATTGCCGCTACCTCGGTCCGCGACCAAGTGGGATCGGCGAAGTCGTTGCCGCGCTGGTAAAACATCTGCCGTCCCTGGCGCCTGACATTCAGTTCACTTTTCTCCGGCACCCTGCGCGCGATGAACCGCTGAGCGATGCGGCCAATGTTCGGGAAGTCATTGTTCGCGCTCCAGCAAATGGCCCGGTCACATTGCTTCACCTGCCACTTGCCGTCGACTTGCGCGGGATCGACCTGTTTCATGCACCGGCCAACATATTGCCCGGCGGACTGACGATGCCCTCTATCACGACCATTCACGACACGATGTGGCTGACGCATCCGAAATGGTGCAATCCGGCGCTCTGGGGCCGAATCGAGCAACGTTTCTACGGCTATGGCATCCTGCGGGCGCTCACCCGCTCGGCGGTTATTGCGACAGTCAGCGAGGCGAGCCGCAACGAAATCACCCGCGTCAGGCCGGAAGCGGCGGCCCGTGTTGCGGTGACCCGCTCAGGCGTTGCCGATGATTTCCACCCGGTTTCGCCGGATGCACAGGCATTGGCGCAACTGGGCCTTGCGCCCCACAGGCGCTATGTCCTGATCGTGGGGCAGGGCGCACCGTACAAGAATCACGAGGGCGCGCTGACAGCGTTTGCGCAGGCATGTGGATCCTCGTCCGACCTTGATCTGGTGCTGGTGCAAAGACGCGGGCTGCAGCGGCAGGGATTCGCGCAACTCACACGCGAGTTAAGCCTTGAGGGCCGCGTTCGTGTGCTTGAGCCGATTGATCGTACGGCGCTCGTGCAGCTTTACAGCGGAGCTGCGGCGTTGCTGCATCCTTCCTTCATCGAAGGCTTTGGTAACCCCGTTGCCGAGGCGATGGCATGTGGTTGTCCGGTCGTAACCAGCAATTGCTCGGCAATGCCTGAGGTGGCGGGCGGGGCGGCGCTTCTGGTTGATCCCCATGATCCGGCGTCAATCGCCGCCGCCCTGCGGCGAGTGACGCAGGACCCCGCCCTTGCCGCCGAGCTGCGTCAGCTCGGTCTGGCGCGCGCGGCACAACTCGACTGGCGTGCCTTCGCCGCTGCCAACCTTGCGCTTTATCGCAAGGTGTTGGACGCCCCCGCCTGAACCAGCACCGTCTCCATCACCGCGCGCACCCGGGTCAGGGAGGCGATCAGGATGACGCCCAAAACCACGATCTCGAACAGAAAATACCAGTGCGGCCGGCCCGCCAGCATCGCGGCACCCACTGCCAGCGTGCGATAGTTGGCGCTGAGGAGTCCGATACGGGCGAGCAGAGCCTTGCCGTGCTGCCGCATCGCCTCGCGCAAAGGTGCGCGTGTCGCTGGCGCTTGCACTGCCACCTGCAATGCGGCGCCGTGCGGCACGATCAGGCCGGTCAGCCACAGATAATAGACGACGAAAGGATGCCGCCGGCCCCTCGTGTCAGTGGAGGGGGCCTCGCTTCCCATCCACGGCGTGCCGTAGACAGCCAGCTGATATTGCCGCCGCGTGCCTTCGTAATGCGCGGCCTGCACCACACGGCTGGCGCCCGCCGCCCACATCAAGGCCCAGCCCAAGCCGCCGATCTGGCCCGCTGCCATCGCCCCCATCGTCACATAGAGTACGATATGCCCGGCGTAGTCGCAGATACCATCCACCAGCTCGCCATGCGCCGAACTGCGCCCGGTCAGTCGCGCGAGATCACCGTCTGCTCCATCAAGCACGTGCCAGGACATATGGAGCAATAGCCCCAGCATCACTCCCCAAGGCGCTGCGATCAGACCATAGCTTGCAGCGGCCAACATGATCGTTGCAGCACCGGCAGCCGAGACCATGTCCGGCGTCATCCGTGTCGATGCAAGTCTGCGCGCCAGCCGCCACGACAGGGGGTGATACACCTGACGATTGAGCCAATCCTCAAGCTCCGCCGGTCGCGCGGGCTGCGCGGTCACCGGGGTCGAGGAAGCAGGGGTCATAGCGTATCACCGGATCCGCGGCAGGACGACGTTGCCCAACCGTGCATCGGCAATGCATATAGGCGGCTGTTTATCAGCGCAATTCCGCAGCACTGCGAGGCCTCATGTCATCCCCCCTCGGGTATCGCTTCTCGTCGTCGCGCACGGCCGACCGCCTGGTCGCCGGGGTGCCAGCGGCGGCGCGTCTGGCGAAGGCCCATGCCGCGGCGCTGCCCGATACGCCTCTACTTTTGGTGTTGGGCGATTCGGGCACGCTCGCCCCGCTGACGCGCGCAGAGATCATGCGTTTGGCACCCGGCCTCGTTGTCGAACTCCCGGCACCTGCCAACGTCACCTTGCTTCCCGGCGAGGCGCTACCGGACGCGGCTACTATCCTCGCGGTGCAAGCGGGTTTGGCGGCAGCCCCCGACCAGCCAGCTGATCCCGAGATGGCTTTGCGCAAAGCGGCCAAGGCGATTGTGCGCAGCACGGCTAAGCCCGGCGACGGGATGATCTCGCGCCATTGCAACCGCCCCCTGTCGCAGGCTGCCTCGGCAGCGTTGCTCAGGTTCGCCTGGATCCGTCCTGGCCATGCCACTCTGCTGACATTGCTGACCGCATTTGCGATGTTGGCAAGCTTGCTGACGGGGACGCCAAGCGGGTTGGTGGTAGGGGCGCTGCTGTTCCAGATCGCCTCGGTTGTCGACGGGATCGATGGCGAGATCGCGAGAGCAACCTTCCGCTCTTCTAAGGCCGGTGCCTCGCTTGACAGCATCATCGATGCCTTCACCAACGTCGCCTTTCTGGCCGGTGCCGGGTGCAACTTCTGGATGCAGGGGCGGGGCGAGGACGCGCTGGTCGGCATGGGCGCCGCCGCTGTCATGGCCGCCGGCCTCGCCATCCTCGGAGCCTCGGCCTTCCGGCGCGAGGGCATCGTCCATTTCGACGGCGCGAAACGCATTCAGGAGCAAACGGGGAGCCCTAACGCACGGCTGCTCAAAGACCTGACGAGCCGTGATTTCTATTGCTTCGCGCTGCTAATCGCTGCGTTGGCTGGGGTCTTGGACGTTGCGTTGAAGGTGTTTCTTGCGGCCGTCATCGTTTGGCTAGTGGCGATCATAGCGCTTCTGTCTGCGCAGGCCCCGGGGAAGGAATGACGAATTAGCGGATCGCGCTGGCGATCAGGCCCAAAGCGAAAAAATGAGAAGGCTCGCGCGGTGGATCTCGGGAAGCCCGAGGCAGGCAATCGCCTTGCCTTGCCGGTCACCCATGGCCCAGCGCCCGAAGGCGAAAAGTCGCAGAAATGCTGGATGTAATGGAGCGGGCGAAGGGATTCGAACCCTCGACCCCAACCTTGGCAAGGTTGTGCTCTACCCCTGAGCTACGCCCGCTCACTGGCGCTGACAGAAAGCCGCAGATGCGCGGTTCCTGCCGGAGAGGCGGCGCGATTAGCAGCGCCTTGGCACACCTGCAAGCGCTAAATTCGCTCAATGGCCCGCACAAATTTGGCGCGATTGGGGCTTGATCGCGTATGGCATAGCGGTCAGCACAAATCCGCGCTTCACATCTTGGCGCAAGGCCCCACATTGGAGCCAATGGCGCGCAGGCGTCCAATGACACAGCAGGAGCACGTAACTTGGCCAGCATGGGACTGAGCATCGACGAACAGAAGGCGGTCGACCGTTTCCGCAAGGCGGTGGTCGACCCATCGCAGACCAAGCTCGTCATCCTCGATTTCTGGGCTGAATGGTGCGGGCCCTGTAAGGCGCTGACCCCGGTGCTGGAAAAGGTCGCGGCCGAATATGCCGACAAGGGCGTGGTACTGTCCAAGCTGAACGTGGACGAGGAACAGTTCATTGCCGCGCAGTTCCAGGTGCGCTCGATCCCGACGGTCTATGCGATGTTTCAGGGCCAGCCGATCGCCGACCTGACCAACGCGCGCAGCGAATCGCAGTTAAAGGCCATGCTTGACCAACTGCTCGCACAATTGCCGATCAATGGCGGCGCGGCCGATGGCGTGCCGGTTGAACCGCAGGGCCCCTCGCCCGAGGAGATCGCGCAGTTCGTGAAACTGGGCGAGGAAGCACTCGCCGCTGGCGATCCCCAGCGCGCGGCTGGCATTTTTGCGCAGATCACCGAATTCGCGCAGGACAATGCCCCTGCCCATGCCGGGTTAGTGCGTGCGCTGGTGCAGCTTGGCGAGGTCGATCAGGCCAAGCAGGTGATGGAGGTGATCGACAGCGATCCGCGCCTCGCCACCGATCCCGCCATCGCGCCCGCCCGCAGCGCGCTCGAACTCGCCGGCACCCGCGTCGATGACAGCGAGCTTGCCGCCCTGCGCGCTGCTGCCGCTGCTGCGCCCGAGGATATGGACGCGCAGTTCGACTTTGCCGAAGCCGCCTTTGCCGCAGGCCAGCGCGATGATGCTGCTGACACGCTGCTCGCCATGATCGCCGCTGACCGCGAGTGGAACGAGGGCGCGGCGCGGGCCAAGCTGCTCAAGATCTTCGAGGCGACCGGCCTTGAAGACGAATGGGTGGTCGGCGTCCGCCGCCGCCTGTCGCGCGTATTGTTTGGATGACCGCAAACACCATGACCCGCCGCCTTTCCATCTTCCCGCTGACCGGCGCCGTGCTGTTTCCCGGCATGCAACTGCCGCTCCACATCTTCGAGCCGCGTTATCGTGCTCTGGTGGGCGATGCGCTGATCCGGGATCGCCAGATCGCGATGATCCAGCCGCAGCGCGCTGTGGACGGCGCGCCGCTCTACTCTGTCGGATGCATCGGCAAGATCGGCGAAGTGCAGGCGATGGACGACGGACGCTACAACCTCATCCTCGAAGGCACGGCGCGGTTCCGGCTGGTGCGCGAGCTGGATGTGGCTACCGCCTTCCGCCAGATCGAAGCCGAGGTCTATGCCGAAGACGAGGACGAAACCCTCTCCCACGCCCAGCGCGGCGGGTTTGAGCGGGAGGCGCGGCGTTTTGCCGATATGCAGGGCTATTCGGTCGACTGGGATTCGGTTGAGCGGCTGGATGATCGCTCGCTGATCAACGGCGTCTCGCAGATCGCCCCGTTCGATCCGGCGTCGAAGCAGGCGCTGCTCGAAGCCGAGACGCTGACCGACCGCTGCGAATTGCTGGTGCAGCTGATGCAATTCTACGGCCGCACCGATGGCAGCGAGGAAATCACGACGCTGCAATAGTGGGCGGGGCGTTGGGGCCGGTTTCGGGCAGGGGTAGCGGGTGTGCTACCCCATTGCCTCCAGCACATCTTCCAGCCGTGCCGGATCGCCTAGCGCAATCACCGTGCCGTCGCTTCCCGCGTCCAGCGGGTTCCCCTGCCAATCGGCCATCATGCCCCCTGCGCCTTCGACCACCGGGACGAGCGCGGCGTAATCATACAGCTTCAGTCCCGCCTCGATCACGACGTCGACATGTCCTGACGCCACGAGGCCGTAATTGTAGCAGTCCCCGCCGAACACGATCTTCTTTTCGGCGACCTGCTTGGCGACCGACATGAAGGCGTCGGCCTCTTCATTGGTGAACAGGTGCGGGCTGGTGGTGGCGAGCACGGCGTCGCCGAGTTCCTTGAGCGGCCGTGCCTGCGCGGGCTTGCCGTTGAACAGCGTTGGTTGGCCGATGCGGCCCACCCAGCGCTCCCCGCTGATCGGCTGGTCGATGATCCCCAGCACCGGCCAGCCGTCCTGCAACAAGGCAATCAGCGTGCCGAAGATCGGGCGGCCCGCGATGAAGCTGGTGGTGCCGTCGATCGGATCGAGCACCCATTGACGGCCCGCGCCTTCGTTGCGGTTGCCATATTCCTCGCCGATGATGCCGTCGGCGGAGAACTCCGCCTCAATCAACCGGCGCATCGCGGCTTCTGCGGCGCGGTCGGCTTCGGTGACGAAGCTGCGGTCGGCCTTCTTTTCCTCGCTCCACTGGCCGCGAAACAGCGGACGGATCGCGGCCCCGGCGAGGTCGGCGAGGCGCAGGGCGAGGGCGAGATCTTTATCGGTCATGTCGCTTCCCAATAATCGAAGGCTTCAGCCTGTCGAGCCTGCGTATAGGCCCGCGCCTCCGTCCCCTCCCATTCCAGCGGCAGGTCGTCGTAAACGTCCGTGCGGCTGACGAACCAGCCCTGGCCGGGGAGGCTGTCCGACTGGCGCACCACCAGCACCGCAAGCCCGGGCTCGCCCGCCACGCGCCCGTTCTCGTCGATGCGGTCGAGGACTTTGCACAACTGGCGCATCAACGGGCGAGTGAAGGTGTGACCGAGGAGATTGAGAAGTGCGCCGTAGGTAAACACCTGCCGCGCGCGGGCCGCTTCGATCAGCAACGTGCGGATTTCGGCGGGGTCGAACATCACCTATGCCCTTAGTGCGCTCCCGCGCAGGCGGGAGCCTCCCGACGAGATGCGCCAGACTGCCTGAGGTCCCCGCCTGCGCGGGGACTCGCATCTCTAGTCAAACAGGCTCGAAACCGAACTCTCGTCCGCAATCCGCCGGATCGCCTCGCCGACCAGCGGGGCGATGGGCAGAATACGGATGCGGTCGGAGGCTTCGGCGGCTTCGGTGGGCCGAATCGAATCGGTGATGACCAGCTCCTTGAGGCTCGACCCGTTGATCCGCGCTACCGCCCCGCCTGACAGCACACCGTGGGTGATATAGGCCGCGACCGACTTGGCCCCGCCTTCCAGCAGCGCCTCGGCCGCGTTGCACAGCGTGCCGCCCGAATCGACGATGTCGTCGATCAGGATGCAGTGCCGCCCTTCGACGTCGCCGATGATGTTCATCACCTCGCTCTCGCCTGGACGATCACGGCGCTTGTCGACGATCGCCAGCGGAGCATTATCGAGCCGCTTGGCCAGCGCGCGCGCCCGCACTACGCCGCCGACGTCCGGGGAGACGACCATCAGCGACTGATCGCCATAACGCGCCTGAATATCCGCCGCCATGACGGGCGCAGCATAGAGGTTATCGGTCGGGATATCGAAGAAGCCCTGAATCTGGCCCGCGTGCAAGTCCACCGCCAGCATCCGGTCAGCGCCGGCCTCGGTGATGAGGTTCGCCACCAGCTTGGCCGAGATCGGCGTGCGCGGGCCCGGTTTGCGGTCCTGCCGGGCATAGCCGAAGTACGGCACCACCGCGGTGATCCGCTTGGCCGAGGCGCGGCGCAGCGCATCGATGCAGATCAGCAATTCCATCAGGTTGTCATTCGCAGGGAAGTTGGTCGGCTGGACAACGAACACGTCTTCGCCGCGCACATTCTCGTGAATTTCGACGAAGACCTCCTCGTCCGAGAAGCGCCGCACGCTGGCATCGGTCAGCGGGATTTCGAGATAGGCCGCAATGGCCCGGGCGAGCGGCAGGTTCGAATTGCCGGACATGATTTTCATGATGCGAATCCCCGAGCGCAGGTGGTGCACCCCGCCTAGCGCCGCGTCATGGAATTGCAACGCGGCGTAGCGGCGTTCTCGTCAGGTAAGGTGAGGCATTCGTACTTGGTAGGGCGGATTGGGCAGCGCGAGCTTAACCGAACAAGCGACCGGCGACCGCATCCAGCTTGGCCATGACCGCGGGGTCATGTTCGTCCGGCGCGGTGATGACTGCGTCGTCGAGGGCGAAGTCGATCGGGGAAGGTTCGCGCTCCTGCGGCAGAGCGGTGATGAAATTCGCTACCATCGCGCGGGCGAGCGCGCCGTTGGCCTGCATCTGGCCGACCACCTGCGCTACGTCGACCGCCTCGCCTTCGCGCCAGCAATCGTAATCGGTGACCATGCCGACCAGCGCATAGGGCAGCTCGGCCTCACGCGCGAGTTTCGCTTCGGGCATGGCGGTCATGCCGATCACGTCGGCGCCCCATGCGCGGTACATCCGGCTTTCGGCGCGGGTGGAGAATTGTGGGCCCTCCATCGCGAGATAGGTCGCGCCGACCGCCACCTTGCCCCCCGCGTCGCTGATCGCATGGGCGGCCATGTCCGACAGGCGCGGGCAGACCGGATCGGCCATCGAAACGTGGGTGACAAAGCCGCTGGTGTAGAAGGTGCTGGGGCGGTGGACGGTGCGGTCGATGAATTGTTCGACCACGGCAAATCGACCCGGCTCCAGCTCCTCGCGTAGGCTGCCCACGGCGCTGATTGCGAGAATATCGGTGCAGCCCGCCCGCTTCAGCGCATCGATATTGGCACGGGAGTTCAACTCAGTTGGCGTGATTGGGTGGCCACGGCCATGGCGCGGGAGAAAGCGCACCTTCACTCCGGCCAGCGTGCCGCACAGAATCTCGTCAGACGGATCACCCCAAGGCGTGTCGATCGCGATCCACTGCTCGTCCTCAATGCCGTCGATGGCATAGAGGCCTGATCCGCCGATGATCCCGATGCACCATTCGCTGGCCATTATGCTTGCCTGTTCTCTGCTCGCTTGGGGATGAGGGGCTTAGGTCAGGTCGAAGCGGGTGGGCAAGGCCCTGCGGATCATCTTTTCCGCCGCCGCATAAGGTTCGGCGATCAGCGGCAGGGCCTGCATCGCGGCGTAATGCGCGGCAAGGCCGGGCCAGCGATCCAGCGGCGTCTCGGCCACCAGCGCGACCTGCATCAGCACGGTCGCCACGGTGATGTCGGCGATCGAGAGCGCGTCGCCCGCAAAGAACGCGCGTCCGCCCAGCCGCGCCTCGAGCACATCGAAGATCGGCGGCAGCTGGTTGGCCCAGGCATCCCGCGCCTTGTCGAGCCCCGGCTCCTCGCCCTTGCTGACCGCGAAGAAGATCGGGCGAAAGATGCCCAGACCGCCTGCCATCGCCAGCGCGGTGTCGGCATATTCTTCGATGAACAGCGCTTCGCCCAGCGCCATCGGAATCTCGGGATAGAGCGCCGGAGTAGGGTGCTTCTTCTCGATGAAGGCGCAGATCGCGGAAGAATCGGCGATGGTGCCCGCCAGGCCTTCTTCCGCCACCGAACGGTCGCGCAGCACCGGAATGCGCTTCATCGGCGAGATGTCGCGGAACCACTGAGGCGGGTCGAACACGTTGATCGCCTCGACCTCGTAAGGCACGCCCTTGGCGATGCAGACCCCGGCGACCTTGCGCACGAAGGGCGAGACCGGGCTGCCGTAAATCACCAGATCAGGGCGGGAATCACTCATGCGGCTCTCCTCCAGGGCATCTCTCGCCGCTTCCATAGGCCCCCATGCCGATAGCGCAATCATCAGGTGATCGCATCCGGGCTTCGCGCTAGCCATGCCGCCAACGCAAGCGTTGCGTTTTGCTATGCAACGCGCCAACCTGAGCGGGAGAGAGACGACTCCCCCATTCGACGAGAGGAATAATCATGGTCACCCAGTACAAGAACCTGATCGGCGGCAAGATGGTCGCCGCCGACCGCTGGCTCGATGTGGTCAACCCCGCGACCGAGCAGGTGATCGGCCAGGTGCCCGCCTGCGGCAAGGCCGAGCTTGACGAAGCAGTCGCCGCCGCGCGCGCCGCCTTCAAGACGTGGAAGAACACCCCGATCGAGGAACGCCGCGCCGCGATTATGGCGATTTCTGGCGCGATCAAAGCCAATGCCGAAGAACTTTACCGCCTCCTCACCAGCGAGCAGGGCAAGCCGCACGATCAGGCCAAGGGCGAAATCTACGGTGCGGCCGGGATGAGCGCGGCGCAGTCCACCCTCAGCCTCGATGACGAGATCAACGAGGACAGCGATACCCGCCTCAGCCGCACCCGCCGCGTGCCGGTGGGCGTGGTCGCTGGCATCGTGCCGTGGAACTTCCCGGTGATGATGGCAGTCCAGAAGATCGCGCCCGCGATGCTTTCGGGCTGCACCATCGTCCTGAAGCCCTCGCCCTTCACGCCGCTCACCACGCTGCGGATTGCAGAGTTGATCGCGGACAAGGTGCCCGCCGGTGTCGTCAACATCATCACGGGCGAGGATGACCTCGGCCCGCTGATGACCAGCCACCCCGATATCGACAAGATCACCTTCACCGGATCGACCGCGACCGGTAAGAAGATCATGGAAGGCGCCTCGGCAGACCTGAAGCGCATAACGCTGGAGCTGGGCGGGAACGACGCTTCGATCGTGCTCCCCGATGCCGATCCCAAGAAGGTCGCCGAACAGCTGTTCTGGTCGAGCTTCTCCAACGCGGGGCAGATCTGCGTCGCGGCCAAGCGGGTCTATATCCACGAGGATATCTATGACGAGCTTTCGGCAGCGATTGTCGAATATGCCAAGACGGTCACCGTCGGAGACGGCGCGCAGCAGGGCACCGGCGTCGGCCCGATCCAGAACAAGAAGCAGTACGAACGCGTGCTGGAGCTGATCGAGGACGCCAAGGACAATGGCTACAAATTCCTGCTGGGCGGGAATGCCGATCCGAGCGGTACCGGCTACTTCGTGCCGCTGACCATCATCGACAACCCGCCCGAAGATGCGCGGATCGTGGCCGAGGAACAGTTCGGTCCGGTCATGCCGCTGATGAAGTTCTCGACCGAAGAAGAAGTGATCGCGCGGGCCAATGCGTCGGAATATGGCCTTGCCGGTGCGGTATGGACCGGCAACCCGGACAACGGCGTGAAGATTGCCGAACAGCTCGAAACCGGCACGGTGTGGGTCAATGAATACCTCCACCTGTCGCCCTTCGCGCCATTCGGCGGGCACAAGCAGTCGGGCTTCGGCGCCGAATATGGCAAGGAAGGCCTCAAGGAGTTCACCTATGCGCAGGTGATCACCGTGAAGAAGGACAACGTCCCCGCGTAATCGGCGCGTGGGAATGTCACCGGACGAACTGAGCGCCGGGCTGGCGCGGGTGTGTGCCCGCGCTGGGCTCGGCGCTTTGTCGTCGGAGCCGCAGCGCCTGACCGGCGGGGCGGTGATGGAGAGCTGGCGGTTCGGTGCGGGCGAGGAGAGCTTCGTCCTGCGCCGCGCGCCGAGCCTCGCCTTTATGGAGGGGCGGCCTTACGGGCACACGGTCGAGGCGGCGTTGATCGAAGCGGCGCGGGCGAAGGGTGTGACTGCGCCGGAGGTGGTGGCGGTGCTGGAGGAAGCGGACGGGCTCGGCTCGGGCTTCGTGATGCGCGCGCTGCCGGGGACGGCTGATCCCAAGGTCATTCTGGCGTGCGACGATCCGGCGGAGTTGCTGCGGCAGGCCGCCCGCGATCTGGCGCGCATCCACCGCTTGCGGCAGGCTGATGTGCCCGATGGCGTGCCGGTGATTGACTACCGCGCCGCCATCGCCGACCTCAAGGCGCAGTTTACTGAGGCTGGCGGGGACCGCCCGATCATCGCGCTGGGCTTGCGGTGGCTGGAGGACAACTGCCCTGACGCGGTCGAGCCTGTCCTCAACCATGGCGACTACCGGATGGGCAATCTGCTGGTGGAAGGCTCGACCCTGAGTGGCGTGCTCGACTGGGAGATCGCCCATTTCGGCGACCGCCACGAGGATTTGGCCTTCGGCTGCATGGCGGTGTGGCGCTTCGCCCGCTACGACCGCCCCGCGCTGGGGCTGGGGTCAATCGAAGATTACATCGTCGCTTATGAGGCGGAGAGCGGCACCAAGGTCGATCCGGCGAGGTTCCGCTTCTGGACGATCTACCGCACCGTGTGGTGGGCGCTGGGATGCCTCAAGATGGCGGCGCAATGGCGCTCCGGCGCGGACCGGATGCTCGAACGCGTGGTGATCTCTAGGCGGACGAGCGAGCAGGAACTCGATCTGCTGCTGCTGCTGGAGGAAGATGCGCCCGAGGCGGAGCGCGAGCGCAAGGTGCACGAACCCGACTCGCTCGCTACGTCGGTCGGTGAAGCGAGTTTCGGGGAATTGGCGATTGCGGTCTCCGAATGGTTGGGCACCATCAAGCCGCAACTTTCTGGCCATGATCTGTTTCAACTCGCCGTCGCGCGCAATGCGTTGGGCATGATCGCGCGCCAGAGCACCTTTCGCGCCGAATGGTCGAGCGAATGGGCCGAGAATTTTCTCAACGGTTCGGTGGCCTTGGAGCATGGCTGGTTGTCGGTTCTCCGCCGCGAGGCCTTGGATAGGGCTGCAATAGATTGCCCCAAATACCCCGCGCTGGCCCACGCGCGCAAAAAATGGACCTGAGAGGAACACCATGGACTTCGCCATCCCCGCCGACCTGCAAGCCTACCTCGATGAACTCGACGCCTTCATCGCTGCCGAGATCAAGCCGCTGGAGCAGCAGGACGACAACATCCGCTTCTTCGACCACCGCCGCGAATATGCGCGCACGGACTTCGAAGCGGGCGGGTTGCCCCGGCACGAGTGGGAGGAACTGCTCAAGGAAGCGACCCGCCGCTCGGACAAGGCGGGCCATTGGCGCTTCTCCGCGCCCAAGCGCTACGGCGGCAAGGACGGCAGCAACCTCTGGATGGCAGTGATCCGCGAGCACTTCGCGCGGATGGGCCTCGGCCTGCACAATGACTTGCAGAACGAGCACTCCATCGTCGGTAACTTCCCCTTCGTCGCCATGTTCGACCAGTGGGGCACCGAGGAGCAGAAGCAGGAATTCATCCTCGGCGGGTTCGAGCGGACGCGGCGCGTCGCCTTCGGGCTGACCGAACCCGATCACGGATCGGACGCCACCCACATGGAGACGGTCGCGGCGCACGAGACCCGTGACGGGGTGGACGGCTGGCGGATCGACGGCGAGAAGATGTGGATCACTGGCATGCACGTCGCCACCCACTGCGCGATGTTTGCGCGCACGGCGGGCAAGGCGGGGGACGCCAGCGGGATCACCTGCTTCCTCGTCCCCAACCCCACCGAGGGGCTGAAAATCGAGGAGTGGATGTGGACCTTCAACATGCCCACCGATCACCCGCGCCTCAGCGTTACCAATGTGTGGGTGCCCGATAGCGCGATCCTCGGCGTCGAAGGCCGCGGTCTCGCGCTCGCGCAGAGCTTCGTCCACCAGAACCGCATCCGGCAGGCGGCAAGTAGCTGCGGCGCGGCGCTCTATTGCATCGACGAAAGCGTGAAATACGCGCGGGAACGCAAGCCCTTCGGCGAGGAGCTGGCTCGCAATCAGGCGATCCAGTTCCCACTGGTGGAGCTGGCGACGCAGGCCGAAATGCTGCGGCTGCTGATCTTCAAGACCGCATGGGAGATGGACAACATGCCCCACGAACAGATCGAGCGGACCATCTCCGACAAGGTCTCGATGTGCAATTACTGGGCGAACCGACTGGTGTGCGAGGCGGCGGACCGGGCGATGCAGGTCCACGGCGGCATCGGTTATTCGCGCCATAAGCCGTTCGAGCATATCTATCGGCATCACCGCCGCTACCGGATTACCGAGGGCAGCGAGGAGATCCAGATGCGCAAGGTGGGGGCGTACCTGTTCGGCTATCTCGGGCCGAAGCGGGGGATGTATTCCTGAACTCACTGTGAGTCCCCGCGCAGGCGGGGACCTCGAGCGTCGGCGCGCAACCGCACGAGGTCCCCGCTTGCGCAGGGACTCACGGGTTGTCTATTTCCGACGCCACCAGCCTGCCAGCATACTCCCGATCAGCACGTGCCACACGGCCGAAATTGCCGCTGGCACGGGCGCGAGGGCGGCCTGCTGGATGCTGGCGAATTGCGCGGCGAAGGCGGAGGTTTTCGCTAAGCCTGAGCCAAGCCCGGAGTTCTGCATCCCGACCTCGATCGAAATCGTCCGCGCCTCCACCTCGCCCAGCCCCAGCATCCGCGCCAGCCCATAGCCAAGCGCAAAGCCCACCGCGTGCAACAGGAAAGTCGCCAGCAGCAGCACGCCCGCGTGCTCGGCGATCTGTGCCTTCGCCCCGCCGACGATCCCGCCCACGATCAGGATCACCAGCACAATCGCCACCAGCGGCAGCACCGCACTCACCTTCTCGGCGGCGCGGGGGAAGAGGCGGTTGAGCAAGGTGCCCAGCACCACCGGCACCAGCACCACGGTGATCATGCTGATCAGCAGGTTCCAGCGATCAATCTCGACATAGGCCCCCGCTAGCATGCCCGTCAGCAGCGGGGTCAGCACCACCGCCGCCAGCGTCGATGCCATCGTCATCGCCACCGACAGCGCGACATTCCCGCGCGCGATAAAGGTGACGATGTTCGACGCGGTGCCGCCCGGACAGCAGGCGACGAGGATCAGCCCCACCGCCAGCCCCGGCTCCAGCGCCAGCCCTTTGGCAATCGCGAACCCGGTCAGCGGCATCACCGCAAATTGCAGCACCACGCCTGCAACCAGCGCGCGCGGCGCCGAGGCGAGCTTGCGGTAATCATCGAAGGTCAGGGTCAGGCCCATTGCGAGCATGATCACACCGAGCGCAAGGCTGAGCAGCGGTTGCCCGGCGATGGTGATCCGCCCGTCGGTCATCCAGGTGAAGCCGGCGGGGAAGAACCACGCCAGCCCCACGCCCAGCACGGTCAGCGCCGCGAAATTGTTGGTGATTGTGCGCAGCATGGCCCCCCCTTGCGCCCCCCCTACGCTGCGCGTTAGCGCAGGACGGGGATCGGTGCACCCATTCCTGCTCTAGCAATATCCGAAACCCGCGCTAGGCTCTCAATTCATTCGTTAAATGGGGGTCCTTCATGTCGCGCTGTCTCGCCAATCGATTTGCCCGCCCGCTGGCAGGTCTGCTGCTGGCCGGGACGGCTGCCGTGCCGGTGTGGGCCGGTGAGACCGTCCTCTATGACGCCGCCCCAAGCTGGGTCGAAGTCGCCACGGTTGACGCCAAACCGGCCAACTCCAATGCCATCATCATGCTGCTTGATCAGCAGGCCCGGATCGAGACCGGCATGCTGTCGACCTATATCGATACCGCGGTGGCGCTCGATTCCCCCGATGCGCTGACCCGCTTCGGCACGCTGACGGCCAGCTGGATGCCCGACAAGGGCGATCTTATCGTCCACCGGGTTGAGCTGATCCGCGGCGGCGAAGTGATCGATGTGCTGAAGGGCGGCGCGCAGTTTGAAGTGCTGCGGCGGGAACGCGGCCTCGAAAGCCGGCTCGTCGATGGCCAGCTTACCGCGACGCTGGCGGTGCAGGGCGCCAAGCTGGGTGATGTGCTGCGGCTCGCCTATTCGACCACGCTGAGCGATCAGGCGATGGGCGATAATGTGCAATGGCAGGGTGGCCTCATCGCCAAGCCCTTCCCGCTCGAACAGGGGCGTGTCACGGTGTCATGGCCCGAAGCGCTGCCAGTCACTCGCCTGCGGCTGGGGAAGGCCGAAGTGCCCGAGCCGGTCGCGAAGGGCGGGTACATGGTGTGGTCGGCGAACCTGCCGGTGCCGGAAGGTGACGAGATGCCCGAAGACGCGCCCTCGCGCTTCCGGATCGGTGAGCTGATGCAGGTGTCGACCTATGCCGATTGGCCCGCGGTCTCCCGCAATCACGCCCAGCATTATGGCACCGCAGGAAAGGTGAGGCCCGGCGGCGATCTGGCGGGCCGTATCGCCGGGATCGCAGCGGCGAGCGATGATCCCCTGATCCGCGCGGCGATGGCGCTCAGGCTGGTGCAGGACGATATCAGTTACCTGATGAACGGCATGTCGGGCGGCAATTACATCCCACAGGCGCCTGAGGAGACCTGGGAAAAGCGCTTCGGCGATTGCAAGGCCAAGACGCTGCTGCTGCTGACCATGCTGCGCGAACTGGGGATCGAGGCCGAGCCGGTGCTGGTCCGCAGTCAGGGCGGCGACGCTTTGCCGAGCCTTTCGCCGATGCCGGGCAATTTCGATCATGTGATCGTGCGCGCGGTGATCGGTGGCACGAATTACTGGCTGGATGGCACCACGTCCGGTGTCCGCGCCGATACGATGGATGAAGTGCCGCGCTTCTTCCACGGCCTGCCGCTGCGCGATGTGGGCGCGGAACTGATGCCGCTCGACACGCGGGCGCAGTCCACGCCTGACCGGGTGGTGCGCCTGACCGTCGATCAGCGGGCGGGCCTGCGCGTCCCCGCCACCTTCGATGTGACGATCGAATATCGCGGCACGATCGGGGCTGGCTGGCGCAGCATGGCTTCGCAAGGCAGCGACGAAATGCGCGAGGATGCGGTGGCCTCCGCCATCACCGAAGTGATCGGCGATGGGCAGGTGGTCGAACATTCGGTGCGTTACGATGCCGAGGCGGGCCTTGCTGTGCTGACCGGGCGCGGGATCATGAGCAGCGCCTGGACGCGGGACGGCACCGACTACAAGTTCGAGCCGCCCGCCCAAGCCGCGCGCGATGTCGGGTTTGAAGCGGACCGCGCGCGCAGTGCGTGGCGCGCCATCCCGCTCCAGCTCAACGGCCCGGTCTATTTCACCAGCACGGCCGAGGTGCTGCTGCCCGACGATGTCGCAGGCGTGAACCTTGAAGGCAGCGCCGCGCCCGTCTCTGCCACCATTGGCGGGGTCGAACTGGCCTCGACCGCCAAGCTGGAGGGGCGCAAGCTGACGATCGATCAGTCGATGCGCACTGTGAAGGAAGAACTCGCCGCCGATGCCATCGGCGCGGCGCGGCGCGAACTCAACCGGTTCGACCGCCAGCTGCCGGTGCTCCGTTCCCAAGGCGAAGTGCGCGAATTGTGGCAATATTTCGGGAAAGATCGCGCGCGGCTTTCCGCGCTCGAAGCGCTCTACGCCAAGGGGATTGCCGGGGCAGAGCCGGATGATCCCTATCCGCTCATCAACCGCGCAGGTTTCCGCATGGGGATCTTCGATTTTGCCGGCGCGCTGGCGGATGTCGAAGCGGCGATGGCAATCGAGGATTCGCGTGATCTGATCTACGCCCGCGCCTCGCTGCGGCGCGAGCTTGGCGATATGTCCGGCGCGCTCGCCGATCTGGTCGAGGCTGAGGCGCTGCAACCCGATGGCTCGACCTATGGCGAACAGATCGAACTGCTCGCATTGCTGGGCCGCGCCGAGGAAGGGTTGGCGCTGGCGGAGGACTTCGAAGCTCTGACCAAGGAACGCGCCGACGGCGTCACGGTGATGGCATCCGCGCTCGGCTGGCAGGGTGCGGCGGACGAAGGGCTCGATCTGCTGGACGGGATGATTGCGCAGCGGCCAACCGACGGGAACCTGCTCAACGCGCTGTGCTGGCAGGCGGCGATCTGGTCGAAGATGGACGAGATGCGGCTGGATTCCTGCACCAAGGCGGTCGAGAAAAGCGACAATGCCCCGACCGCGCTCGATAGCCGGGCGATGGCGCATTTCCGGCTCGGCAACCTCGCGGCGGCCAAGGCGGATATCGACGCGGCGCTGCTGGCCGAACCCTATCAGGTCGAATCCCGCCTGCTGCGCGGCATCATCCTGCGCGAAATGGGCGACAATTCGGGCAAGGACGAGATCGCTCTGGCGCTGAAGATGCGGCCGTCGCTGGCCGCAACCTACAAGGCGTTCGGGCTGACGTTCTAAGGGTATTTTTGTCGGCCTACCGCTTCGCTGCTTGAGGGCGTGTTTGTTGGCCTACCGCTTCGCTATTTGAGGCCTTATGCCGCCTCCAGCAGCGTGCGCAGGTCGTTCAGCGCCTTGGCCCGCAGCTGGTGGACGCGCGGCACGCTGACCTCCAGCACCGCGGCGATTTCGGTGAGGTTCAATTCCTCGACGAAGAACAGTTGCAACACCAGCTTCGGTCGGTCGGGCAGCTGGACCATCGCCGTGAGCAGCCGGTCCCGATCCTCGGCGGCGCACAGGGCTTCAAAGGGATCGGGATCGTCACTGGCGAAGGCGAGGCTGGTTTCGTCGTAGGCGTCGTCGATCGGGGTCAGCTTTACGCTCGAGGCTTCGATCGCGAGCAATTCGGCATCGCTGACGTCCATCGCGCGGGCAAGCTCCGCGAGGCTCGGCGCGCGGCCCAATTGCCCGCGCAGAGCGGAGAGCGCGCGTTCGTAGCCTGAGCGTTTGGCCCGCGCGGTGCGGCTGTCGAGGGCAACGCGGCGCACTTCATCCAGCATCGCCCCGCGCACCCGGATCTTGGCATAGGCGGCAAACCCGTCCTCGGTTGGACCGGCATGGCGCTGGGCGCATTCGGTGAGCGCGAGGATGCCGGCCTGCACCAGATCCTCGATCTCCAGTCCCTCTCGCCCGCGCCCGTTGATGTGCCACGCGGTGCGGCGGACGAGCGGGAGGAAACGGCGCACGCGGTCAGCCACCTCGGCGCGGGAAGGGGCATAGGGAGCGGGCTGCGCAAAGCTGGCGTGGTCGTGCTTCATGCCGCCAGCCCCTCAGGCGCGGGCGGGGCGAGTTCGGGGCTGTCTTCGGGCGCGCCAATCACGCCGACGACCGCAATCGGCTGGGCGGCGGGCAGTTCGGCGATGGAGAGGACAAGGCAGCGCGGTGCGCGGGACTTGAGCAAAGCGGCGAGCGCGCGGCGGGCGGGTGGCTGGACGATCAGCGCAATGGGGCTGCCCTCGCGGTCGGCGATGCGGCTTGCCTCGCGCACGATCATGCTGCCGCAATCGGGCTCGATCAGCGGCTGGCCGGTGGCTGGGTCGATCATCCCGCCGAGGATCGCGCTTTCGAGGCCCGCGTCGAGGGTGATGACCTTCAAGGGCTCACCCGGCGCGGCGATGCGGGCGACGAGCCGCGCGGCCATATCGGCGCGCACGGCGTCGATCACCGCATCGAAGTCGCCCGTCTTCTGCAAGGCCAGCGCGAGGCTGGTGAACAACGGCTGCGGGTGGGCCAGCCCGATCCCATCGGCCATCAGCGCCCGCAGCGTGCGGGTCAGCGCGGCGAGCGGCAGCGGATCGGGCGTCACCGCCTCGACCAGCGCGGGCGCGCGGGCCTTGAGCCCATCGACCCACTCGCGCACCTCGTCCGGGCCGAGCAGCTGGTGCGCTTCGGCCATCAAGGCCTGATTGGCATGGGTGGCGATGACCGAGGCGGGGTCGACCACGAGGAAGCCCTCTGCCACGGCATGATCGCGCGCGGACCGCGCGATCCACAGGGCGGGGCAATCGAAGCTGGGATCGCGGGTCGGCTCGCCCGTCAATCCGTGCCCCGGCCTGACATCGCCGGCGTCGATGGCGAGCAGCTTGCCGGGACGCACGCTGCCCCGCGCAATGCTCACCCCGCCCATCAGCACGGCGTAATCCTGTGCAGCAAGATCAAGCGAATCGCGGATCCGAAACTGCGGCAGCACGAAGCCGAGATCGCGCGACAATTGCTTGCGGATGCCGGTGATGCGGGTGATCAACGGTGCGCCTTGCTGGGCGTCGACCAGCCCGACGATGCCATAGCCAAGCTCGATGGTGACCAGCGTCCCATCGGCCACATCGGACAATGCGATGTGATCGGCGGAGACCTCCTCGGGCGTCTCGATGATCGCCGCAGGCGCGGCGGCGCGGCGTTTGAGGTGCCACCAGATCGCTGCCGCAATGGCGGCACCAGGGAGGAAGAACAGCTGCGGCATCGCCGGCACCACGCCCACCGCGCCCAGAATCAGCGCCACCGGCAACCACCCGCGTGGATCGGCGAATTGGCCGCCGATTTGTCCGGCCAGATCGCGCTGGTCGGACACGCGCGTGACGATGGCGGCGGCGGCAATCGAGAGCAGCAGCGCGGGCACCTGCGCCACCAGCGCATCGCCGACCGCCAGCGTGACATAGGCCTCGCCCGCCTCGGCGGCGCTGAGGCCGTGGCTGATCATGCCGATGGCGAACCCGGCGATGATGTTGACCCCAAGGATCAGCAAAGCGGCAACCGCATCGCCCTTCACGAACTTGGAAGCCCCATCCATCGAGCCGTAGAAATCGGCCTCAACGGTGACCTCGCGGCGGCGTTCACGCGCTTCGTCGGCGGTGACGAGGCCGGCGGCGATATCGGCGTCGATCGCCATCTGCTTGCCCGGCAGCGCATCGAGCACGAACCGCGCCGAGACTTCCGACACCCGTCCGGCGCCCTTGGTGATGACGATCATGTTGATGATCATCAGGATCGCAAAGACGAACAACCCGACTGCGAAATTGCCGCCGACCAGAAAGGCCGCAAAGCTTTCGATCACCTCACCCGCCGCTGCGCCGCCTTCGTGCCCGTGGACCAGCACGACGCGCGTTGAGGCGACGTTGAGCGCCAGCCGCAGCAGGGTCGCAAACAGCAGCACGCTCGGGAAGGACGAGAAATCGAGCGGGCGGCGCGCGTTCAGCGCCACCATCAGCACTGCAATCGAAATCGCGATGTTGAGCACGAAGAAGATGTCGAGCAGCAGCGCCGGGATCGGCAGGACCATCAGCGCGAGCAGCGCAAAGATGCCGACCGGCAAGGTCAGCGCGGCGGATGCAGTGCCGAAGCGGGCGGCGCGCGAAGGCATTGCAGCCGCGGTCATCGTCACAGCCCCAGCGCCTTGAGCGTGTCATAGGCGCGGCGCACCTGCCGGGGGGCAGCGGCGGGATCGGTTCCAAAGGTCGCACCCAAGACCTGCGACATCGGAGGCCTTCCGGGCGAGCGACTGGCGGGCGCGGGCAGCAAGGCCTGTGTCAGCGCGGGCGGCATTCCGGGGCCGAACACCTTCTCGTCGGCGATGAGATAGGGGGCGGGCGTATACCTGCCAGCGCTGCCGTAATCGGCGCGGGCGAAGCGTATCACCTTGCCATCACTGACACGGTCCAGCGCGCGGTCGAGCTTGCCGCCAATCACGTCCATCACCTGCGCCAGAGAGCGGGGCGAGCCATCTGGCGCATAGAAGATGCCGCGGTTGGCAGCGGCGGGCCGGGCGAACAGTGCGGGTGCGCTCTGGCCCGGATCGGCCTGCAATTCGCTCAGGAACCGCCCCGCGCCGCCCGCGCCGAGGAAATGGGCGAGGTACAGCTCGGCATGGCTTGGCTGGCGGCCGAGGATCGGCAGCAGCTGGGCGCGGTTATCCCCCGCCAGCCCTGCCGCCATCAGCGCTGCGGTCTGCGGATCGTTGCGCAAAGCCAGGATCGCCTCGCGCTGGGCAGGATCGGCGACATAGGCACGGCCCGATGGCGTCAGGTTGATCTGATCCGCCACCGGCCCCAGCCCGAAGCGGGGCCCGTGCTTCTTCATCGTGTCGAGCCAGGTGCTCTCGATGAACTGATACAACCCGGCCGCGCTCGATGTGGCGGCGCGGGCGTCCGGGTTCATCGCGGATTCCACCTCGGCTTGTGCGAGGAGATAGTTGAAATCGACGCTGGTGGCCTGCGCCGCATGGGCAATCGCGGTTTTGACGGGGGAGCCGAGCGCGGCAATCTGGCGGGCGGCGGGCAGGGAGCCGTCCTCCAATTGCGCCCGCGCAGCGGCGTGGCTGCGCGCGGCGGTCTCAAACCCGGCACGGATGGATCCTGCGGGCAGGCCCAAAGATGAAGCAGACTGGTTCATGCATCTTCCGCCCGGTGGCGAGCGCCGCAGGAATGGGCGGCGCTTTCTCTGGCGGATTGTGCAAACGGCGTGCCAGAAGCGGGCCGCGCCGCCTCAGCAAGAACACCTAGGTGCGGGCCGGAGCGTAGGTCGCACGCGGCTGGCGACCGACGCCACGACGTCCTCCGCCCAGCACCTCGATCCGCGCTGCAACATTGGCGGCGAGCAGGTTGCGCACCCGGCGGTTGACCTCGTTGAGCTGCCGCGCGGTCTCGGCGAGGGTGCGGGTCTCTCCGTCGAGCGTCTGTGGGCCGATACTTGCCATGGCATCGCACAGAGCGTCCTTGTCGCGCGCCGCGCCGACCAGCCCATCGGCATCAAGCGCGGCAAGCGCCTGCCGCTCGCGCTCCAGCACGGCAATCATCTGCCGCAGGCTCAGCGCCAGCGGCGTGGCCGTGGGGAGTGTTTCGGCCAACGGCTTAGCTCCGTTCGGGCAGTGACAGGCTGACCTGCGCAGCGATCATCGCATCGACGATCTTGGCCGGCACCAACGGGTACGAGCCATCGCGCAGCGCGTCTCGGATCTGAGCGACGCGCTCGGCATCGACCGGCGGGCTGATCGCTTCACTGGCGTCGCTGATTTCAACGCTGATGCCCGACACGCTGCTGGTGCTGGCAGCTGTGGCGGGGCGGGCGCGCGCGTCTATCTGCGCGCGGTCGCTGGCTGACAAGGCCCGCGCGGCGCTGGCGCTCGGCAATTTGCTCAGTTCGACAGAGGGCATGGCAATGTCCTTTGCATGGGTTCCTGCGAGCGAGAACGGCGGCGCGGGAGCGGGTTTAAGGGGCGGCGGGCGCGTTTCTCAATCGGCGGGGATCACCGCGAGGCCAGGGCGTTCGATCCGGGCGCGCAGCGGCTCGCCCTTGCGATTGGTGCGCACCTCGATCCAGTCGCCCACCGCGCCCGGCTCCATCGCTTCGCCGGGCTGCTGGACGCTGAAGCCGCGCCCGCGCACCATGATGGTGAGCGCATCGCCGCGCCTGACCGCAGGCGCGGCGCGCGCGGCGGCGGTCGAAGCTGGCGTGATGGCAACGAAGATGCGCCAGCTGACCGGTCCCGGGCATTCGACCTGCACCGCTGTACGCGCCGCCGTGTGCCAGCTGACCGCGAGCAACCCGGCGCAAGTGGCAAGCTGCAACCGCGCATCGGTCGCCGCCCGCGCACCGCCGGGGGCGCCGATGGCGACGCCGGTAAATTCGGCCACGGCGCGGTCGATCATCGCCGGATCGGTCATCCCGCGCGCCTCGGCGGTCGGGTCGCATAGCGGCAGCAGCATCGGCAGGGCGAGAGGGCTCAGTCGCCAACCATTGTGCCATGAAGAGGTGGTGTCCACTCGGGGGCGCTCCTTGGTGTTGCGCGATGGCGCTGGCGGTGAACCAGCAAGGGCCATGCCAAGCTCCGGCGCGGCGTTCAGCGCGCGGCCTCGGAAATCGCCGCATCATAGGCGAGGCTGGCATAGACCTCCTCGTGCATCCCGGCGGTGATGATCACGCGCACTGCCACCCCGGTGGGGCGCGCTTCGGCGGCCAGCGCCTCGGCGCGCTGCCATGCCGCCGCTTCACCGCCCCTTATGTGGATTGCGAATATGGTCAGCGTCGCGCGGGGGTCTGGCCCTTGCGCGGCGAGCCATTCGCCAAGGCTCGGCCCGCCCGAAATCGGCCGGAACAGCGCCTGCGCCGGGGCAACCTCGGGCTGGATCACGCCGAGCGCATCGCGTTCACGCGCCTCGGAATCGGCCAGCCGCCGCCCGCTCTCGGCCTCGGCAGCGGGGAGGGCGGAGAGCGCCAGCAGGAACAAGATCAACGCCAGATCGGCGAGGATCAGCTGCCAGCCATGCCCCCCACGCGGGTGGGTGGCGGTGAGGGTCATGTCACCCCGCGCAGGTGCGCGCGGTGGGCCTTGGCGGCGACATCGGTCAGGTTGATCTGGGCGACGAACCAATCGGCGAGCGTTTCGCGGCTCTGCTCCTCGATCAGGCCGCGCCGTTCGATCGCGCTTGCCAGCGGGTAACACACCAGATGGGCGAGCAGCGCGCCGTAGAGCGAGGTCAGCACCGCGGTTGAGACGGCGCTCATGATCATCGTTGTGGGATCGGCGCTGGTGGCAGGGGCGAGCTGGGCGAGGCCGTAGAGCGTGCCGATCAGCCCAAAAACCGGGGCGAGTTCGCCCGACCAGGTGAACACCTGCGACGCGCTCACCCGGCGCGCCTCATCAAGCGCGCGTTCGGCCCGGCGGATCTGGCCGAGCGCTTCGGGCGCGCCGTGGCGCAGATAGGTTTCGAGCATCAGGCCCAGCGCACGGTCGGGCGGCAGGGCTGGATCGGCGCAGTGGTGGCCGTCGCGCTGGATCGTGCTCACCGCCTTGGCCAGAGCCTTGCGGTTGGCTTCGATCTGGAAAGGCCGCCGCACCAATCCGCTCGCCGCCTTGATCGCTGCGCCGAAATCACGCCACCCGCAGCGCGCGACCGTGGCGAGAACTGTGCCGACGACAACGATCCCCAGCGAACCGGGATCGAAGAGGTGGGAAAGGTTGGGTAGGGCAGGCGGCATGACAGATCCCCTCGGGTTGATTGCCGCTGTCAGAACGGCGGCAAGACCGGCGGATTAAGGCTTCAGGCTGCGGCGGCAGAGGCTTGCCACAGGCGTGAAGGCGATCCGGCAAGAGCCTGCCGCCCGGCGCGTCCTCCGCCTCGCCGTACCCGGTAAGGCGCTGGTTTGGCACGCTTCCTGCTGTTGGGGCTGCAACCCCGCGGGCCTGGCCCGCAGCATCAGGAGCCCCAAGCGTGAACGAGCGACTTTTCGGTATCCATGGCGCCGCGCTGACCGTGCGGTCGGAGCGGATGGGCGTGATCGCGTCCAACATCGCCAATGCCGCGACCCCCGGTTACAAGGCGCGCGACATCGATTTCAACGCCGCGCTCGATGCCCGGTTGGCGCGGGCGCGCGGAGTCATGTCCGCCAATGCAGGCGCGGGGATGGTGTGGCGCAGCCCGACCATGCCGTCGCTGGATGGCAACACGGTCGAATTGAGCCGCGAGCAGGTCGCCTTTGCCGAAAACGCTGTGGCGTACTCAGCGACGCTCAGCTTCGTGCAGGGCAAGGTCAACACCATCACCCGCGCGCTGAAGGGCGAATAGGATGCCTGAACGCCAGCCCATAACGCTGTTTTCCATGACCACTCGCGCGATGAGCGCACAGATGGTGCGGATGAACGCGGCGACCTCGAACCTTGCCAATGCCGGCTCCGTCTCCACCACCGAGGACGGCGCCTATCGCCCGATCCGCGCAGTCTTCGCGGTGGAGCTCGACCGCGCCTCGGGCCTTGCCGGGGTGACGACCGGCGGTCTGGTGCGGGCCGAGACCGCGCCGACGAAGCGCCACGATCCCTCCCACCCGCTCGCCGACAAGGATGGCTTCGTGTTCGAAGCCCCCGTCGATGAGACCGCCGAGATGGTCGAGATCATGGAGAGCGCCCGCCAGTATCAGAACCTGGTGCAGGCGCTCCAGACCGCCAAGCAACTGATGCTCGAAACCCTGAGGAGCCAGTGATGACCACCACCACGACCACCACCAATATCACCCCCGCCGCGCAGACCACGCTGGATCGCCTCAACAAGCCCTCGCAGATCAAGGGCGGCGGGCTGGGCGCGCTCGACGGCGGCGATTTCCTCAAGCTGCTCACCACCCAGCTGACCTTTCAGGACCCGCTGGAGCCGACCGACAACGAGGCGATGCTGGCGCAGATGGCGCAGTTTTCTGCGCTGGCCGCGACCACCGAAAGCGGCGCGACGCTGGAGGACATTGCGGCCAAGCTCGACCGGCTGATCGCCGCGCAGGAAGCCGCTCTCCGCCCCGCCGCGCCGCGCCCTTGATCCCTTTCACCACCAGAGGAACACACCCCCCATGTCTTTCTTCACCTCCCTCTCCGGCCTCAAGAACGCCGAGACTGACCTGCGCGTCATCGCCAACAACATCGCCAACGCCGAAACCGTGGGCTTCAAGAAAAGCTCGGCGCAGTTTGCCGATCTGGTCGCCACCGGCTCCTCCACCGATCCGCGCCGCAACGCCGGTATTGGCGCGACCGTCGCCGGGATCACGCAGGATTTCGTGCTCGGCCCGCTGGAACAGACCGGCCGCAGCCTTGACCTTGCGATTGACGGCGACGGCTTCTTTGCGCTTTCCAACCCGTTTTCGGGCGATGTCAGCTACAGCCGCAACGGCAATTTTCGCCTGAGCGCGGCGGGTGAGCTGGAGGACGCTTGGGGCAACCGCTTGCAGGCCTATCCGGTCAATGCGGCGGGCAATCCGACGTCGACCACGCCCGCCGATGTCGCTGTGCCGATTACCAACGCTGCGGGCTCTACCCTCGCCAATGTCACCATCGACGAGCGCGGGATCGTGAATGCGGCCTATGCGGATGGCACCACCGCGCCGGTTGGCCAGGTGGCACTGGCGACCTTTCCCGCCCCCAACGAGTTGCGCGCCATTGGCCAGACCAAGTGGCAGGCGACCGGAGATTCGGGCGTCGCGGTGTTCGGCAATCCCGGCATCGGCACCTATGGGAAAATGATCAGCGGGGCGCTCGAACGCTCCAACGTCGATCTGGCCGAGGAAATGGTCGCGCTGCTCACCGCGCAGCGCAATTACCAGGCGAACGCGCGCGCGATTGACACCGCAACCCAGATTTCGACCACCGTCCTCAACCTGCGTCAGCAGTAATCGCACGATGGACCGGCTGATCTATACCGCCATGACCGCGATGAACGCGGCGATGGACCGGCAGCGGGTGGTGGCGAACAACCTCGCCAACGCCAGCACGCCGGGCTTTCGTCAGGAAATCTTCGCGGTCACCCCGGCGACGCTCAAGGACGGATCGCTGGAAGCCCGCGCCATGGCGCGAGGCAATGTGCGCGGGGCCGATATGCGCACCGCCCGCGTGGTGCCGACCGGCAATCCGCTCGATGTGGCGCTGGAAGGCAAGGCGCTGATCGCGTTCCAGTCCCCCGACCGGCAGGGCGAGATCTACTCCCGGCGCGGCGATCTGCGCGTGGCGGCCTCGGGCGTGATCGAGAACGGCGAGGGGCTGGCGGTGCTGGGCGAAGGCGGGACACCGATCACGGTGCCGCCCGGCTTCAGCATCAGCCTTGCCGCCGATGGCACGGTGCTCGCCAGCGATCCTGCCGCGCCCAATGCCGCCGCCGAAGCGATTGATCGTATCCGGCTGGTGAACCCCGAAGGCAGCCCGCTCGCCAAGGGGATCGACAGCTTTCTGAAGGTGCCAAACGGCGGCGTGCTGCCCCCCGATACTACCGCGCGGCTGACCCCCGGCGCGCTCGAAATGTCCAATGTCGAGACCGCCGATACACTGGTGCAGATGATCGAGGCCCAGCGCGCCTTTGAACAGCGCGCCAAGATCATCGCCACCGCAGGCACGCTCGATGAAGCCGGTAGCGGCCTGATGGCGCTGCGTTAACTCACGGAGAAATGAACGATGCCCACCTCAGCCCTTCACGTCGCCCGCACCGGGCTTGAGGCGCAGGATGCGCGGATGCGCGTCATCGCCAACAACCTCGCCAATATCGGCACCACCGGGTTCAAGCGCGACCGTGTGGACTTTGCCACGCTCGCCTATCAGGAACAGCGCGTCGCAGGGCAGGCCTCGACCGGGCAGACCGCCTTTGCCGTGGGCCTCAACCTCGGGACGGGGGTGCAGGTGCAGGGCACCAGCCGGATGTCGACCCAAGGCACGCTCAACCCCACCGGCAACACCTTCGATCTGGCCCTGGATGGCGAAGGGTTCTTTCAGGTGGAATTGCCGCCGGGTGGCCAGATCGGTTTCACCCGCGCGGGCAACTTTGCGTTGGCGAATGACGGCACGCTGATCACGTCGCAGGGCTATGCCTTGCAGCCGCCTTTGCAAATACCCGCAGGCGCGCAGTCGATCACGGTTGCGCCGGACGGCACTGTGAGCGCGCTGACCCCCGGCAATGCCGAGCCGACGCTGCTCGGCCAGTTGACCGTGGCGAGCTTCGTCAATCCGGCGGGCCTGCGTGCGATCGGCGACAACTTTCTGGTCGAAACCGCCGGCTCCGGCCCCGCCGAACTCGGCTTTGCGGGCGAGAACGGGCGCGGGCAGATCCGGCAGCGGATGCTCGAATCCAGCAACGTGAATGTGGTCGAGGAATTGGTCGAGATGATCGAGGCCCAGCGCGCCTACGAGATCAACTCCAAGATGGTGAGCGCGGTCGATGAGATGCTGCGCAACGCCAACCAGACGCTGTGAGGCACAAATGATGGGTCGTTTCGCCATCCTCGCTGCGCCCTTGCTGCTGTCTGCCTGCATGGGCAGCGGCAGCAGCGGGCCGCAAGCAGGCTTTACCGCGCCGCCGCCGCCGGAGGGCGCCATGCGCGGTGCCGGGGCCAGCGCGGGCGCGATCTTCCAGACGGGCAGCGGCTATTCCGGCCTCGTCACCGGCACCCGCGCGCGGGCGCTGGGCGATATGGTGACGATTATCCTCACCGAAGCCACCACCACCACCAAGAGCACCACCGGCCGCACCGCCCGCGAGGGCAGCTTCGGGATCACGCCGCCCACCTCTGGCCCGCTCGATTTTCTCAACCCCAACGCCCTTAAAGCTGCGGCCGAAGGGTCGTTCACAGGCGGAGGCAATGCCGCGCAGCATAGCCGCCTCAACGGTGCGGTCGCTGTGACCATTGCCGCGATCTACCCCAACGGGACCGCCGAAGTGGTCGGAGAAAAGCAGATGATGTTCAGCCAGGGCGAAGAATGGGTGCAGTTTGCCGGCCGCATCCGGCTGGTCGATATCGACAGCGACAACCGCCTTGCCTCCTCGCAGGTCGCCAATGCCCGGATCATCTATTCGGGGAAAGGTGCCGTGCAGCAGGCGAGCCGTCCGGGCTGGCTCAGCCGCTTCTTCAACCAGATTTCGCCGTTCTGAGAGGGGCGCACCATGAACCGTATCCGCATTCTTGCGCCGATCCTGTATCTGCTGATCGCGCTTGTCGCAGGGCAGGTCCAGGCACCCGCTCATGCCGAACGCATCCGCGATCTCGGCCAGTTCGAAGGCCTGCGCGCCAACCAGTTGACCGGCTATGGTGTGGTCGTGGGCCTGCAAGGGACGGGCGACAACAACCTCGAATATGTCACAGAGGCGATGCGCGGGGTCTCCGGGCGGCTGGGGCTGCAATTGCCGCCCGGTGTCTCGCCGATCCTGCGCAACGCCGCCGCCGTTATCGTCACCGCCGAACTTCCGCCCTTTGCCAAGCCGGGGCAGCGGATCGACATTACCGTCTCCACCCTCGGTCAGGCTTTGAGCCTGCGCGGTGGGGCGCTGATCCTCACCCCTCTCTACGGCGCGGACGGACAGATTTACGCGATGGCCCAGGGCAATGTCGCGGTCGGTGGGCTGGGGGTGACGGGTCGCGATGGCTCGCAGGTCAGCGTCAATGTCGCCACCGTGGGTCGGATTGCTGACGGCGCGAGCGTCGAGCGCGCGGTCGCCACCGGGTTCGATCTGTCGCCAACGCTGCGCTTCAACCTGCACAAGGCCGATTTCCTCACCGCCGCCCGCGTGCGCGATGCGGTCAACAGCCGCTATCCCGGCATCGCCAGCATCGCTGACGGGGTGAGCATCGAACTCGCCTTGCCGCAGGGCAATGACGTGCGGTCCGGCATCATGGCCGAGATCGAGATGCTCGGCGTCAGCCCTGCGCCGGTCGCTGCGAAAGTGATCGTCAACTCCCGCACCGGCACGGTCGTCATCAACGACGCCGTCCGCCTCGCGCCCGCTGCGGTCAGCCACGGCAAGCTGGTGATCCGCATCGACGAGAACCCCGCGATCATCCAGCCCGCGCCCTTCAGCGATGGCGTGACGGCGCAGGAGGAATCCTCCGACATCACCATCGAGGAAACCAGCGACCGGGTCGCATATATGCCCGCCGCCGCGTCTCTGACCGAGATTGTCGATGCGCTGAACCTGTTGGGCGTTGGCGCGTCGGATCTGGTGGTGATCCTTGAAAGCCTCAAGCAGGCCGGCAGCCTGCAAGCCGAAATGGTCGTGCTGTGATCGGGCCGGTTGTGTCCTCGGGTTCGCCCGCTCTCTCGCCAGAACGCGCCGCGCTGCGTGAGGCCGCCGAGGGCTTCGAGGCGATCATGCTGCGCAAATTGCTCGCCAGTGCGCGGGCCTCCAGCTTTGCCGAGGAAACCCCCCTCACCGGCGGCGGGATGCAGCAATTCCAGACGATGCGCGACGAGCACTTCGCTGACATCGCCGCCAAGTCGGGTGCCTTCGGGTTTGCCCGGAGCATCGAAGCGCAACTTGCCCAACACCTTCCCAGCAAAGGGGATAGCTGATGCCTACCGCGATTTTCACCATCGGCCGGTCGGGCCTGACCGCATCGCGGCGCAGCCTTGAGCTGACGGCGCAGAACATCGCCAACGCCGCCAGCCCCGATTACGCGCGCCGCAACCTGACGCAGGGCGAGCTGGTGATGACCGGTTCGATCGGCACCAATGCGGCAGATTCGCTCGGCGGCGTGCGGCCCGGCATCATTGAGCGGGCGGAAAGCGCGCTGGTGCAGCGCCAGGCGCGTGATGCGTCGTCGGCCCTGGCGGCAGCGGAAGCGGAGTTCTTTGCCCTGCGCGAGGCGGAAAGCGCGCTCGAAACCTCGGGCGTGTTCACCGGCATCATCGATTTCGAAGCCGCGTTGACGAAGTTGCAGAGCAACCCGAACGAACCTGCGCTGCGGCTGTCGGCGGTGGAAGCGGGGCGCAAGCTGGCGAGCAATTTCCGCGTCGCCAACGGGACGCTAGCCAATGCGCGCAGTCTGGTGCAGGGCGAAGCAAGCGCCGAGGTGCTGACGGTCAATGAACTGGCCAAGGAACTCGCCGAGATCAACGCCGATCTGGTCGGCGCGCGCGAAGGCACGGCCGGACGCGCAGCGCTGCTGGATGCGCGCGACAAGGCGCTGCGGGGGCTGGCGGAGGAATTTGGCATCCAGCCCACCATCAACGCCAACGGCACGGCCGATGTCTCACTGGCCGGCACGCCGCCTGTGGCGCTGGTGACGGGATCGACCGCGCAGGCGGTCAGTGTCACCTTCGCCGCCGATGGCACCGCCAGTTTTGCTGCGGGCGCCACCACCTTTACCCCCACCGGTGGAGCGATGGCGGGCCGCGCCAGCGCGCTGGCGGACATGGCGAGCGTTCAGACCGGGCTTGATAGCATCGCCGCTTCGGCCATCGCCATCGCCAACGCGGCGCAGGCCGCGGGTGTTGGGTTTGACGGCACCCCCGGCCAGCCGCTGTTCGCAGGTACCGGTGCCGGCGATATCGACGTGGTGCTGGCCTCTGCCAATGGCCTCGCCACCGCGCCCGCCGCAGCGCCTGCGGGCAGTAGCAACACCGCCAACCTTGCCGCGCTCATCGCTGCGCTGTCTGCGCCCTCTGGCCCGGCCACGGGCGCGGACACGCTGCTGCTGGGGCTGTCGAGCCGCGTCTCCGCATTGGAAATCCGCAACGAAGGCCTCGCCATCGTCTCTGCCAGTGCCGAGGCTGAGCTGCTGCGTGAAACCGGCGTCGATCTCGATACCGAAGCCGCCAACCTTATCCGGATGCAGCAGGCGTTCGAGGCCAACAGCCGGGTGATCCAGGTCGCCGCCGAGCTGTTCGATACGATCCTTGGCCTCAGATAAGGGAGCGCGCCGCCATGAGTTCCATCACCAATTCGACGGGTTCCTTCTTCAACCGCTCGCTCGCCCAGATGGCAGACCTGCGTGACGGGATCGAACGCACCCGCACCCAGATCGCCACCGGCCGCAAGTTCGAGCGCGGATCGCAGGACCCTGCCGGTGCAGCGCTGCTGCGCAGTGTCGCCCGGCGCGCGGCACTGACCGAGGCGGAAAGTGATAACGCCGCACGGCTCGGGCAGGATCTCGGCGCGGCGGCGACGGAGGTCGAAGCGGTGACGGCGCTGTTCCAGCGTGCGCGCGAACTGGCTGTGCAGGCCGCCAACACGCCGACCGGGGCGGAGGGGCGGCAGGCGATTGCGTTCGAACTGGAGCAGCTGAGCCAGGAGCTGTTCAGCCGCGCCAATGGCGCTTCACTGACCGGTGAGCCGCTGTTTGCCGGGCAGTCGTCCGGTCTCGCCTTCTCCCGTGATGCCGCTGGCAATGTCAGCTACATCGGCACGCCGGAAAGCGGCGCGGTGCCGGTGGCGCCGGGCACCGCGATTGAGCGCGGCTTGCCCGGGAGCGACGTGTTTGCATTCGACCTCAATGGCTCGCCGTCGAGCGCCTTTGCGGTGCTGGATGGGCTGGTGGCGGCCTTGCAAGGCGGGGCGCCCGATCCGGTTGCGGCGGCCATGGGCGCGCTCGAAGGAATTGACGCCGCGCTCGACACGGCGGGCCGCGCAACCGCCATTCTCGGCACCCGTATGGCCTGGGTCGAACAGGTCGAAGCCCAGCAGGCTGATCGCAAGATTGCGCTCGCGGAACGCCGCAGCCGGGCGGGCGATACCGACATAGCCGATGCCATCGCCCGGTTGCAGCAATCGCTGACCGCGCTGGAAGCGACCCAATCCGCCTTTGCCCGCGTCAGTTCGCTGACGCTGTTCGACGCGCTGCGTTAAGGGGGTGGCCCGATGTTTGTAGCAATCGGCATCGTCGTGCTGCTGGTGATGGTGTTCGGCGGGTTCATGCTCGCTGGCGGCGCGCTCGGCCCTGTGGCGGCGGCGATGCCGCTGGAATTCATGATGATCGGCGGCGCGGCGGTCGGCGCGACTTTGATCGGCAATTCCCTCCATGCGATCAAGCTGCTCGGGAGCGGCTTGGGCAAGGTGTTCAAGGGTCCGAGATACACCGGCGCAGACCATATCGACGCGATCGCGCTGACATCGAAGCTGATGAAGCTGCTGCGATCCGAAGGGGCTGTGGCGCTGGAACGGCATGTCACAGAACCGGCGTCCTCGGCGCTGTTCTCCGAATATCCGCGCCTTCAGGCCGATCCGGTGGTGACCGCAATGATCTGCGATCCGCTGACCTTGTTGGTGGTGTCGTCGGGCACGCTGGACACCCACGCGGTCGAGGATGTGATCGATAGCGCGATCAAGACCCAGCTCCACGAGATGAGTGAGCCTGAGCACATGATCCAGACACTCGCCGACGCCTTGCCGGCGCTGGGGATCGTGGCAGCGGTGCTCGGGATCATCAAGACGATGGGCGCAATCGATCAGCCGCCCGAGATCTTGGGCAGGATGATCGGTTCGGCGTTGGTCGGTACGTTCCTGGGGGTGCTGCTGGCCTATGGCTTTGCCGGGCCGCTCGGCACGCGGCTGAAGCAGATCAACACCCACGACAGCCAAATCTTCCATTCGATCAAGCAGGTCATCATCGCGAGCCTGCACGGCTATCCGCAGCCCTTGGTGCTCGAAGCCGCACGCTCCGGCCTGCCGCCCGCACACCGCCCGAAACTGACCGATCTGCTCGACACGATGCGGGGCCGCTGAGGTGGCTGAGGCAGATATGAAGAAGCTGACAATCCCTGCGCCGATCATCGTCAAGCAGGTCACCATCGTCGAAGGCGGCCATCATGGCGGCGCGTGGAAGGTCGCCTATGCCGACTTCGTGACCGCGATGATGGCGTTTTTCCTGCTATTGTGGCTGCTCGGCGCCACCGAGGAAAAGCAGCGCAAGGGTATCGCCGACTATTTCGCGCCGACGCTGGTGAAGCTGCGCGAAGAAAGTGCGGGTTCGGACGGCTTGCTCGGCGGCAGCTCGATTACCGATGTGGAGAATTATCCTGAACGACGGGGCCAGACTGGTACAGAAACGCTGACCATCCCGCGCGGTGCTGAAGGCGGGCCCAAGGAAGCGGGCCGGGGCGAGGCGTCGGCGGTCGACACGCTCAAGGCCTTGCGCGAAAAGATCGAGGACAAGCTCGCCAAGAGCAAGCAGACCTCGCATCTCGCGCGGCAGGTGCGGGTGATGCGCGCGCCAGATGGCATTCGCATCGATCTGATGGATGACGCCGATTTCTCGATGTTCGAACTTGGCACCACGATCCTGACCAGGGAGGCGCGCGCGCTGCTGGGGATCATGGCTGAGACGCTGAAGGACGAACGCGCCCCGCTGATCCTGCGCGGCCACACTGATTCGCTGCCGTGGCGCGGCGCGGTTAGGGCCAATAACTGGTCGCTCTCGACTGGCCGGGCCGAAGCGACGCGTCAGGCGCTGGTGCTGGGCGGCGTGGCGCAAACGCGCTTCGCCCGGATCGAAGGCGTGGCCGAAACCGAACCGCTGATCGCCGATGACCCCGCCGATCCCAGGAACCGCCGGATCTCGCTGCTGCTGTTGGAGGGGCGGGGTGTGCCAAGGTCCGATCGCACCGCCACGGCCTCGGCGCCCGCTGCCAAGCCTGCCCCTTAGTGCACGCTACCTGTGGGTCAGAATCCGTTCGCTCTCGATATCTGCGGGCACGAAACTCTCTATCCGCAGCAGACCCAGCTCGATCTCGCCGGGCGAGGCGAGGTGGGATACCATCGCGATAACTGCCAGGACATGCTCTCCCAGGCGGTAGCGTTCGACCAGCACCGGAGGCGGTGCGGCAGTGGCTTGGCCGATGGCTCGCACCGACGGAAGGGCTTCCAACCGCTGCACCACCGGCGCAAGCATCGGATCAATCGCGGCCTCGATCCGAAGCCGCCGTATCATCTCAGGCACCACCTCACGCGGGTTCTCCATCCAGCGCAGCAGGCCATCCTGGTGCAGTGCGAGATCGTAGATGTTGGGTCCGCCAGGCGGCGCGGTGCGTTGCCACAGGTCCTCACCTGGCGAGGCCCAAGCAAGCAGATCGGTCATTGCGCGGTTGGCACAAATTAGCGTGCCATCCGGCCGGAACGCATAGGCCGGCCACGGCGTCAGCCGTTCGATCAGCTCCGCGATCATGCCGGGGTTGGGGTTCGCCGCCGGGACAGGCGAGGCCGAGGGGGCCAAGGCCTCGAGCAGGCTGCGCTGCTCCCACCCCCTCAGCGCCAGCGCAGCGATCAGACTGCGCAGGCTGCGTTGTCCGGGAAGCGAACGCCCCGTCTCGAGAAAGCTGAGATGGCGCTGCGAAACGCCAGCGCGATGCGCCAGCGCCTCCTGCGACCAACCCCGACTGCGGCGCAAGCGGGCAAGGGTGGAGCCGAACGACATGCTCGCGCGAATATGACCTTAAGGTAATTGAGTCGATTACTTTTGTGCGCGAACCTCCCGGCATCAGGAGGAAAACGACATGGTCGAGCATTGGCGCAACTGGATTTCTGCATTCGATAAGGCGGTGGACAGCGACGACTGGGACAGCTTGCGCCCGCTGCTGGCCGATGATGCGAGCTACACTGTCTCCGGCGCGCCGTTCGCCTGCCATCTTGCGGGCGCGGATGCGGTGCTGGCGGGCTTCCGCCGGTCAATTGCCAACTTCGATCGCCAATTCGATCAGCGCTGGTGGTTCGGGGTTGGCGTGCGCGAATTTGCACCCGATGTTGTGAGCGCCCGCGCGATGGGGGTCTACCGGCTGGGAGACAAGCCGCTGCTCCACTTCTCCGCGCACAGCCAGTGGCGGTTTCGCGATGGTCAGGTGGCCGCGATGCAGGATTGCTACGATGTGTGCGAAGCCGATGTGCAGGCAGCGCTCGCCTGGTTGGCGCAATACGCACCCCATGCCGACGCAAGTTACTGCTAGCCCAGCAATCGCCGCTCGTTCGCGACGGCCAAAAGCCCGGAGCCGTGCAGCTCCGGGCTTTCCATGCCCGCCCCTCAGGGGAAAAGGGGTGTAGGGGGTAAGGCTTAGCGCAGCAGCGACAAGACGTTCTGCTGCGACTGATTGGCCTGCGCCAGCATTGCTGTCGACGCCTGGCCGAGGATCTGGGCCTTGGCGAGCGCGGTCGTTTCCGCCGAGTAATCGGTGTCCATGATCCGCGACCGCGCATCGGTCAGGTTGGTCGAGACATTGGTGAGGTTGTTCACCGCCGACTGGAGACGGCTCTGGCCGGCGCCCAGCGTGGCGCGGGCGGTAGAGACGGTTTCAAGGTTGGTATCGATCGCGGCCAACGCGGTGCGGGCGGCGGAGCCATCGGCACCCGTGACGGTGTAGGTCGCCGTGCCCAGCGCGGTCAGATCGGAGAGCGCAAGATCAACGGTGTCGACATCGTTTGATCCCGCCAGCACCGTCACCGGCGCGGTCGAGGTCAGGATGCTGATGCCATTGAATTCGGTGTTGGTGACGATCTGGTCGATCTGCGCGCTCAGTTCAGTGACTTCGACTTGAAGGTTGACGCGGTCGCTCGCCTGATAGGTGTCCGAACCGGCCTGCACCGCCAGCTCGCGGATGCGCTGAAGCATATTGGTCACTTCGTTGAGCGCACCTTCCGCGGTCTGAGCGAGGCTGATGCCGTCATTGGCGTTGCGGATGCCCTGCGACATTCCGCGAATCTGGGACGTCATCGAGTTGGCGATGGCGAGGCCAGCGGCATCGTCAGCCGCGCTGTTGATGCGCTTGCCCGAAGACAGGCGCTCCATTGCGGTGCCGAGCATCTTGCCGGCAGCCACAGACGCGTTGCTGGCACGAAGGGCCGAGGTGTTGGTGTTGATCACTGTCATTGGTCAAACTCCTAAAGGGTCATGCAGGACGAACTGGCCGTCGCTGCTGGCTTTAAGAGCGGCTACTTGGAGGGATGTTTAAGTCGAAAGATTTATGGTTACAAATCAGTAGGATAAATCAAGACTTGGGCGTCCACAGCGCCGCTGACCCGGACCCGCCAGGTGCTTTTCGCGCGCTATATAGGGGAAGCTACGGGGACTTAAATTTGCCTCTTGTGCAGCCTCAATGCGGCAGAGCCTTGCCGACACGAACCGCACTTCAACCGCACAGGGGCAAGCATGATGGAACCGGCGATCAGCACGATACGCGGCGAGACGGCAGCGGCTTCGCATACGGGCGCGCATGATGTCCTGATCGGCATGACTGTGCTGCTGATGGGCGGCAGCTGGCAGCGCGATCGGATCGTGCTGGGCGACGAATTGCGCGCCCCTATGGCCGCCGCAATCGCGCGCGGGGGCAAGGTGGCGATTGGCTTGTCCCATGCCGCTGCGCCCGCGCTGACACTGGCCGGAGCGGGGCGGATCACGCTCGCCTATGATCCTGGCGCACTTCCCCAGGCGCGCGCTGCGTTGATCGCAGCCTCGGCGCAGGGCGGCTGGCCGGTCGCGGGCGATCCGGAGTCGCTCGCGCTGCTGACGCTGGCCGAGCGGATCGCGGCGAGCGATATTCCCGTCCTGCTCGAAGGGCCGACAGGCACCGGCAAGGAAGTGCTGGCGCGCTTTGTCCACCGCCTCTCCACGCGCGCCAGTGGCCCCTTCGTGGCGGTCAACTGCGCCGCCATGCCCGAAGCGATGCTGGAAGCGCTCCTGTTCGGCCACAAGAAGGGCGCCTTCACCGGCGCGGGCGAAGCGGCGGAAGGCCTGTTCCGCGCCGCGGACGGTGGGACGCTGTTGCTTGACGAGATCGGCGAACTGCCACTGGCCCTGCAATCGAAGATGCTGCGCACCTTGCAGGAGGGCGAGGTCTTGCCGCTGGGCGCGACCAAGCCGCTCAAGGTCGATGTCCGCGTGGTGGCAGCCACCAACCGCCATCTGGCGAGCGAGGTCGAGGCCGGGCGGTTCCGCGAGGATCTGCTCTATCGCCTCAATGTCTTCCCTCTCACCCTCGCAGCCTTGCGCGACAGGCCGGGCGATATCGCCCCGCTCGCCTTTGCGATGCTGCTGCGCCATGCGCCGGCGCCGGGCTGGATCGGGGCGGACGCGCTGGCGCTGCTCGAAAGCCATGCTTGGCCCGGCAATGTCCGGGAGCTGGAAAACGTCATCCGCCGCGCGATCCTGCTGGCGAGCGGAGCGGGTGCCATAGCCGCCGAACACATCATCTTCGACACCGCCGGCCGCGCTGTGGCCGAGACTGCGCCCCCGCCGCTGACCACGATCACCGCCGCGCGATCCTTGTCGGATGTCGCCTTCGCCTCCGAAGCGCGGGCGATCCTCGAAACCCTCAGCCGCAACGGCGGCAACCGCGCCGCGACCGCGCGCACCCTCGGCATATCGGAGCGCACGCTGCGTTATCGCCTCGCCTCGATGCGCGGAGCCGGGATGCTGGCGGCGGGAGGTGCGGCATGAACGGCGTGAGCGGCATTGGGCGCGCCAGTTTCGGCATCGAGGACGTGATGGCCCTGCGCAGTCAGGTGCTCGCCCGCAGCGCCGCCTTGCGCGATGTCCGCGCGGCGAGCGAGGCTGGGCGCGCCTTTGCTCCGGCACAGGCGCCGGGTTCGGGCTTTGCCGATACGCTCCACATGGCTTTGAAGCAGGTCAGCGCGGTGCAGGAGCATTCGGGGGCGATGCAGGTCGCCTACGAACGCGGAGCTGTGACCGACATCGCCCAAGTGATGCTGGCGCGGCAGGAAGCGGGCGTCGCGTTCGAAGCGACCCTGCAGGTGCGCAACAAGCTGCTCAACGCCTATCAAGACATCATGCGAATGGGGGGCTAAGCCATGGCCGACGCTCTGCCCGTCCCCGCCGATCCGGCGGGCCTGCCGCTTGCCCCCGCGACCGGCTGGCGCACGATGCTACCGCCGCAAGTGGCCGGGTTCGTCAGCCAACCCGCGCTCGCCCGCGCGCTACCAGCGCTCGCCGGGGTCGGCGCCCTGGCGGCGGCGGCGGCCCTGTGGATGGCGATTTCCTCCGGCCCCGACCGGGTGCTCTACACCAGCCTGACCGATGCCGAGCGCGCCAAGGTGGTCGAAACGCTGGAGGCGGGCGGCATCGCCTATGCGATCGACAGCGGCACCGGAGCGCTGTCGGTGGCCGAGGGCGATCTCTACCGCGCCAAGATGCTGGTGGCGAGCGACGCCGGGATCGCCGCGCCCGAAGGGGCCGAGGCGATGCTGGACGCGATGCCGCTCGGCACCTCGCGCACACTGGAGGGCGAACGGCTGCGGTTGGCGCGCGAACGCGAATTGATGCTGACGATCCGCGAGATCGACGGGATTGAGAGCGTCCGCGTCCATCTCGCCACGCCCGAAAGATCCGTCTTCGTGCGCGAGAACAACCCGCCGTCAGCCTCGGTGATGGTGCGGCTGGTGAGCGGGCGCAGCCTGTCACCCGATCAGGTCGGCGCGATCGTCAATCTTGTCGCGGGTTCCGTACCGGGCTTGACCGCCGATGCGGTGCGGGTGGTCGATCAGAACGGCCGGCTCCTGACCGACCCGCGCGCACAAGAGGGTGAGGGTCTGACGCTGCAACGCGAGCATGAGGCGAAGCTGCGCGAACAGGTCGATGCGCTGCTGCTCCCCCTGCTGGGCGAGGGCAATTTCTCCGCGCAGGTGCAGGTCGAACTCGACACAGCCGAAGTCACCACCGCGCGCGAAACCTATGAGAAAGAAGGCGCAATCCGGGCCGAAAGCGCGCGCAACGCCTCGCGCACGGGCGCAGGCGCGGTGGGCGGCGTGCCGGGCGTGACAGCCAACACCCCGCCGCCGCAGGCCCAGCTGGTCGACGGCGCGCCCAACCCGCCCCCGCCCGCCACCAGCCCCTCGACCGACACCGAAACCGCCACCGACCGCAACTACGAACTTGGGCGCGAGGTTGCCGTCACCACCGCCGGGCCCGGCGCCTTGAAGAAGCTCTCTGTCGCGGTTGCCGTCAGCGATGCCGCGCTCAAAGCTGCCGCGCCCATGACCGCGCAGCAATTGGAAGCGCTGGTGAGCGCCGCTGTCGGCGCGAACACCCAGCGCGGCGACATGGTCGAAGTGGTGGCGAGCAAATTCGATCCGGTCGATCTCGAACCGCCCGCCTTCTACGAGGAGCCGTGGTTTGCGATGCTGGTGCGGTATGGCACGGCCTTGCTCGCGGTGCTGCTGGTGTTGCTGCTGGCGGTGCGGCCGCTGATCGGCAAGCTCAAGGACAAGAACGCCCCCGCCGCACTGCCCGCGGAAGACGCGCCGCTTGCCGTGATCGGTGATGCCGACGCGCAGGATAGCGGCACGCCGCTCACCGTTGGTGACGAGGGCGTCGCGCTCGCCGATCTCCCACGCCAGGTCGAACTTGCGCGGCGACTGGCCGCAAGCCAACCCGAACGTGCGGTCGAAGCGTTGCAGCGGATGCTCGAAGGGCCGGACTCGCGTGTGGGTGAGGCAGGTGCGGCATGACCCTCGACGATGCCTTGACCGACACCGGCGCGCCGCCTGCACTGCTCAGCCGGATAGACCGCGCGGCGGTGTTTCTGATGCTGCTGGGCGACGAGGAGGCGACCGGCCTGCTCGCCCGCCTGACGCCCGCAGAACTCGAAAAGCTCGGTGCCGCGATGATGGCGCTCGGCGAGATCGACCAGCCGCACATGGCCGAAGCCCTCGCCGATTTCGCAGGTGAAGCGGCGCGCGAGATGCTGCCCCGGCGCGGGCGGACGGACCGGGTGCGCACGCTGCTCGACAAGGCGCTCGGCCCGGCAAAGGCTGACAGCATGATGCAGCGGATCCTCCCCGAGGCCGCACCGCGCAGCCTTGAACTGGCGCAGTGGCTCGCACCCGGCGTGCTGGTGCGGCTGGTCCTTGATGAACACCCGCAAGTGATCGCCGCGCTGCTGCTGCTGATCGAGCCTGAGCCCGCCGCCGCAGTGCTGGCGATGCTCCCGCTCGAATTGCAGACGCTGGTGGTGGAGCGCGTGGCGCGCAGCGGCGCGATCTCTGCGACCGCCATCGCAACCATCGACACGCTGCTGACCCAGCGCATTTCGGCGACCTATGGCACGGCAGCGCTGGTGCTGGGCGGGCCGCGCGATGCGGCGAACCTCATCAACCTTGCTGCGGGCGAGTTGCGGGGCACCGTGCTGCCCGCCATCGCCGAACGGGATTCGCCGCTGGCGGAGCAGATCAAGGAGGAGCTGTTCACCTTCGAAATGCTGTTCGCGCTCGATCCGATGGGGATGGGCAGGCTACTTCGGGACGTGGACAGCGAGAAGCTGGTCGACGCGCTCAAAGGCCTCACGGAAGCCGAACGCGCGCCCTTCTTCGCCGCCATGTCGAGCCGCGCGGCGGACGGCGTCCGCGACGAGATCGACCTGCGCGGCCGCTTGGCCAAGAGCGAGGTGCTCGCGGCGCAGAAGGCCATCGTCGAAGTCGCGCGGGGCCTGGCTGATGCGGGCGAAATCGTGATCGGAAGCGGCAGTGGCGACTTCGTCTGACTGGCTCGGCGCGCTCGCCGAAGCCGATAGTGCCGCCTCCGATGCGCCCGGCTGGTTGGCGCAGTTGGGCGAGGGGAGCGCATTCCGAGAGGCATCGCCGTTTGGCGTGCCCGAACCGGACGCACTTCCCCCGCCCGAGCCTGATCCACCGGAACCGGAGGCTGACCCGGCTGCCGCAGCGCTCGCCCGCGCCTATGCCGATGGCGTCGCCGCAGGCCGCGCCGCTGCCGCTGCCGAGGCCGCCGAACTCGGCGCGCGCCAACGGGTCTTGCGGCTCAATTTTCGCGCGCTGGATGAAGCCGCGAGCGGCGTGCTGGCCGATGATCTCGCTACGACGGTGCTCGCGCTGTGTGAGGGCGCGCTGGCCGGGGCGGCGACTGACCGTGACGGTCTGCTGGCGCGCTGCCATACTGCTGCGCGGCGGATTGGCGGGGCGGCAGACAGCCTTGCGCTGCATCTCCACCCCGAAGACATCGCCCTGCTGGGCGACGACGCGTTGGCAAGCTGGCGCGTCACGGCCGGGTCGGCACTCGAACGCGGGAGCGTGCTGATCGAAGGTGCAGACGGCAGCGTCAGCGACGGCCCCGCCGAATGGCGCCGCGCAATTGCCGCCGCGGTGCGCGGATGATCGCCGAACTGCAGCTCGATCTGGCGCGGATGCGCAGCGCGTCTGTGGCGCGTGGGCCGGTGCTGACCGGGCGCGTGGTCACGTGCGATGGCGGGCTGATCGAGGTGGAAGGCCTGCCGCTGCCGGTCGGTTCGCTGGGCCTGATCGAAAACGATGCGGGTGCGGAATGTCTTGCTGAAGTAATCGGTTTCCGCGCGGGTCATTCGCTGATGATGCTATTGGCCGATGCCATGCTGCTGCGCCCGCAGGCGCGGGTGCGGGCCTTGGGCCAGCCGGGCGAGGTGCGCGTGGGCGATGCGCTGCTCGGCCGCGCGGTGGATGCGCTCGGCGATCCGATCGATGGCGGGCCGCCGCTCGATCTGCCGCAGGTCTGGCCGCTGGCGGGCAAGCGTGAGGGCGCGCTGGAGCGGGCGAGTGTCGAGGTGCCGTTCGATTGCGGGGTGCGGGCGATCAACGCTCTGGCGACGATGGGCGTCGGGCAGAGGCTCGGGATCATGGCGGGTTCGGGCGTCGGCAAGTCGGTGCTGGTCGATACCATCGCAGGCCACGCCGTCGCCGATGTCACCGTGGTCGCGCTGATCGGGGAGCGGGCGCGGGAAGTGTCCGATTTTGTGAACCGGCACATGGCAGGCGCGCGGCGGGGCGGGATCGTGGTGGTCGCGGTACCGGCGGATCACGCCCCCAATCTGCGGCTGCGCGGGGCGCAATATGCCAGCGCCATCGCCGAATACTTCCGCGCCCAAGGCAAGCGTGTGCTGCTGATCCTCGACAGTCTCACCCGTGTCGCCCACGCCGCGCGCGAGCTGGCGCTGGTGATGGGGGAACCCGGCGCGGCGCGGGGCTATCCGCCCTCCGCGCTCGCCGCGATCACCCGACTGGTTGAGCGCGCGGGCAATTCCGCCCGCACGGGCGGGGCGTTGACGGGGGTCTATACCGTGCTGGCCGACGGGGACGATGCCAATGATCCGGTGGTCGATACCGCGCGGGCGATCCTCGACGGGCATATCGTGTTGTCGCGCGAGTTGGCGCAGCGCGGACATTATCCCGCGATCGACGTGCCTGCGAGCCTCAGCAGGGTGATGGACGATCTCGTCCCGCCCGTCATCCTTGCGGCGGCCCGGCGGCTGCGGGCGCTGATCGCTGCGCGCGAGGCCGGGCGCGATCTGGTGCTGATGGGGGCCTACCGCGCGGGCGGCGATCCGCTGCTGGATGAGGCGCTGGCGCTGAGCGCTCCGATTGACGCCTTCCTCACCCAAGTGCGGGGCGAGGCCGAACCGCTCGCCGCCAGCCATGCCGCGCTGGCCGCGCTGATGGCAGGCCCGGGTGCGTGAAGCCCGCCGCCTTGCCCTGCTCCGCCGCCAGAGCCTGATCGCCGAGGTTGCGAGGACACAGGCGTTGCGGGGCCTTGCCGAAGCGCTGGAAGGCGAGGCCCGCAGCCACGCGCTGGCGGAACGTAGCCGCAGGCTGGTTGCCGCCAGCGCGCCGGGTGCGGGACCGACCAGCGGCGCGGCCTTGCAAACGCGGGCGGGCTTTACCGCCGGGCTCGCCCAACTCGCGGCCAATGCCGCAGACGCCGCCCGCGATGCCGCGCGTCAGCGGGCGTGGCAGGCCGAAAACCTCACCCGCGCCGAGACCCGCGCCAAACGCCTCGCCGAGCGGACTGACGAGGCGCGCACAGCGCTCGCCGCCGCCAAGGCGAAGGCGGAAGCGGCGCGCTCTCTACCGCTGGCACGCAAGTTGCACAGTCGGGACGAAGACTGACTCCGATAGCCGAGGACGACCGTGATGATCCCCCTGTTGCCCGAATTGCCCAGCGCACCCGGCCCGCTCGCCGCCGGTGGCGCCATGCCGCAAGCGCCTGCGCTGACGGGGACCGGGCTGGATTTTGCCGGGTTGCTGGGGGCCGCGCTCCCGCAGAGCGTGGCTGCGGGTGAGCCTGCTTTGCTTGCTCCTCCCACCCCGACCAATGCGCCGACCGGCAAGAATGTGCCGGAGCCGGGCGCGTCTTTGCCGCCGCTGTCGCTGCCAACCCCGCCGCCCGCCATCCGCGCCGAGCCTGTTCTCAAGCTGTCGCCAAGTCAGGGCCCTGACGAAGCGCTGCCGGTGCCCAAGGCACCCGAAATCGAGTCGGAGATTGAACCGCCGATGCCTGCGGGGATCGCCTTGCCCAGTGCCGATGCCGCGCTTCCTGAGCCCCCAGCGCCCGACCCCGCGCTCGTTGCAGCGCTGATGCCTGCGCCTGCAACCCTGTCCGCCCCTGCGCCGCCGCGTGATGCGCGTTCGGCAAGGGGCGAGCGCGCTGTCGCTACCCCGGCTGCTCGGCCAGAGAATGCCCGAACGCCCGCTCGCTTCACCATGACGCCTGCCTCTGTGGAGGATCCAGCGCAGCTTCCGCCTGCCAATGCGGCCACCCCGTCACTCGCCCCCGCCGCGATGCTGCCCGCACCCGAAGCCCCCGCGCTACCCGCGTCCAATCCGGCCCAAGCACTCGCAGCCCCGCCAGCGACGCTCACCACCCCCGCGCCCGAACGCATCGAGGCCCCACGCGCGCCCATGCTGCAACTCGAATCGACCATCGCGCAGGTCGGCGATCTGCGCGAGGCGTTGCGTAGCGCACGGCCAGAAATGACGCTGCGGCACGGCGAATTCGGCTTCGTTGCTCTCCGCCTCGAACAGGCGGGCGCGCAAGATTGGCGCGCGGTGCTGGCGAGCCGCGATCCGGGCTTCGTCCCCGCGATTCAGGCCGCGCTCGCCGAACGCGCAGTCGCTGCGGCTTCGGCCAGCGCCGATAGCGGACAGTTCCTCGGTCAGCCCGGCGCGGGCCAGAATGGCCCATCCGACCAGCGCTACGGGGCTTCCCCTAATGGGGGACAAGGGGGCTCGCAACCATCCCTCGGCCATTCCGCAAACCGTGACGGCGAGGCTGCGCCGGACCACCGCCACCCCTCGACCGCCGCCGCACTCGCGGCCCGCGCCGAGGAGGGGGAGGAGGCGTCCGGCAGCCCCGCTGGGCAGGCACGCGGCATGTTCGCCTGAGCGTCGCAAGCACGCGGGCGAGACGTTGAAACAGGGAGCTGACGGATATGTCCAAAGGCAAAGAGCATTCCGATTGGGACGGCGTGGACCGTCGCAAGTCGAAGAAGGGATCGGGCAAGGGCGGGGTGATGAAGATCGCCTTAGGCGCGGTGCTGCTGCTCGGTCTGGGCGCGGGCGGCGCTTACGGCGCTGTTGCGATGGGTCTGATCGGCGGCGGCGGCACGGACGCGCCCGACCACCCCAAGCTGGTGCTGAAGACCGAAGCCGATCCCTATGCCCCGCCCGGTGACGGCAAAGAGACGGACGCCGCCGCCCCGGTCTATGGCGAGGGCGGTAGCAAATACCGCACCGCCTATTATTCCTTCGCCGAAAGCTTCACCTCCAACCTCGCGGATTCGCCGGGGTTGGTGCAGGTCGAGCTCGCCGTCTCCACCCGTCGCGATGGCCGCGTGCTGCAATGGGTGAAGAACCACGAACTCGCGATCCGCTCGGCCATTCTGGCGCAGCTCGCCGCCACCTCCGAGGGCGAGCTTTACGCTGTCGCGGGCAAGGAAAAGCTCGCCAAGCGGCTGACCAAGGCGGTCAATCAGGTGCTGGAGGAGAACGAGGGTTTCGGCGGGATCGACGCCGTGCACTTCCGCGGGTTCCTGGTCCAATGAGGATAGGCCAATCCTTTGCCGCCGCGCGCTCTGCGGCGCTGCACTGTCCTGAGCTGATATCACGCGGCCCGCGCCCGGAAGAAAGCGCGGCGTTATTGGCGGCATGGCGGCGCGATCTGGCGCGGCTGCTAGCCGATGACCTTTCGGGCTTGCTGTCGGGCGACCAGCTGGATGTGTCCGTGAGTGAGCCTGACCACCTGAGCGGTGCTGATGTGCTGCGGCGGATCGGGCAGGTGGCGGCCAACGCCTTGCTGCGTGTCGGCGAGAGCGGAGAAACTGCGCTGCTTAGCTTCGACTTTGCCACCGCGATTGCGCTGACCGACCGCAGCTTCGGCGGCGACGGACGCACGACCGGGTCCGCGCCCGAAGCGCTCCCGCGTTCAGCCGCGCTGCTGGCCGAAGAAGCCGCGACCGTGATTGCCGGCGCGATCACTCGCGCCAGCTTTGGCGATACGCCGCCCGCTGCCAGTCGCAGCACGCGCGGAGACGTGATCGTGCGCAGCGAAAGCGCGGCGCGGTTGAAGCCCTTTGCGCTGGATGCCGAGGCGCTGATGTTCACCATCGACATCGCCAACCGGCAGGGCTGCACCTGGCGGGCGAGCCTTTGCGTCGCGGCGGATCGGATGGCCCGATTGCTCCCCGGAGGCGGCCACCGCCCACGTATATGCACCCCGCGCGCGCCCGCCACCGGCATGGGCGCGCCTTTCGCTGACATGCCGCTGCCGCTGCACGTGGTGCTGGCCGAATTCGACCTGTCGCTCGCGCGGCTCCAGACCCTTGCTCCCGGCGATATGATCCCGCTGGCGATGGGGCGGCAGGTGCCGCTGATGGTGGGCGAGACCGTGCTCGCGCATGGCAGTGTCGGCACCGCAGAAGACCGCATGGCGATCCGCCTGACCCGCCTTCCCGTTCCCGCTTCCCATCAAGGTGTCGCACCATGACCGCTTACCAACCCGCCGCTTTTGCCCGTTTCGGCGATGTCGCCGTGCGCCTTTCGGTCGAGCTGGGCCGCACCGAAATGCCCTTGCGCGATGTGCTGATGCTGGGGGAGGGGAGCACGGTTTCGCTCGACCGGCTGACCGACGAATTGCTGGATGTGACCGCCAATGGCCGCGTGATCGCGCGCGGTGAGGTGGTGGCGGAAAAGGGTCGGTTCGGCCTGCGCATCGTCAGCCTGGTGGGCGAGGATGGGCAGGACGGGCCGCCTGCTCCGGGTGATGCGCCTGACGATGAGACGGCACCCGCGGCTGAAGCGCTGTAAGCGGAGGCGGCGGCGATGCTCGAATATCTCCTGCGCCTTGCGCTGCTGCTGCCGCTGCTGGCCGGGCTGATCTGGGGGAGCCTGTGGCTGACCCGCTATCTGCAAACGCGCCTCCACGGCGCACCCGGAGCGGGCGGCGGGCGGCATCTGCAATTGATTGAAACGAGCCTAATCGCGCCGGGGATGAAGCTTGCCGTAGTGCGGTTCCATGACCGCGAGATCCTGCTTGGGCTGTCACGTCAGGGCCTTGTCCGGCTCGGCGAGACCCCTGCGACCCTGCCGGAGAGCGAGTGATGCACGGCCTGTCCATGCGGCGCGCGGGGCTGGCGTGCCTCGCCGCGTTGACCATGCTCGCACTGCCCGAACTGGCCTACGCCACTGCGTTCGCAATGCCCGTGCCCGATCCGGTGACGGCGGGCGTCGGCACGGCAATCGAGCGCGCTTTGGGCGATCAAGGGGCTGGCGAGGACAGCCCACTGAGCATGTCATTGCAGCTGCTGGTGGTGATGGGCCTGCTCACCATCCTGCCCGCGCTGGTGCTGATGATGACGAGCTTCCTGCGGATTCTGGTGGTGCTGGCAATCCTGCGGCAGGCACTAGGCCTGCAAGGCTCGCCGCCGGGGCAGGTGCTGGCGGGATTGGCGCTGTTTCTGTCGCTGTTCGTCATGGCCCCAACGCTCGACATTGTGAATGCGCAGGCTGTCGCCCCCTACGCCGCCGGGAGCATCAACGCCGACGCTGCCATCGCCACGGCGGGCGAGGCGTTCCACGCCTTCATGATCGCCCAGACGCGCGAGGCGAACCTGATGATGTTCACCGACATCGCGGGAGGAGGGACGTTCAAAAGCGGCGCGGACGTGCCCTTCTCCATCCTGCTCCCCGCCTTCGTCACCTCCGAACTCGAAACCGCCTTCCAGATCGGCTTCATGATCTTCCTGCCGTTCCTCGTGATCGACCTCGTTGTCGCCAGCGTGCTGATGAGCCTCGGTATGATGATGCTGAGCCCGACGATCATCTCGCTGCCCTTCAAGCTGCTGTTGTTCGTGTTGGTCGATGGTTGGGCGCTGCTGATGGGCTCGTTAGCGATGAGTTTCGCGACATGACCGAGGATGCCGCCCTGCTGGCCCTCGCCGACCAGACCTTGTGGGTGACTGCGCTAATCGCCGGGCCGGTGCTGATCGCGGCACTGGTAGTGGGTCTGGTGGTCGGGATCATCCAGGCCGCCACCTCGGTCAACGAACAGACATTGAGCTTCATTCCCAAGCTGGCGATCACCGCCATCGTCTTCGTGGTGCTGGGCGCGGCGATGATGGGATTGCTCAGCGATTTTACCCGAGAGATCATGGCGCAGGTCGCAGGCCTTTCGGCGTGAACACGCTCGATTTCGGCTTCGGCAGCCTTGAGGCCCAGCTGTGGCAGATCGTCTTCCTCTCGATCCGCTGCGGCGCGGCGCTGATGGCCGCGCCGATGGTGGGCGGAATGGCGGTGCCCGCACCCGTGCGCATCCTGCTCAGCATCGTGCTCGGGTTCTTCATCGCGACCTGGGTGCCGCTCCCGCCCGCGCCTGCGATGATGAGCTTCGCCGCGATCATCGCGGTGCTGCACGAGATCACCGTGGGCCTGATGCTCGGCTTCGTGCTGCAACTCGCCTTCGCCATCCCCTTGATCGCCGCCGAGCAGATATCCGGCACCATGGGCCTCGCCATCGCGACCTCGATTGATCCGGCGAGCGGTGCGCAATCGGGGGCGCTGGGGACATTTTTCGGGCTGGTGCTCAGTCTGTTGTTCTACGCCATCGGCGCGCATCTGCTGTGGTATGAGCTCTTGATCGAAAGCTACCGCCTGCTGCCTGCGGGCGAGTTCAGCTTTGGCGCGTGGCGGGCGCAGAATGTCGCGCTGTTCATGGGCTATGGCCTTGCGACCGCCGCCGCGATTGCGCTCCCCGTGGTGTTGGTGTTGCTGCTGGTGCAGGTGGTGACCGGCCTGATCGCCCGCTCCGCGCCTGCGCTTAACCTGTTCGCGCTCGGCCTTCCGGCGGGCGTGCTGGCGGGGATTGCTGCGCTGATCATCGCCCTGCTGGTGATGGTGCACCAGTTCAAGGGCGTGATCGAGGCCGCGCTCGAACAGTCGCAAGCCCTGATCGAGGCGCAGTAATTGGCCGAGGAGACGCCGGGCGAAAAGACCTTCGCCCCCACCCAGAAACGCCGTCAGGACGCCGCCAAGAAGGGCGACGTTCTGCGGTCGAAGGAGCTTGCGACCCTCGCCGGGACGGGGGCGGGCGCGCTGGGGCTGCTGGCGCTGGGGTCGTGGTTGAACGAGTCCATGGGCCGGATCGCGCGGGCGGGCTTCAGCTTTGACCGCGCGGCATTGGACGGCTTCACCCCCAGCGCAGCGCTGGGCGATGCGGCGCTTTCCGCGCTGCCACCGGTGATGGCGCTGGGGCTGATCGTGGCGCTGGTCACCGCGCTGTCGCAGCTGGCGCTTGGGCAGGACGGGCGCTTCATCGCGGGCAATGCCGCGTTCAAGGGATCGCGCATCAATCCGCTTTCCGGCTTCAAGCGCATCCTCGGCTGGCAGGGCCTGATCGAACTGGGCAAGGGGCTGGCCAAGCTGGTGCTGCTCGGCGGGATCGCGTGGTGGTGGGCCGGCGGCCGCGTGGTGCCTTTGCTGAGGCTCGGCAAGTTGCCGCTGGAGGCGCAAGTGGGGCAATCACTGGAGGCCTTCACCAGCCTCGTCGGCGCGCTCCTGATCGGCCTCACCGTGATCGCCGCCATCGACTACCCCCTGCAACGGTTCCAGCGAGACAAAAGGCTGAAAATGAGCCTGCAGGACATGCGCGAGGAGAACAAGCAGGCCGAAGGCTCGCCCGAGATGAAGAGTGCCCGCCGTCAGCGTCAGCGCGATTTGGCCCGGGGCGGTGTGGCACGCGCAATGAAGGAGGCGCAGTTCATCGTCGTCAATCCGCTGCATTTCGCGGTGGCGCTGACCTATGATCCCGCCCGTGCACCTGCGCCGCTGCTGCTGGCGAAAGGCCGGGGCGAAACCGCGCTCGCCATGCGCGAAATCGCGGCGGAGGAAGGGCTGCCGGTGCTCGAATACCCGCAGCTGGCCCGCGCGGTCTATTTCACCACGAGGCCGAACCAGATGGTGCGTGAGGAATTGTATATCGCGCTGGCATCGCTGGTGGCCTTCGTGATGGCGCTGAAACGCGGCCAGCGCCCGCGCCGTCCGGTGGTGGAGGTGCCGACAGGGTTGCGCTTCGATGGTGATGGGAAGGCGGAGGGGTGAATCCCTTTCACCGTCGCCCCGTGCTTGACACGGGGCTTGGCTCTTCTTGCGGGCTGGCGCCAGACCATGCTGCGACGGCGTTAGCGCAATTGATCACGCTGGTTCTTCAATTGCAAAGCCGAACAAAGGCAGCCGAGCCCCGTGTCAAGCACGGGGCGACGAAGGTGTTTTCGTTGCTTAAACTTCCCCAGAACCGCCCGTCCTCACGATCATGACTACGACCTCCGGCTCATCAATCATCTCGGCACTCGGCGCTGGCAGCGGCGTCGATTTCATCAAGCTGGCTTCGGACATTTCTGCCGCCAGCTTTGCCGCGCAGCGCAATTCGCTTACCGCGCGCCAGACCGCGTTGGAGGCGCAGATTTCCGCGGCCGGGCAGCTGCGCGGCGCGATCACCGGGCTGGCGAGTGCGCTGGGCGACCGGATCCGCTCCGGCGACCTTGCGCCCCGGCCCGAACTCGCCAACCCCGCCGTCGCCAAGGTGACTGTGCCCGCTGGCCTCAGCCCGCGCGGCAATTTTGCGCTGGAGGTGACCCAGCTTGCCCAAGGCCAGACGCTGGTGGGCCGTCCCTATGCCAACCGCGATGCGCTGGTGGGGGAAGGCACACTCACCCTGCGGTTCGGCACGGTCAGTGGAGCCAGCTTCACCCCCGATGCCGCGCGCGGGGCCGCCGATATCGCCGTCACCGCGACCGACACCCTCGCGACGCTCGCCACCAAGATCAATCAGGCCAGCAGCGGGGCGGTGCAGGCCTATGTCGCCGATGGCACGAGCGGCGCGCGGCTGGTGATGAAGGGGCGTGAAGGCGCGGCCAATGGCTTTGTGCTCGAAGCCGCAGGCGCAGGCGGAGCGGCTGCTCCGGGCGATCTCAGCTATATCAGCTGGGAACCGGCGACCAACGCGGGCCAGTTGCAGACCACCGCGCGCGATGCGGTGTTCCGGCTCGATACGGTGGAGCGCACAAGCCCCACCAACCGCGTCACCGGCCTGCCGGGCGGGTTCATCATCAACCTCACCGCCACCAATACCGGCGCGCCGACCAACCTCAGCCTCGCCAGCAACACGGATGCGATTGTCAGCGTGATGGGTGATTTTGTCGCCGCGCTGAACGATATCGTCAGTCAGCTTGCCGATGTCGCTGCGCCGATTGGGGGCGCGTTGGGCAATGATCCCGGCACGCGCGAATTGCGCCGCGATCTCGCCGGGTTGGCGAGCCGGATCGTCATGCCCGCCGCCGCCGATGGCGAACCGCGCACCCTCGCCGATCTCGGGCTGGCGCTGAACCGCGATGGCAGCTTCCGGCTGGACAGCGCGCGCCTCACCCGCTCGCTTGCGACCAGCCCCGATGCAGTCGCGGCGATGTTCACCACCGGGGTTTCGGGCGTGTTTGCAACGATGGATCGCTTCGCGCGGGAAAACAGCCTGGTCAACGATCCCGGATCGCTGGGCGGATCGCTCAAGCGGTTCGAGACGCAGCAGGCCGCCAGTGACGCGCGGCTGGCGAAGATCGCTGAGCAGCAGGACAATCTGCGCGAGCGACTGGCCCGCGAATTCACTGCCTCAGAACGCCGTGTGGCCGCGTCGCAATCGACCCTGAGCTTCCTGCGCCAGCAGGTCGACATCTGGTCGAACAGCGACCGGTAAGGGAGGGCCATGATGCATATGCTCAGCCGCAACCCGGCCGCCGCCTATCGCCGCGTCGCATTGGAAGCGCGGATCGAGGCATCCGGCAGCGCAGACCTCACCCGCATCTGTCTTGAGGAGGCGCAGGCGGCGTTAGGCCAGGCCTTGATCGCGCTTGACCGGTCCTTGACCCCTCCCCGAGAGCCCCTGACCCGCGCGCAGACGATCATGCTGTGGCTCGCCCAGTCGGTCGCGCCGGGCCATCCGCTGGGGTCGAGCCTCAAGGCGTTCTATGGCGGGCTGGCGGGGCAGATCGGTGCCAATCTCCTACAGGCGGACGCTGCGTCCCTCGCACGAATTCAAAGCGATATCAGGGATATACTTCAAGCGGCGGGATGACTTTCCGGCAGTGTTTTACGTGAAACATTTGCGGAACATCGGTTTCAGCCGATCCATTCCCCGATAATCCGCGCGGCATCGGCCGGGTCCTGGAAGGGGTGGAAATGCGTCATGTCCGGGCGGTAGAGGTCGGTGCCTCGCGGCAACACCTCCGCCAATTCGGGCCAGGTCGGCGAGCTCTTGAAATCGTTGAGATTGGTCATCTTCGCGCGCACGACCAGCACCGGGATGTCGACCCGCTTGGCGGTCTCGACAATCGCGCCATTGCTGCGGCTCGACGCATAGACGCTCGCTTCGACTTCCGGCGCGCAGGCCAGTTCCAGACCCTCTCCCGCGGCGGCTTGGGTCAGGCCGAAGCGGCAGTAATCGGCGAAAACGCGGGGGTCGAACAGGTTGTACGGATCGCGGGTCTGGAAGCGTTCGATCATCGCTTCGGCGCTGGCGAAGTCGCGCTTGCGGCGGATCGCGGGATGGGGGTTGTCGGCGGTGTAGAGCGGCTGGCCGTCCCCGTAGAACTCCGGCGCGAGGATCACCGGATCGAACAGGACGAGGCGGCTGAACCGCTCCGGCGCATTAGCAGCGACTTGCAGCAGGGTGTGCGCGCCCATCGAATGGCCGATGCCGACCGCGCCGGTGATGCCCGCTTGTCCAAGGAAATCGGCAACATCGCTCGCAACGACCCGCCAATCGTCAATCGGCCCGGCGCGCGATTGCCCATGACCGCGCAGATCGATGGCGTAGGCGGGGTGGCTGGGGAAAGCCTCGACAATGGCGTCGAACACCCGCCCGTGAAATCCGGTCGCATGGGCGAAGACGAGCGGAATGCCGCCGCCGTCAGAGGCCCATTCGTGCACGGCAAGCTCGATGCCGCCGGTGGGATAGAAGCGAGTGACGGGGGCGGGACGGGTGGTGCTCATCCGACTGCCCAACCGTATCACCGGGCCCAAGTCAATCGCGCAGCTTTGCTAGGGGTCATTCCGCCGGAGCCGGTTCTGCCTCACCGCGATTGCGCAGGAAATGCAGTGCTTCGGCCATGCGGTCCGGCGCGATCAGGTGGAGCGCGCCGAGGTACAGACCGACGCCGAGCAGCACGGCGCTCGCCAGCGCGGCGATGTCCGGCACTTCAGGCAAGGCCCGCAGCATCAGCCCCACGCCCGCCGCCATCATCAGCGCCGCCGCGGCCGGGGGTGCGATCGCGCGCGCCAATCCGGCATAGCTGAAGCCCAGCACGGGACGCGACAGCAGGATCGTCGCCCCGGTCAGCACCGCCATCCCGCCGACCCAGCCCCAGGCAAAGCCGACGAGGCCCCAGTTCGAACCGGTCAGGAACGCCAGCGGCATCACCACCGCGCCCAGCATCGTCACCTTGAGCGCGATCCCCGGAAAGCCGCGCGCATTGGTCGCGGGCGAGAACAGGATTTGCAGCGTCAGCATCGCCATCGCAGCCGCGAGGATCGGCAGCAGCGGGACTATCTGGATCCACTTTTCCCCGAGCAAGACGGGCACCAGCACCGGCGCGACCACCGCGATCCCGGCGTAGGCGGGCAGGCCTACCATCATCACCAGCCGGATCGTGGCAAGCAGCGCGGAGGAGCCCCAATCGCTCTGCCCCTCGCCCTGCTGGCGCGAATAGGCGGCATAGGCGACCTCGTTGATCGGCGGCACGAACTTGGCCGCGAGCAATTGGGCGAGGAACAGGCCGGTGGTGTAAACGCCCAAGCTATGCGCATCGAGTACGCGCCCGGCAATCATCACATCGGCCTGGCTCTGGACGAACCAGAACAGCTGCGTTGCGGTCATCACCCCGCCGAAGCCGGCGATATGGCCCGCGCCGGCGAAGCGGAAGATCGGGCGGATCGGCGCGCGCGCGGCCCAGGTCATGCCGACCGCTTCGGTCAGCAGCATCATCATCGGCGCGGCCACCAGCGTCCACACGCCCCAGCCGCTCAGAGCGCCAGTCAAAGCCGTCACTGCACCCGCCATCGCCGCCGCCAGCCGCACCTGTGCCGGGCGACGGAAATCCATCTTGCGGCTCAGCATCGCGTGCGGCAGCGCGCAGAACGGCACCGCGAGATAGAGCAGCGATTGCACGCGTAGCAGGTCTGTCACCATCGGCTGTTCGAACCACAGGGCCACCAGCGGCGCGGCCAGGAACTGAGTCAGCGCCAGCCCACCATTGAGCAGGATCAGCATTCCCAGCGTCTGGCGCAGGCGTTCTTCCGTCACCTCCTCCTCGCGGATCAGCGCACTCGCCAGACCCCAGCCGTTCATGGTGCTGAGCAGCGTCAGCATCACCTGCGCCATCGCGAACAGGCCATAATCCTGCGGCGCGAGCAGGCGGATCACGATCAGGGTCGAGGCCCAGGACACGATCTGGGTCAGCACCTGACTGCCCGAGCGCCAGATCACCGCCGTGCGGACCTGCGCGGCGAGCGAGGGTTTGGAGATGGGGTCAGCTTCAGCCATCAACGGTCCTGCACGGCATGATCGCGGCGGTGGCGGGGGTGGGCGCCAGTTCCTCGCCCCAGGCCTGCGCCAGCATCCGCGCAGCCGAGCGGCTGCGCACGAACAGCAGATCGGCCATGTCGTAGCCTTCGACAGCGCCCATGTCTTTCTTGTAGCCGGTGTCGCCCGCGCCCATGTCCATCACGCTTTGCCCATCGGCAATGGCGTCTTCCATCGCGCGGTAATTGGTGAGCTTGCCGATGCCGAGGTGCTTCAGGCTTTCGACATAGCTGCCAGCAATGCCATATTGCACCGGGCCATCGTCGAGATCGAAGCTGAAAGCAACCGGACGATCACCCATCATCAGGATCGTGGCGGAGAGATTCTCGGCGAGAACAGGATCGCTCAGCACATGGCTCCACAAGGCGCGCTGAGCGGGGGTCATGAACTTGGCGCCGCTGCCGTCGGTGGTGCGGCCGATCCAGCTTGCGGCTTCGATCCGGCCCATGTCCTCCAGCGCGCCGGTGTCCCAGCTCGTCCCGCGCACGTAGCGCCAGCGCGGGGTGCCGTGCTCGTCGAGCTTGCGCCACGCGGCGCGCAATTTTCGGGCGGTCGACGCGCTGGGCCAGCCACGCTGGCGGGCGGCGTCGAGGTCGATCACCCAGCTTGTGCCGGCGGGGCGCGACAAGACGGTCCAGTTGGCCAGCTGCGCGGCGGCAATCAGCAGCGTCGTCGCCGGATCGTCGCACCGCGCCGGGCCAACCCGCCACACCGGGCCAAGGCAGCGCGCGCCGGTGTGATCAAGAGCATGGGCGAGCTCGAATAGGTCGCAATCGGGCGCAAACAGCGGACTGCGCAGCGGCCAGTATGATCCCGGCACCTTGCGTGCGCGGCCGATCATGGGGCCGAAGGTGATGGTCGGGATCGCAGCGAGCACCGTGCCGTCACCGCCGCGCCGCAACAGCAGCGTCCGTCCGCGATTGGGCGCGCGGGCCGCATACCAGGCCGCGCGCAGGAAACCGTGTCCGGCAAGATTGCAGGATGCAAGCGTGTTGATTTCAGGCGGGAAGCCCTCCACCGCTGCGACCGTCAGGCGGCTCGATGCAATGCTGCTCTCGTACATTCCTCACCTGCATGGCCCGTGTGGGCGAAGCGCAAACCTTGCCATAGCGAGCGGACGTAACCACGCGGTTAACCACAGGACTGACAATCGGGCGCTTTCCCCCGATGCCGCTGGAACCGTGGGCGACGGCATTGATTGACACAGTGGGGCGGTGTGCCGATCACCCCCAACGCGCGCCTTTCCCTTGATCGCCGGAGACCCTCGTGCCTGCTTCTGCTCCGGATATTCCTGCCGAGACGCGCGCCTTCCGCCAGCTGATGGGGCAATTTGCGACCGGGGTGGCGGTGATCTCGCTGGTACCGCCGGGCGGCGGCGTGTCGGCGATGACGATCAACTCGCTGGTGTCGATCTCACTCGATCCGATGCTGGTGAGCTGGAGCCTGCAGAATTCAGCGAGCCTGTATGATGCCTATGCTGGGGCTGACGCGTTTGCTTTCAGCATTCTGGCTGATAGCCAGCAGGCGCTCGCCCGGCGCTATGCCGCGCGCGGGGACAGTGCGCTTGATCCGGCGGATTTCGAGCCGGGGCCAAGCGGACTGCCGGTGATCCGCGGCGCGCTCGCCCACATCGCCTGCCGCCGCTATGCGGTGCACGCGGCGGGTGACCATACGCTGATCCTCGGCGCGGTGACCGGGATCGCGCAGGCTGACACCGGCAGTGGACGCCCGCTACTGTTCTTCGGCGGGCGGTTTGGCGAGATAGCGCCCTAGAACACCACGACGCTGCGGATCGACTTGCCTTCGTGCATCAGGTCGAAGGCGGTGTTGATCTCTTCCAGACCCATCACGTGCGTGATCATCGGGTCGATCTGGATTTTACCGGTCATGTACATGTCGACGATCTTGGGGACATCGGTGCGGCCCTTGGCCCCGCCGAACGCGGTGCCGCGCCAGTTGCGGCCCGTCACCAGCTGGAACGGGCGTGTGGCGATTTCCTTGCCCGCTTCGGCCACGCCGATGATGATCGAGGTGCCCCAGCCGCGGTGGCAGGCTTCCAGTGCGGTGCGCATCACTTCGGTGTTGCCGGTGGCATCGAAGGTGTAATCCGCGCCGCCATCGGTCATTTCCACGATCTTCGCCACGACCTCCTCACGGCTCATGCCCTTGGAGTTGAGGAAGTGGGTCATGCCGAACTTGCGGCCCCATTCCTCGCGCGCCGGATTGATATCGACCCCGATGATGAGGTTCGCGCCTGCCAGCCGTGCGCCCTGGATGACGTTGAGGCCGATCCCGCCGAGGCCGAACACCACGACATTGTCGCCGACCTGCACCTTGGCGGTGTTGGTCACAGCGCCGACCCCGGTGGTCACGCCGCAGCCGATGTAGCAGGCGGACTGGAACGGCGCGTCCTCACGGATTTTGGCGACCGCGATCTCGGGGAGGACGGTGAAGTTCGAGAAGGTCGAGCAGCCCATGTAGTGGTAGATCGGCTGGCCCTTGTAGCTGAACCGCGTTGTGCCGTCAGGCATCAGCCCCTTGCCCTGCGTCGCGCGGATCGCGGTGCACAGGTTGGTCTTGCCCGAAAGGCACGACTTACATTGGCGGCATTCGGGGGTGTAGAGCGGGATCACGTGATCGCCCGGCTTCACGCTGGTGACGCCGGGGCCAACCTCGCGAACGACCCCTGCGCCCTCATGACCGAGCACGGAGGGGAAGATGCCCTCGCTGTCGAACCCGTCGAGCGTATAGGCGTCGGTATGGCAAATGCCGGTCGCCATGATTTCGACCAGCACTTCGCCTGCCTTCGGCCCCTCAAGATCAAGTTCGACGATTTCGAGCGGCTTTTTCGCTTCAAAGGCAACGGCGGCGCGGGTCTTCATGGGGCGGGTTCTCCGGTTAGTCAGCGGCGCGTCGGTACGGCCTCGTGATCGTAAGGGCAATGCCGGCATGCCGATCCGCAGCACTTGCCGCGCGCCAGATGGGCCACGCGGGTGAACACCGTGTAGCCGGTGTCGGGATCGCGATAGGTCGCCTCTCCGCGCGCGCAGGCGGCTTCGTGCAGGGCGTGCCATGGTGGCTGGGTCATGGCGGGAGGCGATAGAGCGATCGGCCGCCAGCGCCAAGAGCGTGACTTCGATGCCGCATGATATACAATATCACGGCCTGCGCAGCATAGTCACTTGCGCGCCCGCCGGTTTTGCGCTCTCAACCGCGTCTGCCATTATCCCGGAGAGCGCCCTTGCGTTTCGTGCTGTGTCTTGCCGCCCTTCTGTTCGCCATCCCCGCTCACGCGCAGGGCGTGCAGCAGACCAAGGGCAATTTCGAGGACAAGTTCCGCCAGCTGGACGAGGTGCTGCCTGACGCCAACACCTATCGCAACGCCAGCGGCGCGCCGGGGCATGAATACTGGCAGCAGAAGGTCGACTACAAGATCACCGCCGAACTGGACGAAACCAAGCGCCGCATCACCGCGCGCGCCACGGTGCGTTACACCAACAATTCGCCTGACAGCCTGCCGTGGCTGTGGATGCAGCTTGATCAGAACATCTTCAAAACCGATTCGATGGCCGAACTGACCGATGCGTTCGGCGGCCCCGGTCGGCGCGGGCCGAAGGTGACGCTGGGTTCCGGCAGCGAGCCGACCAAGCTGTCCTTCGAGGAGCTGCGCCGCCAGCAGGCAATGGCCGACAACCAGTATGGCTATGACATCAGCGCCGTGACCACGCTGTCCGGCGGAGAGCTGCCGCACACCATCGTCGGCACGCTGATGCGGATCGATCTGCCAGCACCGCTGGCTCCGGGTGAGACGAGCGAATTTGTCATCGAGTGGGCGTTCAACATCGTCGAGGAAGACGCCGTCAACGCGCGTTCGGGTTACGAGCACTTCCCCGATGATCCGCGCAAGGGCGGGAACGACATCTTCCTGCTCGCCCAGTGGTTCCCGCGCATGGTGGTCTATTCGGACTACGAAGGCTGGCACAACAAGGAGTTCTTGGGCCGCGGCGAATTCACGCTCGAATTCGGCGATTACGAGGTCGACCTGACCGTGCCGTCGGACCATATCGTCGCCGCAACCGGCACGATCCAGAACCCCGACGCAGTGCTCACCGCAGCCCAGCGCCAGCGGCTGGAAGCGGCCAAGGATGCCGCTGCGCCCATGTTCATCGTCACCCCGCAGGAAGCCGCCGCTGCCGAAGCCGGCAACCCCAAGGGCACCAAGACCTGGAAGTTCGCCGCTGCCAATGTGCGCGATTTCGCCTGGGCCTCCAGCCGCAAGTTCATGTGGGATGCGCAAGGCGTGAAGCAGCCCGGTGCCGAGAACGAGACCGTGCTCGCCATGAGCTTCTGGCCCAAGGAAGGCGGGGATCTGTGGAAGAAGTATTCCACCGCCGCTGTGGTGCACACCCTGAAGGTCTATTCGCGCTTTAGCTTCGATTACCCCTATCCCACCGCGCAGTCGGTCAACGGGCCGGTCGGCGGGATGGAATATCCGATGATCACCTTCAACGGTCCGCGCACCACCCTGAACAAGGACGGGACGCGCACCTATTCGCTCGCTGAGAAGATGTTCCTCGTCGGCGTGGTGATCCACGAAATCGGGCACATCTATTTCCCGATGACGGTCAACTCGGACGAGCGCCAATGGACCTGGATGGACGAGGGGCTGAACTCCTTCCTTGATTCGGTCGCGGGCTACGAGTGGGACCCGAACATGCCCTGGACCCGCAGCCTGCCGCGCGACATGGTCAGCTATATGGTGTCGAACAACCAGCAGCCGATCATGACGCAGTCGGACTCGGTGACCGATCTCGGCGCCAATGCCTATGGCAAGCCGTCGGCGGCCTATCACCTGCTGCGCGACACGATCATCGGGCGTGAGCGCTTTGACTTTGCGCTGAAGGAATATGCCCGCCGCTGGAAGTTCAAGCGTCCCACCCCGGCCGACTTCTTCCGCACGATCGAGGAAGCCAGCGGCACCGATCTCGACTGGTTCTGGCGCGGCTGGTTCTACACCACCGATCACGTCGATATCACGCTGGATTCGATCTACCGGCTCAAGATGGACAGTAAGAACCCGGACATCGACCTGCCGCGTCGCCGGGCGGAACGCGCCGAGGAGCCTGAGGTGGTCGGCATCGGTCTCAATGAACAGCAGGGCCTACCGATCTGGGTGCTTGAAAACCCCGGTGTGACCGATTTCTACGACAAGAACGACGAATTCACCGTCACGCCTAAGGACCGCAAGGGCTACACCGATTTCCTCGAAGGCCTGCTCCCGTGGGAACGCGCCGCGTTCGACCGCGCGGTCAAGGAAGACGCGAATTACTACGTCCTCAACTTCACCAACAAGGGCGGACTGGTGATGCCGATCATCCTCGGCCTGACCTTCAAGGACGGCTCGACCGAGAAGCTCAACATCCCGGCGGAAATCTGGCGGCGCAATTCGCGCGAAGTCGCCAAGCTGCTGGTGTACCCCAAGGGCAAGGAGCTGGTGCAGGTGGTGGTCGATCCCGATTGGGAAACCGGCGATGCGGATCTGGAAAACAACCACTATCCGCGCCGCATCATCCCGAGCCGGATCGAAGCCTTCAAGGACGAAGCCAGCAAGTCGCGCGTCAGCCGTGATCTGATGGGTGAAGCCGCCGGGGCCGAGCCGGACAAGAAGAAGAAATGATCCGCCGGCTGCTGGTGCTGCTCGCGCTGGTGCTGGCCCCAATCGGGGCTGGCACTGCGGCCGCGCATCAGCAGAAGTTCACGATCAGCACGGTCAGCCTCAACAAACGCACCGGCATGATCGAGATCGCGCATCAGGTGCCGGTCCACGATGCCGAACATGCGCTGGTGGTGCAACGGACAGGCAATCCCAACATCCACACGCCCGATATCATCGGCAGCGAGGACAGCCGCGAGGCCTTCGCGCGCTATGTCACCCGGCGCTTCCTCTTGGTGGTCAATGGCGAGATCATTACCCCCGATTACGTCGGCAGCGAGATCACCGGCGGCAGTCTGTGGGTCTATCAGGAGACGCCTGCACCAGAAGGTGAGGCCCTGATCCGGATCAATTCGCAAATCCTGACCGATGTCTGGGCGCGGCAGGAAAACCTGGTCAATATCGGCGGCGGCACCAGTGTGCAGACCTTCATCTTCAAATCCGGGGACGTGGCCCAGACCGCGCCGCTCACGCGGTAATCACGCCCGGCGGCGCTCCTGCGTTCCGGACCCGTCTGCATCGGCAAATCGCGCCTGCAAATCCGCCAGCAGCATCGGTCGGCCATAGCGATAGCCCTGCACATGGCGGCAGCCGATGGCGCGCAGGAAGATCTCCTGCTCCTCGGTCTCGACACCCTCCACCACGACGCGCAGGCCAAGGCTGTAGCCCATCTGCACAATCGCCTGAATGATTAGGCGCGACTGGTGATCCTCGCCAATCCCGGCGATGAAATCGCGGTCGATCTTGACCTTGTGGATCGGGAAGGCGCGCAGATGGGTGAGTGACGAGAACCCGGTGCCGAAATCGTCGAGGCAGATGGTGAAGCCGCATTCATCCAGCATCGCCAGCGACGCGCGCAGCTGCCCGCCCGCGTCGATCAGCATGGTCTCGGTCACTTCGATGGTGATGTTCTGGGGGCTGAGTGCGCTGTCGTCGATCACGTCGATCAGATGCTGCACGAAATCGCCGCGCCGCAAATCGGCTTCCGACAGGTTGAGCCCGATTCGTGTGTCAGGCCCGAACAGAGCGAGGATCGCGGTGCCATCGGCTACCACTGAATCGAGCATGACCCGGCTGACCCGGCGCGACAATTCGGGATCGAGCAGGGCGGCAAACACGTCACTCGCAGCCAGCAGACGTCCATCCTCGTCGCGCAGCCGCAGCAGCGCTTCGACCGAGACGACTTCGCCGGTCTCCAGATCGCAGATTGGCTGATAGGCTGCCATCGCCCGCCCGCTGTTGAGTGCCCCGCGCAGCTGCGCAATGGCGGTCTGGCGCTCGGACTGGCGCGCTTCAATGTGGTGATCCCAGCACACCACCGCGCCGCGCCCGGCTTCCTTGCCGCGATACAGCGCAAGGTCTGCCCGGCGCATGATTTCCTCGCTGCTCGCCGAGGTGCTCATCTGCGCCACGCCGCAGGTCGCGCCGATCTTGAGCATGGTGCTGCCCAGTGGCGGCATCTCCTCGAATTCGGCCAGCAGGTCCTCAAGGAAGCAGGTCACTTCATCAAGCGTCATCGCGGGCGGGAACAGCATAGCGAATTCGTCGCCACCCCAGCGCGCCAGAAACATGCCCGGCGCAATCCGCATCGTGAGCTGTTCGGCGATGGTTTCCAGCACCCGGTCTCCGACCAGATGGCCCAGCGTGTCATTGACGTCCTTGAACCCGTCGAGATCGAGCAAGGCGATCGTTACCAGCTCAGCCTCGGCCGCCTGCATCGCCTTGGCAAGCCTGCGATCGAAGCTGGCGCGGTTGTAGAGACCCGTTAGCCGGTCACGTTCCGCCGCACGGTTCAGGGCAACATTGCGCAGGTGTTCTTCGGTGCAATCGAGGATGATCCCGGCAACACATTCGGGTTGCCCGTCGACATCCATTCGTTCGCCGACCACGCGGATGCGGCGCCGTTCGCCGTCGCGGCGGCGGATGGTGGTCTCAAAGCTGAACGGCTTGCCGTCTTCGATGGTGTCGTTGATCGCCTTGCTGACCATCGGGCGGTCTTCGGGCTGATAGAGCTGGACAACATCGGGGACGCTGACGGATCGGCCTGGCTCCAGTCCGGCGATATCAAACACCTGATCGGACCAGTGCAGCCGCCGGGTGGCGATATCGACCCGCCAGCTGCCGACATTGACCGCACGTTCGGCCTGACGAAAAACTTGGGTCGATTCCTGGAGCGCAACATTGGCAAGGCTCAACGCGCGGGTACGGGCATTGAGTGCGAGGCTTTGCTCCGCGAGCTCGGCTAGCATCGACAGCGGTGCGATCTGCTCGGGCCGGAAGGCGTCCGCTTCGGGCGAGATCACACACAGCGCGCCCAGCAGCACGCCTTCGTCTGATCGGATAGGCACGCCGAGATAGGAACGAATCAGTGGGCCGTCGGTGACCAGTTGGCTGTCCCTCAGGCGCTCTTCAGTCCGTGCGTCCGCGATCAGCAGCGCACCCTGGTTCAGCACACAGAAGGCGCAGAACGGATCTTCGATCGGGGTTTCGCGCAAGTCGGTGCCGGTGCGCCCCAGAAACCAGTGCCGTTCTTCCTCGATCACTGAGAGCAGCGCAATCGGACAATTGAACATGGTGCTGGCGAGATGCGTGATATGTGAAAAGACATCGCGATCAGGAATCGTCTGAAGTCCGCGATCGCGGATCATAGTGAGACGGTGCTGATCTTTCACCCGCGGACCCATGCCCGCAAAGCCCTTAATAAAGCGTCGATGAGGGGCTGGGTATCTGACGAAGGGTGTGCCGCGCGCCCAGCTTTCGGCAAACCGAGGGATGAGGCTGCCTTCGTCGTCCTAGCGGAAGCCGGGACTCACGACGGCAAGCACCGGTCCATGACGCCTCAGGCCGCAGGACGCATCACGGCTGGCACAAAGACTTAGCGACAACACATGCTCAAGAACCGGAATTGCCGAAGGTCTGCAGCACCCTCCCGTTCAGAAAATTTGGAGCTAGTCACACGAAGACGGTTCAACCTGCTCCGCATTGCGCGGCGCGGAAAGATCCCGACTCGCTCTGGTATTGAATGCGGCGAATTCTGTAATCGGTGAGGTTCTCACACCCGTTATGGGGAAGAGGGGCTCGTAGGTGTAGTATATTTCGGTCACCATCACTGATGTGCCTGCAGGTGCCTGCAAGCGCTGATCTGGTGGCCCCATGCCTTCGAACGATGTGCCCGTTTCTCCCTCGCCTTCGACACCGTAAGCAGAGCTGAAATTGCCTTCGCCAAAGCATCGTTGCCACGCAATCCATTGACCTCCATCGGCATTTCTCTGAAGGCTTGAAACGATAATTCTTCCATTCCGTTCAAAATCCGGCAGGTTGCCTTGCAGTTGCGCTCCGACGAACACATCGTTGATTTCGGCCTCAGAGATTTGCTGGACGCTTAGGCCTGCGCTTCGTGTTCCCATTCTCGACGCGTTATCGGTGACCATAACCGCGACATCTCCGATCCTTTTTATTGCAAGGACGTAGTTCGCTAACTCCAATCCGAATGCCGTCATGGTAAGCAAAATCGGGAGCGCAAACGCAAACTCCGTCAGCGCTACGCCTTGGACATCCCGAAGGATATTCCTGCTGGTTGGCTCCGTGCCCGAACGGCTATTGGTATAGAACATCACAGACATACACGAGAATTAGGCTGAGACTGCTGATCGAACGGTTGGTTCTTCAATATCGTGCGGGCTTGTAGTTCGACGTTTCTATCCATACCAAAGAACTCTGCGACTGGGAAAATTCTTGTATACTGTAAGGTCGCCGTATAGATAACAACATCGCGAGCTCCTCCTCCTCCGGCTCTGGCCCCGTCAAGATCGAACCGGCTATTGCCGTTTAAATCAACGTAGCTCTCTCCAGTATCGCAGCGATCGTTATCATTGCTATCCACGAAAGGTTCTACGCGCGTTTGGGCTAAACCGTAAGTATTGAACGACTCTCGTTCAAAGGTGACTGTACCATCTGGCACGATTAATCTGACTTGCTCAGCGACACGGGCATCCATATCGGCTCTTGTCTCATCAGTAGCAGTCTCAAGCGCCGATGCGCGCCCAACTGCATTCACTTCTCCGCTAAGTATAGATCGTGCATATGCCATGAAGCCCATGTCAAAAATGAACATTATGATGCCGATAAATATCGGAGCAACAACCGCAAATTCTACGATTGTAGCTCCCGACGTGTCGCGTCCAATTTTTCGATTGATCAGGGGATCCCGAATAAACATCAATCAGTCAACCTAAGCTCGGCCATTTGCGTTGCAATTTGGGAAAAGGTCTCAGTCAATTCCGCCGCGTTTCGTGCTTCAAATGCTTTATCTGGTGAAGCACAATCGATCAGACCTTGATCGAGTTGGGTCCCAAAAGCGATAACCCAAAGCGTGATGTTCTTATTGTCTTTCGCAATGGAGCAAAGCTCACTGAGGCGCTGTTCAGATACTGCGTCTTCCGCAGCTCTTGTCGGGAAGGAATCCGTCGCCGTGCGACGTCTTGCCACAGCAGCAATTCCCCACGCTGAATAGGTGAACGGCCTGGTGTCCCTCTGCCCGTCCACCATGAAAATCATGTGTCTCTGCACGGCGCCGCCAGCATCTGCCACACGGTGTTCTGAACTGAACAGTCCCTCACGTGAGATAAGACGAAGGCCCCACAGCATGCCGATCTCGTGATAGGTATATCCTTGGGGCCGAAGTGAGCCCATGTAAGACTGTAGCTGCGTCCTCGACATTTCATCAAGCTTGCGGGCGGGCGACGGACAAGCGCCTTCGTAAATACCAAAGTTGCCACCAAAGGGATTGAAGTAGTTGAGAGTCTGTGTCAGATTCATCTGACGGGTGTAACTCGGATCCAATTGGCTAAAAATCCATCGACCATTGAAAAACGGATTTCTTGAGACGCGGATTTCAGTTTCTCGATTTTCCGATGTCACATTCCGCGCGTAAACCAGCGCCGGCAGGTAAGGCTTCCATTGCGTGTCAGGATCCGAAGTGTCTGGTAGGAGGTCGATTTCCATATCGTAGCGCGGCGTCAGAAATGTCTCATTCGTTCGCCGTGTAGCCCGCTCCTCGATGCATCCACGATCGCCATCTGGCCACCTGATGGTCCGGTTGGTCTGATCATCGTTCACCGGTGCGGTGAAACTTCCACCGGAAACAGGTTCATCGCCGGAACCAGTCCCCTTCAGTGGCCGAAGATCGTACTGAACCGGTCGATAAATCCAGTGACGCACCGTTCTCGTGAAAGGGGAAGTCCCGGAACTGGTGTTTTCGCGGACCGTTTCTGTCTGCTGTTCTCGATAATCGACCCAATCACGGGGTGTGATCCAACAGTTGCCGCTCGCATCGCGCTGAACGGAGAATTGCGTGCCATTGATAGTTCGAATGCGCGTACGTGAGCGCGGCAGCGACGCCGGCGAAGGGTCCCAATTGCTCCATGCCGTCGCCGTGTCGCGCCAGTTCTCCGAGGGAATGCTTGTCGGGCAGCTCTCCGACGGCGCTCGATAGCGAGGGCGCGCATTGTTGGTGCCGCTAAGATAAGCTGACGTTGTTTGACTTACGGTACTGCTGGGCGGGCTTCCGGCATCTTGCCAAGTGTCAATGCCATCAGGCTCCCGCGAGTCATAGGTTCCAAAGTCCTGAACCCAATCCCTATTGAGCAACGTGCCCACGTTTACGGTTTGGGAATACGGCACGAAGCCGTAACGGATACGCGCCCCTTCAGGCTTTGCGGCCTCCAACGTATCAAAGAATGATGTGACGGCATTCGTAAGCGCATCGATCCGTCTGATGCTGTCGCCTGGATTGGGGTCATTCATCGATAGGGTCGTATCCAGGACCATCATGACGTCAGTGTTGGGCAAGTTTAGATCCGCCAAACACGTGACGGTCACTTCCTGTGTCTCAACGCCAAAGAAGTTCATCAGGGTCATCGGAACATCAGCAGCGGCCGTGCCTCGCACCGCGCCAGCGGCATTGGCCGAAAACGTCGCCGCCAGGTCACCCGTGGCATACCTTCCCTGGGGAAAGTTCGCGCTAAAGTAGTTCTCAGCGACCTGCCGCGATTCGCTTGTCCAGTTCAGGCCGCTCATTGAGCGCCGAGACGCCAAAGCGCCGGCATCGCAAGCCGATTGAAGCCGCGACTGCACGAGATACATGCGGCTAAGGTCTATGCCTCCGCCAACCAGCGCTATGATGGGAACCATGGCAGCTGCGGTCATCGCGAGCGTGTTGCCCGCGTCGTGGCGAACGACGGACCGAAATAATGCCAATCCGAGCGATCTCCGAGCCATAATCAAGCGCGCCCCTTGTAGATTAAGTATTCGCATGAGACTGGTAAATGAAAAATTCCGGTCATAGCGTTTGCCTCATGTACCGGGCGGTCGCTAATAAATGGTTAAAGTGACGACTCAAGCCATTGAAATCAAGGTATATTAGTCTGCCTCACCTGATGGGGTGAACGTCGGATCGCTTTTTGGGGCATTGACGGTGGGGCCGCTCCGCTTGCGCGGATGGGCAAGGAACCATCTGTTAAAACATATGATTACCAGATGACGCGTTGCGTCATCGGTAGATCACAAGCATTCTTGTCGCCATGGAAATTAGATGTGGCGTTATTCAAAGACGCCAATAGCCAAATCCTGATCTCGTCTTCGCCAATAAGCCGCACTCGGGGTCATCATACATCCGATCGCCACTGCAAGTATAAACAACGGCAGAATGTGTAGAGAAATCCAAGTGTAATCCGACCAATACATCGAGGGCAGCTGGATATAGAGCGACATCTTTACCGCTATCGAAGTCCCTATGAGGCCCACGGCGGCAAACAGCCGTTGAATCGCCGCGAGATACCAAAGGATAAGGCTCGACACGAAGCAGACAGACGCGGAGAAGACGATCCGTATCGAGGCCATTTCAGGGCCGGGATTTCGGACATATTCGACGAGCGCGGCGGCCTCCATGAAAAAGGCGCACCAGAACAGGATATCGAACATCAGCACGGTCACGGGTTTCTTCTGAACCATGATCCATCATCCCGTCAGATCACTGCATGACGGGGCGTGCAGGTCGCGGGCCGAAGCCGCCGACCCGCTTTCTATGTGCTGCGATCATCGCGTGGGTGTTGCCCGAGGCGTTGCGGACGCTGGACCGAATCAAAGCTAATCCGAGGGATTTCCGAACCATATGAAGTGCGACCTTCTTGTTTTAAATATTCATCTGAGTCTGTGAAATAAAATAGCCACATGCCGACTCTCCAATTCTTGTAGGGGGCGGTCGTAAAGAAACGGTGAATCGGTGCCAACAAGATACTGAAATCAGATCAAAAAGGGAGCATTGCGTCCATAGATGAACGCAGAATGGTCGGCTCGACCGTTGGAATTGGCCATGCGAGTCTGTTTGATTGGCCACGAAAAATTCTGATAATCATGGTGATTGTGCAACTCCGTCGCACAATGTCGAGGGATCAAGCGCGTTCTGACTAAACATAAAGTAGCATGCACATCTATTTTCGCATGTGTAGGATAAAAAATTGCTATCCTATTTACCAATACGCACCATCCGTGATCGTGATACATGCAGTCCCTTTGGCGATATTTGCATCGGAAAAATCCGTCACGCCAGCCAAGCCTCGCCCACGGTCGCCGCCCCCGCTGACAGATTGCCGAACAGGCGGGCGGCTACATCAGCGTCAATGGCGCAAAGGTGCGCGGCGGGGATGCTGGGGTTCGCTGTCTGACGCAGCCCGGCGGCACGTGCGGTCAGGCTTCACGGGCAAAAGAGCCGGGAGAGCGGGCGCTCTCCGCGCGCTGTGACCCACCACGTGCGACGACCACGCCCGATATCCCGCAGCCCTGCGCCGGTCATGGCACTTGGCTCGCCAGTCGGCGAAATCTCGATTTCAGGGATGACTGTTTGGTGCGGTCGAGAAGACTCGAACTTCCACGGGCTTTCGCCCACAACGACCTCAACGTTGCGCGTCTACCAATTCCGCCACGACCGCACTCGGGTTTGTCGGGGCAGCCAAAGTGCTAGCCCCGCGGTAGGAGCGCGCCCCTAGCAAGGGGTATGGCGCCGCGCAAGCTCTTTGACGATGGCTTGCGGTTGGCGCGTAATCAGGGGGTCAGTTGGGCGCCCAGCCAATGGCAGCCTTGGCGGCGCCGGGCGGGATGTTGGTGATCGCCTGGGTCACAGTGATGGTCTCCCCGGGGGCGAGGCGGCGTTTGGCCGGGGTGACCGGCCAGTCGCCGATGTTGCGATCACGCCGGTCGCTGAACACCACCAAGAGGTTGGGGACATCAAGGCTCTCCCGCCCATTATTGGTGATCGTCCCGCGAACCCCAAAAATCTCCTCACCGGTTTCGAGCATTTTCTTCTTCTGCTCAGCGGGCGGGAAATCGAGTTCGAGCCCCGGACGGCTGACACCGAAGGTCGGGCGGCTGATCGGCACCCATTCGGGCAGGCCGTAGTAATTCACCGCGACGATCGTGCCGAGCACCATCGCGGCAAACAGCATGGCCGCCAGCGTCCACATCCGCAGCGTGTTGCGCCGCCGGGTGAAGGGCGCACGGTACCCGAATTGCGAGCCGCCGTTCTCGTCGTCCTCCTCATCCCCGAAGGGCGAGTCAGACAGGTCGTCGGCCATCGCGGGCGGTTCGGGCGGTGCCGCTTCGACAGGCGTCGCGCCGCGCGTACCGAAGCCGCGCCGTGACGTGGGGGCGGTCTCGGAGGCGTCTTCGTCGGTTGCGGTCGACGTAGCTGGCGGCTCGGGAGAGCGCCAGTGGCTGACCGAAGGGCCGGCGGTTTCGGGTTCGGGCGCGGGCGCTGCCGCGAAGGGTGCCGGGGGTGGCGGAGCGACCGCCACAGGCGCGTCCACCGGTGGCGGGGCGGGCTCAGTAGCGGCAGGCTCGACCGTGGCTGGCGGAGGCGCTTCCGCCGGCGCTGCGCCCTCGGGCGATGGGGGCGGATCCTGGAACCAGCTATGCTTGCACTTGGCGCAGCGCACGGTCCGGCCCTCACTGCCGATGGCAGCATCGGGCACGGCGTAACGGGTGCCGCAGGCTGGGCAAGCGATGATCATGTCACAAATTGCATACTCGCCACACTCTTGCGCACAAGACCAACTGCGGCAGAGCCCCCTATTTACTCTCTGTTTTCCACATTACGGGGCGTAAATCAGCTGATCGATGGCCTGCATTGCGATCTCCGACTTCCCCCGTGCCTGCCCCCCTGATAGGTGCGCGACATGAATGATCGTCTCGCCGGACAAGTGAAATTCGACAATGTCGGCTTGCGCTACGGCACCGATCCCGAGGTGCTGAGCAATCTCAGCTTCACCCTTTACCCCGGAAGCTTCTACTTTCTCACCGGCGCGAGCGGGGCGGGGAAGACGTCGCTGCTGAAACTGCTCTACTTGGCGCAGCGGCCATCGCGCGGGGCGATCCGGATGTTCGGGCAGGATCTGATCACCATGCCGCGCGAACGTCTGCCGGAGCTGCGGCGGCGGCTCGGGGTCGTGTTCCAGAACTTCCGGCTGGTCCCCTATCTCACCGCCTTCGACAATGTCGCGCTGCCGCTGCGGCTGGCGGGGACGGACGAGAAGAAGGTGGTCAAGTCGGTCGGCGACATGCTCGACTGGGTCGGCCTGTCGCACCGCGCCCATGCCGTGCCGCCAACCCTGTCGGGCGGGGAGCAGCAGCGCGTTGCCATCGCCCGCGCGGTGATCGTCCGGCCCAAGATGCTGATTGCCGACGAGCCGACCGGTAACGTCGATCCGGACATGGCGCTGAAGCTGCTGCGCTTGTTCGAATCCCTCAACAACCGCGTCGGCACGACGGTGGTGGTGGCGACCCACGATGTCCACCTGCTCAAGAAAGTGCCGGATTCGCTGATCATGCGGCTGCACAAGGGCCAGCTGTCCGACCCCACCGGCGCGCTGCGCTATCCGCCCCGCGCGGTCTCCCCGGGCGGAGGCGAACCGGAGTGAGCACGCTCCCCCCGCTCCCCGCCGAGCCCGAGACCGAGGAGGTCAAACCCGCCCCCGTCCGCCCGCGCGGGCGCGCCGCAGCGCGGCTGCTGCCCCCGACGCGGCTGACCGGGCCGATCCCATGGGTCATCGCCATCCTGATAGCCTTGGTGGTGATCGCCGCGGCGGGCGGCCTCGCTTTGCGCAACCTTGCCGCCAATGCGCGGGCCGATCTGTCCAGCGCGGTCAGCGTGCAGGTGATCGAGCCCAATCCCGATCTGCGGGCTGAACGCGGCGCGGCGGCGGTGAAGGTGCTGACCCGGATGGAGGGCGTGCAATCCGTGCGGCTGGTGCCCGAGGCGGAGCTGGTCGCCTTGCTCGAACCCTGGCTCGGCGAGGGGGCCACCAGCAATGATGTGCCGATCCCGGCGCTGATCGATGTCGAGCTGACCGGCAGCGCCAGCCGCGCGGACATCACGCGGATCGAGGCTGCGCTGGCCGCCCAAGTGCCCGGTGCGCGGGTCGATGCCCAAGGCGATTTCCTGCGTCCGGTTTATGATGCGCTGTCCGCCATGCAATATCTCGCGCTCGGCCTGATCGGATTGGTCGCGCTGGCGACGGCGGCGGCGGTGTGGCTGGCGGCGCGCAATGCCTTTGCCGGCGCGCGCGACACGGTCGAGATCATGCACCTGCTCGGCGCCAGTGAGAAGCAGATGTCGGCGGTGTTCCTGCGCGATGTCCTGCGCGAAGCGGTGTTCGGCGCGCTGGCAGGGGCTGGCCTTGGCGTTGGCGCGGTGTGGCTGCTCGGCCAGCAATTCGCCGCGCTCGACAGCGGAATGGTCGGCAGCGGCGGGTTGGGACTGACGGATTGGCTGGTGATCGCGATGATCCCGCTGATCGGGGTGCTGCTCGCATTGGTAACAGCACGGATCACCATTGCGCTTGCCTTGCGCGACATGCTTTAGGCTCAGACCCATGATCCGGCGTGTAGTCTCCTTGATGTTTCTGGCGTGGGCGATCGGCTTCCTGTGGTTTGCCGTCGCCCTGCCCAAGCCCGTGGCCGAGGCCGTGACCACCGATGCGGTGATCGTCGTCACCGGCGGGCCGGGCCGGATCGCGCGCGGGCTTGAGGTGCTGGACAAGGGGCTGGCCGACAAAATGCTGGTCAGCGGCGTCGACCGCGAAGTGCGTCCGGTCGAATTTGCCGCCGAGTTCGGCGTCTCGCCAGCCGAGATGGCGTGCTGCGTCACATTGGGCTTTGCGGCGGTCGATACCCGCAGCAACGCCGCCGAAACCGCCAAGTGGGTCGCGCAGAAAGAGGTCCGCTCGCTGCGGTTGGTGACGACCGATTGGCATATGCGCCGTGCGGCGGGCGAGCTTGACCGGACACTGCCCGATCATGTCACCGTGATCCGCGATGCCGTGCCCTCACAGCCCGATCTCGGCACGCTGTTCCTCGAATATCACAAGCTGATCGCTAGCCGTGCGGCGGGTCTGGCTGACCTTTGACCTGGTTGCTGGCGGCCCTGCGTTCTGCTGTGTTCTACGTGCTGTTTTATGGAGTCAGCGCGGTGCTGGTCGTCGCTTCGGTGGTGGCCGTGGTCGCGCAGCGCCGCTGGCTCGGCCCGATTGTCGAGCGCTGGGGGTATTGGCACCTGTGGTGCGTGCGCAATCTGCTCGGCATCGAGGTGGTGATGGATGGCGCCTTGCCCGATGGCCCGGTGCTGATCGCGGTCAAGCATGAGAGCTTCTTCGAAGCGATCGACACCCCGCGCCTGTTCACGCTCCCTGCGGTGTTCGCCAAGCAGGAGCTTTTCGCGATTCCCGGCTGGGGCTATTCGGCGCGGACCTATGGGCTGATCCCGGTGGCGCGCGACAAGGGCGCCAAGACGCTGCGGGCAATGTTGGCGCTGGCCAAACAGCGCGTGGACGAGGGCCGCCCGCTGGTCATCTTCCCCGAAGGCACCCGCGTCGCCCACGGCACCCGCCCGCCGCTGCAAGCCGGGTTTGCGGGACTCTACAAGCTGCTGCGTCTGCCAGTGGTGCCGATCGCAGTGGATAGCGGCGCGGCCTATCATCATTTGGTGAAGCAGCCGGGGCGGATCACCTACAAGGTTGGCGAGACAATCCCGGCGGGCCTGCCCCGCGAAGAGGTCGAGGCGCGGGTGCATGATGCAATCAACGCGCTGAACGGGTAGGTTTGGGCTGTGTCGCGTCCGCCATCGGGCGATGATTGTTACGGCGTTGACGACAATGAAGGGTGGATTGCCGGCACGAGCGGCAACCCACTAACAAGTAGCGCAACTTGTTTTGAGGCATCTCTTTGGTAAGCTGGACGCCAATGATTCGCGGAGAAACAGGTGCTTAAGAAAACGAGAGTTGTGGTCGTGGCAGTATGCTCTGCGTTTCTACCGGCGTTTGCAGTTGCCGGTGAACCAGCAGCGAGCAGCGATATAGCGGTGATAAAAGCATCTGGTACCGTGAACGTCAGTCTCTCGACCGGCAGAGTGGAGGGGAATGTTTGCGTGACGGGCCGGCCTCCCGAAGCTGCCGGAGCTTTCGCACTCAACGCGGGTCTGAACGTCGCCAAGGTGACCGATGGTAACGGCAAGGCGGTGTCGTTCGAGGGCTGGTATGAGCCCGGCACCGACGGCGAGGCGCGCGTTTATACCGTGGCCGGTGCTCCTGACGTACTCTGCGTCGACTATGTCGGCGCGTTCCCGGTTTACCCGGCGCACGATGCACCTGACGATTTCAAAGGCGTGATGGCGTTTAACGGCGATAGCGCTCGGTTCGCTGAGCAATCTGCATGGCTCCCCCTCCCCTTCGATGACAAGGCAAGAGCCCGTGCTGGCAACATGACATATGATCTCAGTATTTCATGCGATGGCTGTCGATTTCTTTACGTCAACGGAAGTGCGATAGGAGTTGGCCAGCGAGGGCGCTTCTCCAGTGCCATCGCCCGTCCGCCTTTGTTCTTCGGCGGCACTGGGCCAATGACGCAAACGGCGAACGTTACCATCGTGAATGAAGCCGTGCCGTCGGCACAGACTGACGCCTTGTCGAATACCGTGGGGAAAGTGGCGGCATACTATCGGGACTACATGGGACGCCCGATCGCAGACCAACCGATCTTCCTCCGCATGGTGACCCTCAATCAAAATCAGCGAGACCGAGAAGGATCAGAGTGGGCTTTCGCTACTTGGCCGACGATCGCTATGAGCGGAAGCGTCGGAGGAATAGGCACGGAGCTGCTGACAAGCGGCGAGAAGCGAGACGGAAATCTTGCCTTTATCGCGCATGAGATGGCACATTATTATTTCGGAACCCTAGCCAGCCCTCACGGTCCTTACTTATGGTTCACGCTGGAATCGACAGCGGAATTTCTCTCGATCAAGGCTCTGCGCTCGCTAAGTGGCGACGCGGCGGCTCAGAGGCACATCGACCGCCTTGTTGAAAATGTGGCAGCGCAGAAAGAGCCATTCGTGGCGCTGGACAAGATAACCGACCAGTCGTCGATAGACGAGAACTACCGCTACAATTACGGTCCGCTTTTGCTGATTTCTCTTGAAAAGCAGATAGGTGAAACGAAGATGCGTTCTTTCATGCGCCACCTTCTTTCCGCTCAGAACGTGGAGACATGGTCCGACCTCCAGGCGGTGGCCGCGCGTGCTGGTATTGATGAGGCTACTTGGGAGCGCTGGCGTAGTACATGCGTCGCTGACGGAAAGCATGCGTGCTAGACTCTCGCTACGCGTCACCACTGAGGCTCGCCCCGTCGCTGACACGCACTTTGAGAACCCGATGACACCGAGTGCGAATAGCTAAAATCGTGACCTCTCGACCGATAATGTGGTGTCACAACCGGTTGGTTGTGACCCGCTACATGAGAACACCCTTTTCTGCGGCTCTGTCGGCGTCAAAACCGTGTACATCTAACGGCAGCTTCCGGGTTCGATCCTGCGCTAGGCGGCCCTTCCACCGGCCGCCTAGCGCAGCCAATTGCGGGGTCGCGACCGGGCTTTCCTACATGGTGCGGGGCGGCCAAGGTGCGGGGCATGACCTGCCGCAATCGCCTCTGTTGCCGCGCATCAGCCCTGCCAATGGGTCATCCCGATCAGGGGGCGGTTTTTCTGTTCTGGACAGTGTCTCATGTGTCTCCAACAGGCGCGCTGGGGCGCGGAGAGACTTGGCCCTACGCCCCGTGTTCGCGCCCGAAATCGGGCCGCTCGTCGTCCTGCCCTTGCTCGATCACCTGCCGCCGGATCGCGCGGGTGCGGGTGAAGAGGTCGAACAGTGCCTCTCCGTCGGCGGAGCGGATCGCGCGCTGCATCGCGGTGAGATCCTCGGTGAAGCGGCCCAGCATCTCCAGCACCGCGCCCTTGTTGGTCAGGAACACGTCGCGCCACATCACCGGGTCCGAGGCGGCGATGCGGGTGAAGTCGCGGAAGCCCCCGGCGGAGTACTTGATCACCTCGCTCTGGGTCACGTCCTCCAGATCGCTGGCCGTGCCGACGATCGTGTAGGCGATGAGGTGCGGGATGTGGCTGGTCACGGCGAGCACGAGGTCGTGGTGGGCAGCGTCCATCAGCTCGACCTTGGAGCCGAGCGCGGTCCAGAATGCGCTGAGCGCCTCCAGCTGCGCCGGATCGCAGCCTTCGGGCGGAGTGATGATGCACCACCGGCCGGCGAACAGCGTGGCGAACCCAGCGTCCGGTCCGCTCTGTTCGGTGCCCGCGACGGGGTGGGCGGGGATGATGCAGGCGCCGGGCAGCGCCTCGGCCAGCGCGGAGGCGACGGCTGCCTTGGACGAGCCGACATCGCTGATGATCGCATGCGGCGCGAGGCCGGGTGCGATGGCCCGCGCCGCATCGCCCATCGCGCCGACGGGGACGCACAGGATCACGAGGTCGGCGGCGGCGACAGCATCCTCGGCGCGCTCGCAAACGGTCTCCACCAGCCCGCGCTCCGCCGCGCGCTGGCGCACCGATGGGTCACGGTCCCAGCCGGTGGTGGCAATGGCCAGGCCGCGGGCCTTCACCGCCAGCCCGATCGAGCCGCCCAGCAAGCCAAGTCCGATGATGGCAACGCGGGTGATCGTCATGCCGCTTCCCCGCACAGGCTGCGCAAGGTGGCGATGACGCGGGTCATGTCGTCCGACTTGCCGATGGTGATCCGCACCGCATTGGGCAGGCCCTGGCCCGGGAGATGACGCACGGCGTAACCGGCCTCGGACAAAGCCTCGACTGCCTCAGCCGCGGTCACTTCGCCTTCGAAATGCACCAGCAGGAAGTTGGCTTCGCTGGGCGACGCGCTGAGACCGTGGTTGCCTAGCATCGCGATGGCGTCGGCCAGCCGTTGTCGCTCGGTTGCGTTGTGGTCGCGGCTGCGTGCGACGAAATCCTGATCGCCCAGCGCGGCCAGCGCCGCCTTCTGCCCGCTGACCGAGACGTTGAACGCGCCCCGCAGCCGGTTGACCAGATCGATCAGATGGGCTGCGCCGGTAACCCAGCCGACCCGCTCCGACGCCAAGCCATAGGCCTTGGAGAAGGTGCGGCTGACCAGCACGTTCTCATGCGCGGCGGCGAGTTCGAAGGCGGCGTGTTGCAGCGCCGGATCGACATACTCACCGTAAGCCTCGTCAACGATCAGCAGCACGTGCGGCGGCAGGCCGGCGTGGAGCCGCGCGACTTCGGACGGGGGCAGGAAGCTTCCGACCGGGTTGTTCGGGTTGTCGAGCAGCACGACCTTGGTGGCGGGTGTGACGGCGGCGAGCAGGTTATCGACGCTTGCGGCGTAGCTCTCGGGATCGGCAAACACCGGGGTCGCGCCGATCTTCTGCGCCAGCAACGGATAAAGCGAGAAGGAATAGCGCGAGGCGAGCACCTCGTCCCCTGGCCCCGCCAGCGCCTGCACCGCGCAATGCAGCAGCTCGCCCGAGCCTGTGCCGCACACGATCCGGTCGGGATCGAGGCCGTGTACCTCAGCAATTGCCTCGCGCAGCGCGCGCGCATCGGGATCGGGATAGTCGGCCGCCACATGCCCTTCAGCCAGCGCCGCCAGCGCCGCTGGGCTGGAGCCGAGCGGGTTCTCGTTGGCCGAAAGCTTGGTGAGCGGCTTCCCGCTCGCCGACTTCGACTTGCCCGGCACATAGGCGTGGATCTCGCTGATCCAGGGTTTGGGTTGGGGTCTTGCCATTGTCATCGTGATGCGCCGCTTGAAGAAAAGGCAGTGCTTCGACAAGCTCAGCACGAACGGATTTTGGAAAAAATACCCCTTACCGCGTGGCTCACGCTTGTCGAAGGGCTGTTTTTCCGCTTTCGCAGCAATTCTGTATGAACGCCGCCCCGACATCTCAGGCCTATGCCATCCCCCACGCTCTGCCGCTAGACAGCGGGCAGGTGCTTGAGGGCGCGCAGATTGCCTACGAGACCTACGGCACGCTCGCGCCCGATGCTGCGAACGCGGTGCTGGTGTGCCATGCGCTGACCGGCGACCAATATCTCGCCAGCCCGCACCCGATCACCGGCAAGCCGGGGTGGTGGGAACGGATGGTCGGCCCCGGCAAGCCGATCGACACGGATCGGCACTTCGTGATCTGCGCCAATGTCATCGGCAGCTGCATGGGATCGAGCGGCCCCGCTAGCCTCGCCCCCGATGGCGAGCCTTATGCGATGCGCTTCCCCGTCATCACCATCCGCGACATGGTGCGCGGGATCGTCGCCTTGCTTGACGGGCTGGGGATTGCAAAACTCCACGCTGTGGTCGGCGGGTCGATGGGCGGGATGCAGGCCTTGAGCCTTGCTGCCAACTGGCCGGAGCGCACCGCGCGGGTGCTTGTGATCGCGTCCACCGCGCGCCATTCGGCACAGAACATCGCGTTTCACGAGGTCGGGCGCCAAGCGATCATGGCCGATCCCGCTTGGGCCGAGGGCAATTACTACGCGAGCGACGCGAAGCCCGACAACGGTCTCGCCGTGGCGCGGATGGCGGCGCATATCACTTACCTTTCGGAAGCGGGCCTGACCGAGAAGTTCGGCCGCCGGTTGCAGGACCGCGAAGCCAAGGGCTTCGGCTTCGATGCCGAATTTCAGGTGGAAAGCTACCTGCGCTACCAAGGCAGCGGCTTCACCCGCCGGTTCGATGCCAACAGCTACCTCTATATCACCCGCGCGATGGACTACTTTGACATTGCCGAGGAGCACGGCGGCAGACTTGCCAATGCCTTTGCCGGGACGCAGGCACGGTTCTGCATTGTCAGCTTCGATACCGATTGGCTCTACCCCACCGCCGAAAGCCGCCACGTCGTCCACGCGCTGAACGCGGCAGGGGCAAAGGTCAGTTTCGTGGAACTGTCCGCGCCGCATGGGCATGACAGCTTCCTGCTCGAGCACGACCAGCTTGACCGGGTGGTGAAGGGGTTTGTCGAATGACGCGCCCCGTTTCTTCGTTGCGCCCCGATCTCGCCGCCATCGCCGCTCATGTCTCGCCGGGCAGCCGGGTGCTCGATATCGGCTGCGGAGACGGTGCGCTGATGGCCGAACTGGAAAGCGCCAGCGGCTGCGATGCGCGCGGGATGGAGCTTGACGGCGCGCTGGTCGAACGCTGCGTGTCGCGCGGCCTCAGCGTGGTGCAGGGTGACGCCAATCTCGATCTGGCCAACTATCCCGACAAGGCTTTCGATTACGCGATCCTCAGCCAGACGCTTCAGACTGCGACCCGGCCCGATCTGATCCTCGATGAGTTGCTGCGCGTCGGGCGGCGGGCGTTTGTCTCGTTCCCCAATTTCGCCCACTGGCGCACGCGCGCGGCGCTGATGTTCGGCGGGCGGATGCCGGTCACGCGCGCGCTGCCGGTGAGCTGGTACGAGACCGAGAACATCCACCACGTCACGGTCGAAGATTTCCGCGATCTGGCGCGGATGAAGGGCGCGACCATCGAGCGCGCGTGGTTCTTCGCCAATGAAAAACAAATCGGCGCGCCAGCAGCTAACTGGCGCGCCGAATTCGCGGTGTTTGAATTAAGTAGGTAGGATTTAGCCAGCGCGGTGCAGCATGCACAGCTTGTGGCCGTCCAGATCGAGCACGTAGCCGAGGTTCAGCGTCCCCATTGCGCCGGTGCGCGGGCCGGGCGCGTCTTCGATCGAGGTGCCACCCGCAGCCACCGCCGCATCGTGGAACGCCTGCACCTGCTCAAGGCTGTCGCAGGCAAAGCCAATGGTCGATCCGTTGGCGCAGGCGGCGGGTTCGTTGTTGATCGGCTGGCTGATCGCGAAGATCCCGCCATTGTGGAACCAGAAGGCGCGCTTGTGGCCGGTGGCTGCTTCGTTGATGTTGCCCGGACCGGCGCCAAGCGTGGCCAGCACGGCATCATAGAACGCCTTGGCACGGTCGAAATCATTGGTGCCGACCATAATGTGACTGAACATGGAAATCTGTCTCCTCTCGTAGAACAGGTTGCGGATTAGGACGGAATTCGCCCGCTCGCAATCGGCATTTCGGAGCGGATTTCGGTAGCGCCGCGTTCATGTTGCAGGGCATAGGATGCGCCATGCTTATTCCGCTTCTGGCCCCCATGCTTTTGGCAGCACTGGCGCTGCAATCCGCCCCTGCTCCGGTCGCCCCCGAACCCGCGCCGCTATCGCAGGAAAACCGGGCCTTGCTGCGCTGTGCGGCGGCCTTTGCGCTGGTGGCGCAAGGTCAAGTGGCGGGCGATCCGGAGGCCAAGGCGTGGCCCGATCTGTCCGAGCGTGGGCGTGAGTTCTTTGTTCGGTCGATGGCGCAGCTGATGGACGAAACCGGGCGTGACCGGACGGGCATAGCAGCGCTCGTCAATGCCGAGGCACAGGCGCTGACCACCAGCGGCGAGCTGCACAAGGTCATGCCGTCGTGCCTGTTGATGCTGGAAGCCGCGCAGCTCTGAGTACTCCCCCGTTACTGGTGCCGCGCGCTGGATTTGCCCAGCAAAATGCGGCAGAGCTTGGGGCCTTATGTGGCTCCTCTATCAATTTCCGTTGTGCCCCTTCAGCCGCAAGATTCGGCTGCTGCTGAGCGAAAAGAACGTGCCCTTCGATCTGGCGCGCGAGGATCCGTGGGCGGCGTCGGACATGTTCTTCAACCTCAACCCGGCCGGGCGCACGCCGGTGATCGTCAATGCCGAAAAGAACATCACCATCCCCGATAGCCGTGCGATTGCGGAGTATTTCGAGGAAACGGTCGACCGAAACCCGATGATCAACGGCACCGCGACCCAGCGCGCGGAAATCCGCCGGCTGGTCGCGCTGTTCGACGAGAATTTCTACGCCGATGTCACCGCCCCCTTGCTGTCTGAACGCATGAAGAAGCGCATCTTGCGCCAGCCGCCTGATAGCGGCGCGCTGCGCAATGCGATGAAGATGGCGCACGGGCATCTCGACTATCTCGACTGGCTGATCGACAACCGTCCATGGGTGGCAGGCTCCACCATGAGCCTCGCCGATCTCGCGGCGGCAGCGCAGATTTCGGTCGCGGATTACCTTGGCGGGATCGATTGGGCGGGGCACGAACAATCGCGGGGCTGGTATGCGGTGTTCAAGAGCCGCCCGAGCTTCCGCCCGCTGCTGACCGAGCGGATGGAGACGATCAAGCCGCCGCCGCATTATGCGCTGCTCGACGGGTAAGTTCCTCGCGGAGTTTTTGTTTTCCGCACGCCGTCCGGCGTGCGATATCCTCGCTCACGCGACCTGAAGGTCGCATCGCTGCGGGCGCGCGGTCGCGCTTGCGGACCGCCGTTGGCGATCCGATATCAGCGCAAAGTTGAGAGGTAGCTTTATGACCGACGATCCCCGCAGCCTGACCGATGCCGAATGGCGCGAAAAGCTCGACCCGATGCAGTACCATGTGTTGCGCGAGGCCGGGACGGAACGCGCCTTCACCGGCGAGTACGACAAATTCTACGACGAGGGTGAATATCACTGCGCCGCCTGCGGGACGCAGCTGTTCTACTCGACCGCCAAGTATAACAGCGGCTGCGGCTGGCCCGCCTTCACCAAACCCGCCGATGACGAGGTGATCGAGGAGCACCGCGACGTCAGCTACGGCATGGTCCGAACCGAAGTGCGCTGCGGCACATGCGGCGGGCATCTCGGCCATGTGTTCCCCGATGGCCCGCCCGAGCAAGGGGGCTTGCGGTACTGCATCAATTCGGCCGCGCTGATCTTCACTCCGGCTGAAGGCTGAGGCAATCCGCCGTTGATGGGGGAGAGCGCCGTAAACCCGGGTTCACCCCCGGTTACAACTTGCCTATGCATGGGCGCGCGTCCCACGTGTCAACGGTGGGGATCAGATTAGGCGCAAGCAATGTCGAAACGGGGTGAGAGGTTGCAGAACAAGGGCGGACGCGGGACGCGCCGGGCAGCGACGGAACGATCGGCTGCGCCCGACGGCAGCGGCGGCGCGCCGCGCACGCGCTGGAAGCTGTGGCTGAAGCGGCTGTTCCTGTGGGGCGTTGGGCTGACGGTGCTGGGCCTCATCTTCCTCGCCTTCGCTGTCGGCTTTGCTGCGCAATCCCTGCCGAGTTACAGCACCTTGCAGGCCACCCAGCCGGGCCAGACCATCGTCATCCGCGCGCGCGACGGGCGCGAACTGGTCGAGATCGGGCCGAGCTTTGGCGAATGGCTCAAGTATAACGACATCCCTGAAAACATGACCAACGCGATGGTCGCGGTGGAGGACAAGCGCTTCCGCTCGCACTTCGGGGTCGATCCGGTCCGCTTGACGGGCGCGCTGATCGAGGGCGTCACCGGCTCGCGCGCGCGGCTAGGCGGCACATCGACCATCACGCAGCAGCTGGCGCGCAACCTGTTCCTCAACAACAACCGCTCGCTTGACCGCAAGGCGCGCGAGGCGGTGCTGGCGATGGCGCTGGAATGGAAGTTCTCGAAGGAAGAGATCCTCGAGCTGTACCTCAACAAGGTCTATTTCGGTGGCGGCGCCTATGGGATCGATTCTGCGAGCCGCAAATTCTTCAGCCATCCCGCCAACGACCTCAGTGTCGAGGAAGCGGCGATCATTGCCGGGCTGGTGAAGGCGCCCAGCCAGTATTCGCCGACCGCCGACGTGCAGGCCGCGGTTGACCGGGCGCAGGTGGTGCTGGGGCTGATGCGCGAGCAGGGCTATATCACGGCAGATCAGGCGATGGTCGATGTCAGCGCGGTGCAGCTGAAGGAGCAGGCCGGGCAGAACTCGGTGCGCTATTTCACCGATTGGGTGCTGCCGCAGCTCGATATCATCCTGCCTGAGACCTACGAGCCGATTGAGGTGTGGACCACGCTCGACATCGGGATGCAGCGCGCTGCCACCGCTTCGATTGAGGCCAACACGCCCAAGGGCGCACAGGGCGCGCTGGTCAGCCTTGATCGGGACGGTGCGATCCTCGCGCTGGTGGGTGGCACGGATTACGTCGCGAGCAATTTCAACCGCGCCACCACCGCGATGCGCCAGCCGGGTTCGGCGTGGAAGCTGTTCGTTTATCTCGCCGCGCTGGAGGCAGGCTACAAGCCGGAAGACAAGGTCAACGACACCCCGGTAACGATTGACGGGTGGAGCCCGCGCAATTCCAACGGCCGCAATGTCGGCGAGACCGATCTGCGCACCGCCTTTGCCTATTCGATCAACACCGTCGCCGCGCAGCTGGGCAATGAAGTCGGCTTCGGCACGGTCGCGTCGATGGCGCGGCGGTTCGGGGTGAATTCCAAGGTCGATACCAACCCGTCCATGGTGCTTGGCGCGTCGGAGATGCGGGTGATCGAGATGACGCAGGCCTTCGCGGGGATCGCGGCCAAGGGCGTGGCGGTCGAACCCTATGGCATCACCAAGGTGACCGGCGCGAGCGGCGAGGTGCTCTATCGCCGCGAAGCATCGCCCGGATCGCCGGTTGTGCCCGATTACGTGGTCGCCGGGATCACCGATCTGCTGCAAGCCGCAGTGCAGACCGGCACGGGCCGCGCGGCGCAGATCGGACGGCCGGTGGCGGGCAAGACCGGCACCACCTCCTCAAACAAGGACGGCTGGTTCATCGGTTTTTCCAGCGGCATCACCACCGGCGTCTGGATGGGCCGCGATGATGCCAAGGCCGTGCCCGGCCTGCAAGGCGGTCGCGCTCCGGCGCAGGCCTTTGCCTCTTACATGCGCTACGCCGTCAAGAGCCGCCCGGTCGAGGAATTCGACGTCACGCTCGAACTGCCGGAATGGCAGCTGGAGCCGGACGCTGAAGCGATGTTCGGTGAGCCCGATGATTATTACTACATCGACGAGCAGGGCAACATGATCCAGCCGGGCCGCGATGAGTTCGGTCCCGAGGATGAGCGCGGGCCGGATGCACCGCCTGCCGCCAGTCAGGACTTCCTCGAGGAAGCCACTGGCGGGGCCTTGCCGCAGCAGAGCCAGCGCCCACAGCGCGAACCACGCAGGCCGCCGCCGCAACCCGCCATCAAGCCGGGCGAATGAGGCGCTGCCCATGAAAAAAGGCGCCGGGATCTGCTCCCGGCGCCTTTTTCGTATCGCGTTATGCCGTGCTGGTGCCGATCAGCGGATCCGCACCGCCACAAAGGCAGGCGGCGTGGTGCGACGCTGGATGCGCAGCAGCAGCGCTTCGCGCTTTTCGGTGGTTGCGGCGGTGATCTGTGCCAGCAATTGCTCGACCGTGGCGGTCGGCTGGTAATTGGCCGAGAGGATAATGTCCCCGCGCCGTAGACCCTTGCGCGCCGCATCCGAGCTGGGATCGACCGCAGCGATCACCACGCCCTTGGTATCGGCGGGCACGCCCAGCGAGCGGGCGATGGCCGCCGTCATCGGGGTCACCTGCATGCCGAGCTTCTGTTCGATCGTGCTGTCCGAGGTGCCCGGCTCCATCGGTTCTTCGGCATCCGGATCGAAGGTCTGAGCCTGCGCTTGCAGTTCCGCCTCGCTCGGCCGCTTCCCAAGCGTGACGTTGATGTTTGCCCGGCTGCCTTCGCGTAGCACTTCGACCGGGACAGTGGTGCCCGGCTGGAGGTTGGCGACGAGGAACGACACCGTTTGGTCGGCGGTTACATCCTTGCCATTCACCTTGGTCAGGATGTCGCCGGCCCGTAGCCCGGCTTTGGCAGCGGGGCTGTTTTCCTCGACCGTCTGCGCCAGTTCGCCGCGGCGCTTGGGCAGGCCGAGAGACAGGGCCAGATCCTCGTCGACGGGCTGGAGGCGGACGCCAAGATAGCCGCGCTGGATTTCCTGGCCATCGCGCAGCTTCTCGACGATCGGCGCGGCGATTTCGGCGGGGATCGCAAAGCCGATCCCGACACTGCCACCCGAAGGCGAGAAGATCGCGTTGTTGATGCCGATCACGTTGCCGCGCATGTCGAACAGTGGGCCGCCCGAATTGCCGCGGTTGATGCTCGCGTCAGTCTGGAGGTAGCGGTCATAGGCGCCGCCCTGGCCGGTGTTGCGGTACACCGCCGAGATGATCCCGCTGGTGACCGTGCCGCCCAAGCCGAAGGGGTTGCCGATCGCTACGACCCAGTCGCCGACCCGCGCCTCACTTGAGTCTCCGAAGCGGACGAACGGGAAGGTACGGTTGGCGCGGATCTTGAGCACCGCGAGGTCCGAGGCCGCATCCGCGCCGACCAGATCGGCTTCGTATTCGGTGCCATCGGGGAGGGTGATGGTGATCGATTCCAGCTTGGCGCGGGTATCGGGCGGCGAGATTACGTGATTGTTGGTGACGACATAGCCATCTGCCGAGATGATGAAGCCTGAGCCCAGCGACTGGGCCTCGCGGGTTTGCGGCTGGCCGCCGCCTTCTCCACCGCCGCCGCGCCGGTTGAACAGCTCGGCAAAGGGCGTTCCGGCGAAGGGATTGTTGGCGACCTCAACCCGCTGGCGCGTGGCGATGTTGACCACCGCGGGCTGCAACTGCGCCGTCAGATCGGCGAAGCTGGCCGGAGCGCCGGCGACCGGCACAACGCGGTCCATCACAGCACCATCGTTCTGCGCCACCTGTGCGCCCAAAGGCGAGCCGGTGATCAGCGAAATGGAAGCGCCGCCCACCAGCAACGCGCTCGTCAGTCCGTATACATAGCGCACTTTGTTCACGTCCTCATGGTCCTTATTATTGGCAGGAATGCGCGGGGGTACCGCAGCGTTCCTCAAAGCCGTTGACGGGGCCGACCGTGAAGGCCGACTTCGCGCCCCAAATGCGCCTTTGTGGGCTGAACGCTGATTGAACATCAGCGGCGTTCAGCGCCGCTTGTTGGCGCTTGGTCGATTGCTCAGCGGTCACCCTTGAACTGGCGGAAGTATTCGCTGTCCTCCGACAGCACCATCGTGCTCTGCCCCTCACCTTGCAGGAAGGTTTTGCGGTAGCTCTGCATGGCGCGGTAGAAATCGTAGAACTTCGGGTCTTTTCCATAGGCATCGGCATAGATGCGCGCCGCTTCAGCCGAAGCCTCGGCCTGGATGATCTGCGCATCGCGCTGACCGGCGGCACGGATCGTGGTCGCCTCTTCCTCGCGATCGGTCTGCATCCGGGTGAAGGCAGCATCCAGCGGGCGACCTTCGGGAAGGTCAGCCGCCTTGATCCGCACGTCGAGCACCTGCGCTCCGTAATTGCGCGCCTGCTTGTCGAGCGTGGCGGTGATGTTGGTCATCGCCGTCCCGCGTTCGGCATTGATCAGCGCCGAAAACGGCCGACGCCCCAGTTCCTGCCGCAGCACCGAGGTCAGGATCGGCAGCAATTGGGATTCGAGCTGGGCTTCAGAGCCAGCGCTTTTGACCAGCTTGACCGGATCGATGATGCGGTAGCGCGCATAGGCATCGACTTGCAGTCGCTGCTGATCATTGGAGAGCACCTGGGTGCGCTCCATGTCGAGATCGAGCACCCGGCGGTCAATCATCCGGACTTCTTCGATGAACGGAATGCGCAGCTGCAACCCCGCCCCGGTCTGGCCATAGGGCACATCGGGGCGGAACTGGTTGAACGTCCGTACCGGCTTACCGGCCTGCACCACGACGCCCTGATGGGTTTCGGGCACGATCACCACGCTGGAGAGCAGGGCGACGGCCACCACAATCGCGCCAATGACGAAGGGCTTGTAGGTCTGAAACAGGTTGGTCATGTCCTTACTCCCCCTGCGGCGGCGGAGGCGTCTGCGCACGGCGCTTCAGCTCGGGCAGCGGCAGGTACGGCGTCACATTGCCGCCTTCGACGATGGTCTTGTCGGTCTTGGACAGGATCTGCTCCATGGTCTCGTAATAGAGGCGGCGGCGCGTCACTTCGGGCGCGAGCTTGTATTCCTCGTAGATGTCGTTGAATTCGCTGGCGTCACCCTGCGCACGGGCGAGGGTTTGCTGCGCCACCGCGCGCGACCGGTTGATCGCGGCGTCGGCATCCTGCTGCGCGGACGAGACGTCCTTGAACGCTTCCTCGACCCGGCTCGGCGGATCGACCTTGTTGATTTCGATGCCCTGCACCTTGATGCCCGAGCGGTACGCATCGAGCCGTGCCTGCATGGCGGCGCTCACGTCCTGTTCGATCTCGGCGCGGCCGGCACCGGTCAGCACACTATCGAGATCTTGCCGCGCGACCGCGGCGCGCATCGCGGCCTCGCCGATTTCCAGCAAGGCGTTGCGCGGATCGTTGAGCTGATACTTGTACAGCGCCAGATCGGAGATGTTCCAGCGGATCAGATAGCTCAGATCGACAAGGTTCTGGTCGCCGGTCAGGATCAGCTTTTCGGTCTTGGTGCCGGGCACTTCCTCAAGCCGGACCTGCGTCACGTTTTCCTTTTCGACCATGTGGATCGGCCAGGGCGCGGTGAAGCCGGTGGTTTCGAGCGTGTGCGAATACTTGCCGCCCAGCCAAGTGACGACGGCCTGTTCGCCGGGCTGAATGAAGTGGAAACTGGTAACCCCGGCCCACACCACCGCAATCCCGCCGATGATGACAGGGGCCCAGCTCTTGCCATTGGGACGCTCGGGTAGTCGGAAGGTCGGGCCGCCGCCGCCACCACCGCCGCCGGCGCGGCGCGGGCCTTCGGGGCCGCGGCTCTTGAAGATGTCCTCAATGCTGGCCGAACGCCGCTTGCCGGGTTCACCGCCGCCGGGCAGCCACGGGTTGCGCGGGCCGCCGCCGCTCCCTGCATCGCCATCGCCCGCAGGCCCATCCCCGCTGGGTTCGTCGCCGCTTCCGCCGCCGCCCCAAGGGTTGTTTTTGCCAGCCATGGCGAAGCCTTTTAGGCCAGCGCCAAGTCGTTCTCTCCAGCCGTCTAATCTTTGCATAAGGTGTTTATAGGCACGCGTTCTGGCGAAAAACAGGGGTTCGCTGCGTGAATTTGGTGGTAGAGGCGTGCCGAAATGGACAAGTCACCCCAAGAACCCCGCCAGCCCGCTGCCGAAGAGGCGCTGATCCGCGCCGCCTTGACCCCGGAAATCAACCATCGGCTGCGCTCCGCCCGGATCGTAGCACGCCGTGCGGTGATCGTGGCCGAGGCCGGTGACCTGTCCGATTCCGCCCGCGCGGAGCTGGAAGTGACCATCACTGGCGCGCTCAATCCGCTCGCGGAAATCGACGAAGTGCGCATCGCGCTGACTGGTGAGCGGCGGCGGCGGCGGTTGATTGCCGTGGGGAGCGGCAAGGGCGGGGTCGGCAAATCGACGTTGACCACCAATCTCGCGGTGGCGCTCGCCCGGATGGGCCGCAAGGTCGGCGTGATCGACGGCGACATCTACGGTCCCTCCCAGCCCAAACTGTTGAAGACCGAAGGCATCAAGCCCGGCGCGACCGCCGATGGCTCACAACTGGTGGCGATCGACAGCCCCTATAACGTCAAGGTGCTGTCGATGGGGCACATCGTTGCGCCGGGCAAGGCGCTGGCATGGCGCGGGCCGATGACCGGCAAGGCGCTCACCCAACTGGTCGATGCCGATTGGGGCGATACTGATCTGCTGCTGATCGACTTGCCGCCCGGCACCGGCGATGTGCAGCTTTCGATGCTGTCGGCCCACCGCCCGGATGGCGCGGTGCTGGTGTCCACCCCGCAGGATCTCGCGCTGACCGACGCGGCGCGCGCGGGCCAGCTGTTCGAGCAGGGCGACGTGCCGATCATCGGGCTGGTGGAGAACATGGCAGGCTATTGCTGCCCCGAATGCGGCCATATCAGCGACCCGTTCGGTTCGGGCGGGGTCGAGAAATTCGCCACCGCACTCGAAATCCCGTTCCTGGGCCGCGTGCCGCTGACGCTCGCCACCCGGATCGCAGGCGACCAAGGCAATCCTCCCGCCGCTGGCGATGACGAAACCGCCGCGCCGTTCCGCGCCATTGCGGAAAAGCTGGCGCGCTGGCTCGATACCGGGACGGTCTGACGGATGGGGCTGACGCGGCGCGGATTGCTGGCAGGGGCAGCGGCGGGCGGCGGTCTGATTGTCGCCTGGTGGCTGATGCCGCGCAACTACGCGACCCCGTTGGTTCCGGCGCGCGGCGAGCACGTGTTTGGCGCATGGCTCAAGATTGCCAATGACGGCGTGGTGACGGTCGCCGTCCCCCAGCTCGAGATGGGGCAGGGCATCACCACGCTGCTGCCGCAGATCGTCGCCTATGAACTGGGCGCGGACTGGCGGCAGATCGCGGTCGAACCTGCGCCGGTTTCGGGCGCCTATGCCAATATTCCGCTGGCGACCAAGTGGATGGCGCTGTGGGACCCCTTCGGCGCCGGGCTGTCGGGCAGCACCGATGCGCTGATCGCGGCCCGCTTTGCCGGGTCGCAGCGCTTTAATGCCACCGCCGATGGCACCTCGCTGGCCGCCTATGAACAGCCCTGCCGCGAAGCCGCTGCCGCCGCGCGCGCGATGCTGGCGCAGGAGGCCGCGTCGCGTTGGGGCGTGGCTTGGGAGGAATGCGAAGTCGAAGGCGGCTTCGTGACGCACGCCGACAAGCGCGCCAGCTTTGGCGAGTTGGCGGAAGCGGCGGCGGACTACTCTCCGCCCGATCTCCCGCCGCTGCGTCCTGAACCTCCGCGCGAAAAGCCGCTGCCTGCCGATGTCGACGGCGCACCCGCCTTCCCGCGCATCGATCTGCCCTCCAAGGTTGATGGTTCCTACCGTTTTGCCGGAGACGTGCGCCTGCCGGGGATGGTGTTCGCCTCGATCCGCCACGGGCCGGTCGATGGGTCGGAACTCACCGGGTTCAACCCCAAGGGAGCCGCCGGGATCAAGGGGCTGGCCGGGATCGTCGAAAGCAAGCGCTGGCTCGCGGTCGCGGCGGACACGTGGTGGAGCGCCGATCAGGCACTCGCCGCGATGAAGCCCAAATTCGCCAACCCCACCCCGGTCAACAGCAACGAGATCGCCGCGCGGCTCGATGCAGCGCTGACCGGCGGCGAGGCCTATACCATTGCCGAGACCGGCTATGGCGGCGAGGCGCTCCAGCGGGTCGACATCGGGCGCCGTTATGAGATTGAGCCCGCCTATGCCGCTCCGGTCGAAACCGCGACCGCTGCGGCGCGCTTTGCCGATGGGCGGCTCGATCTGTGGATTGCGAGTCAGGCGCCCGAACAGGCGCGCATTGCCGCCGCCCGCGCGATCGGCATTTCGACTGAGGACGTGGCGCTTTATCCCATGCCCGCTGGCGGCAGCTTCGATGCGCGGCTGGAACATGATCACGCCATCGAGATCGCGCTGATCGCGAAGGAACTCGGCCGTCCGGTGCAGCTGACCTGGCCGCGTCGTGACGAGCTGATCCGGGCCCGTCCGCGTGCGCCCGCCTGGCTGCTGCTCGGCGCGCAGCTGGCCAAGGGCGGGGCCAGCGGGGAAGGCGGCGCGATTGACGCGATGCGCCTCCGCATCGCCACGCCGCCCGCTGCTCTCGAATTCGGCAAGCGGCTGTTCGGCAATCTCACCAGCATGGCCGCGATCCGCGAAACCAGTGGTGAGCCTGATCCGCTCGCCTGCGAAGGCGCGGTGCCGCCCTATCAGCTTCCGGCGCTGCTGGTGGAGCATGTCCCGGTCGAGATCGGGCTGCCGGTCGGCCGGGTGCGCGGCAATGCCTATGGGCCGACGGTGTTCGCCATCGAAAGCTTCATCGACGAGATCGCCGCCAAGGCCGGGCGTGAGCCGCTGTCGTTCCGCATGTCGATGCTGGGGAGCGATGTCCGGCTGGCCGCGTGCCTCCAGCGTGCAGCGCAGCTGGCGGGATGGGATGGCGGCGCGGACCAGAGCGGGCAGGGCCTCGCCTGCGCCCGGATTGGCGAAGGGCCGGAAGCCGGTCGCATCGCCTGCGTCGCCACCGCGCGTCAGGGCGAAGGCGGCGTGCGGGTGATCCGCCTCTCGGTCGCGGCCGACATTGGCCGAATCGTCAATCACGACATTGCCAAGCAGCAGATCGAAGGCGGGTTGGTGTTCGGCATGGGGATTGCGCTCGGCAATGCGCTGCGGCTGCGCGGCGGGCTGCCAGAAGGCGGTGATGATTCCGCGCTCGGCCTGCCGGTGCTTGCCGATTGTCCGGAAATGCGGATCGAGTTTATCGCCAGCGAAGCCCCGCCCGCCGATCCCGGAGAGCTGGGAACGGTGGTCGCCCCGCCTGCGATTGCCAATGCGCTGTTTTCGGCTACAGGGTTGCGCCTGAGACGCCTGCCCCTACTTTCGGACGGCATATGACCCGCACAATTTTGCCACACCGCGTCCGGGCGATGGACTTTGCCCGGAAACGAAACGCCTGCCGACCGTTAGGCGGGCTATGACCTGGCAGACCCAGCGCCTTCCGGGCGACCATCCTCCCGCCAAGAGCGGCCAGATCGGCGTTTTGCTGATCAACCTCGGCACGCCTGACGGGCCTGATCCGGAGTCGGTCAAAAAGTACCTCAAGCAGTTCCTGTCCGATACGCGGGTGGTGGAGATTCCGCCGATCGCGTGGCAGCTGATCCTGCGCGGGATCATCTTGAACACGCGCCCGCAGAAGAGCGCGAAGGCCTATGCCAAGATCTGGACGGATCGCGGCTCGCCGCTGGCCGACATCACCTCGCGGCAGGCCGAAGCGATGGTCGGGCGGTTTGGTGACAAGGTCGTGGTCGACTGGGCGATGCGTTACGGCAATCCCTCGATTGAGAGCCGCATGACCGCCCTGATGGCTGACGGCTGCGACCGCATCCTGATCGCGCCGATGTATCCGCAATATTGCGCCGCGACGACCGCCACCGTGTTCGACGAGGTCGCCCGCGTGCTGAAGAAGATGCGCTGGCAGCCCGCGCTGCGCTTCGTGCCGCCCTATCATGACGAGCCGACGTTCCTCGCCGCGCTGGCCGGTGACCTGACCCGGCAGGTGCGCGCCCTGACCTTCAAGCCTGAAGTGATGCTGCTCAGTTTCCACGGGATGCCGCAGCAGACGCTGGAAAAGGGCGATCCCTATTACTGCCACTGCTCCAAGACCGCGCGCTTGCTGCGCGAGGAGCTTGCGACGCGGCCCGAATTCGAAGGGGTCCGGTTTGAAACCACCTTCCAGTCGCGCTTCGGCCCGGCGGCGTGGCTTGAGCCGTCCACTGATGCGACGCTGATGGCCGAGGGCGACAAGGGCACCAAGCGGCTGGTGGTTGCGGCTCCCGGCTTTGCGGCGGATTGTGTCGAGACGCTTGAGGAACTCGCGCTGGAAGGGCGCGATGAATTCATCGAGCATGGCGGCGAGGACTATGCCGTGCTCGATTGCCTCAACACCTCGGATGATGGGTTGAAGATGATCGAGGCCATGCTGAACCGCGAGCTTTCCGGCTGGATTTGACCGCGCAGAGTATTTACATCAGAGTCAGTTGCGAATCCGAACCTTCACCGGAGCATCAAGACCCTCATGGCTACCCTTGCCGAAGCCCCGCAGTCCCCTGACACCGCGCCCGCAAATGCGCCCCGCCACTGGAGCGAGCTGCGCCTGACCGAGGCTGACCTCGCGCATATCCCCGGTGAGGCGGGCTGGCCGGTGGTCGGCAATACCTTCACGATGCTCGCCAACCCGCACGCCTTTGCCGAGCGGATGATCAAGACCCACGGCAAGGTCTATCGCAACCGGGCTTTCGGCGGCTGGCAGATCGCGCTGATCGGGGCCGAGGCGAACGAGCTGCTGCTGTTCAACAAGGACAAGATTTTCTCCAGCGAGCAGGGCTGGGGGCCGGTGCTTGACCAGCTGTTCCCGCGCGGGCTGATGCTGATGGATTTCGACCATCACCGGATCGACCGCCGCGCGCTCTCGATCGCGTTCAAGCCGGAACCGATGCGGCATTATTCGGGCGCGCTGAACCGCGGGATTGCCCGCGAAGTCGCCAGCTGGGCCGGGCCGAAAGAGTTCTATCCGGCGATCAAGAAGCTCACCCTCGATCTGGCCGCCGACAGCTTTATCGGCCTGCCGTGGGGGCCGGAAGCCGACAAGATCAACGAGGCTTTCGTGGACATGGTGCAGGCCTCGGTCGCGCCGGTGCGCAAGCCGCTGCCCTTCACCAAGATGAAGAAGGGCGTCGATGGCCGCGCGTTCCTTGTCGACTATTTCACCAAGGAAACCCTGCGGCGGCGCAAGGAAGGCGGCGGGCAGGATATGTTCAGCCAGTTCGCCACCGCCACCCGCGAAGATGGCTCGCTCCTGCCGGTCGACGAGGTGGTCGATCACATGAACTTCCTGATGATGGCCGCGCATGACACCATCACCTCGTCAGCCACCTCGCTGATCTATCATCTCGCCACCAATCCGGTGTGGCAGGAGAAGCTGCGCGAGGAGATCATGGCAGTGACCGGCGGCCCGGATGGCGACGGCAACCCGCGCCCGCTGGATTACGATGATCTGGCGAAGCTCGACCTGACCGAAATGGCGTTCAAGGAATCGCTGCGGATGATCCCGCCGGTCCCCTCCATGCCGCGCCGGGCTTTGCGCGAATTCGAATATGGCGGCTACCGCATTCCGGCGGGGGCGATGGTGGGGATCAACATCTACTGGACCCACCATTCCGAGGAATATTGGGAAAACCCCTTCGCCTTCGATCCGCTGCGCTTCACGCCGGAGCAGGTGAAAGCGCGCCACAAATACGCCTGGGTGCCGTTCGGCGGCGGGGCGCATATGTGTCTCGGGCTGCACTTTGCCTATATGCAGGTGAAGATCCTGCTCGCCCAACTGCTTCAGCGCTACCGGATCGAAGCGGCGGCGGGTTACAATCCCGAATGGCAGGACTGGCCGATCCCGCAACCCAAGGACGGGCTGAAGGTCACCTTCACGCCGCTCTAGCGGGATTTCCTACGCGGTGCAGATGCGATAGCGAGAGGCGTTCTTTCCTATCGTCAGCCCTCTCACCCCCTGGCGGGACCTCCCCCCCCCGCAACAGGCAAAGTGTCAACTTCGATTTTTCGGCGTAATCTTCTGAATTACCATCAGAAATTCGTCGAAATGCCGGTTGACACCCTGTCAACTTTGTCAACTTCGTCTTAGAAATCCCAGGCGATCCCGTCCTTCTCCCAATCGCCGTAGCGGGTGGGGGAAAGATCGCGCGGTTCGTCCTTGAGCGGATCGGTCACCTTCGGCGCAGGCACCGGGTCGTTGGTCCAATGAGCGGGCTTCTTGAAGGCCTTGGCGGCTTCGGACTTCTGTTTGGTCATGTGAAGCAAATGCCCATGCTGGCACTTTGTTTCAAGGAAGGTTAGGGGCGGCGCTCTGGCCGGCATCGCCGGGGAGCGAAAAACCGGTTCCCACTTTTTCGCGCGATGCTCTAGAGGCCTCTCATGTCAGCCACCCCCGGACTTCCCGTGCGCCGCGCCGCGCTTCGCCTGCTTGATGCCGTGTTCCGGCGGGGCGAGACGCTTGAACAGGCCGAAGGCGGCGCGCTTGGCGATATCCGCAAGGCGCCGGATCGTGCGCTGGCCAAGGCGATTGCGGGGGAGACTCTGCGCTGGCTGACCGATCTCGACGCTCTGATCGACAGCGCGACCAAGCAGAACCTGCCCGATGATGCCAAGGCGCGGATGGTGCTGCGGATCATGCTGGCGCAGGCGTTGCGGCTCGACACGCCGCCCCACGCGGTGATCGCGACCGGCTTGCCGCTGCTGGCGGGCGGTCCGCGCAGGCTCGCTCACGGCGTGTTCTCGGCGCTGGTAAAGCCGGGCATTGGCGTGCTGCCCGAAGTCCCGACCTTGCCCGAAGCGGTGGTGCTACGGTGGGGCGCGGACAAAGCCGCCGCCATTGCCCTTGGCCTCGCCTTCCCGCCCGAACTCGATCTGGCGTTGAAAGACGCCGCCGAGACCGAGACCCGCGCCGTGGCGATGGGCGGCGTGACGCTCGTCCCCGGCCATGTCCGCCTGCCGCGCGGTGCGGCGGTGGAAAGCCTCGCCGATTACAAGGCAGGCGACTGGTGGGTGCAGGATCTGGCCGCGTCCATCCCTGCGCGCCTGTTAGGGCCGGGGGAGGGCCGTAACGCGCTCGACCTCTGCGCCGCGCCGGGCGGCAAGACCATGCAATTGGCGTCTGCCGGATGGAAGGTCACCGCGCTCGACAGTTCCAAGCGGCGGCTTGATTTGCTCAAGGACAACCTGAAGCGCACCGGCCTCAAAGCCTCGCCCGTGCGGGCCGACGCGCTGGAGTGGGAGCCAAAACACCGCTTCGACGCGATCCTGATCGACGCGCCCTGCACCGCGACCGGCACCTGCCGCCGCCATCCTGACGTGCTCCACCGGATCGGGGCGCGGCAGATCCCCGAAATGGTCGAATTGCAACGCGCACTCGCTGCCAAAGCTGCCGAATGGCTGAACCCCGGCGGCGTGATGGTTTATGCGGTGTGCTCGCTGGAGGCCGAGGAGGGCGAGGAACAGGCGGCGTGGATCGACGCCGAATTGGGCCTTGAGCCGATCGCGATCACGCCGGAGGAACTCCCGGCAGGCCTCACCCCCACCGCCGAGGGCTGGCTGCGCACCCATCCGGGAATGCTGCACGACGAAGGCGGGCTAGACGGATTTTTTGTAGGGCGGTGGGTGAAGCCCTAGTCCCCGTCCCGGGCTTGACCCGGGACCCCGCTTTTCTCGTCGAACCCAAAGGCAGCTGGGTCCCGGGTCAGGCCCGGGACGGGGGCCAACTTACTTCACATACTTCTGAAAACTTTTACGCAATTTCATCAGCTTGGGCGGGATCACCGCGAGGCAGTAGGGATTGCGCTGGCCTTCGCCGTCCCAATATTCCTGATGGTAGTCTTCGGCCGGATACCACTCCGCGGTCTGCTCGCCGCCCGACAGGCCTTCGATGGTGGTGACCGCCAGCTTGCCATTGTCCGCATTCCAGCGCGCAATCGCCGCTTCGGCTTCGGCACCCTGCGCGTCCGACAGCGGGAAGATCGCCGAACGGTACTGGGTCCCGATATCGCCGCCCTGCCGGTTCAGCTGCGTCGGATCATGGGTGCCGAGGAACACGTCGTAAATCTGCGGCAGGCCGATCACGTCGGTATCAAAGGTCACGCGGATGCCCTCCGCATGGCCGGTCGTGCCGGTGCAGACTTCCTTGTAGGTCGGGTTGGGCTTCGTCCCGCCGATATAGCCGCTTTCAACCAGCGTGACGCCCACCACATCGCGGAACACCGCCTCGGTGCACCAGAAGCAGCCGCCTGCAATGATTGCCGTGTCCAAGTTGCTCATCGAAATCTCCATTGGTATTGGCCACAAATAGGCTAGCACGTGGCAATTGCCATGCGTTGGCGAGCGAAATTTCCACCTCCGGAGAGAGACCCCATGAAGAAACTGATCCTTGTCGCCGCTGCGAGCGCGCTTGCCGTGGCGGCCCCGCTGCTGGCTCACCAGCACATGAACCACGCTGAGCACGGCGATGCCCACGTCCTCGACACTGCCGCCTTCAACAAAATGCATGGCGAGGCTGTGTCGGGCGCGCTCAATCACCCCTCGCGCGCCGAAGATAGGGCGCGCGACGTCCACCGCCATCCCGCCGAAGTGCTCGCGTTCTTCCATGTCGGTCCGCACATGAAGGTGGGTGAATATTCGCCCGGCGGCGGCTGGTACTCGCGCGTGCTCGGCCACTATCTGGGCGGTGAGGGGCAATTGGTCGGCCTTTATGCAAACCCGCTGACCGCCACCGCCGATCCGGCCCGCCAGCAGCGCATCCGTGACCAGGCGGCAGGCTTCGGCGCGGAAGTGGCGGGCTACACCGGGCTTCCGGCGGACAGGTTCAGCGGCCTGACGATGGACAAGGCTGCCGAGCAAAAAGGCACCTTTGACCGCATTCTGGTGATCCGTGCGATGCATGGCATCACCAATGGCGGGATCGCCGACACCGAGATCCGCGCGATGCGCGCGCTGTTGAAGGATGACGGGCTGCTCGGCATTGTCCAGCACCGCGCCAAGGCGGATGCGCCGTGGTCCTATGCCAATGGCACCAAGGGCTACATGAAGCAGCAGGACGTGATCGACTTTATGCGTCTCCAAGGCTTTGAATTGCTCGCCTCAAGCGAGGTCAACGCCAACCCCAAGGACACTGCCAATCACCCCGAAGGCGTGTGGGAAATGCCCCCGACGCTCGCGACCAAGCGCGAAGACCTGAAGGACAAGGGCGAAAGCGACCGGATGACGCTGCTCTTCAAGAAGTCCAAGTAATGCGGCGCCGTTGTTGACCGCGATTTCCGAGCCGTTCGGTGTTCCACCGAACTCGAAATCGCTATAAGGGCGGCGGCATGACCGCTATCACTGTCGCCGCCCTACAGCTTGCCCTCGGCTCTGATGACGAAGCCGCGAATATCGCCGCCGTCGCCGCGCTGGTAGAAGACGCCGCTGCACAAGGCGCGCAGCTGATCCTGCCGCCGGAGCTGTTCTCCGGCCCCTATTTCTGCCGTGAGGAGGACGAGGCGCTGTTTGCGCTCGCCCGCCCGACGCTCCTGCATCCCAGCGTGATCGCGATGCAGGCGCTCGCCGCCAAGCTGAAGGTGACGATCCCCACCAGCTTCTTCGAGCGGGACGGGCACCATTATTATAACACGCTGGCCATGATCGGCCCGGACGGGGCGGTGCAAGGCACCTATCGCAAAAGTCACATCCCCGATGGGCCGGGCTATGAGGAAAAGTACTATTTCCGCCCTGGCAATGATGGCTTCAAGGTGTGGGATGTGCCGGGCGAAGGCGGCGCGACGGTCAAGGTCGGCGTCGGCATCTGCTGGGACCAGTGGTATCCCGAATGCGCGCGCGTCATGGCGCTGATGGGCGCGGAATTGCTGCTGTATCCGACCGCAATTGGCTCGGAGCCCTATGATGCGGACCTCGACACCAGCCGGATGTGGCGGCGCGCGATGATCGGGCATTCGGTGTCGAACTGTATGCCGGTGGTCGCCGCCAACCGGATCGGGTCAGAGGGGCCGGATGCGGGTGCGCAGAACTTCTACGGCCACTCCTTCATCACCGATGAATGGGGCGATTACCTTGCCGAATATGGTGCGGGCGAAACCGGCGTGCTGATCGCGCGGCTTGATCTCGCCCGCGCCGCCAAGCACCGCGCGGGCATGGGCTTCTTCCGCGACCGCCGCCCGCAGCTTTACGGGCGGATTGCGCAGGACATTTGACGGGGTGTCCAGCACCTATCTGATCGCGCTGGGGAGCAACCGGCGGCACCATCTCTATGGCCGCCCGCAGGACGTGGTGCTGGCTGCGATGGAAGAATGCGCCGCGTTCGGCACCGTCACCGCCCGCGCGCCCGTGATCGCGACCGCGCCGATGGGCGCGGCGCAGCGGCGCTTTGCCAATGGCGCGCTGGTGTTTTCGAGCGAGCTTACCCCCACCGCGCTGCTCGCGGCGTTGAAGCACACCGAGCGCGCTTTCGGCCGGCGACCCGGCCAGCGTTGGGGCGACCGGGTGCTGGACCTCGACATCATTCTGTGGAGTGGCGGGGTGTGGCGCTCTGCGGACCTGAAAATCCCCCACCCGGCCTTCACGCAGCGGCGCTTCGTGCTGGACCCGGCTTGCACCATCGCCGCCGACTGGCGCGATCCGCTCAGCGGTTTAACCGTCGCCCAAGCCCAAGCCCGCTTGACCCGCCCGCGCCCCCTGCCTAGGTGAGCGCCCTTGTCGCCCATGGCGACGCGGCGAAGCCGTCAGCGTGGACCCGTAGCTCAGTTGGTAGAGCAACGGACTTTTAATCTGTAGGTCTCGGGTTCGAGCCCCGACGGGTCCACCATTTTTGTTTGCGCGCGCCCTCCGGCGCGCGATTTCCTCGCTCACACGAGCTGAAGCTCGCGTCGCTGCGGGCGCCCGGTCGGGCTTGCGGTCGCTTCGCGACCGTTCCGGCGCTTAGCGAAAAGTTGCTAGTCTTCGGCCTCAGCCTTCCTTCTTCCGGTCCAGCCAGCGTGCGGCCTGAACGCCGCCGGTGATCAGGAACGGGACCAGCACCAAGCTCAGGAACACTTTCGCCAGCACTTGGCCGATCATCAGGTCGGTGATGTCGAATTCGCCATAGAACGCGAGCGTGATGAAGATCACCGAATCGACCGCTTGCGACAGTGCCGAGGCAATCGCGCCGCGGACCATCAGGCCCAGCGTTGTCTCGGCCCCGCTCCCGCGCAGGCGGTCGAAGATCCAGATATTGAGCAACAGCGAGGTGATGTAAGACGCAGGGCCCGCCATCCACACCCGCCAGGTCGAACGGTGCACACGTTCAAACGCGGCAAGATCATCGGGGCGGAAGGCGATCATCTCGGACGAGGCGGGCAGGGCCAGCACCAGCCACATCAGCAGCGCCGACAGCCCGAGCGGGAAGAACCCCCACCACACGATCCGCTGCGCCATTGCGCGGCCATAAAGCTGCGAAAGCGTGCTCGAAATCACCACCAGCAGCAGGAACGGGAAGATCCCGCTCTCGACCGCGAGGTTCGTCGGCCACAATTGCACCTGCTTGAACGCCAGCACGCCGGCCAGCACCGTCATTCCGCCATACAGCAGCGTGAAGACGAACAGCCCCAGAGGCATATTGACAGTGGGCGAGGTCGCAGTTGCGGGTGCGGGATCGGTTTGGTCCATTGTCCGAGTGCTAGCCAGCACCGCGACAAAAGAAAAGCGGCGCGCACCTGCCTGTCACCCGTGCTTTGCGACCGGTTAGCCTCAGCCTCCAACGCTTCCCTGCTTGCAACGCCGCGCGCAAACTGCCACGCCAAGTCCCGCTGCGCGCAAGGGAGGCGTTCTTGCGGGCTTCAGGGGTCTAACGCTTCCGACATGAAGAAGGGCAATTTGCTGCCGTGAACGAGAGTATCACGTCCACCCTGCTGAGCCTTGCAGGCGTGCTCGCCATTCTTGGGATTGCCTTCGCATTGTCGACGGCGCGGCGCAGGATCAACCTGCGCGTGGTCGGTTCGGCCTTTGCGTTGCAGGCGGTTACCGCGCTGATCGTGCTGCGCACCGATACGGGCGTTGCAGTGATCGGCGGACTCTCGCAAGGCGTGATCGCGCTGCTCGATTTCTCCAAGGTCGGGATCACATCGGTGTTCGGCCCGATGGAGACCAACCCCTTTGCCAACACCTTCGTGATCGCCGCGCTGCCGGTGATCGTGTTCTTCGCCGCGATCGTCTCGATCCTCTATCACCTCGGTATCATGCAGCGGCTGGTGCGCTGGGTGGGCGGGGCGATCGGCTTTGTCACCGGCATCAGCAAGGTTGAAGCCTTGGGCGCGGCCGCCAACATATTCGTCGGCCAGTCCGAAAGCCCGCTGGTGGTGCGGCCCTATCTGGCGGCGCTTTCGCCGTCGGGCCTGTTCACGCTGATGAGCGTCGGGATGGCAGGTGTGGCCGGCACGATCCTCGCCGCCTATGCGAGCTTTATCGGTGAGGATGCCGTGCCGTTCCTGTTGGCGGCGGCGTTCATGTCGGCGCCGGGCGGGATTTTGATGGCCAAGATCATGATGCCGGACGATGCCACACTCGCCGCCGGGCGCGATACGAGCGTTGCGGCCCCAGCCGGGGCCAACTCGCTGACCGAGGCGACCCGCGTCGTCATGTATGACGAAAACGGGCAGCAGGTCGAACTCCCCCAGGCGCGGATCAGCGCGGTCGGCCCGGCCTCTTTGGTAGAAGGCGGCGCCAAGGCCGACGAAGTGAGCGCGGCGGAAACCTTTGAGGAAGGCCAGCGCCCCGCCAACATCATCGAAGCCGCTGCGCAAGGCACCCAGACCGGCGTGAAGCTGGCCGTGGCCGTGGGCGCGATGGTGATGGTGTTTGTCGCACTGGTGGCGTTGGCGAACGGAATGCTCGCCGGAATCGGCGGCGGGATCGTGAACCTTGCAAACGGCATCGGCGCGCCGATCAGCCCTGAAGTCGCCACCTGGCTGCAAGGCATCAGTTTCCAGCAATTGCTCGGCTATGTGTTCGCGCCGGTGATGTTCCTGATCGGCATTTCCGATTGGGATCAGGCGCAGATTGCGGGCGGATTGTTTGGCACCAAGATCGTGCTCAACGAATTCGTCGCCTTCATTGATCTCGGCAAGATGCAAGGCGCTGAACTGACCGAGCGCAGCCGCGCGATCATCACCTTTGCGCTGTGCGGCTTTGCCAATTTCTCGTCGATCGCGATCCAGATGGCGGTGACCGGCGGCCTCGCCCCCAACCAGCGTCCGGTGATTGCGCGGCTGGGGCTGCGGGCGCTTGCCGCGGGCAGCCTTGCCAACCTGATGAGCGCGGCGTTGGCGAGCCTGTTCCTGCCTTATTGAGCGCTGCGCGAAGGGCTTGGCAGGCGCGGTGCGCCGCGTGTAAAGGGCCGGTCATGATCAATATTGCTTCCGTCTCGCTGACCCAGCCGCTCGAAACCATCGCTGACGAGCTGGGGCGCAGCTTTGGCGAATATGGCTTTGCCGTGGTGCGCGACCACGGCATCCCCCAGACCTTGATCGCAGAGGCCGAGGCTGTCTCGAAGGCGTTCTTCGCGCTGCCCGATGCGGTCAAGCGCGCCTACAAGATCGAAGGCGGCGGCGGGGCGCGCGGCTACACCCCGTTTGGCACCGAAAAGGCCAAGGACGCCGAAGTGTTCGACCTCAAGGAATTCTGGCACGTCGGCCGTGATCTGCCCGAAGGCCACCCGCTGGCAGAGTTCATGGCCCCCAACGTGTGGCCGACCGAGGTCGAAGGCTTCCGCGAGACGATGAGCGCGCTGTTCGCCGCGTTCGAAGTGGCCGGTGGCCGCGTGCTGGAAGCGATCGCGCTCCACCTTGGCCGCCCGCGCAATTTCTTCGCGGCCAGCGTCGAAGATGGCAATTCGGTGATGCGGCTGCTGCACTATCCGCCGCTGGGTGAAGGTGCACCCGAAGGCGCGATCCGCGCGGCCGGGCATGAAGACATCAACACCATCACCCTCCTGCTCGGAGCGGAAGAAGCGGGGCTTGAGCTGCTGACCAAGGCGGGCGAATGGCACGCGGTCGATGTGCCGCCGGGCGCGCTGGTGATCAATGTTGGCGACATGTTGCAGCGCCAGACCAACGGGAAGCTGCGCTCGACCACGCACCGGGTGGTCAATCCGCGCGGCGAGGCTTCGCGGCGGGCGCGGTATTCGATGCCGTTCTTCCTGCATTTCCGGCCCGATTTCCTGATTGAGCCGCTGCCGGAATGCGTTGCTGGGGATGCCGCGAATCCCCCGCCGGAGCCGATCACGGCGCATGATTACCTCATGCAGCGCCTGCGTGAGATCAACCTCGCCTGATCCCGGCTTATGGGGCGATTTTTCGTCTCATTGATTGGCCTCAAGAAATTCCCTGCGGGCGTTGCTGCGATGCAACACTCGGCTATGGAACTCGCGCTAAACCTACACTTTTCTGGCGTTCGACGCGACTCGCTCTATGGAATCGCCGCGCCGGGGTGAGGCGTTTCATCAAACTGTCACAGAACAGTCGCTTTGCCGCAAGCGTTCAGGCCTAGGGCAGGCCGCATTACGTTTCGATCACCTCTTCATCTCCACCGTTAACAGGGGCTTTTACCCATGAAGCTTAAGTATCTCCTTGCGGCGAGCATCGTCAGCCTTGCTGCGACCACCACCATCGCCACTCCGGCGTTTGCGCAGGAAACCACCTCGTCCGTTCGCGGCGATGTTGTTGACCAGAACGGCAACCCGATTGTCGGCGCTACCGTGGTCGTGACTCACGTTCCCTCGGGCACCAAGTCGACCCAGACCACCGACGCTGCGGGCGGATTCAACGCTGCCGGTCTGCGTCTTGGCGGCCCGGTCACCGTCGAAGTGACCGCTGATGGCTTCGAAACCGCTTCGCAGGAAATCGGCTTCCTCAATGCCGGTCAGGCCCAGCGTATCAGTGTTGCGCTGGCCGAGATGGGCCAGACTATCGTGGTCACCGGCGCACGCACCCGTTCTTCGATCTCGCTGGGCACCGGTGCTGCCACCGTGCTGAGCGCGAACGACATTGCCGGCGTGGCCAACGTCAACCGCGACATCCGCAACCTTGCTGCGCGCGATCCGCTGGTGACGCTCGACGCCACCAATAACGGCGCGATCAGCATCGCCGGACAGAACAACCGCTTCAACCGCTTCACCGTTGACGGTGTGGCCTTCGGCGATCCCTTCGGTCTGGAATCGGGCGGCCTCGTTTCGACGCGCGGTCCCGTACCGCTTGATGCCATCGGCGAATTCTCGGTCGAAACCGCGCCGGTCGACATCCAGCAGGGCTTCTTCCAGGGCGGTGCGATCAACACCCAGCTCAAGTCGGGTGGCAACAATTTCACCTTCATGGGTGCGGCGTTCTACCAGAACGACGATCTGCGCGGCAGCCGCGCGGATAACCTGACCCGCCTCGGCGCCTTCGACTCGCAGGTCTATGTGGCGCAAGTCACCGGCCCGATCATCAAGGACAAGCTGTTCTTCGCGGTCACCTATGAACGCACCCGTGACACGGTCCCGGCCGACGTTGATCCCTCGCAGCTCGGCATCACCGATGCCGAAATCAGCTCGATCAGCGCCACGGCGCAAAGCGTCTACAACTACGACACGCTCGGCGTTGCCAGCGACATCGTGGAGAAGGACGACAAGCTGATCACCAAGCTCGACTGGAACGTCGCGGATGGTCACCGTCTGACCGCCACCTACATCTGGAACGATTCGGCGCTGCTCGCCGGTCAGACCGGCACGGGCCAGCTCTCAGCCATCGGTAACGGCAACCCGACCTACAACCTGCTGTCGAACAACTACACGCAGGGTGCGATCAACCACTTCGGGATCATTCAGTCGAACAACCAGTGGTCGGACGATTTCTCGACTCAGCTGCGCGTGTCCTATGCGGATTACGTGCGTCTCCAGCAGCCGATTGGCGGCACGACCTTCGGCCAGTTCCAGGTCTGCCTCGATCCGGTCAACCCGGCGACTGGCGTTGGTGCCGCGCCCGCAGTGTGCTCGGCCGGTCAGGAGCGCATCCAGTTCGGTCCGGACATCAGCCGTCAGGCGAACGAGCTCGACAGCCAGTCGCTGGCGGTTGAATTCGCTGCGACCTTGAAGGTGGAAAGCCACACCCTCAAGCTGATCGCCGAGCGTCGTCGTCAGGATGTGCGCAATCTGTTCGCCCAGCGCGTTTCGGGTGCATGGCTGTTCGACAGCGTCGCCGATTTCGAGGCACGTCGTGCCAACGAACTCGACTACGCTGTGGCGTTGCGGGGCGGCCTCGACACCGTCACTGCCGAATTCCAGAACAACAGCTGGACCTTCGGCCTGATGGACACGATCGACGTCACCGACAACCTGACGGTTGTGGCGGGCGTGCGTTACGACCTGTTCGATTCGCCGGATCGTCCGTTCTTCAACGAGTTCTTCCTCCAGCGCTTCGGTTTTGCCAACACCGCGACCCTCAACGGGCGTGACCTGTTCCAGCCGCGCTTCGGCCTCAACTGGCAGCCGACCGATCGTCTTCAGGTCCGCGGTTCGGCGGGTCTGTTCGGCGGCGGTAACCCGCTGGTGTGGATCTCGAACAACTTCTCGAACCCGGGGCCGACGCTCCAGCGCGTGCGCGTGCGTCGTAATGCCAACGGCACCTTCTCGATCCCCGAGCAGTCGGTTCTCGGCCTTACCAACGCCCAGGTGCAGACCCTCGGCGCGGCGACCCTGAACAACGTTTCGGGCGGCGAAGGCGTGCCCCAGGAGCTGATCGACGCCGTGCGTCGGGCCGGTTTCCAGGGCGCCCCGACCAACGCGCTCGATCCGAACTTCAAGGTTCCCTCGCAGTGGCGTTTCTCGGGCTCGGTCGACTATGAAGCCGATCTCGGCTTCCTGGGTGACGGCTGGCGTTTTGGCACCGACGTGATCTATTCGAAGACCAACGACGCGCTCGAGTGGGTTGACCTGCGCTCGGTCGAGCAGACCGGCACGCTGCCCGATGGCCGCCCGCGCTACGACGTGCTGGCTGGCACGGCCGGTGAAAACACCGACATGCTGCTGACCAACACCGGCTTCGGCGAAAGCTGGAACATCGTTGCCCGCTTCGACAAGGACTTCGATTCGGGCTTCTTCCTGAGCGGTTCGTACACCTTCCAGGACGTGACCGATCAGAACCCGGGCACGTCGTCGGTGGCATTCTCGAACTACCAGAACACCGCCTTCACCGATCCGAACTTTGCGGCTCAGGGTATCGCCAACTATCAGCGCGATCACCAGTTCCGCTTGGTCGCGGGCTATGACGCCGAACTGTTCGGCGACAACAACACCCGTATCGAGTTCTTCTACAACCTGCGTTCGGGCCAGCGTTACAGCCACACCTTCAACGATCCCACCAACGGGCGTTCGGCGGTGTTTGGTGTCAACGGTCGCGGCAGCCGCGGTCTGCTCTACGTTCCCGACGTGAGCAGCATCACGGCTGACCCGCTGGTCACCTACGATTCGCAGGCGACCTTCGCGGCGTTCCAGAGCTTCGTGCAGAACTCGGAACTCAACGGCTACCAGGGCCAGATCGCAGACAAGAACATCGGCAAGACCCCCTGGGTGCACAAGCTGGACTTCTCGGTGCGTCAGGAAGTGCCGTTCGTCTTCGGCGGCAAGCTGGAACTGATGGCCGATGTCGAGAACGTGCTGAACATGATCGACAAGGACTGGGGCACGATCCAGCAGGTCGGCTTCCCCTACACTGCGTCGCTGGTCAACGTGACCTGCCTCCAGACCGTAGGCGGCGCGGCTGCCACCACTCCGGGTCAGCCCTGTGCGCAGTACCGTTACTCGAGCTTCCGCGCGCCGAACGAAGCGACCAACATCAACGGTTCGCTGTGGGGCGTCCGCTTCGGGGTTCGCGTTCGCTTCTGATCGCTTGAGCGATTGCTGAAACACGAAAGGGCGGTCCGGCAACGGGCCGCCCTTTTGCGTGTGAGCGCGCGCGATTGGCGCGCTCCATCGCCTATTGCTGCCAGTCTGCTATAGTCCGACCCTGCGGCTTGCGGGGACAACCGCAACCGGAATGGACCGAACGCGAGGACAGGCCACAGCCCATGCCCGACAACCGCACCTTCCAGACTCGTCCGCGCCGGCTGAGCTGGCCGTTGATTGCCGGAATTGTGCTGCTGCATCTGGCGGCGCTCTATGGCCTGGCCCGCGCGCTCGCCCCCGATTTTACCGCCTCGGTTGAGCGCGAGGTGTTATCGACCTTTACCGTCACCATCACCGCGCCGCCCGATCCGCCGCCGCCGGACAATCAGTCCGAACCGGATGAGGGCGCGCAGGGCGATCCGGGGCGTGACGCGGTTGCGCAGCCCGTGACCAGTCCGCCGCCGCGCGTGCGGGTCAAGCAGGACAGGCCGCTCCCCCGCGCCGCGTCGACCGGGACGGCGAATCAATCCGGAGCGGCAGCAGCGGGTGACGGGACGGGCGCGGCCGGTAGCGGAACCGGCACGGGCAGCGGGAACAGCGGCAGCGGGCGCGGCGGGGTCGCGGTTTCCAAGCCGGTCCACATCAGCGGCACCATCGACAATGCGCGTGACTATCCGGTGCCGCCGGGAGGCCGCGCGGCGCGGCGCGGCACGCAGGTGATCGTCCGAGTGACCGTCGGCACGGATGGCCGCGCGCGGGGGTGTTCAGTCTATCGCCCCAGCCCCGATCCCGAAGCGGATCGCATCACCTGCCAGCTGGTCGAAGCGCGGCTCGGTTTCCGTCCAGCGACCGATGCCAGCGGCAATCCCGTGGCCGCACCCTTCTATTGGCGCCAGCAGTGGTTTTGATCGGACAAGTTGCGGAATTATGGGCGGATTAGAGATGTTTCCGGACAACGAGTTGTTATAGGCTTGCCCAAACGAAGGGTATTCAAGTGACTGCGATCCATCCTGTGATCTTGTGCGGCGGCAGCGGCACGCGCCTTTGGCCGGTCAGCCGCAAGGCTTGTCCCAAGCCGTTCCTGCCTCTGGTGAGCGATGAGACGCTGTTCGAACAGGCTGTCCGCCGCGTCGCCGGCGATGATCGCTTTGCGTCCCCGATGGTGGTGGCCGGCGCGGCCCACGCCGATCTCATTCTCGCGCAGCTGGGCGATACGCCCGGCGCGCGGCTGGTGATCGAACCGGCGGCCAAGAACACCGCCCCTGCCATCGCGCTCGCCGCGGCGTTACTGCCCGAAGATGCGGTGATGCTGGTCTGCCCGAGCGACCACCATATCGTCGACAGCGCCGCCTTCCGCGCCGCCGCGCTGGCCGCTGCGGCACTGGCGCGCGAAGACTATCTCGTCAGCTTCGGCATTGCGGCGGATCGGCCCGAGACCGGCTATGGCTACCTGCGGCGCGGGGAGCCCTTGGCGGGCGGCTATGCGATCCGCGAATTCGTTGAAAAGCCCGATCTGGCGCGGGCCGAGGCCTATCTCGCCAGCGGGGAGTATAGCTGGAACGGCGGCATCTTCGCTTTCCGCGCCGGGCACCTGCTGGCCGAACTCGCCGCGTACCGCCCTGACATGGCGCGGCTCGTGCGCGAGGCAGTTGCAGGCGGCTCCGAGGATGGCGCGCGCTTCCACCCGGCGGCTGAACCTTTTGCCGCGATTGACGGGGATTCGATCGACTATGCCGTCATGGAGAACACCGCCCGCGCCGCAATGGTGCCTGCCAGCATGGGGTGGTCGGATATCGGCAACTGGGCCGCGCTGGGCGAAGCACTCGCGGGAGAGGCGGACGCGGCTGGCAATGTGGTTCGCGGCAGCGCCGACCTCGCCCAGTGCAGCGGCGTTTTTGCCATGAGCGATGGCCCGCGCATTTCGGCCGTGGGCCTGATGGATGTCTGCATCATCGTCTCCGGCGGCGAGGTGCTGGTCACCACGCGGGACGGCGCACAGGCGGTCGGCAAGCTGCCCGGGGCCGTGAACCAGTGACCGCGCGCCAGCTTCCCACCCGTATGGTCGACAAGGTCTGGGGCCGCGACGTCCTGCCCGCGCCGTTCGTGGCGCCTGCTGGGGAGCGGATCGGCGAGATCTGGTTCGAACCCCCGCCTGAAGTGCCGCAGGTGCTGGTGAAGTACCTCTTCACCTCCGAGAAACTGTCGGTGCAGGTCCATCCCTCCGATGACACTGCGCTGGCGGGTGAAACGGGCAAGGAGGAGTGCTGGCTGGTGCTCGATGCCGAGCCTGACGCGCGTCTCGCCATCGGATTTGAGCGGGACGTGACCCCTGAGGACATCGCTGCCGCCGCGTTGGATGGCACGATCGAGGCGCTGCTCACCTGGCACCCCGCGCGGGCGGGCGATCTGTTCTATCTGCCCGCTGGCACCGTCCACGCCATCGGCCCCGGCCTGTCGCTGGTCGAAGTCCAGCAGACGAGCGAGACCACCTTCCGCCTCTACGACTATGGCCGCCCGCGTGAATTGCATCTGGAGCGCGCGCTCGCGGTGGCGGACGGCGTGCCCTATGCCGCCGAGCACCGCCGCTCGATCGCCAGCGGACCCGTGCTCGTCAATGGCCCGCATTTCCGGCTCGACCGGATCGAAGGCGCGCCCGATGCCGCCACGCTTGATGCTTACACTGGCGCGCTTTTGGTATTGCCCCTGGCGGGCGAGGTTGCCGCGCGCGATGGCTCGGCGCGGGCCGGGGCGGGGGAGTGTCTGATTGCGGATAACCTCGCCAGCTTGGACTTCAGCCGGGCCGAAGTGACGCTGCTGACCCGCGCGACCTAGGCCTCAGGCGTCGGCCAGCAAGCGTTCGATCTCGGTCATGCCATAGGGCTTGCGGAGCACCGCTGCCGCTCCGAGCCGTTCAAAGCTGCCCGCGCCTTCGGCGTAGCCGGTCGCCAGCACGAAGCGCACGCCCGCCGCTCGCAAGGCATCGGCAATCGGCTCGGAAGACTCGCCGCCGAGGTTGAAGTCGATGATCGCAAAGTCTGGCGGACTGTCGGCAATCGCTGCCAAGGCACCAGTGACCGAGCTTTCCAGCTGCACATCGCCCACGCCCAGACGCTTGAGGTTTTCCTCGGTGTCGAGCGCGATGATGATGCTGTCCTCGACCACTAGCACGCGTCCCGGGTGGCTGGCGACGGAAGTGGCCGCAGGATTGCGCTGCGGCTCTGGCGGGCGCGAAGGGAGGGGGCGGGCTGCGCCGTCGGGTGCGGCGAGATAGCGCGCGGGCACGAGGAAATCCGCTTCGACCCCGGCCAGCTTGTACCGCACATCGGCCTCTCCGCCGAGGTCGTGCGGGACGGAGCGGTTGATGATGGTCGATCCGAAGCCCGACCGGGTCGGCGCGGTGACCGGCGGGCCGCCCGCCTCGCGCCAGCGCAGCGACAGATCACCGAAGGCGGTGCGCGCGAGGGTTACCTCGACCGATCCGGCGCGGGCCGACAGGCTGCCATACTTGGCCGAATTGGTGGCGAGTTCATGCACGACCAGCGCGAGGATGGTGTAGGCTTCGGGCGCGACCAGCACGTCATCTCCCACCACGCCGAACCGCGCGCGGTCCGCACCGCAATAGGGCGCCAGTTCCGCCTCGATCAGGTGCATCAGGCTGGCCGGGCCCCAGTTTTTCGCGGTGATATTGTCATGCGCTGCCGCCAGCGCAGCGATCCGGCCGCCGATGATCGCGGCAAAGCCGGGAACGCTCAGCGCTTCGGCCTGCGACTGGGCGACCAGCGCGCGGATCAGGCCGAGGATGTTACGTACCCGGTGGTTGAGTTCGGCGATCAGCAGGTCCTGCTGCTCGGCGGCGCGGGCACGCTCGCGCGTCAGATCCTCGCTCATGCGCAGCACCACTTCGATCAGCGTCCGGCGCAGCCGCGCGGCGATTTCGCATTCATCGGTGCTCCAGTCGGCGCTGTGGCCGCGCACGGTTTCGGCCCAGGCGGCAAAGCTGGACCGCGGCTGGAGCAGCTCACCCGGAGCCGCCGCTGCCTTGGTTGGATCGCCTGCCCAAGTCACCACTCGGTCAAGCGGGCGGCGCCACAGCACCAGCGAATCGCGAGTGCCGCGCGACAGCGGCAGCACCAGCGCTCCCGCCGCCCGGTGAGCGAAACCGGCGGCCTCGGGAATCTGGTCGGCCAGCCGCGTGCTGGAATGGGTCGCCCCGCCCAGTGTGCTGGCGAGCAGCGGCGCGATGGCGCGGAATTCCGCTTCACTGGGCGCTTCGCCGCTGGCGCGGTATTCGCCATCGGCGAACAGCGAGATGCCGTCATGCTGGATCGTGCCGCGCAGCAGCTCCTCGATCATCGGCAGGCTGTCCGCCAGCGTCACGCCGCCCGCCAGCCGCAGCAGCAGCCGGTCGTTCAACTGCCGCGCGCGTTCCCGCAAAGCCTCGGCCTGCGCCACCAGAATACGGTCGAGCATCAGCGAGAAGGTCTGGCTCAGCAGCTCTGCCACGGTTCGCAGCGAGTAGGGCGGCAAGCGCGCTTCGCGGTGGTGGCACGAAATCATACCCCACAGCCGGTCATGCCGGACGATCGCAATCGCCAGTGACGCACCCACGCCCATGTTGCGCATATAGGCGAGGTGCATCTTGGAGTGGGAGCGCAGCATCGACATCGACAGGTCGAGCGGGGTGTTGTCAGGGCCGGTCGCGGGTAGGATCGGAACGGGGTCCGAATCCATATCCGCGATGATCCGGAACCGGTTGCGGCGGAACAGCTCGCGTGCCTGCTGCGGGATATCGGCGGCGGGATAGCGCAGGCCCTTGAACGGTTCGAGCGCTTCGTCGCGGTCCTCGGCGATCACCTCGCCGCTTTCGTCGGGGTGGAAGCGGTAGATCATCACCCGGTCATAGCCGGTCATCTGCCGCACCAACCGCGCGGCGGTGTCACACAGGGCGGCGACGCTGGTGGCCTGTTCCAGCTGGGCGATCACGGGGACGATCATGCTGACATGGTCGGCAAAATCATTGCGGGCGTGGTGTTCGAACTCGATCACCCGCAGCCCGCCGCTGACGTGCACCGCGCAGTCGAACTGCTGGCCCTTGCCGCTCAGATCAAGCCCGAAGCGGCGTTCGAGAGTGTCGACCCCGGCGAGACCGGCGAAGGCCTGATTGAGGGTTGCCAGCGCGTCAGGCGCGATGATGGCGGCCAGCGGGGTGCCGGGGGCAGGGCTGTCTGCCAGCCCGAGCAAATCGGCGATATTGGCGGACGCCTGCACCACCCCGCCCTGCGGATCGGCGGCGATCAGCCCGCCGAAGTTCTGGACCGCAGCGATATGGTGGATCGCCTCACGGTCACACTCGGAGAGCGTGTCGTTGCGCTGGTGCAGGTTCATGCGGGCAGGCTTTCAGGCGCTCGACCATGCTCAGCCACCGCAAGGAAGTGAGCGAAGACCGCCTCGGCGGCGCGGGTTGCACCCTCAGCTTCGTCCGGTTCGGCAGGGCGTTCGATCCGGGCACGTAGCCCTTGCCAGAACGCCATCATCGTGTCGTCACCGAGGAAGGCGGTGGGCCATTCTCCGCCGCCGATCCGGGCCACCTGCTTGGCAATCGCCCGGTTGCCGAGCGCCGATCCGGCCAGCACCCAAGCCGTGCCGAGCGCCTCACCGGGGGCGGGCATGGCAGGGGTCAGACCCGGCGCTGGCTTAGGCACGTCCAGCCCGAGCGCAGCCAGATCGCGGGCGAGCAGCGGAGTCTGCGACGGGGGCGAAAGGTCGCTAGGCGCGTGGCGCGCCAGCCAGTCCTCCAGCGGAACGCGTGCAGCGTATTGGAGCGCGAGGAAGCGGGCATAATCAGAGCGGGTCTGCCAGCCGCTCGCGGCCTGCATGGCGTGATCGAGGAGGTCATGCGCGGCCATGGTGGCAGCGCGCAGGTGCGTTCTCAGACTGTCGTCTGTCGCTGCACTATCCTTGACCGGTGCCATACCACCCGTCCTTTCCGCCCGAATCGGCCTCACAGCCGAATTGTCCATCGCCCTCGGCATTTGACCCGAGTGTAAGGCAAATTAGGCAGTTATTTGTGTCCAATATTTATGACACACGGGTTGGGGCTTGGCAATGGGAACTGGATGGCCGAGGCCGGATAGTTAGGGCGCGAGCAGCCGCCCGCCTTCCTTCTTCACCGCCGCTTCCAACGGCCCCTTCATCACGCTGAGCAGCAGTGGGAGGTCCATCTGGATCACCACCTCGTGATCGCGCACTTCGACCCCGCCGGGGATGGTCTGGCCGACCACCTGCGCGGTGATCGTCATCCGGTCTTCATTCGGCCAGTCGGTCGTCACCTTGGCGAGGCCCGGCGGAAAGAAGCTGCCGATCTCATCCGCATGGGCGCGCATCCGGCGGCGCACTTCATCTTTGGTGAGATCGTGGGGAAGGGTCACGCGCATGGCTCAGCGCTCCTGTTTGCTGGGAACAGCCGAGAAATCGGGGAGCGGCACGCCGGTGTCGGGCATCCCGCCGCCGCCGGTCAGATCTTCCAGCGCCTCCGCCCCGCCATAGCGGTATTCGAGATAACGGCTCTTGATCGCCAGATCATCGAGCGCGCCTTCGGCCAGCCGCCGGGTGACGCGGTCAACTTCGCCCGAAAGCTTGGTGAGGCTTTCGGTGAGGCGCTCATCGGCGGTCTTGCCGGCGTATTCCTCGGAGCGCAGATGCACTGGAACCTTGCGGTAGTTGTCGATCGTCTCGGGGATATACTCACCCACCAGCTCGCGCACTTCGGCCATCGCCGGTTCGTTGTCGCCGAGGCCCTTCAATTGCAGCCCCAGCGCATCAAGCTGCACCCCCAGCTGATCGACCAACGCCTGTGCGGGTGGGGGAAGTGCCGGTCGCTGCGCCTCAAGCCAGATTTCCGTGCGCGCGACCATCGCTTGCGGGTTGCCCTGCTTCAGCTCGGCACGCTTGGGCACCTTGACCTTGGGAAAGCTCGAAAACACGGCGACCGCAACAGCCGTGGCGATCACCACCGCCATGACGCCCCAGAACCCGATGCCGTTGAGGAACGCGCCCGCAATCCCCGCGCCCAGCCAGATCGCAAAGATCGCGAGCGCGACATTGCGCACCTTGGTGAGCAAGCTCTTCATCTTCAGCTCGGCCGAGGCCTTGCCGATGCTCGCCCCGCGCAGGCCAGGCCGATGCGTCCCGCCTTCGCGCTGCACCGCGAGGCTGGTTTTCGCCTCGCGCAGGATGCGGTCGCTCTCGCGGGTGGTGTCGGGCATTATTTATCCAGTGCCAGCAGCGAGGGCGTCTGCGAAGCAACCTTGGCCTGCGCCTGCGATTGCCCCTCGGCGCGCGCGATGTAGCCCTTCGACTTCTCGACCTCGGCGGTCAGCACGGTGACGGTCTGCTTCATCGAATCGAGCGCGCGGACCTTGAAATTATCGACCTCGTCCATCGTGTCATAGATGTTCTGGAATGCGCGTTGCAGCGTCTCGAGTGGGATCGTGCTGGACGCCGCCTGCTCGTGAATTTGGGCGGTCTGTTCGCGCAGCAGCGTGCTGGTCGAATCGATGATGTCGCTGGTGGTTTTGTTGAGCGCTGTGATCTGGCCGAGTACGAGGCGCTGGTTGGTCATCGCCTGCGCCACGGTTACCGCGGTGCGCAGCGCGCCGACGGTGGTGGTGCTGGCACGGTCGACGCCCTTGACCAGCTCAACATTGTTCTTCTTCACGAGATCGAGCGCGAGGTAGCCCTGCACGCTCACCGCCATCTGGGTCAGCAGATCCTGCGTGCGCTGGCGGACATAGAACAGCGCGCTTTCTCGCAAGGCCTTGGCCTTGGCCGGATCGGAGCTGTCGAGTTCCAGCGCCTTCGCCTCCAGCCGCGCATCCAGCGTCTTGGCGATGTGGATCATCTGCTCCAGCTCGCCCATCGCCGCCCACAGCTTCTGCCGTTCGGTATCGATGGCGGCGTTATCGAGATGCAATTCCTTCTTGCCGCTTTCCAACCGCTGGAGGATCGATGAAATATGCCCCTGCGCGGATGTGTAGCTGTCGAAATAATTCTTCAGCTTGTTGCCGAAGGGAATGATGCCGAGGATCTTGCGCGGGCCTGACAGCTTGCCCTTGCGGCCCGGATCGAGATCTTCGACCGTGCGGCGCAGTTCGGCCAGGTCCTTGCCCACCGTGCCATCGCCGTCCATCGCGCGCACCGGGCGATCAAGGAAGCGGTTCGACATGGCTGCGGCCGAGCGGATCTGCTCCTGCCCCATGCGGGTGATCTGATCGACCTTCTCGCCAAAGGCGGGCGAATTGGCGTCGATCGTCACCAGTTCATTGACGAAGGCATCGACTTTGGTGTCGAGCTTGGACTTCTGCTCGGTGCTGACCGGCACAAGGCCTGCCGCCTGTTCGGGCGCGACCTGCGGCACCGGATCGGGCGGGGTGAGCGAGAAGGGGGTCGCGGTTGCCGTCTGCGTTTCGGTGCTCATGCCAGTTTCGTGCTCCCTCAAACCCGCGCCGCAGCGTCAGGGCAATCGCTACTGTATTAGTGATCTAAAACACGCCTTTCAAGCGGGCTTGATGATCGTAAGCCGGAATGCCCCCCCGCGTCCATCGCGCTGAGGGCCTCGCGCGTCAGGGTTTGCTTGGCAATCGCGGATGCTGCAAGCTATCGCTGGATACAGGACACACGGCCAAGGGCTTCTTTATGAACGACACTTCCGGATCAGGTGCCTCGCCTGACGCCGCCAGCACCTTGGACGCCGGGGCAGAGAAGCCTTCCGCGCCCGCTGCCGAGCGTCCCGCCAATCTGCGCGCCATCATCGACAATCTGCGCGAATGGTGGACGGTGCATGTCATCGGTCAGGTCGATCAGGCCGAAGTGACCGAGCGGCGGCGCGAGGACGGCAAGCTGTCCGAACACTACCTGTTCATGACTGCGATGAGCGGCGGGATCGCGATCCTCGGTCTGCTCTTGTCCTCGCCTGCGGTGGTGATCGGCGCGATGTTGCTATCGCCGCTGATGGGGCCGATCATGGGGCTGGGCTTTGCGCTGGCGATTGGCGACTGGGCGTGGCTCAAGCAATCGGTGATAACGCTGGTGATCGGCAGCGTGCTGGCGGTGCTCTTGTGCGCGGTGCTGGTGTTTGTTTCGCCGATCCAGACCATCACGTCTGAGATTGCTGCGCGCACTCGGCCCAATCTGTTCGACCTGTTCGTGGCGCTGTTTTCGGCGCTGGCCGGGGCCTATGCGATGATCCGCGGGCGCGAGGGGGCCATCGTTGGCGTGGCGATTGCAACCGCGCTGATGCCGCCGCTCGCCGTGGTCGGCTTCGGACTGGCGACGTGGAACTCGACCGTCTTTTCGGGCGCGCTGCTGCTGTTCGTGACTAACTTCATCACGATCGCGCTGACCGCGTTCGGCATGGCCAAGCTGTATGGCTTCCGCAATTCGCTCAGCGCGCGCAACACCATGTTCCAGAACATCGCTTTGCTGACGGTGTTCGTGGCGCTGGCGATCCCGCTCGCCTTCTCGCTCAACCGGATCGCGTGGGAAACCAACGCCCAGCGCATCGTGCGTAGCGAGATTCGCGAACAGTTCGACGGGCGCTCGCAGCTTGATCTGCTGGAGATCGACTTCGCCGCCGCACCGGTCGGGATTCACGCGGTGGTATTCACCCCGGTGCTGCGGCCCGAGATCGAGCAGGCGCTGTCCGCCTCGCTCGCCGACCGGCTGGGGGAGACCGTCAAGCTCGACCTGGTGCAATACGAAGTCGGCACGAATGATTCGGCGGCAGAACGCGCGCAGCTCTCCGCCGCCCGTGCGCGTGAGGAGCGCGAGGCGTCCGCCCGAGCCGAGGCGCTGGCGGTGCGGCTGTCGCTGGCCGCGGGCGTGCCGACGCGCGAAGTGCTGATCGACGAAGCCCGCCGCCGCGCGCTGGTGCGGGCCAAGCGTTTGGACGGCGCAAGCCTTGCGACCTACCGCGCGCTTGAGGCGCGGATCGCGGCGGGTGAGCCGGACTGGACCATCGAACTGATCCCGCCCGCCGGCACGCTCCCCGCCGCCATCACCTTCGACGGCGGCGAGCCGACCGAGGCGGGGCAAGCCGCGCTCAATGTCACCGGCTGGGCCGCCCAGCGGCTTGGCCGGGGCGTAGTCCTGATCGGCCCCACGGGCGAGGCCGAGGCGGTGGCCGAAGCCCTGCGCGGTGAGGGTGTTGCGGTCAGCGTCCGCAGCGGCGCTGGCCCTCTGCGTCCAGTGTGGGCGGCGGAGGAAGGGTAGGCGAGTCGGCTTTCCGGGTCAGCGGAACCAATGTCGCCGATCAGGAGGCGGCCCCTTTGCAGCCATCCCCGTCACCCCAGCGAAAGCTGGGGCCTAGGGCCTCATGGAGGGGCGCTTGCCGCTCTAGGCCCCAGCTTTCGCTGGGGTGACGGGGATGGCGCATTAAACACCCCGTCGCCCCGGACTTGATCCGGGCCTTGGCTAACTTCGGATGAAGGCGGCAAGAGATAAGCCTAACCCCGTGTCAAGCACGGGGCGACGTTGCTTTGGTTCTTAAGCCGCCAGATCGATCGGCACGATTTCACCCGCCAGATACAGCTTCTTCGCCTTGGCGCGGCTCAGCTTGCCCGATGACGTGCGCGGCAGGGTGCGGGGTGGGACGAGTTCGACGATGCAGCTCATGCCCGTGACCGAACGCACCTTATCGGCGATCTGGTCGCGCAGCTTCACGCGTTCCTCGGGGTCGGAGACCTTGCAATGCACCAGCACGGCGGGGGCTTCCTCGCCGTTCTCCATCTCGATCGAGAAGGCGGCGATATCGCCGTGGTTGAAGCCGGGAAGCTGCTCCACCGCCCACTCGATATCCTGCGGCCAATGGTTTTTGCCGTTGATGATGATCATGTCCTTCGCCCGGCCGACGATGAACAGATAGCCATTGGCGGTGTAGCCCATGTCTCCTGTATCGAGCCAGAAGTTCCCGTCTTCATCAGGCACGAGGCAATCATCGGTCGCTTCGGGGTTGCGGAAATAGGAGTGCATCACGCTGGGGCCGCGGCACCAGACCTTGCCGATCTGGTGATCGCCGCGGCGGCTGCCGTCCTCGCCCTTGATGGCGACATCCATGTCGGGCAGCGCCTTGCCGCAATTGACGATCGCGCGGTAGCGGGCCGGGCGTGACAGATCGCGCGGAGCGCCCGACAGGCGCTCTTCCTCGACCAGTTCGACCCGGATGCCTTCGCCCGGCGGCATCACCGTCACCGCCAGCACCGCTTCGGCGAGGCCGTAGGACGGGGTGAAGGACGATGCCCGGAAACCCGCCGATGCAAAGGCGTTGACGAAGTTCTGCATCACGTCCGGGCGGATCATGTCCGCGCCATTGCCCGCAATCCGCCAGCGCGACAGGTCGAAGCGTTCCGCGACGCTCGACTGGCTGGAAATGCGGCGCGCGCAGATGTCGTAACCGAAGGTGGGCGAATAGGAGAGCGTGTTGCCCGGATTGCGGCTGATCATGTCGAGCCACGCCAGCGGGCGGCGGGCAAAGGCATCGGGCTTCAGGTAGTCCCCCGACACTTGGTTGGCGATCAGCGAGAGCAGGCAGCCGACAAGGCCCATGTCATGATACCACGGCAGCCAGCTGACGCAGCGATCATTCGCGCCCAGCTCCATCGTGGTCGAATGGCCGTAAAGATTGTGCAGCAGCGCCCGGTGGGTGACGGCGACGCCCGTGGGGAAGCGGGTCGAGCCGGAGGAATATTGCAGGTAGCAGATATCGTCCGGGCTGGCGGTGGGCAGGTCGCAGTCCGGCGCGGGGCGGTGGGCGAAATCCTGCCAGCTTTGCGCCTCGCAGCCCTGACGGGCGGCGGCAGCGGATGCCATCTCGGCGATTTCCTCCGGGTAGAGGAGGATCTTCGGGTCCGAGCTTTGCAGCTGGATCGCCAGCTGGTCGATGAAATTGTCCTTGCCGCCGAAGGTCGTTGGCAGCGGCAACGGCACTGGCCATGCACCGGCATAGACACAGGCGCAGAACAAGGCGGCGAAGTCTGCGCCGGTCTCAGCGATCAAGGCGACGCGGTCTTCCTTGCCGATCCCCGCCGCGATCAGGCGCCTTGCCATGATCAATGCATCTTCGCGCATGGTCGTATAGGGGTAGACGCGCGCCAGTTCCCCGCGCATGTCGTGGAAATTGAGCCCTTTCAGGCTCAGCGCAGCATAGTCGATCGCTTCATTGAAGGTTGCAAATTGCGCACGGACCCGCGGCAGATCGCAGTCATTCGGCGTCGGCGTCAAAACGGCCTCGGTCATATTTTTCAACGATACCCGTCAGTTGCGGCGCGTTTCATGATGGTATCACGTACGCGCTCTGGCATAACCCCGTGTCGCCGGGCATAATCCGGCAGCGTCCAATGTCAGGCATATGGCAAGGAAAGTGGCACGAATAAGGCGAAATGGTTTCACGTAAAGCGAATTCGTCATCACCCGGTCGTCAAGCCGGGGAGGATTCCGGGCGGGAACGCCGGACGGCGAAGCGGGTGAAACCTCCGCTGGGAGAGGGCACTTTGCGCGATCTGGCGCTGCATTATGCGGCACGGTTCGCCACCACCGGCGCGCGGCTGGAAGGCTATCTTGTCCGTAAAATCCGGGAGCGCGGGCTGACTGAAGATGCGGATGGCCGCACCATCGAGGTCGATATTCCCGCGCTCGTCGCCCGGCTGGTGGAATTGGGCTATGTCGATGACGATGCCTATGCCCGGGCCCGCGCCCGCGATCTGGGCGCAAGAGGTTATGGCGCGCGCAGGGTCGAGGAGACCTTGCGCCATGCCGGTGTGGGCGAAGGGCTGCGCCAGGCCCATGCGCCCGGAGAGGCTGCAAGCCGCCGCGCTGCCGCGCTGATGGCAAGAAAGCGGCGGCTGGGTCCCTTTGGTGCGTCTGCCGAGGAAGGTGGCGATCCGCTGGCCGCGCGCAAGTCCCGCGAAAAAGCCGTTGCAGCAATGCTGCGCGCAGGCCACCAGTACGAGCACGCACGCTTCATCCTCGCGGCCCGGAGCCTTAAGGATGTGGAAGAATGGCTCGGCGAAGCTGCCGACGAGGAAGGGATGGACGACCAATGGTAAGGCACCTCTTGGCAGGCGCGTTGATGGCTGCGGGGCTGCTTGCGGCCTGTTCGCCCGGGACAACTACGGCCAGCGCGCAGACGCTGGCTCCGGCCGCAGCGGCGCGCCACCCGGTCTCGGGCCTTGAGGTGATCGACCTCGTGGTCGAGCGCGGGGCTCAGAAGCTCGCCTTCAAGGTCGAGGTCGCCGCCAGCCCCGAAGCACAGGCCAAGGGCCTGATGTTCCGCACGTCGCTGGGCGATGACGAGGGCATGATCTTCCCCTCCGCCGTGCCCGAGCCGAAGAGCTTCTGGATGAAAAACACCCCGCTCTCGCTCGACATCATCTTCATCGGGCCGGACGGGCGGATCAGCAATATCGCGGCGAACACCGTACCCTATTCGCTCGATTCGGTGCGATCGAGCGGGTTGGCAAGCGCGGTGCTGGAACTGCGCGCTGGCCGGGCGAAGGAACTGGGGATCGTGCCGGGCGACCGGGTTAGCTGGTAGTTCTTTAGTTTGCGTGCCCGCCTCCGCGGGCACGTCCTCGGCGCTGTCCCTTCGTCGCTTCGCTCCTACGGGCGCCTGCGGGCGGGCGGTCGCCCTTGCGGCCCCTCCTTCGGCGGGCCGATGCAGGGGGCCAAACTCCAATCCCCCTTGGCCCTGTGCTCCAATTCCGCTAGGCGCACGGCCTATGGGTATCCTCGGAAAAATCTTCACCTGGTGGGACGGTGCCACGCTCGGCACGCAGCTCTGGGCAAGCCGCGCGGGCGGCGAGCATGTCGGCACCGATGGCGCGGGCAACATGTACTACCGCGAAAAGCCGAAGGCGGCCGCGCTCAACACCGGCTCCTACACCAGCCGCGAAAAGCGCTGGGTGATCTACAACGGCGCCAATGATGCGAGCCGTGTGCCGGCCGAATGGCACGGCTGGCTCCACGGCACTTATGACGACGTGCCCGAAAGCCACCTGCCGCCGCCGCGGATCTGGGAGGCGGATTACACGCCCAACGCCACCGGCACCGTTCAGGCCTATCGCCCGCAAGGCGCTCTGGAGCGCGGCGGCCAGCGCGCCCGCGCCGTGGGCGATTACGAAGCGTGGACCCCCGGCAGCGCGGACAGCTGAGGCGCGCGGTGCGGCAGCTTAGCCTGGCCCTCCCGCTGGCGAGCGTGCTGATGCTTGCCGCCTGCGACATGAGCGCATCCCAGAACGAAGCAGTGGTGGTGCCGCTGGGCGAAGCGACCCCCGAGGCGGCGGCCAGCCCGGCCGCGCCGGTCAATGATTACGGCGCGACCCCGATGAACGAGCGCGTTGCGGTGCTCGGCCTGCTCAACAAGCGCAACAATGTCTCCGAAGAGATCAAGCTGAAGCCCGGCGAAAGCCGCGAGATCGGCCCGGTGATTGTCCGCGTCTCCGCTTGCGAACGCACCGCCCCATGGGAAATGCCGCAGCAGACTGCGGCCTTCGTGCAGGTCGATATCAAGGGCCGCGGCGAAGCGCAGCACAAGCGCGTGTTCTCAGGCTGGCTGTTCCTCGAATCGCCCAGCCTCAACGTGGTCGAACACCCGGTCTATGATGTCTGGGTCAAGGATTGCACGATGCGCTTCCCGGGGGAGGAAGGCTCGGCCGCCCCGTCGCCCGAGGCGTCGGGCAAGCCTGCCGCGCGCCCGTCGGCCACACCCACGGCGTCCCCCAGCCCGACTGCGGCTCCGACTCCCGACGCATAGCCCCGGCTGAAGTGGCGCCACGCGGTGCCGAGGCTGTCATGCGGCTGACCTTGTGCCCGCTCCACCAACCGCCGGTAATCCGCCTGCGCCAGCTCGGTCGCCCCCATTGCGCGCAGGTGCTCGGTCATAAACTGGCAGTCGAGCAGCGCGAACCCGGCGCGCCGCATCAGCGCCACCAGCCACGCAAGCGCGACCTTGCTCGCATCCGGCACCCGGCTGAACATGCTCTCCCCGCAGAACACCCGGTCGAAGCTGACCCCGTAGAGCCCGCCCACCAGCTGCGGCGCGCCATCATCGCCCGCGAGCCAGCATTCGACCGAATGGGCGTGCCCGGCGCGGTGGAGCCCGATGTAGCTTTGCACGATCCGTTCGCTGATCCAGGTTTCGGGATGATCTTCGCGCGGCTCGGCACAAGCGCGGATCACCTGTTCGAACGCGCGGTCGACCGTCACGGTGAAGCGATCCGCGCGCAGCACCTTGCGCAAGCTCTTGGAGAGATGCAGCCCGTCCAGAGGGATGATCGCCCGGTCCCGCGGCTCAACCCAGAACACCTCGGCGTCTTCGCGATTGTCCGCCATCGGAAAAATTCCGCTGCGATAGGCCAGCAGCAAGGTCTCGACAGGGATAGGAGGGCGGATCGGCGCGTGCATGGTTGCAGCGCACAATACATGGCCACGCGCGATGAGGCAAAGAGCATTGCCTATCGGATAAGCCTTCGATAAAGGCACCGCTCCAACGCGCTGCAGGGGTGTAGCTCAGTTGGTAGAGCATCGGTCTCCAAAACCGAGGGCCTGCGGTTCGAGTCCGCACACCCCTGCCATTCGTGTGTTTCGAACCGGCCTCCGCCGGTTCGTCCTCCCGGCTAATCCTCCATTCCGCTTCGCTGCATTCCGGGCCGGTCCGGGCGCGCGGTCGCGCTTGCGACGCCTTTGGCGTCGTTTGTTTTGTGCATCGCCTCCGCGATGCGAAATCCTCGCTCATGCTGGCTGCGCCAGCGTCGCTGCGGGCGGCCGGTCGGCCTTGCGGCGCCTTTGGCGCCGATTCTTCCGCCTCCTTTAGGGCTTGTCCGTTGGGCAATGCTGCCATTTGCGCGCTCGGCGTCGAAAGTCGTCCGACGCTTGATTTCCGCCCTCGCCGTTCATCCTCCCGCAAGCCGAGTCGTGTATTCCTGTCGACGAACCGATTGGCTGCCCTCGCACAGGAGACACAGGATGAGCGCCTACACCTTCCGTTCCTCGCGGCCCGATCAGTGGGTCAGCCCGCGTCCCACCCGCGATCCGGCGCGGGGGCGGGCGATTCATGGTCCGCTCCAGCCGATGCAGCCGAGCGGCAACCTGATCGCGCGCCTGTTCGGGATGCGCTGAGGCGCGCCGCCCGCGCACGTTTCCGCTACCCAAGCATTCTTGCATTTGCGCTGTCCCGCGCGTAAGAGCCTCAGCGTCTTATCCGACATCGGTAGATCTCCAGCCCCTCCGGCGACCTTGTCCCGGGCGGCGCGGCCCCCTACCTGAAAGCCGCCTCGGACAGGACGAGCAGGCATTACGCGAAGGAACGGGCTATCATGGCCGATCAGAAGAACGCCGAACTCGGCAAGGTTGAAGAGAAAAAGCGCAAGACCTCGCCCGGCGAGTTCTTCAGTCAGGTCAAGGCCGAGACGAACAAGATCGTCTGGCCGACCCGTGAGGAAACCGTGCGCACGGCGATCTTCGTGTTCATCTTCATGGTGATTCTCTCGATCTTCTTCCTCGGCATCGACACGCTCTTCGGCGCGATCGTGCGCGGCGCGATCAGCCTGCTGCAATAAGGCGCACGGCGCGCCCGATTATCTCTGCCCGTCAGATCTCTATTTCCAAGGACTCTCCATGGCTCGCTGGTACATCATCCACGCTTACTCCGGTTTCGAGAACAAGGTTCGCGACGCGATCATTTCGGAAGCCGAACGGCTCGGCCTGTCGGACGGGGTCGAAGAAGTGCAGGTTCCCACCGAGACCGTGACGGAAGTGAAGCGCGGCAAGAAGGTGCAGGTCGAACGCAAGTTCATGCCCGGCTATGTGCTGGCCAAGCTCAACCTGACCGATGATGTCTACCACCTGGTCAAGAACACCCCCAAGGTGACCGGCTTCCTCGGCTCGATGAACAAGCCGCAGGCGATCTCGGAAAAAGAAGCCTCGCGCTATTTCGGCGGCGTCGCCGATGCGCAGGCCGCGCCGAAGCGCGAGATCAGCGTCGATTACGAGATCGGCGATTCGGTCAAGGTGCTCGACGGCCCGTTCGCCAGCTTCAACGGGATCGTGGAAGAGCTCGATTTCGACAAGGCCAAGGTCAAGGTTTCGGTGTCGATCTTCGGCCGCGCAACCCCGGTGGAACTCGATTTCGAGCACGTCGAACTGGCGAAATGAGTTTTTCGCTCGCCCCTCCGGGCGAGCGTCCTCGGCGCTGTTCCCTTCTTTCGCTTCGCTCCATGCGGGGCGCCTGCGGGCGGGCGGTCGCCCTTGCGGCCTCTATGAGGCCGTTACAGCGCTCACTCGGCGAGGCAGTATAAGGGTTGATGCAGACCTCGCCCGGCATCTGTCAGCGCAAGCGCCGCTATGAGACCCGTGAGGAAGCGGACGCCGTGGCGTTGAGCGCCGATGTCACCTTGCGCACCTACAAGTGCGCGCTGTGCCACAAGTTCCACCTCACCAGCCGCACCAAGGGGCTGAGGGTGCCGCGCCCGACATAATTCACCCGTCGCCCCGTGCTTGACACGGGGCTTGGATTTTCTTTCGGCGCAATGTGGTCAGCAAAAGACAGCCAAGCCCCGTGTCAGGCACGGGGCGACGGCAATTGGCTCGATCAACGCTTCTTGCCCGCCGCCTTCTTCGCCGGTGCAGCCGTGGCCTTCAGCGCCGCCAGTTCGGCCTCGATCGCGCTCGCCTTTTGCAAGCCCGCAATCTCGTCATCGAGCGAGGCGGGCGAAGGGGCTTCTCCGGGGACATCCACAAAACCGGCGCGCCGCTCCAGCGCTTCGATCCGGTCGATGCGGCGGTCGACATGGGTGTCGGCGGCGGCAGCACCGGGCTGTGTCGCGGCCTCGGCCTTCACCAGTTCGGCGATGCGCGCGGTGATGGCGGTGCGTTTGGCCTCAAGGTCAGCGATGACGGCGGTGGCCTCGGCGATCTGGTCACCCAGCGCAGCGGCGCTCGCGGCGGCGTCAGCGGCCTTGGCGCGCTCGGCCTCGCGGGTCAGCAGGGCGGCGCGGGCGAGGTCTTCGCGGCCGTGATCGATCGCAATCTTGGCCTTGCCGGTCCATTCCTCGGCGCCCGCAGCCAACCGGGCAGCGGTATCGCTGAGCCGCTCCCGCTGGCGCTTGGCCCGCGCGGAATCGCCGTGAAGCGCGATCAGCGTTTCTTCGATCTCGGACTGGAGCAGCCGCAGCATCTTGCGCGGCTCGCCCGCTTTGCTGACGAGACTGTCGACATTGCTCGAAACGATTTCGCGCGCACGGATGGCGATAGTGATCATGTCGTTCCTTTGAAATCCTGATGCTGGGCAACCTACCCGTCAGCCTGTAAACATTGTTCTAATTGTTGAAGAATGTGAAGACCTTCTGACACATTGTGCTGGCAGGCCTTCTTGCGGCGACAATCGGGCTTGGTCTGTCGCTTCGCGTTGGGCCGGGCCTTTGGCGATTTTCCTACTGGGCCAGCCTGCGTTACCAACGCCGCGATGACCCGCTTTCCGCACCCTCCCCAGCCGCGCCTGCGCCCGATCTGCGGCGGGAAAGCCTGCTCCGAGGGGTTGGTTTTTTGGTTCTTGGACAGTGTCTCATGTGTCTCCAACAGGTACGAAGCTGAACGGCCCAAAGGGCGCGCGGGCTTGCATTGCGCGGCAAAACCGCTATGCGCCCGCCTTCGCTGGCCCCTGAGGCCGGTGATTCCGTGCGGGAGCCTCTGCAATGCACGAAGCAGAGGCGTTGGACCGCTTAACATGAGCCCGGATGGAAACAGCCGGGCAACAGTGCGACAGGAGTAAGGCCACATGGCCAAGAAAATTGAAGGCTATATCAAGCTGCAGGTGCCCGCGGGCTCTGCCACGCCGTCGCCGCCGATCGGCCCGGCGCTGGGTCAGCGCGGTGTGAACATCATGGAATTCTGCAAGGCGTTCAACGCCGCCACGCAGGAAATGGAAAAGGGCATGCCGATCCCGACCGTGATCACGGTCTACGGCGATCGCTCGTTCACCTTCATCACCAAGACCCCGCCCGCGTCGTACTTCCTCAAGAAGGCCGCTGGTCTGAAGTCGGGTTCGAAGGAGCCCAGCAAGATCTCGGCCGGTACCATCAAGGAATCGCAGATCCGCGAGATCGCCGAAGCCAAGATGGCCGATCTGAACGCGAACGACATTGATCAGGCGATGAAGATCATCGCCGGTAGCGCCCGCTCGATGGGCCTCGAAGTGGTGGAGGGCTAAGCACATGACCAAGATCACCAAGAAGGCGAAGGTTCTGGCCGCGCTCGATCGCGAAAAGCTGTACACCGTCGATGAGGCGCTGGCTGTGCTGCGCGAGTACAAGACCAAGTTCGACGAAACCGTCGAAGTGGCGATGAACCTCGGCGTCGATCCGCGTCACGCTGACCAGATGGTCCGCGGCATGGTCTCGCTGCCCTCGGGCACCGGCAAGGACGTCAAGGTTGCAGTGTTCGCGCGCGGCGACAACGCTGAAAAGGCGCTGGCTGCCGGGGCTGACAAGGTCGGCGCTGAAGACCTGATGGAAGACATGCTGGCGGGCAACCTCGATTACGACCGCGTGATCGCCTCGCCCGACATGATGGCCGTTGTCGGCCGTCTGGGTAAGACGCTGGGCCCCAAGGGCCTGATGCCGAACCCCAAGCTCGGCACCGTCACCCCCAACGTCGCGCAAGCGGTCAAGGACGCCAAGAGCGGCCAGGTCGAATACCGCGTCGAAAAGCAGGGCATCATCCACTCGGGCATCGGCAAGCTGAGCTTCACCGATGACGCGCTGAAGGCGAACTTCAAGGCGCTGACCGAAGCGGTGGTGAAGTCCAAGCCTGCGGGCGCCAAGGGCAAGTATGTGCGCAAGGTCACCATGACCTCGAGCATGGGCCCGGGCCTGAAGGTTGACCTTTCGGAAGTCGAAGGGGCGTAATTTTTGCGCCTCAGGCGCCGGCGGGGCCCTTCGGCCCCTTGGCTACCGCGCCAGTAGGCGCGACGGCCAGTCGGCCTTGCGATCCCCTCGGGATCGGCTTGTGGCGCAATGCGAACATGGGAAGGGTCGGAAGGCGCATGCTTTCCGGCCTTTCGTTTGCGCGGGATAAGTCATTCTCCCCACTTGTCTTTGGCCTGCGTCCGCCCATCTTCTGGATGACGACGCGGGTCCTCTCTCCTCCCCCGGCCGCGTTTCATGAAAGAGGTTGCCTGATGCCCTTTGCTTCCGAACGCCTTGCCGGTTGGCTTTCGCCCAAGTGGCTGGTGGCTGGTGTGGCGCTCGCTGCTGACGGATTGCTGATGAGTTACGACCTGCGCCTCGGTATCGCGGCGAGCGTGCTGCTCGGTGTGATTGCGGCGATGTGGCTGTATCTGGCGTTGCGTTACGGATCGCTCAGTGGTGCGCCGTCGGGGCGTTCCGCACTGGTGGCGCAGGTGCGCGTGCGGGAGAGCAACCGGCGCCGTGCCGCTGCGACCATGCGCGGGGAATCAGGCCCGCAGCAGCGCACGGATCCGTCCCAGCGCCCCTGAGCGTTCCGCCAGCGCCTTGGCGCCGAGCACGCTCGCATCAAACCCCGCCCGCGCGCCGAGCAGCGTGCGATTGGCCAGCGTCGGCTCCAGCAGCACGAGGCTTGAGCACGCTGCCGCATGGGTGCCGAACATCTCCTTGTGCGCGCCGTCGCCCTCGGTGAAATCGAACCAGCGGTAGCGCTCCTCGGCAAACAGGCGCTCCAGCGCGTCCATCTGGAGCACCGTGCCGACCGACAGCCGCGCCCAATCCGGATCATAGCCCAGAAACGCATAGACCAGCGTCTGCCCGGCAAGCGGTAGCGACAGGTAGGCCACCGGCTGTCCGCCCGCGTGGAGCAGGAAGGCGCGCATCCGGTCAGCCTCGGCCGCCTCAAGCATCGCGCGGCGCGCCTCGGAGCTTTCGGGCAATCCGGCATCGAGCAGCCGCGCCTGATAGGTGCGCGCCGACAGCGGAAGGGCAGCCGCGAGGAAGGCTTCGATCTCCGCCGGAGTGCGGTGCTCGGTGACGGTGTAGCCACCCGCTTCGTCCGCCAGCTTGCGCGCCTTGCGCCGCAAGGTTGAGCGCGTCTTGCCGGAGAACTGCGCCATGTAGTCATCGAAGCTCTGGCCCATGTCGATATAGTGGCGGCGGTAATCCTGCCGCCCACCGGCGATGAAACCGGGATAGCGCGCGGTGATTGCGGCGAGGCGCGCGGTCGGGGCGGAGAGCACGCGCACCCCGTCACGCCCGCTCGGCGGCACGGCGGGCAGGGCGCCGGCGAGCACATCCTCAAGGCTGAAGGCCCAGGTAGAAAGCCGGCGCGGGACGCTGAGCAGGCGGCGCGAACCCACGGTGAAGTCGATGGCGGCGGTACCCACGGCGCGTCCTTAGAGCGCGCCGTAGAGCGCGTTGGAGACGAATTGTTCGGCGATCCGCCGTCCGGTTCGCATCGCATTGGGTGGGAGCGGCTGGCTGGCCCGGATCGACGTGCGCAGAGTGGGCGGAGTGTCCGCATAAGTGCCGGTCGTTACCCCGGGCATGGCCTCAAGCGCCTTGACCAGCCCCGTGAAGCGATGGCGGACCACGCGGTTGGCGGCCAGCTTGCGGCGGTTGATCAGTTCGAAGGAATGGCTGACAAGCGTGAAGGTCTCCTGCCCACTCGCCGCCGAATGGCGGATGGCGGCGAGCATCTCGCCCAAGGAAAGCGCGGTGATCTGGGCATGGCGCTGCCCCCCGCCTATGGCGCCGATGCTGCCGACGGGGACTTCGATCACGCCCATATGCTCCAGCGGATCGTGTACGTCCGGGCCAAGGCCGATCCGGCACGCGCTCTTGCCGACCATCGCCGGGCAATGGCTCGTATCATAGGCGATGCCAAGGCTTGCGAGCGCCCGCAGGGTATCATCATTGGCCCCGTAATTGCCCGCCCGGAACGCGACCGGCGCGGGTGCGCCTGCGGCCATCAGCGTGGTGCGGGCATAGTCGAGGATCTGGCATTGCTCCTCGAACGGGAAGTCGGCGAGGTTCTGACCGGCGTGCTTTGACGCGAGCGGGTTGGCGTCTCCGGCGAGGCCAAGCCATTCCGTGTGGCAATGCAGTTGCACGTCTTGACCGGCGGCGATGATGGGGGCGACAATGTCTTCAATCGCCGCCACGCCCCACACCAGCGCGGGCATGGGATCGACGAAAAACACCGCCTTCTGGCCATGGCGAGCGAGCAGATCGAGCTTGTGCGCGACGCCAGCCGGGCCTTGCGGGGTGTTGCAGGCAATCGAGCGCGCAAAGTTATCCGCCCGGTCTGCCGCGCCCGGCCCGGTGTAAAGCCCCGAGGAATACTCGGTATCAATCGTGATGAAGACCCGCGTCATGACCCGGGCTGTGTAGCGCAAGAGGGTTAAGAGCGGGTGATGATGTCTCTTGGCGCGCTAGATCCCGCCGGGCGTGACCGCGTGACCGTTGCTGGTGAGCCCGTCCGTCAGGCTGTCTGAGCAGGCCTTGAGGTCTTCGGCGCTGACCGAGCGGATCACGAAATTGGCCCCGACCCGGCCTTCGCGGAAGAACGGGTAGGAGCCGATCTGGCAGGTTGCGTGCGCGGCTTCGGTCTGGCGCAGCAGCTCGGCAACCTCGCTTTCGGCGACCCAGCAGCCGAGCGTTTCGGACAAGAGCGGCGCGCCGCCTTCGAGCTGGCCGGTGAGCGCGTCGAGCATCCCTGCGGTGATGTGCGGGACACCTGCCATCAGGAACAGGTTGCCGCGCCGGATACCGGGCGCGCCCGACATGCGGTTGGGGATCAGTTCCGATCCTTCCGGCACCCGCGCCATGCGCAAACGGCCCTCGTTGAGGCCCCCGCGGGTTGCGTAATAGCGCTCCAGCAGCGCGCGGGCCTCGGGGTGGATAACCACTGGAACGCCGAGCGCGGCAGCGACCGCATCGACCGTGATGTCGTCATGCGTCGGCCCGATCCCGCCGGTCGTGAAGAGGTAATCATAGGCGAGGGTGAGCGCGTTGACCGCCTCGACAATCCGCGCCTCGACATCGGGCACCACCCGCACTTCGGCGAGGCGGATGCCCTGCACCTGCAACCATGTCGCGACCTGCGCGATGTTCTTGTCCTGCGTGCGGCCGGAGAGGATTTCGTCGCCGATGACGATGAGTCCGGCGGTCCAGATCTTTTCGGGAGAGGTCATGGGCGAGGATTAGGGGAGTTTGGTGAACTGCAAAAGTCTTTCGTCATTGCGAGGAGCCGAAGGCGACGAAGCAATCCATGGACCGAGCACTTGCCGCTCCTTCAGGCCATGGATTGCTTCGCTACGCTCGCAATGACGAAGAATGGCGGTTACTCCGCCGCTTCTAGTTGTTCTTCGCCGCGCTGCGCATTCGCGCCCGGCTTGGTGAAGGTCAGGATGCCGTCAGTCAGCGGATCATCCTTCATCCGCTTGCGGTCGACGACGTATTCCTGATTAAGCCGCCACGGATAGCTGACCGAATTGCGCGGCATGATGTGCTTGCCGCGCTGGATATAGCCAGACGAGAAATCGAACACGTCATCCTCGGTAATCGCCGCCTCGCCCGCAGGCGTCAGCACCGGGGTGGCGATGGTCGCGCCGGTCTTGCGCATATGTTCGAGCACCCGGCAGACGTAATCCGAGTTGATGTCCGCGCGCAGAGTCCAACTCGCGTTCAAATAGCCGAACACCACCGCAAGGTTTGGCAGGTTCGAGAACATGCAGCCCTTGTAATAGAAGCGCTGGCTGAATTCGACCGGCTCGCCATCAACTGAAATCGCGATCTTTCCTGCGACCGCCAGCTTCAGACCCGTCGCGGTGACGACGATATCGGCCGGGATGAACTGGCCATCGGTCAGCAGCACGCCGCCCTTTTCGAACTTGGCGATATGGCCGGTGATGACGTCGGCCTTGCCTGCCTTCATCGCCGTGAAAAGGTCCTGATCCGGCACCAGGCACAGCCGCTGTTCCCACGGGTTATAGGGCGGGGTGAAGCTCGCCTTGTCGTAATCCTTGCCCAGCGCCGCTTCGATCTTCTTGTAGAGCGCGTCCTTCACCTTCTGCGGATTGTCGCGCGCCAGCTTGAAGCTGAAGTCCTGCATCTTGATGTTCTTGAACCGGGTCAGCCGGTAGGCGAGCTTTTCCGGCAGGATCTTGCGCAGGAAATTCGCCAGCGCATCCTTGGCCGGGCGCGAGAACATCCAGGTCGGCGTGCGCTGGAGCATGGTCACATGCGACGCCTCGCGCGCCATGGACGGGACAATCGTCACCGCCGTAGCGCCCGATCCGATCACGACGACATTCTTGTCCTTGTAATCGAGGTTTTCGGGCCAGAACTGCGGGTGGAGCACCTGACCTTCGAACTCGCCAAAGTCGAAGCCCGGATCATACGGCTCGTCGTAATCGTAATAGCCTGCGCCAAGGTAGACGAAGTTTGCCGTCATGTGGGTGCGAGCACCATCGGCCGTTTCCAGCTCGACGTGCCAGCGCGCGTCATCGTGGCGGAAATCGGCGCTGATCACCTTGTGGCCGAAACGGATGTGCTGGCGGATGCCGCGTTCATCGACGATCCGGTCGAGATAATCGAGGATCGCGGGCGCATCGGCGATGCTCTTTTCGTGGCGCCAGGGTTCGAAATCGAAGCCGAGCGTGTGCATGTCGCTGTCCGAGCGGATGCCGGGGTAGCGGAACAGATCCCAAGTGCCGCCCAGATTGTCGCGGCGTTCGACGATGCAATAGGAGTGGTGGGGGGCCTTCATCCCCATATGCGCGGCCATGCCGATCCCGGAAATCCCGGCACCGACGATCAGTACGTCGAAATCTGCCAAGTCTGACTTTGGCGGTGTGGCAAGCATGACGGGCCCTCTCTCTCCCTTGTTGACACAGATGTAACCACAGCGTGCCTGCAAAAGCGAGTCTTGAATGGCAAAGTGCAACTGAGTTTGGGGTGACGTGATGGGCGCGAGCGTATAGGCGACGCGCCATGACGATCCGCCACCGCCTGCTCGCCTCCGCCCTGTTTCTCCCCGCCGCCGCGCCGCTCGCCGCGCAGGACGAGGTGCCTCTTCCCGACGCGGCGTTTGAGGCGGACTCAATGGTCGAAGAGTTCCCCGAAGAAATCTCCGAAGAGATCATCGTCACCGGGCGCGGGCTCGATGCCGCGCTGTCGACCGGGATTTACGCCACCACCACGCTGGAACGTGACGTGATCGTCTCCAGCCCATCGGGCCGGATCGAGGATGTGCTGCGCGGTGTCGCGGGGTTTCAGCAGTTCCGCCGCTCGGACAGCCGCTCGTCGAACCCGAGCGCGCAGGGCGTGACGCTGCGGGCGCTGGGCGGCAATGCGACAAGCCGCGCGCTGGTGCTGCTCGACGGAGTGCCGCTGGCCGATCCGTTCTTCGGCTACATCCCGCTCTCCGCGATTGCGCCTGAGACGCTGGGACAAGTCCGGGTGACGCGCGGCGGCGGGTCGGGGCCGTTCGGCGCAGGCGCGCTGGCTGGCACGATCGAGCTGGAAAGCGCCGGGCCGGATAGCATCGCGCCAGTGCTGGGCAGTGCCGCCATCAACAATCGGGGCGAGACCGAGCTTTCGGGCGTGCTGACCCAAAGCCTCGGAAGCGGCTTTGCCACTGCGAGCGGGCGCTGGGACCGCGGGCGGGGGTTCTTCACTACGCCGCAAGACCAGCGCGTGCCCGCGACCGCGCGCGCCGGGTTCGATAGCTGGAACGCCGCCCTGCGCGCTGCCGCGCCGCTCACCGACACGGTCGAAGTGCAGGCCCGCATCGCCACCTTCCGCGACGCGCGAAGCTTGCGATTTGCAGGCGCGGATTCCACCAGCGAAGGCGAGGAAGCCTCGATCCGCTTTGTTGGGCGGGGCGATTGGGCCTTCGATGCGCTGGCCTATGTCCAGACGCGCGACTTTTCGAACATCGTGATTTCCTCGACCCGCTTCACGCCGACGCTCGACCAGCGCCGCACGCCGTCAACCGGCATCGGCGGCAAGTTCGAACTGCGCCCGCCGCTGCTCGAAGGCCACGACATCCGCATCGGCGCGGATTACCGCCGCGCTGATGGCGAATTGCAGGAGGAGGCGATCAATGCCGTCTCGGGCGCGATCACCGAGCGCCGCCGCGCAGGCGGGTCGACCAGCAATCTCGGTATCTTCCTTGAGGATGACTGGCAGATCGGCCCGCTGCTGATCAACGGCGGTCTGCGCGCCGACCGGAGCAGCATCACCGATGGCTTCTACCGCGCTGTCAGCGCCAATGGCGTGCCGGTCAGCTCGATCACTGCCTCCGACCGCAGCGACTGGACAGTCAGCTGGCGCGCGGGCGCTTCGTTCAACGTGACCCGCCGGCTTGATCTGCGCGCGGCGGCCTATACCGGGCTGCGTCTGCCGACCCTCAACGAACTCTACCGCCCCTTTGTCGTATTCCCGGTCGTAACCGAGGCCAACGCGGCGCTGGAGAACGAGCGGCTGGAAGGCTTCGAGGTCGGGTTCGATTGGCAGCCGGTCAATGCGCTCGTCATCTCGGTCACGGCGTTCGACAATAAGGTCGAGAACGCTATCGCCAATGTCACCATCGCCCCCAATCTGCGCCGCCGCGAAAACCTGCCCGCGATTGCTGCGCGCGGGATCGAGGCGAACGTGGCGGCGCGGTTCGGCGCGGTCAGCGTAGAAGGCGCACTCGCCTGGACCGATGCTGAGGTGCGCGGCGACGGCGCTTCGCTCGACCTCGACGGCAATCGCCCGGCGCAGACCCCGGAATTTGCCGGAAGTCTGACGCTCGGCTGGGAGCCGGCCGCGGGCTGGCGGATCGCTGGCACGCTGCGCCATGTCAGTGCGCAATTCGAGGATGACCGCGAGACTGACCGACTCGCTCCGGCCACCACAATTGACGCTTTCGTGGCCGCTCCGCTCGGTAAAGGCGTGTCGCTGATTGTGCGCGGCGAAAACCTGACTGACGAGGAGATCGTCACCCGCAACCAGGGCGGATCAATCGATCTTGGCGTCCCGCGCACATTATGGCTGGGTTTACGTTACGGCTTCTGACATCGCGACAATAGCCTGTAATAATCTTGCGGCCTACAAGCTCGGCACGAAGTCATGCTGCGCCGCAACACAAGATGTGGCATTTTTGCTACTGTCTGCTATAAGTTGACTATGACTCTTGTTAGGGACTGCGACGCTGATAGGTTCCTGCTCACAACCCAATACCGGCATGAAGACCGGACGGTTTTGTGGAGAGAGGAAAGCCATGACGCGCAAGTTCGCACATATCGCCTGCGGCCTGTTGGCCTGCAGCGCGCTGACCACCCCTGCCTTTGCGCAGGATACTGAGGCCGAAGCCCAACCGACCCGGGACGACAACGTCATCATCGTGACGGCCACCCGCCGCGCGCAGGACGTGCAGGACATTCCGTTGGCCGTGACGGCGATTTCGCCGCAGCAGCTCGACAATCAGGGCGTGGTCAACATCCAGCAGGTCACCGCGCTCGCCCCGAGCTTCAGCAGCTCGCAGGCGCAGCTTGCCTCCGGCTCTGTGGTGCTGCGTGTGCGCGGCGTCGGGACGACATCGAACAATATCGGCTTTGAAAGCGCGGTCGGCATTTTCATCGATGGCGCCTATCAGTCGCGCCCGGGCGTTGCTCTGGGCGAATTCGTCGACGTGGAGCGCGTGGAAGTGCTGCGCGGGCCGCAGGGCACTCTGTTCGGCCGCAACACCTCGGCAGGCGCGCTTAACGTCACCAATGCGCGCCCTGACGTGACCGAGTTCGGCGGCTTCGTGAACGCGGGCTATGGCAACTTCAACGAAGTCAGCGTGCAGGGCGCGGTCAACGTGCCGATCGTGCAGGATACGCTGGCGATGCGCGTCACGGGCGCCTATCGCCAGCGCGACGGCTTCCTCGATGTGGTTGACCGCACCGGCGCCAAGATCGGCGAAACCAACGATGTAGATCAGTGGCTCGTGCGTGGCCAGCTGGGCTGGGACACGGAAAGCGGCCTGCGCGGCCGTATCATTGCCGACTATTCCAAGAGCAAGTCGAGCTGCTGCGGCGCAATCGAACTTTACCAGTCGCCGCTAGTGACGGGCGGAGCCTATGCTGCGGTCGGCCTGGGTGCCAATGGCGGCAATGGCCAGCCATCGGTCGCCACCAATCGCGACGATCAGGGCGCGTTCGAGCAGGCAATGGACAATCGCACGGTCTCGGCCAATTTTGCCCCGCGCGCCGATGTCGACAACTACGGCGTGACCGGCGAGCTGGAATTCCCGCTGTCCGACAATGCCGACCTCATCTTCATCGGCTCGTACCGCAAGTATGAGAGCTTCGAGAATTACGATTCCGATTTCACCGCGCTGGACATCTTCAACGTCCCCGCGCTGAACCTCGAAATCGACAACTGGACCGCGGAACTGCGGCTTCAGGGTGAAGGCATGGAAGGCGCCCTCAACTACATGGTTGGCGGTTTCTACTCCGACGAAACCATCGACCAATCGGTCAGCTTTGCGCTCGGTTCCGATTTCGGCGAAAATGTCGGCGCGCTGTTGTTTGTGCCGACGGGCGGTGCGCTGGGGGCCAACCCTCTGACGGTGTTCACTGGCCGCGATCCGGCTGGCACCAGCAACACCAACCGCTTCCAGCAGGACGCCAAAAGCTACGCGGTCTTCACGCACAACTCGCTGGAGATCACCGACGGGCTCGAACTGACGGTGGGTGCGCGTTACTCGTGGGAAGAAAAGTCCGGCGGGTTCACCCAGACGGCGATCAACAACCAGATCTGCCCTTCGGTGCTGGGCGCGCTCGGGAACATCCCGGCGGCCTTGCGTCCTACCTTCATCGGCTTGGGTTGCTTCGGGTTCACCGCGCCGGCCGATCTTCCGCAAGCCGCCGCGCTGCCGCTGGTCCGCACCTTCCAGTCGGACTTTGATGATGAGGAACTGATCTACACCGTCAAGCTCGGCTATGAGTTCAGCCCCTATGTGAACAGCTACGCCAGCTTCACCCACGGCTACAAGGCAGGTGGTATCAACCTCGATACCACCGCAGCGGTTGCCGGGGCAGACCCGACCTTCCTCTCGGAAGAGGTCGATGCCTACGAAGTGGGCGTGAAGGCGCGCACGGCCAACGGCGCCCTGACGCTGAACGTGGCGGCGTTCCTTGAGGAGTTCAGCAACTTCCAGGTGCTCGAATTCACCGGGACGGCGTTTGCGACCTTCAACGTGCCCAAGGCTGAAACCAAGGGGATCGAAATCGAAGGTCTGGTGCGTCCCAGTGACGAACTGACCCTGAATTTCGGCGCGACCTTGCTCGAAGCAAGCTACCCCGATGATTGCGCAGGTACGCAGACATCGGTGCAGGTGCTGTCGCTGTGCGGCAACGAACTGACCAATGCGCCGAACTTTGTCGGCCTGATCGGTGCCTTGTGGGAAAAGCCGATCAACGATTCGACCGAGTTCTTCTTCTCCGGTCAGGTTCGCATGGAAAGCGACCAGCGTACGTCGACCCAGGCGATCATCCTTCCGGGTGCTGCCGAAATCGCGGCCAATGGCGGGTTGCAGCAGGCGATCGACGCGGCTCCGCCGATCATTGCCGACATTCAGGACGGCAAGGCTTTCGTGAACCTGCGTGCTGGCTTGAAGTTCAATGATGGCGCCTATGCGATCGAAGGCTGGGTCAACAACCTCACCGACGAAGTGGTGCGCGGGGTGACCTTCAACACCACCCTGCGCGGATCGGGCGCGGCCAACTCGCGTTCGGCTTTCACGCTGCCGCCGCGCCAATACGGCGTGACACTGCGCGCCAAGTTCTAAGTACTTCGGGCTTCGGCCAAAAAAGGGCGGCTCGGGCAACCGGGCCGCCTTTTTTGTGCCCTGTGTGCGCGCCGAGCGGCGAAGTTGACAAAGTTGACATCGTGTCAAGCGCCACTCTGGCCCAATAATGATGACAAATCAGCAGCTTGAACGCGAAAAGCAAAGTTGACACTTTGCTCGCCGCGGGGGGGGAGGGGCACAAAACCCCTTGCCGACGCGATGGGATTGGGGGGAGCGGACGATGGGGAAGACCAGCCCGATCCATAGCCTGCGCCGCGCGTGTAGGAAAATCAGGTGCGATCCTGACCATCCAGCCAAATGCGCTGCCTGATTGACGCCCCCGCCGCTGCGGCGGGGGTGCACCAATCTTACATCCCGCGCGCGATCAGCATCTTCATGATCTCGTTCGACCCGCCGTAGATGCGGGCGATGCGAGTGTCGCGGTACATGCGGGCGATGGCGTAATCATTGATGTAGCCTGCGCCGCCGTGGAACTGGAGGCACTTGTCGACCACTTCCGATTGCAGCTCGGTCACCCAGTACTTGGCCATGCTGGCAGTCGACACGTCGAGCTTGCCTTCGAGCAGCTTGGCGATGCAGTCGTTGACGAATACCCGCGCTGCTGTGCCGCGCGCCTTGAGGTCGGCCAGCACGAACTGGGTGTTCTGGAAGTCCCAGATCGTCTTGCCGAACGCCTTGCGGTTCTTGACGTAATCGACCGTCACATCGAGCGCCTTTTCGATGCCCGCAATCGCGTTCATCGCGATCACCAAGCGTTCCTGCGGCAGCTCGCCCATCAGCTGGTAGAACCCGCGTCCTTCTACGCCGCCGAGCAGATTGTCAGCCGGAATGAAGACGTTGTCGAAGAACAGCTCGCTGGTGTCCTGCGCATCCAACCCGATCTTGTCGAGCTTCTTGCCGCGAGCGAAGCCTTCCGCGCCATCGGTTTCGAGCAGCAGCAGCGAAATACCCTTGGCGCCCTCGGCCGGATCGGTCTTGGCGACGACGATAATGAAGTCGGCAAGCTGCCCGTTCGAGATCCAGGTCTTTGACCCGTTGAGCCGGTAGCCGTTGCCGTCCTTCAGGGCCGTGGTCTTGATCGACTGGAGGTCGGACCCGGCATCCGGCTCGCTCATCGCGATCGCGCTGACGAGGTCGCCGCTGACGAGGCGGGGGAGATACTTGAGCTTCTGCTCTTCGGTGCCGTGGCGCACGAGGTAGGGCAGGATGATGGTGTTGTGGAGCGAGGCACCGAAGCCGTCGACCCCGTGCTTGCCCTGCTGGTCGATCACCACCATGTCGTGCCGGAAATCGCCGCCGTGGCCGCCGTACTCGGTCGGCACCGACACGCCGAGCAGGCCCGCTGCACCCGCCTCGCGCCAGAAGTCACGCTCGACCATCCCGTCCTCACGCCACTTCTCGACCCGCTTTTGAGGCGCGTGCTGGGCGTAGAACTTGCCGACCGCGTCGGCAAAAATGGCGATTTCTTCTTCTTCCATGAAGGCCGGCGGCGGCACATCGATGACGGGCATTTTCTCTCTCCTGTGACTTTTCCGTGAGCCCCCGCGAAGGCGGGGGTCTCAGGCGATCTTTCGCGCTTGCGGCCTGAGGTCCCCGCCTGCGCGGGGACTCACGCGGGCTACTTGCCCGTCCAGTTGGGCTTGCGCTTCTCGGCAAAGGCAGCTGCGCCTTCGCGGGCGTCATGGCTGACGAACACCGGGCCGATCAGCTTGCCCTGATTGGCGTAGCGATCTTCCATTGCCCAGCCGCGCGACTGCTTCATCACCTGCTTGGAGACCTTCACCGCAAGCGGGCCATTGGCCGCGATCTTGGCGGCGAGCGCTTTGGCACCGTCCAGCGCCGAGCCTTCGGTCACTTCGTTGATGAGGCCAAGCTGATAGGCCCGCTCCGCCCCGATGAAATCACCGGTCAGCGCGAGCTCCAGCGCGATCCGCTCGGGGATCTGGTCGGGCAGCATCATCACCCCGCCCGCCGCCGCGACAAGGCCGCGCTTCACTTCGGGGATGCCGAACTTGGCATTGGCATTGGCGACCACAAGGTCGCAGGCGATCATCAGCTCAAGCCCGCCGGCCAGCGCATAGCCTTCGACCGCCGCAATCAGCGGCTTGGCCGGAGGGGCCTGCACCACGCCGCCAAAGCCCCGGCCTTCAACCGACGGCGTCTCGCCGCGCAGGAAGCCCTTCAAATCCATGCCCGAACAGAACGTCCCGCCCGCGCCGGTGATGATGCCGACCCGCAGATCATCGTCTGCATCCAACCGGTCCATCGCCGCAGCGATTCCCTCCGCCGCTGCGCGAGTCATCGCGTTCTTGGCTTCGGGGCGGTTGATGGTGACGATGAGGACGCCGTCCTCGACTTCGGTCAGCACTTCGGGGGCAGCGGTATCGCTCACGGCTCTCTCTCCTATCGAAAATGTGATTGCGATTTGAAACGCAATTCTTGTGCGACTGGTGCAGTGGGTTTACGGACGCGTCAACTGCAATTTCGCTAGATCGGAGAGGATCACCATGGCTGAAGCATACATCATCGACGCAGTGCGCACCCCGCGCGGGATCGGCAAGCAGGGCAAGGGCGCGCTGGCCGCCGAGCATCCGCAGCACCTCGCCGCGACCGTGCTCAAGGCGATCAAGGACCGCAACAATCTCGACACCGCGACGGTCGATGACGTGATCTGGTCGGTCAGCACGCAGGACGGGATGCAGGCGGGCGACATGGGCCGCATGGCGGCGCTGGATGCAGGCTTCGACATCACCTCGTCCGGCACGACGCTGGACCGTTTCTGCGGCGGCGGGATCACCAGCGTTGCGCTGGCCTCGGCGCAGGTGATGAGCGGGATGGAAGATTGCGTCATCGCCGGCGGGACCGAAATGATGAGCCTCACCGCCGCGATGAGCCAGGAGAAGATGCGCGCCGGGATCAAGCCGCCGATGATGGGCAGCTACAACGAGCGGCTTCAGAAGGTGCACCCGCAGTCGCACCAGGGCATTTGCGGTGATGCGATTGCCAGCATGGAAGGCTTCACCCGCGAGGATCTGGACGAGGTTGGCTACCGCTCGCAGCAGCGCGCTGCCGAGGCGATGGCCGAGGGCCGCTTCGCCAAGTCGGTGGTGCCGGTGGTGGCCGATGATGGCACCGTGCTGCTCGACCATGACGAATATCCCCGGCCGCAGACCACCCGCGAAGACCTCGCCAAGCTGGAACCGGCCTTCCCCAAGATCGCCGATGTGCCGCTCGACGCAGAGGGCACGACCTTCCGCAAGCTGATCAACCAGAAGTACCCCGATCTGGAGATCAAGCACTTCCACCACGCGGGCAATTCGTCGGGCGTGGTCGATGGTGCGGCCGCCGTGCTGATCACCTCGAAGGACTATGCGCAGAAGCACGGGCTGAAGCCCCGCGCACGCATCGTTGCCACCTGCAACATGGGCGATGATCCGACGCTGATGCTCAATGCGCCGGTGCCTGCGGCCAAGAAGGTGCTGGCCAAGGCTGGCCTGACCACCGACGATATCGACCTGTTCGAAATCAACGAGGCCTTCGCCGTTGTCGCCGCCAAGTTCGTGCGCGATCTCGAGCTTGATTGGGACAAGGTCAACGTCAACGGCGGCTCGATTGCCTTGGGTCACCCGATCGGTGCGACCGGATCGATCCTGATCGGCACCGTGGTGGACGAGTTGGAGCGTCGCGGCGGGCGTTATGGTCTCGTCACCATGTGCGCTGCGGGCGGCATGGCGCCTGCGATCATCGTCGAGCGGGTCGACGGCTTTGTCGACTAACGTCTCGGACAACACCCCGGTCATCATCGGGGTGGGCCAATATTCGGAGAGGGTGGGCGAGCCTGGCTATGCCGCCCTCTCCTATATGGACTTGGGCGGCAAAGCGCTGGCAGCGGCGATTGCCGACAGCGGGGCGAGTGGTGATGTGGCGCAGGCCATCGACACCCTCGCCGCGATCCGAGCCTTCGAAATGTCGCGCCCGGATCGCAAGCCGCCGTTCGGGGCGGCGGATAATGTCCCGCGTGCAATCGCCAAGCGCGTCGGTGCGAACCCTGTGCGCGCGATCCTGACCACCACCGGCGGGCAGACCAACCAGCAGCTGGTGGGCGAGTTTGCCACTGCCATCGCGGCAGGCGACAGCCAGTGCGCGGTGATCGTTGGCAGCGAGGCAATCTCGACCGTGCTCGCGCTGACCGCGAAGGGCGAAATCCCTGACTGGTCGGAAGCCATCGGCGGCGAATTTGAAGATCAGGGCTTCGGGGTCGAGGAACTGATGGAGCCGGTGCTGTTCGCCCACGGCGCGAGCGGGGCGATCCCGCTTTATGCGCTGGCGGAGAATGCGCGGCGGCGTAAGCTCGGGCTGGGGCTGGAAGAATACCGGCTCGAAATCGGCAAGCTGTTCGCGCCGTGTACCAAGGTGGCGGCAGCCAACCCGCATTCCGCCGCGCCGGTTGAGCGCAGCGCGGAGGAACTCGCCACCGTTACCGACCGCAACCGCATCGTTGCCGAGCCCTATCCGCGTATGACCGTCGCCCGCGATCAGGTGAACCAGGCCGCGGCGATCATAGTCGCCAGCGCTGGTCTCGCCCGCGCCTTGGGCGTGCCCGAGGAGAAGTGGGTCCACATCCACGCCGTCACCGCCGCGACCGAGCTGAAGCTCTCGCAGCGGCCCGACCTCGCGGGCAACCCCGCCTCGCTCGCCAGCGTCGATGCGGCGCTGGCGCGGGCGGGGAAGTCGATTGCCGACATGGCCTACCTCGACTTCTACTCCTGCTTCGCGATCCCGGTGTTCAACCAGTGTGACCACTTCGGCCTGTCGGTCGACGATCCGCGCGGGCTGACGCTTACCGGGGGCCTGCCGTTCTTTGGCGGGGCGGGGAACAACTACTCGGCCCACGCCATCGCCGAGGCGGTGCAGCGGGTGCGCGGCGACCGGGGCTCCTATGCCTTGGTTGGCGCGAATGGCGGGTGGATGAGCAAATATGCCACCGGCGTCTACTCGACCGACCCTGCCGACTGGAGCGCCAATGACCGCTTCGCCGTGCTGCCCAAGGCGACCGACAAGGTGCCCGTCGCCCGTGAGCCGGTCGATGCCGCAACGGTCGAGACCTACACCATCAACCGCAGCCCCAAGGGTGCCGAGGCGATCTTCATCGGTCGCTCCGAGGCGGGCGAGCGGGTGGTGGGCAACGCCGACCTGACCGATCCCGCCACCGCCGAGGCCTTCGAGAGCGGCGAGCCGTTCGGCAAGCGTCTCGCTCTGACGCAGGACGAGCGCGGGCGCACGGTGGGGCGCATCGCCTGACCTTGCGCGAATCGGACGTTTCGGGTAGATGGTTTCAATTGAAACTATCTCGCCAGCGAGGACCCTGCCGATGAACGCACCGACCAAAGACCTGTTCGACAATCCCGCCGGGCTCGACGGGTTCGAATTCGTCGAGTTCTGCGCACCGGAAAAGGGCGTGCTGGAGCCGGTATTCGCAGCAATGGGCTTCACATGCGTCGCCAACCACCGCTCAAAGGATGTGCAACTGTGGCGGCAAGGCGGGATCAACCTGATCGCCAATTACGAACCGCGCAGCGCCGCCTGGTACTTCGCGCGTGAGCATGGCGCGTCGGCCTGCGGGATGGCGTTCCGGGTGCGCGATGCGGCCAAGGCCTATGCCCATCTGCTGGAAAAGGGCGCAGAGCCGGTCGCCAATGATCCCGGCCCGATGGAACTGCGCATCCCCGCTATCCGGGGCATCGGTGGGGCGATCCTCTATCTGGTCGATCGCTATGCCGGGGCGGGCAACAACCTGACCATCTATGACATCGATTTCGAATACCTGCCCGGCGTTGATCCGCACCCGGTGGGCGCGGGCTTCCACACCATCGATCACCTGACCCACAACGTCTATACCGGGCGGATGAAGTACTGGGCCGACTATTACGAGACCCTGTTCAACTTCCGCGAAATCCGCTTCTTTGACATCAAGGGCGAATATACCGGCCTCACCAGCAAGGCGCTGACCGCGCCCGACGGCAAGATCCGCATCCCGCTCAACGAGGAAGGTGAGGGCGGCAAGGGCCAGATCGACGAGTTCCTGAAAGCCTTCAATGGCGAGGGCATCCAGCACATCGCGCTGATCTGTGACGATCTGCTGGCCTGCTGGGACCGTCTGCAAACGCTCGGCGTCCCCTTCATGACCGCGCCGCCCGCCGCCTATTACGACATGCTCGAAGGCCGCCTCCCCGGCCACGGCGAGGATGTCGACGCGCTGAAGATGCGCGGCATTCTTCTGGACGGCACGACGGAGGGTGGCTCGCCTCGCCTGCTGCTGCAAATCTTCGCGCAGGCGCAGGTCGGCCCGGTGTTCTTCGAATTCATCCAGCGCAAGGGCGACGACGGCTTCGGCGAGGGCAACTTCAAGGCGCTGTTCGAAAGCATGGAACGCGACCAGATCATCCGCGGTGTGCTGACGGTTGAGGAACCGGCGGAATGATTTGCTTCCCGTCACCCTGAACTAGTTTCAGGGTCCATCTCTCGGCATCGAGCAGTGCTCACGGCGGCTCGATGGATGCTGAAACAAGTTCAGCATGACGAACATTTGGAGTTTGGTATGACCAACCACCCCGTAAACCTCGCAGGCATCCACCACGCCGCCTACCGCTGCAAGGACGCCAAGGAGACGGTGGAATGGTATGCCCGCGTGCTGGGCATGACCTACACCACCGCCTTTGCGGAGGATCATGTGCCCTCCACCGGCGAATATGATCCCTACATGCACATCTTCCTCGATGCGGGGAACGGCAACATCCTCGCCTTCTTCGAGCTGCCCAACCAGCCCGAGATGGGCAAAGACCCCAACACCCCGGCCTGGGTGCAACACCTCGCGCTGAAGGTGCCTTCGGAGGCTGCGCTGCTTGCCGCCAAGGCGCATATCGAGGCTGAGGGCATCGACGTGCTCGGCCCGACGCACCACGGGATCTTCAAGTCGATCTACTTCTTCGATCCCAACGGCCACCGCGTGGAACTGGCCGCCGATATCGGCACGGCGGATCAATATGAAGAACTCGCCCGCGTCGCGCCGGTGATGCTGGAGGAATGGTCGCAGACGAAGAAAGCCCCGCGCCACGCCGACTGGCTGCATGAATTGGCGCGCGCGGAGCACGCGGCGAAGGGCGTTTAGCGCGCCCGCTTAAGCCGCGATGCCGTTTCGGGATCGCCAAGAGCTGCTATTCGAGACCCTGCCCCCTACGCCTCCCCGGACTTGATCCGGGGCCCAGCTGTCTTCTTCTGCGCCAAGTGGCTAAGAAAGCGGGGTCCCGGGTCAAGCCCGGGAAGGCGGAATGTCTCAACGTCCGCGACGTCCCCTCTGACCTCCCGCAAGGGCGGGGGCTTTTCACATTTGATCCAGCGCAAAGCGCACCTGCGCCGTCTCCCTCACTTTGGGCCATCCAAAGAGGGGGGAGTCGGCCCATGCGCATTCTGTTTGTTCATCCCAATTATCGCTCCGGCGGGGCCGAGATCGCGGGCACTTGGCCGCCCGCGTGGGTCGCCTATCTCACCGGGCCGCTCAAGCGCGCCGGGTTTGACGACATCACCTTCATCGACGCGATGACCGAGGGGCTGACCGACGAGCAGCTGGCGGACAGGATGCGCGCGCTCCAGCCCGATCTGGTCGGCACCACCGCCATCACCCCTTCGATCTATGCCGCTGAACGCGTGCTGGAAGTCGCCGCGCTCACTGTGCCGAACGCGGTGCGCGTGCTGGGCGGCATCCACGCGACCTTCATGTACACGCAGGTGCTCGCCGAAGCGCCGCACATCGACGTGATCGTGCGCGGGGAGGGCGAGGAGATCGCGGTCGAACTCTTCACCGCCATCGCCGAGGGCCGCTGGCCCAAGGATGCGCGCGCCATCAAGGGCCTCGCCTATCGCGACGGCGAACAGATCATCGCCACCGAAGCCGCCGACACCATCAAGGACATGGCCTCGATCAAGCCTGACTGGGACATTCTCGACTGGAACCAGTACACCTACATCCCCTTGGGCACCCGCGTCGCCATCCCCAACCTCGCACGCGGCTGCCCGTTCACCTGCTCGTTCTGCTCGCAATGGAAGTTCTGGCGCGATTACCGGGTGCGCGATCCGAAGGACGTGGTCGACGAAATCCAGGAACTGCACGAAAAGCACGGCGTCGGCTTCTTCATCCTCGCGGACGAGGAACCCACCATCAACCGCAAGACCTTCATCAAATTCTGTCAGGAACTGATTGATCGCGGCCTGCCCGACAAGGTGAAGTGGGGCATCAACACCCGCGTCACCGATATCTACCGCGACAAGGAGCTGCTGCCCTTCTACCGCAAGGCGGGCCTCGTCCACGTCAGCTTGGGCACCGAAGCGGCGGCGCAGATGAAGCTCGACCGGTTCAACAAGGAAACCAAGGTCGAGGAGAACAAGGAGGCGATCCGCCTCCTGCGCGCCGCCGACATTTTCGTCGAAGCGCAGTTCATCGTCGGGCTGGACAACGAAACGCCCGAGACGCTGGAGGAGACCTTCCAGATGGCGTGGGACTGGCAGCCCGATCTTGCCAACTGGGCGATGTATACGCCGTGGCCCTACACCCCGCTGTTCGAGACGCTGAAGGATCAGGTCGAGGTCCACGATTTCAGCAAGTACAATTTCGTCACCCCGATCATGAAGCCCGCTGCGATGGAGCGGGGCGAGCTGCTCAACGGGGTGATGAAGAACTACCGCCGGTTCTACATGCGGAAGGCGCTGTTCAACTACCCGTGGCGCGGGACGGGCTTCCGGCGGCGGTATCTGCTGGGGTGCCTCTATGCCTTCCTGCGGGCGGGCTTCAAGCGCACCTTCTACGATCTCGGCAAGGCGGGATACTGGGGGCCGCAGACCGCCAAGAAGGTCGAATTCCACTTTGACGAAAGCCGCCTCGCCGCTGCCGATGCCGCGACCGATTGGGTGACCAATGCCGACAAGGCCGCGCAGGCGCAGGAACGCCGCGATGCGGTGCGGGCGCAGATGAAGCAGCGGGGTGAGAGCCGCAAGCGGGACCGGATCGATGTCGAATAGGGCGCGCATTCACGCCCGCCGCCGTCCCGGTGCGCTGATCGGGCCGAATGCGGTGCTGCAGGCGGTGGCGGTGATGGAGGAGCGGCTGGGGGTTGCCGAAACCGCCACCATCCTCGCCGATGCGCAGATTACCCGGCTCCCCACGGGCAAGCACATGATCCCCGAGGTTGACGCGCTGCGGCTCCACCGCTGGCTGGCGCTGCACGATCCGATGGGGGCGCTGGTCATCGCCGAGGAGTCCGGTGCGCGCACCGCCGATTACATCATCGCCAACCGTATCCCGCGCGCGGCGGTATGGCTGCTGAAGCGCCTCCCCGCTCTGCTTGCCGCGCCGCTGCTGATGGCCGCGATCCGCAAGCACGCCTGGACCTTTATCGGCGCAGGCCACTTTGCCCCCGACGGTGCGTGGCGCTTTGCCATTGACCGTTCCGCCGCGGACGATTCCATCCTGCCGCCCGACAGCCTGTTCCTGTGGTACGCGGCGGTCTTCACCCGGTTGTACCGCGCCTTGGTGGCGCAGGATTGCACCTGCCGGATGATCGAACCCGAACAGGACTTCCCGCCGCGCCGCGCCTACGCGATCCGCCGCGCGGCCTGATGCGCTATTCCGGCGCGGGGCCGCAGCTCAGGCGGATTTCGCTCTGCGCAAGGTCATAGGTGATCTGCGAACAATGGGCGATCTGGTCGCGGCCGATGCGGGTCAGCAGGTCAGGGCGTCCCTGCCCCTTGCGGCGGCTGACGAGGATCTGGCTCCTGTCGAAGCGCGGATCATTTTCGCCGATCTCGCCCACGCGCTTGGGATCGCCATAGTCGTCGACCCGCACCGCGAAGCGATCGACAACCAGATCGCCCAGCATGATCGGTTCGGCGATGCGCATCATCCGGGTCCGACGCTCGACCGCGAAATTCATGATCGCCGTCCCGTCCGTTCCGGGCTCGAACCCGCCGTCCTGATGGGTGGCGATGAAGTTGGCGGTGGGGGCGGTGATAAGGTTTTCGGCCCGCCGCAGCGCGAAGATCATCGCCAGCTTCTTCTTGCCGACCACCACTTCGGTGCCGAGCCGTGTGTCGCCCTGATTGCCACTGCGCTTCATGGGGAAGCGCTGGATGGTCTCACCCTCCACGGGTGGGGACAGGACAAAGGTCACCCGTTTAAAGGGCAGGTTGTGGACCCCGGTTACGCCATCAGCCTTGCGCGAAGCGAAGCGTTCGGCCCAGCTGATCGGCATCGCCACCGGGCCGCCGCCGAAATCCAGCGCTGCCCCTGCGGACAGCCCCTCCACCTCGAAAGAACCAAAGCGCCAACCACGACGCGATTCGGCGACCAGTTGCAGCCGCGCGGCGACTTCGCTGTTGATTATCGGCGCGCCGAAGCTGTCAGCATCGACCTCAAGCCGCAGCGGCGTGCCGTTGACTATGACCGTGATGATGTTGTCGCCTTCCAGCACCAGCTCGTCCGGCAGTGGGGCTACGGGCGCGCCTGTCGGAACGGGCACAGGCTCCTGAGCGGTAACGGCAAGGGCCGGGCTCGCAAGCAGGAGCGGCAGCAATGACACAATCAGGGGGCGTACGACCATCTGGCACCAACGCAGCTGGCTGGACAGCGTTCCTACCGCCCGCCGCGCCGCTGGTTGCGTTCAGCCTCGCGCTGCTGGCGGAGCAGTTTCTCGACATCGATCACTTCAGCGCGGGCCTTCATCCAGCGGATGCTGGCAATACTCCAGACCAGCGTTGCCGCCAGATAGAGCGCCAGCGCGGCCCAAAATTCCGGGCGACCTTCGAGGCTTTCCCCATAGATGGCAAAGGCAATGGTCGGCACCGCAAACACCGCCATCCACACACCGAACTGGGTCCACCCGGCTTTCCCGCGCGGCATGATGGTGAAATTCCACGACCCGCGCCGGTACATCACGAAGGGCTTGTCCTGTTCACGCATCGCTATCTCCTTCAGGGGCAGTGCCCGGCGGCCTTCCGCGCCGCGGCGCTTCGCTGCGCGCCACCTTCACCCCGCGCCGCGCCAGCGCCTCGCGCAGCAGCACCTCGATCTCGGCGTTCACGCTGCGCAGCTCGGCATCCGCGAGCCGCTGGACCGCATCGTGCAGCGCCGGATCGAGGCGCAGGGGAAAGGCTTTCTTGGCGGGCATGGCAGGGTCAGTAGAGGCTGCCTGCGTTCACCACAGGCTGCGTATCCCGCTCGCCGCACAGCACCACCATCAGGTTCGACACCATCGCCGCCTTGCGTTCATCATCAAGGTCAACGACGCCCCGTTCGCTCAACTGGGCGAGTGCCATCTCGACCATCGTGACCGCGCCTTCGACCAGCTTCTTGCGGGCAGAAATCACCGCTTCGGCCTGCTGGCGGCGCAGCATGGCGCCCGCGATTTCGGGGGCATAGGCCAGATGGGTCAGGCCGCATTCGTCGACCGTGATGCCGGCCACCGCGAGACGCTCGATCAAGGCGGCGCGCAATTCCACGCCGACTTCCTCGTGATTGCCGCGCAGGGTGATCTCAAGATGCTCGATATCGTCATAGGGGTAGCGCGAGCCGATGGACCGCACCGCCGCTTCGATCTGGGCGGTGACGAATTCGCGGTAATCATCGACATCATACAGCGCCTGCGCGGTGTCGGTGACGCGCCACACGACTTGCGCTGCCATCTCAATCGGATTGCCGCGTGCGTCGTTGACCTTGATGGTCTGCGAAATGACATTGTTGGCGCGCACCGCGATCTTGCTGCGGGTGAGCCAGGGGAGCACCCAGCGCAGGCCTTCGTTGCGGTCGGTGCCCTTGTAGGCGCCGAACAGCTGGATGGCGGCGGCTTCATTGGGGTTGATCATGTAGAAGCCGGTGAGGATCAGCAGGCCGATGACGCCGGTGATGATCGACCCGATCATCCGCAGCCCGTCAACCTGCTCCGGCGCGACGGCGCTGATGAACAGCAACACCGCCGCAGCGACCAGCACGAGGCTGACCAGCAACATGACATAGCCGCTCTGGGTCAGGGCCGCGAATTCGCGGCTCCGATTGAGCGCATAGGGTTCAGCAGAGGACATGACGAATCTCCAAGAGCGATATAATTACGATATCACATTTATATCATAGGTTGGGGCCGTCAAGCGGATTTGGCGCGCGCTTTGCCATCATCACTTGGCGGAACCCCCCGTTTGGCTGTAGCAAGGCGTTCTGGGCATTTACGGATCGGGGGGCAGGCGGCAGTGGAAAGCGGCGACGACATTCCGGCCCCGCCGCGCCCCGTGCTGTTCGTCAGCTATTCGCGCACGGACCTCCCCCATGCCCGCCCGGTGATCGACTTGCTGGAACGAGCCGGGTTCGACGTCTGGTGGGACGGACGGCTGGAGGGCGGGGAGAATTATCTCCAGACCACCGAACATGCGCTTGAGACATCCGACTGCGTTGTGGTCCTGTGGTCGGCAACCTCGGTCAATTCGCACTGGGTGCGCGACGAGGCGCAACGCGGACGCGAGCGGGGGTGCCTCGTGCCGCTGACGATTGATGGGACGATGGCGCCGCTCGGGTTCCGGCAGTTCCAGCTGCTCGATATCAGCGGTTGGGACGGCGCTGCGACAAGCCCGGAAGCGGCGCGGATTCTGGTGGCGGTTCGGGCCAAGGCCGGTGCGGCCACACCTGCCCCTGTCTCAGCCCCACCAGCCTCAGCGCCGCCAGCGTCCCCGGCGGGCGGTGTGGCGCTGTCCCGGCGCACGCTGATGATCGGCGGCGCGGCGGCAGCGGGGGGTGCCGGGCTGCTCGGCGCATGGCAGTTCGGGCTGCTGGGCTCACCCGCTTCGGCAGCGATTTCCATGGTGGTGCTGCCTTTCCGCAATGAGACGGGCGATCCGGACAAGAAGTATTTCTCTGACGGTCTGTCACGCGAACTTCGCGCTGTGCTTGCCCGGAATCCGAGGCTCAAGGTGGCAGCCCCCGCCTCCTCCAACGCGATCGAGGGGGAGGATGAATTCGCCATCGGCCGCAAGCTGGGCGTGAGCAATATCCTGCGCGGCGGCGTTCAGCGCGACGCTGAACGGGTGCGCGTCACGACCGAGCTGGTCGCGATAGATAACGGGGAGCTGCTCTGGGGGGAAACCTATGATGAGGCGCTGGAGGATGTCTTCGCGGTGCAATCCAAAATCGCCGAAGCGGTGGCCGTCGAGCTTGTCGCCAAGATCGCTGGCAGCAATGAAGCCGAACAGGCCGTGTCCGCCCAGCAGGACATCGGCGGCACGCAATCGGTCGCCGCCTACGAGGCCTATCTGCGCGGACAGGCGCTCTATGATCTGGGCGCCGGGGAGAAGACTGACCGCGCGGCGCTGGAACAGTTCGATGCGGCGGTTGCGGCTGATCCGGGGTATGCCGCGGCCCATGCGATGCGGTCCAGCATGTTGGCGTCAATCGCCAATAACGCGGCCAGCGATGCTCCCGAATCGCGCAAGCTGTTCACCGAGGCGCTCGCCGCGGCCAAGCAATCGCTGACGCTCGAAAAGCGGTTGGCGCGCGGGCATCTGGCCTTGGGCTTCGTGCTCAACAATGGCTGGCTCAAGCGGGCCGAGGCCATGCCGCATTACAAGGCAGCGCAGGAATTGGCGCCGGGCGATGCCGACGTGCTGCGCGCCGCGGCGAGTTTCCACGCCTATGGCGCAGATCGGGCGCTGGCGTCGCGGATGATCGATCAGGTGCTGGAGCTTGACCCGCTCAATGCCCGTGCGTTCCGGTCAGCCGGGTATATTGCGCTGTTCGCGCGAGATTATTCGGCCGTGATCGGACGGATGGATCAGGCGCTCGCGCTGAATCCCAGCCTCGCCAGCGCGCAGTTCGCCATTGCGATTGCGCGGCTGATGCAGGGCGATGCAGCAGGTGCGTTGACGGCGGCGAAGGCGGAGCCGGGTGAGGCCTATGCGCTGACCGCCGAAGCAATTGCCGCGCACCGGCTGGGCGATGCGGCGGGATCGGATACGGCGCTGGCGACGCTGGTGGAGCGCTATGGCGACAGCCGTTATCAGCAGGCGCAGATTCACGCCCAGCGCGGCGCAGCGGAGACGGCGCTGACCTTGCTCGGACAGGCGCTGGAATCGCTCGATCCCGGCTTGCTCTGGGCTCCGAATGACCCGCTGCTCGATCCCCTGCGAGGCGCGCCGGCGTTCAAGGATTTGCTAATCCGCCTTGGGTCATGATAGCTTCCCACCCGGCCCACATGGGGGCGGCAAGAGGGGAAATTGTATGAAGAAAATCATGACTGTAGCAGCGTTGGCCGCAGGCGCGCTGGCGTTGTCGGCATGCGGCGCGAAGAAGGAAGAAGCTCCAGCGGCTGAACCGACCGCTGAGGAAATGATGGCACCGGCCACCGAAACCCCGGCAGCTGACGATGCGGCCGCGGCTGCCGAAGGGCTCGACCCGACCGGCAACCCGATCGGCATGGGCGCCCCCGCAGAGGCATCCGGCGAAGCCGAGGCCGCAGCCGAGTAATTGTAAGGCGTCCCCTTGCGCGCATGTTTCCGGTGAAACAGCGCGCAAGGGCGACCCTAACGCCTGCTGGTGCCCGGCAGGACTGAGTTGAGCCAGCGCTGCACCAGCGGATGGGCAATCCGGGTGAAGCGGCTTGGCACGCTGGTCCGCCCGCATTTCACCCCGGCGCTCACCACACCCAGTAAGGTCGGCACGCCGCCCGCGTCGCCATAGGTGATCAACGGCCCGCCGCTGTCGCCAAAGCACGCCTGTTCGCCGCGCGCTCCGGCCGCGCAGAGCACCGCGTCGCGGCGCTTGTCGCGGAAGCTGGTGAGGCGGGTGCAGCTGTCCAGATCGCGCAGTTCCAGCCGCGCGCCGCGCAGTTCTTCGGGCGGGGCGCCGCCTTCCAGCGCAGTGCGTCCCCAGCCGAAGGTATAGGCCGGCATCCGCGCCCGGATCGTGCGGGCGGTGATGGGTTGCGGGTCGAGCCGGATGCGCGCGATCGGATAGACCTGGCCGCCCAGCTTCTCGCCCTTGGGATCATATTGCACCAGCGCCACATCGAAAGCGAAGGTTGACGGCTGGAAATCGGGATGCGGGATCACGCGCAGGATGCGGTAGGTGTAGCCCTCATCATCGAGCGGATTGTACAGCCCTAACCGGATGCGATGCCCGCCGGTCAGCACCGGGACCCCGCCCTCATCGGTCAGGCAATGCGCTGCGGTCAGCACCCAGCCGGTGCGGATCACCGCCCCGCCGCATAGTACCCGTTGGGCCGGGGTCAGGCGCTTGCGGCCCAGCTTCTCGGGCCGCCACAGCAGCGCCTGCCACGGCGCGTCGCCGATGTTGACCGCAAAGCCATCGATCACCGCCACCACCTGCACGCAGATGGTATCGGTATAGATCACGCCGCGAAATTCGATCGTGGTGGTGGTGCAGGCGCGCTCATTTTCTTCCGCTTCCTTGCGCAGGCGTTCCTCTTCGGAAATTCGTCTTTGCTCGGCGATTTCTTCGGCGCTGAATTCGGGCGGAGACAGGTCGCCGCCCGCCACCAGCAGCGGCGCGCCGGGATCGGTGCGGATCGCTTTCTCCAGGCCCTTGCAGCCGCTCGAATAGGCCGCGTCGCACAGGGCTTCGTAAAGGGCGAGCGCGCGCGGCTGGTCGGACGGCAGGATCGCGCCGGACCACAGCGCGTCGGCGAGGTTCACGCAGGCGCTGTTCGATCCCGCCGCGCAGGCCGCGGTGTAGAGAACATCGATCCGAGCCGGATCGGCGGCAGCGCGGTCTTCTTCGCTGCCATTGGTGGCCTGATCGAGCGCCAGATTGCCCGCGGTCTCGCACAGCTCCTGCGCTTCGTCCGCGCTACCGGCGGTCAGGCACGCCGCGCTCAGTAGTTCGATCCCGCGCGGCAGATCCTCAAGCGGGCCGCCTTGCCGGGTGTATTGCTTGGCGATTGCGATGCAGGCGGTGCGATCCCCAAGGTCGCAAGCGGCGCGCTGGTCAGGCTCGCCGCGCACGGCCCTGGCGTCGTCGCAATGATACTGCGCGAGTTCGCAGGCGCGCTGATAGAACGCAACGCCCGCTTCGCGTGCCTCCGGCCCGATGCCATTGCGCAAGGCCCGTTTGCCGATCTCGGCACAGACCCATGCATCGCCCGCCCGGCACCCAAGCGACTGATATTCGCGGGCGCGCGGCCCGAAGCGGCCCTCGGCGCCGATCCAATGCCGCTTGGCGTCGCTGCAATCCCGGCTCTGGCCCGCGCGGCATTGCCGGTCGAGCAGGGCGAGGCCCTCGGCCTGTTCTTCGGCGCTGCGATCAGGGCGCATTAGTTCGGCAGCGAGGCTAGAGCAGCTCGGCGCGCTCCCGCCCGCGCAGGTCGCGCGGCGCAGAGCCAGTGCGGCGTCAGGATCGGAGACGCCGGTGACGCCCGCTTCCAGATCATTGGCCTGCGCATCGCAGCCCGAGGCTGAACCCAGCTCGCAGGCGCGCACGAACAGCGGCGCGGTTTGGCCCCAGTCGCCGCGGTTGTCGGCAACGCGCAGCAGCTTGCCCAGCCGGTAGCAGCCTTCCGCCGCTTCGCCCTCGCACGCCTGACGGTAGAGCAGTTCCGCCACGGGCCGGTTTTGCGGCCGACCCTTGCCGGTCTCGAAAGCGGTGCCCAGTGCGGTGCATCCGGTCAGATCTCCGGCATCGCAGGCGGCGGCGAAACTGTCAGCCTCCTGGGCTTCGCGGATGAGGGTTTCGGGCGATTTGCCGGTATAGGCGCGTTCGAACCCGGTTGTCGGATAGAGGCGCGGGATCGGCGCATCTTGGGCTGCGACAGGTGAGGTCGCTGCGAGCAATCCGGTGAATATCGCGCCCCACAGCGCCGCGAGCGATTTGCGCATGAATAAGCTCCCCCAAGCTTGCCCAAATACTGCGCTTTTCCCGAAGGATCGTCAAACCTTCCGTATCGGCGCTTGTAAGCGGGCGGGGCGTGCGATTAAGCACGTTGCCATGCCTGCGGCTGCGCGCGGGCGGGAGACGCCGCGCCTCATGCCTTCCCATCTGCCCGCCCGGATTCATGACAGCTGGCAACCGCATCTGGCGCTGGGCATTACGGGTCACCGCGCCTCTAACCCTTCGTACCGCGCCCATGCGGCGGCGATTGCGGCTGCGCTTGCCGCGCTGTTCGCCCGGATTGAGGCGATTGCCGACAGCTTGCCGGGCACGCGCGGGGCGGTACGGCTGCACAGCCTGATGGTCGACGGGACGGACCAAATCGCCGCCGAGCTCGCACTGGCGCAGGGTTGGGAACTGGCGGTGCCGATGCCGTTTGGCGCGGTCCTGAACTGCGCGATCAACGCCCACCCTGAAACACTGGCCGATGCCGATGCGCTGCTGGCGGGGGGCATGGCCAGCGACCCTGCGGTCGAGGCCAAGGCCGCCGCGATCCGCGCGGTCACCGCGCGCGCCTGCCTGTTCGAACTGGCTGATCGCGATGCCGAGGTGGAAGCCCTGTGGCGCGCGGTGATCGCCGACCCGGAGGACCGCGCCGCCGCGCGCGCTTTCGAAGCGCTGGCGTCGGACAATGTCGCGCTGGCGGGGCACGTGATGATCGAGCGCACCGATCTCGTCATCGCGGTGTGGGACGGCAAGGTCGCCAATCTGCCGGGCGGCACCGGCCACACCGTCGTCGCGGCGCTCCAGATGGGCACGCCGGTGCTGCTGATCGATCCCGCTGTGCCCGAGGCATGGCGCATCCTCACCCGGCCCGAGGAACTGGCCCAGCCCGATTGCGACGGAGAGCCCGATTGTGCACGGCTGGAAGCGATCATCCGCGCCGCGGTGGTGGTGGAGGACTGGAGCCCGACCACCCTCACCAAGGAACAGTGGCGCCCGCACAGCTCGCGCGCCTTCGGCATTTATCGGCGGGTCGAGCGGGTGTTCGGCGGCGGAGGCAGCCCGTTTGCCTCGCTCAAGACCACCTATGAAGCGCCCGGCGCAATTGCCGTCGGCAGCGGCGCGGCGGTGATCGCGGCGGCGCAGGCCATGCCGGGCGGCGATGCCCAAGTGACGCGCCAGCTGGCCGAGGATGTGCTGCCGATGTTCGCCTGGGCCGATGGTATCGCGAGCCGCCTCGCCGATGCCTATCGCAGCGGGATGACGGTCAATTTCGTGCTCGCCGCGCTGGCGGTGATGATCGGGATCGCTTTTCTGCCCACCGGGATGGGCGATAGCAAATGGGCCTTTGCGCTGGTCGAACTGCTGCTGCTCGGCGGGATTCTGGTGATGACGGCGGCGGGATCACGGCTGGGCTGGCACCGGCGCTGGTTCGCGATGCGGCGTGTGGCCGAATATCTGCGCCATGCGCCCGCGCTGCTGCTGCTGGGCGTTGCACGGCCGACGGGGCGCTGGGCGCGCAGCGGTGAGGGGGCGGAATGGCCCGAACATTTCGCCCGCCATGCCTTGCGCGATGTCGGCCTGCCGCAGGCTCAGGTGACGCGCGACTATCTGCGCGCGGGGCTGACCGACGTCGTCCTGCCGCATGTCACCGCGCAGGCGAGCTATCACGAGGCCAAGGCCCACCGGCTGGAGCGGGTCCACCACCGGCTCGATAAAGCGGCGGAGACCTGCTTCGCGCTCGCGGTCGCATCGGTCATCGCCTATCTCGCGCTTAAGGGCGCGGGCCTCGCCGGGATCGTGCCCAAGCATCTGGCGGCTGATTGGTCGCCGTTCTTCACCTTTTGCGGCGTGGCTTTTCCGACGCTGGGCGCGAACCTTGCCGGAATCCGATACTTCGGTGATTTCGAACGCTTCGCCGCGATCTCGCAGGTGGCGGCGGAGAAGCTGCGCGAGATCGAGGCGCGGATCGGCCTGCTGCTGTCAGGCGCGCCCGCCGCGCTGACCTATGGCGCGACTGCTGATCTGATCCATGCGCTGGATGAAGCCGTGGTCGAGGAAATCGCCAGCTGGCAATCTGTGTTCGGCGCCAAGCATCTGGCGCTGCCGGCCTAGGCGCGCCGCGGCATCATACCAGCCCGATCCTCTGGGCGGCCCGGCTCACCGCGGCGCGCAGCAACGGGGCGCTGGGCTGCACGACCGGATCATAGGCGGGCAGGCCGACGCGGCGCAGCAGTGGGTTGAGGCTCAAGGCATCGGCAATCGCGCGGCTCTTGCGGCATTGCCATGTCACCGACAACGAGATTGAGGGCTTGTAACCGGCGTGGATCCAATGCGGCGCGGCATAGGGCACGAACAGCGCGTCGCCGCGCGCGAGCATATGCTGTTCGCCCAGCGCTGCGTAATCGTGCTTCCATTCGAGCAAGTTCCGGCCCGTGCGATGATAGGCTTCGCGCCGCGCCAGATCGAGGAACGGCGGAGCGGGAGGATAGGCGGCCAGCACTTTGTCTCCGGCAAGCTGGAACATGATGCTATACTCGGTATCGAAATGGAAAGGGGTGTGGGCGCCGGGCGCGCAGATGAAGACGAAGCCCTTGATGTCGTGCACCGCTTCTCTCGCTGCGCCGATGACAGGGGCAATCTCACCCAGCAGCCGTTCAAGCAACGCGCGATAGGCAGGCAATTGCTCAATGCAACGTAGCATGATCCATCCCGAGGACGCGCCGCCTGCGGCAATTGCGTTAGCCAGATGAGCGTCACTGTCGAGCAGGCGAAAAGCCTCGCCATTGCTGGCATTGTGGACGCGCCGTTCGACATGGTGGCGCGGCAGCGCGCGTGCGGCGGCGGCCAGCGCGTCATAGCCGAGCAGACCCTCGGCAGCGAGATGGTGGCGCAATCGCCCTGGGCGACGCGGATAGCGCTCGCCCAGATGGGGCAAGGAGGTGGGGTCAATCAGCGACATGAATGCGGCCCTGTCAGAGAAATCCCGAATGAATAACAGGGGTTTACACGTAATCCGGTGAAGGCCTCGTTAACGCAAATCGCCGCCCCGCGTGACGGGCGGGCAGCTCAGTAGCCGCTGGCTTGCCCATCCTTTCGCATCTCGGTCGCGCCGGTGTAGACGCCCGTCACGGGATCGCGCACGATCGCCTGATAGCCGCCGAAGGGGATGCCGGTGCCCTCCACTTCGACATTGTGGCCCATCGCCCGCAAAGCCTCGACCGTCGCCGCCGGAATGCCGGGTTCGAGCTGCAGCACGCCGAGCATATCGACCGGGGCGGTGTCGGCGGGGCTTCCCGCCAGCGCATCGGTCGGCTGGCGTCCGCCGTCGTGGTGCAGGCGTGCCGCATCGCCTGCTTCTTGCAGATTCATCCCGTAATCGACGAGGTTGATCAGCACCTGCACATGGCCCTGCGGCTGCATCCCGCCGCCCATCAGGCCAAAGCTCATCCACGGCTTGCCGTCCTTGCGGATGAAGGCCGGGATGATCGTCTGGAACGGACGCTTGGCGGGGGCATAGGCATTGGGGTGCGCGGGATCGAGGCTGTAGAGCTCGCCCCGATCCTGGAACATGAAGCCGAGCCCGTCGGCCACCAGCCCGCCGCCCATGCCGCGATAGTTTGACTGGATGAGGCTCACCATCATCCCGTCCTTGTCGGCGACGGTGAGATAGGTGGTGTCGCCCGGCCCCTCCAGCTTGGGCGCGATCAGCGCGCCGGGGGTGAAGGCGGGGGTGGCCTTTGCCGGGTCAATGAGGGCGAAGCGCTGCTTGCCGTATGCGTCGCTCAGCAATTCCACGGGCGCGCGGGCAAAGGCCGGATCGGCATAGAAGCGCGCTGCATCTTCAAAGGCGAGGCGCTTGGCTTCGGTGATATAGTGGATCACCTCGGGGCTGCCGCGTTCCCACTGGCTAAGGTCGACATTCTTGAGGATGTTGACCATCTGGAGCGCTGCGAAGCCCTGCGAGTTCGGCGGCAGTTCGCACAACTCGTACCCCTTGCGGTATTCCACGCAGGCGACATCGACCCACGTGCTGTCATGCGCGGCGAAGTCTTCAACGGTGTAGGCGCTGCCCTGCCGCTGGAGGTAATCGACCATCGTGCGCGCGGTTGCGCCCGCGTAGAATTCGTCGCGGCCACCCTTGGCGATGCGCTCCAGCGTGTTCGCCAGATCGGGGTTGCGGAACAGCTCGCCGGGGCGGGGCGCGCGGTCTTCCTTGAAATAGGTCGCGCGGGCATTGGTGAAATCAAACGGCGTGGTGGCGCGCTGGCGTTCGTAGTTCTTGAGCCCGCGCTCCATATACATCGCGATCACCGGGGCGACCGGGTGGCCTTCGCGGGCATAGCGGATGGTGGGTGCCAGCACGTCTGCCATCGGCAGCTTGCCGAACCGTGCATGGAGATCAAACCACGCATCGACCGTGCCGGGGATGGTGACGGGCAGCACGCCCACGGGGGGCAGACTGGTCGCCCCTGCGGGCAGCTTGGCCTTGAGCTGCTCGAGCGTCTGGCCGCTGGGCGAGCGGCCCGATCCGTTGATGCCGATCAGCTGACCGGTCTTGGGATCGTGGACAATCGCAAACAAATCGCCGCCAATGCCGTTGCCGGTCGGCTCCATCAACCCGAGGGCCGCGTTGGCGGCAATCGCTGCATCGACCGCCGATCCGCCCGCTTTCAGGATGTCGAGCGCGATCTGGGTCGCCAGCGGGTGCGCGGTCGCGGCCATGCCGTTGGGGGCGATCACCGGACTGCGGCTCCATTGCGCTCCCACCGGCCGCGCGCCGGGACCGATTCCGGCGGTTGCCTCGGGGGTGCTGGTGGCGGGGTTGGCAGGCGTATCCTCGGCCAAAACGGGGGCGGCGAGAAGGGTGGTTGCGGCGAGCAGCAGGGGGGCGAGTTTGATCATGGCGCCGCACCCTAAGCCGCTCGTCGCTCTGCGCAAGGCCGTGTCGCTCAACCCAGCAGCATCACGTTCATCAACCGGCCGGGTACCGCGAAGGCGGCAATGCCGGGGATCATCAGCGCGGTAAGGTAGGTGCGGACCAGGTGGGCCTTGTGCGCCTTGATGTCCCCCTTGCGCGCCGTCGACATCACCTTCCAGGCGGCATGGAAGGTCAGCGGTACGAACAGGTGGATCCAGCTGAAAGTGCCGCTTGTCTGGATGAAGATCGCGGTGGTGGCGGTGATCAGCATCAACACCAGCCAGACCTTGCCCAGCATCTTGTGCAGCGCCGTGCCCTTCTTCGCCAGCATCAGCCAGCCGCCCAGCGGGATCGTCGGCAGCACGGCGGCGACGTGGAGGATGATCGGCAGCTTGGCATAGGCTTCAATCCCCTCGACCATGCCGAGCGCCGCTTTCCCCAGTGACACCACCACGGCAAAGCACATGGTGAAGCACGACAGGCTGATGGCGGTGCGGGCGACCGGGCCGATGTCAAAGCTGGCGGGGGGCTTGGCGGCGGCGGCGAAGGGCAGGGTGATGGTGGTCATGGCGGGTCTCCTGAAAGGCTCAAGGTAGTTGCTGAGGTCAGGATGCCGCCGCGCCATTCACGGGCAATCGCCCTTGCGCCAATGGCGCGGGCTCTGCGCGAAATGGCCGGGAAACCGGTGCTTTGCCACTTTACGAAGCGCGAATGGGCAGTCAGACCAGCGCCATGAACGCTCAACCGGCCTCACCGCGACACGCCCTTGTGCGCCGGATCATCATCGATCTGGCCGTGATGACCGCCATTGGGGTGTTTCTGGCGGTGATCGGCCCGTTCGGCAGCATCGCTGCGCCGCTGCCCGAACGGCTGGTCACATGGATCGGCTTCGCCTGGCTCGGCTATGCCTGCTACCGTCCGATGCAGAGCGTGGCGACGTGGGGCGAGCAAGAGCTGGACCTGCCCCGCTGGGGCGTGCTGACGGCGGCGGTGCTGGTGGGGACAGTGCCGATGACGGTGGCGGTGATCGCGATCAACACGGTTCCCTTGGGCAGTCTGCGGTGGCCCGGTCTCGAGATCGCGATGGGCACCTATTTCTCGGTGCTGGTGATCGGCGGAGCGGTGACGCTGCTGTTCAATGTGGTGCAGGGCAGCCCGCGCGCTGTGATGCCTGTTGCTGGGGCTGTCGCTGCGCCCGCTGCGCCTTTTGTTCCGGCCAGCGCGCCTGAGCCCGCGCTTGCCGCGTCGGCCCCGCCGCCCCCGAATCCCCTGCTCGACCAACTCCCCGCCGAACTCGGTAGCGCCATCATCGCGCTGGAGATGGAGGATCATTACCTGCGTGTGCACACAATGCTGGGATCGGCGCTGGTGCTGATGCGGCTGCGTGACGGGATTGCTTTGCTGGGCGATCTGGAGGGGATGCAGGTGCACCGCAGCTGGTGGGTGGCGCGCGAAGCGGTGGAGGATGTGGTGCGCGATGGGCGCAACGTTCGGCTCAAACTGCCGCGCGGCTTGGAAGCCCCGGTCGCCCGCGCCAACGTGACGATCCTGCGCGAGGCACGCTGGATCTGAGAGTCACGAAAAAGGCCCCCGGTGTCGCCACCGGAGGCCTGCTTTCATTCACTCGCTACCCTCAGTGATACTTGGCGTAGCTCACGTCGAAGCGGTCCGCGTTCATCACCTTGTTCCAGGCCGAGATGAAGTCGCACACGAACTTGCCCTCGTTCCCGCTCTCGGCATAGACCTCGGCCTGCGCACGCAGCATCGAGTTTGAGCCGAAGACGAGATCGGTGCGGGTCGCGCGCCACTTTTCCGTGCCGGTGGCGCGGTCGGTGCCGACATATTCCTCGTCGCCGCTTTCATCCACCGGCTTCCACTTCACGCCCATGTCCAGCAGATTGCGGAAGAAGTCCGGCGTGAGCTTGCCCGGCGTTTCGGTGAGGACACCGATTGTGTTGCCGTGATGGGCATGCTTGCTCACAGCACCCAGCGCGCGCAATCCGCCGACCAGCACGGTCAGTTCGGGGATCGACAGGCCCATCAGATGCGCCCGGTCGATCAGCATTTCCTCGGTGCGGACCTGCGCCTTGGTCTTGAGGTAGTTGCGGAAGCCATCGGCAAACGGCTCCAGCGGTTCGAAGCTGGCGGCGTCGGTGTGCTCCTCCGTGGCATCGCCGCGCCCGCCCATGAACGGCACGGTCACATCATGCCCTGCATCGCGCGCCGCCTTCTCGACCGCTGCCGAGCCTGCCAGCACGATCGCGTCGGCCATCGAAAGCTGGCCGCGGTGAGCATCAATGGTGTCGAGCACCTTGCCCAGTTCCTCGGGATCGTTGACCGCCCAGCTGCGCTGCGGCTCCAGTCGCACACGCGCGCCGTTGGCCCCGCCGCGATGGTCCGAATTGCGATAGGTCGAGGCTGACGCCCAAGCCGCCTTGACCAGCTCGCGCACGCTGAGGCCGCTGTTCAGAATCGCTTCCTTGAAGCGGGCCACTTCGGCCTCCGACGGGGTGGTGCCAGCCGGAACCGGGTCCATCCAGATCAGCGTTTCTTCCGGCACTTCCGGGCCGAGGTAACGGACCTTAGGCCCCATATCGCGGTGGCACAGCTTGAACCATGCGCGGGCGAAGGCATCGTCCAGCTGTTCCGGGTGCGCCAGGAACCGCTCGGAAATCTTGCGATATTCCGGATCGTTCTTGAGCGCCATGTCGGCCGTGGTCATCATCGTCGGCACGCGCTTGCTGGGGTCGCGCGCGTCGGGGGCAAGGTCTTCGGGATCGGGGTTGATCGGCGTCCACTGGTTGGCACCGGCGGGCGACTTCACCAGTTCAAAGTCATACTTGAACAGCAGGCGGAAGTAGTCGTGGCTCCACGCGGTCGGGTTGTTCGACCAGCTGCCTTCGATGCCCGAGGTGGTGATGTTGCCGCGGGCGATGTCGTCCTCGTCGTTGAGCCAGCCGAAGCCCATCAGGTGCAGGTCTTCGCTTTCAGGCGCCCCGCCGAAGGTATCGGATGGTTCTGCGCCATGGGCCTTGCCGAAAGCATGGCCGCCAGCGGTGAGCGCGACGGTTTCCTCATCATTCATCGCCATGCGGGCGAAGGTTTCGCGCATGTCGCGGGCCATGCCCTCGGGGTCATGCGGGTTGCCCTGCGGCCCTTCGGGATTGACGTAGATGAGGCCCATTTGGATCGCGGCGAGCGGGTTTTCGAGCGCCTTGCCTTCCTGCGCGTTGATGCGGGTGGCGACGCCTTCATTGACCCACTGTTCTTCGGTACCCCAGTAGACGCTCTCAGGCTCGAACACGTCGGCACGGCCGCCGCCGAAGCCGAATACCGGGCCGCCCATGCTCTCGATCGCGACATTGCCGGTGAGGATGAACAGGTCAGCCCAGCTGATGTTCTTCCCGTACTTCTGCTTGATCGGCCACAGCAGGCGACGCGCCTTGTCGAGGTTGCCGTTATCGGGCCAGGAATTGAGCGGAGCAAACCGCTGCTGGCCGGAGCCCGCACCGCCGCGCCCGTCACCGGTGCGATAGGTGCCAGCGGCGTGCCAGGCCATGCGGATGAAGAACGGGCCGTAGTGCCCGTAATCCGCCGGCCACCACGGCTGGCTGTCGGTCATCAGCGCGGTGAGATCGGCCTTGAGGGCGTTGTAATCGAGCGCGTTGAACGCCTCGGCGTAGTCGAAGTCCTCGCCATAGGGATTGGCGCTCTTGCCCTGCTCGGTCAGAATGTCGAGCTGCATCGCCTGCGGCCACCAATCGCGGTTGGTGCGGCCCAGCAGATTGCGCGTGTCGATGCTGCCGTGGAAGGGGCAGCCGCCGCTCATCTCTCCGGTTTTTGCGTCCATGATCTTCTCTCCTCTCAAATCCCAGACTCGTCCCTTGCGGGGGTCTATGGCGAGAAGATTACGCTTTCAGGATGGCGCGTCCAATCGATTAATACGCGGTTTTTGATTGAATGAAGCGATTAGTGACCCTCGTCATTGCGAGCCGCAAAGCGGCGCGGCAATCCATGAACCGACTGTCGCAATTGGTGCGGCGGCGGGTCATGGCTTGCTTCGCTGCGCTCGCAATGACGAGAGGGGCAGGTTCCCACGTGAGAACCTGCCCCTCTTAATGAGACAACTTTGAACGCTGTTACGCCGCTTGCGCGATAACCTCGACCGGCTCGTTGCGAATGAGGAAGTCGAACGCGCCCAGGCCCGCTTTCGCGCCTTCGCCCATCGCCACCACGATCTGCTTGTGCGGCACGGTGGTGCAATCGCCCGCGGCGTAGATGCCGGGGATACTGGTTGCCCCGTGATCGTCGATCACGATCTCGCCGTGCTTGCTAAGCTCCAGCCCTGTTTCGCGCAACCATTCGGTGTTCGGCACAAGGCCGATCTGGACGAATACGCCTTCCAGGTCGATCCGGCGTTCATCGCCATTGGCGCGGTTCTTCACCACGAGGCCGTTCACGCGGGTGCCGTCACCCAGCACTTCGGTGGTCTGGCCGTTGGTGATGATTTCCACGTTCGGCATCGAGCGCAGCTTGCGTTGCAGCACTTCATCCGCGCGCAGCTTCGTATCGAACTCGATCAGCGTCACATGGCCGACGATCCCGGCAAGGTCGATCGCCGCTTCCACGCCGGAATTGCCGCCGCCGATCACCGCGATGCGCTTACCCTTGAACAGCGGACCATCGCAGTGCGGGCAATAGGCCACGCCCTTGTTGCGATACTCCGCCTCGCCCGGCACGCCGAGATTGCGCCAGCGCGCGCCGGTGGAGAGGATCAGCGAGCGAGCGCGAAGCGATGCGCCGTTGGCCATCACCACCTCGTGATAACCGCCGACGTCCTTCGAGGCGCGCAGTTCCACCGCGCGGACCAAGTCCATCAGGTCGATTTCATATTCGCCGACGTGCTTCTTGAGGCTGTCGGTCAGCTTCGGGCCTTCGGTGTAGGAGGTGCCGGGCAGATTCTCGATCCCGAGCGTGTCCATCAGCTGCCCGCCGAAGCGTTCCGCCGCGATCCCGGTGCTGAAGCCCTTGCGCGCGGTGTAGACCGCCGCCGCCGCACCAGCGGGGCCGCCGCCGATCACCAGCACTTCAAACGGCGCCTTGGCAGCGAGCTTTTCGGCCTGCTTGGCGTCAGCGTTCACATCGAGCTTCGACAGGATCTCGGCGAGTTCCATCTTGCCATTGTAGAACGGTTCGCCGTTGAGGAAGGTGGCGGGCACAGCCATGATGTCGCGACGCTCGACCTCGTCCTGGAAGGTGCCGCCCTCGATAAGGGTCGCGGTGATGCGCGGGTTTTCCAGCGCCATCAGCGTCAGCGCCTGCACCACATCGGGGCAGTTGTGGCAGCTCAGCGAGAAGAACATTTCGAAGTGGAAATCGCCTTCCAGCGCACGCACCTGTTCGATCAGGTCGGCGTCGACCTTGGGCGGGTGGCCACCGGCCCACAGCAGTGCAAGCACGAGGCTGGTGAATTCGTGGCCCATCGGCAGGCCCGCAAAGCGCACCCACTTTTCCGCATCGCTCGCGCGGCGGATGATGAAGCTCGGCTTGCGATCATCGGTGCCGTCGAAACGTGCGGTGACGAGGTCATGGAGCGACGCGATCTGTTCGATCAGCTGGCGCGTCTGGCGCGACTTCTCGCTGTCATCGAGCGAGGCGACCAGTTCGATGCCTTCGCGAAGATTGCCGAGATAGGTCTTGAGCTGGGCCTGCATGGCGGCGTCGAGCATGAGTCTTTTTCCTTCGTCATTGCGAGGAGCCCCGCAAGGGGCGACGTGGCAATCCATGGACAGACCGATCCTGCGGCGGGAACGTCAGACCATGGATTGCCGCGTCGCCTCCGGCTCCTCGCAATGACGAGGAAGGGGCGTGGGGTTGGGTAACGCGGGACCGGATGATCGCCTGCCCCGGTAAGGGGAGAAGGGGCGGGCCCATCCGGTCCCGGTCACGACCCGAGGGCATCAAGCCGCTCGGGATTTGTCAGTCAGCGCAGGGCGTGGGGGAGGGGGGAAGCCCCGCGCTGACCGAAAGGGTAGGCTTAGATCTTGCCGACGAGGTCGAGCGAAGGAGCGAGCGTGTCGCCGCCTTCTTCCCACGCTGCCGGGCAGACCTGACCGGGGTTGGCGCGCACATATTGGGCGGCCTTGATCTTGCGGGTCAGTTCGTTGGCATTGCGGCCCACGCCTTCGCAGGTGATTTCCATGATCTGGATCACGCCGTCCGGATCGACCACGAAGGTCGCGCGGTCAGCCAGGCCAACGCCTTCGCGCAGCACGCCGAACTGGTTCGACAGCACGTGGTTCTGGTCGCCGAGGAACGGGAAGGTCAGCTTGCTGATCTTGTCCGAATGGTCGTGCCAGGCCTTGTGGCTGAAGTGCGTGTCGGTGCTGACAGCATAGACTTCGACGCCCATCGCCTGAAGCTGGCCGTACTTTTCGCCCATGTCTTCCAGTTCGGTCGGGCAGACGAAGGTCCAATCGGCCGGGTAGAAGAAAAACACCGACCACTTGCCGGCGAGATCGGCGTCGGTGACGTCGAAGAAGTCCTTGCCGGCCTGAAACGCGGTGGCCTTGAACGGCTGAAGGGTCGAACCGATGATACCCATGGGAGTTTGTCCTTTTTGGTTGGGTTGAGAGGTAGGGTTGAAACTTGTCCTGCCCAAATAGGGATTATTGCGCTGCACAAAAGTTGATTGTTGCGATTGCACAAATCGCTTTTCTCAATCGTGGAGGCGGGAACCAATCGGATTTGGCGTTCGACCCAATGCCAAACCACGTCGCCCCGCACTCGATGCGGGGCTTGGCTCACTTCGGTGCGAGAAAAAGAAAGCCTAACCCCGGATCAAGTCCGGGGCGACGAAGCAGGGGTGCGGAAAAGCGCTAACCCACCTGCCCTTTATGTATTCGCGCTACCGCTTACGCTACCTGAGCGCGGTGCAGCAGCTTATGATCCGCCAACACCAGCGCCATCATTGCCTCCACCACCGGGGTGCCGCGGATGCCGACGCAGGGGTCGTGGCGGCCCTTGGTTACGACTTCGACCGCCTCGCCGGCAGAATTGATCGACTCCACTGGTGTGAGGATCGAGCTCGTCGGCTTGAAGGCCACCCGGCACACCACCGGTTGTCCGGTCGAAATGCCGCCCGCCGTCCCGCCTGCGTGGTTGCTGGCGTAGACGGGCAGGCCATCCTCACCGGGCCGCATCCGGTCGGCGTTCTGTTCGCCGGTCAGGCGCGCGGCGTCGAAGCCGTCGCCGATTTCGACGCCCTTGACCGCATTGATGCTCATCATCGCGGCGGCGAGGTCGCTGTCGAGCTTGGCATAGATCGGCGCGCCCCAGCCCGCCGGGACGCCCGTGGCGACGCATTCGACCACCGCGCCGAGGGATGATCCGGCCTTGCGCGCTTCATCGACCTTGGCCTCCCAACGCTTCGCGGCCTCGGGATCAGGGCAGAAGAACGGGTTGTTGGCGATCTCGCTATAGTCGATCCGCGCCGGATCAATCCGGTCACCGCCCAGCTCGCAGACATAGGCGGTGATGGTGACTTCTGGGATCACCAGCCGCGCCACCGCGCCTGCTGCCACCCGCGCTGCCGTTTCGCGCGCCGAAGACCGCCCGCCGCCGCGGTAATCGCGGATGCCGTATTTGGCGTCATAGGCGTAATCGGCATGGCCCGGGCGGTATTGCTGGGCGATGGCGCTGTAATCTTTCGAGCGCTGGTCGGTATTCTCGATATGCAGCGCGATCGGCGTGCCGGTTGTCCGCCCCTCGAAGACGCCCGAAAGGATGCGCACCAGATCATCCTCACGCCGCTGGGTGGTGAAGCGGCTGGTGCCGGGCTTCCTCGCATCCATGAAAGGCTGGATGAAATCCTCGGAGATCGCGAGGCCCGGTGGGCACCCGTCGACGACCGCGCCCAGCGCAGGCCCGTGGCTCTCTCCCCAGGTGGTGAAGCGCAGCACGCGCCCGAAGGTGTTCCAGCTCATGGGAGGTGTCCTTACCGCAAAAGCGGCCGGTGTCGAGAAGCTGGCGATTTCCTACAGACGGCGCGGCTGGTAAACCCCCGCGTATGCGCAGCCTATCTGCCTTAGCCCGGTGCCGTCTTGCAAGCGGCCAGCGGGGCGGCAGTTTTTTCTGTTCTGGACAGTGTCTCATGTGTCTCCAACACGGCGGCAAGCGATCTGCGGATTGGACGTGGCAGGCTCTGGCGTTCACAGCGTGAATGCGCCAAGAACAAACCATGATTGCAAAGCTCTCAGGCAGGCTCGACGCGACCGGTGAGGACTGGGCCGTGGTCGATGTGGGCGGGGTGGGCTACCTCGTCCACTGCTCGAGCCGCACGCTGGCGGCGCTGGGCGAGGTGGGCGAGGCCTGCACCGTCCACACGCAGTTGCAGGTGAGCGAGAACGACATGCGCCTGCTCGGCTTCGCCGACAGCGCCGAGCGGGACTGGTTCCGGTTGCTGACGGGGGTGCAGGGCGTGGGGAGCAAGGTGGCGCTGGCGATCCTCTCCGCGCTCGCGACCGGAGACCTGCGCGATGCCTGCGGCAAGGGCGACGCCGCGATGGTCGCCCGCGCCCAAGGCGTAGGGCCGAAGCTGGCGGGGCGGATTGTCAACGAGCTGAAGGACAAGGCGGGCGGGATGCCGGGCGGTTCGGGCGGGTTTGCGTCTGGCGTGGCAGCCGCTCCCGCAGGCAGCAAGGGCGCAGACGCGGCGAGCGCTTTGGAGAACCTCGGCTTCAAACCTGCCGTGGCGGCGCAGGCGGTCGCACGGGCGCTGGAGGAACTGGGCGAGGGCGCGAGCGAGGGTGACCTGATCCGCGTGGCGCTGAAGAAGGCGGCGGGATGATGGGAAGCCACGTTCGTCATGCTGAACTTGTTTCAGCATCCATCCGCGAGGGTCGGATCGGATGAATATCGTCGGCAAGCAATCGCAATCCGAAGCCTTTGCTAAGGAATTGGCAGGTCATTTGGTCGGTCAGCCGGTCATGATGAGGCAATGCGAGGGCCAATGGTCGATCTCAATAGGCACCTCATTTGTCCTCGTGACCTCTGGCTGGCGCTTGATCGGTGCCAAGAGCATCATCGTCACGAGTGAAGATGATGGGCATCAATTCGGCCTGCCTTCGCCCGTTGACGCGGAGGCGAGGGCTAACGAAGCCTTGGCAGACAGCAGGATAGCTGCGGTAGAAATGGATGCGCGAACCGGAGACTGCGTGTTGCGATTTGCAGACGCTCTGTGCCTTGAGATCCTGACGTGGTCCTCAGGCTACGAAACTTGGCAACTGTATCGGGATGGGGAATTCTTCGGAGCGATCGGTAACGAGGGGCTGAGATGACTATCCCCGACACCCCCCTCCACTCCCCCGCCCGCCAGCCGGGCGACCCGGACGCGGCCCTGCGCCCGCGGCGGCTCGCCGAATTCGTCGGGCAGGAGGCGGCCAAGGGGAACCTCGCGGTCTTCATCGCCGCCGCGCGCGCGCGGGGGGAGGCAATGGACCATACGCTGTTCTTCGGCCCGCCCGGCCTCGGCAAGACCACGCTGGCGCAGATCATCGCGGGCGAGCTTGGCGTCGGCTTCCGCGCCACCTCCGGCCCCGTCATCGCCAAGGCGGGTGATCTCGCCGCGCTGCTCACCAATCTCGAACCGCACGACGTGCTGTTCATCGACGAGATCCACCGCCTCTCCCCCGTGGTCGAGGAAGTGCTCTATCCCGCGATGGAGGACCGCGCGCTCGACCTCATCATCGGCGAGGGGCCGAGCGCGCGTAGCGTGAGGATCGACCTGCCGCCCTTCACGCTGATCGGCGCGACCACCCGCCAAGGTCTGTTGACCACGCCGCTGCGTGACCGGTTCGGCATTCCCGTCAGGCTCAACTTCTACAGCCACGAGGAGTTGGAGCGCGTCGTGACTCGCGCCGCTGGGTTGCTGGGCCTCGCGATCCAGCCCGATGGCGCACATGAAATCGCCCGCCGCAGCCGTGGCACGCCGCGAGTCGCGGGCCGCCTGCTCCGGCGCGTGCGCGACTTTGCCGATGTCGCCGGCGCGGCGTCCGTGACCCGCCATGTCGCGGATGAAGCGCTGACCCGGTTGGAGATTGACCGGCTCGGCCTGGACGCGATGGACCGGCGCTATCTCACTATGATCGCGACCACCTACAAGGGTGGCCCGGTGGGGATCGAGACGCTGGCAGCGGGCCTCGCCGAGCCGCGCGACACGGTGGAAGAGGTGGTCGAACCCTACCTCATCCAACTCGGCCTGATCGCCCGGACGGCCCGTGGCCGGGTCCTGAACGATGGCGGCTGGGCACATCTGGAGCTGACCCCGCCCAGAGAATCACCCCCCAGCCAGTCAGGCCTGTTCGAGGACTGATCCCCGCTCACCGGTTAACCAATCGGCTAACCGGACCCCTGTTTTCGGTGCCAGTTCGGGACAGCGCGCCCGAAATCCCGCGATTGGCGGCCGATTCGCGCCGCTCCCGGCCTTCCAGTGTGGTTAAGCGGATTGCCCGCCAGCGCCATCTGACATCAAAAGAACGCTGGATTTGGGGGAAGTGCGGACAGTCCGCATCCAACCCGCAGGCAAACAGGGTTACCGACTATGTCGCTCAAACTGGCCATCGCGAAGCTTTCCGCCGCTGCTGCGGGTGTCGCATTGTTGCAAGGCGGCGCCGTGCGCATGGCCGAGCCGATGAACACCGCCGCGCCGGATTACTCGACCAACATCGACGGCAAGCTCGTCGCGGTCGATCCGGTGACGGGTGCGCGCTACATCAAGACGCGTGAGCGTGACATTCCGATGCCGGAACAGCGCCGCCGCCGGATTGTCGAGCGCACGATCGAATGTCAGCCGGTCGGCCCGGCCGGCACGGTCGCTGCGGCAAGCGCGCCTGCCGGGGCCACCCAGGCCTATTTCGATGCCAATGAATGTCCGCCGATCGCGCAAATGGCCTATATGCCTGCGCCGCTCCCGCCGCTTCCGCCGATTTCGGGCGGCGGCGGAGTTGGTGGCGGCTGGGGCGGAGGCTTCGGCGGTGGCTTTGGTGGCGGTTTCGGGGGCGGCTTCTTCGGCGGCTTCTTTGGCGGCGGCGGTTCGTCCTCGGGCGATGTGTCGGTCTCGACCACCACCTCGACTTCGGGCGGCAGCAGCAGCAGCGGATCAAGCGGCGTCGTCGTGGATATCGACATCGACAACTCCACCACCTCGTCTTCGGGCCAGATCAGTTCGTCCACGACCTCGTCGTCGGGCCAGATCAGTTCTTCGACCGGGCAGGTTTCGACCTCGACGTCGACCGGGCAGGTTTCTTCCAGCACCGGCGCGGTGTCGAGCACCAGCACCTCTGGCAACGTCAGTTCCTCGACCGGTGCAGTCTCTTCCAGCACAGGCGCTGTCTCGTCGAGCACCGGCGCGGTGTCGTCGAGCACAGGCGCGGTGTCGAGCTCCTCGGGCAACGTCTCCAGTTCTTCGGGTAATGTCAGCTCCTCGACCGGCGCGGTAACCTCGTCGGGCTCGTCGTCCTCATCTTCGTCGTCGAGCTCGTCTTCGTCGTCCTCTTCGTCCTCGTCCTCTTCGGGCGGTGGCAGCAGCGGCAAGCCGGGCAGCAGCTCGGGCCATCCGGGCAGCACGTCTTCGGGCGGTTCGGGTTCGTCGGGCTCGTCGTCCGGTTCGTCGGGCTCGAGCTCCTCGGGCAGCAGCGGCGGCAGCAGCTCGTCTTCATCGTCGGGCAGCAGCTCTTCTTCGTCTTCGGGCAGCAGCAGCTCCTCGTCTTCGGGCGGCGCGACCAGCGGCGGCAGCACTTCGGGTGACATGACCAGCAGCACCAGCGGCAGCTCGTCGTCATCGTCCTCGTCTTCGTCTTCGAGCAGCTCCAGCGGCTCGTCGGGCAGCAGCGGTTCTTCGGGGTCGAGCTCCTCGTCGGGCAGCAGCAGCTCCTCGTCTTCTTCCTCTTCGTCGAGCAGCAGCAGTGGCAGCAGCTCCTCCTCGTCGGGCGGTCACGATGTGCCGGCGCCGCCGATGACGATCCTGTTCGGCCTTGCCGCTGCCGCCATCCTCGGACGCCGCAAGTTTCTCGGCTAAGCCGGGGCGGTCAGACACAACAAAAGGGGCGGCCTGATCGGGCCGCCCTTTTCGTTTGCGCTTCAGATTATTGGCTTAAGGGTTGTCGACCGGCTGCTGCGCGGCTTCCCAGGCGAGCATCCCGCCTTCGAGATGCTCGACCGGCTCACCCGTCACCGCCGCCAGTTTCTCACCCGCCATCGCCGAACGGCGGCCCGAGCGGCAATAGAGCACCACTTCGCGCCCATCCGACAGGTCGAGCGCGGTGGCATCGAACTGGTCGAGCGGGATATGTTCGGCGCCGGGGATCACGCCCTCGGCCACTTCGGCAGTGGTGCGCACGTCGATCAGACGGATATTGCCCTTTGCAAGCCGCGCGGCCAGTTGTTCCGGCGTAAGCGCGATCAGCGGAGCGGGGGCTGCCGGAGCAGGCACCGCCGAATCGTCCGCCGCGCCTTCGCTTACTCCGGCCATCGCCAGTTCAAAACCCAGCGGCGAAGACGGCCCCTTGCGGCCCTCGCTCGCCCCGCTGCCTTCGCCGCCGCATGCCGACAGCGCCAGCAGTACGGGCGCAAGCGGCAGTGCGGGTGCAAGCAAAAGGGCGAGGCGGGCTGGTGTCATGCCTCTCCTTATGCCGCAAGCTTGCGCAAAACGTAATGGAGAATCCCGCCGTGGCGGTAATATTCCATTTCATTTGCGGTATCTATGCGACACAGCGCGGTGAAGCTGAACTGCGAGCCGTCCTCGCGGGTGACCTCCACCGTGATGTCCTGACCGGGGGTCAGATCGGCCAGGCCGCGGATCGAGAAGGTGTCGGTGGCCGACAGGCCGAGGGTTGTGCGGGTGTCGCCTTCCTTGAACTGCAAGGGCAGCACGCCCATCCCGACGAGGTTCGAGCGGTGGATCCGCTCAAAGCTCTCGACGATCACCATCCGCACGCCGAGCAGGATCGTGCCCTTGGCCGCCCAGTCGCGGCTACTGCCAGTGCCGTATTCCTTGCCGCCGATCACCACCAGTGGGGTGCCGTTTTCCTTGTGCTTCATGGCGGCATCGTAGATCGCCATGGTCTCGCCGCCAAAGGTCGAGAAGCCGCCTTCGACGCCAGGGACCATTTCGTTCTTGATGCGGATGTTGGCGAAGGTGCCGCGCATCATCACTTCATGGTGGCCACGGCGCGAACCGTAGGAGTTGAAGTCCTTCTTGGCGACCTGGTTGGCCATCAGGAACTTGCCGCCCGGGCTGTCCTCCTTGATCGAACCGGCGGGCGAGATGTGGTCAGTGGTGACCGAGTCGCCGAGGATCGCGAGCGGCTTGGCATCAAGGATGTCCATGATCGGCGCGGGCGTCATCGTCATGCCCTCGAAATAGGGCGGGTTGGCGACATAGGTCGATCCGGCGCGCCACTGGTAGGTGTCGGACGGTTCGACCGTGATCGCCTGCCAATGCTCATCACCGTCATAGACGTTGGCATAGCGGTTCACGAACATCGAGCGGTCGATATTGGCGGCGCGATTCTCGGCGATTTCGGCGTTCGTCGGCCACAGATCGGCGAGCATCACGTCATTGCCGTTCTGGTCCTGCCCGATCGGGGTGGTGGTGATGTCCTCGGTGACGGTGCCCTTTAGCGCATAAGCGACAACAAGCGGCGGCGAGGCGAGGAAGTTGGCGCGCACGTCGGGCGAGACGCGGCCTTCGAAGTTGCGGTTGCCCGACAGGACCGAGGCAGCGACGATGTCGTTACCGTTGATCGCGGCGCTGATCGGCGCAGCGAGCGGGCCGGAGTTGCCGATACAGGTCGTGCAGCCATAGCCGACGAGGTCGAAGCCGATGGCGTCGAGGTGGGTCTGAAGGCCCGACTTCACCAGATAGTCCGTGACCACCTGCGATCCCGGGGCGAGCGAGGTCTTGACCCACGGCTTTGGCTTGAGGCCCTTCTCGTTTGCCTTCTTCGCCACCAGCCCGGCGGCAATCAGCACGTCGGGGTTGGAGGTGTTGGTGCAGGAGGTGATCGCGGCGATCACCACGTCGCCATCGCCGATGTCGTGGCTCGCGCCTTCGACACCCACGCGGGCGGCGGCGGACTTGCCATAGACCTTGGACAGGTCAGCGTTGAACAGGTCGTCCACCTCTTGCAGGATCACCTTGTCCTGCGGGCGCTTCGGCCCGGCGAGGCTGGGGACGACGGCGGCCATGTCGAGGCTCAGCGTCTTGGTGAAGACCGGCACGTTGGCAGGGTCAAACCACATGCCCTGCGCCTTGGCATAGGCTTCCACGAGCGCGATGTTCTCTTCGCTGCGGCCGGTGAGGCGCAGGTAATCGAGGGTCTTGTCGTCGATCCCGAAGAAGCCACAGGTCGCGCCATATTCGGGCGCCATGTTGGCGATGGTCGCGCGATCGGCGAGCGTGAGGTTGGCGACGCCCGGGCCGTAGAACTCGACGAAGCGGCCGACGACGCCGACGTTGCGGAGCATCTGCACGCAGGTCAGCACGAGATCGGTGGCGGTCACGCCCTCGGCCATTGCGCCTTCGAGATAGAAGCCGACCACTTCGGGGATCAGCATCGAAACCGGCTGGCCGAGCATCGCGGCCTCAGCCTCGATCCCGCCGACGCCCCAGCCCAGCACGCCGAGACCGTTGATCATGGTGGTGTGGCTGTCAGTGCCGACGCAGGTGTCGGGGTAGGCGACCATCGTGCCGTCCGGGCCTTCCGAAGACCACACGGCCTGCGCGAGGTGCTCAAGGTTGACCTGGTGGCAGATGCCGGTGCCGGGAGGCACGGCGGTGAAGTTCTGGAAGCTCTTGCTGCCCCACTTGAGGAAGTCGTAACGCTCGGCATTGCGCTCGTATTCGAGCGCCATGTTGGCTTCCATCGCCTTGGGGTGGCCGAATTCGTCGACCATCACCGAGTGGTCGATCACGAGGTTGACCGGCACCAGCGGGTTGATCTTGGCGGTATCTCCGCCGAGCTTCTTGATCGCATCGCGCATTGCGGCCAGATCGACCACGCAGGGCACGCCAGTGAAATCCTGCAGCAGCACGCGCGCCGGGCGGTACTGGATTTCCTCACCGGTGGTCGGGTTCGCCTGCCAATCGACAATCGCCTGAATATGCTCGCGGCCCACGGTGAACCCGCCGTCTTCAAAGCGGAGCAGGTTTTCCAGCAGCACCTTCATCGAGATCGGCAGCTTGCTGATGTCGCCCAGCTGCTCAGCGGCTTTCGCGAGCGAGTAATAGGCGTATTGCTTGCCGTTAACGTCAAGCGTCTGGCGGGTGCCGAGCGAATCCTGGCCGATTGCGGTCATGGGAGGGTTCCATCCTTATGATTAGACCCGCCCCCGATCCACCAAGGGCGCGGTTTTCGAGGGCGCACTGCGCTTTCAGACGCGCGAGGTCAAGGGGGGCAAGGGGCTTACGGCCCTTGGCAAAACGTCTTAGCTGGCGGCGACCGGCGCGGGGCGGTTGGGGCGAGTGGCCAGCCAGCATCCGCCAACGATCAACGCTGTCCCGGCGAGCGTGGGCAGGGTCACCGCCTCTCGGAAGAACAGCCAGCCAAAGATGCTCGCCCAGACAAAGCCCGAATATTCGGTCGGGACCAGCACATTCGCCTCAGCCCGCGCATAGGCCCAGGCGATGGCGAGCGATCCTGCCACCGTCAGCGCGCCCGCCGCTAGCAGCGGCACCAGGGCGTCGCCTGATGGCGTCTCCCACAGGAACGGAGCGAGCGTCAGGAGCACCAGCCCGCCGATTCCGCTGTGAAAGGTCGCGATCTCCAGCGGCCCGGCCACCTGCGCCTGCCGCCGAATGACGATGAAGTTATAGGCATAGAGCAGCGCCGAGACGAACAGTGAAGCTACGCCCAGCGCCGCGCCTTCATCAAACTCCCCCTGCCCGATCCGTCCGCCGACAATTACCAGCGTGCCCGCAAAGCCGAGCACGCTCGCCCCAATCGCCGCGCGGCTGATCACCTCACCCAGCAGCACACGGGCAAGGTAGAGCGCGATCAGCGGGGCGATGAAGCTCAGGGCAATCGCCTCGGCCAGCGGCAGCAGGGTGAGCGAGAAGAAAAAGGTCAGCGCCATGAAGGCCGACACCACCCCGCGGGTCAGGTGCAGCTTCCACACCGCCCGGCTCGGCATCGCCGGCCCGCGCGACAGCCAGACCGGCGCGATCAGTGCGGCGCCGATGAAGGCGCGCAGCACCGTGGCGGTATAGGCGCCGATCAGCAACGCGGCCTCTTTCATGAAGGCATCCATCAGAGACAGGAAGCCCACACCCGCCAGCGCAGCGGCAAAGGGCAGCAGAGGATGATGGCGCGGCGGCATGGGCGCTCCTTAAGCGCAGGTGGCCCCAAGGTCACGCCAAGGACACAGGGGTGTGAACATTAATCCAGGTGAAAGCCAAGGTGGTTGATAGGAGCAAGGCTGAGAATGTATGCAGCTTGCGACGGTTAGTGGTCGCGATCCCAAGCGGCACGGGGCGAAAAGGCAGTATCGAGATGAAGTTTCCGGGTAAATTGGCAGGTGGCATCAGCGCCGCAGCGCTTGTGGCGAGTGCGGCGCTGGCTCAGGAGAGCCGCACGCCTGCCCCGGCCAGCCCCGCGCCCGCACGCAGCCAGAGCACGGGCAGTCCCCAACCCGCCACGCTTCCGCCGCAGGGCGAATCTGTCGCCGAGGCTTTCGCTCAGCCGGTGTTCGAACCGCTGTTGCAGGCCTGGACCGTGGCTAAGGCCACGCGGCTGGTCGCTGTCATCGAGGGGATCGGCGCCGAAGGGCTCGACCCCAAGGACTATGATCTCGAACCGCTCAAGGTCGCCCTGGCGTCCGGCCCCTCGAAGGAATTGAACGAGCTCGCCTCGCAAAGCTTCGTGTGGCTGGTCGAAGATCTGCGCGACGGGCGCACCCCGATGGATGCGCGCGAGCAATGGTTCGTGGTCGATCCTGATCGTGATCTCTACCCCGCTGGCAAGATCATGGCTGAAGCACTGGCGAGCGGCGATATCGTCGGCACGCTGGCCAAGCTCAACCCGACCCACCCCGATTATGCCAAGCTCAAGACGGAACTCGCCGCAACGTCGGACGGCCAGACCGCCAAACGCAAGCTGATCCGCGCCAACATGGATCGCTGGCGCTGGCTACAACGCGATTTGGGCTCGCAATACCTGATCACCAACGTGCCGGAATTCCAGCTGCGGTTGACGGTGAAGAACCGCATCATCAGCACCTACCGCACCATTGTCGGCAAGCCCGGTCGCACGGCAACGCCGCAGCTTGCCGAAATGGTCGAAGGTGTGGTGTTCAACCCGACCTGGACCGTGCCGCAGTCGATCGTAAAGGGCGAGGGCCTTGGCGCCCGTGCGCTCGCCAACCCCGCATGGGCCAAGCGCAACGGCTATGTCGCGACCAAGGGCGCGAACGGCTATATCACCGTCGTGCAGCAGCCGGGGCCGGGCAATTCGCTCGGGCAGATGAAGCTCGAAATGCCCAATGCCCACGCGATCTTCTTCCACGACACGCCGTCCCGCCACCTGTTCGGTGCCGATTTCCGGGCCTTGAGCCACGGCTGCGTGCGCACCGAACGCGCGCTGGAACTGGCGATGACGATGGCGATCCTCGGCAAGGGCGCGACCAAGGACGAGGCGGTCGCGATCTCGACCTCAGGCAAATACACCAAGGTGATGCTCGAAAAGCAGTGGCCCGCCTACATCACCTATTTCACGATGGCATCCGACATCAACGGCCAGATGGCGACCTTCAAGGACATCTACGGCCGCGATACCAAGGTGCTCGCCAGCCTCGACAAGCCGCGCGTGCGCAACCGCACCAGCGTGCCGACCGACGAGGTGATCGTGATCGAAGATGATTTGCAGGACAGCTAGGCCGGCGGCCGTAGCGCCTTAGTAAGCGCTGATCGTCGGGCGGGGGTAGAGATCGAGCGGCTGACGCTCGATCATCGCCAGTTCGGGCACCGGTTGGATGCTGCCGTCTTCCTCCAGCCCCAGCGAATCGGCGAACAGCAAGCGCCCGCCGGACAGGTGCATCAGCGCCACGCGGAACTGTTCCTCGCCCATCGCAAAACACCCATTGGAGCGGCCGAGACGGCCCCATTTTTCGAGGTGGCTGCTCTCGGCATAATCGGCGCGGTGCATCACGATGTAGCGTTGCAGCGCGGCGTTGTTGCTATCGTCCAACCCGCCGAGCCGCACCGAGGTGCCGTAGCGGCCCTTGTACCATTCCCACGTCACGTAAGCGCCGCGGCTGGTCGCGTTGGAGCCTTCGGTGTTCGAGAATTGCTTGAGCCACCCGTCATGCTGCGGGTCGGAACCCATGCCGTGGCTGACGTGGTAGGACTGCACTTCGGCGCGTTCGAGATTGACGAAGTGGAAGCGCGGCTTGGCCGAATGGAGGCCGAAATCGGCAATGCCGACGATGTCGTGCTTCCAGATCGCATTGCCCGCGCGCAGCAGTTCGCGCTTGGCGATGTCGAACAGGATGCGGTCGCGGGGGGAGCCGGGAGCGACCGACGCAAACAGACGGGATGGCAGCGCCAATGCTGCCCCCGCTGCCAGAGTGCCTTTCAGAAGATCCCGACGCTTCATTGAACCGTAACGTAAACCGCGCTGCTTGCGTTCCCAATGGGTCGGTCAACGGTTTATCGCATCTATGGCTCACTTCGTGGAGGATGGTGCCGGAAACGCGCTGTTTGCCTCGGCCATTGTCAGCATTGAAGCCGCATGGCGGGCGGCGACGATGCGCGGATCATCGCCGTAACCACCCCCCAACGCGCTCGCCACCGGCACGCCGCGGCGGCGGGATTCGGCGATGACGAAGCGGTCACGCAGCGCCAGTCCGGCATCCGTCAGCGCCAGCCGCCCGAGCTTGTCGTCACCATGCGGATCGACGCCCGCTTGATAGAGGACGAAGTCCGGCGCGAACTCGGCGAGTACCTGCGGCAGGTGCCGGGTGAGGACCTCCATGTAGCCATCGTCGTCCACCCCGTCAGGCAGGCCGATATCGCGGGTGGAGCGGGCCTTCCTGACCGGGAAGTTCTTCTCGGCGTGCAGCGAGAGCGTGAAGATGTCCTCCCGCCCTGCGGTCAAGCTGGCGGTGCCGTCTCCCTGATGGACGTCGAGGTCGATAATCAGCACGCGCGCCGCGTGGGCTTCAGCGATCAGGCGGTTCGCGGTGACGGCGAGGTCGTTGAACACGCAGTACCCCGCGCCGGTGTCATGCAGCGCATGGTGGCTCCCGGCGGCGGAGTTGGCGGCGTAGCCATGCTGGCGGGCGAGCTGGGCTGCGAGCCATGTCCCGCCGTTGGTGTGACGCACGCGGCTGGTGATCGCGGGGGTGACGGGGAAGCCGATCCGGCGCTCCTTCTCGCGCGGAACCTCGGCGCGGAAGACCTGATCGACGTAGTCGGGGCAATGCACCGCTTCGAGCCATTCGCGCGGCATGGGCTGCGGCGCGTGCTCGGTGATCGGCGCTCCCGAGGCCCGCAACTCCTCCATGACGAGGGTGTACTTGTCGAATCGGAACGTGCCGCGTTCGGGGCGGGGCGCCATGTAGTCGGCGTGGTGGACGACGTGGAGCATCTCAGGCCGCCCGTCCCGCCGTGTTGGAGACACATGAGACACAGTCCAGAACCCAAAAACCACCCTGTGCACGGCCCCATGCGAAATCGCAGCGGGCAAGGAACGGAAGCAGTGTCATTTGCAGAGCCATGCCATGTTCGCAGGCTGTAGGACAGCGTCAGAGAAAGCCGGTGTGTTCGGCGAGAATCTTCAACCCCAGCCCGATCAGGATGATCCCGCCCGCCCGCTCGGCCCATTCGCCAAGGTGGTCGCCCGCGCGGCGGCCCAGCAGCACGCCAGCGCCGCTCATGATGAAGGTAACGATCCCGATCAGCGCCGCCGCCAGCCACGGCGATACGCCGAGCGTCGGTAGGGTGATCCCGGCAGCCAGCGCATCGATACTGGTGGCCACACCGGCGATCAGCAAGGTGTGCCCGGTCAGCGCGCGCGCGGCTTCCTCGTCGCCCACGTGCCCGCCCAGCATCCGCACGCCGAGGAAGGTCAGCAGGCCGAATGCAATCCAGTGATCCACCGCCTCGACATAGATCAGCGCCACCGCGCCGATCACCCATCCGGCGAGCGGCATCAGGGCCTGAAACACCCCGAAGGTCAGCGCAATGGCCAGCCCGCCGCGCAGCGAGGGCCGGAACTTCGCGCCTTGCGTAAGAGCGACCGCAAAGGCGTCCATCGCCAGCGCGAGGGCAAGGAGGAGGGCTTCGATCATGAGGCGGGAATGCTCGGCGAGATGGGTTTCAGACAGGCAGGGCGGTCAAATCCCGGCGTCCGTGGACGATCCGCTCGATCACGACAAGAGCCTCCGCCTGATGGTAGCGGTAGAGGACGAGGTAGCTGTCCTGCAATAGGAGCCGCACACTAGGCCCCGCATCCTCGCGGGCGTGGCCGATGCTAGGGAAGTCAGTGAGGCGCGCGATCGCATCCTCGATCCGGTCGATCTGCCGGTCGGCGGCCGCGATGTTTTCGGCCGCGATAGGCATCCAGATGTCGACAAGGTCGGCCCGCGCTGCGTTGGAATAGCGTGTGTCGACGCTCATTCAGCCGACGGGGACAGACGTCTGCGCCCTTCGGCCTTGATCGCCGCAAAGTCGAGCGGGCCATCGCTATACCCGCTCGCTTCCGCTTCAGCGAGCAGGCGGCGCAAGTGGGCTGTCGCCAAATCCTTGCGGTTCCGCTGTTCGCGCCAGCCGCGCAGTGCTTCGCGCACGACCTCGCTGGTTGAGGCGTAATCGCCCGAGGCAACCGCGTCCTGCACTTCGGCAAGCAGTTCGCCCGTCAGGGAGACTGAGATTTTCTCGACCTTGCTCATCGCGCATTTGGTAGCACTATTTGCCACCAGAAGCAATCAGGGCCCCGCCAGTGCGAGGGCTAGGAAGAGGGCGGCGATCAAAGTTGTACCACCCGTATCATCGGGAAGGGGCTGATATGAAGCCGACTGTCAGGCCAAACTGCTGGAGCCCGAGCATGCCCGAAGCGACACATCGCCAAGCCGTTCCCTCGACCGGCTTCACATGAATTCGGCTATTCTGCCCTATCCCGGTCAGGTCCGACACAGCCGAAACCCACGGCCCCTCTTGCGCGAGCGCGTAGCGGCACGATTCCTTGTCGCTGCTGATCCAGACGATGGCGTCATTCCCGCCAAGCACATTTTCGCTTTCCAGCGCCGCCAGCGCCGCCAATTCGTCAAAAATCGCGTCCTCGGAGCGGCTGCCCGCATTGCGCCAGCTGGCGGCAGTGTCGAGGTTCACCGCGCGGCCCTCGGCGGTCAGCACCAGCACGGCCGGGGTGCCGGGCACTTCTGCCAACCCAAAGCGGTGCGCGACATCGAGGTTATGCCCGTCACCGGTCTGCGGCATCCCGACATTGACGAAGACGACCTCGTAGCGCTCGGCGGTCAAGGCGGCGAAGCGCGGGGTTTCGAGCCATCCGGCGAGTGCGCGGCTATCGTGGCACCAGTTCGCGCCCAGCACCACCAGCACGCGCTTTCCGTTCGCCGAGGCGCGGGCGAGCGCCGCGTCGACGTCAGCCATGGCATCGGTGGTAGTAGAATAAGCGCGTGCCTCGGGATGTGCCGCAGCTCCATCGCCCGTCGTCGCGCAGGCGGCCAGCGCCAGCGCCAGAAATGCGGCAATCGCGGCGCGGATCACTCGGCGGCTTCTGCCGGTTGGGCGTGGGGATCGAAGGCAGTCGCCTCGCCCGCTTCGATGGCAGCGGCCTTTTCCTCGACCAGTCGGACAATGTGATCGAGCATGGCTTCGTCATCAATCGCGTGGGCCTTCATACCGGACAGATAGACCATGTGCTTGCCATTGCCGCCGCCGGTCAGGCCAATATCGGTCTCGCGCGCTTCGCCGGGGCCGTTGACCACGCAGCCGAGCACCGAAAGGCTCATCGGCGTCTTGATGTGTTCGAGCCGCTTTTCGAGCGTTTCCACCGTGCGGATCACATCGAAGCCCTGCCGCGAGCACGACGGGCACGACACCACGCGGACTCCGCGGGTGCGCAGGCCCAAGGCCTTGAGCATGTGGTAGCCGACCTTGATTTCTTCTTCCGGCTCGGCGGAAAGGCTGACGCGGATCGTGTCGCCGATCCCGGCCCACAGCAGCGAGCCCATGCCGATGCTGGATTTCACCGTGCCGCCGATCAACCCGCCCGCCTCGGTAATGCCGAGATGCAGGGGGCAATCGACCGTTTCGGCCAGCCCGTGATAGGCCGCGACGGCAAGGAACACGTCCGAGGCTTTCACCGCCACCTTGTATTCGTGGAAATCGTGATCTTGTAGCAGTTTGATGTGGTCGAGCGCGCTTTCGATCAGCGCTTCGGGGCAGGGCTCGCCATATTTTTCGAGCAGGTCTTTTTCCAGAGATCCCGCGTTCACCCCGATGCGGATTGCGCAGCCATTGGCCTTGGCGGCGCGCACCACTTCGGCAACGCGCTGGGCCGAGCCGATATTGCCCGGATTGATGCGCAGGCACGCCGCGCCAGCGTCCGCAGCTTCCAACGCGCGCTTGTAGTGGAAGTGGATGTCGGCGACGATCGGAATGCGCGATTCGCGGGTTATCTTTTTGAAATCGCGGGTGGATTCTTCGGTCGGGCAGGACACGCGGATGATGTCCGCGCCCACTTCCTCGCACCGCCGGATCTGGTCGAGCGTGGCGCGCACGTCCTCTGTCGGGGTGTTGGTCATGGTCTGCACGGTGATGGGAGCATCACCGCCTACGGGGACATTCCCCACCATGATCTGGCGACATTTGCGCCGTTCGATCGTGCGCCACGGACGGATGGAAGACATGGGCTGCCATATAGGCGGCAAAGCGTGGCGGGGCAATGACCAGCGAGGCCGTTCGGCGCGTGTCGAGCCTGTCTGCAAATCTTCCGACTGTCGCATATTGGCGCAGGGCCGGATTTGCCGGTTCTTGGGAAGCAAACCGCAAGGTATTTATGACACAACGGGGTCACCCAATACAGCAAGGTGCAGGCAGACTGTGCATCAGGACGGAACACGGCGATGATCATGATCGGCGATCTTTGGCGGACAATAGTGGAGCTGGCGCGGTCGCGCGCGCTGCACATCGCGCTGATGTGCGTGGTTCCCTATGCCTGCGTGCTGGTGGGTCTTGATGTCGCCGCGCATTACGGCGATGCCACTGGCGCCGCTTTGCCGACGCAGTTCTTCATGTCGCAGGATGGTTCCTTCGCGGAATTCCTCGAATATTCGCTGACCACGGCTTCGGCAGTGCTGCTGTTTGTGCTGTGGCTGCGCACCCGCGCGATGGTCTATCTCACCAGCGCGGTGCTGTTTGTATGGATGACACTCGATAACTGGGGCGAGGTGCATGAGCAGCTCGGCTTCTCGTTTGCTGCCGATATGCCGATTTTCGCCTGGATCCCGGTGCATCCCAATCACCTTGCGGAAACGCTGGTGTTCGGCGTGATCGGGCTGGTGTGGCTAGTGGGCATGGTGGTGGCGTTGCGTCAGGCAGACCGGCGGGCCGCGATCCACGGCGTGCTGATTGCGATGTGTATTGCGGGCGCGGCGGTGTTCGGCGTGGCGGTCGACATGGTGACATCCTGGGGGGAACATACGCCCGGTATGCTCAACCTCCTCGCATTCATCGAGGACGAGGGCGAGTTCACCATGATCGTGATCATGTTCGCGCTGAGCGTCGGGATCTTCGATGTCGAAGGCCGCCGCCTGAAGCACCAGACCTCTGCGCAAGGCGGGCTACGCACCGCCAGCGCTTGACTTGCCTCCCCGGCGCGGCACTCTGGTGCCACAAGGGGAGAGATCATGCTGACCGACAGTTCCATCGCGCTGCGCAGCGCCAGCCCAAGCCTGCTGATGCGGGTGATCAAACTCGTGATCGCGCGCGGCAAGCCAGTGTTCCCGCATGACGAGGCTGGCTTTCACAGAGTGATGGCCGGGCGGCGGCTGCCGGTCGACGCGCCGATGCCCGAGGCGTTTCGCAAGCGCTTTATCGTCGAGGAGCGCGAGGTATTGGGCAGCCGGGTGGTGACGCTGCATCCCAAGGCCGGCCCCGGCGCATGGCATATGCTCTATTTCCACGGCGGCGGGTTCGTGCAGCCGATGTTCAAGGTGCACTGGCCGCTGGTCGCCGAAATGGTAAAAGCCTGCGGGATCAGCGTGACCGTTCCGCTTTATCCGATGGTGCCCGAAGCGCCCTATAGCGCGCAGGATGCGCTCGCGGACGCGGTCTATGCCGATCTGGCCGCGCGCCACGATCCGGCGCGGATCATTCTCAACGGCGATTCTGCGGGCGGGCATATGGCATTGGCTCTGGCGCTCAGGCTGGTGCGGAGCGGGGGGGTAACGCCGGGCAAGCTGGCGTTGTTCTCACCATGGCTCGATCTCGGGTTGGCGGACCCGGCAATTGCCGCGGTTGAGCCGCATGACCTGATGCTCAAGATCGGCACCCTGCGCGCGTGCGGCGGGCTGGTCGCAGCGGGGCGGGCGATGGATGATCCCGAGGTCAGCCCGCTCTACGCCGCCGCCGACCAGCTAGCGCAGCTGCCCCCGACCCGCATCTGGACCGGGCGGCACGACATATTCATCATCGATTCGCGCAGCTTCACAGGGCGCCTGCGCGCCGCCGGGGTGGACGCCAAGTTCTACGAATACGAGGCAGCCCCGCACGTGTTCATGGCGGTCCTGCCCACCCGTGAGGCGAAGGACGTGATCGGGTTGCTGCGGGAATTCCTCGCCGATTAGCTCGGGAATTTGGCCCCGGTCAGCTCCTCGCTCAGCTTCCACAACTGGTCGGCAAAGCTGGGGTTGAGCGCGTAGGAGCGCACCCCGCCGCTGGCCGATTCGTCGTCCACTTCGGCGACGTGGCAGTCCTCGCAATAGACCCCGCCCTTGCCTTCCAGTTCGGGAGCGGTGGCCGCCCAGCAGCTGGTCGCGGCGCCCTGCGGGATCGTCTTCCATGCGAAGCCACCATCGCGCGACGTGATCCGCGCCATCAACGCCTCGCGCATCTCTTGCGTCATATGGCGGCCAAGGTTGGTCTCAATCCCGCCCGGGTGCACGGCATAGGCGTGGACGCCCATCACCGCATAGCGCGCTTCAATCCCGACCGAGAACAGCACATTGGCGGTCTTGGACTGGCCGTAGCTCGACCACGGATCATAGGGGCGGTGCACGAAATTGGGGTCGTCGAAATGGACCGGCCCCATGTGGTGCCCGCGGCTCGACAGGTTGACGATGCGCTTGGCTTCCCCCGCCTCGATCAGCGGCATGAGTTCCGCCGTCAGCGCGAAGTGGCCCAAGTGGTTGGTGCCAAACTGCCGCTCGAACCCGTCGGCTGTGTGTTCGAACGGGGTGGCCATTACGCCGGCATTGTTGATCAGCAGGTCGATCTTCGCAAACCGCTGGCGCGCACGCGAAGTCGCAGCGCGGATGCTTTCGAGCGAGGCGAGGTCGACCGTGATCGTATCAAGCTGCGCTTTCGGCACGGTCGCAAGGATCGCAGCGACCGCTTCGTCCAGCTTGGCCTGATCGCGCCCCGCCAGCACCACATGCGCGCCCTTGGCCGCCATCGCGCGGGCGGTTTCCTGCCCCAGCCCGGAATTGGCCCCGGTGATGAACGCGGTTTGTCCCGAGAGGTCGATGCCCTCCAGCACCTCGTCGGCGGTGCTTGCCCAGCCAAATGCGCTCATGATCCCGCTCCTGTGGTTATAGCTTCAATTCGTAGAGGAATTCCGCGTCGAGTTGCTCGCCCACCTGAAAGGTGATGTCGGCGATCTTCCCGAAGCCATAGCGCTGGTAGAACCGCTGCGCGCCGTAGTTCTCCGAATAAACCGACAGAAGGACCGCATCGTGCGACCGCTCGCGGGCCACGCCCAGCGCCCAGTCCATCAGCTTGGCACCGATCCCGGTGCCGGTGTGGGTGGGAAGGGCGTAGAGCTGGCCCAGCTCGATCGGATCGCGCGCGTCGCTGTAGCTGGTGTAGTGGCTGGGGTAGCGCAGCTTGCAGTAGGCAACCAGCGCGCCGCCATCTTCGGCCAGGCAGTGGGTGCAGCTGTCGCCCGCGATTTCCTCGGCGACCGGGCCGGGCGCGTGGACCTGCGCCAGGAAGGCAGCGAGGTCTTCGGGCGTGTAGAGATGCCCGAAGGCGGCGATGAAGGTTTCCGCGCCCAGTGCGGCAAGCGCAGGGGCATCGGCGAGGGTGGCGGGACGCAGTATCATGACACCGCCCTAGCGTGCGCGGGGCGCGCTGTTAAGCTGGCGAAACGGTGAGCGGCGCGTTACACCTTCCCGCCATGAACAAACTGATCGCCGCTCTCGCTCTCGCCCTGATCCCCGCCGCCGCCTTGGCTGAGGATGCCGCGCCGCCGGCCCCCAAGTGGTCGATTGCGATCCACGGCGGAGCAGGCACGCTCGACCCCAAGGCGATGACACCGGAGCGGCGCGCCGAGTACGAGGCCGCGCTTCAGGTTGCGCTCGACGCCGGAGCCAAGGTGCTGGCGGACGGCGGCAGCGCGATGGACGCGATCAAGGCCGCGATCATCCCGATGGAGGATTCGCCGCTGTTCAACGCGGGCAAGGGCGCGGTGTTCACGTGGGAGGGGACCAACGAGCTTGATTCGTCGATCATGGACGGGCGCGATCGCAGTGCGGGTGCAATTGCCGGGGTGAAGACGGTCAAGAACCCGATCCTGCTGGCCGATACCGTGCGCACCCAGAGCGAGCACGTGATGCTGATGGGCGCAGGCGCGGAGGCCTTCGCGGTGGAGAAGGGCTTTGCCGTCACCCCGCCCGAATACTTCGCCACCCCCGCCCGGCGCGAGGCGTTGGAGCGGCTGAAGGCGGAGAAGCTTTCGGCGCTGGATGTCGATCACAAGTTCGGCACGGTGGGCGCGGTGGCCTTGGACCAGCAGGGCAATCTGGCGGCTGGCACGTCGACCGGCGGGATGACCGGCAAGCGCTGGGGCCGCGTGGGCGATGCGCCGGTGATCGGCGCGGGGACCTATGCGGATAACCGCGCCTGTGCGGTCTCGGCGACGGGCTGGGGGGAGTACTTCCTGCGGGTTGGCGTGGCGCATGAGATTTGTGCGCGGCTGCGGGCGACCAACGAGGTGAAAGTCGCGATGGCGGACGAAGGTGCTGCCGCTGAAAGCATCCGCACCGAGGAAGCCCAGTATATCGCCGATGCTGTCATGGCCGATGTCGCCAGCCTCGGCGGCGATGGCGGGGTGATCCTCGTCACGCCGGAGGGTCATGCGATCTTCAGCTTCAACACCACTGGCATGTATCGCGGCCGCGCGACCAGCGGTGGGGTGCGCGAAGTGGCGATCTTCGGCGGCGAGGAGAAGGCTTCGGCCACGCCGGATCATTGATTTGAAACCGTTCGTGCTGAGCTTGTCGAAGCACCGTCCTTCTCTTCGAACAAGCGTCGAAAAAAGGACGGCCCTTCGACAAGCTCAGGGCGAACGGGCTTTGCTCAATAAAGCTTGCCGATAACCGGCAAACCCCGCTCCGGTTCGGCGAATTCCTTGATGATCCGGCCCACGCGTGACAGCGTCAGTTCCGCCCGCGCGGCCATGTCGTCATCGCCCTGACGCGCACGGAAATAGCAGGCGAAGGTGATCGGCGGCTGGCCTTTCGGTCCTTCGGCGAACCCGATGTCGATGTAATTGCCTTCCATGCCGACCATGCCGCTGGTGCCGGTCTTGTCGCCTGCGACCCAGCCTTCGGGCAGCCCCGCACGCACGCGGCGCAGGCCCGTTTCGGTCGCGATCATCCAGCCCTTCAACTCCGCCCGCTCGGCTTCCGGCAGGACGTCGCCATAGATGATCTTGGCGACATTGCGGGCCATCGCGGCGGGCGTTGCGGTGTCGCGGAATTCGGCCGGGGGGACGATGTTCAGTTCCGGCTCGATCCGGTCGAGGCGGCTGACCTCGTCGCCGATGCTGCGCCAGAACGTGGTCAGCCCCGCCGGGCCGCCCAGATTGCGGAGCAGGATGTTGGCCGCCGGATTGTCCGAGGTAATCTGCGTCGCCCGCGCCAACTCGCGCAAGGTTGCACCCGTCCCGATCCGCTCACGCGTGAAAGGCGCATATTCGAGCATGTCGGCCTCGGTCCACGTCACGCGCTTGTCCGCGTCTATCTGCCCGGCGGCATGACGCTGGAGCAGCAGGGCGGCGAGCGAGAATTTGAAGGAGGACGCATGGCCGAAGCGGCGGTCGCGGTTCAGGCCAACCGCCATCCCGCTGACGGTGTCGAACAGCTCGACGCCCAGCGTACCGTTGCCGACCGCCTCGATCAGCCGCAGCTCTGCCGCCAACCGGCCCATCGGGCTTTGATCGGGCGGGATGCAGGCGCTCGCACCCAAAGCGAGGGTGCCACCGATGAAGAGTCGCCGATCCAACTTCATGAGAACTTGTCCGCCTTCCGCTTGCCGAACCGCATGTCGGCCTCCAACCGGCTGCGCAATTGCCCATAGAACGCCTCGAGGAAAGCCCTTTCGTCGCCCGCGCCGGGGTCCCAGCCGATCTTGCGGCAGATCGTGGCGTGCACGGCCTTGAGCGCATCGGGCTGAGCATCGCGCAGCAGCCGTTCCAGCGTCTGAAGCTCGCGCTCGCCATAGATCGAAAGCTCCGCCTCGCCGAAATCATAGCGCACGCCGGTGACCTCGCTCGCGCCCTCGGCGGTGGCGGCGCCCTGCGCGCTGAGCACGGCGGCCAGTCGGGTGCGCGGACGTTCGACCACCCAGGTCCCGGCGACGATGTCGCCCGCCCGCAGGCAATCGCGGTTGAAGAACGGGAACAGCAGGAACAACAGCAGCCAGCCGGTCAGCACAAAGCCGAGCGCGCCGACATCCTCACCCTGGCTGCTCAGCCCGACGAGGATCAGCAGTGCGATCAGTGGATAGAACACCTCGATATCGCGCAACAGGTTGCGCGCGATCACGGCTTCGGGCGTCAGGCGCGCCCCGCCGCGCGCGGCAATGCGGATGCCGACCAGCCGCTTGCCCAGCGTCGCACCGCGCGGGCCGAGCTCCTGCACCAGAAAATAGCCGTACCACGCAGCAAAGCCGATCAGCACGGAGATGATCACCAGAAATTCCGCCGATCCCGGCAAGCGTTGTTGGGGATCAAAGCCGATGCCCTCCATCACGCCTTCGAACAGCGCTTGCATCACCCACTGAAAGGCGATCAGGCCGATGACGATGATCACCATGTCGATGATCAGCGCCCCGGCACGGGCTCCGCGCGCGGCGAGAGTGAGCGGCAGCGCCAGCCCTTCGGGTGTGATCAGCGTGCGGGCGCGCTTGTCCGGCTTGATGGCGGCGGCCTTGCTCATGCGGCTTCCGCTGCTGCGGCGTCGCCGGCGATGCGCGGGCGGTAGAGGACGAAATAGGTGAGCCAGAAGGCCAGCATCGTCCCGCCGATCACAAACCGGCCGGAGGTGCCATCGACCAGCTGGCGCGGGAAGGCCTCAAGCAGCGCGGCAACGATCATCATGATGACCACGCCGACCATCACCACCGCCGAGCGCCGCCCGGCCGCCGCCGCCGCATCGAGCACCGGAAGCTTGCCGGGAAAGGCCATCGCCCGCCCAATGTGCAGCCCCGCCGCGCCCGATAGCAGGATGCCGAACAGCTCGGTCGTGCCATGCACAGAGAGCCAGGCGGCGAGCTCCACCACCAACCCCTGCCCGTCGAACAGCCACAGCAAGGCACCCAGCAAGGCCATGTTGTGCACCAGCAGCAGCAGCGAAGGGATGCCGAAGGCGAAGCCCAATGCGAAGGCGAGGATGCACACCGCCGAATTGTTGCCGAACAGTTGCGCGGCGAAAGCCGACAGGCCGTCCGCGCTGTTCTCGGTCGCCAGGGTGGCCAGCAATTGTTCGCGGCTGGCACCGGGCACGCGGGCCTCGCCGAAGCCGGCCGGGAACAGGCGGTAATACCACGCCTCGTCCTGCGCCACGAGCAGCCAGCCGACCACCGTGCCTGCCACCATCACGAACAGCGCGATGCAGATGTCGAGCCACAGGCTGCGCACCGCACGGCTCCAGCCGCCGAAGATGAAGCAACGAAACCAGCGGATGAAGCCCTGCCGCGGGCCGTAAACCTGAAACCACGCGCGCTGCACCAGCGCTTCGAGATAGCCGAGGGTCGCGGCGTCGAGTGATGTTTCGCGCGCGACCGACAGGCTTGATGCGGCGGTGCGATACAGCGCGGGCAGCGCGATCAGATCGGCATCGGCGATGCGGCGCAGCCCGCCGCGCTCCATCCGGGCGAGGATGTCCTCCAGCCTCCGCCAATCGCCTTCGCGCTCCAGCCGGAAGCGATCGGACCGCAACGCCGCGCTTTTGATATCGGGCGGCGCGGCGACTTGTCCGCGCCCGAACCATGAGGAGATGACCGGCGCCTTCACCCTATCGCCTCACTGTTGCGGATCGCGAAATAGCGGTCGATCAGGCGCGGCCCGATGCTCTCCCACGGCGCTTCGAGCACGTCGATCCCCAACCGCCGCAGCCGGGTCAGCACCAGCTTGCGCTGCTGGGCGAGACTATCGGCGGTGACCGACCGGGCCAGCGTTGCAATATCGCCGGGCGGGGCGGTGATCAGGTCCTCGACCTCGCTATCGGTCATGGTGACGAACAGCACCAGATGCTTGCCCGACAACCGGCCGAGGCTTTCGACCATCAGTTCCGCTGCCGTGGGATCGGTGAAGTCGGAGAACACCACCACCAGTGAACGACGCTGGAGCCGCCCGGTGAGCGTGGCGAGCGCGAGCGTGAAATTGGGCTCGGCCGCCTGGTAATCGAGGCCCGCCGCCGCGCTCTGCAAGCGGTGGAAGGCGCGCGGATCGCCGATGAAGGGCGTCATGATCTGCGGGGCTTGCGCAAAGCCGAACAGGGCGACCTTGTCCCCGCCCTTCAGCGCGACATATGCGCAGGTGAGCGCCGCGCTGACCGCCCGGTCGATGCGCGGCAGGCCGTCCACCGGCTCGCACATCGCCTGCCCGCAATCAAAGGCGAACACGATCTGGTTGTTGCGCTCGCTCTCGTTCTCGCGGGCGAACAGGCGGGTGTGGCGGGCGCTGGCCTTCCAGTCGATCCGGCGGCGGTCCATGCCCGGCTCGTACTCGCTCAAGGCTTCGAACTGCGTGCCTTCGCCCCGGATGCGGCGGGCGATCAGGCCCATCTGGGCGTTGCGCAGGAAGGCCTGCAAATCGGGGGAGCGCACCGGGGAGAGGTCGGGCCAGATCCGCACCGCGCGGTCCAGCGGATAGTCGACCTGCCGCGCGCCCAGCCGCAAAGGCCCTTCCCAGCGTATCCATGCCCGCTCGACCTGTGCCGTGCCGCGCCGGGTGGGCGTGAGGAGCGCCTCACCGCGCCAGCCTTCGCCAAACGGTTGCGGGGCGAGCGTGAGCGTCATCCGGCCTTCAGGCGCCAGCCGCGGATCGCAGGCCAGTGCAGCTTCGGCCCGCGCCGGCTGGCGGCCCGTGAACCGCGCCGTGATGGCGAGTACGCTCGGCTGCCCGACTTCGATGTCTTCGGGCGTGCGGACCTCCCAGCTGTCGAGCCGCCCGGTCATCACCGCATCAAGCGCGATCAGTGCCACCAGCGTCAGCCCCAACAGCGGCGCGATCACCCACGCGCCCGGAGAGGTCGCCGCGATCACCACTGCCACCGGCGCCAGAGCCGCCGCGATCCACGCCGCTCGTTCGGTCGGCGCGACGATCAGCAGCGGCCGCAAGGGCAGCAGCAGGATGCCAAGGACAAGGCGCAGGACGCGGATCACCTTAGCGGGGTGCCTCGGTGCTCTCGACCAGTTCGGCGACCAGCGCCTCCATGTCGCGGCCCTCGATCTCGGCAGCGGGGCTGAGGGTCAGGCGGTGCCGCAGCACCGGCACAGCGAGCGCCTTGACGTCATCGGGGATCACATAGGCGCGGCCCTCCAGCGCGGCGCGGGCGCGGGCGGCACCGGCCAGCAGCACCGCAGCGCGGGGGGAGGCGCCCACGGTCAGCTCGGAATGGTCGCGGGTGGCGCGGATCAGGCGCACGACGTAGCGGGTGATATCCTCCGCGACGGTAACCTGCCCCAGCGCGCCGCTCGCCGCGACCAGACCGGCGGCGTTGGTCACGGCGGTCACGCCCAGATCGGACGGACGCTGCGGGCCAGAGCGCTGGCCATAGGTGGCCACAATCCGCGCTTCCTCATCCTCGGCCGGGTAAGGCACCAGCAGCTTGAACAGGAAGCGGTCAAGCTGGGCTTCGGGCAGGGGATAGACGCCCTGGTTCTCAATCGGGTTCTGGGTCGCGACGACCATGAAGCGTTCGGGCAGCTGGTGCGTTTCCCCATCAAGCGTCACGCGGCGTTCCTGCATCGCTTCAAGCAGCGCGGCCTGCGTCTTGGGCGGGGTGCGGTTGATCTCGTCCCCCAGCAGCAGATCGCAGAAGATCGGCCCGCGCGTCAGCGTGAATTGGCTGGTCTGGAAGTTGAACAGGTTCGACCCCAGAATGTCGCCCGGCAGCAGATCGGGCGTGAACTGGATGCGCCCGAAATCGAGTCCCAAGGCGGTCGCAAAGCTTTGCGCAAGGAAGGTCTTGGCGGTTCCCGGCGGGCCTTCGAGCAGCACGTGGCCTTCTGCCAGCAGCGCGGTCAGCAGCATGTCGACCATGTCTTCCTGCCCGACGATCGCCTTGGCGATTTCGGCGCGGATGGCGCCTGCGAGGCTGCGGACGTCGTCGAGTGTCATGGTCATCATTGTCCCTGCGATAGCTTGGCGTTGAGGTCGTCGAGGCTTTGCGCGGCGGCCAGAATGTCGGCGGGTTTCGCCGCCGCTTCCAGCCGTGCGGCGCGGCGGGTGAAGGGTTCTTCTTGCGGCAGGCGACGGGCGAGCGCTTCGTCAATCGCCTGCGGATCGGGCCGGGCGAGGCCGAGCCGTTCGGCCAGCCGCCGCGCGGACAGGGCGGCATAGGGCGCGCTCAGCAGCCGGAACCGCCGGGCGCGCAGTATCAGGCCAGCACCATTGGCGATCAGCTGATGCTTGCCAAAGGCGATGTCCGGCCCGGCAGGCGCAGCCGGTGGGCCAAAGCGCTGGAACGCGCGCCAGCCGACGATCAGCAGCGCCACCAATAGGCTCAGCGTCGCGGCAAGGAAGGGCGGGCGGAAGGCGAGCGTCAGCAGGTTTTCCGACGCGCCAAAGCCGTTCAAGGTCATGTCGAAAGTGACTTCGTAAACGTCGGCATCATCCGCCAGCCAGTCCACCAGTGCCACGGCTGCCGCGGCGCGGTCGGCGTCGGCAAGACCGTAATTGTTCGCAAGGTCAGGCTCGGCAAGAAAGATCACCGGATAGGCCGGATTGTCATCGTCAAGGCCCTCACCGGGGTTGACCCAAAAGGCGAGCGCGCGACCTTCGGCATCGGCGATCAACACCTCGTGCGCGGCTTCGGGCACGGCATACATGGTGGCGGAGGTCGGCAAGCGTCCGGCGAGGTCCAGTCCGCTCCAACGGTCCCCGGCGGCGCTTTCATCGTCTTCGGCCAATTCGTGGCTGAACTGATAGGGTTCGGGCAAGTCCTCAGGCCATTCCGTCGCTTCCGCGCCGTCCAGAATCACCCAGCCGCGCTTGAACTTGTCGCGGGCTTCGGAGGGGAGTTGGTCCGAGGGCGGCATGGCGAACCATTTGGGCAGGATCACCAGCGTCGGGCCAAGGAAGGTGCGGTTTTCGAGGATTTCGCCGATTGCCTCGCCATCACCAAAAGCCGGAGGGGTGAGCACCAGCAGGCCGCTGGTCTCCAGCCCCTGCGGGCTGCGCGACCGAGTGACGTCATAATCTGCCGCCTCGACCAGCCGAACGAGGCCGGCATAGCCGTTCAATCCGTTGCTGGCGGCATGGGCCTGTCCCTGTCCGCGCGTCCCGCCGAAGTCCTCGCCCGCGCCGATCAGATACAGCGCGGCGAAGAACAGCGCGAAGCCGCCCACCACCAGCGCCAGCACCCCGCCGCGCGAAAAGGCTCCGCCGGACGTCATGCCAACCGCCCCAGCGGCGCCCCGCGCGGATCGATCCGGGCGAGCGCGAAGTCGGCATAGGCGGCGCGCGCAGCATCCCAATCGCTGCGGTCAAGCGTGCGCAGCGCAAACAGCGAGCGTTCGACCCGCTCGGCAATTACGCCGAAAGCGGTGCGCGCGGTATCGGGCAGGGCGGGGAGCGCGGCGAGTTCGCGTGCGGTGCTCGACGGTTCGACCCAATCGGGCCGCGCCGCTGCGATCTGGCCCACGCTGCGCTGAAGCAAGAGGTGCGTCGCCGCATCGAACTGCCCTTCGGCGGCGAGCCGGTCGGCATCTTCGAGCAGCGCAAGGCTGGCCGCCTGATCCGGTTGCCAGGTGTTATCGGTCCCCGCGTCCGAGGCTGAGGATTTGGCGCGGCGGAAAAAGCTCGGATCGATCAAGCGCACCAGCAGCACCAGCGCAAACAGCGCGACCATGCCCAGCAACACCCATTGCAGCCACCACCAGGAATCGCCCAGCGCGAGCCCTGCCGGTCCCAGCCAATCGGCGAGCATTTCGCCAAAGGCGATCAATTGGCGTTCCAGCCAACTCGGCTCGGGCGGCGCGATGGGGGGGATTTCGACCGGGGCGAACTGGACATTGCCTTCGGCGTGCAGCGTGTCCCATCCGGCGGGAGGCGATCCGCCTGAATTGGCTAATGATTCGGAAGGCGAAGAAGCGGCCGCTGCGGTCATCCAGCGACGGTGGTGGCACGCCGGGTGCGCCCGCGCAACGGGAAACAGCGCGGCGGCCGCGCTATCCGCGTCTTATCGACGTCTTATCCGCGTTTTAGCCTCTGGCGCGGGCCTGTTCGTAGCTGCCCAGAATGCGCAAGACCTTGGAATGAAACGCGCATTCCTCCAGCGCGCGGTCCACCGCCGGATCACCCGGCGCGCCGATGATGTCGGCATAGAAGGTGGTGGCGGCAAAGCTGGTGCCTTGCTGGTAGCTTTCCAGCTTGGTCATGTTGACGCCGTTGGTCGCAAACCCGCCCAGCGCCTTGTACAGCGCGGCGGGGATGTTCTTCACTTCGAAGATGAAAGTGGTCATCACCGGCTTGCCTGCGAGCGCGCTCGCCGCCAGCGGCTGCTGCGCGAGGATCACGAAGCGGGTCATGTTGTCCGCGCTGTCCTCGACATTGTGCTCGATGATCTGGAGCCCGTAGAGCTCGGCAGCGAGCGCGGGGGCGATGGCGGCAACAGTGGGATCGCCGCGCTCGGCGACATAGGCTGCCGCGCCAGCGGTATCGGCATGGCTCAAGGGCACAATCCCGCGCGCCCGCAGATAATGGCGCGACTGGCCGAGCGCTTGAGGGTGGCTATAGGCCGCTTCGAACGGGCCGGAACCCAGCGCCATCAGCGCATGGTGGATCGGCATGAAATATTCGCCGATGATGTGCAGGCCGCTTTCGGGCAGCAGGAAGTGGATATCGGCGACCCGTCCGTGCTGCGAATTCTCGATCGGGATGATCGCCTGCGCCGCCCGCCCGTCCTTCACCGCTTCCAGCGCGTCTTCGAAGCTGAAGCAGGGCAGCGGCAGCATATCGGACCGCGCTTCGGTGGCGGCGCGGTGCGAATTGGCCCCCGGCGAGCCCTGAAACGCAATCGTGCGCGCAGGCTCTGCCAAAGCTGCGGCGCGCATCTGGTCGACGATGGCAAGGGCGGGGCCGGGAAAGGATCGCATGGTGCAAGCCGCCTAGAGGCGCAGGCGCGCAGGCACAAGCCCGCTTGCAAAAGGTGCAAGAATTCGTGCCACGATCAGTCTTGCGCGCGTTGGCTGGCGACACTATGAGCCGCCCGGGATGACACAGGATAACTCTTCGCAGGATAACGCGGCCAGCCAGACCGGCGGCGGCGATCTGTTCAACACTGCCGCAGGCTGGGTGCTGTTCGCGGGCGTCGTGGGCCTTGGGCTCGCGCAGCTCTCGAAAGGCTATTTCCACGGCGACAAGCCGGATCGGCCCGAAAAGCTCGGCTATGTGATCGAAGGCGCGGTCGAAGAGGGCGCTGGCCCGGCGGAAGCCTCGATTGCCGATGCGCTGAACGCCATGCCCGCTGCCGAGCTGGTCGCTGCGGGCGAGAAGGCCTTCGCCAAGTGCCAGAGCTGCCACACCATCAATGCGGGCGGCGCCAATGGCATCGGTCCGAACTTGCACGGCACAATGGGCAAGGCCGTGGCCAGCCATGCCGGCTTTGCCTACAGCGCCGAGCTTAAGGCCGTGGGCGGCACCTGGGACTGGGACAAGATGGACGCCTGGCTCAAGAACCCCAAGGGCATGGTCGCGGGCACCAAGATGAGCTTCGCCGGTCTTGGCAAGGTTGAAGATCGCGCCGCGATTGCGGCCTACCTCAACGCGCAGGGTTCGAACCTGCCGTTCCCGGCTGCTGCTGCACCTGCGGCTGCTGCCGAAGGTGAAGCTGCCGCGGCCGAAGGCGAGGCTGAAGCCGTCGCCACTGCCGAGGCAGGCACCGATCCAGCGGCTGCGACGGAATAAGCATCAGGGGAGGGCGGCATCTAGGCCGCCCCCTCTCCCCTCACGTCAGCCCTTGAATCCTTGGGCGATAACATACCACTCCGACGAGCCCTTGCGGCTCGCCGGGGGTTTGGCGTGCTTGACCTGCGCGAAGTTCTTTTTCAGCAGGGCCAGCAGATCGCTGTCCGTGCCGCCCGCCAGCACCTTGGCGACGAAGGCCCCGCCCGGCGCGAGATTCTCGGCTGCGAACCACGCCGCCGCCTCGACCAAGCCCATCGTGCGCAGGTGATCGGTTTGCTTGTGGCCGACAGTGTTGGCCGCCATGTCCGACAGCACCAGATCAGGCGGCCCGCCCAGCGCTTCGGCAAGCTTGGCCGGGGCGTCATCGGCCATGAAGTCCATCTGGAAAATGGTCACGCCTTCCAACGGCTCGACTTCGAGCAGGTCGATCCCCACCACCTCGGCCTTGGGTGACTTGGCGCGCACCACCTGCGACCAGCCGCCCGGTGCAATGCCGAGATCGACCACCCGCTGTGCGCCCTTGAGCAACCCGAACTTCTCGTCGAGCTCGATCAGCTTGTATGCCGCGCGGCTGCGATAGCCGTCGGCCTTGGCCTGCCGCACGTAAGGGTCATTGAGCTGCCGTTCGAGCCAGCGCACCTGACTGGCAGTGCGGCCCTTGGCGGTTTTGACCCGCTTGCTCGGCGTCTTGTCACCCCGGCTCATTTCGTGTCCCGTCCATTGCTCTGGCCGCCGCGTTGCCTTTGCAGCGCTTTGAGCGATCGTTCCGACTGGCGCTCGGCCGCCATGATGCTGCGAAGGATCCCTTCGCGGATACCCCGGTCTGCCACGCCCAACCGCCGCGCGGGCCATAGATCGAGAATCGCCTCAAGGATCGCGCAGCCAGCCACCACCAGATCGGCACGATCCTGCCCGATGCAGGGCAAGGTGGAGCGTTCATAGGGCGTCATCACCGATAGCCGTGCGCTGATCTCGCGCATCTCGCCAGAGGGCACGATCAACCCGTCCACGGCCTTGCGGTCATAGCTCGGCAGTTCGAGATAAAGGCTGGCCAGCGTCGTCACTGTGCCGCTGGTGCCGAGCAGGCGGATATCTTCGTGCTGCGCAGCCCCGGCCACACGGGAGGCGAAGGGGGCGAAGCTATCGGCGACCATCTGCCGCATCTGCGCAAAGCGGGCGACGCGCGCGGCTTCGCTGTCTTCGGCGCGGCCGACTGTATCGGTGAGCGAGACGACGCCCCACGGCACGCTCTGCCAGTCGAGGATGCGCGGCACCCGGCTGGCGCCCTCACCGACCGCTTCGACCAGCACCAGCTCGGTCGATCCGCCGCCAATGTCGAAGATCACTGCGGGGCCGGTGCCCTCTTCGAGCAGGATGTGGCACCCCAGCACCGCCAGCCGCGCTTCTTCCTCGGCGCTGATGATGTCGAGCGCGATGCCGGTCTCGCGCCGCACCCGTTCAATGAATTCGAGCCCGTTTTCGGCGCGGCGGCACGCCTCAGTTGCGACTGACCGGGCGAGGCGGACATTGCGGCGCTGTAACTTGTCAGCGCAGATGTTGAGCGCGCTGAGCGTGCGATCCATCGCCGCGTCGGACAGACGCCCGCTGGTGGCGAGGCCTTCGCCCAGTTTCACCACCCGGCTGAAGGCATCGATCACAGTAAAATCGCGACCCGACGGGCGGGCGATCAGCAGGCGGCAATTGTTGGTGCCAAGGTCCAATGCAGCATAGGCCTCACCGTGGCTGGCGGGCTTCATCGCACCAATATCGGCCAAGTCAGGCTTGGGCCGGTCTGCCCCATTGCCTTTGGCACGGCCATTGGCTCTGGCATCTTGCTGAGGGGGGCGCTTGTAGCGGAAATCGACTACCTTGCCGGACTTGCCGCCCCGGTTTTTCCCAGCACTTTTATTCCTGTCCGGCGGGAGAGTTTCCGCCATGATCACATTACTTTCATATCACCATGCGCGCGATGTGGGGCGCATGGCACTTGGGGCCAAGCTAACCCAAGCGCCGCGCAAGAGCAAGCAATGCAGGCGCAACGCGTGCTTGACCTTGCGCCGCTGCGAAACTAGGGAGCGCCTTCGTCGACGCCGCCGGACTTTGCCGGTGGGGAAGGCCAATGCCCCGTCCTCTAATGGTAAGAGAGCGGACTCTGACTCCGTCAATCAAGGTTCGAATCCTTGCGGGGCATCCAGCCACCCATCGTCCGAATGTTTCACGCGGAAGCAACGCTCTGACGCACGTCAGAAACATTGAAGCAAACCAAGCCTATTGCGGCTCTGGCCACCCCCTACTAGGGGTTGAGCAATGACTGAAAAAGACCTGACCGACCGCAAGTTCTACCGTGCGGGCGAAGAGACCCGCTTCGCCGAGGGTGGCCCTGAGCGCACGCCGCAAACCGCGCATCCGGCCTATAAGCTCGCCTTCCGCGACACCGATTTCCTGCTGCGCGACGAGCTTCGCCCGGTGCGGTTCCAGCTGGAATTGCTCAAGCCCGAAATGCTGCTTGATGAAGCGCGGGTCGGCTCAACGCTGGTGATGTATGGCTCAGCCCGCATCCCATCGCCTGCGCAGGCCGAGGCACGGATTGCGGCGGCCAAGGATGGCGATGAGTATGACCAGAAGGTCGCCGCCCGCCTCGCCGAGAAGGCCAAGTATTACGACGAGGCCTATAAGCTGGCCCGGCTGGTCAGCGAAAAGGGTCTGATCGAGAACGGGTTGCGTCAGTTCGTCATCACCACCGGCGGCGGGCCTTCGATCATGGAGGCGGGCAATCGCGGCGCGTCTGACGCAGGCAGCGAATCGATCGGGCTCAATATCGTGCTGCCGCATGAGCAGGCGCCCAATCCCTATGTGACGCCGTATCTCAGCTTCCAGTTCCATTACTTCGCGCTGCGCAAGATGCACTTCCTGCTGCGCGCTCGCGCGGTGGCGGTGTTCCCCGGCGGGTTCGGGACGTTCGATGAATTCTTCGAGCTCGTCACGCTGATCCAGACCGGCAAGATGAAGCCGATGCCGATCATCCTGTTCGGTAAGGAATTCTGGAACCGGGTCGTCAACTTCGAAGCGCTGGCAGAGGAAGGTGTGATCTCCAAGGCTGATCTCGACCTGTTCACCTGGGTGGAAACCGCCGAGGAGGCCTGGGCCTGCATCTGCGATTTTTACGAGATTAAAGGCTAGCCGAGGCTGCGCACCGCCTGATGGCCGAGCGGGCCGTGGCCTGTGCCAAAGCCGGGGGCGGCCTCGATCGCGCGGATCACGAATTGCCGCGCCAGCCTGACCGCGTGTTCCATTGGCTGACCATGGCCGAGCAGCGTCGCTATCGCCGATGACAGGGTGCAGCCGGTGCCGTGGGTGTGCCGGGTGTCGATCCGCGCATGATCGAAGGCGACGATCCGTGCGCCGGCATCACCGGCTGCGGGGAAATAGAGCACATCGCGGATGCGGTCGGTATCGCCATGTCCACCCTTTGCCAGCACCGCCGTGCCGACTGCCTCGGCGAGTTCCTCGGCAGCATCGACCATGGCTTCGTGGGAGGTGAGCGGGCGGCTGACGAGGTGCGCGAGTTCGGGGAGGTTGGGGGTGAGCAGCGCCGCGCGCGGGAACAGCAGCGCGCGCATGGCTTCGACCGCATCCGGCGCAATCAGCGCAGCGCCCGAGGTGGCGATCATCACCGGATCGAGCACGATGGGCGCCTCAACCCCCGCCAACGCCTCGGCCACCGCGGCAATGACGGCGGCATCATGCAGCATCCCAATCTTGATCGCGTCAACGCCGATATCGTCGATGCACGAGGCGATCTGCTGCGCCACCATCTCCGGCGCGAGCGGGACGATCCCATGGACGCCGACGGTATTCTGCGCCGTGATCGCGGTGATCGCCGTCATGGCATAGCCGCCGAGCATGGTGATGGTCTTGATGTCCGCCTGAATGCCAGCGCCACCGGATGAGTCGGAACCGGCGATGCTTAGGATGCGGGGAGGTGGGGGGGTGGTCATGCACCCGCCATAGCAAGTGTACGGGGCGGCGGCACCGTCTTTGCGAGGCACAAATCCGGCAGACGGCAAGTGAGTTGGATGCAGTCTTAGCCCTCGCCCCTTGCGGGAGAGGGTTGGGAGAGGGGTCCGGAGCAAAGCTCCGGCCCTTGCCCCCTCTCAACTGCGACTAGGCAGCAAGCTGCCAAGTCTCCGTATCTCTCCCGCAAGGGGCGAGAGATGCCTGGCCGCAACGGATTGGCTAGCCCAACCGGCTTTCCCCAAAGCCCCGGCACAGCAGACCCTCGCGCGCCTGCCTCAGCCCTTGTACTTCCGCTCCGTGCTCGGCGGGTATTTCGCGTGCAGCGCCTTGGCGCGTGTCGGACGGTCGACCAGCTCCCCGCCGCAATTGGGGCAGCGATCGTCAAGGTCTTCGGCGCATTCGGCGCAATAGGTGCACTCGAACGAGCAGATGAACGCGCCGGGCGCCTCGGCGGGGAGGCCGATGCCGCAGGTTTCGCAGTCGGGGCGCATTTCCAGCATCGCGGTGTCTCCTAAACCGCCGCGTGCACGGCTTCGCAGATGGCATCCACCACCTGTTCGACCTGCGCGCGGTCGTCACCTTCGGCCATCACGCGGATCACCGGCTCGGTTCCCGAGGGGCGGATCACCAGTCGGCCCTTGCCTGCCAGCGCGGCTTCCGCCTCGGCGATCACGGCCTGCACCTGCGGATTGTCGAGCGGCTTGCCGCCCTCGTAGCGCACGTTTTTCAAGAGCTGCGGCACGGGATCAAACACGTGCAGCACTTCGCTTGCGGGCTTGCCGGAGCGGACCAGGCTCGCCAGCACCCGCAGCGCGGCGACTGTGCCATCGCCAGTGGTGCCGTGGTCGAGCAGGATCATATGGCCCGATTGCTCGCCGCCGACATTGAACCCGCCCGCCTTCATCGCTTCGAGCACGTAGCGGTCGCCCACCTTGGCGCGTTCGAGGGTGAGGCCCCGGCCCGCCAGATAGCGTTCAAGGCCAAGATTGCTCATCACCGTCGCCACGATCCCGCCGCCGCGCAGCAGGCCCTTGTCCTGCATCCGTCCGGCGATCAGCGCCATGATCTGGTCGCCATCGACCGCGCGGCCCTTTTCGTCGACCACGATCAGGCGGTCGGCGTCGCCGTCCAGCGCAATGCCGATATCCGCGCCTTCCTCGACCACCTTGGCTTGCAACGCGGCGATGGCGGTGGAGCCGACGCCGTCGTTGATGTTGATGCCATTGGGGGTGACGCCCAAGGCGATCACCTCGGCCCCCAGCTCCCAGATCGCGGACGGAGCCACTTGGTAGGCCGCGCCGTTGGCGCAATCGACCACGACCTTGAGGCCATCAAAGCGGATATCGCTCGCCACCGATTGCTTCACCGCATGGATATAGCGCCCGCGCGCATCCTCGATCCGGCGCGCACGGCCGATGCGTTCGGCAGGGGCGAGCGGGATATCGGTTTCCATCAATCGCTCGATCTCGGTCTCGGCCTCGTCTGACAGCTTGAAGCCGTCAGGGCCGAACAGCTTGATGCCATTGTCCGCGAACAGGTTGTGACTGGCCGAGATCATCACGCCCAGGTCCGCGCGCATTTCCCGCGTCAGCAAGGCGATGGCAGGGGTGGGGAGCGGCCCGGTCATGATCACGTCGATCCCGACAGAGGTGAAGCCCGCCACCAGCGCACTTTCCATCATGTAGCCTGACAGGCGCGTGTCCTTGCCGATCACCACCCGGTGCCGGTGCCCGCCGCGCACGAAGTGGCGTCCCGCCGCCTGCCCGACCTTCATCGCGGTCGCCGCGGTCATTACGCCGGCATTGGTGCGGCCTCTGATTCCGTCCGTCCCGAACAGCTTGCGTGCCATGAAAGTCCCGTCCCCGCTTCAGCAAGATTGTCTCGCGCTTCTGGCGCGGTTATCGGCCAAAGGGAAGGGCGGGGCGCTCGTTTAAGGGATATGGCATTGCTCGAAAGTGAAAACGCAGCGCCCGGATCGGGCGGGCAGGGGAAATTCGCGCTGGTTTCGATCCGCTTGCCGGTGGCGTTGACCTTTGCCGCGCTGGTGGGCGGCCTGCTGGCGGGGATCGCCGGAGGAGCGATGGGCGCACCGACCGCGCTGACCGATATCGCCGCGCTGATCGGCGGGCTGTGGCTGCGCGCCTTGCAGATGACGATCATCCCGTTGGTCGCGGCGCTGCTGGTGTTGGGGCTAGTGCAGATGATCATGGCCGCCCGGGTCGGCACGGTGGCCCGGCGGATGCTGGCGATCATGGTCGCGGTGCAGCTGGCAGGTGGGGCCTTCACCTCGATTGCCATGCCGGCGCTGCTGCGCGCCTTCCCGGTGCCTGAAGGCGCAGGCGCGTTTCTTGCCAAAACGCCGGAAAGCGTCGGCGAAGTGCCCGGTGTGCTCGACTTCATGGCCTCGCTCGTCTCGCCCAACATCATCGCCGCCGCAGCCGAGACCGCTATGCTGCCGCTGACACTGTTCTTCGTCATGTTCGCGGTCGCCATCACCCGCCTGCCCGAAGATCAGGGCGAGCGGCTGCTGGGGTTCTTCCATGCGCTGGGCAATGTCATGCTGCTGATCATCGGCTGGGTGCTGGGGATCGCGCCCATCGGCGTGTTCGCGCTGGCTTACGGCGTCGGGGTGCAGAGCGGTGGCGGAGCGTTCGCGGCGCTGGGACATTATGTGCTGACCGTGACCGCGATGGGCACCTTCATTTTGGCGCTCGCCTATGGGATTGCGATCGGGTTGGGCCGGACAGGCGCGCGGTTTGCTAGCGCCGTGCTGCCAGCCCAAGCCGTGGCGCTGTCGACGCAAAGCTCGCTCGCCAGCCTGCCTGCAATGCTCGATTCGGCCGGTCGGCTGAGCCTGCGCGCATCGACCGCTGAATTCGTGCTGCCGCTCGCCGTGGTGATCTTCCGCGCGACCAGTGCCGCAATGAACCTCGCGGTGGTCTATTACATCGCCGCGCTGGCGGGTGTGGAGGTTTCGCCGACCGTGGCGGTGGCTGGCATCCTGATTGCCAGCGTCATCAGCCTGTCCGCTGTCAGCCTGCCCGGATCGATCAGCTTCGTCGTCTCGATCGGCCCGATTGCGCTGGCGATGGGCGTGCCGGTCGAGCCGCTCGCGCTGCTGGTCGCGGTCGAAATGCTGCCCGATCTGATGCGCACCTTGGGCAACGTCACCATGAATGTTGCTGTCACAAGCGCAGTTGACCGCGCTGCTGCCTCGTCCGAGACGCCAAAGGAGGCAGCGACGACTTGAAGCTGCAACCCTTCGCCCACATCTGCGTTACCAATACAGACTGATTTCAACCCAGCCTTCTGGAGGACACCCATGGCTTTCGCACTTTCCCCGCTGCCCTATCCCGCTGACGCGCTCGACCCGGCGATTTCGGCCGAGACGCTGTCGTTCCACCACGGCAAGCATCACCAGACCTATGTCGACAAGATGAACGCCGCGATTGAAGGCACCGCGCATGCCGACAAGTCGCTGGAAGAAATCGTCGCCGCCTCGCGCGGCAGCGACAAGGGCCTGTTCAACAACTCGGCCCAGACCTGGAACCACGCGTTCTACTGGCACTCGATGGCGCCTGCCACGACCGAACCTTCGGCGGAACTCGTCGCCGGGATCGAAGCGGCGTTCGGCTCGGTCGATGATCTGAAGCAGAAGCTCAAGGATCGCGGCGTTGGTCACTTTGCGTCGGGCTGGGTGTGGCTGGCTGAAAAGGACGGCAAGCTCAGCATCGAGGAAACCCACGATGCCGACACGCTGGCCGACAGCGATTTCAACCCGCTGCTGGTGCTCGACGTGTGGGAACACGCCTATTACCTCGATCACCAGAACAAGCGCCCGGCCTATCTGGACGCCGTGGTCGAGAACAAGCTCAACTGGGCCTTCGCCAGCGAAAACCTCGCGCGCGGCACGGTGTGGACTTACGCCTGATTTTCTCAGGTTAGCGAATGAGGAAGGCCCTGGGCGGAAACGCCTCGGGCTTTTTTCTTTCTCACCGTCCCGGGCTTGACCCGGGATCCCGCTACCTTTTGGTGACAGCGAGGAGAGAAGCTAGCTGGGCCCCGGATCAAGTCCGGGGCGGTGCAATCAAGGCCGCGAACTCACCCCATTGCCCGCAGCGACTTCGTCCAATTCCTCGAGGATCGCGCTGTGCGCCACGTCATCATCGCTCGAACGGCGCGGAATGCTGCCATTCGCCAGCATTTCGGTGAGCGCAGCGCGGGCGCGGCCCACGCGGCTCTTGATCGTGCCGACGGCGCAGCCGCAGATTTGCGCGGCTTCCTCGTAGGAAAACCCGCCCGCGCCGACGAGCAACAACGCCTCGCGCCGCTCCGCCGGGAGCGTCAGCAGCGCGCGGTGCAGGTCGGAGAGGTGGATCGGTTCTTCCTGCCCCGCAGGCGCGGTCAGGATGCGTTCGGCCACGCCTTCGTCATACTCGCCGCGGAAGCGGTTGCGGCGCATATCGGTCAGGTAAGCGTTGCGCAGGATCACGAAGGTCCAGGCGCGCATCGAGGTGCCGGGTTCGAACCGGTCCTGCGCTGCCCATGCCTTCAAGAGCGTTTCCTGCACCAGATCGTCCGCCAGATCGGGCCGACCGCACAGGCCGCGCGCAAAGGCGCGCAGATGGGGGACGACGTCTGTCAGTTCACGCTTGAAACTGGCCTTGTCGATCGCCGAAAGGCTGCCGCCCGGCTGGCGTTCGTCGTTCGTAGGCCCATCGCTCATTGGCTGGTGTCCCGGCCATCGCGCGCTGCACCCTTGCCGCGGGCAGGGTCAATCGCATCGAGCCGGTCGAGCAGATCCTTGAAACTGTCAGGCAAAGCCTCTTCGACCACCGAATCATACAGCTGCTTCAGCCCATCGGCCCATTCGGGCGGGCGCTGTTGGGCGCTATCGTCGCCCCCGCCATTGCTGCCACCCTGATTGAAATTCGAGGCCATGATGCTGTGGTGTGTCCCTGATCCCGTGGTCCCGGCCCCACTGCGGGACCGATTTCGCCGCCCTGTTGGTTGACCATACCACGATGGCCGCCGCCTTGGCACGCTTGCGAGTTTGGACGATTCGGGAACGATGCGCTACCAGTTTGGTTCCGGCTGCGACCTCAGCGTCCCGCTTTGTACCGCGGCTCGGACAGGACTGCACGCCATCGACCCGCTCAATCTCAACCCGGAGCTTGTTTCCGCCGTCCCGCCGCCGCCGACCTCGTCGGGCCGGGCGCGGCGTTGGCTGGTGCTCTATCCGCGCGCGATCCCGCTGGTGATCTTCCTCGCGCTGGCCGCCATCACCGCGCTCAGCGTCTTCGCGATCGAGAGCAACGCCCGCGCCAGCGAACGCGCGCTGATGCGCGAATATGCCCAAGGCGTGGCCGCCGCGCTCGACCGCAGCGGGAGCGGGTTTACGTCATATCTCAGGGCAGGCGCCGCGCTGTTCTCCAGCCTTGAGGACGTCAGCCCCGAGACCTTCGACAATTTCGTGCGCGCGTTGAAGCTCAATACCGAATATTCGGGCGCCGAAGGCATCGGCTGGATTCCGGTGCTCGAAGGACGCGATTTGCCGGCCTTCCTCGCCGAGACCCGCGCCACACAGCCCGCCTATCCCAATATCTTCCCCGCCCCCACCAGTCGCACCGGGCGTGTGGCGCCGGTGGCGATGTTTGCTCCGGCCGCGCCGCACAACCGCCGCGCGCTGGGCTATGACATGTATTCCGATCCTGCCCGCGCTGCCGCCATGGCCGAGGCCGAACTGACCTTGCGTCCGGCCGCATCGGGCCGGATCGTGCTGGAGCAGGAAACCAGCGGCACCGCTCCGGCCTTTGCGATCTACATGCCGGTGTTCCGCATGAACCGTCCGGGCGAGCGCGGGCTGGCGGGCTTCGTTTACACCCCGTTCCGCGCGCGCGAGTTTCTGGACGCGGCTATCGACCGGGAGGGGCCGGGTCGCTTCGGGGTGCGGCTTTACGACGGAGAAGTGAACACCGGACACCTGCTGGTCGCGCAATCGATCAGCGATGCAGCGAGGGACACGGTCGAACAGGAAGTCACTATCGCCGATCGCAAGTTGATGCTGGTGATCGAACACGCCGATCATCGGGTGCTGTCACCTCTGTCGATGGTGACGCTGGTGTTCGGGCTGGCGCTGGCGAGCTTGCTGATGCTGCTCGCGCGGCTGCTGACCCAGCAGGCGTTCGAGGATCAGGCGCGGCTGGCATTCTTTGAAGAACAGCACTCGATCCGCAATTCGCTGACCCGTGAACTCAATCACCGGGTCAAGAACACGCTCGCCAATGTGCTCTCGATCCTGTCGCTGACCCGGAGACGGGCGAGCGGGCTGGATGATTTCGCCGACAGCCTCGAAGGTCGCATCCGCGCACTGTCTGCCACGCATGACCTGCTCACCGTGACGGACTGGGGTACCACCCCGATCCGCGCGGTGATCGAGGCGGAATTGCAGCATTTCCGTAGCGTGCTCGACGATACGATCCTGCTCGAAGGGCCCGAACTGGAGTTGGCTCCCAATGATGCGCTGTCGTTTGGCCTTGCGGTGCATGAGCTGGCGACCAATGCTGCGAAGTATGGCGCGCTTAGTGTCCCCGGCGGGCAAGTCACCATCCGCTGGCACCGCGGGGAGGAACACGGCGGGGAGACCGGCTGGGCCGAGGTCGAGTGGCAGGAAACCGGCGGGCCGCCCGTCGCAACCGAGCGCCGCCGCGGGTTCGGCACCGAGTTGATCGAAAAGGTGGTCGCCCACGAACTGCGCCAGCCGGTAACGCTCGACTTCGCCCCCACCGGTGTGCGCTGCGTGCTGCGCGTCCCGGTGCGCCGTCCGGCCGACTTCCGCATTCGGGAGAAGGACGGGGAGCGGGGCGGGGCGAGGCGTTAGCCCAGCGGCCGCGTCGATCCGAAGAACAGCGCCTGACTGATTGCCGCGCGCACCGTGGCTTCCTGGAACGGCTTGGTGACCAGATAGGTCGGCTCGGGCCGGTCGCCGGTCAGCAGGCGTTCGGGGTAGGCGGTGATGAAGATCACCGGCATCGACCCGGTTGAGAGGATATCATCGACTGCATCAAGACCGGACGACCCATCGGCCAGCTGGATATCGGCCAGCACCAGTCCCGGCATCGCTTCGTCCACCGCAGCGCGGGCCTGCGTGCGCGTGGCAGCCGTGCCGCTGACAGTGTGGCCAAGCCCGGTGACAAGGTCTTCTAGCTGCATCGCGATCAGCGGCTCATCCTCGATGATGAGGACCGACGTGGTCTGCTCGCGTTCAATATCGGCGATGGCCTGCGCGACCATCCCAGCAACGTCTTCGGGTGAGCGGTCGAGGATTGCGGCGGCTTCGGCCGTGGTGAAATCCTCCAGCGTGGTCAGCAGCAGCGCCTGACGCGCGGGCGGGGTAATCACCCCTAGCCGCGCCTGCGCCCCCGCCTCGTGTTCGCTCGCCGCCGTGCCGGTCGCTTCAGGGCCCGAGGCGCTCGCCCAGACCTTGCTGAACGCGCGGTAGAGCGGCACGCGCCCACCGGCGAGGCTGGCCATCAGGGCTTCGTCGGCGAGCACGGCTTCGAGCATTTCGCGCACGAAGGCATCCCCGCTCGCCTGCGATCCCGTGAGCGCGCGGGCATAGCGGCGCAGGAAGGGCAAGTTGGCCGCGATCTGGCTTCCGAGAGACATGAGGCACCTTTCGCTTGGATGTGTTGGAGCAATCGATCAAGGCCCATAGCGGTTCCCCGCAGCGTCGTCGCGGTTATCCGGCAAGCCTCTGGAATACCGTAGTTTGTACCGCTTTTCCGTTACGGCAAAAAAATTTTGACGAGCCCGGGAACCGGATTTCGGGACGATCATTATCCCATTGTCACCGCCGAGACCCCCCTCCCGTCCAAGCGGCTGGTGATACGATCCCGAAAGGCCTCCGTTGTTTTGCAACGGAGGCCTTTTTTCGTTGGGCCGTTCTATCCCTCCCCATTGCTTTGCAACGGGGAGGGACCGGAGAAAACTATCCCAACTTCCGCTCGTAGATCACATATTCGCGGTTGACCTTGCTCTTGATCGTGTCGGCGATCGCCAGCATCCCCTGATTGTCCTCCAGCACCCAGCCAAGCTCGCCGCGGGTGGATTCGAACTTGCCGACCGCTTCCAGACGGATCGCCTCGATCATCATGAAGGCCAGTTGTCCGGCCATCCGCGTTCCGTGCAACTCCTTCAGCACCCCCATCAGTGGCACCCGCATCCCGGCGCCCTTGGGGTGCCGCAGCCAGCGCAGCATGTAGATCCAGCCGAACGGGAACAGCTTGCCTTTGATCTTCGCCAGTGCGTCGTTCACATCGGGGAAGGTGAGCATGAAGGCGACCGGGCGCCCGTCGACCTCGACGATCACGTTCAACTCCTCATGGATGATCGCGCGCAGTTTCTTGCCGGCATAGGCGACCTCGGCCGGGGTGAAGGGGACAAAGCCCCAATTGTCCGACCAGGCATCGTTGAGGATCGCCAGAATGGTCGCGACCTCTTCATCCCAGCGGCGCTTGTCGACCCGGCGCAGATTGATCCGCGGGTTGCGCTGGCCGGCTTGGACGAGCCGGTCCACCAGCGGGCCGAACCCGCTCGTGATGTCGAGATCATAGGTGTAGAGCGTCTTGGCGCGGGTAAAGCCCGCCGCCTCGATCCAGCCGGCATAATGCGCCGGGTGGTGGCCCATCAGCAGCATGGGCGGGTGATCCTGCCCGCTGACCAGCAGGCCCGGCTCCTCCCAGATCGACAGGGAGATCGGGCCGAGCACGCGGGTCATCCCCCGCTCCGCCACCCATGCCTCGGCAGTGGTCAGCAGAGCGCGGGCAACATCTTCGTCCTCGGCATCGAAATAGCCGAAGAAGCCGGTGCCGGGGCCAAATCCCTGCTCGGCCGGCATGGCGAGTGCGAGTTCATCAATATGTGCCGCAATCCGCCCAACGGGCTTGCCGCGGCGGTGCGCGATGAACAGCTGCACCCGCGCATGGCCGAAGAACGGGTTCTTGGCCGGATCGACCAGTTCAATCTGTTCGGAGCGGATCTGCGGGACGAAATGCTCCAGCCGATCCGAAAAAGCGCGCCCGAGATCAACGAAAGCCGCCCGCCCGCGCTTGTCGCTGACCGGCACGATCTCTATCTCTGCTGTCTTGGCCGCCACATCCGTCACGCAACCATCCTCGTATTTGCTTTCAATCAAGGTGTCTGTGTCGCGCCCGGGCCATTGACGCAAGGCTATCGATCACTGTCACCAACAACCCGCGTTTGGCTCGGCCCCCGATTTGGGGTAGGGCGAGCCTCAGGATTTGCCGAAAATGACCATGCACCAGACCATCCACCCCCAGCCCGCGAAGGCCACCCGCGTCCAGTTCATGGTCGAGGATGACAAGGCGATGCTGCGCGCCGCGCGCGATCTGACCAAGGGGCTGGGTGAGGCGAAGCCCGCGATTTACTGGACCGATATGCTGGTCTCGGCGGCCTTGGGCTATGCCGGGATCGCGGTGGCGATTGTGTCGGGCAGTCTCGGCGTGAAGATTGCCGCCGGTCTGGTGGCCGCGCTGGCGCTCTACCGCGCGCTGATGTTCATTCACGAGCTTACGCACATCCACCGCGATGCGCTGCCCGGGTTTCGCACGGGGTGGAACCTCCTCGTCGGCATTCCGATGCTGACGCCGAGCTTCATGTATGAAGGCGTCCACACGATCCACCACAAGCGCACGCAATATGGCACGGTGGAAGACCCCGAATACCTGCCGCTCGCGCTGATGAAGCCGTGGAGTCTGCCGCTGTTCGTGCTGGTGGCGATGCTGCTGCCGGTGGCGCTGATTGTGCGCTTCGGGGTGCTATATCCGCTGGGCCTGATCATCCCGCCGCTGCGCACGTTCACATGGGAGCGGTTCTCGTCGCTGTCGATCAACCCTGAGTTCCGCCGCAAGGCGCCCGAGGGTGATTTTGCAGGCCGCGTGCGCTGGCAGGAAGCGGGCGCGAGCCTGTGGGCTGTGGCGCTGATTGCTTCGGTGTTCGTGTTCGGCTGGCAGCCGCTGGCGACAGCGCTGGTGATCCTGTCGCTCGCTGCCGTGCTCAACCAGTTGCGCACGCTGGTTGCCCACCTGTGGGAGAACGAAGGCGAGGCGATGACGGTGACCGCGCAGTTCCTCGATTCGGTCAACGTGCCCCCGCCGGGTCTGGCCGCCGAGGTCTGGGCGCCTGTGGGCCTGCGCTATCACGCGCTGCATCACCTGATGCCCTCGATGCCATACCATGACCTGCCCGAAGCGCACCGCCGCCTGGCGCGCGAATTGGGGACGGGTTCGACCTATGAAGGCGCGAACCATCCCGGGATGCTGACGCTGGTGGGCCGGATCGCGAAGAGCACGATGGGGACGCGGGCATAAGCGCCCAGCTTCAATCCAGAAAACAGATCATCGCGCAGCGGCGGTCGGCGGGGAGGCCGTCGTCCACCTCGTTCGCGAGTTCCCCGGCGAGGCGCGGATGGGCGTCGATGGCAGTCAGCTCCTCAAAGCCCAGACGCGCGTAGAACGGGCCGTTCCAAGCTAGATCGCGGAAGGTCGTCAGGGTCAGCGCTCTGAACCCGGTGTTGCGCGCGTCGATCATCGCGGCGCGCACAAGCCCGGCTCCGATGCCGCGCCGCTGAAAGGCCGGAGCGACGTCCATTTCCCAGATATGGAGTTCGCGGCTGAAGGGTTCGGCCACCAGAAACCCCGCCATCGCCGCGCCGACATGGGCGACAAGGCTGTGGCCCTTGCGGATCAGGCGAGCAAAATCAGCCGGGGTGCGGGTGACAGTCGGGTCAATCCCCGGCTCCCCTGCAAAGACGACTGCCGCTGCGCGCTCGATCTCCGGCATCGCTTCGGCGTCGCCCGCGCGCGCGAGCCGGAGCGACCACTGACCCCTCACTCTTCGGTCCGGATCAGCACCGTCTCGCCGAGCAGCAGGAACAGCACGAATGGCGCCCAGGCCGCAAGCAGCGGGGGGTAGCCCCCGAAGCTGCCCATCGCCAGCGCCGCATTGTCGACCACGAAATAGGCAAACCCCAGCGCCATCCCGATGATCGCGCGCACGAACAATTGGCCCGACCGTGCCAACCCGAAGGCGGCGATCGATCCCAATAGCGGCATCAACAGCGCCGACAGCGGCCCAGACAGACGGTGCCACCACTTGGCGCGCATCTCGTCCGTGTTACGGCCCGCAGCGGCATAGGTGTCGATACTGTGCGACAGCTCCCAGAAACTCTGCGCGTCGGGATCGATTGATTGCAGCATGATCCGGTCAGGGGTGAGGGTCTGGCCCACCACGACTGCGGCCGGACGCTCGGTAATCGCACCGGCGACGTCAAACTTCACCGGGTTTTCCAGCCGCCAGCCGGGGCCGGCATAGGTCGCGCGGGCGCTGCGGATCTGTTCGCGGATGATCCCGCCGGGCGCGCGGGCGTACCAGGTCACGCCGGTCAGCACGATGTTTTCGCCCGTCCCTGTCAGGGTCGCAGCGGTGAGGATATTGTCGCCATCGATGAGATAGACGCTCGATCGCACTCCGCCGGTCTGCGCGGGCGGGATCGGGCCATATTCGGCGCTCTCCCACGCCTTCAGCGTCGCATTGGCGCGGGTGACGACCCGCTCGTTGAAGGCGAAGCTCCCCAGTGACACCAACGCTGCGGTCAACAGCAGGGGCGAGAGCACCTGATGTGCCGATAGCCCCGCAGCCTTCATCGCCACCACTTCGCTGTTCTGGTTCAGCGTCACCAACGTGATCAGCGTCGCCAGCAGCACCGAATAGGGCAGGAAGCGGGAAACCAGCTGCGGCAGGCGCAGGCCCGCATATTGCAGGATCTCAGCCTGTCCGTTGCCCGGCGCCGCGAGGATCTTGCCTGTCGCCGACAGCAGGTCGAGCGCGAGCAGCACCAGCACCAGCATGACAAGCACCGCAAGGATGCGCACCACGAACATCTTCGCCAGATAGATCGTCAGCGTGCGCGAGGGGAAAAAGTCGAGCTGCATCGCCGCCTACTCTGCCGGAGCCGTTTGAGGCGCAGGCCCCACTGCGCGCGGACGGCGGCGCGAGAACAGCTTCCTCACCCGCTTCGACAGCTTGGCAAAGGCCATCTCCAGTGCGCCGATCGCCTGCCCGCCGGGGACATAGGCGACGCGGTAATACATCCAGATGATCAGTCCCGCGAACAGTACGAAGGGCACCCAGAAGGCGAGGATCGGATCAAGCCGGCCGAGCGAGGCGACATCCTCGCCGTATTGGTTGATCTTGTGATAGGCGACCACCATCACGATCGACACGAACACCCCCAGCGCACTGGTGGATCGCTTGGGCGGGATCGCCAGCGCCACTGCCAAGAGCGGCATCAGGAACATCATCACGATCTCGACCAGCCGGAAGTTGAAGCTGGCGACACTGGCGTCGCGCTGATCTGGTGCGCTGTCGCGGCTCCAGCCCATCTTGAGCAGTTCGGGCAGGATATATTCTCGCGTCGCATCACCGCGCGCGCGGAATTTCTCGATCGCAGGCAGATCGATCGGTAGATCGTGGCGGCTGAAACTCAGCACGCGCGGGGTCTGCCCTTGCATTCCGGTGTCCTGAATGATGGTGCCTTCGGTCAGGCGCAGGATGATCGTATCGGGATTGTCGCGGGTCGAGAGAAACGCGCCCTCACGCGCGGAAATAGACAGCACCTGCCCCTTGGCGTTGGCGACGCGGGCGAAGATGCCGATCAAGCGGCGGCCATCATCCTCGCTCTCCTCGATCCGCAGCGCCATACGGTCGGCGATGGTGGTGAACTCGCCCACCTTGATCGAAGCCCCGAGCGCGCCGGAGCGCAGCTCGTACTCCATCTGCTCGTAGTAATAGCGGCTGATCGGCTGAATGTAGAACACCAGCGCGATGTTGAGCGCGACCATCACCAGCGTGATGAGATAGGGCATCCTGAGCAGCCGGTTATACGACAGCCCGACCGCGCGCATCGTATCAAGCTCGGAGGATGTCGCCAGTTTGCGGAACGCCAGCAGCACGCCCAGCAGCAGGCCCAAGGGGATGGCGAGGCTGGCATACTCGGGGATCAGCGCGCCCAGCATCTTGAACACCACGCCCACCGGCCCGCCTTCGACCGCGACGAAATCAAACAATCGCAGCATCTTGTCGAGCGTCAGCAGCGATGCGGCAAGCGCAAACACGCCCAGCATCGGTACGATGACCAGCCGCAGGATATAGCGGTCTATGCTGGGGATCATGTTGAACAAGAGCGGCTTTCCGTCGTTTGCGTGCAGGCCATAGCGATGCAGCGCCCCCGCGTCATGCCCCCAATTCTGGGGGAAAGTCGATGAGCGCCAGATTTACCGCAAAACCGCTCTACCAGAACCGGCTGCCGGGTATGCCCTTGAACGGGCCCGCCTCGCGCGCGGTGATCCAGCCGCCATAGAAACCGCCGGGCTGCGGGGTGATCTGTTCGCCATCGATCAGCACAGCATCGAACGGCGTCGCATAGAAGGCGATGTGATCCTTGATGCTGGCAAAGGCAGGCGTGGGGGCGGGGTAGCTCCACGCCGTCGCCGCGATGGTTTCGTTGCCGATCACCACATCCCAATAGACCGCCTGCCCTTTCCACTCGCAGATCGAGCGGGCCGGGTTGGGCTGCAGGTGCGCCATCGCGATGTCGGATTGCGGGATGTAATAGGTGGGCGGATGTGAGGTTTCGAGCGTGCGCCACGCCCCGCGCGTGTCGGCGATCACCACATCGCGATGAACGATACGGATAGGCCGCGATGTCGGTTCACAGATCGGAGGGCGGGGGTAGTCCCACACGCTTTCCTGCCCCGGCAGCGGCGGATCGGGATCGGGATGGTGCGGCTGGCGCATGGCCTGCCGGTCAGGCTTTCTCAAGCGTGCATTGCAGCGGGTGCTGGTTCTGGCGGGCGAAGTCCATCACCTGATTGACCTTGGTTTCGGCCACTTCGTAGGTGAAAATTCCGCAGACGCCCACGCCGCGCTGGTGGACGTGGAGCATCACGCGGGTGGCCTGTTCCAGATCCATCCCGAAGAAGCGCTTCAGCACCAGCACCACGAATTCCATTGGCGTGTAGTCATCGTTGAGCATCAGCACCTTGTACTGGCTCGGCTTCTTGGCCTTGGCGCGGGTCTTGGTGGCGACGCCGACCTGATCCTTGCCATCGCCGTCCCCATCCTTGCCAGCGCCGCCATCCTCGTCATTCGCGCGCACGGGAAGGACAAGCGGCGCGTGCGGCTCGACCATGGCGGCGAGGGGGGGAAAGGACGGGTTCGGCATGAGCCTCCATTATGGGAAAGGCACGCGCGTGTGCAAGCGGTTGGTTGGATTCATTTGGGGTCGGCCTCGCCGCCGCCCAGAATCAAAAGGGCCGGCCAGACGCTGGTCTGGCCGGCCCGCGCTTTTCAGCGCTCTTTCGTGAACCGGGTTGGGAGAGAGGAGAGAGGCCCGGCTCAGAAACTTTTTGGCTTACGCAGCCTTCTTGATCTTTTCCGCGGCGACGCTGACGCGGTTCGAGATCGGGGCGAAGGCTTCGTTGTAGAGCTTCACCCAAGCTTCGGTGCGCTTCGAGCCGTAGGAAACCAGCGCGTCGAAGTTGCGACGAGCGATTTCACCCTGAAGCTGCATCAGTTCGGTCGGCGACTTGACGGCGGCAACCTTCTTGGCGTCTTCGGTGACGGTTTCGATCACGGTCTTGCCGGTTTCGACGTTATCCTTGAGCAGTTCCTGCGCGCCAGCGATGAAGATCTTGCCGCTTTCGACGACAGCTTCGACGTTCGCCTTGGTAAACTCGGTGGCTTCCGAAGCGAGCACGGTGGTCTGGGCGTAGGCGGTCTTCGCGCGGGTCTGAACGTCGGCGATGACGTCCTTGGCGGTCGCGGCGATATCGGTGTTCTTGGCAGTGGCCATGATGGTGTCCTTGAGCTTGATGACGGGGTTGGTCTTCGGCGCGGCGGGCTTGCTCGTCTTGACGGCAGCCTTCCTGGCCAGCACCGGCTTTTTGACCGGGGTTTTGGTCGCCGTCTTCTTGACGGTCTTGGCAGCGGCCTTCTTGACCGGGGTTGCCTTCTTGGCAGCCGGGGCCTTCTTGGGCGCAGCAATCTTCTTGGCGACCGGAGCGGCTTCAACCTTGGGCGCTTCGACGGACTTGGCCGATGCTTCGGCATAAGCCTTCTCGGCAGCAGCGTCGATCTTGGCGACGGGAGCCTTTACTTCGGTAGCAGTGTTTTCAACTTCGGACATGGTAGCCTCGCTTCATGTTGCACTGCACAAAATAGTGAATGCGGATGCGAAGTCAAGCCTTTTTGTGCAGTGCACAAAAATGTAGGAATGTTTGCAGATTCAGAGGTTCGGTGCTTGGGGCAGCGTGCACTTGCTGAACAAAACCCCGTTAGCGGGTCTTCACATAGCGTCCCGGCGCGTCCTCGATCACAGTATCACCCTTGCCGCCGGGCACGCGCTTGGCGCTTGCGGGAACACGCGCGTCGGACTGGCGATGAAGCCATTCGAGCCAGTGCGGCCACCAGCTGCCCGGATGCTCGGTCGCGCTTTCGACGAAGGCCTTGAGCGACGGCGCGGCGCTATCGCCGACCCAGTACTGGTACTTCCCCGCAGCGGGCGGATTGACCACGCCCGCGATATGGCCCGAACCTGCCAGCAGGAACTCCATCGGCCCGGTGAAATGCTTTGTAATGCGCCACACGCTTTCGGCGGGCGCGATGTGATCTTCGCGTCCTGCCTGCACGAAGCTGGGGGTGGCGACCTTGGTGAGATCGATCGGCGTGCCATCAGCCTCCAAGGCGTCCGGCACCACCAGCTTGTTGTCGCGGTAGAGATCGCGCAAGTAGGCGTTGTGCCATTTGGAGGGCAGGTTGGTGACGTCGCCGTTCCAGTGGAGCAGATCGAAGGCGGGGTAATCCTCGCCCATCATGTAGTTGTTCACTACATAGTTCCAGATCAGGTCGCGTCCCCGAAGCGCGTTGAACGCGGCAGCGAGATAGCGCCCATCAAGGTAACCATGCGGCGACAGCTGCCCGATCATTTCGAGCTGGCCATCGTCGATGAAATTCTTGAGATCGCCGCTCTTCTCGAAATCGACTTGCGCGGTGAAGAAGGTGGCGGATTGGACCTTGTCCGCTTCACCACGGCGCGACAGGATCGCAAGCGTTGCCGCGAGTGTCGTCCCCGCGACGCAATAGCCGATGGTGTGGACGGCCAGCACATCGAGCCGCGCGCGCACATGATCAATCGCTTCCATCTGGGCGCGGATGTAATCGTCCCACACCACATCGCCCATGGTTTCGTCGGCCGATTTCCAGCTGACCACGAAGACAGTGATCCCCTGATCCACCGCCCACTTGATGAAGCTCTTCTTGGGCGTCAGGTCGAGGATGTAGAAGCGGTTGATCCACGGCGGGAAGATGATCAGCGGCACTTCCAGCACAGTCTCGGTCGTGGGGCTGTACTGGATCAGCTGGAAGATCGGCGTTTCATGGACGACCTTGCCCGGCGTCGCGGCCAGGTTCTCACCCAGCCGGAACGCGTTGGGATCAGTGTGGGTCAGCTGCCCGCGCTTCATGTCGTTGATGAGGTGCTGCATCCCGCGCACCAGATTCGCCCCGCGGCTTTCGATCGTGCGCTTCATCACCACCGGATTGAGGGCGAGGAAATTGTCCGGGCTCATCGCCTCGGCAAGTGCGGAAACGGCAAATTCGAGCTGCTGGCGCTTGGCACGGTCAAGCCCGTCCATGCCCTTCACGGCCTGCCGGAAATAGTCGGCCAGCATCAGATAGGTCTGATGCAGCAACAGGAAGGCCGGATGTTCGCGCCATGCCGGGTCGGCAAAGCGCCGGTCGCTCTTGGGCAGAGCGGCGGCTTCGGGGGCGTCAGCCATTTTCCCGCCCGTCGCGCCCGCAGCAAAGCTCTGCATCACGCCTGACCACAGCTGCATCTGATCCTGCGCCAGCTTCGCCGAGGCTTCGAACATCCCCTTGGGCATCTGGCCGAGCATCGCCTGCGACATCACAAGCCACTGCGCCGGGTCGAGCATGTTGCTGCCGCCCATGCTGCCTTTGACGGCTTTCTCGGCAGCGGCCTGCGTCTGATGCGCCGCGAAATCGAACCACAGCTGCTGGAGCTGCGTCGCGGTGGAGGCCCATTCCGCCAGCTCGGCAGGGTCCATGCCCCCCTTCATGCCAGCGCCGAGCAGCGAATCGAACCCATTGGCTCCCAGCATCTCGCGCATGGCGTCGCCCTGCATATCGAAGAAGCCTTTCAGCCCCTCGCCTGCCGTCGCCATCAGGTCGGTATCCTGTGCCATCGCGTCCAATTGTCCCTTGTCTATCGCACCGTCATACCAGTGTCGCCCATGCGGCCAAGCCGCAATTGGCGAAAACGCCTTCCCACGATCCGCGGGTTTAGCCTAGGGAGGGGGCGCGGGGGTCTGATCAGAGCCGCTGAAGACCTCGCGCAAGACAAGGTGATGACAGACGATGAATGACCAGTTCTACCGCATGAAGCGCATGCCTCCGTACGTAATCGCGGAAGTCAACGCCATGCGTCATGCCGCGCGGCTGGCAGGGCAGGACATCATCGACCTCGGCATGGGCAACCCCGATCAGCCCCCGCCGCAGCACGTCATCGACAAGCTGTGCGAAGTCGCAGCCAAGCCCGATGCTCACGGCTATTCGCAGTCCAAGGGCATTCCCGGTCTGCGCCGCGCACAGGCGGGGTATTATGCACGCCGGTTCGGGGTCGAGCTTGATCCCGATAGTGAAGTGGTGGTGACGATGGGATCGAAGGAGGGCCTCTCCAGCCTTGCCACGGCAATCATCGCGCCGGGCGATGTGGTGCTGGCGCCGAACCCGTCTTACCCGATCCACACCTTCGGCTTCATCATTGCCGGGGCGACGATCCGTTCCGTGCCGACCACGCCGGACGAGCATTACTGGGAGTCGCTCGAGCGGGCGATGAATTTCACCGTGCCGCGCCCGTCGGTGCTGGTGGTGAGCTATCCTTCGAACCCCACCTCGGAAATCGTCGATCTGGCGTTTTATGAGCGGCTGGTGGCTTGGGCGAAGGAGAACCAAGTCTGGGTTGTATCCGATTTGGCATATTCTGAGCTCTATTTCGACGGCAAGCCCACCCCTTCGATCATGCAGGTGCCGGGGGCGAAGGATGTCGCGATCGAATTCACCTCGATGTCCAAGACCTATTCCATGGCCGGCTGGCGGATGGGTTTTGCGGTCGGCAACAAGCAGCTCATCGCGGCGCTGACACGGGTAAAGTCTTACCTCGATTACGGCGCCTTTACTCCGATCCAGGCGGCGGCCTGTGCGGCCCTGAACGGTCCGCAGGACATTATCGACACCAACCGCGAACTCTATCACAAGCGCCGCGACGTGATGGTCGAGGCCTTCGGCCGCGCAGGGTGGGATGTTCCTGCGCCGCCCGCGTCGATGTTCGCCTGGGCTCCGCTGCCGCCAGCGCTGAAGTCTATGGGCAGCCTCGAATTCTCCAAGCAGCTCCTGACCGAAGCGCAGGTCGCTGTCGCCCCCGGGGTTGGCTACGGCGAAAACGGCGAGGGTTACGTTCGGATCGCGATGGTGGAGAACGAGCAACGGCTCCGTCAGGCCGCGCGCAACATCAAACGCTATCTGCAGTCCAAAGGTGTCAACAGTTCGGCTGCCTGACGGCCGGATTTTGCGCCGACGTTAGTCGATCTGCAAGGTCTTCTCATCCAAATCGGAAGAAATTGTATCCGTTTTGGGCTATGTTTGGTGTAACCCGCGCCGGACAGTTAAAGGAGATCGACATGACATCCTTAGCCGCACGACGGCTGACCGACAGGCAGCGGGCCGTAATGGAACGCATCGACCGGCGTGTGCCTATCAAGGTGATCGCGCAGGAACTCGGCGTGTCCGAGACCCGCATCAACCAACACATCCGCGCTCTCAAAGACATTTACGACGCAGGCAACCTTGGCGATCTGGTGGAGAATTACCGCGCAGTCCATCGCGACAGCCGGGTGGAGCTGCCCCAGTCCCGGTCGCGTGATCCTCTGCCTTTCGGAGCGCCAGCCCTGTCGCAGCCGGTTTCCCCCGCCAGCAGCGCGGCCCAGCCCCCACGGACATTCCTGCTCGTAGAGGCTTGGGCGCGCGATGAAACCGGTAGCATTATGCTTGGTGACGCCCGGACATTCGTGCCATCCGAGAACCAGTCGGAGCCGGGCGAGCCGCAGCTTGTCCCCAAGCTGCTCGAAGGGGAGCATGCCGTGCCCTTCCGGCTCCTTGCGATCGTCTTGATTGCCGCCTGTATTCTGGCCACGGTCATCCTGAGCGTGAATGCCGCCGTGGTTCTGAGCGATGTGGTGGAAGACAAGGCAGCGCTTTCGGCCCGCGACTGGACCGCGCCCGTGCAGACCGCAGCCACCCCGGGTTGCTACCCCTCATGTGGCCGTCCGCGCTGATATGGTTGGCGCTGATCGAAGATTTGGGGCCAGACTTGCGGCAGCACCCATTGTGATCGCTGCCGATTGGTGCGCGGTGCGACGATGATCTCCGATTTCATCAGCGCCCATCTGGTCGATATTCAGAACATCGTTTTCCTCAGCCTGCTGTTCGCGATGTGGTGCTGGGGGGGCGGTCCGGAACGTGGCTTGGCCATTGTCTTCGTCAGCACCATCGTTGCGCCTTCGCTGATGTTCCAGACGCTGAGCGACGGGATCGATGATCTGGGCGCATTTTCGCTGTTTTTCGGCCTGGCCGATACAGCCGCGCTGATTGGGCTTATCCTCGTCGCGCTTAATGCCAACCGGACCTATCCCATCCTGATCGCCGCCTTTCAGGTCGTGGCTTTCAGCTCGCATCTGGTGAAAGGCACAGTCGATCAGGTCTCGCCCGGCGCGCATCTTGTGCTCGCGGCAGCCCCCGGCTTTTGTCAGGTTGCGCTGCTCTTTGCTGGTCTGGTGCAGCACCGTATCCGGTTAAGCCGCTTCGGAACCTATCGCGACTGGCGCTTCGGCCACGATCTCCATCGCCTTGCGGCAATGCTGAGCGCGCGGGCCTGATCTGGCCTTGATGGATGGCGCGCGCTTCCTTGCCGCGGGCGAAACCTTCGTGCCGCCTTAGCCTAGGCATCTCTGGACAGGGCGCGGCGGATCAGCCAATCTTGCGGTCAAAGCCACGCCTTGAGGGATCACATCGCTATGTCCGCCACCGCCACCACGATCGCCAATGACCGCGTCGCTATCGACCTTGGCGAAGACGGCGTCGCCGAGGTCCGCTTCGTGCGGGGCGATAAGATGAATGCGCTCGACCCGGAGATGTTTCAGCGCATCATCGAGGCGGGCAGCACGCTTCAGCGGATGAAGGGCCTGCGCGCGGTTGTGCTGTCGGGTGAGGGGCGCGCGTTCTGCGCCGGGCTCGACCTATCGAATTTCTCGCGCAAGCCGCCCGAGGATGAGCCCAGCTTGACCGAGCGTACCTATGGCAATTCCAACCGCCCGCAACAGGTCGCAATGCAGTGGCGCAAGCTCCCGGTCCCGGTGATCGCGGCGGTGCACGGTGTGTGCTTTGGTGGCGGGTTGCAGATCGCCAGCGGAGCCGACATCCGCGTCGTCCATCCAACCACTCGCATGGCGATCATGGAACTGAAATGGGGCCTCGTCCCCGACATGGGCGGCTATGCGCTGTGGCGCGGACTGGTGCGCGACGATGTGTTGCGCGAGCTGATCTACACCAACCGCGAATTCACCGGGGCTGAAGCCCAGACGCTCGGCCTGGCGACCTACCTCGACGAGAACCCGCGTGAGCGCGCACTCGCCATCGCCCGCCAGATCGCGAACAAGAACCCCCACGCAATCCGCGCGGCCAAGCGCCTTCAGGCGGGCATGTGGGAGCGTGAGACCGATGCGATCCTGCTGGAGGAGAGCATCGAGCAGCACGCGATCATGCGCAGCCGCAATCAGGTCGAAGCGGTGATGGCCGAAATGGAGCGCCGTAAGCCCAATTTCGAAGACGTGTAAGCGCCCGCTTCAGCCACCCGGCAGCCGGCGGTCGTATGGGGCATTTACCCCATGCTGCACTGCAAAAATTTGCTTGGCGATTAGGGCCGTGAGCCTATTCTCCGCGTGAATGAGCCTCCTCTCCCCACTCGCCTTCGCGCTTCCGGCCCTGCTGATCGCGGGCGCTGCGGCCGGTTTTGCTGGCGGCCTGTTTGGGATTGGCGGCGGGTTCGTAGTTGTCCCGGCGCTGATGTTCCTGCTGCCGGTGCTGGGGGTTGCGCCAGAGCAGACGGCGCATGTGGCGGTGGGCACCTCGCTCGCCTCGATTATCTTCACCTCGATCCGCTCGACCAGCAGCCATGCCAAGCGCGGCTCGGTTGATTTCGGGCTGCTCAAAGGTTGGTCGATTTGGGTGGTGCTGGGCACCGCAGTCGGCACGGCGCTGGCCGACTGGATTTCAGGCGCGCACCTCGCGCTGATCTTCGGCACCGGGGTGCTGGCCTTCGCAGTCTATTTCATGCTGCCCGCCCGGCAGGGTGCGCCGCTGTTTGCCGCGCTGCCATCCGGCCTGCCGCGCGCGGGGATTGCCAGCGCGCTGGGGGTATTCTCGACCTTGCTCGGCATTGGCGGCGGCACGCTCACCACCCTGACCATGACGGTCTGCGGCACCCCGATCCACCGCGCGATCGGCACAGCGGCCGGGATGGGCGCCATCATCGCGATCCCGGCGACCATCGGCTTCATCGTGATCGGGCTGGGGGAGAGCGGGCGCGGCTGGGGTTCGCTCGGCTTTATCAACCTGCCCACCGCCGCGGTCCTGATCGCCACATCGGTGCTGTTCGCGCCGCTGGGCGTGGCGGCAGCGCACATGCTGTCGCCTGCCATCCTGCGCCGGGTGTTCGGCCTCTATCTCACGTTTATCGGCGTCTTGATGATCGCCAAGTTCTGACCCTTTGCCACCTGACCTAAAGGAGCTCCCCATGCAGACCACTCGCCGATCTTTCATCGCCAGTGCCAGCCTGACCGGCGGGCTTGGCGCTTTGCCGTTCTCTGCGCTTGGCGCAGCGGTGGCCACTCCGGCTGCCGAGCCCGATTTCGGGCCGAAGATCGGTCAGGCGCTGCTCAGCCGGAACGAGAATCCCTATGGCCCGGCCCCCTCGGCGCTGCGCGCGATTGCCGAGACGTCGAAGATGGGCTGCTATTACGCGGACCGCGGCCTGATGCGGCTAACCGCGATGATTGCCGAACGGCACGGCGTCTCCCCCGCACAAGTGGTTGTCGGCGCCGGATCGACCGAAATCCTGTGCGCCATAGCGCTGGCTTGGGGGCGCGAAGGCGCGATCCTGTGCCCCGATTTGTTCTGGGACACGACGGTTATCTATGGCGAGCGGCAGGGCATCACGTCGATCCGGGTGCCGTTGACGGCCGATATGACTGTCGATCTGCCAGCGATGGCGGCCAAGGCGCCTGACGGGGTCGCGCTGATCCAGCTGTGCAACCCGAACAACCCCACCGGCGTGCTGATCGAGCCTGCCGCTCTGCGCAGCTTTGCCGCACAAGTGACCCCACATGCGACCTTGCTGGTGGACGAAGCCTATAACGAGCTGACCGACCGGCCCGAAGACAACGCGATGGTCGATCTGGTGCGCAGCGGCAAGGATGTGATCGTGTGCCGCACCTTCTCCAAGATCTACGGCATGGCGGGCCTGCGCGTCGGCTATGCCATCACCAGCGAAGCCAATGCCAAGCGGATCCAATCGCACCTGATGAGCTTTGGCGGCAATCTCGCCGGGCTGGCGGCCGCGATTGCGAGCTATGACGACACGCCCTTCCTCACCCAGTCGCGCGCCGCCGTGCTGGAAGGCCGCGCGATGATCCTGGATGCCGTCGCCAAGGCGGGACTGACCGCGCTCCCTTCGCAGACCAATTTCGTCTTCGTGAAGGTGCCCGATGCCGACGCCCTGCGCGATGCCATGGGCCAACGCGGGATTTCCATCCGTGGGACCTATGGCGAATGGAAAGGCTATTCGCGGGTCAGCACCGGGCGGATCGAGGACGTCTCCCGTTACGCTGCCGCGCTACCGGAACTGACCCAAAAGCTGTGGGGCTGATTGCCCGCTAGCCAAAAACGGCGACGCACTGGATCCCGTCGAGCACTTGCTGGCCATCGGCGTCCCACAGCCGCAGCCGCTCTGACGAATAGCCTGCTGCGGCATGCTGGCTGGCGTTTTCGGCCAGATACCAGCCATCGCGTGATCGGCTTTCGGGATCGAGCACGTTGAACGACCAGTTGATCGAACTGATCGGGCCTTGCCGCTGCATCACCCGCATGGCGCCAGGCGGCATGACGTCGCCCATCAGCACTAGCTTTGAAACCGGGTCGAGATCATGCGCCTCGGTCAGCCGTGCCCAGCGCCGCACCGTCGCCCCGCGATCCTCGCCCCGGGTCTGGCCGTGGCGCAGTTCGAAGTTCTTGGCGACAAAGCTCGGCGCGAAGCTGTGGGTGACCTCTTGGGTGTCTTCCGGTGGGCCGGGCCAGTTTTCGGGCTGGGCTGCGGGTTGGACCGCATTCGCCTCCCGCCCGTCGGCAAACAGCCAGAAGGCGCTGAGCGCGACCTTCCCGTCACTGATGATCTCGCTGCGCACCTGAGTCACATTCCGCCCCTGTCGGATGATCTCGGCCGAGAGCGCGATCTCCTCGCCCACTGGCGCGACAAAGGCGATCTGACCCGCGCGCAAGGGGGGCAGGCCGCTAAAGGCGCGGGTCGCCATGGTATAGGCCACCAGCGCGGAAGCCCCGCCATACAGCGTGCGCCCCTGCATCCAGTCGGCGGCATGGGTGAGGCGGGCCGGGCCGGGCTGGCCGGTGACGGGTTCGAGCAGGCTGGCGATGGTCATAGCGGCCAGCTTTGCCGCGTGATCGCAGCGCGGTCCAGACTGACGTTGCGTAAACCGGGGCGTCCTGAAACATGCATTGCCAAGCAGCCCCCGAATCGCTAGTGCGCCGCTTCCGTCCGAGGCATCTGCCTTGGGTGGCTCGGCCCGATGGCGGAGTGGTTACGCAGAGGACTGCAAATCCTTGCACGCCGGTTCGATTCCGGCTCGGGCCTCCACCTTTGCATTGCGCCCGCGCGCCCACACGATTAGGGCCGCGAGCAGGAATGCCGCTTTAGCTCAGTCGGTAGAGCACATCATTCGTAATGATGGGGTCACGTGTTCGAGTCACGTAAGCGGCACCACCTACCTTCAGGCACTCACCCAAAGAGAATGTTCGGGATACCGACCGGCCGATTAATCCAGCTCGATCACGGTTCCGCGCGCCATGACAAACTGAACATCCTTGTAGACCGACACATCCGTCAACGGATCTCCCGAAACCGCGATGATGTCGGCGCTTTTGCCCGGAGCGATGGTGCCGACCTTATCGGAAAGGCCGAGCAGGTCGGCGGCGTTGATCGTGGCTGCAACCAATGCGCTTTCGGGCGTCATTCCGTGCGCGACCATAAGCTCGAATTCGTCGCCATTGCGGCCATGCTTCGACACGCCAGCGTCAGTGCCGAAAGCGATACGGACGCCGCGTGGGACGAGCGTCTCAAGTGTCTTGCCGGTGATCTCGATGCGCCATTTGATCTTGGCGAGGACATCAGGCTCATAGGCATCGGGGTTCGCCGCGAGCCTTTCCTTATATCCGTTCACTGTTGACAGTGTCGGGACATAATATGTCTTGCTCTTCGCCCACAGCGCGATGACTTCCTCGGAGAGCATGGTGCCATGTTCGATCGAGTCGACGCCGAGCTTGAGCGCCTGGAGAGTCCCGTCAGCGCCGTGCGAATGGACCGCCACCTTGCGTCCGAACATCCGCGCGGTGGCTACCACCGCTGCTGCCTCATCATCGAACATCTGGCTGCCGAGCCCGGCGCCAATCCGGCTGTTGACGCCGCCGGTGATGGTCATCTTGATCACGTCCGCGCCGCGCCCGATCTGTTGTCGCGCTGCGCGGCGGCAGTCTTCGGCGCCGTCGCAGGTACTGCCCGAGCCCGCAAAGAAGGGGCGCAACTCGTCACGATAGCCGAGCGCGTCGTCAGAGTGGCCGGCCGTGCCCGACAGGCTACTGCCGGCATCAACGATCCGCGGCCCCATCGCCTTGCCGGCATTGACCGCGTCACGCAGCGCGAACACCGCGCCGTCGCCATCGCCGAGATTGCGCACGGTGGTGAAGCCCGCGCGCAGCGTTTTCATCCCGTTGGCCTGCGCATTGAAGGCTTGGGCGGCGGGAGACAGAGTCACCGCCTCCAATTGTCCCGCCAACCCGCCGGAATCGCTGGTCAGGTGCACGTGGCTATCGATCAGTCCGGGGAGCACCGTATGATTGCTCAGGTCGATGAACGCGGCCCCGTCAGGACGTTCCGCATGCCCATCAACGACTGAAACGATCAGACCATCTTCGACAATGATCGTCGATGGGCCGCGCGGCGCTTCGCCGGGCACGTCGATCAGGCGGCCTGCATGAATGACGGTCGTCTGCGCTACGACCATCGACGGCATGATGATCGACATGCCGACGGTGGCTGCAAAGATTACCGATTTCATACATTTTTCCCCTGTTCCCGGCCAACCGTCTACCTTCTGCGCCAGGCTCGCTCAAGCAGCATTGTCCATTCATCCGGTTGACGATGTTACGAGTGAAGGCGAATAGACGCGGATTGAAGAAGCGGGCGGCCTTGCGCGCTTCCAGAGGGGCGAGTTTTTTGTTCGAGGCTCTCTTTCGGCACTCTGCTTCTTTGATCCCGCAAGGCGTATTTGGGCAACTCGGATGGCTGCGGGGGTCCTTGGGGGCGGCCGTTGCCATCGCAGTGGCTGGTTTTACGACCGCGATGCTGATGCAAGATCAGGCCACCAATTTTCCATTTCTGATCGCGCCGCTGGGGGCTTCGGCTGTGCTGGTCTTTGCCGTTCCAGCCAGCCCTCTGGCTCAGCCTTGGTCCGTGATCGGCGGCAACTTCGTTTCTGCAGTCATCGGGCTGAGTCTGGGAACATGGATCGGCGAGCCCATCATGGCCGCCAGCTTAGCTGTCGGCCTGGCGATCGCCATCATGACCTTTGCACGCTGTCTTCACCCGCCGGGCGGTGCCTGCGCATTGTTGTGCGCTCTGGGCGCGACAGGCGCGGACGGTTGGACCTTCTTTTATCTGATGCCCATCATGGCGAATGTGCTCACCTTGTCGCTGGTTGGCTGGGCTTTCAACAATCTGACAGGGCATCGTTGGCCCCACGTTATTGTGCCCGCGTCGCCGACCTTGGTCGATAGCGGTGTGCGGCACACTCGGGAGGATATCGAGGCCACCTTGGCTGGCTGGGACGAACTGCTCGACGTTGATGTTGATGATCTCGATGCGTTTTACTGCGCTCTGAACGAACGAGCCTCCGCGCGCCAGACCCGGCAATGACGTCGCAGCAGACCGCTGCATCGCATCATCCGCTGATTGGGTCCGGCCGGGTCGCATCAATCGCGCCGGCGCTCCGGTCTGCGCAGCAACGCATCTGGCGGAGCGTGGTGGCCTGTTCGTCGATAAAGTCCTGCGCTTCGTCGTGCGGCTGCCCCGCGTGCCGGGAAGGGTTGCTAGCGATGCGGGACCGGGGCGACACATGTGTCGGGCGGGGGCTGCCATCCATACCGTGCTGGGCGGTTTGATTACCGCGCGGACTTCCGGCACCCATGCCCCCCGGGTGCAGAACTATGGCCGGATTGCCTTCGGATTCCCCGAAGGATGCGGCGGGCCGGGTTGAGGAGTATTCACGTGGACAGACGCGATTTTCTGGCGCTCAGCACCTTCTTTACAGGTGTGGCGCTGACGCCTTCCATTTTTGGCAAAGCGATCGCGGCTGAGCAGCTGCAAGACGCCATCGATATCGCGGTCAAGAAGCGGCTCGCCGATGCGGCGCTCGGCGCAGCGACGGCGGCGGGCGCGAGCTATTGCGATGTCCGGGTCGGCCGGTACTTGCGCCAGTTCGTCATCACCCGCGAACGCAATGTCGAGAATATCGTCAACACGGAATCGACCGGCACCGGCGTGCGCGTGATCGCCGATGGCTCGTGGGGCTTTGCTGCCACCAACGAGATGACCGAGGATGCCGTCGCCAATGCCGCGCGTCAGGCAACCGCGATCGCCAAAGCCAATGCCCGCATCCAGACCGCACCGGTGCAGCTCGCGCCGACGCCGGGCGTCGGCGAAGTCAGCTGGCGCACCCCGATCAAGAAAAACGCGATGGACGTGCCGATCGCGGACAAGGTCAACCTGCTGATGTCGGTCAACGACGCCGCATTGGGGGCGGGCGCCAGCTTCGTGAATTCGCTGCTGTTCCTTGTGAACGAGCAGAAGTATTTTGCCTCGACCGATGGGTCTTACATCGATCAGGACGTCCACCGCATCTGGGCACCGCTGACGGTGACCGCCGTTGACACAACCACCGGCAAGTTCCGTTCGCGCGAAGGCCTCTCGGCGCCGATGGGCCTCGGTTATGAATACATGGACGGCCGCGCGGAGGACAAGTTCGTGCTGTCCAACGGCCTGACCACTTACGGCAAATCCTATGACATGAAGGAGGATGCCATCGCTGCGGCGCAAGATGCGCAGGCGAAGCTCAAGGCCCCGTCGGTCAAGCCGGGCAAGTATGACCTCGTGCTCGATCCGAACCATCTCGGCCTCACGATCCATGAATCGGTCGGCCACCCGCTCGAGCTTGACCGTGTGCTGGGCTACGAAGCCAATTACGCAGGCACCAGCTTCGCCACGATGGACAAGCGCGACGAGGGCTTCAAATACGGCAGTGAGATCGTCAATCTGTTCGCTGACAAGACCCAGGTGGGCTCGCTCGGCGCGGTCGGCTACGATGATGAAGGCGTGGAGTGCAAGCGCTGGGATCTGGTCAAGGACGGCATCCTTGTCGACTACCAGACCATCCGCGATCAGGCCCACATCGTTGGCAAGGACGAGTCGGACGGCTGCTGCTATGCTGACAGCTGGTCAAGCGTTCAGTTCCAGCGCATGGCGAACGTCAGCCTCGCCCCCGGCAAGACCAAGATGAGCACCGCCGACATGATCGCGGGCGTCGAAAACGGCATCTACATCGCCGGCCGTGGGTCGTTCTCGATCGACCAGCAGCGCTACAATGCGCAGTTCGGCGGGACGGTGTTCTATGAGATCAAGAACGGCAAGCTTGGCCCCATGATCGAGGACGTCGCCTACCAGATGCGCACGCCGGAATTCTGGGGCTCGTGCTCGGCCATCTGCGATGAAAGCGACTATCGCATGTTCGGATCGTTCTTCGACGGGAAGGGGCAGCCAAGCCAGGTCTCGGCGGTCAGCCACGGTTCGTCGACCACCCGTTTCGACGGCATCAACGTCATCAACACCGCCCGGTCGCTGGGCTGAACCGCGCGCAGGAGAAGCAGCAATGAGCATTCTTTCAGAAGCGCAGGCAAAAGCGATCCTCGACAAGGTGATCGCCTTTTCCACCGCCGACAACGCCAGCGCCGTGCTGAGCGGCGGGATCGGCGGCAATGTCCGGTTTGCGCGCAACGACATTTCCACTTCGGGCATCGTCGATGATGTCCAGCTCGCGGTCGAGGTCGCCTTCGGCCAGCGCGTGGGCACGGCCTCGATCAACCAGTTCGACGATGCCTCGCTCGAACGGGTTGTGCGCCGGGCCGAGGATCTGGCCAAGCTTGCACCGGAAAACCCCGAATACATGCCGCCGGTCGGCAAGCAGACATACACTGCGACCGACACCTTCAGCGAAGCGACCGCCGCGCTGACGGCGGAGGCCCGCGCCAAGATCGCCGAAGCCTCGATCCTGCCCTGCCGTGAGCGTGGCCTGATCGCAGCAGGCTTCCTAGAAGACGGGCACACCTTCTTTGCCCACGCCAATTCCAACGGCAATTTCGGCTATCAGCGCTCCACGATCGCGGATTACACTTGCACCGTGCGCACCGAGGACGGGCGCGGGTCGGGCTGGGTCGCCAGCAACGTCAAGGACGTGGCGGAATTGGATGCGGGCACCGACATCCAGATCGCGATGCGCAAGGCGGCGGCTTCCGTCGACGCAAAGGCTCTGGAACCCGGCAAGTACACCGTCATCCTTGAACCTGCGGCCGCCTCTGGCCTCATCAGCTTCATGATGAACTTCTTCGACGCCCGTTCGGCGGATGAAGGGCGCAGTTTCCTCAGCAAGCAGGGCGGCGGCAACAAGATCGGCGAGCAGATCATGGATCCGCGCGTCAACATCTACACCGATCCGGCCAACCCCACGGTCCCCGCCATGCCGTGGGACGGTGACGGCCTGCCACGCGGACGGACCAAGATCATCGATGCCGGCAAGGTCGCGAACCTCCAGTACTCGCGTTACTGGGCGTCCAAGCAGGGCAAACCCGAAACCGCGGGCTGGGGCAACACGATCATGGAGGGCGGAACCAAGTCGACCGCCGAGCTGATCGCCAGCACCGAGCGCGGCATTCTCGTCACGCGCACCTGGTACATCCGCATGGTCGATCCGCAGACGGTGCTGCTCACTGGCCTGACCCGCGACGGCACGTTCTATATCGAGAACGGGCAACTGATGTACCCGATCAAGAACTTCCGCTTCAACGAAAGCCCGGTCATCATGCTCAACAATATCGACGAGCTGGGCCGGTCGGTCCGGGTCGAAGATGGGTCGATGATGGTGCCGCCGATGAAGCTACGGGACTTCACCTTCACCTCGCTGTCGGACGCCGTCTGACGCGGCAGGAACAATGGGCGCGGGTCACGTGAGCAATTCAGCGATGAACCGCGCCCGTTTCCTCCGATTGCTGGGAGGCGGGCTCGCCGCTGCGGTGATGGGCAGCCGCCTTGCCGCAGCCCAGCGCGCGGGCGGCGCGGCCACGGGCGGGTTCGACTTCTGGTTCACCCGGCTCAAATACAATTCGGGCGACTGGGATGTCGACCAGCGGATGCCCGCGAACCTGCTGACGTCGCTGATCGATTACACCACCTTGCGCATTGATCCTGAAGAGCACGTCGTCGCACTCAGCGATCCGAGGATGCTGTCAGCCCCGTTCTGCTACCTCTCCGGGCACAAGGCGGTCGAATTCTCGGATGTCGAACGCCGCAATTTCGAACGGTATGTGCGCAATGGCGGCTTTGTGTTCGTGGACGATTGCAACCACGATATCGACGGCCTGTTCGCCAAGTCGTTCGAAGCGCAGATGGCCGGGATCTTCGGCGGCGAGGCGATGAAGAAGCTGCCGAACAATCACCCGCTCTATTCAAGCTTCTTCAAGTTCGCCGGGCCGCCTGCCACCAGCTTTGAACTCAACGGCTGGGGCGATGACCTGATCCACGATTACCTCAATGGCATCACCATCAACGGCCGTCTTGGCGTGCTTTACAGCAACAAGGACTACGGCTGCGAATGGGACTACGACTGGCGCAACAAGCGCTTCCTCGCTGAGGATAATACCCGCTTCGGGGTCAATATCATCATGTACGCGCTCTCCAATTGAGGGGCAGCAATTGAAGGGTTTGAACACGTGTCACAGCAGGCTCCGGTAAGCGCGGCGGATCTCGAGCGGCGGATGGCCAAGCTCGGGGACCTGAAGCGCGCCATCGCGACTGCGATCGTCGGGCAGAATGATGTGGTCGATCAACTGCTGATCGGGCTCTTGGCGGGTGGGCATTGCTTGCTCGAAGGCGTGCCGGGGCTGGGCAAGACGCTGCTGGTGCGCACGCTGGGCGACGCACTGGAGCTTGATTTCCGGCGCGTTCAGTTCACGCCCGATCTGATGCCGAGCGATATTCTCGGCACGGAACTGCTCGAAGAAGATCACGGCACCGGCCACCGGTCTTTCCGCTTCCAGCAAGGCCCGGTGTTCACCAACCTGCTGCTGGCGGACGAACTCAACCGCACGCCGCCCAAGACGCAGGCGGCGCTGCTTGAGGCGATGCAGGAAAAGACCGTCAGCTACGGCGGGCAGACGTATCAGCTGCCCAAGCCCTTCTTCGTTCTGGCGACTCAGAACCCGCTGGAGCAGGCGGGCACCTATCCCCTGCCTGAAGCGCAGCTTGACCGGTTCCTGCTGCAAATCCGGGTCGGCTATCCCACCGCCAGTGAAGAACGCGATATCCTGGCGCTCACTACGGGGCGCGCGGGCGAGGACGTGCCGCGGGTCATGGAGGCTGGTGATGTGCGCGCCTTGCAGGCGAATGTCCGCGAGGTTTACCTCAGCGATGATCTGCTGAGCTGGATCACGACCCTCGTGCGCGCGACCCGCCCCGGCGATGCCGCAGCCCCTCCCGAAGTCGAAAGCTATGTGCGCTGGGGCGCGGGGCCGCGCGCAGGTCAGGCGCTGGTGCTGTGCGCCAAGGCGCGTGCCTTGCTGAGCGGGCGATTTGCCGCGACGCGTGAGGATATCGCCGCGCTGGCCGCGCCGGTGATGCGCCACCGCCTGCTCCTGTCTTTCGCAGCCGAGGCCGAGGGCAAGAGCGCGGATGATGTGGTGGCAGCGCTGCTGGCGCGCATTCCTCCCCCGGCGGGCTGAGCCATGGCGCGCACGCCGCTGACGATCCCGCCCGAGATCCGGGGCCGGTTGAAGCGGCTTTCGCTCAGAACCCGGCGCATCTCCGGCACGCGCGGCTTCGGCATGCACGCCAGCCGCAGCAAGGGTGCCGGCCTGGAATTCGCGCAGTACCGTGCCTACGAGCCGGGCGATGAGCCGCGCCGTATCGACTGGAAGCTGTTCGCGCGCTCCGACAAGTTCTTCGTGCGTGAGGCGGAGGAGGAAAGCCCGATTGCGATCTGGATCCTGCTCGATGCCAGCGCGTCGATGGCGCAGGCAGACCGGGCACGGCCGGACTGGTCGCGGTTCGATGCGGCCAAACTGCTCGGCCTGTGCATTGCCGAACTCGCGATGCAACAGGGCGACCGGTTCGGCTGGATCGCCTTGCAGGAAGCCGCGCTCAGTGTCGCCGATCCGCGCGCCGGGCGCGCTCAGGCAGGCCGGATGCAGATTGATTTCAGCCGCCTTGAGGCTGCGGGCACATTTCCCGATGACGCGACCCTTGCGCCGGTGTGGGAGCGGATTGGAGCGCGCGATCTGGTGCTGTTTGTGAGCGACTGTTTCGATGAAGGCGGCATCGCGCTGATCGAGCGGTTGGCCAAAGCGGGCCGAGAGGTGGTGGCGATCCAGTTGCTCACCACCGAGGAGCGCGATTTCCCGTTTGATGGCGGCTTCCGGTTCCGCGATCAGGAGAGCGGCGCGGAGCTGATCAGCGATGGTGCGGCACTGCGCGACACATTTCTCAGCCGCTTTGCCGCCGCACGGGTTGCCCTGGACGAGCAGCTCGACAAGGCGGGTATCCGCCATGCCACAGTCGTCATCGATGAGCCGATCGACCGGCCCTTGCATGTCTTGTTCGGGACAGGGGTAGCGCCGAAGTGACGCCGTTGCTGCTGGCCCCGCTTGGCCTTGCGGTGCTGGCCGCGCTCATCATTCCTTTGCTGATCCATCTGCGGCGGCGGACGGAGGAAGTGCCGGTCGATTTTGCCGCGCTGCGCTGGCTCGACGCGCTGCCCCGTCCGCGCAGCAAGCTGCGCTTCGACGAGCTGTTGCTGCTCGCCTTGCGGCTGCTGCTGGTCTCGCTGCTGGCGCTGTTGCTGGCGCGGCCCGCGGTGCTGGGGTGGCACGATGACGCCGCGCCGATCCTTGTTGCACCCGGTGTCGAGGTCGCTGCCGCCCGCGCTAGTGCAGGGCCTGAGGCTGACCTGCGGTGGATTGCGCCGGGCTTTCCTCCCATCGAGACGCCCCCGCCGCAGCAGTCCACGGTCTCCAGTCTGATCCGCCAATTCGATGCCGAGCTTGCGCTGGATGTGCCGCTGACGATCCTCGTCCCGCCGGTGCTGAACGGCGTCGATGCCGAGCCGCTCAGGCTGACACGCGCGGTCAAGTGGCAGGTCGTCAAGGGCAGCCAAAGGGCAGACGATCCCGCCCCCGCTGCAAGCCCGGCCTTGGCGGTTCGCTATGCAGCAGGCGGGGAAGCGCCAGTGCGATACTTCCGCGCGGCGGCTGCGGCGTGGCGTGACGAGCCTCGGTTCGACGCTGTCGCAGGGAGCGAACTGCCGCCGCGCGATCAGGTGCTGGTCTGGCTCGCGCCCGGCCGCGTTCCGCAAGCAGTGGTCGACTGGGTGAGCGCTGGCGGCACCGCGGTGCTCAGCCATGCCGCTGAGGTTGCGATGCCCGACACCACCACGGCGCTGTGGCGCGACGACGTGGGCGAGACGCTGGTGGAAGGTGGGCCCCTCGGCGCGGGCCGATTGTTGCGCTTCACGCGCCCGCTGGAGCCTGCCGCCATGCCCGCTCTGCTCGAAGCCGACTTCGCCGCTCGCTTGCGTGATCTGATCGCTCCCGCAGCGCCGCCGCCTTCCCGCGTGCTGTCCACCGCCTTTGCGCCCAAGGCAGGCATCCCGCCGTTCCCGCTATCGCCGCGTGAGCTGTCCGCATGGCTGGGCATCCTGATCGCTATCGTCTTCCTCGCCGAGCGCTTGCTGGCGAGCCGGCGGCGGAGGTTCGCGCCATGAGCCGGGAGCTCAACCCGAGCCACTGGGTCGCCCCGGCGCGTCAGCGCGCGGCGATCAACGCTGTGCTGGTGTGGAGCCCGGTGGTGCTGGTGCTCGCAGGCCTATGCTGGCGGCTGGTCGGTATCGGGCTGGCAGCAGGTGTGCTGGCGCTCGGCGGCCTCGCGCTTGGATGGGCCGCCAGATACCTCGTAAGCCGATACGACCAAGGCTGGCTCGTCCGGCGCCTCAACGCGCGCGAGGCGCGGCTTGAAGACAGTGCCGGGTTGGTCTTTGCGGCCACCGATCTCGCCCCGCTCGAACAATTTCAGGCCGAGCGGATCGCGGCCCGGATCGAAGCTATCGACCCCGATACCCTCGCCGATGGCTGGTCGCAGCGGCCCATCATCGCCGCGTGGTTACTCGGAGCCGTGGCGCTTGCCGCGATCATCCTGTGGCCTGCCGAAGCGTCAGCGCCGCCGCTTGCTGCGCCATCACAAACCGAAGCGGCCGCGCCCGGCCAGCCTCGCCTCACCGGTCAGCGCGTGCGGATCATCCCCCCCGCCTATACCGGCCTGCCGGCGCGCTATGCCCAGAGCCTCGACATTCGTGCGCCGATGGGCTCGCGGATCGAATGGACGCTGGCCTTTACCCCGCAAGCCAAATCCGCCGCGCTGCAACTGGTCGGCGGGCAGACACTGCCGCTGACGCTGGGCGAGGAAGGGTGGTCGGGATCGCTACGGCTCGACATCCCCTCGCTCTATCATGTCACCGCCGAGAAAGCCCGGATGTCGCAGACGGCGCACCGGCTTGAACCCATCACCGACGAACCGCCGCAGGTGCAGGTGATCGAACCAGCGTCGGGTCTGGTGATGATCCAGCCCGGACAGCGGCGCTGGCGCGTCGTGTTCGAAGCGAGCGATGATTACGCCGTCGATCAGATGGCCCGCCTCACCCTCACCACCGCGATTGGTGAAGGTGAGAATGTCAGCTTTTCCGAACGCAGCCGGATGGTCTCCGGCACGGGCGATCCGAAGCGCCGCCGCTTCGTCGTTGATCTCGATCTGGGTGCCTTCGGGCTTCAGCCGGGAAGCGATCTGGTGGCGCAGCTGACCGTTGCCGATACGCGCGCGCCCGGCCCGCAGGTGGTGCGCGGCCCCGGCGTCATTCTGCGCTGGCCCGGTGCGGTGCCGGCGTCTGCTGACGGGCTTGAGTTGATGGCGAAGCAGACCATGCCCGCCTATTTCCGCAGCCAGCGGCAGGTCATCATCGACACCGAAGCGCTGATCCGGGAACGCGGGAAGGTGAGCGACGACGACTTCATGGTGCGCTCAGACACAATCGGGGTCGATCAACGCCTACTGCGACTGCGCTACGGCCAGTTCGTTGGGATGGAAGCAGAAGAAGCACCGCGTCGCCCGCCGCTCCCGGTCGCAGAGAAGGATGCGCCCGCCGAGCAGGTCGAGGACGAGCACGACCACTATGATGGCGATGGCCACGATCACGGCAACGCGCCGGAATCGCCGGTGTTCGGTGGGCTCGGCAATATCACGGCCGAATATGGCCACGTGCATGATGAGAGCGAAGCGGCGACTTTGCTCGACCCCGACACGCGCGAACTGCTGAAAAGCGCGCTCGATGCGATGTGGGAGGCTGAGCTCAACCTGCGCTCGGGCCAGCCGGAAAAGGCGCTGCCGTTCGAGCTGAAGGCGCTCGATTTCATCAAGCGGGTCCAGCAGGCGAGCCGCATCTACCTTCCCCGGATCGGCTCGACACAGCCCCCGCTCGATATGGCGCGGCGGATGGCGGGCAAGCGCGAAGGGATCGTGGCGGGCGGGGCGAGTTTGACGCCCTTTGCGATTGAGGACGCCGTGCCCGCCACCGCCTGGCGTGCGCTATCAGCCCCACAAGTGATTGACCTCAATGGTCTGGATCGCTGGGTGCGCACCAACAGCGCCCGCATCCGCGACCCGCTGGCCGTGCTCGCGGCGATTGATGCGCTGCGCAGCGACCCTGCGTCTGGCACCCTGCGGGAAAAGCTGCGCCAGCAGCTCTGGACCGTCCTTACGCGCCCGCCCGCCCAGGTGCGCCGACGCCATGACGGCGGCTCCGTGGGGCGGCGCTATATGCAGGGCCTGCGCTGAATGCTGTCCCTTCAGACAATGACGACGGTGCTGATCGCATTGGGCGCGCTGGGTGCGGCTATCAGCCTGCTGTGGCGGCGGCGCGACTGGCGGACGGGCGTGCTAGCGATGATGACGTTGGTGAGCGGCCTGCTGTTCTATCTCGCTCTGTTCCCGCCGCGCCTTCCGGTCGGGGGAGAGACTCTGGTGATAATCACCGCTGAGGCGCCGCTGACAGCAAAGGCTCAGCCGGGCGAGCGCCTGATCGCTCTACCCGAGGCACCCGCCATCGACGGTGCCGAGCGCGTCCCCGATCTGGCGACGGCGCTGCGGCGGCATGGACAGGCGCAGCGCGTGCGGATCATCGGGCGGGGGCTCACCCCGCGTGACCGCGATGCTGCGGCGGGCTTGCCTATCGACATCACGCCCATGCCCGTCCCGCGCGGTCTTATCCGGCTGGATCCGCCCGCCGATACGCCGGCCGGAGCGATCTTTACCGTCGCCGGCGAGGCGAACGGGATGGAGGGCGGCGCGGCCGAACTGCTCGACCCTGCCGGACGCCGGGTGGACCGCCGGGTCATCGGCCCAGACGGCGCTTTCGCAATGGGCGGCACCGCGCGCGCGCCCGGACTCGCCACCGTCACGCTCCGGTTGCGCGGGCGGGACGGCCAGATCGTCTCGGACACGCCAGTGCCGCTGCGGACGATTGCCCAGCCGCCCTTGCGCGCGCTCCTGATCGGAGCCCCTTCGCCGGAAGCGAAATATCTGCGCCGCTGGGCCGAGGATTCGGGCATCGCCTTGCAAAGCAGGCTGGAGGCGGGCGGCGGCGTCAATCTGGGCGGCGAGAGCGTAAGTTTGACCGCGGCCACGCTGCGCGAAGTCGATGTGGTGATCATCGACGACCAGTCGCTCGGCAGCGGGTCGCGCGCCGTTCTTGCCCAAGCGGTTGCTGGCGGCCTTGGCGTGGTTGTCAGAATGACGGCACCGGCCAGCGCCGCCGCGCGCGGCAATTGGCGGGCACTTGGTCTCGCGGTCGAGGGCGGGAGCGACGCCGTGCCGGTCACGCTTCCCCCGCTCGCGCCGGATGCGGACACTCTGACATCGCTGCGCGGGCCGGGGTCGGTGGATGCGCCTGCGAGCATCAATACGCTCGACGATCCCGCTCCCGATCTCGGGCGATGGAGCGTGCGCGCAGGCGCTGCCTTCGTGCCCGCTGCCACCGATGCGGAGGGCGGGGTGCTGTCCGGTTGGCAGCAGCGTGGTCAGGGCCGTGTCGCCTTGTGGACTGTCGCCAACAGTTTCGCGCTGGTGCTCAACGGGCAGGCGGATCGCTATTATCAATGGTGGAGCGAGACGGTGAGCGCGGTGTCGCGGCCCGATGGCACCTTCCGCCCCGAAGTGCCGGCTCTGCCCCTGGCGGGCGAGCGGATGGCGATCTGCGGTGTCTCGGCCGCGGCGCGGGTGGTTGGCCCGGATTCAACCGAGGTCGCGCTCGCCATCGATCCCTTGGCCGGGGCGCAGGGGTGCGCAGCCTATTGGCCTGCCAGCGCGGGCGTTCACCGGATCGTGCAGCCGGGGCGTGACGGTGCGCAGGAGTTTGCCTTGCTGGTCTTGCCCAAGGACGCTCTGCCGGTCGCCAAGGCCAAGGAGATGGGTGAGGCAACCCGCCGCTGGGCTGCCGAACAGACCGCCCCTGCGGCCCGCGATACCCCTCAGCGGCGCGGCCCGGCCTGGCCCTATGTCATCGCCTGGTTGCTGGTCAGCGGATTGCTGTGGTTTGGTGAGCGCCGCTGGCTCGCGCGCCCGTCTTCATAAGAACGGGCGGCGGAGAGCCGGTCTGACCCGCTCTCCGCCGCCCGTATCAATGGCGTGCTTGCCGCCGGTTTAGAAGGCGAAGCTCAACCGCCCGTAGAGGAACCGTCCATTAAACCCGAAGGGCGAGAAGGACGAGAACGGCAGGAAGTAGTTGTTGACCGACAGGTTGGCCGGATTGCCGGTGACCGGATCGGTGCCCCGGCCGGTCGGGTTCACGGTGGGGTATTGGTCGAACACATTGTTCGCCCCGAACGCCAGTTCGATCCCTTCTGCAATGCCGCCCTCCGGACGGATGCGAATTTCGAGATCAGTGATCCAGCGCGGTTCGAGCAGCAGATCGTTGAGCGGCGTTGCACCGGCCGAGAACACCTCACCGTAACGGTTCGAGCGCACGGTGGCGCTGAGCCAGTTCCACTCCCAATCCGCGCCGAGGTTGATGCGATCCTTGGGCTGGCCGCGCTCGATCCGCAAGGATTCAAGCCGCCCGAACAGATCGATCCCCGGCACCTGGGCCAGACTGCCGGGAGTGGTCCGGCGACCGGTGATGTCGATATCGTTGCGGTTGTAGCCCCCCGTCAGCGACAGGGTGCCCAGATCGCCAAGGCTGGTGCGGTAGGTCGCGATCGCATCGAACCCACGGGTGCGGGTGTCGATCCCGTTGAAGAAGAACCGCGCGGCCGAAATGCTGGTGAACCCGGCCCCGTTGAGGATTTCGGCGATCCCGCGGCCCGGGTTGCTGCCGGTCGGATTGCCCGCCGGATCGCGGTTGGCGCTGAGGTTGTCGGTCAACACGATACGGTCGTCGATGTCGATCTGGTAGTAATCGAAGGTGATGTTGAGGCCGTCGATCATGTCGAACACCGCGCCTGCCGACCATGAGAACGACTTTTCCGCCTTGAGCGGGGCCGCCCCCAGCGCAATCGCGACCGGGTTGTTGACCGGCAGCGTCACCGCATCGACCAGCACACCGCCGATATTGTTGGTGGCAGCCGCCGCGAAGAACTGCTGCTGGAGCGAAGGCGCCCGGAACCCGGTCGACACCGCGCCGCGCAGGGCAAAGCCGTCGATCAGCTCCAGCCGGCTGGCCAGCTTGCCGTTGAGGGTCGATCCGAAGTCGCTGTAATCCTCGAACCGCCCAGCGGCCTGGACGTTGAAGCCGTCCCAGATGTCGGTGTCGAGTTCGGCATAGAGCGACACGTTCTCGCGCGCGTTGGGGGTGGTCACGTTGACCCCGCCGATCACCGGCTGGAAGCCCGGGAACACCTGCGCGCCCGGTGCGGCAAAGGCGGTTGCGCCTGCGCCGGTGATGAAGGGGTTGTTCGCCCCGACCCGCACTGGCCCCGCGACATAGCTGTTCAGCTCGCCCGCACCCAGCTGGTATTCCTCGCGCCGCCATTCCGCGCCGAAGGACAGAGTCATCTGTTCGATGCCCCCGATTTCCAGTTCCCGGCTGATGCCGAGGTTGGCCATCAGCTGGCTATAGGCAATCGAACCGGCATCAAACTCGGTCTGGCTGCCCGCGCCGAGCGAGGCGTTGAGCGTCTCGGTGATCCGGAAGTCGGTCTCGTTCTCGCCGTAGGACATCGACAGGTCCCAGTTCCAGCCGCCGAAGTCGCCTTCCAGCCCGCCGACGATCGAGAAGTCCTTCGTGTCGGTGTTGATCAGCGGCAAGAAGCCATCGGGATAGATCGCGGTCACGTTGCGGTTGTCAGCAGCGCGGCGATAGAACCCGGCGGATTCCGCATCGCGCGTGCCGTAGCTGCCGAAAGCGTAGAATTCGACATTCTCGTCCAGCGGAATGCCCATGTTGACGACGATGTTGAGATCTTCGGTCTCCGGGTCGCCATAGCGGTGATAGCGCCGGTCGAGAGTCAACTCGCGCGGATCGAGCGCGCCGCTCTGCGAATAATTGCGCCGGGGATCGTAGCCAGCCCGGTTGGTGTCGCCGCGGTCGCGATATTCGGCCGTAATGTTGAGGAAGCCTTCCGGCCCCAGCGGCAGGCCGATATTGCCCGAAACCGCCAGAATCTCGCCATCGGTGACCTTGAGATCACGTCCGGTGCCGGTCAGTTGCAACACGCCATCGGGCGTCAGGATAGGGGTCTGGCCTGCGGTGCCGTTGACCCCGGTCACTTCCTGCACCTCGGCAATGCGGGTGTTGTAGCCACCGTAGTTGACCCAGAAGCGTCCGCCTTCGCGCGCGTCATTGAGCTGGAAGTTGATCACCCCGGCAATCGCGTCGGAACCATATTGCGCCGCCGCGCCATCACGCAGCACTTCGACCCGGCCGATTGAGGAGGACGGGATCAGGTTGAGGTCAACCGCTGTGCTGCCGCGCCCGACCGAACCGTTGATGTTGAGCAGCGCCGAGACATGGCGGCGCTTGCCGTTGATCAGCACCAGCGTCTGGTCAGGGCCAAGCCCGCGCAAGGTCGCCGGGCGGATCGCATCGGTGCCGTCGGTGATCGAAGGCTGCGGGAAGTTGAGCGAGGGCACCAGATCGCGCAGCACGCGCGCGGTTTCGGTAAGGCCGGTCTGGCGCAGCTGTTCGGCCGAGATGACGTCGATCGGCACCGGGCTTTCAGAGACGGTGCGGTTCGACCGCCGCGTGCCGGTCACGATCAGCACATTGCCGCTATCTTCCATCGCGTCTGCGGCGGCTTGTTCAGCTGCGTCGGCCCCGGCCTGCGCCGCGACAGTGACAACGGCATCAGCGCCGTCTGCCTCGGCTGCTTCGGCGGCCTGGGCCGGTGCAGCGCTGAATGCTGCGAACAAGGCAGCGCCGATGGCGATCGACGAGCCGGAATGAAGAATTGTCTGGAAATTTCGCATTGCTACCCCTTGTCTGGTTATCGAGCATGATGCTCCGCGCGGACGCTTTCGCCCGCTGGAAAAATCACAATCCGGTCTGAGGGCGGCATGCCGCCTTGCGACCGGACGCCTGATGGCATCCGCTTTTGTAACATGCGGGACGCTACGGCTGCGCTTATCGCACCGTGCTTCCTCGCGTTTGGCAGCAGCTGAGCGCGACCCCTGTGCACCTGACTGGCAGCACAGATGTTGCGTGCGCGTTTGAAGGGGTCAATGAAAAACAATCCGCAGGCTGCGGTTGGCGCATACATCTTACCTTCTGTAATCATTTTGCAACAGTGCTTGGCCTAGCCACGGGCCGTCGCCGCGTGCTCTGTGCTTGAAATTCGGCCGGTCATGCTGGATATAGCAGCGCCCGGCGCGGGCGCGTGGGTCACGCGGGCCCGTTGACCCCAACCCGCCATTTTTCCGTTATCACCGCCGTTGGCTTGAGGAGGGCCGGAGACTTGCAGGTTTCGCAATCATTCTCAGGCTCCTGCGAGCTTTCCGTGGTGATCCCGGTCTATAACGAAGAGGCCGGGCTCGACGCGCTGATCGCGCGGGTGATCCCTGCGGCTGAGGCGATCTTTGCCGACCGGTTCGAGCTTATCCTGATCAATGACGGGTCAAAGGACGCCAGCTGGGATGTGATCTGCGCGCACGCCGAGCGTGATCCGCGGATCGTGGCGATCAACCTGTCGCGCAATCACGGCCACCAGCTCGCGCTGACTGCTGGCCTGAACAATGTGCGCGGGCAGTTGGTGTTCGTGCTCGATGCCGATCTGCAAGACCCGCCCGAACTGCTCGGCCCAATGCTGGAGCAGCTGCGCAAGGGCTATGACGTTGTCTATGGCCAGCGCAGCAAGCGCCACGGCGAGACCGCTTTCAAGCGCGGCACCGCTTCGCTGTTCTACCGGATGCTCGGCAGCATGGTCGACACCCACATTCCGCCCGACACGGGCGACTTCCGCCTGATGACCCGCCGGGTAGTTGACCAGCTCAATGCCATGCCGGAGCGCTATCGCTTCATCCGTGGGCTGGTGAGCTTCGTCGGCTTCAACCAGATCGCCTTCCCTTACGAACGCGACCCGCGTTTCGCTGGCGAGACCAATTACCCGTTGCGCAAAATGGTCGCGCTGGCGGTGGATGCCGTCACCAGCTTTTCGACCGTGCCGCTGCGGTTCGCTTCGCATTTGGGGATGCTGTTCGGGCTGGCGGGCCTCGTCTCGCTGATCGGGATTGTCTGGGTCTGGATGCAGGGCGGCACGGTGGAGGGCTGGGCGAGCCTTGCCGCGCTGATCCTGATCATGGGCAGCGTCCAGCTGCTGGTGCTGGGCGTGTTCGGCGAGTATCTCGGCCGGATGTACATGGAAGCCAAGCAGCGCCCGCTGTTCATCATTGCCGAGGTGCGCCGCCATCCGGTCAGTCTCGATGCAAGGCTGAGTGACGAAGCCGCCGCTACCGCGACCCCCACCGAACCGCATGAGGGCCTCCGTGTCACAGGCTGAATTTGACGCTTACGTCGATGAATATGACGCACAGCACGCCGCCTCGGTCAGATTGAGCGGCGAGGACCCCGATTTTTTCGCAGCCTACAAGGCAACCGAAGCGGCGCGGATCATGGCGGCGGCGGGGATCGCACCCCGGCGGATCATGGATTTCGGCGCCGGGCGGGGTAATTGCATCGCGCATTTGCAGCGCGAGTTTCCCGATGCGGCGCTGACCGCGCTCGATGTGTCATCGCGCTCGCTCAGCCATTGCGAGGCGCGGGCGATCCGCCCGATCGATGCGGTGTGCTATGATGGCCAGACCCTGCCGTTCGATGCCGGAACCTTCGACCTCGTCTTCACGGCCTGTGTGTTCCATCACATCCCGGCCGCGGATCACATCCGCTTGCTGAGCGAAATCCGCCGCACGCTGACCCCGCAAGGGCGCTTCGTGCTGTTCGAGCACAACCCCTGGAACCCGGCGACCCAGCACGCGGTGCGCACCTGCCCGTTCGATGCGAACGCCGTGCTGATCAGCGGGCCGGAGATGCGCCGCCGCTTGCGGGCGGCAGGCTTTGCGGATGTGGGTTTGCGCTGGACGCTGTTCTTCCCCGCGATGCTCGCCCCGCTGCGCCCGCTCGAACGCGGGCTCGGCTGGCTGCCGCTGGGCGCGCAATACGTGCTGGTTGCGCGCTGAGACCATGCTTCAGCGCCTTGGCCGTTTCCTGCTGACTGGCTTTGCCAATTCCGCTGTCGGCTGGGCGGTGATCTTTGGCGGCTTGTGGGCGGGCCTCAGCGGGCTCGCGGCCAATGCGGCGGGCTATGCGGTCGGACTGGTGGTGTCCTTCACCCTCAACCGCCACTACGTGTTCGGCGTCAGAGGGCCGGTTTCGGCGCGCGAAGTCCTGCGGTTTCTGGCGGCCTTCGGCTTTGCCTATGGGGCGAATGTCGCGGTGCTGCTCGCCGCGCAATCAGTGCTGGGCGCGGACAGCGCGCTGGCGCAGCTTCCGGCGATCGGGGCCTATGTCGTGATCTTCTTCCTCCTCTCCCAACGCTTTGTCTTCAGGCCCGCAGCTTCGGAATGACCCCTTCAAATACCATTGAGAGCGTGCCGTCCGGCGGCACGGCGCAGGCGTTCGGCTGGCTGGATCGCTGGCCGATGATCCTGCTGGTCTGCCTTGCGGCGATCACGCCGCTGCTGCTGGTCGACTTCCCGCCGCTGGTCGATCTGTACGGCCATCTGGGGCGCTACGCGGTGCAGACCGATCTCGCTAACCGGCCCGAGCTGCAAGCTTTCTACACCTACGAATGGAAGCTGATCGGCAATCTGGGCGCCGACATTCTGGTGCAGGCGCTGCACGGCGTGCTGGGGCTGGAAGCCTCGGTCCATTTTGTCGTGATCCTGACCCAGTTTCTCGGCGCGCTTGGCCTGCTGCTGATTGCGCGCGAAGTGCACGGCCGCGTCACGCCGTTCGCGGTGGCGGCGATCCCGCTGCTCTATGGCTACCCGTTCAACTACGGCTTCATCAATTACGCGCTGAGCATGGCGCTGGCGATGCTGGCCTTCGTGCTGTGGCTGCGGCTTCATCGGGGTGAGCGGGAGGTCGCGGCGCGGCTGTGGCTGGGCGTGGCGGGGGCAGCGATCTGGGTGTGCCACACCTATGGCTGGGCGTTCCTCGGGCTGATGGCCGGATCGGCGATGCTGGCTAAGGTCTTCGCCGCGCGCACCCGCCCGGTCGCGGCGGTGCTGCGCATTCTGGGCGCGTGCTGGCCGCTGCTGCTGCCGATCATCCCGATGGTGATCTGGCGCGCAGAATCGACCGGCGCCGCGATGGGGGACTGGTCGCTCGACTTCAAGCTGTTCTGGCTGATTTCGGCGTTCAGGACGCAGTGGTACAATCTTGACGTGGGCGCGCTGGCGGTGATCGGCGCGATGATGGGCTGGGCGCTGTTCAGCAAGACGGTGCGGTATGATCGCAGCGTCGGGACGGCGGCGCTGCTGTGCTTCATCTGCTACGCGATCATGCCGAGCCGAGTGTTCGGATCGGCCTTTGCCGACATGCGGCTGGTGCCCTACGCCTTCGCGCTGGCGCTGGTGGCGATCGGGCCGGTCCGGCTGGGCTCGAAGGTCTTGCAGGCGGCAGGCGCCATCGCGCTGGCTTTGTTCGCAGGACGGATGGCGGTGACCAGCGTCGCCTATATCCAGCAGGATCGCAGGGCGCAGGCCGAACTGACCGCGCTGGAGCCGATGCCGATGGGGGCGCGCATCGCCTTCTTCGTGGTCAAGCCATGCTGGAACCCTTGGGCGATGCCGGTGCTTGACCATGTGGTCGGCGCGGGGATTGCCCGGCGCAACGCCTTCGTCAACGACCAGTGGCAGCAGCCGGGCGTCAACCCGATGCGGGTGCACTACCCGGCGGCGGGGCCGTTCTACCGCGATCCCTCGCACTTGGTGCAGCGTGAAGATTGCAGCCACCGCATCCGCCCCAAGCTGTCGCAATCACTAGCAAAGCTGCCGCTGGGCGCTTTCACCCATGTCTGGATCGTCGGCGAATTTGCGCAGCCGGTCGCCGTCCCTGACGGCTTGGTGCCGGTGCCATATGGTGGTGCCGGGCTGCTTTACGCCATCAAGCCGCAGGACTAGGCCGCGCGGTAACCCGCGCCGCGCACCAGCTGGCCGGGGCGCGCGCCAGTGGACTGGTCGAAGCGGCGGATCACTTCCCCTGCGACGATGGTTGCCTCGTAGCCCGTCGCGCGCTGGTGCAAGCGGCGACCGCCCGCGGGCAGATCGCGCACGACTTCGGGCAGGTGGAGACGCAGGCCGTCCAGATCGATCACGTTGAGGTCTGCCCTTCCGCCCACGTGCAGCGTGCCCCGGTCGGTAAAGCCCACCGCGCGCGCCGCCTTGGCGCTGAGCATGTGCACCGCCTCGGCCAGCCCCAATTGCAGCGGCCCCTCCTGCTGCACGAACTGGGTCAAAAGGTAAGTCGAATAGCTCGCATCGCAGATCGCCCCGTAATGCGCGCCGCCATCGCCAAGGCCGGGGACGCAGTAAGGGTGGCGCAGCATTTCATGCGCGGAATCGAGCGTGGCGTTTTCGTAATTGCCGAGCGCGGCGAGGAACAGCCCGCGCCCCTCAGTCGCCAGTAGGCGGTCATAGGCGACCTCCTGCGGGGTGCAGCCGCGCGCGGCGGCTTGGCCTGCCATGCTCATAGAAGCGGGCGGGGCGTAGTTTGGCGGATCGTCCAGAGGGAACAGCCAGCGCCAGTTGCGGGCGAGCTCGTTGAAGGGATGACCGGGGGCGAAATCCTCGGTGAGGAGTGCGGCGCGCAAGGTGGGATCGCGCATCGCGGCGACTTGCTCCGGGATCGAAAGGTGCGCGATCGTTGCCCAGCTCGGGCAGAGCACGAAGGGGTGCACCGTCAATTCCAGACCCGCGATGAGGCCAATCGGGCGCGGCATCACTTGCGCATTGGCGACCCCGCCAGCGGCATTGGTGGCCTCCAGCATTTCCAGCACGCGCCGCCAGCGCGGCGGCGCGTCATTGCCGGATGCGAGGGTGAAGGTCGCCGGACGGCCCGAGGCGGCGATCACCCGCTCGATCACCTTGTATTCCTTGTCCCACCCGACGAAGGCATCAAGCACCACCTGAAAAGTCCCTGCGCCCGCATCCTTCATGCCGCTGGTGATGGCTTCAAGTTCGGCAATATCGGTGTCGAACGTCGGGATCGCCTGCCCGTCCGCGGTTTTGTGGATCGAGAGGCGCGATGTGGCGAACCCGATGGCGCCCGCACGCATGGCGTCGGCGGTCAGTTGTCGCATCATCGCAAGGTCGTTGTCGGTCGCGACCTCGCGTGCTGCGCCGCGTTCGCCCATCGCATAGACCCGCAAAGGGGAATGCGGCAGGTAGGCCGCCACGTCGATATCGCGCTTCCCGGCGGCGACTTTGTCGAGATATTCGGGGAAGGTCTCCCAGTCCCAGTCCAGCCCCTCAGTCATGACGATGCCGGGAATGTCCTCGACCCCTTCCATGACATTGATGAGCATCTCGTGATCGGCGCGGCGGCAGGGGGCAAAGCCGACCCCGCAATTGCCCATGACCGCAGTGGTGACACCGTGGGAGGAGGAGGGGGAAAGCTCCTCGGCCCAGATGCACTGGCCATCATAATGGGTGTGAACGTCGATGAAGCCGGGAGTGATGATCCGCCCGCGCGCGTCGATCTCCTCACGCCCGCTGCCACTCACTTGCCCGATGGCAGCAATACGCCCGGCGTCAATCGCGATGTCGCCCTCGATGAGGTCGCCCCCGCTGCCATCGGCAATCGTGCCGCCGCGGATCACCAGATCATAATCGGCCTCAGCCATTGCCTCACGCTCCCTCTCAGGCCCCACCCTAGCGCTGCCCGAGCGGGGGGCAATCCGGCAACTCGCACTTTTGTGCTAGGCCTGCGCAGGTTAGGGTGGCGGAATGAGCCCAGACCGTCCCACGCCGCGCCGTATCGTCCTTGCCGGAGCGAGCGGCACCATTGGTTCAGCGGTGGCGGCGCAGCTGGCGGCGGAGGGGCACGACGTCACCGCTCTGCCGCGTGCGGCGCTGGGTGAACGGGCTGCGCTGGCGGCAGTTATGGCGGAGGCGCAGCCCGAGGTCGTGATCTCCTGCATCGCCTCACGCAGCGGCGCGCCCAAGGATGCTGAGGCGGTGGATTACCGCGCCAACCTCGCACTGCTCGAAGCGGCGGAGGCGTCAGGAGCGGGGCACTTCATCCTCCTGTCCGCGATCTGCGTGCAGAAGCCGCTGCTCGCCTTCCAGCACGCCAAACTGCGTTTCGAGGCGCGCCTGACCGCGAGCGGCCTGACCCACACCATCATCCGCCCCACGGCCTTCTTCAAGTCGCTTTCGGGGCAGGTGAAGCGTGTGAAAGCGGGCAAGCCGTTCCTGATCTTCGGCGACGGCAACCTCACCCGCTGCAAGCCGATCAGTGACGGCGATCTGGCGCGGTTCATTGCCTTGGCCATCGACAATCCCGAGGCCGCGAACTGCATCCTCCCCATCGGCGGCCCCGGCCCGGCGATCTCCTTGCGCGAGGCGGGCGAGATGCTGTTTGAAGCCGCAGGCAAACCGCCGCGGTTCAAATCGGTCTCGCCCCAGATCTTCACCTATGCCGAGCGGGCGCTAGGCCTTGGCGCAGGCCTTTCCGATTGGTTCGCCGAGAAAGCCGAATATGCCCGCATCGCGCGTTACTATGCGACCGAGTCGATGCTGGTGTGCGATCCGGCGACCGGCGAATATTCCGCCGAGCTCACCCCTGAATACGGCAGCGAGACCCTGCGCGGGCATTACGAGCGGCTGCTAACCGGGGTCTAGATGCCAGCTGGCGGGGCCGAGGGTCAGGCCAAGATGCGGCACGAACACCGGCGCGGCACTGTAATTGAATGTGAAAACATGGGTGCGCGTGCGGCGGATGCGGATGCCTTCGGGCAAGTGGGTCAGTCTCACATCGGCCTCGCCCGCCATGCGTTCCACCAGCAGTCCGAGCAGCGAGGCGTCGGGCCAGATCGCGCAGTAGCGGCTATTGGCGTGGGCGTAGACCACGCCGCGTCCCTCGCCATCGGCCCATTCGGGCGCAAGGTCGCTCGCCACATCTTCGCGCCAGCGGGTGACAGCGAAGCCCTCGGCCGGTTCGGAGATGCCATCGCGTAAGGACTCCACGCGGGTGACAGTCAGCGGGATGACGTCACGCAAAGACCCCGGCGCAAGGCCTTCGGGGATGCAGAAACTGTCCGTCTTGCTACCTGATCGCGGCCCGACCAGCACCGGGCAGGTGAGGGCGCCAAGCTTTTCGGCAAAGCCTTCGGGCAGGATCGGCAGGCTCGGCACCACCACCATGCGGTAGCCCGCAAGGTCAGCATCGGGCGACACGATATCGACATCCAGCCCCCGCGCCCGCAGCGCCGAGTACCACGTGAACACCAGCTCCAGATAGCGGAAGCTCTGCCCCTGCGGCTGGATGCCGATCACCCATGCCGCCGCATAGGAAAACACCAGCGCGACCGGAGCCTGCGCGGTCTGCTGCGGGCCAATGGCGGCGAGCACTTCTGCTGCCTGCCGCACTTCGGGCGCGGCTTCGGCCTCGGTGCTGTCGGGACGCAGGAGGCCCGCGTGCATCTGCTCTTGCGCGAAGGGCGCCTGTCGCCAGCGGAAATAGCTCGTCAGATCAGCCCCGTGCGCGGCAGCCTCCAGCGTCCACAGCAGCACCATCCCCGGCAGCGGCGCGGGGTTGAAGCGCGCCCAGTTCACCGGCCCCGGCTGCTGCTCCATCACCCCCCAGCGGCCCTTTGAGCACCCTCGGTAGAGATCATGGTGGAAGGCGGCGATATCGGGGTGGCCTTGCCTGAGATACGCTTGCTTCTCCTCGGCTGAGAACCAGAACTGTTCGAGGAAGCCGAGCGGATAGGAATCCCACGTCGCGACATCGATGTCGCGGCCGACAGCGTGGTGATCGAACTCGGTGAAGAAGCCCATGAAGTTGTGGGTGACATCGACGCCCGGCGCTTGGGCGCGGATGATATCGACCTGTTCGCGGTTGAAGCTCGCGACCTGATCGGAAGCAAAGCGGCGATAGTCGAGCCAATGCGCCGGGTTCGCTTCGGTCACGGTCAGATGCGGCGGATCGACCTCGGCGAAGGAGCGATACTCCATGCTCCAGAAGACATTGCCCCACGCCGCGTTGAGCGCCTCCACTGTGCCGTAACGCGCCGCCAGCCAGCCCCGGAACGAGGCGGCAGCGGCGTCCGAGAAGCTCAGCACCGTATCGTGGCAGCCATATTCATTATCGGTCTGCCACATCACGACCGCCGGTTGCGCGCCGTAACGTTCCGCCAGCGCCGTGACGATGCGGCGACATTCAGCGCGGTAGCCTTCGTGGCTGAAGCAGTAGTGCCGCCGCGAACCGAAGCCGCGCGGTCGGCCTTGCTCGTCGATGGCGACCATGTCGGGCATCTGATCGACCAGCCATTTGGGCGGGGTCGCGGTCGGCGTGCCGAGGATCACTTGCAGGCCCGCCGCGTGCAGCGTTGCGATCGCGCGGTCGAGCCAACCCCAATCGTATCGGCCGGGATCAGGCTCGATGCGGCTCCACGCGAACTCCCCGATCCGCACGAGGCTAAGGCCCATCGCGGCCATCCGCCGCGCGTCCTCCGCCCAGATCGCCTCGGGCCAATGTTCGGGATAGTAACAGCAGCCGAGTTTCACGCGATTTTCTCCAGCGCGATCAGCCACGCGGTTTCGGGATGGGTGAGGGGAAGCGCGAGGCCCTGCGTCATCAGTGCCGCGCCGGACAGGGTCAGGCCGTCGCGCCATGCGTCAGGATTGGCGAGGTAGTGCTTTGCCCTCGGCGGCCAGGGTTCAGGCAGGGTCACACGGTAGCGCGCCTGCGGCTCCAGCCCCACAAGGCGGACGGGCGCGGCATCGAACACGGGCGAGAAACCGGTCTGCGCGGCGAGCGCCAGCGCCTTGTCGTCATGGATCACCATCATCCCCGTCACACCCGCGTCAGGATGATCGAGCCGCCACAGCGCGCCCGAATGCAGCACCCCGCGCCAGTCTTTGTAGAGCGCGATATGCGCCGCCAGCGTGGCGCGTTCCTTGTCGGTCATCCGAGCCGGATCAGCTTCCACGCCCATGTGGCCGAACATCGCCACCTTGGCGCGGAAATCCATCGCCGCCCGCCGCCCGGTGATCGGATTGGGCGAGGGGCCGACATGGCTGCCCAGCACATCCAGCGGCAGGAATTGCGACCATGCGGGGATGATCCTGAGGCGCTCAATCGCGTCGTTGTTGTCGGAGGGCCAGACGCGGTGGGTGCGGGAGAGAACGGCCATGTCGATCCGCCCCCCGCCGCTCGAACAGCTTTCGATCTCGATATGGGGATGCGCGGTGCGCAGGCGGTCGACCAGATCGTAGAAGCCCTCGGTCTGGCGCGGGGCCGAGGGGAAGAGGTCGCGGTTGTGATCCCACTTGAGGTAGGCGATGGGGTGCTCGGCCAGCAGCGCATCGAGGCGCTGGAACAGATAATCCCGCACCTCTGCGCGGGCCATATCGAGCGCCAGTTGGCCGCGCATCGTCGGGCGCTCGCGACCTTCCACATGGAGGCACCAGTTGGGGTGCGCTCGATAGAGGTCGCTGTCGGGCGAGACCATTTCTGGCTCCACCCACAGGCCGAAATCCATGCCGAGCGCGTGGACGCGCTCGATCAGCGGGGTGAGGCCGTTCGGGAAAACATCGGGTGAGACGTACCAGTCGCCAAGGCTGGTCTGGTCGTTGCGGCGGCCGCCGAACCACCCGTCGTCCAGAACGAACCGTTCGATGCCCAGTGCGGCGGCCTCCTCGGCCAGCGCGATCAAACCGGCTTCGGAGAGGTCAAAGCCGAGTGCTTCCCATGAGTTGAGATGCACCTTGCGCTGGCCCCATGTGGCGCGCCACGGCAGAACTTCGGTGCGCGCGTACAGGTGGAACGCCTGCGCCAATGCCGAACGATCGGGCGCGAAGGCGAACATGGCGGGCGGCGTGGTAAAGCTTTCGCCCGGCGGCAGCACCACTTCACCCCGCGACCAGCCTGCGCCCATCATCAGCATGGCGCGCCCGTCACCCGAGCCTTGCGCGTCGGGGGCAAGCGTGAGCCACGCGTCGCCGCTCCACGCAAGGTGCGCGCCGAGCGTCTCCTGTCCCGCATGGAGCAGCACCCAGCCCGCGCCAGCGAATCCCGGCTTGCCGATGGCGCTTTCCCGCATGATGCCGCCGGAGGCAATCGCACTGCGGTGTTCCTGCATTTCTGCGGCCCAGCGGCCAGAAAAAGCGGTGAATTGGGTGAAGCGTGCAGGCACTGGCAGGGCAAGCGCGGCGAGCCGTTCCACTTCCAGTGGTGTCTCGCTGCGGTTGCTTATCGTGCAAGCCGCAGAAACGACATCGCCTGCGCCAATACGCCAAATGACGTTGACGGCGACACCTGCAATCGGGTCGCTGAAAGCAAACGTCGTCTGCCCTTCGCCAGACTGGCGGGTTACAAGCTGCAAGTCGGTGTCCACCGCCCGGCCATCCCGGCGCAGGGCGAGCGCCGGCGTCCCGCTCCACCCGCCCTTGCGTTCGGGAAGCACGCCCGGGATTGGCGGCACATCGGGCTGGCTTTCGTGCCGCCCGCGCGCGGTGGCGGCGGAGAGTGCGGCGAGATCCTCGCCATCGGGCAGGCGCGCGCCAAGGTACACGCAGTCCGCAGTGCCGCCTGTTTCCAATGCGAACACCAGCGTCACCGCCGCCCCGTCCAGCCGCACAAACTCCCGCGATCCGCTCAAGCGCTCTGGTCCTCTCCTCGCAGCCGGTGATGGCAAATGCCCCAAGACTTGTCCGGCGTTCCGCAATGCGCTGTAACCGCGCCCAGCGAGAGGGGAAAGCACGCAATGACAGATGCCATGACCGGCAACAGCCTGATCCAGATTGCCGTCTGCCTCGGCGTGACGGCGGTGATCGGGCTGGTGACCTGGCTCACCATCCGCAGAGAAAAGCACGATGGATCGCGCAAGGACGTCTATCTGGCGGGGGGCAAGCTGAGCTGGCTGTTTGTCGCAGGCGCGATCACGCTCACCAACCTCTCGACCGATCAGTTGGTGGGGATGAACGGCAACCAGATGCTGCTGCTCGCCTGGTGGGAGATCAGCGGGTTTGTCGGCCTGCTGATCCTCGCCTTCGTGTTTGTGCCGATCTATTACCGCTCCGGGGTGACGACCGTGACCGAGCTGCTGGAACAACGCTATGGCGGCGGCGGCATCCGTACGCTGGTGTCGGCGCTGTTCCTGTTCGGGATGGTGCTGATCTATCTGCCCGCCGGGCTCTATTCGGGTGCGCTGTTCCTTAAAACGGCCGGGATCGACCTGCCGCTGCTGGTGCTGGCGGGATTCCTTGGCGTGGTCGCGGCGGCCTATACCATGGCGGGGGGCCTTCGCGCGGTGGCGGTGATGGAGACCTATGCCGGGATCGGCGTGCTAGCGATTGCGGTGCTGATCGTGGTGCTGGCGCTGAACGCGGTCGATTGGGACATTGCGCGCGGGGTGCCCGCAGAGCGGCTGACGATGGTGGGCGGCGCGGACTCCCCCATCCCGTTCCATACCCTCTTCACCGGTATGATCTTCATCCAGATCTATTACTGGTCGACCAACCAGCCGATCACCCAGAAGGCGATGGCCGCCCCCAATGTGCGAGAGGCGCAAAAGGGCGTGCTGGCCGCCGCCGTGGTGCGTATTCTGATCATCCCCGCGATTGTCGTGATCCCCGGCGTAGTCGCCTACCAGCTGTTCGGCGATATCGACGATGCCGCCTATGGCCAGCTGGTGGGCGCCGTGCTGCCGCCGTGGCTGTCGGGTATCTTCGCCGCCGCCATCGCCGCAGCGGTGATCGCGCATACGGCGGCGGTGATGAACGCGGCCGTCGGGCTCTATGCGGTCGATTTCCACGAGAAGTTCGTCGCCAAGGTCGAGAGCCATTGGCGGCTGTCGAGCATCGTCACGGTGCTGCTGACGATCAGCTCGATTGCGCTGGTGCCGGTGTTTGCCTCGGCCAAGAGCATCATTAATCTGCTCCAGCAATTGAACGGGCTCAGCTCCATGCCGATCCTGTCGGCCTTCGCGGTCGGACTGCTGTTTACCGGGGTGGAATCGCGCGCGGCGATTATCGGCGTGCTGTGGGGTTTTGCGTTCTATGCGGCCTATACCTTCGTTGCCTTGCCCATGGGAGCGGTCACGCTCCACTACATCGACATGATGGTGGTCACGCTGGTGACGAGCATTATCGCAGCGCTGGCTTTCAACCGCTTCGTGCTGGGCGGGCGGGCGACATTCGCCCCGCGTTCGGCCTTTGCGCAGCGGGTGGCCGGAGCGGGGTGATGGCGGTCGATTTCGCCCGCCCGCACCGGCGTTACAACCCGCTCACCGGCGGCTGGGTGCAGGTGTCCCCGCAGCGCATGGGGCGGCCTTGGCAGGGCGAGGTGAGCCCGCCCGATCCGCCGCCGCCCGCATATGATCCCACCTGCTACCTCTGCCCCGGCAACCCCCGCGTCGGCGGCGAGGTGAATCCGGCCTATGAGGGCGTCCATGTCTTCGATAACGACTTCCCGGCGCTGGCCGAGGGTCAGCCGAGCGCAGCGGATCACGACCCGCTGCTGCGCGCCGAGGCTTCGGAAGGCGTGTGCCGGGTGATCTGCTTCTCCCCCGATCACGGCAAATCGCTGCCGCTGCTCACGCCGGAACAACTGCGCGCCGTGGTTGACGTGTGGGCCGATCAGACCGCCGAATTGGGTGAGCGCTTTGCCAATGTGCAGGTGTTCGAGAACAAGGGCGCGATGATGGGGTGTTCCAACCCCCACCCCCACGGACAGGTCTGGGCGACCGCGCATCTCCCGCAGGAGCTCGCCGCCGAGGACGCCCACCAGCGCGCTTACTTCGCCGAGCACGGAAGGGCGCTACTGCTCGACACTGCGACGCGCGAAGCGACAGGCGAGCGGGTGGTCGAAATCAATGACGACTGGCTCGCCATCGTCCCCTTCTGGGCGGCTTGGCCGTTCGAGACGCTGCTGCTGCCGCGCTTTGCCGTGCAGCGCATTCCGCAGCTGACCGATGGCCAGCGCACCACCCTTGCCAGCATCCTCAAGGCGCTGACCACGCGCTATGACAACCTGTTCCAGACCAGCTTTCCCTATTCGATGGGCTGGCATCAAGCGCCTTTCGCTGCGGATGAGACCGACCACTGGCAGCTACACGCGCACTTCTACCCGCCGTTGCTGCGCTCGGCTGAGGTGCGCAAGTTCATGGTGGGTTATGAGATGCTGGCCGAGCCCCAGCGCGACCTCACCCCTGAACGCGCGGCAGAGATGTTGCGCGCGGTCAGCGGTCTGGTGCATTACCGCGCCTAACGAAGGGAACGCAGCATGGATCGCCGCGAGAGACTGATTGCCCGCGCCCGGCAGGGCTACCGCCTCGCCTACGGGGCCGAGCCGACGCGCTTCTTCGCCGCCCCCGGCCGGGTCAACTTGATCGGCGAACATGTCGATTACAATGATGGCTTCGTCCTGCCCTGCGCGATCGACCGCGAAGCGATCGTCGCACTCGGCCCGGCGGACAAGGACGCCAATGTCCCGCTGTTTGAGGCGGTCGCGCTCGACATGGGCGAGATGGCGAGCGCGCGCGACAGCTTCGATCTTGCCAGTCCGATCGTGCCGGGGGCAAACAACTGGCAGAACCATGTGCGCGGCGTGGTGCAGGCGCTGGGTCGGGATGGCCACCGGATCAAACCGGCGCGGATCGCAATTGCCGGGGACGTTCCCATCGGCGCGGGCCTTTCATCCTCAGCCGCGTTCGGCGTGGCGGTCGCGCTGGCCTGTTCGGACTATTCGGGGCTGGACCTATCGGTGGAAACCCTCGCCTTGGTGGCGCAGCGTGCCGAGAACGACTTTGTCGGCTGTGCCTGCGGCATCATGGACCAGATGGCCTCTGCCGCCAGCGTCGCGGACAATGCACTGTTGCTCGATTGCCGCAGCTTGCAACATATGCCGATCCCGATTCATGCGAGCCTTGCTATCACCGTGATCGACACGGGCCTGCGCCGGAATCTCACCGAAAGCGCCTTTAACGAGCGGCGCGCGCAGTGCGAGGCGGCAGCGGCGCATTTCGGGCTAACGGCCTTGCGCGATCTGGACTTTGCCACGCTGGAGGCAGCCCAGACCAGCCTCGACCGGACGCTCTACCGCCGCGCCCGCCATGTGGTCGGCGAGATCGAACGGGTCGAGCCGGTCGCGGTCGCGCTGACGCAGGGGGACACGGCATTGCTGGCTGAGGTGATGCGCGAGGCGCACCTCTCGCTGTCCGCCGATTTCGAGGTTTCGCTGCCGCCGATTGACCGGCTGGCCGGGCTGATCGGTGAGGCACTGTGCGATGCGGGCGGCGTGCGATTGACCGGCGCTGGCTTTGGCGGCTGCCTTGTCGCGGTCAGCACCCATGAGGCGGGCATCGCCATCGACGAGGCGGTCGCGCGCTACAATGCCGCCGCCGATCTGCCCGCGCGGGCCGAGACCTTCCGCCCGGTCAGGGGGGCTGCACCCATCTTGCTGGGTTGAGCAAGTACGTTCTGGGGCCGCTGTAGCCGCAATTTGCGGACGCCCATCGACTGCGGACGATTTACAGATATAAAAATATCTTTATATGATGTCCGCACAATGATGATCGAGGACATCTTCAAGGCGCTGGGCGATCCGACCCGGCTGCGCATTGCCCGCTTGCTCGGGACGATGGAACTGGCCGTGGGCGAGTTGGCACAGGTGCTCGGCCAAAGCCAGCCGCGCGTGTCGCGCCATGTCGGCATCCTCTGCGATGCGGGCCTCGCCGAACGTCGCCGTGAAGGCAGCTGGGTATTCCTGCGCCAGAGCGAATCGAGCGCCCCGGTGATCGAAGCGGTGCAGCGCCTGCTTGCCCTCGCTGAAACCGAAGAACCCGCCTTTGCCGCCCTGTGCGAAGCCGACCGCCGCAAACTCGCCGCGATTCGCAATGCCCGCGAAGCTGCGGCGGAGACCTATTTCGCCCGCCACGCCGGGGAATGGGACGAACTGCGCGCGCTCCACAGCGCTGATGCCGATGTCGAACGCGGCCTTGCCGAAGCGCTGGCCGATGCGCCGCTGGGCGCACTGCTGGATATTGGCACTGGCACCGGGCGCATGGCCGAACTGTTTGCACCCCATGCCGAACGCATCGTCGCGCTCGACAAGAATCTCGAAATGCTGCGCGTCGCCCGCGCCAAGCTGCAACATCTGCCGACCGCGCAGATCGAGCTGGTGCAGGGCGACTTTGCCGATCTGCCGTTCCCCGACGCTAGCTTCGATACCGTGGTGCTGCATCAGGTGCTGCACTTCGCCGCCGATCCTGCCCCGGCGCTGGCCGAGGCGGCGCGGGTGCTGCGCAGCGGCGGGCGGATCGCGATTGTCGACTTTGCCAGCCACGATCACGAAGAACTGCGCACCCGCCACCAGCACGTGCGCCTAGGCTTTACCGATCGCCAGATGGCCGAATTGCTGCGCGGCGCCGGGTTCAGCGTCACCGCGCCGCTCGCGCTCGAAGGTGGGCCATTGGTGGTCAAGATCTGGACGGCCAAACGCCGTTCCGCCCCCGCCTTGAAGACCCCTGCCAGCCTCACGGAAACTGTCTGATGACCCCGACCCTCGACCAGCTCCACGAATATCGCACCGCCACTGACATGCCGTTGTTTTCCGGCTTGCCGGGCGATGTCGCGGTGAGCTTCGAATTCTTCCCGCCCAAGAGCGAGAAGATGGAAGAACAGCTCTGGGATGCGGTGACACAGCTGAAGCCGCTGGGGCCGAGCTTTGTTTCAGTCACCTACGGCGCGGGCGGTTCGACCCGCGAGCGCACCCACGCCACGGTGGCGCGGATCATTGGCGAGGCGAAAATGCCTGCGGCTGCGCACCTCACCTGCGTTGCGGCGTCGAAGGCCGAAATCCGCGAGGTCGCCGAACATTATTGGGAAGCGGGCGTGCGCCACATCGTCGCGTTGCGCGGCGATGCGGGTGAACCCGGCGCGCCCTTCACCCCGCACCCTGAAGGCTATGCCAGCGCGGCGGAGCTGGTCAGCGGGCTGAAGGCCATTGCGCCGTTTGAAATCTCGGTCGCCGCCTATCCCGAAACGCACCCCGATGCTCTGTCCCCGCAGGACGATATCGACAATCTGAAGCGCAAGCTTGATGCCGGGGCCAGCCGCGCGATTAGCCAGTTCTTCTTCTCACCCGAAGCCTTCTTCCGCTTCCGGGATGCCTGCGCGGCGAGCGGGATCGACGCCCCGATCCTCCCCGGCATCCTCCCCGTCACCAATGTCGCGCAGGCGCGCAAGTTCGCCGCCGCGTGCGGGGCGTCAATCCCGGCATGGATGGACGGTTTGTTCGAAGGCCTCGACGAAAAGCCCGCCGCCCGCCAGCTTGTCGCCGCGACGGTTGCCGCTGAACTGTGCCGCCGGCTCTATGCGGGCGGGGTGCGTGATTTCCACTTCTACACCTTGAACCGCCCCGAACTGGCCTATGCGATCTGCCACATGCTCGGGAAGCGTCCTGTGGGAGACGACGCATGAGCGCGCGCGACCAACTCCTCGCCGCTGCGGCTGAGCGCGTGCTGATCTTCGACGGCGCGTTCGGGACGCAGATCCAGAACCGCAAGTTGACCGAAGCGGATTACGCGGGCGATCTGGGCCTCACCGCCGATCAGAAGGGCAATAACGATATCCTCGTGCTGACCCGCCCCGACGTGATCGGTGACATCACCTCCGCCTATCTGGATGCGGGATCGGATGTGGTCTCGACCAACACCTTCTCGGCCAATCGCATCAGCCAGGCCGATTACGCGGCCGAGGGTCTGGTGCGCGATATCAACGTGGCCAGCGGCAAGCTCGCCCGCGCGCTCGCCGATGAATATGCCGCCAAGGATGGCCGTCCGCGCTTCGTCGCAGGCGCGATCGGGCCGACGAACAAGACGCTGTCCTTGAGCCCCGATGTCGAAGACCCGGGTTACCGCGAGATCGACTTTGATGAACTCGTCGCGGTCTACAAGGAACAGGCCAAAGCGCTGGTCGAGGGCGGGGTGGACTTCATCCTGATCGAGACCGTGTTCGACACGCTCAACGCCAAGGCCGGGATCATGGCGGTCAAGCAGCTGGAGCGTGATCTGGGGCGCGAAGTGCCGCTGATGATCTCGATGACGCTCACCGATCTATCGGGCCGCAACCTCTCCGGCCATACGGTCGAGGCGTTCTGGTACGCGGTGCGCCATGCCAAGCCGGTTACCATCGGTTTGAATTGCAGCTTCGGCGCAGAGCAGCTGCGCCCGCACGTGAAGGTGCTCTCCCAGATCGCCGATACGCTGCTGATGATCTACCCAAATGCGGGCCTCCCCAACGAGCTCGGCGAATATGACGAGCAGCCCGACACCACCGCGGGGCTGGTCAAGGACTGGGCCGATCACGGTCAGGTCAATATCCTCGGCGGCTGCTGCGGATCGAGCCCGGCGCATATCGCGGCGATTGCCAAGGCCGTCGCCAAGTCCGAGCCGCGCAAGGTGCCGCACCCTGAGCCTGCGATGCGGCTGGCGGGGCTTGAGGCCTTTATTGCTGCATAGAACAACCAAGCCCGTTCGTGTCGAGCGAAGTCGAGACACACACGCGGGGCCTCTCGACTACGCTCGAGGCGAACGGAAATATTGAAAATGACCCAACCCTCCTCCGCGCGCTTCATCAATATCGGTGAGCGCACCAACGTCACCGGCTCAGCCGCGTTCAAGAAGCTGATCATGGCGGGCGATTACCCCGCGGCGGTGGAAGTCGCGCGTCAGCAGGTCGAAAACGGCGCGCAGGTGATCGACGTCAACATGGACGAGGGCCTGCTCGATGCTGTCCACGCCATGACGACCTTCCTGAAACTGATCGCCGCCGAGCCCGACATCGCCCGCGTGCCGGTGATGATCGACAGCTCGAAGTTCCACGTGATCGAGGCGGGGCTGAAGTGCGTTAGCGGCAAGCCGATCGTGAACTCGATCTCGATGAAAGAGGGCGAGGAGGCCTTCCTCGAACACGCCCGCATCTGCATGGATTACGGCGCGGCGGTGGTGGTGATGGCCTTCGATACGGTCGGTCAGGCCGACACCAAGCAGCGCAAGGTCGAAATCTGCAAGCGCGCCTATGACTTGCTCGTCAATGAGGGCTTCCCGCCTGAAGACATCATCTTCGATCCCAACATCTTCGCGGTCGCGACCGGGATCGAGGAGCACAACAACTACGGCGTCGACTTCATCGAAGCGGTCAAGGAACTGCGCGAGCTTTGCCCCCACGCGCATTACTCGGGCGGCCTCTCCAACCTCAGCTTCAGCTTCCGCGGCAATGAACCCGTGCGCCGCGCGATGCATTCGGTGTTCCTGTATCACGCGATCCCGGCGGGCCTCGACATGGCGATCGTCAATGCCGGGCAGCTCGACGTTTACGACCAGATCGATCCGGCGCTGCGCGACGCCTGCGAGGACGTGATCCTCAACCGCGATCCTGACGCGACGGAGCGCCTCATCACGCTGGCCGAAAGCTTCAAGGGCAAGAACGTCGCCGATGAAAAGGCCGCCGAGGAATGGCGCGGCTGGGCGGTCGAAAAGCGGCTCGAACACGCGCTGGTGAAGGGCATCGACGCGCATATCGTCGATGATACCGAAATCATGCGCGCCGCCATCGCCGAGGCCGGGGGCCGCCCGATCGAAGTGATCGAAGGCCCGCTGATGGACGGCATGAACGTCGTCGGCGACCTGTTCGGCAGCGGCAAGATGTTCCTCCCGCAGGTGGTGAAATCCGCGCGCGTCATGAAGAAGGCGGTGGCCCACCTCATCCCCTTTATCGAGGCGGAGAAGGACCTGCTTCCCGAAGAGGAACGCAAGGCCAAGGGCAAGATCATCATGGCGACGGTGAAGGGCGATGTGCACGACATCGGCAAGAACATCGTCGGCGTCGTGCTCCAGTGCAACGGCTATGACGTGATCGACCTGGGCGTGATGGTGCCCTGGCCGACAATCCTTGCCAGCGCCAACGACAACAAGGCCGACATGATCGGGCTGTCCGGCCTCATCACCCCCTCGCTGGACGAGATGGTGACGGTGGCCGAGGAAATGCAGCGCGCCGGGATGACCATGCCGCTGCTGATCGGCGGGGCGACCACCTCCAAGGTCCACACCGCGCTCAAGATCGACCCGGCTTATGAAGGCCCGGTGATCCACGTGCTCGACGCGAGCCGCGCGGTCGGCGTCGCCTCCAAGCTCCTGTCCGACACCCAGCGCAACGATTACGTCGCCGAGGTCGAGGATGAATATATCGCCGTGCGTGATGCCCGTGCGGGCCGGACCGTGAGCGCGCTGCTGTCGCTGGACGAAGCGCGCGCCAATGCCTTTCCGGCCAACTACGCCGAAAAGCCCGCCGCGCCCGCGCAGCCGGGGGTGCATGTGTTCCCCGACTGGAGCCTTGAGCACCTGCGCGGCTTCATCGACTGGACGCCGTTCTTCCGCGCTTGGGAGCTCCACGGCAATTACCCCGCGATCCTGACCGACGAAGTGGTGGGCGAAACCGCCACCCAATTGTTCGCCGATGCCAACGCGATGCTCGACCAGATCATCGCCGAAAAGTGGCTGACCGCGCGCGGCGTCGCAGGCCTGTGGCCGTGCGGGCGCGACGGGGATGATATCGTATTGGGCCCGTTCGTGTCGAGCGAAGTCGAGACACCCGGCTCTGGCCTCTCGACTTCGCTCGAGGCGAACGGCGGTGGGGCGCAGGTGCGCCTCCCGATGCTGCGCCAGCAGGTGAAGAAATCGCGTGACCGGGCCAACATGTGCCTCGCCGATTTCATCGACCCCGCTGGCGACTGGATCGGCGGCTTTGCGGTCGGCATCCACGGGATCGACAGCCACTCGGCGCGGTTCCAGGCGGACAAGGACGACTATTCCGACATCCTTCTCAAGGCGCTGGCCGACCGCTTCGCCGAGGCCTTTGCCGAAGCGCTGCACCAGCATGTGCGCACCACGCTCTGGGCCTATGCGCCGGGAGAGCAGCTGACCTGCGAAGCGCTAATCAAGGAAGAATATCGCGGCATCCGCCCGGCTCCCGGTTATCCCGCCTGCCCCGATCACTCGCTGAAGCCGATCCTGTTCGACCTGCTCGACGCGCCGACCAACACTGGCCTGACCCTGACCGAAAGCTTCGCGATGTGGCCGACGGCGGCGGTCTCTGGCTTCTATTTCGGCCACCCGGAGGCGCAATATTTTGGCGTTGCCCGCGTCGGCCCCGATCAGGTCGAGGAATATGCCGCACGGCGCGGTGTCGATCTGGCAACGGCGGAGCGCTGGCTGCGGCCGAATCTCGATTGACGATCCGCGCAGAGCGGCGATGATGCGCGACATGATCCGCCGTCTTGTCGCCGCTCTGGCGCTCATCGCCGTCCCCGCAGCCGCGCAGGACGCTCCTCCACCCGCGACGGTGGTGGTCGCCTTCGACCGCGACAGCATCACCCCGCTGATTGTGGAAGGGCTGGCGAACAAGGAGTCGGGTCGCGCGCTCGAAGCCAATGATCCGGTGCGGATCGCCTCGATCTCTAAGCTGATCATGGCGCTGACCGCGCTGCGGCTGATGGACGAGGGCAAGATCGATCTCGACCGCGATGTCTCCGACTACCTCGGCTGGAAGCTGCGCTCGCCCCATCATCCCGATGCGCCTATCACCCTTACCCATCTGCTGATGCACCGTGCGGGGCTGTCGGACGCAGGCGGCTATGTCATCCCCTTGGGCGAGAGCCTTGAAGCCAAGCTTGCCGACCCTGCGGCGTGGCGCGAAGTTGGGCCTCCGGGCGAAGCGGCATTCGAATATGCCAACCTCGGCTCGCCGTTGGTCGCCACCGCGCTCGAAGCGGCGAGCGGCGAGCGGTATGACCGGCTGGTCGAACGGCTGGTGTTCGCGCCGCTGGGGGTGAAGGCGTGCCTCAACTGGATCGGCTGCGATGCCGATATGCAGGCCCGCAAGGTGACGCTCTACCGCCACACCGGCGAAGTCGCAGCCGACGGTGCAGGCGGACTGTCGGCCGCCTGCACCATCCCAGTGGCGGAGGGCATTGCCTGCGAGCTGGCGAACTATGTCCCCGGCACCAATGCCTCGATTTTCTCGCCACAAGGGGGAGTCAGGATCGGAATGGTCGATCTGGCGAAAATCGGGAGCGCGATGATTCGTGGCGGCAATGGCGGCTTACGAAATGCCACCATGATCCCGGTGTGGCAGGCGCTCGAAGCGGGACGCAATCCGGGACAAGCACTATTCTGCCGCTATGGCCTCGCAATGCAACTTATTGGGCTGGATGAAGGCGATGGTTGCGACGACCGGCTGTTCGAGCGCGGAACGGCCTATGTCGGCCATTCTGGCGAGGCCTACGGTCTTCTCTCCGGCTTGTTCTGGGATTTTGAGGAGGGCCGTGGCTTTGCCTATTTCCTCACCGAGAACCCACCTCCACAGGGTGGCGAGGACACGGGGACATTCACCTTGCGCGAGAAGGCGCTGATGGCGCGGGCGCTGGAGCTGGCGGGGAAGTAGCTTCGCGCTCGCCATTTGGTTCGCGCCAAGCTGCCAAGGGGCCAAGAGGACGCACATGGTTACGGGCGTCCAAGACGCCTTGGCAACTTGGCAGCTTGGCGCGAACCCATCTGATGCGCCGCTGGCACAATGTAGAGGCAATTCGCGCAAGCCAAGACGGTGCGCGAGGGTGGCTTTCCTACTCGCCAGCAAGGGCGCAGGATCGCGCCCATGACCCTGCTCGCGCGCCCCTTTTCGACCATTCCGCAGACGGCGCGTGCGGTTGCCGGTTTTCCGTCTCTGGACAGTGTCTCATGTGTCTCCAACACGAACACTGGCGGCGTTACGCCTCGGCCTTCACCCGCGCGCCCAGCTTGGCGATCAGCGGGGTCGCCAGCGGCGTCGTCAACATCGTGCTGCCCACCGCCATCAGCAGCAGCGCGGTGAAGGTCGTCGGCGTGATCACCGCTTTGTCCAGCAGGATGTTGGCGAAGATGATCATGATCAACGCCTTGGTCTGGAGCAGCCAGCCGATCAGGCTCGCCTCGGTGCGGCTCCAGCCGAGCAGCCGTCCGGCGATGTGGACGCCGATGAGCTTGCCGCCCACCGCCGCTACCAGCAGCAGTGCGGCAACGCCAAACACGGCCAGCCCGCCGCCCTCCCACTGGGTGCGCAGGCCGGTGGAGAGGAAGAACACCGGCATCACCGTCAGCAGCACGACATTGCGGAACCGGTCCATCGCCTCGTGTCCGAACCACTTGGCGTCCAGCACCACGCCCGCCAGAAACGCGCCGACCATGAAGTGCAGCCCTGACCAGTCGCCAGCGAGCCCGCATAGCGCCAGCCAGATCAGCCCGACCGGCCAGCGATCATTCTCTGATAAGCGCGCCATCAGCCAGCGCACTGCCATCGCCGCCGCTGCAAAGCCGACAAGGAACACCGCCTGCCGCCCGATCCGCTCCCAATCGAGCAGGATGATCTCCAAGACGCCCCAGATCGCGATGTCATCGAGGCTGGCGTATCGCAGGATGCGTTGGCCCAGCTGTTCGCGCAGGATGCCAAGCTTCTCCATGAGGAGGACAAGGATGGGGAGTGCCGTCACCGCGCAGGCCATGCCGATGCCGAGCAAGGCCTGCCAGTACTGGCCGTTCGGCCCGCGCCAGCCGGGGAATTGCAGGATCGCCGCCGCCGCCAGCGTTCCGGCGATCAGGGGCGCGCCGAGCGCCAGTCCCGCCGTCAGCCCGGTCTCGCCGCGATGCTTCCATGCCGTCGACAGATCAAGCTCGATCCCCGCGATCCACACGAACAGCATCACCGCCCACCACGCCACGCCGTTCAGCGCGATGATCACATCGGGCCGGAACACGAATGCATAGTAATCGGGGAACACCGCGCCGAGCACGCCGGGGCCGAGCAGAATGCCGCCGACGATCTGCACCACGACCAGAGGAGCCCAGTAATCAGTGCGCAGCACGCGCCAAACGAGCCAGGGCACGGCGAAGATGATCGTTAGCGCGATCAGGTAGATTTCGGTGAGGTTCATCCCGCCGCCGTGTCTATTCAGCCGCGCAGGGAAGCGCAAATGCGTTTTCCCCCAAGCCTGCGCGTTTCGCCCGATTGACGCGGTGCAGCAAATCAAGCAGGGCGAGGATGTCTTCCGCCACCGGAGCGATTCTGTGGTGGGCAGGCGAGCGGGAGAGCCCGATGCGTACGCTGTGCGCAAAGGCGCCGAAGGAGCAACCGCCCCGGAAACTCTCAGGCCACCGGACCGCTCGGCTGCGTGACACTCTGGAAAGCGCCTCGGATCCGTCCGGGGCCACCGAAGGGGAGGCGTCCCGCCGCGTTGGCAGATGCGCCGAAGCTCTCAGGTCACCCGACAGAGGGGGCAGTTACGAAGCAGTGCCGCGTGCGCTGCCGGACTGCCGTATTCTGCCGGGGATTATCCGAGTGACTGACCACGATACCGAAGACAATCTCGAAGAGATCCCATTGGACGCGCTGCCGCTCGATGCCTGGCACCGTGCGCGCGGGGCGCGGATGGTGCCGTTCGCGGGCTACGAAATGCCGATCCAGTACGAAGGCATCGTTGCCGAGCATAGTTGGACGCGGCAGAGCGCGGGGCTGTTCGATGTGTCGCACATGGGCCAGCTGCTGCTGTCCGGTCCCGGTCTCGATGCGGCGGTCGAGGCCGTCCTGCCGATCGACCTGTCGACGCTGAAGCTCGGCCAGCAGCGCTACTCGCTGCTGCTGGATGAAGAGGGCGGGGTGCTGGATGACTTGATGGTCTCGCGCTGGCCCAAGGCGCTCTATCTGGTGGTGAACGGCGCGACCAAGTGGGACGACATGGGCACCCTGCGCGAGGCGCTTCCGGACGACATCACGCTCAACTACCTCGACGACCGGGCGCTGCTCGCCCTGCAAGGCCCCAAGGCGGCGGATGCTCTGGCTCGCCATGCGACCGGCGAATATCCGCTGAGCGCACTGACCTTCATGCGGTTCGGTCGCTTCCAGATCGCGGGTCATGAGGTCACTATCGCGCGGGCGGGCTATACCGGCGAGGACGGGTTCGAAATCTCGCTCCCGGCAGATGCCGCCGCCGAAGTCGCGGACCTGCTCTGCGCCGAACCCGAGGTGAAACCCATCGGCCTTGGCGCGCGGGATTCGCTGCGGCTTGAGGCGGGACTGCCGCTCTACGGCCACGACATGTCGCCGGAGACCAGCCCCATCGAAGCGGGCCTCGTGTTCGGCATCAACAAGCGCCGCCGTGCTGAAGGCGGCTTCCCCGGTGCCGACCGGATCATCCGTGAGATCAATGAAGGCACGGCCCGCAAGTGGGTCGGCCTGACCATTGCAGGCCGCCTGCCCGCCCGCGAAGGCGCCGAAGTCTTTGCAGGCGAGGCGCATATCGGAATCGTCACCAGCGGCGGCTTCTCGCCCACCTTGGGCGCCCCCATCGCCATGGCCTATGTCGCTGCCGAACACGCCGCCATCGGCATCGCGCTCGAAGTGGAAGTGCGGGGCAAGCGCCTCGCTGCCACCGTTTCGCCCACGCCTTTTGTACCCCACCGCTATTACCGAGGGAGCTGACCCATGCGTTACTACACTGACGAACACGAATGGATCGATGTCGAAGGCGATATCGCCACCGTCGGCATCACCGAATATGCGCAGGGCCAACTGGGCGACATCGTCTTCGTCGAACTGCCCGAGGTCGGCGCGCTGATCGAGCAGGGCAAGGACGCCGCCGTGGTCGAAAGCGTGAAGGCCGCATCGGACGTCTACGCCCCGATCACCGGCGAGATCACCGAAGTGAACCCGGCGCTGGAAGAAGACCCCGCGCTGGTCAACACCTCGCCCGAAGATGGCGGCTGGTTCTTCAAGATGACCATTGCCGACGAAGGCGAGCTTGACGGGCTGATGGACGAAGATGGCTACAAGGCCTTCGTCGAAGCCCTCTGACCACACACTCAACCTCTCCCCTCTCCACACGAGGCTGAACATCATGCGCTATCTCCCCCTCACCGATACCGACCGGAAGGCGATGCTGGCGACCATCGGCGCCGCCACGGTCGATGATCTGTTCGTGGACGTACCCGAAGTCGCCCGGCTCGATGGCCCGATCCACGGCCTGCCGATGCATGCGAGCGAGATGGCGGTCGAACGCCATATGAAGGCCTTGGCGGCCAAGAACCTCGTGGCGGGCGAAGTGCCGTTCTTCCTCGGCGCGGGGGCCTATCGCCACCATGTCCCCGCCAGCGTCGACACCATCATCCAGCGCGGCGAGTTCCTGACGGCCTACACGCCCTACCAGCCGGAAATCGCGCAAGGCACGTTGCAGGTGCTGTTCGAATTCCAGACGCAGGTCGCGCGGCTCTATGGCTGCGCGGTGGCCAATGCCTCGCTCTATGACGGCTCGACCGCCTGCTGGGAGGCGGTGGCGATGGCGACCCGCGTGACCAAGCGCAAGCGCGCGGTGCTGTCGGGCGCGCTCCACCCGCATTACGCGCAGGTCGTGAAGACCATGGCGCACTTCACCGGCGACACCATCGCCGACGCGCAGCCTGCGATCACCGCTGACCCCGAGCTTTCGGGCCTGATCGCCCGGATCGACGAGAACACCGCCTGCGTCGTGGTGCAGTATCCCGACATTCTGGGCCGCATCAGTGACCTCAGCCCGGTGGCCGAAGCCGCCCATGCCAAGGGCGCGCTGTTGGTGGTGGTGAACACCGAACCGGTGGCGCTGGGTGCTATCCGTTCGCCCGGCGAAATGGGCGCGGACATCGTGGTGGGCGAAGGCCAGTCGCTCGGCGTCGGCCTGCAATTCGGCGGCCCCTATCTCGGGTTGTTCGCCGTGCGCGATCCCAAGCATGTGCGCCAGATGCCGGGCCGTTTGTGCGGTGAGACCACCGATGCCGAAGGCAAGCGCGCCTTCGTGCTCACGCTCTCGACCCGCGAACAGCACATCCGCCGCGAGAAGGCGACGAGCAACATCTGCACCAATTCCGGGCTGTGTGCGCTGGCCTTCACCGTCCACATGACACTGCTGGGCGAAAAGGGACTGCGCGAATTGGCGGCGGAGAACCACCGCTTGGCCTGCCTCGCCGCTGACCGGCTCGCCAAGGTGCCGGGCGTCGAAGTGCTCAACAATTCCTTCTTCAACGAGTTCACTCTGATGCTCGGCGGCAAGCCCGCGCGGGAGATCGTGCGTGACCTGGCTGACCGGGGCGTGCTGGGCGGGGTGTCGCTGGGGCGGCTCTATCCGGGGGTCGCAGCGCTGGAACATGCCCTGCTGGTCGCTGTGACTGAGACCACCACCGAGGAAGATATCGAGCGCCTTGCGCAGGAACTGGAAGCCAGCATCAAGGAGACCGTGTGATGAACGCCCCCAACCAGTCCGGCTGGAAGCCCGCGATGGAACTCTCCGAAGACGGGATGCACAACGGCCCTGCCACCACCACTGGCAACCGCGCACTGATGCTGGAAGAGCCACTGTTGTTCGAAATTGGCCGCGTTGACGTGACCGGCGTCGATCTGCCCGAAATCGACACCAGCGCCCCGACCCGTCTGGGCGGGCTGGCGCGCAGCGAACCCATCGGACTCGTCGGCCTGACCGAGCCTGAAACGGTGCGCCATTACACGCGCCTCAGCCGCCAGAACTACGGGATCGACCTCGGCTTCTTCCCGCTCGGCAGCTGCACGATGAAGCACAACCCGCGCCTCAACGAGAAGATGGCGCGGCTTCCCGGCTTTGCCGACATCCACCCGCTCGCCCCGCAATCGACGGTACAGGGCGCGCTGGAGGTGATCCACCAGCTCGGCGGCTGGCTGTGCACGCTGACCGGTATGCCCGCTGTCGCCATGAGTCCCAAGGCCGGCGCGCATGGTGAGCTTTGCGGGATCCTCGCGATCCGCGCGGCGCACGAAGCGCGCGGCGCTGCGCGTGAAGTGGTGCTGGTGCCCGAAAGCGCCCACGGCACCAACCCCGCCACCGCCGCCTTTGCGAATTACCGCGTCGAGGACATCCCCGCGACGCCGGAAGGCCGGGTCGATGTGGCGGCACTCAAGGCCCGGCTCGGGCCGGATGTCGCGGCGGTGATGATCACCAACCCCAACACCTGCGGCCTGTTCGAAAAGGACTTCCGCGAAATCGCCGATGCGGTTCATGCGGTGGGCGGCTACGTCTATTGCGACGGGGCCAACTTCAACGCCATCGTCGGCAAGGTGCGCCCCGGCGACCTCGGCGTCGATGCGATGCACATCAACCTGCACAAGACCTTCTCCACCCCGCACGGCGGCGGCGGGCCGGGTTCGGGGCCGGTGGTGCTGTCGGAGGCCTTGGCGCCCTATGCGCCGCTGCCCTTCGTGCGCAAGGATGATGCCGGCACGTTCTACCTCGTCGAGGAAGAAGACCGTGAGGAGCGCGGACCGACCTTTGGCCGCATGACCGCGTTCCACGGCCAGATGGGCATGTTCACTCGCGCGCTTACCTATATGCTCAGCCACGGCGCGGACGGGCTGAAGCAGGTGGCCGAGGATGCGGTGCTCAACGCCAACTACATCCTGCGCGCGATGGAAGATATCCTCCACGCGCCCTTTGCCGCCAGCGGTCCCTGCATGCATGAGGCGCTGTTCGGCGACAAGGACTTCGGTGGCGGGCTATCGACACTGGATGTGGCCAAGGGGCTGATCGACGAAGGCTATCACCCGATGACGGTCTATTTCCCGCTAGTGGTCCACGGCGCGATGCTGGTCGAACCGACCGAGACCGAGAGCAAGGCCGCGATCGACCAATTCATCACCGCCTTCCGCGCGGTGGTGGAACGGGCGCTGGCGGGTGACGAGGCGTTGAAGCAGGCGCCCTACTACGCACCCCGCCGCCGGCTTGATGAAACCGGCGCGGCGCGGAAGCCCAAGCTCGCTTACGAGGGGTGATCTTTCTCTCCCCCTCCCCTTGCGGGAGGGGGCCGGGGGGAGGGGGCACCTCGCCAGCGGCAAACGTTTCGAACAGATCGGTGCGAGGCCTTGCGGCCTCGGCCCCCTCCCCCAGCCCCTCCCGCAAGGGGAGGGGGGTATCAGGGCTTCGTTCGAGGATTGTCCGCCCCTTCAGCGTTCGGCTCGTCCACCACCAGCCGGAACTGCTTGAGGTTCACGATGGCGAGATAGAAACCGACCACGGTCAGCACGCTCGATCCCAACACCGCAAAGCCCGCGCCCTGCGCACCCTTCCACCCGATCGCCAGCTCCAGCATCACCAGCGCAAGGATCGTCGGGAACAGCCGGACGAGGAAGGCGACATGCGCCTTGCCGGCCGAAATCAGCAGTGATTCAAGGCTCGCGCCCACCAGCTCGACTGCGCCCGCAATGCTGAGGATGATCATCGCCCAGTAGAAGCCGGTGAACTGCTCGCCCGCGATCAGGGCAAGGCCGGGGCGGCCGAACAGGATCGCTGTCACCACCGCCGTCACGCCCGCAATCGCGGCAATGTTCGCCATCCGCCGCGCGATCTCCACCGCGCCGTCGCGCGACTGGACAAGCTCGGGCAGGATCGCCTTGGAGATCGTCTGCGCCAGCGCGATCAGCGCCACGCCCAGCTGGTTGGCGATGCGGAAGCCGCCCGCCAGATACGCCCCGCCAAAGGTGCCGACCAGTAGGATCATCACCTGCTTGCCCGCCACCGCGAGACTGCCCGACATGTTGGTCGACAGCACGAACCGCCAAGCATCCTTGTGCCGCGCGGGGATCGCCCGCAGGCTGATCGAGGATAGCGGCACCGGCTGTACCCGCACGGCGACGATCCACAAGGCAATGGCCGTGCCCACTTCGGACAGGGCAAAGGCGAGGATGAAGCCCGTCACGTCGGGCATCGCCCACCACGCCAGTACGGCGCCGCCCGCGCGGATCACCGGCTGCACCGCTTCGGCCCAGGTCGCGCGGCCATATTCGGAATGCAGCCGCAGCATCCCGGTGGGCGTGGTTCGGATCGTCAGCAGGGAGACGACACAATAAGCGAAGGTCAGCCACATCAGCTCCGCCGGCACGTCGAGCCAGAGCGGCGCGGTCAGCACCAGCACCGCTGACGCCAGTGTGCCGACCACCACCGACACCCCGTCAAGCGCGACAGCAAAACCCGTCGCCTCGCGTGCGCGTTGGAGATCGACGCCCGGCTCGTCCGGGTTGGCCCCCCAGCGCACGATGAACTGCCAGGTCTGGAAGCTGGAAAAGCCGGTGATCGCCTGCCCCAGCGCGATAATCAGCGCGAAATGGCCGAAGCCTTCCGTGCCCAAGGTGCGCGCGGCGATGGCGAGATAGACGAGGCTCAAGACCGCGTTGAACCCGCGTCCGCCCAAGAGCCAGCCCATGTTGGCGAAGACCTGCTTCATGCGTGTCCGGCTCAGGCCTTAACGTATCGCCGGGAAGGTCAGGGTTCGGTTTACCATAGCGCGGCGGTGCTTAGCCGCAAATGACGCATCACGCCAAGCATGGATGGCGCACGGGGCGCAACTAATGTGGCAGGGTGAGGGCGTGCTGACCTAGGCCGGGCAGCGTTTGCGCAGCGGATCGTCCGGGCTTTCGGGCTTGAGCGCATCCGAAATCCGCAGCCGTTCGCCGTCCGGCAGGGTTTCCAGCGAGAGACGCGTGGGCTGCACCCAAGTCTCTCCCTCACCTTCCATCACGAGATCGGCAATCGCATCATCGCCCTCGTTCCCCATACCGGAAACGTCACCGACGCTCTCGTAATATTCGATCCGCCGCGCTGTGATTTCCACCCGCATGTCCGAGGCGGGATCGCAAGTGCCAGTCACTGCGTCCCACACGCCGTGGAAGCGCGCAGGGATCTCGCCAGCGGCAATCGCTGGGTCGAGCGGCGGGCCTGCGCCATCGCCGATGCCGCCATCAGGTTCGACCGGGATCGGCGTTTCGGCGGGCGCAGGATCGGTCCCGCTGTCGCAAGCCGCCAGCAAGAGGGTTAGGGCGATCAAGGGAAGGCGGCGCACCTCCGTCACCCCATCGTCGGGATCACGAAGGCGTTTGACCCGTCCTGAGAGCCATCGGGCCAGCGCTGGGTGATCTTCTTGTTCTTGGTCCAGAACCGGAGGCCTTCGGTGCCATACTGGTCGATGTCGCCGAAGCCCGAACGCTTCCACCCGCCGAAGGAGTGATAGGCAACCGGCACTGGGATCGGCACGTTGATGCCGACCATGCCGACATTCACGCGCGCGGCAAATTCTCGCGCGGCGTGGCCGTTGCGGGTGAAGATCGCGACGCCGTTGCCATATTGGTGCTCGGAGGGCAGGCGCACGGCTTCCTCGAAGTCCTTGGCGCGCACGATCTGGAGGACGGGGCCGAAAATCTCTTCCTGATAGCTCTTCATCTGCGGGGTGACGTGGTCGATCAGCGTCGGGCCGACGAAGAAGCCCTTCTCATGTCCCTGCAAGGTGTACCCGCGCCCGTCGACGACGATCTCGGCGCCTTCTTCCTCGGCGGTGGTGATCCACTGTTCGATCCGTGCCTTGTGTTCCGGGGTCACGACCGGGCCGTAATCGGCTTCGGGATCGTTCGACACACCGATGCGCAAGGCAGCGATCGACTTGAGCAGCTTCTCCTTGAGCCGCTCAGCTGTCTCCTCGCCGACCGGCACCACGACCGGCAGCGCCATGCAGCGCTCGCCTGCCGAACCGAAGGCCGCGCCGGTCAGGTCCGTGACGACCTGATCGAGGTCGGCATCGGGCAGCACGATCCCGTGGTTCTTGGCACCGCCAAAGGCCTGCACGCGCTTGTTGTTGGCCGAGCCGCGGGCGTAGATATACTGCGCGATGTCCGACGAGCCGACGAAGCTGATCGCAGCAATATCGGGGTGATCGATGATCGCGTCGACCATCTCCTTGTCGCCGTGGACGACCTGCAGCAGCCCCTCGGGCGCGCCCGCTTCGAGGAACAGCTCAGCAAGGCGCACCGGCACCGACGGGTCACGTTCCGAAGGCTTGAGGATGAAGGCATTGCCCGCCGCGCAGGCCATGCCGAACATCCACATCGGGATCATCGCCGGGAAGTTGAACGGGGTGATGCCCGCACCGATGCCAAGCGGCTGGCGCATCGAATAGACATCGATCCCCGGTCCTGCGCCGTGGGTGTATTCGCCCTTCATGATTTGGGGCAGGCCGCAGGCATATTCGATGACTTCCAGCCCGCGCTGCACATCGCCCTTGGCGTCCGGCACGGTCTTGCCATGCTCCGACGAGAGCATCTCAGCGAGGCTCTGCATATTCGCTTCGACCAGCGCCTTGAAGGCGAACATCACCCGCGCGCGGCGCTGCGGGTTGGTTGCGGCCCAGGCGGGCTGGACGCGCTTGGCGGTCTCCACCGCACGGGCAAGCAGCGCGGCGTCGCCCAGCGCGACTTCGGCTTGGACTTCGCCGGTCGAAGGGTTCCAGATGGCGTGCTTGCGGGTCGGGGCGGGGCTGTCGCCGACAATGAAATGGTCGATCTGACGCATGGGAATGATCTCCTGTCTGACCTCCCCAATGCCCCCCGCGTGAGGCTTTCGCAACCCTCGCGGCTCCCCTCAAAAGTGCTGGCGCGGCGGGGCGCGGCAGGGCAGGTTGTACGTGCGACGAGACGAGAGAGGGACAGATGATGGGCAAGGCATGGCGGGCAATCGCAGGGCTGGCAGCGGCGTTGATAGCTGGCGGCGCGCTGGCGCAAGACGGGGATGCGATCTTCGTCCCCGATAGCCTCGAACTTGCCGCCACCGGCTACACCTTCACCGAAGGCCCGGCATGGGACGGTTCCCGCCTGATCTTCAGCGATATTCCCGGCGACACGGTCTATGTCTACTCTCCCGGCGAAGGCGCGCCGCAGGTGCTCTATACACCGAGCGCAAATGCGAACGGCCACACCTTCGACCGGCAAGGACGCCTGCTCAATGCCGAGCACGGCAGCGGCGAAATCACCCGGTGGACGCAAGAGGGTGGGCGCAAGACCATTGTTGCGGCCTATCAGGGCAAGCGTCTGAACAGTCCCAATGATGTGGTCGTGCGCAGCGACGGGCTGATCCTGTTCACCGATCCGCCTTATGGCCTCGGCCAGCGTGCGAGCGAGGTGGGCTTTTCCGGCGTCTTCGCGTTTGACGAGACGACGGGCAAGATCGTGCTGATCGACGATGCGCTATCGCGCCCCAACGGCCTTGCGCTGTCTCCCGATGAAAAGGTGCTCTATGTCGGCGACACCGCCACCCAGACCCTGTGGGCCTATGACCTCGCCGCCGATGGCACCGCTTCGGGCAAGCGGTTGGTCGTCGATGTGACGGACGAGAGCAAGCCGGGGCGGGTCGACGGCGTGCGAGTGGATACTGAAGGCCGCGTCTATTTTACCTGCCCCGATGGCATCTGCGTGGCCGATCCCGTTCGCGGAGAGGTGATCGAGCGCCTCGCCACACCCAAGCGCGCGACCAACCTTGCCTGGGGCGGGGCCGACCTGTCGGAGCTTTACATCACGGCGTTGACCGACGTTTACCGGGTCAAGACCCGCGCCAAGGGTATCGGTTCGTCGAGCCGTTAATCGGAAGGGATCAACGTGATTTCCATCTGGCGTCCGTCGATATAGCGCACGGTTGTGCCGTCGAAGAAGGCGTCCTCTTCGGTGCGGAAGTCCACGCGCTGGCCGCCCCATTCAGGCACCGCCGCATAGGACGTCAGCTCGATCGACCACGCGGTGTTTGCCCGGATCGGCCCGCTGCCGCGCGGGTCGGCTTTCTGATTGTCCCAGAAGCCGATGCTGGGCCCCGCGCCGTGGCCGTGGTGGCCGATGGGGTGGGTGTAGATCGAGGGATCGAGGCCCGCCGCAATGCTATCGGCGCGCGCCTGCGCCAGCGCCTCGTTGCCGCTGCGCCCGACGGCAAAGGCGCGGGTGAGGAAGTCTTGCACCTTGTTCGAATTCGCCAGCCCCGCGCGCAGCCCTGCCGGTGCTTCGGTTTCGCCGGGCTTCAGAACGTATGCCAGATGCTGGGTATCGGTGTTGAGGCGCAGATAGGTGATGCCAAAATCGGTCCACAAAAGATCACCCGGCTGGATCACCTCGTTGCCTTCGATCATGCCCTTAGCCCCCTGCCGCTGGATCGCGACCGAGGGGTGGAACCATGGATCAAGACCCAGCGCCATCAGCCGGTCACGATACCACCATTGCACTTGCTCGGCGGTGGTGACCCCCGGCGTGATGACCCGCCTTGAAAATGCTTCGCCGATCACCGCATGGGCGATGCGCACCACCGAGGGGTAAAGCGCCATCTCGGCAGGCGTGCGGGTTTCGAGCCAGCGGATCGCGAGATTCTCGCCCGAGACCACGCGGTCATGCATTGCCGGTGGCAAGGCCTGCATGAATTTGTCGTACTGGCTGAGCGTCATGCCATCGGCAAACTGGTAGAGATCGGAGGAGTTGATCGCGATCTTCGCCGGGTCTTTCGCTGCGATCAGTTCGGCGACGGCCTGCCACTGGTCGGGCTGCTTGTCGGGATCCCATGTCGGTGCAAACAGCCCGCCGAGGCCATAGCGGCTGACGGTCAGACGCTCGACCGGCTTGCCCTCGCCCGGATCGTGGAAGACGAGGATCGTCCGTCGCCGCGCGTGCATGTTCTCGGCGTCGAGCATGGTGGCAACCACCGGCTCCTCGAAATACTCGCGCGCCACCAGCAGCCAGAGGTCGATCCCCTCTTCGCGCATGATCTGCGGGATGATCGTATCGAGCCGTTCGGAAAGGATGCGGTTCTCAAGCTCGGCGCGCTCGCGCGGGGCGAGGATGCGGGGCAGGGCGGGGGCGGCCTGTTCCGTCTCGCTCAGGGTGAGCGGCGTGTCGGCCAGCACAGGCGTTGCCGCCAGCAGCGCTGCCAAAGAAATCAAATGCCGCGCGATCATGCTCGTCCCCTTGTCCGTGTTGCGCCGACAGTGGCGCGCGTCGGGCGCGGGATCAAGCGCGCTTACTCGCTCCCGTCGTCGAACCCGATCCGCTCAGCCGCCGCGCCGCTCATGATGAATCCGATGGGCCGCTCGGTCTCTTCCTGCAAATGCGCGATCAGGCTGGCGGTGCGGGCGAGGAGCGAGATGCCCTTCAATGCCGCAAGCGGGAAGCCCGCGTCGAGCATGACGGCCGGAATCGCGCCGTTGACGTTGATGGGCAGCGGGCGACCGATCGCCTCGGGCAGCACGGCTTCGATGGTGCGCAGCATGGCGATGTGCTTGCCCTCCATCCCGTGCTCCTTGGCGAGCGCCAGCAAGCGATGCGCGCGCGGATCGCCGCCGGAGTGCTGCGGATGGCCGAAGCCGGGGATCGCCTTCTTCTCGGCCCGCAGCGACTTGATCGCTGCGATGGCGGTAGCGGCGGGATCGCTCCCTTCCGCATCGGCGACGACCTGCGCATAGAACTTGCCCGCGACCTCAGCGCTGCCCAGCACCACAGAACCGCAGCCGAGTAGCCCCGCAGCGACCGCGCCATGGAAGGCTTCGGGCGCGGCGGCGTAGGTCATGCGGGTGGCGACCACGCTCGGCACTAGGCCATGTTCGGCGATGGCGCACAGCACCGCGTCAGCCAGCGCCTTCTGCGGGGTGGAGGGCATGGTGCCGGTCACCAGCAGCCAGAAATAGCTCGTGAAGTCGACATGACCGATCACCTCGCTACACAGATCCATGCCCCGCACCGTGATGCTCTCCGCGTCCGAGGTGCAGATCGAGGTGACGGCGTTATCCTGCTTGCCGATGCGCATGGGGCGTTCCTTTTCGATATTCGAAGTTGATTTCGTTATGCGAAGAATATAGTGTCACATCGAACCCAAGGCAAGCTTGGGGCAAGCAGATGGGATTTGTTGGATGACAGCTCGGCCATTAGCAGGCGTTACCGTGCTCGAAATGGGCACCTTCATCACTGGCCCTGCCGCCGGGATGCTGCTGGCCGACCTGGGTGCGGATGTCATCAAGGTGGAGCAGCCGGGCACGGGCGATCCGTTCCGCAGCTTCAAGGGCGAACTCTATTCGCCGCACTTCCAGACGTACAATCGCAACAAGCGTTCGATCACGATCGACCCGAAGAACCCTGAAGACCTCGCGGTGCTCGACCGTCTGGTCGCAGACGCCGACGTGTTCATCCAGAACTTTCGCCCCGGCGTGGCTGGGAGGCTGAATGTCGACGCCGAGCGGCTCCAGGGGATCAATCCCGCGCTGGTTTATGCTTCGATCTCCGGCTTCGGCAGCGAGGGGCCGGAGCGTGATCGCCCCGCTTTCGACACCGTCGCCCAGGCAGCGTCCGGCTTCCTCAGGCTACTGGTCAACCCCGAACACCCCCGCGTCGTCGGCCCCGCCATCGCTGACGCCATGACCGGTTTCTACACTGCGCTCGGCATCCTCGCCGCGCTCAACGAGCGGCACCTGACCGGCAAGGGCCGCGTGGTTGAAACCTCGATGTTCGAGGCGATGTGCCACTTCAACCTCGACGATTTCACCCACCTGCTCTCCGCCGATCAGGTCATGGGGCCTTACAGCCGCCCCCACGTTTCGCAGAGCTATGTGTTCCAGTGCGCCGACGGCAAGTGGCTGGCGCTGCACATGTCGTCCCCGCCAAAGTTCTGGGAGAATCTCGCGCTCGCCGTGGACCAGCCCGGTATGCTGAGCCTCCCCGCCTTCGAAAGCCGCGATGCGCGGATTGCCCATTACGAGGATGTGGTCGCCTTCCTCGCCCCGATCTTCGCGAAGCAGACCCGCGATCACTGGACCGCTGAACTGACCCGCCGCGAAGTTCCCAATTCGCCCGTTTACGACAGCGCCGAAGTGCTGGCGACCGAGCAGGCCAAGGTGCTCGGCATCGAAGTCAGTGACCCCAACGGGCCGAAGGGCACCTTCCGCACGATCCGTTTCCCGCTCAGTTTCGATGGCGAGCGGATGGACAGCGTCACCGCGCCGCCCCTATTGGGAGCCGACGACGCGGCTGTTCGCCGCTCCATCGAAAGGCCAGTGCATGGGATCCGCAGGGGCTGAACCCGCAGACAAGGTTGCCGGGGGGAAAGACCCGGAATTTCTCTCGACGCTGGAGCGCGGCCTGCGCGTCCTCAAGGCGTTTGATGAGGATCACCCCGAAATGACCCTGTCCGAAGTGGCGGCCAAGACGGCGCTGCCCCCGGCAGTGGCGCGGCGGTGTCTGATCACGTTGGTGGAGCTGGGCTATGTCGGCCAGCACGAGCGCAAGTTCCTGCTGCGCCCGGCGGTGCTGACAATCGGATCGGCCTTCCTCGCTTCAATGCAGATCGAACAGGTGGTGCTGCCACCGCTGCAAGGGCTGCGCGATCAGACCGGCGACAGCGCCAGCCTTGCCGTGCTGTCGGGCGCGGAAATCCTGTATGTGGCGCACGTCTCGACCGACCGGCGGTTCCGGGTCGCGGCAGGGGTGGGCACGCGCTTTCCGTTCCACGCGACTTCGCTGGGCAAGGCGCTCGCCGCCTATCTGCCCGAAGGCGAGCGGGCCGCGCTGATGGCAGGCGCCCCGTTCCAGCGCTTTACCGAACGCACTGTCACCGACGGCACAGCTCTCGCCGAACGGCTCGATCTGATCACGCAGCGCGGTTACGATTCCGCGCTGGACGAGCTCGATTACGGCATCGTCTCGGTCGCGGTGCCGATCTTCGGGCGCGACAAGCGGGTCATCGCCGCGATCAATTGCTCTACCTCCACCACCCGCATCTCGCAGGACGAATTGGTCCGCACCCGCCTGCCGTTGCTGCGCGCGGCGGCCGGGGAGATTGAGGCCTCGCTCAAGCGCTGGCCCGCGCTGGAGGCGTCTTTGCGGCCTTGATACCTGCCTCGGCTCAGGCCGGCAGGGCTGCTATTTTCGACCGGCCGATAACCCGCGCATAACCCACGCATAAGCCGCCCATAGCCCGCGAACCACATGCCGACCGCATGGGTCAAAATGGCGCGTGCGAGCCTGGCCGTGGCTCTGCTGCCACACATTCGTCTATTTTCGCATATCGAAGTTGACTTCGCATTGCGAATTTCATAACTCACTTTAAGGGAGGGATCGCCAATAGAGCGACGCGATGACGCGCGCACAGGGGAGAGAGATATGACGACTTCGGGCATCGGCCGCGCCACGCGCAGGCTTATCAGCACCACTGCTCTGACGGCCGCCGCGCTGGCTGCAATGCCACTTGCCGCGCAGGAGGCCGCTCCCACTGAAGAGGCGATCGACGATCAGGGCATCGTCGTCACCGGCCTGCGCCGCAGCGAAACGCTTCAGGACACCCCGGCTGCCGTCACCGCGTTTGATTCGCAGGCGATCAGCAATGCCGGGATCGAGCGTCCGGCCGACTTCATCGCGCTGACCCCTAACGTCACGCTGGTCGAGACGCAGAACGCGGGCAACGCCTTCGTCATCATTCGCGGGATCACCCAGAACCGCAATTCCGAGCCTTCGGTCGCAGTGATTGTTGACGGGGTGCAGCAAGTAAACCCCGCGCAATTCAACCAGGATCTGTTCGATATCGAGCAGATCGAAGTGCTCAAGGGCCCGCAAGGGGGCCTTTATGGTCGTAACGCCATCGGCGGCGCGATCATCATCACCACCAAGGCCCCGACCGACGAATTCGCGGGCAACATCACTGCGGGCGTCGACAATGGCTTTGGCTATTTCCTGCGCGGCGGGATCAGCGGGCCGCTGGCCGAAAACGTCAAGTTCCGCGTCGCGGGCTCGTACTACAACACCGACGGTTTCATCGAGAACACCTTCCTCAATGATGAAGCCGATCCGGTCGAGGATTTCAGCCTGCGCGCCAACCTGTTGATCGAGGCCACCGACAAGCTGACCTTCGACCTGCGCGGGTCGATGAACCAACTGCGCACGCAGGGGCTCTATTACAACATCGTCAATGACGTGAACACGGTCGCTCCGGTGCGGGTGAACAACCCCGGCCAGAACGACCGCGATATCTACAATGCCGCGCTGAAGATTGAATATGCCGGTGACAACGCGGTGTTCACCTCGATCTCGTCCTACGACACGGTCAAGGAAGTGCTGACTGGCGACGCCTTCGACTTCCTGCCGATCCCGGACAGCTTCTTCTTCAATCTGTTCGAAGCCATCATCGGGCCCGGTCAGGGGTTTGACCTCAACCAGAGCCAGTATCTCAACGTCAAGGCCTTCAGCCAGGAAGTGCGCCTCGCTTCGCCCGAGGATGGCCGCGCCTTCAACTGGATGGCCGGTGGCTACCTGATCGATACCACGCGCTTCATTTCGACCGGCAACATGATCGATACGAACAACGGCGTCTTCCCGGTGTTCCGCTCGCCTTCGACCAATCCGCTGAACCCGCAATTCTCCTATCTGGCCGATGGTCAGGAGAACTTCGCCTGGGCGCTGTTCGCCAATGCGGGCTATGAATTCTCCGATCAGTTCCGCGTCGATGCCTCGCTGCGGTATGACCGTGACAAGCGCCGGCAGACGACGCTGACCCCGCAGGGCTTCCTGCCCGTGGTGCCCGGCGTGCCTCAGGCGCAGAGCGGCGAGGTCCGCACCGCGATCTTCGACGATTGGCAGCCGAAGCTGACCCTGACCTATGAGCCGACCCCTGACCTGACCATCTATGGCGGTTACAGCCGGGGCTTCCGTTCAGGCGGGTTCAACCAGACCGGTGTCGGCGCGGAAGCCTCTGCGGCCGCGATCGTCGGCGTCGGCGACATCTTCCGCGCGGAAACCGCCGACACCTTCGAGATTGGCGCCAAGGCGCAGCTCGGCCCCGTTCGTCTGGCAGGCGCGGCCTACACCACGCTGTCGAAGAATTCGTACTTCTTCGTCTTCCTCGCCCAGTCCTCCACCCAGAACCTCGGCAACATTCCCGAGACCCGCCTCAACGGCTTCGAGCTGGAAGCGACCGCGGAAATCCTCCCCGATTTCGACATCAACGCCGCGATTGGCGTGACCGATAGCGAGATCAAGGACTTCCCTGACGCGAGCGTGATCGGCAACAAGGCGCCGCAAATCTCGAACTATACGCTCAACCTCGGCGCGCAATATGCGGGTGCGATCAGCGACACCGTCGATGCGCTGGTGCGGGTTGATTACCGCCGCACGGGCAAGACCTGGTGGGAGCCGTTCAACACCACCGTCCGTCAGCCGGTCGATATCGTTGATGCGCGCGCGGGCGTAACGCTGGCCAATGGCGTCTCGCTCACCGCCTTCGCGCAGAACCTGTTCGACGAGACCTACAACGCCGAATTTTCGCCCGGCGGCTTCGTGTTCCGCGCCCGTCCGGCGCGCTACGGCTTTGAAGTCGGCTACAAATTCTAAAGGAAACGCGACCATGACCAAGGTGCTGGTGCTCTACTATTCGAGCTATGGCCATATCGAGGCGATGGCCGCTGCGGTTGCCGAAGGCGCTGCCAGCGTTCCCGGCACCGAGGTGTTCGTGAAGCGTGTTCCCGAATTGGTGCCCGATGAGGTCGCCAAGGGTGCGGGGATCAAGCTCGATCAGGCGGCCCCCCTTGCCGACCCGAATGAGCTGGCCGACTATGACGCAATCATCTTCGGCACCCCCACCCGCTTTGGCAACATGGCCGCGCAGATGCGCAACTTCCTCGATCAGACGGGCGGGCTGTGGTTCAGCAAGGCGCTGGTCGGCAAGGTGGGGAGCGTGTTCGTTTCCACCGCCAGCCAGCACGGCGGGCAGGAGACGACCATCACCTCGTTCCACACCACGCTGCTGCATCATGGCATGGTGATCGTCGGCCTGCCCTACACCTTCGAAGGCAATGCCGAGATGGGGGAAATCAGCGGCGGCACCCCCTATGGCGCATCGACGCTGGCTGGTAACGACGGGAGCCGGATGCCGAGCGCCAACGAGCTGGCCGGGGCCCGCTTCCAGGGCGCCCACGTCGCCACCATCGCGGGCAAGCTGGCCGCCTGAACGAATTTGGGAATGATGGAGTGAGCACGATGACGACAATTTTGGCCAACCGCCTGCACCACACTGCCTATGTGACCAAAGACCTGGAGGCCACCCGCGCCTTCTACGAAGACATTCTGGGCTTCCCGCTGATGGCGACCTATTGCGAAAAGGACGAGCTGTTCGGCAAGGAGCGCGTCTATTGCCACGTGTTCTTCGAACTCGCCGATGGCAGCGCGCTGGCCTTCTTCCAGTTCGCTGATCCCGGCGATCAGGCCGAGTTCGGCCCCGAAATGCCGTCGAGCCCGTTCATCCACATCGCTTTGCAGGTCGATGCCGATGGTCAGGCCGAATTGCAGAAGCGTATCGCCGCCGCCGGGATTGTCGAGCCGCAGACCTATGTGCTGGAGCATGGCTATTGCCGCTCGCTCTATGTCACCGATCCCAACGGCATGATCATCGAGTTCACTTATGATGATCCGCGCGCAGCCCCGCTTGATGCGGATCGCCGCGCGTCGGCCCATGCCGAACTGAAGCGCTGGCTCGGCGGGCAGCACCACAACAACAACCCGTTCCGCGCCGAAGAAGCCGCCTGATTGCTTGGCCGTGGGGGCGCATGTGAGCATGGCTGCCCCCACGTCGAACAACGTGGCTGATGATCCGGTGAGCTACGGCGAGGTTGCCGTCGCGGGCGGCACCCTGCCGATCTGCATGGCAGGCGAGGGCGCGCCCGTTATCCTGCTTCACGGCTGGACGCTCGATCACCGGATGTGGACGCCGCAGGTGGCAGGGCTGGCGGACGATTTTTTCCTCGTCATGCCGGATCGGCGCGGCTGCGGGCGCGCCACTGCTCCCCCTGATCTGATGCGCGAGGCCGAAGACGTTATCGCCATTGCCGATTTCCTTGGGTTCGAGCGGTTCGCGCTGGTCGGCCTGTCACGCGGCGCGGTGGTCGCGCTGGATGTGGCGCGGCGGTACGGCTCGCGGCTGACGGGGCTGGTGGTGTCCGGCGCGCCGCTCCCCGCTCTGGTGACGCGTGAGGAGGTGATCGACCTTGAGCACTTCCGCGCGTTGGCCGCTGCTGGCGATCTGGAGCGGTTGCGGGCTGAATGGTCGCGCCATCCGCTGATGCAGACCCATTCGCCCGCCGCCCGCGCGCTGATGTTCGAAATCCTCGCCGATTACGACGGCCGCGATCTCCTGACGCCGAGCCAGACGCCCGGCTTCCCGCGTGAGGTGCTCGCCATGCTGGCGATGCCGGTGCTCAGCCTGACAGGCGTGTATGACACCTTGTGGCGGCGTGAATGTGCGCGAACGCTCGGCGCGGTTGCGCCGCGCGCGCGGCATATGGAAATTCCGCAGGCAGGCCATCTCGCCAATGCAGACAACCCGGCGGCCTTCAACGCCGCCATCGCCCAGTTCCTCACGCCAAAGGCCCCCGCATGACCAAGCGCTTCCTCACCACCCATGTCGGCAGCCTGCCGCGCCCCGAAGCCCTGCTCGATCTGGTGTTCAAGCGCGAAGGCGGGGAGCCCGTGTCCGAGGCCGATTTCGATGCGGCGGTGGAAGAGGCCACCGCTTACGTCATCAAGCGCCAGATTGAAGCGGGCGTCAGCATCGTCAATGATGGCGAACAGTCCAAGCCGAGCTACGCCACCTATATCAAACATCGCTTGTCGGGCTTCGGCGGTGAGGCGGGGCAGTATGAATTCGCCGACTTGGAAGCCTTCCCCGGCGCCAAGGCGCAGGTCTTCGGCAACAAGGGCCGCGCCAAGCGTTCCGCGCCCGCCTGCACCGCGCCCATCACCGTGATCGACATGGAAGCACCCCGGATCGACGCCGAGCGGCTCGTCCGCCTCGCTAATGGCCACGCCACCTTCATGTCCGCCGCCAGCCCAGGCGTGACCGCGCTGTTCTTCCCCAACCAGTATTACGCCAGCGACGAGGAGTACGTCTTCGCCCTCGCCGAAGGGCTGCGCCATGAATACGAGACCATCGCGGCTGCCGGGATCACGCTGCAAGTCGATTGCCCGGACCTTGCGATGGGCCGCCACGTGCAGTTCACCCACCTCTCCCTTGAAGACTTCCGCAAGCGCATCGGCATGAACATCGCCGCGCTGAACCATGCGGTGCAGAATATCCCGGCCGAGCAATTGCGGATGCACCTGTGCTGGGGCAACTACCCCGGCCCGCATCACTGCGACGTGGCGCTGGGCGAGATTGCCGACATCGTCTGGACCGCCAAGCCGCAGACCGTGCTGATCGAAGGCGCCAACCCGCGCCACGCGCATGAATTCGCCTTCTTTGCGGAGCACGCACTGCCCGAAGGCAAGGTCCTGTGCCCCGGCATGGTCGAACCGCAATCGCCTTATATCGAGCACCCTGATCTGATCGCCCAGCGCATCGGCCGCTATGCCGATCTGCTCGGCGCGGAGCGGGTGATGGCGGGGGTCGATTGCGGCTTCTCGGTTCACGCGGGCAGCAATGCGCTCGACCCCGAAATCGTCTGGGCCAAGCTCGCCGCGCTCGCCCAAGGGGCCGAGATCGCCAGCGCCAAATACTTCTGAGCCCATATCTTGAAGGCCCCCGCTTGCCGCCAGCGCGGCGGCGGGGCTAACAAGGGCGGCGATGGACGCAACAACCCGCCCGCTCACTGTGCAAGCGCTTCTGGTGCGCGATGGCACCGTTACCGACATCGGGCCGGGCGAGGTGGCGCAGTTCGCAGGGCCGGGCTTTGTCTGGCTTCATGCCGAGGGCGTGGGTCACGGCGAAAGCATGGACCTGCCGGACTATGTCCCGGCGATGGCCGCCAACGCGCTGGTGGCGAGCGAAACCCGCCCCCGCTGTGACGAAGTGGACGACGCGGTGCTCATTAACCTGCGCGGCACGGCGGCGGACACGATGCAGGATTCTGACGGGCTGGTCTCGATCCGGGTGTGGGTCGAAGGCGCGCGGGTCACATCGGTCAGCCGCCACCGCATGGCCGCGCTCGCCAAGGTTGAGGCTGCGGTGCGCGCCGGGCGGATCACCGACGGGGGCGATTTTGTCTCCGCGCTGGCGCAGGCGATCTCGGTCCAGCTCGATCCGCAGGTTGCCGATCTGGGCGACAGTCTCGATGATTGCGAGGGAATGCTCGACGGCGGCGACATCTACGCGCTGCGCCGCAAGATCGCCTATATCCGCAGCCAGGCGATCGTGCTGCGGCGGTTCGTCGCGCCGGATCGCGATGCGCTGGGTCAGATGGCGCAGCTCGAATTCGACTGGATCAGCAAGGATGACCGTATGCACCTGCGCGAGGCGGCAGACCGCTTCGCGCGCATGGCCGAAGAACTCGAAGCGGTGCGCGAACGCGCCGCGCTGCTCCACGAACAGCTGACCGATCTGCGCGCCGAAAAGATCGACCAGCGTTCTCTGGGGATCGCGGTTACGGCGTTCATCTTCCTGCCGCTGACCTTCGTGACCGGGCTGCTCGGCATGAATGTGGAGGGCATTCCCTATGCCGGCCACCCGTGGGCATTCTGGGGCGTGGTGGCGTTTTGCGGAGCCATTGGGGCGCTGGTGATGGGCTGGTTCGCGTGGCGGCACTGGCTGGAGGATTAGGGTGCGCTTGCCCTGACGACTTCAGCAAGACGGGCGTAATCTACCTTTGAACGATGCCGCCGGTCGAGCGGGATGGATTTGAGCGCGACGACTTTGGCGACGCCGAGCGCGGCGGCTGCCGATTGCCAATGGGCGAGGTGGACGATGTCGCCTTCAATGGCGAGGCAGGCCTTGCCATCCAGCGGACACAGCGCCGCGCGCCTGACCCCTTGCCAGCTCCGCGCCGCGACCTCGATAGCGAAGGGCCACAGGCCCTCAATGCGGCCTTGCGTGCGTCCCAGCAGCCACAGGCGGCCCGCCGCGTCGTACCGCCCGCCATCGCCGGTGCGGTGCCAGATCGTGCCGCTTTCATCGCGGGTCTTGGTGGCGGCGTTATCGGCAGGATCGACATAGGTTTCGACCACGTGATCCCCCGCGACGAGGATCTCGTCCTCGACGATCCTGACCCGCACAGCGCTGACCGGCGGCCCGGCGAGGAGGCCTTCTCCGCCGTCGATCCGAGCGCGGTCGGCGGCGGTGAGGGCGCTGACCTCCAGCTCGGCAATCGGTTCGGCCTCGGTCGAGCCATAGACGGCCATGACGCGCAGCGCGGGGTTGTGGGCGATCAGCCGCTCGACCACATCGGGAAACACCGGCCCCCCGCCGGTGAAGATGGTGGTGACGCTGGCAGGTAGCGGAGCATCGGCCAGCGCTTCGGCCAGCACCGGGGGGAGGAGCAAGCGGGTGACGCCGTGCTTGGCGATGTGGGCGCGGATTGCTTGTGGGTCGGCGCGGTCAGGGCGGCGCAGGGGCCAGTTGGGCAGCACCGACGTCACCCCGCTCCCGAGGTTCGCCAGCACGAAGACCGGGAAGGCGACGAGGTCAATCTCCGTTCGGTCACTCGCCAGCAGTGGCCCGACCGCGCGGTTCTGAGCTTCGAGAAAACCGTGGCTGCGCAGGATCGCTTTGGCCCGCCCGGTGGAGCCCGAAGTGAAGCTCATCAGGGCGGGGTGGTCGTTCGGCCAATCGGGGGAAGGCTCGGTGGCGCGCAGCAACCCGCCTGCCAGCGAGAGGCGCTTGACTGTCAGCAAGCGCGGCACCAGCAGGGGCAGTACCCTCAGCACGCCCCCACCGATCCATGCCTTCACGTCAGCCGCCGCCAGCGCGGTCCGCACGCCCTTCAGCCCCATCGCAGGCTCCGGCAGCACCGCGACCGCCCCCAGCCGCCACAATGCAGCCAGCGCGGCATAGAGATCCGGCGTCACCCCTATCGCGATCAGCACCCGGTCGCCCGGCCCGATCCCGCGCATGGCCCAAGCGTCGGCAAGGAACCCTGCACGCGCGTGAATGCTCGCAAAGCTGACACTGCGCCCCTTGCCGTCGATAATCGCAGGCCGATCCGGTTGTGCGGCGACCTGGGCATCGAAGGCGGCGAGGATGGTCAAGTGGGGCGGTGTCCGAACAGGGCGTAGCGGCGAAACACCTCGGCCCCGTGCTGGCCGCTCCTGACCAGCGAGACATTGTCCGAATGCATCAGCGCGTGCACCACATCGGTGCAGCCGAGCCCCCGCGCCGCCTCATGGAAATGATGCGCCAGCAGGTGCCCGACGCCCCGTCGCGTGCCCGCATAGGTCTTGAGCACCGCCCGCGAAGGCACCGCCGGATCGCGGAAGCCGAGCAGGAAGCCGACAATCGCCCCGCTCTCGTCCCGCGCCAGAAACACCAGCCGCGGATCGAGCAGCGGCAGCAGTGGCAGATAGAGGCCGAGGAACCCCTCGCGCGTGATCGGCTTGAAGAACTGCTTGTCCGCGAAAGACCCGCCAGCCAGCGCGAACACCTGCTCCAGCAGCGGCTGCGCGTCTGTGCCATCCCACGCCGCGACGGTGATCCCCGCCACTGGCGCGGGTTCAGCCTGCGGGGTGTCGAGCGCCATCCGGGTCGAGGCATAATGCGCCACCGGCTCGAACCCCGCCAACGCCAGCGCTTCGGCGACATGGGGATGGGCAGCAGGCTCCATCAGGAAGGGCGGGCTGCCGTCGCTTTCCACCACGGTGCGATAGGCGTGCCAGGTGTCGCCATCCATCGGTGCGAGCACCGGGCGGCCTTCCGCCCGCGCCAGAGCCTCACGCAGCAACACCGCGCCAGCCTCGGCATCGGTGAACACCATTGCGCCCAGCGCCACCGCTGCCACGCCATCCCACGCCGGACCGTTTTCGTAGAACCGCAGGCTTGCGCCCGGCGCACGCATCTCGTCGAATTCGCTCATTGCATCCCCAATGTCGCAAGATAGGCCGCAAACGGCACCAGATTGGCGACCGCCCCAAGGCGCGGCGCGCGCCAGCGGTCGAACCATGGCGTGCGCGCCAGCACCAGCGCGGTGACCAGCAGCAGGCTCGCCGCTGCCACCAACGGCAGATAGGGCGAATGCAGCGCATGGCCGGGCGCAAGGCTCAGCAGCGCGATGTAGCCGGCACCCACCGCTAGCGTCAGCACGGCTCCCGCCGCGATCCGGCCTCCAGTCGCCACCACCAGCAGCCCCAGTGCCATGCCCGCCATGCCGAGATTGTAGAAGCTCAGGGCGCTCGGCCCGATGGTCTCGCCCACGAAGAACCAGATCAGCCCCGCGCCGCACAAGGTCGCGATGAAATCGAGGTCGCGGTGCGGGCTCGCACAGGGGCGGCGGCGGGCGATCAGATGCGCGGCGATGGCGAACATCGGCACCACCGCGCCGTAAGGCCCGCCCGCGCCGAGGAAGAGGAAGATCGCGATCACGAAGGCGCGGCTGGCATGGACCGACAGCGCCAGCCGTCGCGCGACAACCGCCACCGCGATCACCGCCACCCCGAATTGCAGCGCGATCAGCGCCAGCGCCATCGGCTCGGCAAACAGGTAGCCCTTGATGAAGAATTGCAGGCAGATCGGCACGAACAGATTGTCCAGCCCCCGCCACGACACCGCTTCGACAATCGCGCCGAAGGCGGCAATCGCGAAGGCCAGCACCACTACGTTGAGGCGCGGGGCATCCGTGAGAAGCAGCAACATCGCCATCGCCACGATCACGCTGACCATGAAGAAGGCGACCACCCCCTCCCAGCTTTTCACCCCATCCTCCACGGCGAAACGGCTGCGACCATAGGCGCTCCCCGTCAGCGCGGCGGCGGTGTCTGACAGGGTGATGATCGCGAGCGGCAGGGCGTAGAAGATGTATTCGCCCTCCGATTGCAGGAACACGAACCCGATGGCGAGCGCGAGCCAGATGTCACCGAGCGAGCGTCGCTCGACTGCGTGGATCGCCTTGCCGAGCCCGGTGGTGCGCACCTGCGGCAAGCGCAGCCAGCCCATCAACGCCAGCGCGATCAGCAGCAGGATGACCACCGGCAGTCGGGTATCGAACAGCAGCGGCAGGGCCATGGCGTAGAGGCCGATGGCGACGTGGATGGTCTTGCGGCTGACCTCGGCGTGCCAGCCGAACCGCTCTCCCGCGTAACGCACGGCGGCGATCACGCCCATCAGTAGCGCGACCGATCCGGCCAGCAGGACGAGGCTGAGCGCGATGCTCAAGGACACACCTCGTCGACATGGAAGGCGGAGTAGAAGAACGCCTGATCGCGCGCGGCCAATGGCGCGGCGATGTCGGGACGGGGGCGGGCGCGGGGCGCGTATTCGGGCGGCATGGCGCGCGGGGCCATCATGTTCCAGTAGACCAGCCGCGCGCCGGGATTGGAGGCGGCAAGGATGCTGCCGTAAGCCGAGCGGAATCCCTCGGGCGACATGTATTCAAAGATGTCGGAGAGGTTCCACCCGTCCACACCCTCGGTCGTCGCCTGTTCCAGCGGGCCGAGATGGAGGCGGACGCGGCCCACCCGCTCGGCGATGGTGGCGTGATGCTCCGGCCGCCATGCGAGCGGCAGGACAGGGCCGTGGGTGCCGGTCAGGACATAGCGCAGATAGGGATTGGCGACCGGATCATTGGCGACAAAGGCGTGCTCCATCCGGCGGGCGACGTGGTCCGAGACCGAGCCTTCGACCTGATCGAAAAACGCCGGGTCGCGGCCCAATGCGCCCATCGCGCGGCGCGAGAAGAACGCCTTCAGCAGCCAGCGCCAGCGCAGGTTGTTCCAGCGGTCATGGAGGAACCGCGCGCGTTCCTCCTGCGAGCGCGGCTCGAACACCGCTGCGACCGTGCGGCGCGAGTGGACGAAGGGCAGCAGGCGGCGGTGGAACAGGCGGAAATAGCGCTCAAACTTGCCGACTCCGCCCGCGCCGTGGGCGATGACTTCGGGGCGAAGGGCGGCCCAGAAGGCGGCGGTCTCGGCGTCGCACTCGGTCAGCACCCGGTCAAGCAACCCGCCGCGCCGATGCGAAGGGGCCGCGCCGAGCAGCTCGGTCAATTCGGTATGGGTCAGCAGCGGAAACGCCGCCAACCTTAGCTTCAGGCACGCCAATTGCGCGGGCGAAAGGTCGGCGGCGATCACCTCTGCGGGGTCGCACAGCAGCATCGCCAGCGCATTGTCCCCCGCTGAACAGATCGACACCAGCCGACCGCCGGGACGCGGGCCGATGGCGCTCACAAGCACGTCCGCATCCTCCCACAGCTGGGCGTAGCGGATATGATCGAAGGCGGCTTTCGACGCGATTTCGCTCATGCTTTGCTCACCCTTCCGCTGGCGCCGTCCACCGTCAGCACTTCGCCATCCGTAATCCAGCGGGTCGCGTCCGACAGGCCGACAACGCAGGGAATCCCCAGTTCGCGCGCGACAATAGCGCTGTGGGAGAGGAGGCTGCCGCGCTCGACCACGATCGCCCCCGCGCTGGCGAACAGCGCGATCCAGCCCGGATCGGTGTGCCGCGCGACGAGGATTTCGCCTGCGGCAATGCTCTGTCCCCGAGGGTCGGCGATCACGCGGGCGACGGCGGTGACGGTGCCTGCGGAGGCGCCCGTGCCTGAGCGGGTGCGTTCATCGCTGGCGGCTTGCTGCGGCGCGGCGAGGGTGGCGGCGGCACAGGCGGGGCCTTCGGTGATGATGCGCTCGGGAGGGTCGGGGAGGGCGGCGGCGCGCTCCATCTCGCGGCGGCGAACCTCGGCAAGGCTAGCCAGATCGGCGGTGACGCCGAAGCCCTCGATCGCGCCGAGCACTTCGGGCAGCGTCAGCAGGAACACATCGCGGGGCGCGCTGAGCAGCCCCACCGCGTGGAATTGTGTCCCCATCGCCAGCAGCACGCGGCGCGCGCGCCCGAAGATGCGGGTGCGCTCGTAGCGCAGGTTCTCACGGTCGCGCACCCGGTCCTTGGCCCAGCGCACCAGCCAGCGGGCGACACGGCGTTTCACCGGTTTGCCCTTGAGCGCGCCGTCCAGCCGCGCCCACGGATCGCCGCGTGTCGGCGAAGGGCCATGACGGCTGCGCGCGGCGGCAGCGATGGCCGCAAACAGGGGCGTGGGGTCCTCGTCGAGGGTGACGCTTTCGAGCTTCAGCTCCTCGGTGCAGCGGTCGCCGAATTCGGCGATGTAGCCCGCAACACCCGGTCCGATGGCGCTGGCCTCCACGGCAGTGCGGTCCTGCGCATCGAGCGCGGCGAGCAGTGCGGCGTCCGCGCGCACAGTCTCCCCCATCGCTCGGATCAGTTGGGCAGGCCGGGCCGAGATGATATCGCCTTGGCCGATCAATACATCGTTGAGCGCCGCCGTGCCTTCCGCACCCGCCCAGCCTTCCAGCGCCTTACGCGCCGCCCCGAAGGCGATCATGCAGAGGAAATCATTGACGATCGGCGCGTCCCAGCGGTCGAGCAGGTCGGCCTCGATCCGGCGGTATTCCGCCGCGAGTTCGGTGAGCGACAGGGTTGCGACCCGCTCCGGTGCAGTGGCCTTGAGTGCGCGGTCGAGCCGTTTACGGAACAGAGCCGAGGTCGCGGGCAATTGCCGCGAAGCCCGCCACAGCCGCCACGCAGAGCGCGCCATGCGGGCATATTCCTTGAGGCGCTGCGGCTGGCCATGTTCGATCTGGCCCAGCAGCCGGTCGGGCAGCGGGGCGCTGGTCCCCATCATCCCGTCCATGAACCCGCGGTTGAGGCTGTAGCCCGGCAGCATCGCCAGCGCGCGGTGCCAGTTGCCGAGATTGTAATAGACCCGTCCCTCGATCCGGGAGAGCATGTTCTCGAACACGACACGCTCGGCCCGAATGCGCTCTGGCGCGACGCCGAGCAGCGCGACGAAGGCCATGTAGACCCGCGCATAGGCGTAGGACGCGAAGGAGAAGGTCAGCGGCGCGACGATGCCGGGGTAGCTTTCGACGATGTTCGAGTTGTCGAACACCATGAAGCCCGAATCGGCCAGCGGGGCCGGGCGAAGGGGGGAGGTGATCGGGCGCGATTGCAGCAGGTAGAGCGCGCCGTTCGCGAAGGCCCATTCGATATCCTGCGGCCCGTCGAAAGCAGCTTCGGCGGCGAGGCATAATTCCGCGACTTCGCGCACCTGTTCAGGGGTCAGTCCCTCGCCATCGCCAGTGGTCTCGACGACCTCCAGCGCAGGCCGCGCCAGCCACCAGCCGGAACCATCGACCTCGCCCGCCACCAGCCGGTCGCCGAGGCCCTGCGTGGCCGAGACCACCACCCGGTCGCGCCGTCCGGCCACCGGATCGGCGGAGAAGGCGACCCCTGCGTGGGATGCGGGGATCATGCGCTGCACCACCACAGCGGGCGCGGCGCTGTCGGCGATGCCGCGTTCGGAGCGATAGGCGGCCAGCCCCTCGCCCGCGCCCGAGGCTGCGACTTGCGCGATAGCGGCGGCGACCCCATCAGCGGGGACATTCAAAAGGCTTTCGAACTGCCCAGCATGGCTCGCCTCGGCCCCGTCCTCGGCAAGGCCTGATGACCGCACGGCGTAAGGGCCCTGCCCGAGAGCGGCGAGTGCCACCGCCAAAGCCTCGGCGTCAGGCGCCTCGCCCGATGGCACGACAAAGAACGGGGGCACGGCAAAGCCCGCCGCCAGCGCTCGTGCCAGTGCGCGGCCCTTGCCCCCTGCCGCTGCTGTGTCTGCCGCCGCCCCCGTAATGATCATCGGAGCAACGCCCCCGCAAAGGGCGCAAAGCCCGCCGCGCCATAGCAGGCGAAGACCCACAGGCCCGAGGCATCCTCCAGCGACTTGGCACGCTCCGGCGTGGCCGCCGCGCGATACAGCAGCGCCGCGCGCGCCGCATAGACCACCCCCGCCAGCCCGATCACACCTGTCAGCACCGGCGCGCCCGTCGCAAAGCCCACCGCCAGCAACAACGCTAGCGCGCCGCCCAGACACACCAGCCACAGCAGCGCGCCCCGCTCCGGCCCGAGCACCCGGCTGTAGGTCTCCACCCCCTCGCGCTCGGACTCAGGCGCCCACAGCTTGCGCCCGATCTCCAGCACGCAGCCATTGGCGAAGCTCAGGAACAGGAACAGCGACAAGGCAGGCACGGGCGTGCCGTGGGGCGTCCACTCCGCGCCTGTAATCACCAGATCGATCAGCGGCATCACCGCCATGTGGCTGACCAGATAGGCGAACGGCCGCGCTTTCAGCCACGCAGGCACGAAGAACTCGAAGCTCATCAGCGTCATCCAGCCCCACGCGATCCCGAGCAGCGCGATCAGCCGCAGGTCCACCGCCAGCGCTGCCAGAGCCGCCACAGCGGCACTGGCGATCCCCAGCGCGATGATCGTCTCCAACCGCACCAGCCCGCGCGGGATCGGGCGTTCGGGACGGAAGCGGGCGTCATCCTCCTTGTCCTTGATCTCGTCGAGCACCCGCAGCTGGAAGAAGAAGGCCAGCGTGATGATGAAGGCAGCGAGGTAGGCGGTCAGGCCGGGAGCAGCCCGCCCCGCCAGATGCGCCGAGACGCTGACACTCGCGCCGGCAAACACCGCGCACAGCACGGCAGTTTTGCCCAGCGGGAAGCGCTCGGCCTGATAGGTCCACAGGCGGGCGGGGAGGGAAGGACGGGCGCTGGCCATCGGCTCAACCGCGCGTCCGGGCGAGCTTGTGGTGGGCGCTGGTGAACACCCCGCTGGCGATCGCCGCCATGATCGAGATCTCGCCCGCAAGGCAAAGCCCGGCGGTGACCTCGGCCAAAGCCCGCGCCTTGCCGCTGCCAGAGAGGCCCATCAGTTCCAGCGCCGCGCGCTGGTGTGGCATTCCCGTGCCGCCGCCGACCGTGCCGACCATGACATTGGGCAGCGTCACGCTCATGAACAGCGCGCCATCGGGGCGCGGCTCCATCCGGGTGAAGCCGACCGCGCTCTCCGCCACGCAGGCTGCATCCTGCCCGGTAGCGATGAACAGCGCGGCGAGCCCGTTGGCAAAGTGCCCCTGCGCGCCGATCTGGCCCGAGAGCGTCGCGCCCAATTGCGCCACCCGTGCATAGGCGAGCATCTTGTCGGCGTCAGTGCCAAGCGTGCGGCGGATCACCTCGGCAGGCAGCGTGACGCTGGCCGAAACCTTGCGTCCGCGCCCGCCGATCAGGCCGAGGTAACTCGCTTTCTTGTCGCCGGAGAAATTGCCCTCGATAAACCAGTGCAGCGGTTGAACGGGCGTGTGCGCGATGATCCAGCGGCACATCGCCTCGGTGGCAATGGTGACCATGTTCTGACCCGAGGCGTCTCCGGTGGTGTAGCGGCATACGAGGAACACCGTGTCGCTATCGATCATCGGCTCGATCGCCTGCAAGCGACCGTGGCGGGTGGTGGCATGAGCGGCGGCGGCAAGGTCGGCCTCGTGCCGGGTCGCCCAAGCGACGAAGCTGCCAGCCTCTGCCAGAGAGGCGAAGACGAAGGCCGGCGCGCGGGCGACGTTCTCACCCAGCAGGGCCGCGCTGGTCCCGCCCGCCTGATTGATTGCGTGGGCTCCGCGCGCATAGGAGGCGACCAGTGCCGCTTCGCTGGTGGCGAGCGGCAGCCAGTAATCACCGCTGGCGTGCAATCCGTTGACCCGGAGCGGCCCGGCCACACCCAGCGGCAGCGCGGTCATGCCGATCGGGTTCTCGATATTTCCGGCGCATTGGCAGAGCACCTCCAGCGCCGCGTCATCCGCCAGCGGCCCCGGAGCCGCCGCAGCTTCGCCCGTCCACCAAGCGCGGATCGCGCCGATATCAACCCCGCGCCGCACCCTGAAGCGCCCCGCAGGCGGCGCACCACCGCGCAGCCGCGCGCTCAAGGTGTTCGCCGCATCGGCGCCGCCCAGCGATTCGATGAAGGCAAGCAGGCGCCGGGGAAACAACACGCTTGGGGACTCCCATGTCCGGCACGCCCGGCACGTTGGCGATATAAACCACCAGAGCTTAAATTTATGCAATGACAAAGCTTCTGCGGGCTATCGTTGCGCGCGCTGCGGTAGCCGGGCGGCAATCGCATATTGACCCGCCGCCCGGAATCATGGCAAGCGCGCCCCGCGTCTGCGAGCGGCCCGTCCGCCTCGCCCGATGCGGGTGTAGCTCAATGGTAGAGCAGAAGCTTCCCAAGCTTACGACGAGGGTTCGATTCCCTTCACCCGCTCCAGCGCTGCTGCTCCACATTCTCCGGATGATTGCACTGATGCCGGTCAGGCCACGTGGTGCCGCGTGAAGTCCACTTGCAAGGCGGTGAAAGCGCTCGCTAGCGGGTTGACGTCCATGTCGAACGCGTGGATCCCTCCTGCGACTTCCTCATAGGACACCGCCACGCCCGCTTCGGCGAGACGCTGCGCATAGTCGCGCACTTCGTCGAGGAAGAGATCGCAGCTGCCGACGCCCACCCATGCCGGGGGGAGGCCTGACAGGTCTGCACGCCGAGCGGCGGCGGCGTAAGGCAGGGCCTGTGCATCGCGCGTGCCGCCGAGATAGGCGGGCCAGGCGAAGCTGTTGTTGGCGTTGCTCCAGATGCTGTGGCGCGGGGTATCGAGTTCGCGGCGCTGGGCGGTGCGATCATCCAGCATCGGGTAGATCAGCAATTGCGCAGCGGGCTGCTGGCCGCCCTCGTCGTGCAGTCGGTGCACCAGATTGGCTGCAAGGCCGCCGCCTGCGCTGTAACCGCCGATCACGATCTTCGCCGGATCGATCCCCAAGGCCTCGGCGCGCGTGAGCACCCGGTGCCATGCCGCGTGACTATCATCCAGCGCAGCGGGAAAGGGGGCTTGGGGTGAGAGCCGATAGGCCGGGCAGATCACCGGCACGCCCAGCGTCTTGGCGAACATGGCGGCCTTGGGGAAGATGTCCTCCGGCCGTCCGAACACGAAACCGCCGCCGTGAAACAGGATCACCGCGCCATCGCCGCTGCGCGTCTCGGGCGTGATGATCGCGATGCGCTCTCCGCCAGTATGATCATAATCGAGGCTGATACCGGCGGGATCAAACGGCGGGCGCACAAACCGTCCCAGCAGCCGGAGCAGGCGGTAGGTGAAGCGGTTGACCACCAGCTTGCCGAGCTTCTTGTCGAGCGCCGCCAGTTCGGGCGCGATTGGAGGCGGATTGGCGGAGCTGTGCTGGTGCGGGTCCGTCTGTGCGCTGATCGTCATCGGGAGCCCCTCTGCCACTGGTGGCGCATCGTAGCCCTGCCGCCGACGGACGTGCAAGCTATCCTCTCTGACAGGCGCGGGCCGGATTGCCTGTGCAAAATACACAGGTCTCTTGGCTCCACTCATCGGCTAGGCGGAGCATGATCGCAGCGCCCCAACCAACAGGACCGGCCATGACCCAGGAATACACTTCGGATCTTGCGCTTTTCATCAATGGCAGCTGGCGCAGCGGGCAGGGGCGGGAGACCTTGCGTGTGCTCAACCCTGCGCTCGGTTCAGGCATCGCCGATCTGCCGGTCGCGACCGCCGCCGATCTCGAAGAAGCGCTCGCCGCCGCCGAGCAGGGCTTCAAAGAGTGGCGCATGGTCGATGTCGACACGCGCGGGACGATCTTGCGCAAGGCGGCGATGCTCATCCGTGAGCGGGCCGCGGTCATGGCGCTGCTGCTGACCACCGAGCAGGGCAAGCCGAAAGCCGAAGCGCTGGGCGAGATCATGGGCGCGGCGTCGTTTTTCGACTTCTACGCCGAAGAGGCCAAGCGCGCTTATGGCCGGGTGCTGGTGCGCCCCACCGGCCAGCGGGCGATGGTGCTGAAGCAGCCGGTCGGCCCGGTGGCGGTGTTCACGCCGTGGAATTTCCCGGTCTACATGCTCGCCAAAAAACTCGCACCCGCGCTGGCGGCGGGCTGTTCGGTGATTGCCAAGCCGGCTGAGGAATGCCCCGCCTCGTCTTCGGCGCTGATGCGGTGCCTGCTGGATGCCGGGGTCCCGGCCAATGCGGCGCAGCTGGTGTTCGGCGTGCCCGACATGATCAGCCGCACGCTGATTGCCTCACCCATCATCCGCAAGATCAGCTTCACCGGCTCGGCCGCAGTGGGCAAGCAGCTGATGCGGCTGGCGGCGGACGGGTTGAAGCGGATCACGATGGAGCTGGGCGGCCACGCGCCGGTGCTGGTGTTCGATGATGTCGATCTTCCCAAGGTGCTGGATGTGCTGGTGGCGCAGAAGTTCCGCAATGCCGGGCAGGTTTGCGTCGCGCCGACGCGCTTCTATGTGCAGGAGCGGATGTACGAGGCCTTCCTCACCGGCTTTGCCGAGCGGGCAGCCGCGCTCAAGGTCGGCAATGGGCTGGAGGAGGGGGTGCAGATGGGCCCGCTCGCCAACCCGCGCCGCCCGGCTGCGCTCACCAGCCTGATCGGCAATGCGACCGCGCATGGCAGCCGGTTGCTGACAGGGGGTGCGGCCTATGGAGAAGGGTTCTTCTTCCAGCCGACCTTGCTCGCCGATGTGCCCAACGAAGCTGCGATCATGAACACCGAGCCGTTTGGCCCGGTCGCCGTCACCCGGCCCTTTGCCACGCTCGACGAGGTGATTGCCGAAGCCAATCGCGGGCCGTTCGGCTTGGCCGCCTTCGCCTTCACCAATGATCTGCGCACTGCCAATCTGGTGAGTGACGCGCTGGAGGCGGGGATGGTCGGGATCAACAGCTTTGCGATCTCGGTCGCGGATGCGCCGTTTGGCGGGGTCAAGGAATCGGGCTTCGGCAGCGAAGGCGGGTCCGAAGGGCTCGACAGCTACATGGTGGTCAAGGCGATCCACCAGGCCTGAGGGCAGGTGCGCGGGTGAGGGGCTAAGCCGCGCCGATGGCCTGAAAATAGGTGTAGGACAGGTCTTCGCGGTCAGCCCGGCCAAACGCCATCGGGCCGGGATCGGCGCGGTCGAAATTGTCGCTCGAAGCGCCGGTGCGGTTCCAGTCATAGACCGCGTGACGGCGCAGCACTTTCCACTCGCCTGCGCGGCGTTCGAAGGTATCGAGGTACCTCCCGGCCGCTACCATGAACAGATCGCCATCGGGGCCTGCCAGAGTGTGGTGAGCAATGAAATAGCTCTCCCCCACCGCGCGGTCACTGTCGACCGCGATCAGGCTTTGGCCGATGACGTGCTGGGTCTGCTTCATCGTCGCGAGCAGGGGCATAACCCACGCGACAAATTCTGTCGCCGTGCCGCTGAACAGGCCGTGATCGTCGGTCGCGTCGGGGTGGAACAGGCTGGCCAGCAGTGCGGCATCGCGCCGGTCAATCGCCCGCGCCATCTTGGCCACCAGCTCGGCGCATTCGAGCTTGTCCGCCGCCAGCGCCAGTCGGGATTGCATGTCCATCTGCCGCCTTCCGGTACGCAAGGCGGGCCCGGACGTGAGCGCCCGGGCCGCTTTGCTTTAGAACTCGATGCTCAGTTCGACGCCGCCTTCGCGGTTGGCGCTGACCACACCGAAGTAGAACACCCCGGCATCAAGCGTGTTGGTGATCCGGTTGCCCTTGTTGAGCAGATCGCGGCCATAGACGGCGATCCGCAGGCGCTTGAAGCTGTCGCCCGAGTGGATAAACGCAAGCGAGGCATCGAGCGTGGTGTGCGCCGCGATGGTATCCCGGTTGCGCCCGGTCGGGTCACGCCGCGGCGAGGTGAAGAAGTCATCGAGATAGGCAAGGTTGGTGTTGAAGTTGATGCTGTTGCGATCATCCAACGCCTTGTCGTAATCGAGACCAACATTGCCCGACCATTTCGGCGCCCGGCGGAAATTGGCGACATTGGTAATGTCGACGAATTGGCCGGGGTTGGCGAGATCGGGGATCAGGAAGTCGTCATACTTGGCCGAGAGGTAAGCCCCTGCTGCCCGGAAGGTCAGTTCAGGCGTGGCCCGGGCAATCAGTTCAAGCTCGATCCCCTTGGTCTCCGCGCTCGCGGCGTTATCGACGATGGTTTCGGTCCCGCCGCCCGTGGCCGGACGGATGATTTCTTCCTGCTTGTCGTTGTACTTCACGATGAAAGCGGCGGCGTTGAGCTGAACCTTGCCGTCGGCAAATTCAGTCTTGGCACCCACTTCGAAGCTGTCGACGGTTTCAGGCTCGTACGGCCCGATCGCAGCAGCGGTGGTGGCGCGGCCGTTCCAGCCGCCGGAGCGGAAGCCCCGCGACCAGCTGCCGTAGATCAGCGTATCGTCGGTCGGCTTCCAGTCGAGGATCACGCGCCAGGTCGGATCGCGCCAGGTCTTCTTGCCATCCGCGCTGAAGGGCACGGCGAGGGTCTGGTCGAGTTCAAACTCCTTGGTTTCGATCGTGTAGCGCCCGCCTGCGGTGAGGCGGATATTGTCGCTCAGCTTGAAGATCGATTCCGCGAACACCGCGAAGGACCGCAGATCCTGCGCCGCCGTCGCGCTCTGGATCGGCACATTGATCAAGGTCGGCGCGGGCACCGCCGGCGGGAACAGCGGCACGGCGAGGTAGGCAAGGCCACCGCGCGTGCCGTTGAACAGGTTCGGCTGGATCGAATAGCTGGTGTTGAGGTAGTAGACCCCGGCCACGATATCCATCCAGTCGGTAATGTCGCCTGCGACCCGGATTTCCTGGCTGAACTGCTTATAGTCCTGATCGCGCGCGGCAACGAACAGCGGCACGCCTGCTCCCGGCACCCCGGTATAGGATGCGGGCGGCGTCCCGGTGTTTTCTTCGAGCAGCTGGTCGTTGGATTTGCGGAAGCCGGTGATGGCCGTCAGATTGAAATTGCCGAGCTTGGCGTTCATTTCAAGGCTGGCGGCCCAGCCTTCGAAGAAGCTTTCGAACGGGATGCTGGTGTTGGCGAGGCGGAAGTTCTCCGTCGCCTGCCGGACCGCGCCTTGCGTGTCGCAGCCAAGATCGCCGAGGCCGATCGCATTGGTATAGTCGCAGATGTTCCCGCCCGCACCGAACGCGAGGCCGGAGGCGCGGGTCAGGTTGATCGCAGTGGGAAACTTCGAACGGTCCTTGTTGTACGCAACACTCGCCAAGGCGGTGAATTCGCCCAGTTCGAGCAGCGCCGTGGCGCTGAGGTTGTAGATGTCACGACCGTCTTCGCGTTCGTTGGTGTAGCGATTGATGGTCGGCGAATCCGACGTGCGACGCAGACCTGCAAGCTTGATCGACAAGGCATCGCCGATCTGGGGCAGGTTGAGCACGCCTTCGAGATCGAGCGCGTTGAAGCTGCCATAGCGCGCCTTGAACTTGCCGCCGAGCTCGCCCGTGGGGCGGGTGTGGCGCACGCTGATCGTGCCGCCGATGGTGTTGCGCCCGAACAAAGTGCCCTGCGGTCCGCGCAACACTTCGATCGATTCCAGATCGTCGAAGTCGATATTCGCGCCGGTGTTGGTGCCGAGGAACACGCCGTCGATCACCACACCGATGGCGGGATCGAAGGTCTTTTCAAGGTCCGCAAAGCTGATCCCGCGGATCGACGCGCCGAGCGCCTGACCGCTGAAGTTGATCCGGCTCAGCTGCACGTTGGGCAGCAGGCGTTGCAGGCTGTTGACGTCGGTGATGACGACCTGTTCGATCGATTGGGCCGAGACAGCGCTGATCGCAATCGGGGTGTCTTGCAGGGTTTCCGTCCGGAACCGCGCGGTAACGACGATTTCCTTGATCGAATCGTCATCCGGCGCTGCTTCCTGCGCCGCAGGATCGGCCGTCTGCGCAAAAGCCGTTGTCGCTGACAGGGCTGTGCTCAGAAGGGCCGCCCGAAGGAACGTCCGTCGCGCTCTGGTCGTCAATGTCATCCTACTCTCCCCAAGATGAAATTCTTTTGAGCCTTTGTCTTGCAGCGCAGAGCGCGCTGCCGCGGCTTTAATTGCAAGAATTGCATAGTATCACGGCACCAGCGGCAACTGTCCAAATTGAGCGGGTCGCCCTGTAAGCGCCCTTGCCGCTACGTTTCGGAGGTTTTGACCCGTCTATTGGTGCCATGCACCTGATATTTCTGGGGGCAGTGGGCGCTGGCAATATTGCTATAACTGCAATGAAATCGACCTAGCGCGTCTTCGAAAAAGAGGCTCCAGCCATGAATGCACCCGGCACAATCCTCCCGCAAAACGGGGCCGATCCTTATGGCCACCCCGGGTTTGACCCGGTGCATACGGAACTGCGCGGTGTGCCGCTGGTGATCGAGGGAGAATTGCCGCCTGAACTTGACGGGGTGTTCCTGCGCAATGGCACGAACGCGCGCTTCCCCCCGCGCCGCCGCCGCCACATGTTCGATGGCGAGGCGATGCTCCACATGATCGAATTGCGCGGCGGAGAGGCGCGCTATTCCAACACCTATGTCCGCACCCCGCGCTCGTCCTGGATCGAGCAGGCGGGGCGCAACCCCTTCATGGGGATCGCCGATCTCACCAGCGGCGGTAAGGGCGCGCTGGCCGGGCTGATGGTCGAGCGGCTCAAGGTCCGGTTCGGCCTGCTACCGCGCCTCAGCGCCATCGAAGCGGGGAGCAATGGCACCGCGGTGCTGCACCATGACGACCGGCTGTATTGCTTGCAGGAGACGGCGCTGCCGTTCCGCCTCAATGTGGCGCGCGATGCGCACGGCTGGCTGACGCTGGACGGGCGCGGCGCCAACGAGACCTTCGGCGGCACACTCACCTGCCCCTTTAGCGCCCACCCCAAGACCGATGAGACGACCGGCACGGTCTTTTCGATCGGGCAGGATTTTACGTCGGGCACAACCCATCTGACCCGTCTGGAACGCGGCGGGGCGATCCAGACGAGCACGGTGATGCAGGCCAAGCCCGCCGCCTTCTTCGTGCATGATTACATCCTGACCGACACGCACATCATCTTCCCCGACAGCTCGCTGCGCTTCAATCCCGGCGGGCTCGCGGGCCCCGATGCCAGCGTGGCGCAATTCGATGCCAAGCAGCCCCTGCGCTTCGGTGTGATCGCGCGTGACCACCGCGACGGCGATCCGGTGCGCTGGTTCGAGACCGCCGTGCCCGGCCATATCTGGCACATCGCCAATGGCTGGGAAGCGGACGGCGCGCTGCATGTCTATGCCCCGGTGTTCCGCGACTATCCGCCGTTCATGCCGATCCACACCCCGGCCGAGCCCCACACGCAATTCGTCCACTGGCGGCTCGATCTGGCGAGCGGTGACGTGACCGAGCGTGTGCTGCTTGATCACCATTACGAGCGCCCCGGCATCGACTGGCGCCGCCATGGCGAACGGGCGCGCTACACCTGGCTGCTTGATGAAGCGGGCGGGGTGATGGGGCAGGGCGTGCTCAAGTATGACCTGTTTGGGGAACGCGAGGCCGGGTATCTCGATTACGGCGGGTTGCTCGGCGGCGAGCCGGTGTTCGTGCCGCGCGGCGCAGGCGCGGGCGAGGATGAAGGCTGGCTGGTCGACCTGCTCGCCGATGGCACGCGCGCGGTGCTGATCGTGGCTGACGCCGCCACCATGACCGAGCAATGCCGCATCCCGCTGCCGCAGCCCGTGCCGTTCGGGGTCCACGCCCTGTGGTTGGACCGCGCGGCGACCGATGCCCTCATCGCGGGGTGAGATGCCCCTCATAATGCTAGCAGAAGGCTGCCTCCCGCTGTGGCAGCTTCTCCCCAAACCGGAGCAGGAACCATGACTCAGCCGTTCTTCAACCACCCCTATCTGTCGGGCCATCACGAGCCGGTGCGGTTTGAAGCGACCGCGCCTGATCTGATCGTCGACGGCGATCTGCCCGCTGATCTCGCCGGTGTGTTCTACCGCAACGGGCCAGAGCCGCTCTATCCGACGCGCGAGGGGGATTATCACTGGTTTGACGGCGACGGCATGGTCTACGCCATGCACTTTCAGGACGGGCGCGTGTCCCTGCGCAATCGCTGGGTTCGCACCGAGAAGTTCGAGCTGGAGAAAGCCGCCGGCCGCCGGTTGTTCGGGATGTTCGGCAACCCGATGACCACCGATCCGTCCGTGCAGGGCAAGCATTACAACACCGGCAACACCAACATCATCCTGCACGGCGGCAAGCTCTTGGCGCTGATGGAAGGCTCGCAGCCGGTCGCGATGGACCCGTTTGAGCTGACCACGCTGGGGGTGCACGATTATGATGGCACCATCGCCTCGACTTTCTCGGCCCACCCCAAGATTGATTACGCCACCGGCGAGCTGGTCAACATCGGCGCCAATATCAACGGCTGGACCGGCGAAGCCGCGCTGCAATACACCATCACCACCGCCGAAGGTGTGGTGCGCCATGCGGTGACGATCCCGATCCCGCACTTTGCGCTGATCCACACCTTCTTCCTCACCGAGAACTGGGTGGTGATCCCGGTGGTGCCGCTCGACACCGATATCCAGCGCGGGATGCGCGGTGGGCCGATGACCGCATGGAACACCGGCCGCCCGACCAAGATTGCGATCCTCCCGCGAGAAGGCACGGCGGATGATGTGCGCTGGTTTGAGTTCGACCCGCGCCACATGTTCCACGAATGCAACGCGTGGGAGGAAAACGGCCAGATCATCGCTGATGTCGCCGCCGCCAACGGCACCGCGCTGTTCCCCGATCAGGATGGCAACTGGCTGACCCACGCGGACACCAAGATGTCGCTGCGCCGCTGGACCATCGACATTGCCGGGGCGAGCATGAAGGAAGAAACCCTCAATGATCGCGACATCCAGTTCCCGCGTCCCGATGACCGGATGATGGCCCGCAAGACCCGCCACGCCTATGGCAACATGAACCTCTATTCGGTCGATGGCCGGGTCGACGGGATGGACGCGGTGCTGCATTTCGACACAGCGAGCGGCAAGGAGGATTTCTACCACTTCGGCCCCGGCTCTGCCGCAGGCGAGCTGGTGGTCGCCCCGCGCGTGGGCGCCACCCACGAGGCTGATGGCTATGCGATGACCCTCGTGCACCGCGCCAATTCGCCCACCAGTGAACTCGCGATCTTCGCTGCCACGGATATTGCCGCAGGACCGATTGCAACCGTGCGCATCCCCTTCCGGGTGCCGTCGGGCTTCCACTGCAATTACTATTCGGCGGACAACCCGTTTTACGAAGCGGTGGTGAAGGCGGGGTAGGCGCTAGCCCCCTGTGATCCCGGCCGCATCGGCCGGGGTTTCGACCGGCGTGTCTTGGTCCTTGCGCTCGGAGTAGCGATCCACCAACTGCTCGGCGTGGGGCCGCAGCAGGACGGTGAAGCGCACCAGCTCCTCGACCACGTCGACGATCCGGTCATAATAGCTCGACGGGTTCATTCGCCCGGCCTCGTCGAATTCCAGATAGGCCTTGGCGACCGAGGACTGGTTGGGGATGGTGAACATCCGCATCCAGCGCCCGAGAATCCGCAGGGTGTTGACGCTGTTGAAGCTCTGAGAGCCGGCGCAGACCTGCATCACCGCCAGCGTGCGCCCCTGCGTCGGGCGCAGGCCCTGATAGGCGAGCGGCAGGTGGTCGATCTGAGTTTTCATGATCCCGGTGATCTGGCCGTGGCGTTCGGGGCTGCACCACACCTGTCCCTCGGACCACAGCGAGTGTTCGCGCAATTCGTGCACCGCCGGGTGATCGTCGCCCGCGATAGCGTCCGGCATCGGCAGGTCGCGCGGATCGAAAATGCGGGTCTCGCACCCGTAGAATTGCAACAGCCGCGCCGCCTCCTCGACCACGAGCCGCGAAAAGGATCGCTCCCGCAACGAGCCATAGAGCAGCAGGATGCGCGGCGGCGGATCGAGCGGGCCAAGGCCGAGCGCCGGGCGGCGATGCGCATATTCCGGCTTCAGCGCGGGCAGATGCGCGGGATCGGGCAGGGTTCTGAGCCACTGATATTCGGTCATGCTGGGGTTCCCGGAAAGCGCGCGCGGGTGCGGTTGGCGAAGGCGACCAGCGACAGCATCACCGGCACCTCGACCAGCACACCCACCACCGTCGCCAAGGCCGCGCCGCTCGACAGCCCGAACAGCCCGATGGCGACCGCGACCGCCAGTTCGAAGAAATTGGACGTGCCGATCAACGCGCAGGGCGCTGCGATATTGTGCGGCACCTTCCACGCAAAGGCCCAGGCATAGGCGATGGCGAAGATGCCATAGGACTGGATGATGATCGGGATCGCGATCAGCACGATCAGCAGCGGATTGGAGACAATCGTGCCCGCCTGAAATGCGAACAACAGCACCACGGTCGCCAGCAGGCCGATCACCGACCACGGCTTCAGCTTGGCAGTAAAGGCGTCAACGGCCGCGTCGTCGCCGCCATGCGCAGCAATGACGCGGCTGCGGGTGAAGGCTCCGGCGACCAGCGGGATCACCACATAGAGCACCACCGACAGAAGCAGCGTCTCCCACGGCACGACAATGTCGGTCACGCCCAGCAGCAGCGCCACGATCGGCGCGAAGGCGATGATCATGACGAGATCGTTCACCGACACCTGCACCAGCGTGTAGGCGGGATCGCCCCGCGTCATCTGCGCCCAGACGAAGACCATCGCGGTGCAAGGCGCAGCGCCCAGCAGGATCAGCCCGGCGATGTATTGCTGAGCATCGCCGCGCGGCAGGATCCCGGCATAGAGATAGTCGAAGAACAGCACCGCGAGCGCCGCCATCGTGAAGGGCTTGATCAGCCAGTTGATCACCAGCGTGATGACGAGGCCCTTGGGCTTGCGGCCGATGTCACGAATGCTGCCGAAATCGACCCCGACCATCATCGGGAAGATCATCGCCCAGATCAGCACCGCGACCACCAGATTGACCGAGGCATATTCGAGCCCGGCAAGGATGCCGACCGTGTCCGGCGCGGTCATGCCCAGCCCCAGCCCAGCCAGAATGGCGAGCAGCACCCAGACCGAAAGGTAACGCTCGAACAGGCCGAGCGGTGATGCATCCGCGGTCATGCCGCAGCCCCTTCCAGCGCGCCAATGTCGGCAAGCGCAGCCTGTAGCGCGGGTGTGCTGAGCGAAGCTCTGTCGAGCGCAAGGAAGGCCCGCACCCGCATTTCCAGCAAGCGCCAAGTTTCCTCGAAGGCCGCATCCACTTCGGCTTCGGTGCCGGTGACGTCAGCCGGATCAGGCAGGCCCCAATGGGCTCTAAGCGGGCTGCCAAGGAACACCGGACAGGCTCCGCCCGCCGCATTGCCGCACACGGTGATCGCCAGATCGATCCGCGGCGCGTCGGGCGCCGTGAACTCGTCCCAGCTTTTCGACCGGAAGGCGGCGGTGTCGATCCCGCGCCGCGCCAGCAGCCTGAGCGCGCCCGGATGCGGCACGCCCTTGGGCTTGCTCCCGGCGCTGAACGCCTGCACCCGGCCTTGCCCGAGGTGGTTGAACAGCGCCTCGCCGAGGATCGAGCGGGCCGAATTGCCGGTGCACAGCACCAGCACAGTGAAAGGGGTGTGGGTCATGCTGTCCTCAGCCGTGGGGTTCGCAGGCCAGTCCGGCCATCAGGTCGGAGCACATTTCAGGCGCGCCTTGGCAGCAGTCCTGCATCAGGAACGTGAGCAGGCGGCGCATTCCTGGGTAGTCGGCGCGGTAATGGATCAGGCGGCTTTCGCGTTCGGACTGCACCAGCCCGGCACGCTCGAGCGTCGCCAGATGATGCGACATGGTCGAGGGCGGCACGCCCTGATGTTCGGCGATAGCGCCAGCGATCATGCCGTCGGGGCCAGCCGTGACCAGCATCCGAAACACCGCGAGCCGCGTTTCGTGGGCGAGCGCACCCAGTGCATCCACCGCCCAAACCTGCGTGCCAAGATCGTCCATTACGCTACCTTTCGAGAATGATCGAAATAACTCAGGCCACGCCCGAGTCAATCCTCATTTCGAAAGTTGTCGAATTGACCGGTGCGGGTGGCTCAGCAGCCCAGTTGATCGGCAAGGTCGGTCAGGCTGGTGGCGGACCATTCCCAGGTCTGGATGTAATCAGCATCGGGTGCCGGTGCGCCGCCATATTCGTCCGGGCGGTCGACATAGGCGCTCAGCAAGCCGCAGGCGCGGGCGGCGGCAAGATCGCCGTGGTGCGCGGCGACGAGGCTCAGCTCGCCCGGCGCGATGCCCAGCAATTCGGCGGTGCGCAGGTAGGCTCTCGGGTCAGGCTTGTACGCCCCGCTCACCTCCGCGCCGAGAATTGCGTCCCACGGCAACCCGCCATGCCGCGCCATCGCCACCAGCAGCGCGACATTGCCGTTCGACAGCGTGACAATCGGAAACCGGGTCTTGAGCCGGGTCAGCCCCGCAACCGCATCGGGCCACGGGTCGAGCCGGTGCCACGCGCGGTTCCAGTCGGCCAGCAGCGCCTCGTCGATCTTTCCGGGATCCACGCTCCATTCGCGCAAGGTCGCTTCGAGCATTTCGCGGTGCAGCACATCGAGCGGGACGAAGGGCCGGCCCGATTTCTTCATTCCGATCATCGCCGCGATATACTGCCGGCGCCAGGCATCGGCGAAGGCTGCGGCGGTGCCGGGGTCCTGCCCAATCCGCTCCAGAAACACAGCGGATTCGCGCATGACGCTGGTGCGCCAGTCGACCACCGTGCCGAACACATCAAAAGCGAGAGCTTTGGGCAGGGTGGGTTCTGGCATGGTGGTTAGGCCTATTCGGCGATGCGCTTGGGCTTGCTGATTGCGGCTGCGGCGATCTCGGCCTTGGCAAACGGCAGGCGGTGCCACTGCTTGGCAGCATAGGCGCGGGTCTGATCAGCGGCGTGGGGCGAGGCGGGGTTGGTCGATTGCGAATAGCTCAGGATCGCATCGGCCACCGGGCCTTTGTCGTCGAAGCCGATGATCTGGATATAGCTCGTCCCGTGCACCGGCATCAGCCCGCCATAGGGGGCAGGGCGGGATTCCTGCATGTTGAGAATGCCGAGCGTGCCGGGGCCGCCGTGGATCGCGATGGCGTCGTTCCCCGCCATGACCCGCTGCACGTCGCCCCACGGCGCATCGAGCGGGATGTTGGCCTTGTCGAGGTCAGCCACGGCTTCAGCCAGCGCCGCGAGCAGCTTTTCGCCCTTTGTCCCGTCGGTGGCAATGGTGCGCGGGGTGTTCACCGGATCGGCGGGATCGAACGGCACCTGCCACAGGCCGGGCAGGCGGCCTGCCTTCGCCCAGAAGGCGCGGAACAGCGCCGCGCCGCGGCTGCTCGCTTCGAAGCGGCGATCCCATCCAGCCAAGGCATTGCAGCCGCGCACCGCCGTATCGGGCAGCCCTTCGGTCACGGTGCACAGCACCTTGATCTCGTCCAGCGTCATGTCAGCGGCAAGGCTCTTGTTGGCGAAGGCATGGGCCTGCGCGCGCGCATGATCCACCTTGCCGCCCGCCAGCAGCGCCGCCGTCTCCGTGAAGTTCGAACGGGTGCGCAGGCTTCGCGCCGTGCCGTACTCGCCGAGGATCGGCGACAGCTGGCGATGCGGCATCGCCGGGTTGCTGATCCAGTAGGAATCGTTCGAATTGGTGAGGTAGCTGCGCACGATAGTCGCCGCCTGATCGCTCGCAGGCATCAGGCCGGGGGTGGGGGTGCCTGCCGCCACATCCCAATCACAGGCCTCGCGCGTGCCGTCGAGCAGCACGGCGAGTTCGGCGAACAGGCCCGAAATCGGCGTTGAGCAGGTCTTGATCTTGTCAGCCGAGACATTCGGCACCGCGGTCACATCGGCGTGAAGCGCATCGCCGTAACGGTCAGACGCGATGGTGTTGACCCACGGAATGCCGAGCGTTTCGGTCACCGCGGCCTTCACTTCGCCGACATTCTTCGCCTCACCGATGCGCAGCCAGGTTTCGATCCCGCGCTGGTTGCTGCGATTGGCATCGCGCACCGCAAAGGCCGTCGCCGCGCTCCAGGTGACACCGCGCGCGGGGATCACGAAGACCGGTCCGAAGCGGGTGCTGTATAGCGTCCGGGTGACGGCGGGGGTGCCTTCGGGCATCGGCACGGTGACGGTCTGGCTCGTCATCGGGGTGCTGGTCCCATCGACCATGTAGCGGGTCGGGTCCGCCGGATCGAGCGTCAGCTGGAATAGCGTGAAGTGCTTGGCCTGCGTGACGGTGTGGGTCCAGGCGATGTCCTTGTTGAAGCCCAGCGTCGGCAGCGGCGTGCCCGCTAGGCCGACGCCCATCACGTCATAGCCGTCCGGCCCGGTCACATGCATCTGCCAGAAGCGGCTGGGGCCTTTCCACGGGAAGTGCGGATTGCCGATCAGCATCCCGCGCCCGTCTGCGGTCACATCCCCGCCGAAGGCCCAGCCGTTGCTACCGATGCCAAGCTCGTCAGGCTTGGGCATATTGATCGCAACCTTGGGGGCGGGGCTGCCAGGAGGGGCGGCATTGGCAATCGCGGGCGCAAGGTTGAGCGAGCTGGCCAGCAGCATCTGCTTTTCATTCAGCCGCAGCATATCGTCGCGGGTGATCGGTCGGACCCATGCCTTGCCGCGGCATTCGGCCGGGATGCCGTCTGCTCCGGCATCCTTGAGGAAGCGGTTATAGCCCGCGACATAGCCGTCCAGCAGCCCGATGACGCGCGGGGTCAGCGTCTTGGCCCCATCGCGCAAGGCCGGCAGATCGATGATCGTGCGGAAGAACACGTCGGAGGAGAGGTTGTCGACCTGCTCGAACCCCAGCGTGGCTGTGGCTTGCGGCCCGAAATGAAGCGAGCGTTCGCCCGCCACGGTGGCGAATTCTTCGGCCAGCAGGCACAAATTGTCCTCGGCATAGGCATAGGCCACGCCGTAACCGACGCCGCGCCAGTCGCGCGCTTTGATATGCGGGATGCCGAAGGTGGTGCGGGTGATGGTCGCTTCGTAGCGCTTGCCCGCCAAAGCCTCGCTTGCCGGAACTGTCAGGAATGCGGCTGTCGTGGCCGCCAAAATCGCCTTGCGCATCGTCAATCCTCTCGCTCGCCCGTTATCGGGTCTCGACGAGCAACCTATCGGCAAGGGGCTGCGCAAAGTAAAGGGGCGCTCCGCCGCTATGGCAGAGCGCCCCTTGTGTCATTCCGATGCGATCAGAACGAAGCGGTGACCGAGAACACCACCGTCGCGTCCGAGATCGAGTCGCCCGCCAGCGTGGCGAAGTTCGGACGGATGAGGTTGGCTTCGGCTTCGGTGATGTCGGTATCGACATAGGCAACCGACAGCGTCAGGCCCGAGATCGGCACGATGTCCGCACCGATCAGCCAATCGAGATAGGTGCCGGTCGGGGCAACGCTGGTGCCGTTGGGGCCAAGGCCGGGGTTCCCGTCCGAATAGCCGATGTGAGCCTTCAGCGTGATCGGCGCGCCGCTGACGCCATAGGTCGCGTCGCCCGAAAGGTAGAGGTTGTCTTCCTTGTCGCCCGGGTTGGGCGGGCCGCCGACCGGGAAGGCATTGCCCAGCGCTTCTTGCTTCGGCGCATAGGCGACGCCGGCGGTCAGGCCGATCGGGCCGACGCTGCCCGAAAGCTTGGCATAGAGTTCGGCAAAGTCGGTTTCGTCCGCGCCGCTGGGATACATGTACCAGGTGCCGCCAAGGTCCAGCGTGCCTTCGCCGACGGGCAGCTTATAGCCCGCGTAGATATCGAGCTCCATGTTGGCGCCGCCGAAGGTGCCCCAGCCCGACAGGTTCGAGCCCCACGTGCCGACGTAGAAGCCGCTGGAATGCGAGAGGGTGAAGCCGCCCTGGATCGCCATGCCTTCATCCGACTGCGACACGCCGCGGAAGCGGTAGTCGCTGGTGAGGGTGGCCGAGCCCGAGAGGGTGATGGCGGACTCTTCGTCCTGGCCCGTGGCAGTGGCAAGGTCGATGGGTTCGATAGCGCGCAGAGCAACAGCAGCCTGATCGGCCTCGGTCACGGCGATTTCGGTTTCATCGGCCGGGCCAGCGGGAGCGGCTTGCGTCTCACCTGCAAAGGCGGGCGTGGCAAAACAGGCGATGAGAGCGACGGCCGAAGCGGCCGAGGCAAAACGAATGGACATAAGGAACGCTCCATAGAGAGGTTTGGATCGTTCCACCTGCGGGCCGTGCAGGAGATTTTATCCGATGAATCGGGTTCCCGTCACGTCCGCGTCATATTCCCCCAACCAGCCATCGCGCACAAAGGTTATGTGAGAGAGGGGTTTCACATTATCTTCTTACGTGTCTTTCGTGCCACACTTTGCAGATAGGTATATAATCACAGGTCGTCCGCCATAGCGATACGTCATGTCGCCACCGCCGGTTCAGCGCGCAGGCTCTCCATGTCGATGACGAAGCGGTACTTGATGTCGCTGGCCTCCATCCGGTTGTAAGCGGCCTGGATGTCCTGCATCGCGATCACTTCGATATCGGGGAGGATGTTATGCTCGGCGCAGAAATCGAGCATTTCCTGCGTCTCGGCCAGCCCGCCGATCCCGCTGCCGGTGAGCACCTTACGCCCCAGCAACACGCCAGTGTGCAGCTCGGGCATCATCCCGATCAGCCCGACCAGCACCTGCACCCCGTCGATCCTGAGCAGGTGGAGGTAAGGCACGACATCGTGGCGCACCGGGATGGTGTTGAGCACCATGTCGAAATAGCCGCGCTTGGCCTTCATTGCGGCGGCATCATCGGTGTTGAGGAAGGCGTGCGCGCCAAGCTTTTCCGCATCCGCGCGCTTGCTTTCGGAGCGGGAGAGTACGGTGACTTCTGCGCCCATCGCCGCGGCCAGCTTCACGCCCATATGCCCCAGCCCGCCAAGCCCTGCGACCGCGACCTTGCTGCCCGGTCCGATCTTCCATGTCCGCAACGGCGAGTATGAGGTGATCCCAGCACACAGCAGCGGCGCGGCTTCGGCCATCGGCATCCCGTCCGGCACCTTGAGGACGAATTCTTCGCGGCACACGATCCGTTCGGAATAGCCGCCGAAGGTCAGGCTGCCGTCGCGCCGGTCCTTGCCATTATAGGTGCCGGTCATCCCGCCATCGAGGCAGTATTGCTCGAGATCGGCATCGCAATGCGTACACTCCATGCAGGAATCGACCATGCAGCCAATCGCCACCCGGTCGCCGACTGTGTGGCGGGTGACGCCGCTCCCAACCGCGCTGACAGTGCCGACGATCTCGTGACCCGGCACAATCGGATAGGTGGTGAAGCCCCAGTCGTTGCGCGCCGAGTGCAAGTCCGAATGGCAGATGCCGCAATGGGTGATCTCGATCAGCACGTCATCGTCGCGCAGGCCACGCCGGTTGATCTGCATCGGACCGACACCGCTGTCGGGCGCCGTCGCACCGTAGGCCTTGGTGGGGTATTCGTTGGTGGCAGTGGTCATTACGGCCTCTCCTCGTCATTGCGAGCGGAGCGAAGCAATCCATGGATTAACGTGTCCGCCTGGTGCGATGGCAGTTCATGGATTGCCACGTCGCCTGCGGCTCCTCGCAATGACGACGTGGGGTGGAGTCTTTACTTCGGCGGCATTCGGATGGCCCCATCCAGACGGAACTGGTGGCCGTTGATGTAACTGTTGCGGGCGATCTCCAGCACCAGCGATGCAAATTCCTCCGGCTCGCCGAGGCGCTTGGGGAAGGGGACAGAGGCGTTCAATTGCGCCCACATCGGTGGGTTACGATCCTTCATCCCCAGCATCAGCGGTGTGGCGAAGATGCCCGGCATGACCGAATTCACGCGGATGCCCATGTCCATCAGATCGCGCGCCATCGGCAGCACCAGCCCGTTCACCCCGGCCTTGCATGAGCCGTAGATCACCTGTCCGATCTGCCCGTCCTGCGCCGCGACGCTGGCGGTGAGGATCACGCAGCCACGCTCGCCATCGTCATTCACCGGATCGGCATTGGCCATTCCCAGCGCCGAGATGCTGGCGACGCGGTACGAAGCGATGAGGATACCCTCAGCCCCGAAGGCGTAATCTTCAGTCGAGAGGCGCTTGTACTGGCCGCTCTCCTTGTCCCAGCCCAGCGTCTTGCCGCGGCGGCTCGCCATTGCGCAGTGGAGCGTCACGCGTTCCTGCCCGTGCGCCGCGCGCGCTTTGGCAAAGCCAGCCTCCACCGAGGCTTCGTCCATGATGTCGACATGGCAGAAGATGCCACCGATATCGCGCGCATGGGCCTCGCCCGCTTCGTCGTTGATATCGAAGATGGCGACCTTCATGCCCGCATCAGCAAAAGCCTTTGCGCTCGCCTTGCCCAGCCCGCTCGCGCCTCCGGTGACCACCGCAGCCATGCCCGGTTCGATTTTCATGGGTTTCCTCTCCTGTGGTTCTTTTGCCTCTGGCTAAGCGCATACCCGGCGCGGCGCTAGCTGTTCAATTGAGGCATTTGCGCCACAGCACCGCTGAATTTGGCGTGGCACGCGGATGTAACAGCTTCGTCACCGTCCGGTCGCTCGTGTGTCACGGTCGCGGATTATCGGCGCCCTCAACACGGCCCCGATTCCCGGGAGACCGCCAGGGGGAATACCGATGCTCCGCACCCAGCTGTTTATCGGCAGCGCCGTTACCGCGCTTGCCACTGTTTTTGCCGCACCCGCGCAGGCCGCCGAGGCCGACCCGCAGCAACTCGCCGCCGCAGTCCAGTCAGGCGGCGCGATTGCCGAGACCGAGGAGACCGAGGACGACCAGATCCAGTCGGCCAAGGAAATCGTGGTTCAGGGCTCGATCGGCTTCCGTAACCGCTCGGACTCGGCCGAGCCGGTGCTCGTCTATGACGAAGAATACTTCCAGCGCTTCGAACCGTTGACCGCAGGCGATGCTCTGAAGCGCGTGCCAGGCGTGACTTTCCTGTCCGACGTGCTCGAAAGCGACGGCGCGCGGCTGCGCGGGCTTGATCCGGGCTACACCCAGATCCTCATCAACGGCGAGCGCGTGCCCGGCGGCCAGTCTGACCGGTCGTTCTTCCTCGACCGTATCCCGGCCGAACTGATCGAGCAGGTCGAGATCGTCCGTTCCTCCTCCGCCCGCCGCACCGGCGATGCGGTCGCAGGCTCGCTCAACATCAAGCTGCGCGATGGTTTCGCGCTCGATGGCGGCTACCTGCGTGCGGGCGGGCTGTTCTTCGATGATGGCGAATTCAAGCCCTCGGGCGGCTTCTACTATGGCGGCGCCCTCGCCGGTGGCCGCTTGCTGGTGGGCGCCAACGTGCAGGGCCGCTACAACCCCAAGGAAAAGTCGAGCCTGCGCTACGGCGACAGCCCTGAGAACAACCCCAACTTCGCGACCGACGATTTCGACAACCGCGAAGACCAGACCGACGTGCGCGACGGCACCGATTACGCTTTCAACGCCAGCTGGGGGATCGAGAGCGAAACCACCGAGTTCGAACTGCTCGGCAACTTCGTCCGCACCGAACGCACCGAAACCGAGCGCTCGTTCGAATACAATGATCCCACCGCGATCAACGGCCCGGTGCGCGCTACGCCTGCAGGCAACCTGCTGACCGACAACGCCAACGTTTCGGACATCACGCAGGAAAGCTTCGCCATTATCGGCAAACTCGATCACGAATGGGGCTTTGGCGAAACCCAGCTGCGGGTCGGCTATTCCAGCTTTGACGAACAGCGCGACGAATTCGAATATGAAGTCGATTTCGACCGCAGCGCCCCGCGCTTCACTGGCGATCTGCTGGATCAGGCGATCAAGGATACCGAGCTGTTTGTGAATCTCGAGCACGAGTTCGAGCTCAACGACAATCTCGAATTCGCGATCGGCGGCTTTGTGCAGAACAAGGACCGCGACACCGATATCCAGTCGGTGCGCAGCCGCTTCAATCTGACCGCCGCCAACCGTCAGGGCTATGACCAGTTCACCCGCAATCCGGGCGAGTTTGCACCGGCGTCCTTCCCGCCGCTGGAGCCGACCACCACCCGCATCGAAGAAGACCGCCGCGATCTCTACGCGCTGGTCGAAGGCGAGTACGACAACCTCACCTTCGAGGTCGGCATTCGCTGGGAAAACACCGATGTGACGATCACCGATCTGGTGGCCGCTGGCACGCCGGCGATTAGCAGCGATTATGACGAATTCCTGCCCTCGGCCTCGATGAAGATCGAAGTGGGTGATGGCCGCGTCACCCTCTCGGGTGCGCGCACGCTGCGTCGTCCCAATTTCAACTTCCTCACCCCCGGCACGCTGGAAGCCGAGTTTGGCGATAACGACTTCCTCGGCAACCCGCTGCTGCTGCCGGAAACCGCATGGGGCGGCGATGTTGGCTACGAACACAAGATCGGCCGCACCGGCGTGGTTGGCGTCAACGTGTTCTACCGCGACGTCAGCAACCTCACCGAACTCTCGACCCTGCTGAATGCCAACGGCACGCCGGTCGAAGGTTCGGAAGGGCCGGGCACCTTCGTCTACACTCCGCGCAACACCGGCAGCGGAGAGGTTTACGGGATCGAATTCGACGCCTCGTTCAGCCTCGCCTTCCTCGGCCTGCCCGATACCGGCGTGTTCGGGAACCTGGCGGTGCTCGACAGCAAGATCACCGACGAATTCGGTGAGCGGCGCTTCAACGACCAGTCGAAATTCGTCTACAACTTTGGCGCGATCCAGAACATCCCGCAGTTCGGCGCGGCCTTCGGCGCGACCTATCGCAAACAGGGCTCGGCCTTCGGGCGTCTGGTGGGCGAGGAAGTGACCACGCGTTACGGCGCGGACCTTGAAGTCTTCATCGAAAAGCGGTTCGGCGACAGCTTCACCATCCGCGCAGTGGGTTCGAACCTGCTCGACAGCACCAAGGACGAAGTGTTCAACAAGTTCGCGACCACCGGCGATCAAGTGAGCCGCGATTTCGACGAATACGAGATCGAAAGCGAGCGAGCCGGGCCGGTGTTCCAGATCGTCGCGAGGTATGCATTCTGATGCTGCGTCCCTTCCACGGCTTCGCCCTGCTGACCCTCGGGATCGCAGGGGCCTGCACCACCGTGCCGCCGATCACCGGCGATCCGGCTGTGACCTTGACCGCGCGGGCGGAAACCCCGCCGGTCGGCACCGCGCGCGAGGATGCGGCGGATGATCCGGCGATCTGGCGTAACCCGGCCAATCCGGCGGCCAGCCTGATTGTCGGCACGGACAAGAAGGGTGGGCTTTACGTTTACGACCTCAAGGGCGCGCAGAAGAGCTTCCTTGCCGCGCCCGGCCTCAACAATGTCGACCTGATCGACATCAGCGGGGGCCGGGTGCTGGTGATCGCCAGCGACCGCAGTGATCTGACCACGGTCAATCTGTTCATGGCGCTGCTCGACACCGCCACCGGCAAGCTCACGCCTGCGGGCAAGATCGCTGTGGGGCCGGGTGAAGGCTATGGCATCTGCATGGTCAAGCTTGCCGGGCAAGCCGGGATCATCGCCTTCAGCGCGCCCAAGGGCGGGACGATCTACAAGACCGTCATCACCGAGGCGGCAGGGGTCTTCACCGGCACCACCACCACGCTCGCACAAGTGCCGACCCAGACCGAAGGCTGCATCGCCGATCCGCGCACCGGCACGCTGTTCATCGGTGAGGAAGACGCCGGGATCTGGGCAATCGACATGACCACCGGTGCCAAGCGGATGGTCGCGGCGATCGACAACAAGCTGCTGGTCGCCGATGTCGAAGGCCTCGCCATTGCGCCCGAAGGCGAAAATGGCGGCTACCTCGTCGCGTCATCGCAGGGCGACAACGCCTATGCGGTCTTCCGCCTACCCGACGTGACCCCGGTCGGCCGGTTCCGCATCGCCCAAGGCGCGTTCGGCTCTGTCGAGGAAACCGACGGGATTGAACTCGACAATCGCGATTTCGGCCCGGATTTCCCAAAGGGCATTTTCATCGCGCAGGACGGGGTGAACGCGCCTTCGGCCCAGAACTTCAAATACGCGCGCTGGGACGAAGTGCTTGCCGCGTTGGAGGCGGGCCGGTAATCCCGCAGGCATGACCCAGACTCCCGCTTTCGAAGCCAATCGCCGCCGGTTCCTCGGCGCGACCGCCACCGCTTTTGCCGCGCTGACCGCCAGCGGCTGCATGACGCGCGGCGCGCCTGCAGCCACCGCTTCCGCGCGCACATCCGGCACGGCCAGCGGCTTTGCGGGCTATGGCGCGCTGGTGCCGGACCCGGCGGGCTTGCTCGATCTGCCCGAAGGGTTCTCCTACCGGGTCATCTCGCGCCTTGGCGATGCAATGGATGATGGCGGCACCGTGCCGGACCGCGCGGACGGGATGGGCTGCTTCGATCTTGGCAATGGCGAGATCGCCTTGGTGCGCAACCACGAATTGCAACCGCGCCACGATGCGGGCGGGCCGATTGCCAAGGGCTTTGGCAAGCGCAACGGCGCCTTTGTGCCCGGCGGCACCACCACCATCGTGCTCGACGCGAAGACATTGCAGGTAAAGCGCCAGTTCCGCAGCCTTGGCGGGACGATCCGAAATTGCTCGGGCGGAGTGACGCCGTGGGGCAGCTGGCTGACCTGCGAGGAAGCGCCGACCGGCCCGGGCCAACCCTATGGTGACGGGCTGGAGCGCGATCACGGCTGGGTGTTCGAAGTCCCCGCCTCGGCGCGCGGGTTGGTCGATCCGGTGCCGCTGACCGCAATGGGCCGCTTCAATCACGAAGCTGCCGCCGTCGATCCGGCAACCGGCTATGTCTATATGACCGAGGACCGCGATGACGGGGTGCTCTACCGCTTTATCCCCAAGACCCCCGGCAAGCTCGCTGAGGGCGGGCGCTTGCAGGCGATGTCGATTGAAGGCCTGCCGGATTCGCGCAACTGGGCGACGGCGTTGATGCCGCTGCGCAAGCCCTATCCCGTCATCTGGATCGACCTCGACGATCCCGAAGCACCCAAGGACGACCTGCGTCTGCGCGCCGCAGCCAAGGGTGCGACACTGATCGCACGGGGGGAAGGCCTGCACATGGGGGTCAATCGCGGCCAATCCGAGGTTTTTGCCTGCTGCACGAGCGGCGGGGCGAAAGAGTTGGGCCAAATCCTCAAGCTCAGTCCGGGCAATGCCGGTGCGCCCGACCAGATCGAGCTGTATTTTGAAAGCGAGAACACCGATCAGTTCAATTTCGGCGACAACCTCACCGTTGCCCCAAACGGTCACCTGATCGTTTGCGAGGATCAATATACCCCGATCGTCGACAACCACATTCGCGGGATATCGCCCGATGGGCAGGCCTATACGGTCGCACGGCTCACAGCGCAGACCGAGCTTGCGGGCGGGTGCTTCTCGCCTGACGGCAAGGTGCTGTTCGTCAACGCCTATGACCCGACGGCAACGCTGGCGATCACCGGGCCCTGGGCGGCCTGATCCAAAAGCCTGACCCCGCGTGGACGGCTTCCTGATTGCTTTGCTGCTGGTCTTCGCGTTGGCGATGGGCGGGCGCGATCAGTGGCTGGTGGCGCATTGGACCGATGCGCTGGAGCGTAGCACAGCGCTGCTCGCGGTCGCCGTGCTGTGCGCCTGCGTTAGCGCAGGCGTAATGGCGTGGATTGGCGCTGAGTTTGCCGAACTCTTGCCGCGCCGCGCTGCGCAGATGCTGGTCGCCTTTGCGCTGGCGATTGCCGCAGCCGAGCTGGCGTATCCGATACGCATCAAAACGCCGCAGGAGCCGACCCGCTCGCTTGGTGCCATCGCGATTGTGCTGCTGGCGCGTCAGATGGGGGACGGCGCGCGCTTTGCTGTGTTTGCGGTTGCTGCATGGACCGTGGTGCCGCTGACGGCGGGGCTGGGCGGCGCACTGGGCGGGGCGGCGGCGGTGGCAGTTGGCTGGTCGGTGGGCAGCGAAACCCTTGCCCGCTGGCCGCTGCGTATCGCCCGGCTGGTGCTGGCGGGATGCCTTGCGCTTGCCGCGCTATTCATCGGATTGAACGCTCGTTTCGCCGCCTTCTAATCGCCTTCCACGATCACTGCGAATAGAATTTTGCCGAAACCCAATCTATGTTCGTGCGTTGATATAGTCACCATATAGGCGACATCACTTGCTCGCACTGAACAGAATAATGGAGAATATCATGGCCGATAAGAAAGCCAATTCGAAAGCTGCTCTGGTTGATGAACTCAACGGATTGCTCGCCGATCACTTTGCCTTGTTCATCAAGACCAAGAATTTCCATTGGCACGTCAAGGGCCCGCGCTTCCACGACCTGCACCTGTTGTTCGACACGCAGGCGCTGGAAGTGCGCGACCAGATCGATCTGATTGCCGAGCGCGTGCGCAAGCTGGACGCCGATACGCTCACCTCGATCGGGACGATGGGAAAGCACACGCAGATCAAGGATCAGGACAGCACCAAGCTGTCCGCCGAAGACATGATCGCCGAACTGCTCGCCGATAACGAGACTGTGATCGCGCGGCTGAAAGGCATGAAGGATCTGGCCGAAGAAGCGGGCGACAACGCCACCGACGGGCTGCTCGACGACTGGACCGACATGGCCGAACAGCGCGCTTGGTTCTTGCGTTCGATCCTCGCCTGATCGCTGCTGCAACAGCTATCCACAAGCGGGCCGCACCCATTGCCGGGGGCGGCCCGTTTGCTATTGAAGCGGCTATGCATGACGTGACGATTATCGAAGGCGCGGATCAGGCTGCGATCGCTGGCTGGCTGGCGTCACGGCTTGGTGGGAGCGGCGCGATCACATTGCCGGGCGGTTCGACCCCCTTTCCCATCCTCGCTGCCCTGATCGAACAGGGCGGGATTGGCTGGAGCGGGTGGGAGATCTGGCCCAATGATGACCGGATCGTGCCCGAAGATCACGATGCGTCCAACACCGGCAAGATGCGCGCGCTGCTAGAGCCTGCGGGCGCACAGATTGTTCCGTTGACCGAACATGCCACCCCGCCGCATTTCGCGCTGACATGGCTGGGCATGGGGCCGGATGGGCACATCGCCTCACTGTTCCCCAACACCGATCCCCAGATTGACGATCCGTTGACGGTCCGCCGCCTCACGCCCGATCCGCTCCCGGCCCACGCGCCGTTCGATCGGATCACGCTGACGATCCCGGCGCTGCTGAACACAAGCGCGCTGGTTTTCACGCTTGGCGGTGCGGCCGACAAGCGCGCGGTGTTCGACGCTGCCTCGCGCGGCGAGAACGACCTTCCCGTCGCCCGCCTGCTGCGCACGGCGCAGGTGCAGGGCATTCCCGTGACCGTCTTCACCTGATGCAGAGCTTGCTCCCCGCCGTGCTCCACCGCGCGCTCATGCCGCTGGCGCATCTTGTGCGACATTACTGGCGGCGCTGGCGCAAGACCCCGATTGCGGGGGTGAGCATCGTCATCACCAACCTCACCGGCGATGTGCTGCTGCTGAAGCATTCCTACGGCCCCGAAGTCTGGAGCCTGCCCGGCGGCGGGCTCGGACCCGGGGAAGACCCGGAGGCTGCGGCGCGGCGCGAAGTGCGTGAGGAACTGGGCGTCGAACTTGCGCGGATCGAACCGGTGGGAACGCTGGAAGAGGTGCTGTCAGGCTCACCCCACACCGCCTATGTTTTCGCCGCGGTGTGCGATCAGCGGCCCAAGCCTGACGGGCGCGAAGTGACAGAGGCGCGGTTCTTCCCCTCGCATTCGCTGCCCGAACCGCTCGGCCGCACGACCCGCACGCGGATCGCGGCGTGGCGGGCGCGTGGTGTGGGGTAGGGCTACAACAGCGAAAGCTGCGCCTCGTCGCGCGGCGGCTTTTCGGTGTCTGCGCCTTCAAGGCTTCCCAGCGTCAGCCCCATCAGCCGGATTGGTCCGCGCAAAGGCAATTCCGCCTCCAGCAGCGCGCGGGCGAGCGCCGCGAATTGCTCCTTGTCGCTGATGAAATCGGGCAGCGAAGTCGCGCGGGTCATGATTTGAAAATCGGTGAACTTCATCTTGAGCGTTACCGTGCGGCCCTTCGCGCCCGCAGCCTCGATTCGCTCCCACACGATATCGATGATCGTCTCGAGCGTGTCGCGCAGGGCCGCGCCGCTGCCGATATCTTCCGAAAAGGTCCGCTCCCCGCCAACCGATTTGCGCACCCGGTGCGCGGCGACGGGGCGCAGGTCGATGCCGCGGGCGGCGCGGAACAGGTAATCGGCCATGCTGCCGAAATGCTGGCGCAGGAAGGCAATGTCCTTGGCCGCAAGGTCCGCGCCGGTCAGGATGCCGAGCTTCTGCATCCGCTCCTCCGCCTTGGGCCCGACCCCGTGGAAGCGCCGGATCGGCAGGCCCGCGACAAACTGCGCGCCTTCGCCCGGACGGATCACGCATAACCCATCCGGCTTGTTCTGGTCGCTGGCGAGCTTGGCGAGGAACTTGTTGTAGCTCACCCCGGCGCTCGCGGTCAGCCGGGTCTTGGCGCGGATTTCCTGCCGGATCAGCGTGGCGATGCGGGTGGCGCTGCCGATGCCGAGGCGGTCTTCGGTGACGTCGAGGTACGCCTCGTCCAAGCTGAGCGGTTCAATGATCGGCGTATAGTGCTCGAACACCCGGCGGATCTGGCGGCTGGCTTCCTTGTAGGCATCAAAGCGCGGGCGCACGAAGATGAGATCGGGGCACAGTCTTTGCGCCGTGACCGAAGGCATGGCGCTCCGCACCCCGAACTTGCGGGCCTCATAGCTGGCGGCGGCCACCACCCCGCGCCCGCCCGCGCCGCCGACTGCGACCGGCTTGCCCTTCAGCGACGGATCATCGCGCTGTTCAACGCTCGCAAAGAAGGCATCCATATCGACATGGATGATCTTCCTGAGACCGGGCGCGGTCTCGGCATCGGGGGGCAAGGGCGGCGGGTCGGCCATCGTGTCGCAAATAGAACCTTGATGGCGACGAAGGAACTGTTGCTGGAACAATTCACCACACAGGTCATTTTGTGCACATGCGAAAAGAACAGTGGTCTTCGGGCGAACCCCTCGGCAAAGGCGCGCCCATGGCTACCGCAATTGCTCCCTCAACGCCCCTGCGCAAGGCGCTCGGAGAGACCGAGCTGCTGTGGATGATGGCGATGCTGATGGCGCTCAACGCCTTCGGGATCGACGCGATTCTGCCCGCGCTCGATGCGCTGGCGGCCGATCTTTCAGTCTCGGGCAATGACCGGCAATTCGTGATTGGCGTGTTCCTGCTGGCTGGCGGCATCGGTTCGCTGGTGCCGGGCGCGCTGGCTGACCGCTTTGGTCGGCGGCCGATTCTGCTGGGCGCGGTCGCGGTCTATATCGTGCTCTCGATCCTCTCCGCGCTGGCGCCCACCTATGACGCGCTGATCGCGGTGCGCGGGGCGCAAGGCTTCTTTGCCGCCGGGATCGTCGCCTTGCCGCCCGCGATCATCCGTGACCGCGTGGGCGGGGACAAGATGGCGCGGATGATGAGCCTGATCTTCGTGATCTTCCTGATGGTCCCGGCGATCGCGCCGACCATCGGCGAAGGCATCCTGCAAATCGGCAGCTGGCGCGCGATCTTTGGCGCGATGGCCGTGCTGGGCGTGGTGATGGGCACGTGGGTCTATCTCCGCCTGCCCGAAAGCCTGACCGACGAAAACCGCCAGCAAATCCACCTGCGCACCATCGGCGTGAACATGGGCCGCGCGCTCGCCCTGCCGAGCACCTTTGGCTACGTCATCGGTTCCGCGCTGGTGTTCGGCGCGCTGTTCGGCTTCATCAATTCCTCGCAGCAGCTGATCACCGAGACCTTCGGCGCGGGTGATATCTTCCCGCTGGTCTTCGCGATTTGCGCCGGGTCGATGGCGTTTGCCAGCTGGTCGAACTCGCGCATCGTCGAGCGTTTCGGCGCTCGCCGGGTGAGCCACACGGCGCTGTTCGCCTTCATCGCGGTGAGCGCGGTGCAAGTGATGTTCGCGTTCCAGCCGGAAGAGCACCTGTGGGTGTTCGTCCCGCTGATGGCGACCAACATGGCGCTGCTCGGCTTCATCGGCAGCAATTTCGGCGCCATTGCGATGAACCCGTTCTTCAACATCGCCGGCGCGGCAAGCTCGGCCCACGGGTTTGTGCGCATGACCATGGCGGCGCTGCTGGGCGGGGCGATTGGTTACGCGTTTGACGGAACGGCGCGGCCCCTGGCGCTGGCCTTGCTGGCGAGCGGGCTGGCCTGTTTGGTGCTGGTGCTGCTCAGCGAGAAGGGCAAGCTGTTCGGGCCGAGTGATGCTGAGATGGGGATAAAGGGCGCTCCGGCGGAGTAGTTTACTTCGTCATTGCGAGGAGCCGAAGGCGACGCGGCAATCCATGATCAGCTGTCACGCCAACACGCACCGCTAGTCCATGGATTGCTTCGCTACGCTCGCAATGACGACGCTTAGGTGTCCGCCCCCAGCCTCCGCCAAGCCAGCCCGGCAAATTCGCACAGCAGCGGGCGCGTGTCGCGCGGGTCGATGATATCCTCGACATTGAAGCGCTCGGCTGACCGGAAGGGCGAGGTAACTTTCGCCAGCCGTTCGCGGATTTCCTCCAGCAGCGCTTGCGGATCGTCGGCGGCTTCCAGTTCCGCCTTGTAGGCGACCTCCAAGCCGCCCGCGATAGGAAGCGAACCCCAGTCGCCTGAGGGCCAGCAATAGCGATACTGATACCGCTCGGCATTGCTCATCGCGCTGCCTGCAATGCCATAGGCGCGGCGCAGCACGATGCTCGCCAGCGGCACCGTGGCGCGGTAGATCGCGTTCATCGCATTGACGCCGTAGCGGATGGTGCCGGCCATCTCCGCCTCGCGCCCGATCATGAAGCCGGGGTTGTCGACGAGGTGGACGATCGGCAACCGGAACTGGTCGGCGAGGCGCACGAAGCGTTCGACCTTCTCGGATGTTTTGGCCTCCCATGAACCGCCGAGGTAGCTGGGATCGCTGGCGATCACACAGACCGGCCAGCCATCGAGCCGCGCGAAGGCCGTGATCGCAGCGCGGCCCCAGTGCCTGCCGATCTCGAACACGGTGCCGTGGTCGAACAGCATCTCCATGCAGCGGCGCATCGAATAGACCTGCTTCGGGTCGCGGGGGACGAGGCTGAGCAGCGCCTCATCGCGCCGGTCGGCGGGGTCGTCGCAGGCGGAACGGCGGGCAGGCTGGCCGACATATTCGGGCATGAAGCTGAGGAAATGCCGCGCGCGGGCGAAGGCTTCGGCCTCCGAGGCGACCTCGTCATCGACCACGCCGTTGCGGGTGTGGATCGCCGAGCCGCCGAGCGCTTCCTTGGCCTCCTCATGATTGGCCGCGCCGCCCTTATAGGCATCGCCCAGCCCATCGACCACGGCGGGGCCAGCGGCGAAGATCTGGCTGAGGCCTTTGACCATGATCGAATAGTGGCTCGCCACCGTCCGCGCCGCGCCGAGGCCCGCTGTCGGCCCCAATGCCAGCGCCACCACCGGCACGGTATCGAGATTGGTCACCACATCGCCCCAGCCGGGCACCGCCGGAATATAGGTCGCGCCGATCTGTTCGAGCGTTTTCACCGAGCCGCCGCCGCCCGTCCCGTCGATCATGCGGATGATCGGGAGCTTCATCTGATGCGCCATCATCTCGGCCTGCACCATCTTGCGCGCGATCCCCGCATCCGCCGCGCCGCCGCGAATGGTGAAGTCGTCCGCCGTGGCGACCACCGGGCGGCCGTTGATCAGCGCCTTGCCGAACAGAAAGGGTGCGGGGGTGACGCTTTGCAGATCCCCATTGGCGTCATACTTCGCCGAGCCTGCGATCTTGCCGATCTCGCGGAAGGAGCCTTCGTCGCACAGCGCCGCGAGCCGCGCGCGGGCATCCATCTTGCCGCGCCCATGCTGGCGCGCGACCTTGTCCGCGCCGCCCATCTGCTCGGCCAGCGCCTCGCGCGCGCGCAGTTCCTCGAGTTCCTTGGCCCAACTCACAACCCACTCCCGTCATGCTGAACTTGTTTCAGCATCCATCCCTCGGCTTCGAGCCAAGGTGTGTGGGGCGAAATGGAACCTGAAACAAGTTCAGGGTGACGGGTGAAGTTTTTCCGAAGCAGGCACCACCGTCACCAACACCGCATCAACCTGCACCTGCGCGCCCGCGCTGACCTCCAGCCCCTCAATCACCCCGTCGAAGGGCGCGGTGAGGGCGTGTTCCATCTTCATCGCCTCGAGCACCAACAGCCGCTGTCCGGCGGTGACCGCCTGGCCTTCCGCGACATCGACCGCGATCACCTTGCCGGGCATCGGCGCGATGATCGCGCCATCGGCGGCGGAGGCGTGGCCGGTGCCGTCATTGCGATAGAGTGCAAACCGCCACGTCCTTCCTTCTTCGACCGTAAACAGGCCTTCGAGCGTGTGCAAAAACTCCTGTTGGAACTCGAAATCCTCGCCCTTCGGCAAGAGCGATAATTCAACCTCGTAGCGCTCGCCGTCTGCACTGATGGCAATCTTCTGAACTTCAGCCGCATTCAGGCGAATACCTGAGGGCACGTCCCACAGTCCGATGAAGCCTTTGGTGTGGGCGGCGCCCAATGGAATCTCGTCCCGAAGCTTGCGAGCCGCGAGCGCGACCAAATCGGGGTGCGGTTTGGTTTCGGGGGCAAGGTCCTCGGCATAGCGTTCGATGAAACCTGTGGTGATGTTCCCGTCCCTGAAAGCGTCATGATCGAGCGCCTTGACGATGAACGCCGCGTTGGTCTTGACTGGCCACACCAGCGAATGCGCCATGGCATTGGAAAGACGCTCGATCGCCTCGTCACGGTCTTCCCCAATCGCGATGACCTTTGCGATCATCGGATCATAATAAGGATGGACGACGTCCTTAGGTTCCACGCCGGTGTCGATGCGCAGGTTTTCGTCCTCGTAGAACGACGAAAAACGCCCAAGGTCCATCAACTCGATCTTGCCTGTGCTCGGCAAGAACCCCTTCGCCGGGTCTTCCGCATAGAGCCGCGCCTCGATCGCGTGGCCGTTGATCGATAGCTCCTCCTGCCGCTTGGGCAACGCCTCCCCGCTCGCAACCCGCAGTTGCCATTCGACCAGATCGACCCCGGTGATTTCCTCGGTGACGGGGTGCTCCACCTGAAGCCGCGTGTTCATTTCCATGAAGAAGATGCGATCCGCCCGCAGGCCTTCGCTGGCGTCGGCGATAAATTCGATCGTGCCTGCACCCTCGTAATCGACCGCCTTGGCGGCGCGCACGGCGGCGGCGCAGATCGCTTCGCGGGTGGCGGCGTCCATGCCGGGGGCGGGGGCTTCCTCGATCACCTTCTGGTGGCGGCGCTGGAGCGAGCAGTCGCGTTCGAACAGGTGGACGACGTTGCCGTGGGCATCGCCGAACACCTGCACCTCGATATGGCGGGGCGAGGTGATCCACTTTTCGAGCAGCACCTCGTCATTGCCGAAGCTGGCCTTGGCCTCGCGGCGGCAGGATTCCAGCGCGGCGGCGAAGTCGGCGGGCGCATCGACCTTGCGCATCCCCTTGCCGCCGCCGCCCGCGACCGCCTTGATGAGGACGGGGTAGCCGATGGCCTCGGCCTCCTTGGTTAGCCGTTCGAGCGACTGGTCTGCGCCGAGATAGCCGGGGGTGACAGGAACGCCCGCCTCGATCATGCGCGCCTTGGCCGCGTCCTTCAGCCCCATCGCGCGGATGCTGGCAGGCTTGGGGCCGACCCAGATGAGACCCGCGTCCAGCACCGCCTGCGCAAAGTCCGCATTCTCCGAGAGGAAGCCATAGCCCGGGTGGATCGCATCCGCTCCGGTCTGCTTGGCCGCCGCGATGATCTTCGCGCCGACCAGATAGGATTCCGCAGCGGGCGAGGTGCCGATATGCACCGCCTCGTCGGCGGAGCGCACGTGGAGCGCCTTGGCATCGGCATCGGAATAGACCGCGACCGTCGCCACGCCCATCGCCCGCGCGGTGCGCATGATCCGGCAGGCAATCTCGCCGCGATTGGCGATCAGGAGTTTCTGGATCATTGCTCCGCTCCGCAGCCGGTGGCGAGGTGGCTGTAGGTAATGGTCGCGATCTTCCATGCGCCGTCGATCCGCATCAGCGTGAAGATGTCGACCCCGCAATGGCTGCGCTTGCCGTCGATGATGAAGTCGTAGTCGGCGCGGACGGTCGCCACGGGGCCATCGACCGTCACCACTTCGCCGTGCAGCGGTTCGGATACGGGCACGGGAATGCTCGAAACCGATGCGATCAACTGCGCCATGGGGATCAGACCGACCCGATCCGCGCCGTCACGTTCTTCGACCTTTGCGACGAAACCGGGCTCCGTGACCTGAGCGCGCATGGCTGCGGCGTCTTTGGCGGCAAGGCCGCGCATGAAGGCCTCGACCGTGGCGATCACGGCGGCTTCTTCGGCGTTGCGATCAGGCGTGGGTTCAGCGGCGAGGGGCGCGGCGGTAAGCAGGGCGGCGGCGGTCAGAAGGGCTTTCATGCCAGCCGGATTAGCGCGGCTTGGTTGCAAAGGAAACCGCTTCGCCACCTCGTCTTCCCGGCCCCCGAACCGGGATCCCGCTTCCTTCTTCTCTGCCCAAGAACAGCGGGGCCCCGGATCAAGTCCGGGGAGACGATGAGGGCCGATAATCCGCGATGCCCCAGTGGATGCCGCCCGCTGGCATCTTCTCGCGGTTGATCACCGCCGAGAGGAACGCGCGCACGCCGTACAGCGCCTTTTCCGCGCGGGGCACATAGGTGCGGCTCGCCCAGGCCTCAGGCCCGCGCTTGCGCACTTTGCGCCCGATCGCCCCATAGATGCGCGCGGCCGAGAGCACCGCCCAGCGACTGCGGAAGGGGAGTTTCGCCGCGCCGACCCGCGCTGCTGCCTCGTGCTTCTCCACCAGCGCCACCAGCCGCGCGGTCATCGCGGCGAGTTCCTTGCGGTGGTGCGGTTTGGTGTGCTGACCGGGCTCAATATCCTGCTCGACCAGCCAGATTTCGGGGAGGTAACAGCGGCCCACCGCATCATCCTCCACAATATCGCGGGCGATGTTCGATAGCTGGAAGGCAAGGCCCAGATCATTCGCGCGGTCGAGCGTCTCCTGATCGTCAGGCGAGACCCCCATCACCACCGCCATCATCACGCCCACCGCGCCCGCCACATGGTAGCAATAGCGCAGCATGTCGGCCTCGGTGCGTGGGCGCCAGTCTTCGGCGTCCAATTGAAAGCCCGCGATCACGTCCTCGGCCATCTGCGGAGTGAGGCCTACCTCGGCCGCGACCACGCCCAGCGCGTCGAAGGCCGGATCGCCGGTCGGCTCGCCGGCAAAGGCGAGCGCGGTCAGGCGGCGGATCAGCGCGAGGCGTTCGGCGAGGTCGGTCTGATCGCCGAGTTCACCGCCCATGTCCTGATTGTCGGCAATGTCATCCGCCCGGCGGCACCAGGCGTAAAGCAGCCACGCCCGCTCGCGCGTTTCCTTGTCGAACAGGCGTGCGGCGGCGGAGAAGCTCTGCGAGCCGCGCTTGATCGACAGCCGCGCATGTTCGACCAGCGCGGCGCGGGTGGTGGCATCGACCGCCATCGGGGTGCCTAGAGCTCCTCAGCCTTCATGCGGAAGATCGGCGTGTGCGGCTGATAGGCTTCCATCTTGGCGAGCAGTTCGTGGATCGAGGTTGCCGCGATCAGGATGTTCTGATGCGCGGGCCGGACGAAACCGACCTCGGCCATCTTGGCATTGAAGGCGAGCAGGTGGTCGTAGAAGCCGAAAGCATTGAGCAGTCCCACCGGCTTGGTGTGATAGCCCAACTGCGACCAGCTGATCGCTTCCCACAATTCGTCCATCGTCCCGACCCCACCGGGGATGGTGACGAAGCCGTCGGAAAGGTCGGTGAAGCGCTGCTTGCGCTCATGCATCCCGCTGACTGTGACAAGCTCGTCGCAATCGTGATTGGCGACTTCGGCCTTCACCAGCGCTTCGGGGATGATCCCGATGACCTCGCCGCCGCCTTCCTTGGCCCCGCGCGCGACCGCGCCCATCAGCCCGAGCTTGCCGCCGCCATAGACGAGCCCGATCCCGCGCGCGGCCAGTTCCGCGCCGACATCATAGGCCAGCTGGAGATAACGCGGATCCTCGGGCGAGGCCGAACCGCAATAGACGGCGAGGCGTTTCATGCAGGCGCCTTAATTGCCAGATCCTCCAGCATCAGCCCGGCGGTCGCCTTCGCGCTGCCGACCACGCCGGGGATGCCTGCGCCCGGGTGGGTGCCTGCACCGACGAGGTAGTAATTGTCGATCACGTCATCGCGGTTGTGGCCGCGCAGGTAGGCGCTTTGCCACAGCACCGGCTCAAGGCTGAAGGCGCTGCCCATGTGGGCGTTGAGGTCCTGCTTGAAGTCCTTCGGCGCGTAGCTGAACTTGGTGATGATCCGGTCGTGGATATCGGGGATCAAGCGGCGGCCCAGTTCGTCGAGGATCATCTTTTCGAGCTTCGGTCCGACTTCGTCCCAATCGAGCGGCATCTTGCCCATGTGGCTGACGGGGACGAGCGCGTAGAAGGTGCTCTTGCCCGCGGGCGCCATGCTCGGATCGGTCACGGTCGGGTGGTGGAGGTAGATGGCGAAATCTTCGGGCACCACGCCGTTCTTGTAGATGTCGTCGAGCAGGCCTTTGTAGCGCTTGGCGAACAGGATCATGTGGTGCGGGATGCCCGGCCACGTGCCCTCCAGCCCGAAGTGCACCACGAACAACGAGGGGCTGAAGCTCTTGCGGTTCAGACTCTTGGCCATCTTCTTGCCGCGCTCGGAGCCGGACAGCAGGTCCTTGTAGGAGTGCATGATGTCCGCGTTTGAGGCGACCGCATCGAAGCGCTGACGGAAGCCGCTCTTGGTTTCGACTTCCGTGGCCTTGGTGCCCAGCGTGTGCACCTGCACCACCGGATCGCCGACGATCATTGTGCCGCCGAGGCGCTCGAAGTGGCGCACCATGCCCGCGATCAGCCGGTTGGTGCCGCCGCGCGCCCACCATACGCCGCCATCCTTCTCCAGCTTGTGGATCAGGGCGTAAATCGACGAGGTGTTCATCGGGTTGCCGCCCACCAGCAGCGAATGGAAGCTGAAGGCTTCGCGCAGCTTGGGGTGTTCGATATAGCTCGACACCATCGAATAGACCGAGCGCCAGGCCTGCTCCTTGATTAGGGCAGGGGCAGCCTTCAGCATCGACTTGAAATCGAGGAACGGTTTGGTGCCGAGCTTGAGATAGCCTTCCTCATACACCCGCGCCGAATATTCGAGGAACCGGGCGTAACCGGCGACATCCGCCGGGTTGAGCTTGGCAATTTCGGCGTTGAGGCTTTCCTCGTCGTTCGAATATTCGAAGTTGGTGCCGTCGGGCCAGTTGAGCCGGTAGAACGGCATCACCTTCATCAGCTCGACATCTTCGGCGATGTCATGGCCGGTCAGCTGCCAGAGTTCTTCAAGGCAGGGCGGATCGGTGATCACGGTCGGCCCGCCATCGAAGGTGAAGCCGTCACGCTCCCAGAAATAGGCGCGCCCGCCGGGCTTGTCGCGGCTCTCGATCACGGTGGTGGCGATGCCTGCCGATTGCAGCCGCACAGCCAGTGCCATGCCGCCAAAGCCCGCGCCGATGACGCAGGCGGTCTTGCCCGCATAACGTTCGGCCATGGCGGGGTTAATGCCCTTTGCGCCGGGGATGTTGATCTTCACATCGGCGTTCATGCCGGGGTCTCCATGTTGAGAGGCTTGGTGTCTAACGGTTTCCCTGAGGAAAACAGCGCGCGGATCGCACGCGGGATAGCTACGGGCGGCTTGCCCGTCAGGATGCGCAACCGATCCGGCCAAGTGGAACGACCGGCGTAGAACCGCTCGACCAGCTTGCCTTGCAGGGCGTAGAAATGTTCGAACACCACCACGCGCTTGTCCGGCTCGGCGGCTTCGAACAGCATCCGGCTCAGCATCCGGTAATAGGCGGTGGTGCGCCAGTGCCGCTTGGACCGGCGCTTGCAGAAATCGGCGAGCGCCTCACCCGTCAGCGCCGGACGGCTGGCGATGAGGTGCGCGATCGCGAGCGCATTATCGACGGCGAAGGGGAGAGTGTAGCTGGTGAGCGGGTGCGAAAATCCGCCGCGCGCACCCGCCAGGGCGACGCCGGGGATCGCGACTTCGGCCAGCGCGGCATTGATGTCGCCGCCCGAGATCACCGGCAGAATGCCTGCCTCCTGATCGACGACTTCGCCCTTCCATCCGTTGCGGTGCGCATATTCGGCCACCCGGCCTTTCAGCACCTCAGCGTCCATCTTGGGCTGATCGGCGTAGTAGGTGTCCTCGATGAAAACATCGGTGGGCGACAGCGGCAGGACATAGACGAAGCGGTAGGCCGCGCCGTTGCCGTGCGGGGCGAGCTGGTCGACGCTTGCATCCATGATGATGGGGCGGGTGAGGCCGTGCGGGGTTTCGCAGCGGAACTGCTGGCCGAGGAACACCTGCCAGCCGCCCGACAGCGCCTTGGAGGGTTTGAACGGGCGGCAATCGATCACGCGCTTTGCGGCGAGGCGCGTGCCATCCGTCAGTGTCACGCCGCTGGCATCAAGGCTGGCCGCCTTAGTCTCCAGCATCACGCACTCCGCCGGGAGTTCGGCAATCAGCTTGGCGTGGAATTCGGCGCTGGCGAGTGAGCGATACGAGGTCGGCAAAGTGCGGCCGAGGCGCGGGAAGGTGATGTCATAGCCTTCGTCCCAGCCATTGAGATCAAAGCCCGCCATCAGCGTGCGCGCCTTGGGGCGAATGTCGGTTTCGAACCAGCTCCAACGGTGATGCCCGCCAAAGCTGCGTCCGGCCTCGATCACAAGGAAGCGGCAATCGGGCGCATGGCGGTGCAGGGCCAGCGCGATCAGCCCGCCCGCCAGCCCGCCCCCGACGATGATCACGTCATGGGAATCGGCGCCCTGTGTGCCTGTAGCTTGCGGTGAATCGACCATGCCTCAGTGCCCTAGGCGAGGGCGAGCCGGACGGCAATCTTGCAGCGCAAATCGGATGTTGCAACATTACGTGGAAACAATAGAGGGCGCGCGAGTTTAGCTTGCCAATCACGCTCATAAGGATCGCAACCCCATGACGCTTCGCACCGCTTTCGGCCCCTTCGGGCCTGCCATTTCTGTGGCCGCTTTCTGCGCAATCTTTGGCGCTGCGCCCGCCCTTGCTGCCGAAGCCGAGACTGAAGGAGAGGCGATCGTCGCCGAAGCCGGAGCGGAGGCCGAACCTGTCTCCGTCCAGACCGCGCAACCCACTCCGCCTGCCGGTGCGCCGCCGTTCTCTTTCAGCAAGCCGGTGTTTGACGAGACCTGGGCGACCATCGGCCTCGGCGTCGGGATGGTGCCGAGCTATGCGGGTTCCGATGATTACATCGCTTTCCCCCTGCCGCTGATCGTGGGCCGCGTTGGCGGGGTGGGGATCAGCCCCAATGGCCCGGGCTTTGTGCTCGATGTCAATTCGCCCAAGCCCGCCTTCGGCCCGCGCAAGGGTGCGCGGATCGCCTTTGGCCCGGCGTTCCGGTTCCGCAATGATCGCAACAACCGCATCAGCGACGAAGTGGTTGCCCGCGCGGGCAAGCTGGACGCGGCACTGGAAGTGGGCGGCAATGTCGCGGTGGCCCTGCCCAATGTGTTCAAGACCTTCGACCAGCTGAGCTTCGGCGTGCAGGCGCGCTGGGACGTGCTGGGCGCGCATGATGGCATGATCGTCGAACCGCAGATCACCTACCGCGCGCCGGTGGGCCGCAGCTTTGCCTTGCAGGTGCAGGCCAGCGCCGAGTTCGTTGATGACAGCTTTGCCGATTACTATTTCACTGTCAGCCCCGGACAGGCGCTGGCCACCGGCCTGCCGCAGTTTCGCGCGGATGGCGGGCTGAACCGCATCGGCACGGTCGCGATCCTGACCTATGACCTGGACGGCAAGCCATTGAGCGGCGGCTGGGCGATCACCGGGGTTGGCGGTATGTCGCGCCTGCTGGGCGACAGTGCCGACACGCCGTTCACCGCGCAGCGCGGCGATGCCAACCAGTTTATCGTCGGGCTGGGAATGGCCTACACCTTCTGAGGCCCGTCCCCCTCTGCGCCGCCGCCCTTATTGCGGGAAGCGCTTTGTAAAGGTCGCCTCTATCACTCGGGCAATCTCGGCATCCTCCTCGGCGGTGAGAGGCTCGTTCTCCATCTGCGCGCGCAGCCGCTGGATCTGCGGATTGACGTTCTGGAGCTTCAGCAGCGCCGGATTGGCGAGCGCCTGTCTGCCCATCTCGGCCAGATCGCTGGGGTCCATCTGGCTGATCCCTTGGGACACCGCGCTGTTGATATCCGCGCGCACATCCGCTTCGGTGATGTCCTTTTCCGCCACGGCGCTCGACAGCGTCTGCTCCATGTCGAAATTCGCCACCACGTTGCCCATCAACCGGCGGCCGATGTCGGAGCGGTAGAACCCGGCCACCTTAAGGGCCTCTTCCGGGGTGAGGTAACTCGCCATCGCACCAATCATCTTCGGGCGGTAGAGCGCCGTCACGCGCAGGTTCTGGCTATTGAGCACCGGGCGCATCCCGGCCAGAATTTCGTCGATCAGGCCCGGACTGGCCCCCTCAGCCGCCGCCAGATCGGCGTTGGCCAGCATCTCGCGCTTGACCGCCTCAAGCCCGTTATTGAGCAACACATCGCGGTTCACCGTGCTATCGATCGCGTCGATCAGATCGGCATAGGCCGGGTGGCCGGGTTGAGGATTGGCGATTTGCGCGGCCGCGGGCGGAGCGCTGTCCTGTGCCGCGGAAACCGGTGCAGCCAGCAGCATCGCCAGCATAAGGCCAGCGCAGCGCAGCGCGGAAAGTCGGATCATGGAATAGGCCCCTCAACGCAAATCATGGACGTCCCAGACATAACGGCCCGCCTGCCGGCGCCCAAGCGAATAGTCTGATCAGTCGCGATTTTCACCGCTGCGCTTGCCTTGGCGGCGCGGGCGGGCCATCAACCGGGCGGGCCATGTGAGGCAAGGGGAGAGACGATCATGCGGGCATTCAAGGGCGGGTTGATGGCGGGGCTGGCGCTGACCGGGACGCTGATGGCTGCGCCGCTCGCGGCCGAGACCGTCGCGATCCGCGCTGGCGCGGTGATCACCGATGCCGCTGCCGAACCGACCGGGGCTGCCACGATCCTCGTCACCGATGGCAAGATCGTGTCGATCACTGCTGGCCACGGTGCCGTGACTGCCGACCGCGAGATCGACCTCAAGACCAAGACCGTGCTGCCCGGCCTGATCGACCTCCACACCCACCTGACCGGCGATCCGGGCGGCGATTTCTGGAAGGAAGCGACCGAGCCTGACGAATGGGGCGTCGTGGTCGGCGCCAAGAACGCGCGCGTCACCGCGCTGGCCGGGTTCACCACTGTGCGCGAAGCGGGCAGTGGGCGTGACACCGCCTTCTCGCTGCGCCGGGGCACGGCCGAGGGCATGGTGCCGGGGCCGCGCATTGTTGCGGCGGGCCCGGCGCTGGCGATCATCGGCGGCCACGGCGACGTCAATGGCTTCCGCTCCGAGGTCAACGAGTTGCTCGATTCGGGCTTCACCTGCACCGGCGCGGTCGAATGCGCCGCGAAAGTGCGGCTCGCCAGCCAGAACGGCGCGGACGTGATCAAGATCACCGCAACCGGCGGCGTGCTGAGCCAGCAGGGCCGGGGCCTCGAAGCGCACTTCACCCCTGCCGAAATGAAGGCGATTGCCGATACCGCGCACTCGCTCGGCCTCAAGGTTATGGCCCACGCTCACGGCGCGCGCGGCATCCAGCAGGCCGCCGAAGCGGGGATCGATTCGATCGAGCACGGCACGTACCTCGATGAAGCTGCCGCCAAGGCGATGAAGGCCAACGGCACTGTGCTGGTGCCGACCCTGATGGCGCTGGAAGGCGTCAGCGAAGGGCTGGGCAAGGGCGTCTATACGCCTGTGGTTGAAGACAAGATCCGTGCCGTCCAACCGCTGATGGCCTCGCTGGTCAGCCGCGCGCGCCAATACGGCGTCACGGTCGCCTTCGGCACCGACGCAGGCGTGTATCAGCATGGCCGCAACGGCGAGGAACTGGCGCTGATGAAGAAGCAGGGCATGACCGACCGCGAAGTCCTCGCCAGCGCCACAACCGTCGCGGCCAAGGTGCTCGGCATGGACAGCCAGATCGGCAAGCTAGCGCCCGGATACTCGGCGGACATCATCGCGGTTGACGGCAACCCGCTCAAGGATGTGACCGTGCTGGAAGAAGTCGACTTCGTGATGGTGCGCGGGCGCGTGATCGAATGAGCGGGCGCTAAGGTCTTATGGGCGCGCTCATCCCCAACCGCCGCACGGTCATCGTCTCGCTGGCCATTGCGGCTGTCACCATCGTCATCCTGCTCGCCATGGGCCGCGCCCCGATCTGCGAGTGCGGCTACGTCAAGCTGTGGCATGGACAGATCAACGATAGCGGCAACAGCCAGCATATCACCGACTGGTACACGCCCAGCCACATCATCCACGGGATGATCTTCTACGCCCTGGGCTGGTGGATGTTCGTCCGCAAGGGCTGGGGCGGGGCCGAGGCGTTCCGCTGGGGCCTGCCGCTCGCCGTGCTGCTGGAGGGCGCGTGGGAGGTGCTGGAAAACACCCCGATGGTGATCAATCGCTTCCGCTCGGTCACCGCCAACTTCGGCTACACGGGCGACTCTGTGCTCAATTCGGGCGCTGACCTTGTGTGGATGAGCTTCGGCTTCTGGCTGGCGCTGCGTCTGCCGGTGAAGGTGACGCTGGCGCTGGCGATCATCGGCGAACTGGTGGCGGGCTATGTCGTGCGCGACAATTTGACCTTCAATGTCATCATGCTGGTCTATCCGATCGAGGCGATTGCCGAATGGCAGGCGGCGGGCGGCGTGGCCTGACGCCGCACTGGCAAGGCTCCTCCATCTGGCTTATGCTCTATTGCCAAGAGCCCGGCGCATAGCGACCGGGCCAAGGGGGGAGGGGCATATGCTGACCGAGCGCAGGCGTGGTCTGCTGGTATTCAACGGGATCGGGCTGATCGCCTCCGCAGTGCTGTCGGGCTGGCTGTATTTCTTCTTCACGCTCGGCGCGATTGATCTGTGGCCGTTCGTCACCGATGTCCCCGCCGCCATCCCCGGCGACCGGCGGGCGTGGAACATGGCCCATCTTGAAGGCATCACCAATGGCACGATGCTGATCGCGATCGGCGCGGGCGGTGCTTACATCCGGCTAGGGGAGCGCGCGCAGGCCGTGCTGTTCTGGGCAGCGCTGGCGTTCGGTTGGATGTTCACTTTGCCCGCCATCGCCAATGCCCTGTTCGGCACCCGCGGGCTGGAGTTCGGCGGCGGGCCATTCCCCGGCGATGTGACCATCAACAACATCATCTTCCTAGCCGGATGGCCCGCGATGATCGGCGTGCATCTCGCGGTTGCTCTGCTGCTGTGGGGCGCATGGCAGCATCACCGCCACGCCGGAAACCGCGCATGAGCGCCCATCCCGAGATTATCGTCCGCCGCATCCCCTTTGCTTTCGATGAGGGCATCGATCCGGTCTGGCATCCCGATCGGCCCGAATGGAGCCACATGGTCAACGGCGCCTCGCTCGCCATGCCCTATCTCGAACCCTTCCTGATCAAGACCGTGACGGAAGGCCTGAAACAGGTGCAAGACCCGGCGCTAAAGGCCGATGTCCACGCCTTCATTGGGCAAGAGGGCATCCATTTCCAGAGCCACCGCCGCTACAACGAGATACTGAAGCGCCATTACCCCGAACTGGCGGGGGTCGAAGCTGAAATGGAGGCCGATTACCGCGCTTTCCAGAAGCGCAGCCTGAAGTGGCGGCTCGCCTATACCGCCGGGTTCGAGACGATGACGATGGGGATCACGGAATGGCTGATCCGCAGCCGCAGCCAGCTTTTCGCGGGCTCCGACAGTGCGATTGCCTCGCTCATTCTCTGGCACATGGTCGAGGAGACCGAACACAAGAATGTCGCATGGGATCTCTACAACCAACTCTATGGCGACTGGCGCGGGCGGGCGTGGGGGCTGGTCTGCGGGACGGTGCATGTCGCGCTGTCGAGCCGCAAGGGATATGCCGCGATCCTGAAGCGCGATGGGTTGTGGGGCCGGCCGCTCAGCCGGATCAGGCTGTGGGCAATGGTGGCGCGCTTCCTCGTCCATTGCTCGCCCGCGATGCTGCGGTCGCTGTTGCCCGGATACCACCCTTCAAGGGTGCGCGATCCGGCGTGGGTAGCGCATTGGGCCAGCGCCTATGCAGGGTTGCCCGATGGCAGCATCCCGTCGCTCGACACCGCCGATCCGGAGATACCCGCGCGTTTTGCGTGAGACTGGACTCGGCCTTGGCCTTGTCCTAATCCTGCCCCATCCCCGGGGAGCCGCTTGGCTGAGAGGGGCGGTTAGCACCGTCCGACCCGTCGAACCTGAACCGATTAGCATCGGCGGAGGGAGTGGGCTGGTCGCTGTGCCACAGGTCCGCTTGTCCTCCGCTTTGGAGAGAGAGCAGATATGGCCGACATCAACAGCCCCGTCGAAATTGGCGTTACCACCGGGCCGATCCGTGGCAGCCGCAAGATTTATGTTGGCGCGCGCACCGGCTCCGGCATCCGCGTCGCCATGCGCGAGATCGACCTTGAGGGCGGCGAGCCTTCAGTGCGCGTTTACGATACCTCCGGCCCCTATACCGACCCTGATGCCCATATCGACATCAACGCAGGCCTGCCGCAGTTGCGCCGCGACTGGATCCTGGCGCGCGGCGATGTCGAGTCCTACGATGGCCGCGAGATCAAGCCGGAAGACAACGGCCAGCTTGGCCCGGATCGCAGCGGCGGCGTCCCGCAGTTCCCCAATGCAGTGAAGCGCCCCTTGCGCGCCAAGGCGGGGATGAACGTCAGCCAGATGCACTATGCCCGCAAAGGCATCATCACGCCGGAAATGGAGTACGTTGCCGAGCGCGAGAACCTCGGGCGCGAGATCGCCGCCGACATGGTGCGCGACGGGCAAAGCTGGGGCGCGGAAATCCCGACCATCATCACGCCCGAATTCGTGCGTCAGGAAATCGCCCGCGGTCGCGCGATCATCCCCAACAACATCAACCACCCCGAAAGCGAGCCGATGGCGATCGGGCGCAACTTCCTCGTCAAGATCAACGCCAATATCGGCAACTCCGCCGTTGCCTCGAACGTCGCGAGCGAGGTCGACAAGATGGTATGGGCGACCCGCTGGGGCGCGGATACGATCATGGACCTCTCCACGGGCCGCAACATCCACGACACCCGCGAATGGATCATCCGCAATTCCGCCGTGCCGGTCGGCACCGTGCCGATCTATCAGGCCTTGGAGAAGGTCGGCGGCGTGGCTGAGGAGCTGACGTGGGAGATCTTCCGCGACACGCTGATCGAGCAGGCCGAACAGGGCGTCGACTACTTCACCATCCATGCCGGCGTGCGGCTCGCCTATGTCCCGATGGCCGCCAAGCGCGTCACCGGGATCGTCAGCCGCGGCGGCAGCATCATGGCCAAGTGGTGCCTCGCGCATCACAAGGAGAGCTTCCTCTACGAGCACTTCGACGAGATCACCGAGATCATGAAGGCCTACGACATCGCCTACAGCCTCGGCGACGGTCTGCGCCCCGGCAGCATCGCCGACGCCAATGACGAAGCGCAATTCTCCGAACTCTACACCTTGGGTGAACTCACCCACCGCGCCTGGGCGCAGGATGTGCAGGTGATGATCGAAGGGCCGGGCCACGTCCCCATGCACAAGATCAAGGAGAACATGGAAAAGCAGCTCCAGGTGTGCGGCGAAGCGCCGTTCTACACCTTGGGCCCGCTCGTGACCGACATCGCGCCGGGATATGACCACATCACCAGTGGCATCGGGGCGGCGCAGATCGGGTGGTATGGCACCGCGATGCTCTGCTACGTCACGCCCAAGGAGCATCTCGGCCTGCCCGACCGCGACGATGTGAAGGTCGGCGTCATCACCTACAAGCTCGCCGCCCACGCGGCGGATCTCGCCAAGGGCCACCCGGCCTCGCAGGTGCGCGACAATGCGCTCTCCAAGGCCCGGTTCGAATTCCGCTGGCGCGACCAGTTCAACCTCAGCCTCGACCCCGAAACCGCCGAGCAATATCACGACCAGACGCTCCCGGCCGAAGGCGCGAAGTCGGCGCATTTCTGCTCGATGTGCGGGCCGAAGTTCTGCTCGATGCAGATCAGCCAGGACGTGCGCGACTTCGCCGCCAAGCAGAACAGCAGCCCCGAAAGCTTCCTCGCCTCGGAAAAGCTCGGCGCGGATACGGCCGAGGCCAGCCGTCAGGCCGCGCTCAAGGGCATGGAGGAAATGAGCCGCCGCTATAACGAAGGCGGCCGCGAACTCTACGTCGGCGCGGGCGGGCGCGAGCACGACTAGCGGCAATCCCCCACCAAAGGCGGCGCTGGATTGACCGGCCCGGCGAAAGGGCAGACACCCTTCGCCGGGCCGTGTTCCGTTGGGGGGATCGACGTATGAATGCCTACCGCTTGCTGCAAATCCTGCTCGTCGCCTTCGGGGCGGTGTTCTGCCTCGTTGGTCCGCTGGCGATGGTCTGGCCGAGCGGTTGGGCCTGGCACGAAGGGCCGCCGATGGCCTCGCAATACTTCATGATGATCGTCGGGGTCTATGCGACGCTGGGCGTGTTCATGATCCTCGCCGCGCGCGATCCGCTGAAGCATGTCTCGCTGATCTGGTTCGTCGCGGTGTCGAGCGCGGTGCACGCCGCGATCATGGCTGTGCAATCGCTGAGCGCGCCGATGCACCACGGGCACCTGCTGGGCGATGTCCCAGCGCTGCTGCTGGTGACTATCGCCTTTGCGGTGCTGCTGCCCAAGGCCCAGCGCAGCGGCGCGTGATCACCAGCCCCACGGCGCGGGGGGCGGGGTGACGGGCTGGGTGAGGTCGAACTCGACCCGGAACAAGCGGCCTGCGCGGCTCAGCTGGTAGGTGTAGGTCGCCGGAGTGATCTCGACCCGCCACACATTGGTGACCGACGCCGTCAGCCCTTCCGCGCGGAACATCGCGATGCTCTCCTGATCGACCGGGAAGTCCTGCGCGGTCGCTGTGCCGCCATCCGCCGTGTCCCCGCCATACAGCGTCACCGCATCATGCGTTCCGTCTTCGTGGCGGTGATCGTGCTTCAGCCTGAGGCCGCTATCTGTGCGGGTGATGAGCCAGGTGCGCGAGCGGTCCCACGTGCCGTCCTCGCCCTCAACATGGAACGGGATCGCCATGCGGTCTGCGGCGCATTCGCGGAAATGCACCACCATCGCCGCACCCGCCATGTCGGCATCGGCCGCATCGGAGGAGACGAGGCGGCCCGCATAGGCCTTGCCGCAATGGCTGGCCAGCGCGGCCATGAAGCGGGTTTGCGCCGCATCCTCCGCCGCCGCGAGCGGGGTGGGAGCCTCGGCGCCGGGCGCAGCGCACCCTGCCAGCGCCAGCAGCGGAGCGAGCGCCGCCGCAAGCAATGCGGGCGCGGGGCGGCGCGAGGCGAAGCGGGCGACAGGACGGGTGCGTGCGCGAGTATCGGTCATGCCCCGTCCTGAGCCGCCGCGGCGCAAAAGGCAAACCCCGCGAGGACCCCCGCGCCGCTGGCCTCAGGAGTTCTTCATGTTCTCCAGACCCTTGATCCCGCCGGGCTTGGTGCTGGGCTGGCTGGCGTTGAGCTTCGGCCCCTTGTCCGCCTTGGGCTTACGCGCTTCACGGCTCTTCTTCTGTTGGCCCTTGGCCATAGGATGTTCCGATCAGAGGGCGATATGCCCAAGCGCGGAGCGTGGGCCTGATGGGGGGAGGTGTCAATGTGGGGGGCGTAGCTCCCGGTCTCCTCGAGAAAGGGGCTGACTGCCCGATCATCCCCTGCAAAGTTGAGGTGTACTGAGCTTGTCGAAAGAGGGACTAGCTGCAGCATGCTGGAGGGGCAGGCACGGCTAATCTGAAGCACTGGCGGGCGTGAACATGATTAAACACTTCCCTTGTAACCTTCGGGCTGTAAGATCGCCGACATTAACCCAGAATACGATTAACTATTTTACCGGAGAAATCATGTGCGGATAAATCGCGTCGTAATTTCCGGACTTTTTGGCCGCAAAGGCAGTCAGATATTGAATTTCCACCCCGACCTTAATATCCTAACGGGTAAAAATGGGAGTGGTAAAACAACAGTAATGAAATTGATTTGGTACGTGATTAGCGGAAAAATACTCAATGCTTTAACCGAAATTAATTTCTTACGTATTCAAATTGAGACTGATCTTTACGAGATTGAGGTCACCCGTACTGGATCGCATACATGCAAAGTGCGATGGGCTTCCGGCAATGAAGAGCGGCTATTCGAAGATGGGGAGCCAGATGAGGATGGCGACTTCATGAACGCCGAGGACATTCCTAACCGCCGTACATCAAAGATTGGACCGACGATTTTCTTCCCTACATTTAGGCGGATCGAGGGTGGATTTTCGATTAACGAACGCGACGGGTTTGAAACAGGCCTTCGAAGAGCAAGCGCTGATATCCCAGCCGCTTTTGCAGCCCTTTCGGCGAAACTAAGCAATTCAATGCATGTCTTCGTCGCGGCTGTTGCCACCGTAGACATTGAGAGATTGCTTTTAAAGCAATACACTGACGCTTCTGAGCAGGCCAACGCCGTGCAACAGTCGACGTCGGAAAATGTCATTCGCGAAATTAAAGAATTCAAAGAAGATAGGGCCGAGCTGCAGGGTGATGGCCGAGCTAACTCTGCGAGCGCGGAGGTTGTATTGGATAAAATTAAATCGATGATCGAGACGATGGAGGGCGAAAGGCGAGGGGCCTTATCTCAATATAATGCAATAAGAGATCTAGTAATGAGAATACTGAGGCATTCAGGTTTGAAAGTGGGCAGATTGAGCTTTGGCGATGCTGCAGCCACCATTAACAGCGACTCCCTTTCGGCTGGCGAGAAGCAAATGTTGAGCTTCCTTTGCTATAATGCTTTCTATGATCATGGTTGTATTTTTATCGATGAACCTGAACTTAGTTTGCACGTTGATTGGCAAAGGCAATTATTTCCGACATTGTTTAATCAAGAAAAAGAAAATCAATTCATCATCGCAACGCATTCACCATTTATTTACTCCAGATATCCTGACAGGGAAATTAAGCTCCAAGATGATCGTGGTGATACTAACATTGAAGATTTGATTAACTGAAATGTCGGCCGATATCTCAGTCGATGAATTGATATCGACCCTTAATCATAGCAATGCGCCCACACTCATATTGGAGGGAAAGGATGACTACGTCGCTTTTGAGGAGTTTGAGCGAAACAACGTGGAGTGGGGATTCACGGTCATTGCTGTAAAGGGAAGGCGTAATGTTATCAATCTTCTCGATAGAAGAGATGAGATTGAAAACCCCTGCATATATTATCTGATGGATCAAGATGAATGGTGCTTCACTGGCATACCTAATTTATATATTGACAGGAGGATCGGATATACAAGTGGAGCATCAATTGAGAATGAACTAATAATCGATGGGAATCCAATGGCGATAATGAAGCCGAATGAAGTAGCTAGGTTTTGGTCCGCAATACAAGAATTTGAAGAAATATTCCTTAGGCTTTGTTACAATCATATTAATTGTATAGCTGATCATTCTTATGGCTCATCTTTGCGGCTTTTCTTTGATGAGAACTTAGCAAAGCTTCCGGAGTGGACGTTATTCTGTGATCGTTGTCCAAACGCCGTCGCTCGTCCTGCAGCGCTCAATGTAATGGAGTATTTGCGCGGAAAAACGCTTCTCGAATTAGTGGTAATGATACTAAGTAATAAAAACCGTGCTTCGAAATACAGCAAAGCAAATATTATGGAGTTAGGTGCTCGTGCAAGGGGGGCTAAGTTGCTCGCCCTAGAAGCTGAAATCTATGATTTTTTCAGAAATTCAGGTTGTATTAGTGATTTATAAAGTCACAAGTCGGTGTCGCCTTTATTTAATTCAACGTTTTTGTCTTAATCGAATTTTTGTATTCGTCGCTGATTGCAGAAGCTGACGTTCTAGATAAATAATTAAATCACCCCATCCCCACCAGCACCCGGTCCAACGCCTGCAAAAACCGCGAGCGATCCGTCTTGCTAAACGGCGCAGGCCCGCCGCCGACCCCGTCCATCCCGGCGCGCAAATCCGCCATGATCGCGCGGGTCGCGATCGCGCCGCCGATGCTGGCGGCGGTGAATTCCTCGCCGTTGTGTTTCAACACCCGCGCGCCGGCTTTCAGGCAGCGTTCGGCCAGCAATATGTCGGCGGTCACCACCACCGACCGCGCATCCGCCGCCTCGGCAATCCAGTCGTCCGCCGCGTCGAAGCTATCGTTCACCACCACGCGCTTCACCCGCGGGCTATCGGGAATGCGGAACGGGGCGTTGCTGACCACGCGCACCTCGGCGCGGAAGCGCAGGGCGACGCGGTAGATCTCGTCCTTTACCGGGCAGGCATCGGCGTCGATCAGAATGGTGACGGGTGACATGGGGCGGCTGTAGCCCAGCGCAGACGGCGCGGACAATGGCAACGCGCTCTTTCCTACTCCCAGATCGCGCGGCATCCTCCGCCCCATGACGCACGCACGCACCCCCGCTTCGCCCCTCGCGCTCGCCACGATCCGCCACGATGGCTGGACCACGCAGCGTCAGGTCACCTTCCTTGATGCGCTCGCCGCCTCGCATTCCGTGTCCGAGGCGGCGCGGGCGGTGGGGATGAGCCGGCAATCGGCCTATGCCTTGCGCGCGCGGTTGAAGGGGGAGCCATTCGATCTCGCGTGGACGGCGGCCTTCCGCTGCCGCTTCGATGCGCTGGCCGAAGCCGCGCTCGACCGGGCGATCAACGGGGTTGAGGTGCAGCATTTCTACAATGGCGAACTGGTCGGCACCACGCGGCGCTATGATGAACGGCTGACGCTGGCGCTGCTGGCGATGCGCGGGACGGGCGGGGCGCGGCGCACCTCGGCCTCGCATCCGGCGGCGGAGTATGGGCCTGAGGATTTCGGCCCGCTGCGCGAACGGGTCGAACAGGGCCCGGAAACCTGGGACGAGCAGCTGGATGAGGAACGCGAGGCGCTCTACGCCGAATATGACGCCGCCGAAGCGGCGCGCCGCGCGGAGGAGGACGGGGAAGGGGACGATGACGCGGATGATCGGGCGGATGGGGTGCCCCGGTGATCGGTCGGGCTACCGCTGCCTCCCCCCCCCCCCCCCGGACATGGCGAAGTGTCAACTTCGCTTTTTTGGGGTTAGAACGTTGAATTACTGAACAAAAAGGGCTGAAACGGCGCTTGACACCCTGTCAATTTTGTCAACTTTCTTGTTTGCGACCGCGCCTCCGCGCGGCCGTCCTCGGTGCGCTTCGCGCTTCGCGCGAGCACCTGCGGGCGGCCAGTCGGCCTTGCGGCCCTACGGGCCGTTCCAGCGCAAAACAATCTGGCAGGGCAAGGGCGCGGTGTTGCGCCGCTCAGCGTCCTCCGCACCTCTGCGGCCTCTGCGCGAACCCACCCTTCTTCTCCCACGATTAGGTAAACCCCCGCTTGTGTGCTACACAGCCCCCGCTGACGTCGAAATTTGCGACGGACTTCGAAATTTGCGCTCCGCCGCTTGGCCCTTTGGCCCCCGGCGTAAACCAGACGACGACTTCCTTTCATCGGACGATACGACGCACTAACCGCTCGGCCCTTTGCCGTGCGGACTACATTGTTCTTGAAAGGAACACTCCATGAGCAAGACCGGAACCGTAAAGTTCTTCAACACCGACAAGGGCTATGGCTTCATTCAGCCTGACGATGGCTCGTCGGACAGCTTCGTCCACATCACTGCCGTGCAGGCCGCTGGCATGCACAGCCTTGAAAAGGATCAGCGTCTGAGCTTCGATCTCGAGCGCGGCCGTAATGGCAAGGAAAGCGCCGTGAATCTGGCAGCTGCCTAAGCTGAATACCCGGCGGCAGGGCGCTTCGTGCGTCCTGCCTGCCACCTCAGATTCCCGCCTACCCCCTCCCATGGCAGGAGCGCCTGATGGCCCAGACCTACGAATTCTACTGCGAACGTGCCGATGAAGCCGCTGCCCTTGCTGGCAAGGCCACGCTGGACAACGTGCGTGACCGCGAATTGCGGTCGGAAAAGACCTGGCGCGGCCTCGCCGAGCAGGCCCGCAAGACCGCGGAAGAGCGCGTCAAGGCTGACCGCGTCCGTGCCGAAAAGCGCGCGGCTGATCATCTCCTGTCCTGAACATCTCGCCTGATTCCGCTGGAAAGCCGGATCAGCGCACCCCATATTCTTCTTGGGCAACAGGACACTGAACCCAAGGAGAGACAGCCATGACCACCATGCAGTTCCAGTTCAACACCGACAGCTCGGTGATGGGCACGCAGGACGTCGCCCATCGGATCGAGGCGCAGGTGCGCAAGCGGCTGGAACGTTTTGCTGACCGGCTGACGCGGATCGAGGTTCATGTCTCGGACGTCAACGGCCGCAAGCATGGCGCGGATGACAAGCATTGCACCATCGAAGCGCGACCGCGCGGCAGTCGCCCGATTGGCGTGACCGGCAAGGCGTCTGACGTTGACGCGGCAGCGCGGATTGCGGCGAATACGATGGCGGAACGGCTGGAACGGGTGCTCGGCAAGGCGCAGCGGCATCGTCACGATCCCTCACCCGACAAGACGATCTAACCCGCGCATGTGCGGGCGCAGGCGAGGGGTTATCCCTCCTTGCGCCCGAACACCCGCGATCGCAGCCCACGTCCGGTCAGTCCGGGAAGTCCTGGCTGACTGGGCGTCGGGGTGATGATCCGGGTCGGCGTCGGTGGCTCCGGTGCGGGAGGAGCATCCTCTTCGCCCGCCTTGCGCACTTCAAAGCGGCCACCGATCCCCTCGGCCAACTTGCGCTTCTCGAACCACTCATTGGCGAGCGCCATGCGTTCGTCCTGCCCTTCCGGCATGATGTCGACCGGGAAAGCGCGATCATCGAAGGCGTTGGCGTCGGGCACGTGTTCAGGCGCGACGAAGCCGTACTCGACGTGCTTTAGCGGCACGAGTTCGTAGAACGGCACATCGGCAGGCTCGGGCTCGGCATAGCCGATATTCGCGCCCGCATTATGGTGCAGGACGCGATAGGACAGGCTGCGGTCCTCTGGGCCGAAGGTGTCGCCATCCGGGATGACATAGCCGTTCGGCATGGTCGCGACCCGCAGGAAGGCGAAGATCGTTTCAAGATTGGCAGCCCAGGGCAGGACGTTGGGCTGAACGATAATCTCACGCCCCAACCAGTGGCGAGCGCCGAACGTGCGAATGCCCACCCGCGCGCTCTCGCCCGGCGCGGCGGTCGGGCCGAACAGAAAGGGATGGATGTGGAGCGGCCCCGGCGCATCATTGCCCGCCGCGATCCGATCAAACAACTCGCCGCTGAGCAACGTGTCCGACTGCGTCCAGTGCACCGCCAGCGGCATCGCATGATCAATCGCGATCCGGGTGATTAGCACCAGAACGGCGAGCCGCCGTTCGAATTGCGGCTGGCTCGCCCCCGACCGCTCCCGGCCGATCGCATCGAACATGGCAGCAATTTCGGGGTTCTCCTCGACGCCGCCCATTACGCCGTGCGAGACTTCGAGCAGGATATGGCTGTCACAGCGCGCGATCCGCTCGCGGATGTCGGGGGTGAGGATGCCGGTGTAAAACGATGACAGCGCCGGCTGGAACACCTGCGCATTGGCGGGGCGGTCGACATATTCGAAGGTCACCAACAGTTCTTCGGTGGCATCGAACAGGCGGTAGAACAGGCCCGGATTGTTCTCCGAGAGATGGAAGCTGACGCTCGATCGCATCCCCTCGATCCGCACGAAATCGCGCATGATCGCTTCCAGGTCGTGGATTTTCCGGTCGAACAGCAGCGCGGCTTGCAGGCGGTTGGGATAGAGCATGGCGCGTGGAGGCCCCGGCGTGGACAAAGACCAGCAAACCCTATCCGTGCAAGGTTAATTCCGGGTTGAAGCGCCTACGCGCCGCCGGTGATCCCGCATTCGGCAAGCAAGCCATCAATCGCCTTGGCCACACCGAAGAACCCGGCCTTGGCATGGGGCCAGGTCGCGCGGTCGAGATCGCCGAGTATGGTCACGACCCGGCCTTGTGCGGCCAGCGGCGCGAGGTCGGGCATCAGCGCGTCGCGGGTCCAGCCGGTCGGGAGGTAGGGGACCGCGATGCGCGATACCCCGGCTTCGGCAAGCAGCGCCGCCAGCGGCTCGCCCGGGTGCCATTCGGTCGCGGGGCAGCCGAAGGCGGTGGCCGCCTCCGCCATGCCGCTAGCCACAGCGCCAGTGGCAAAGCCCGCCGCCAGCGCGCCGACTGCGCCGGGAGAGCGCGCTGCGGGCCGCGCCGCGCCGATCACCAGCGTAGGTGCAGCGGGCAGGGCCAGCGGGGCGTGATGCGCCGCCTCGTCATGCAGCAGCAGCGCAAAGGGCTCGGCAAGGTCGCCTGCGCTGACGGGCGCGGGCAGATCGAGCTTTTGCCGCCCATAGTCCTGCGGTTCGGACAGCGGTTCGGCATCCTCGGCCAGCCCATCCGCTGCCAGCGCGCCGCCGGGCCGACCGCTGGTGTAGCGGGCGATATTGTCCGCCCGCGCCAGGTAGTGCTTGCCCTTGGTGTGCAGCCCCGCGACCCAGCGCCACGACAGGGTGTTCGACGCCGCATCGCCATCCATCAGGTGCCGCAGAAAGAAGTCCGCGCCCAGCCGCCAATCGAGCTTCAGGGTGAAGATCCAGATGCTCGCAAACCACATGCGGGCATGGTTGTGGAGGTAGCCGGTCTCGGCCAGCTCCTGCGCCCAGACATCGAAAGCTGCGATCCCGGTGCGGCCCTCGGTTGCCTCGGCATAGGCCCTTTGCAGCCCTGCGTTGCGTGCCATTGCGGCAAGAGCGCCATCGCGGCCCGTGCAATAATCGTCCCAGATCGCCGGGCGCTGTTCGAGATAGCCCTTGAAGTAGATCCGCCAGAACACTTCGGCGATGAACTTCTCGGCCGCGCGCGGGCTATGCTGGCCGAGGACAGCTTCCAGCACTTCGGATTCGCCAAGCACTCCAGCGTGCAGCCAAGGCGACAATTCGCTGACATTGCTGCGTCCGCCGCTCGCGGGACCATCATCGGCATTGCGGGTTTCGGCGTAGCGGCGACCGGCGGCGGGAAGAAACTGGGCGAGGCGGGCAAGGGCTGCCGCGCGGGTGGGGTGTGGGGTCATCGAGGGGGCAACCCGGTGACCCGGTCATGGTTCCGGACGAGCGGAGGTTAAGTGCCCCCAAGGCTGGAACATCCACACCATTGCAGGACTCGTACCTGTATCAGGCCGCGTCGCTTTGGCGCCGCGCCTGCTTGCCCCGGATCCCCTCCTGCATCCGGGCTACCCCCGGCCTCTTGGCCCCTATTGAGGAATGCCTTATGAAGATCATCAATGTCACGCTCGCTTCGGTTGCTGCGCTCGCGTTGGTCGCCTGCAACAGCGAAACCCCGGCTGAAGACACCGCCGCCGATACGACGGCGGTTGCCGATGAAGCCACCGGTGCTGGCACGATTGTCGAAGTCGCACAGGGCGATGACGCCTTCTCGACACTGGTGACCGCCGTGACCGCAGCCGATCTTGGCACAACCCTGTCGGGTGCCGGGCCGTTCACCGTGTTCGCGCCGACCAATGACGCCTTTGCCAAGCTGCCCGCCGGCACCGTCGAAAAGCTGACGACTGACGACAAGGAAACGCTGAAGTCGATCCTGACCTACCACGTCGTCCCCGGCACGATCGATGCGGCTACGCTGACCAATGCCATCACGCAGGCGGGCGATGAAGGCTACTCCATCACCACTGTCCAGGGCGCGACGCTGAATGCCAAGGTCGTCGATGGCGGCGTGGTGCTGACTGATGCGGCCGGCAACACCGCCAAGGTCACGGCGACCGACGTGGCGGCCTCCAACGGCGTGATCCATGTGATCGATACCGTGCTGATGCCGAAGTAAGCGAGCCGCTTACATCTAAGCCTAAAAAGGGGCGGGCACCGTGCGAGCGGCGCCCGCCCTTTGCTTGTGCCCCCGGGCACGGTTAAGCTGCCGCGCGAAAGGAGCCCTGCCATGCTCACCACCTATCCCCGCGCCGCCCTTTGCCTGCTGCTCGCCGCCGCAGCCGCCTGCACACCAGCCGCTGATGGGATCGACCCCAAGGGCAAGACCTTCGATGCTGTCGCGCCGGAGGAAGCCGTGACCCTCACCGGGACCGAGCCGTTCTGGACCCTCGCGATCGCAGCAGGCGAGGGCGTCTGGACCACGCCCGACAACCAACCCGGCACGCGGTTTGCGGTCAAGCGCTTTGCCGGGAACAACGGTCTCGGCTTTTCCGGCGAGTTGGATGGCAAGCCGCTCACCGCCACGCTCACGCCGGGCGAGTGCAGCGACGGGATGAGCGACCGCCGGTTCCCCTTCGTCGCCACTATCGCTTTGGGCGGGGAGACATTCGCAGGCTGTGGCTATACCACCAGTCAGCCATTCACCGGCGACGAAGCGCCATAAGGGCGCACGAATAGGGGGAGAAACGGGCCATGACCATCACCGGAGGCTGCCTGTGCGGCGCGGTGCGCTACACCTGCGAAAGCGATCCGCTGCTCTGCGTGACCTGCCATTGCAAGAACTGCCAGCGGCAGGCGGGCAGCGCGCTTTCGGTGATCGTCGGCGTGCCTGAGGCCGCCGTGCAGTTCGAAGGCGAGCTCACCACCTATAATGACACCGGCGATAGCGGTGCGACTGTCAGGCGGCAGTTCTGCGGAACCTGCGGATCGCCCGTGTTCACCCGCGTCGACACGCCGCCCGGCATGATGTTCATCAAGGCTGGGACGCTGGACGATACCAGCATCCTCAAGCCCGCCTTCCACTGTTATACCAAGAGCAAACAGCACTGGGTCGATCTGGGTGAAATCCCCGGCTTCGAAACCGTGCCCCAAGGGCTCTAGGCTGGCCTTAGTATAGCCCCGGCAATTCGCGCTGCGCGGCATTGGGCCGCTGCGGCTGGAGCATCTCGCGCTCGGGCAGGCCCAAGCCCTGACGGGCGCTCTGCCCCTGTTGCAGCCCGCTGGTCGTGGCGCTGGATGTGATCGGGGTGCAGGCCCGCCCGCCGAGGAAATCGAGCGCAGCCGCGATTGAGGCTTCACGCGGATCGCCCAAGGGGCGGGTGATATCGTCCCCCGCGCGGCAGGTATTGGGCATTACGCTGGCAAGGCCGCTGTAATATTCGCCCTGGTTACTGGCATTGACCGTCTGGAATGCCACCGCCCGCACCCGCAGATCGCAGGACGCCAAATCAAACCCGAATTGACCGACCGGCTTGCCGAAGGAATTGGACCCGACCAGCGCCGTGTTGTTGCCGAGGTAGGGGATCAGCGAATTGGCGACGATCTCGCTCGCCGAAGCGCTTGCCCCGGTGGTGATGATCGCAATCTTGGTGGGCGCGATGGCGTTGGCTTCTGTGCGGAAGGCGCGGGTCTCGTTTTGGGCAGCTTTGGAGGGGCGCAACACTGTGCGGCTCCACACCTGCCCGACGCGTCCGCCTCCCATCAGATCGCCCATCGTGTCCGCGACACTGACCAACCCGCCGCCATTGTAGCGGAAGTCGAGGATCAGCTCGGTCACGCCTTGTGCGGCGAACTGGCCGTAAGCAGCTCGCAGTTGGTTGGCCGCGTCGGCGATAATGAAGGTGCGCAGGTTGAGATAGCCAACCCGTTTGGCCCCATCGTTCAGGATCACCGCGCCATAACGGTCCGACACGGGATCGAGTGCAAAGTCGGCCTTGGTGATGCTGCGCTCGATCACCGTGCCATCGGGTTGGGTGATACGCAGCACGCGGGTGGTGCCCTGCGTGGATGGGCCCAGCGCATTGGAAACGCCCTGCGCGCCGCCGCTGGCGAACAGGCTCGAGACGCTTTGCAGGTTGGCGCTGCTGGTGCCGATCGCAGTGATTTCGGAACCCCGGTCAAGCCCGGCGGCAAGCCCGGCGGCGCCTTCATAGGATTCGACCACGAATAATCGCCGCGCGTCCGAGTCAATGCCTAAGCGGATGCCGAAGCCGGCCGAGGAGCCGGAATTGATCAGCGCGTTTTCCTCGGCGATGGAGGTCGCGAAGGTGAAGAAGCGGTCACGGTTCTGCGCGCGGGCCGGGGCCACGCGGGCGTCGAGATAATCGTCGAGATTATTGAAAGATGCAGGATTGGCGGCGGCGAGCAGATCGGGGAACAGGTACCATTCGTTGAGCACCTGATCGGCAAAGTCCTGCTGCGCGCGCAGGCCGCAGGCCGATTGCGTTGGTGTTGGGGATGGGGTGGGCGTGCCCCCGCCCCCGCCGCCGGTTGCGGGTGGGGAGGATGATCCGCCGCCGCCGCCGCAGGCGACCAGGCTGACGGAAAGCAAAAGGCTAAGAGCGGTGCGACCGAACGTCATAAGGCTTTGCAACTCCACAAGGAAATTCGGGACGAGGGGGTCGACCCGATGCGCAAAGGATGCATTGGCGCGACGCCGAGAGCAAGAACCACCTGCGCAAAAAAGCGTCAACTTGGGAAAAAGCGTGACCTTTTTGCCTGCATTCGCATGGTTTTCCTCAGAAACCGGCAAAAACTGGCTTGCGAAGTCTCGTATCGCGCATCCGAACCGACTAGCACGAGGGCAAGGAACTGACAGAATCATGACGGAATTTCCCGCCTGGCTCGCACCCCATGTGCCCGCATCTGCGCGTCATCCCGGCCTCGCCATCGCGAAGCTGGGTTCAGCGCAGGTTTTCGCGCGCGGTGGGTTTGCACTCACCAGCCCCGCCTTTAGCGCGGGTGAGCCGCTCGACCCGAGCTTCACCGCGACCGAAGAAGATGCCGTCGCCCCGCCATTGGAATGGAGCGCGCCGCCGCCGGGTTCGCAAGAACTGGTGCTGGTGGTTGAAGAAGCGTCAACCACCAATGCGGAACCGGCCTGCCACTGGCTGGTCTGGGGGCTGAAAGGCCAGCGCGGTAAGCTGCTGGAAGGCGAAACCCCGCCGCGCACCGGCAAGAATGCTGTCGGCAATTCCGAATGGCTGCTGCCCGACCCGCCCGAGGGCGAGACGCGCCAATACCTGTTTCAACTGTTCGCGACCGACCTGCCGCTGGTGCTGATGCCCGGCGCAGGACGAGCGGAACTGCTTGCATCGCTGCAAGGGACGATTACGGCCTGTGCAGTGCTCCATGCCACCTTTACCGGCGGCGGGGACGATGATGCAGGCTGGGATGATGATGATATCTGACTAACCTGCCACTTACATAAGGGAGTAGACGATGGCTGGATCGACCAACGCATTGCAGAAGCCGGTGACGCTTTCGGGTGAACTGGAAGCCGTGATCGGCAAGGGCCCGATGACCCGCGCCCAGGTGACCTCGAAGGTGTGGGAATACATCAAGGCAAACAGCCTGCAGGACACCACCGACAAGCGTCAGATCAATCCCGACGCCAAGCTCGGCGCGGTGATCGGCAAGGACCAGATCTCGATGTTCAAGATGACCGCTGCGGTCTCGAAGCATCTGAGCTAAGCGGCACGGCGTCCTTGCGGCGTCTTGCCTCTGGCACACATCAGCGGCGCGCGATCCGATAGGGTCCGCGCCGCTTTTGCATGTTAGCGCCCTTCCATGAGAGGGCGATCGTCCCCGCTTCGGCCAATTTATCGGTGGCGGCGTGGACCGCGTTCATCTCGGCACGCCAATCGCCTTGCGGCCCGGCCAGGCGGCGCGCGGCTTCGCTCGGACAGATGGTCGCGCCTTCGGCCCGCTCGGCGAGCAGGGAGAGGATCGCGTCCTCGGGCGTCATGCGCCGGGAGGCATGGGGCGGCGGCGCAGGGGCCAGCATTCGCCCACCCAAAGCGCGAGCCAGATGATCACCGGCTGCGCGAACATTCTCGGCACGTGATAACCAAGACCGAGCCCGCCATCGGCGCGGGCCATGTCCATCGCGAAGTGGTTGATGTTGGCCGGCCACACGCACAGCGCATAGAGCGCCAGTCCCCATCCCGCCGCCTGCCGTAGCTTGAGCGAGAACGGCTGCACCAGCCCGATCGCGCCGAGGATCTCGGCCACGCCGGTCAGCAGCACCACCGCCTCGGGCGCGGGCACCCAAGCCGGGGTGATGGTGAGGAACGGCGCGGGATTGATGAGGTGGATCACGCCCGCAAACGCATAGAACGCGGCTAGCAGCCAGCGGATGCCGAGCTTGATCAAGCGCCCGGCTCCCAGCCCGGTGCCGCCAGCGTGAAGCCCGCAAAGTCGAACCCCGGCACCACCACGCAGGAGACGAGGCTATAGCCGAAGCGCGGCTCACCGAAGGAGCGCGCCGCCTGCCATTCGCCCGGTGCAACCACGCCCTGCAACTGCTGACCCGCACCGACATCACTGCCGAGGATCACCGAACGCACCGGCCCCGCATCATCGGCGGCGAGGCGCAGTTCGAGCGGATCGCCCGCCTGCCACAGCCATAGCTCGGCCGCATCGACCGTGTGCCAATGCGACGCCTCACCAGCGCGCAGCAGAAAGATGATCGCGGTGCCACTGGCGCGTCCGTCCGGCCCCGGCTCGCCGCGCCCCGCGGCGGAGGCCGCACCACGCCCCGCGGCGGAGGCCGCACCACGCCACGTTTCGCGATACCACCCGCCTTCGGGGTGAGCGGTCAGGCCCAATTGTTCGATCAGTCCTGCCGCGCTATCACTCATGCCGATGTCCTTGCCTGGCCCCATTCCCGGTGGTGCAGGCGCTCTAGCTTCGGGAGCCTCCTCCATGCAACTTTTCGCGCCTTCTCGCCTCGCCCTTGCGGCTGCGCTCCTGCTGGCCAGCCCGCTCGCAGCGCAAAAGGTCAGCGAGGAACAGGCGGTGGCCACCGCCGCCGCTGCGCTGGAGGCTGCGCTGGTGTTCGACGGACACAATGATGCCCCCGGTCAGCTGCGTTCGCGCGAGAACAACCAGATCAACGCTTTCGATTTCACCGACACCATGGATGAACATGATCACGTGGGTGGTGATGACGGGGCGATGCACACCGATCTCAACCGGCTTAAGAAGGGCAAGGTTGGCGCGCAATTCTGGTCGGTCTATGTGCCGCACAACGCCAACGAGGCGGCGGCGGTGCAGCAGACCATCGAGCAGATCGACGTCACCAAGCGCCTCATCGCCCGCAACCCCGATACCATGCGTTATGCCCTGACCGCCGATGAGGTCGAAACCGCGATGCGCGATGGCAAGATCGCCTCTCTGCTGGGGATGGAGGGCGGCTATTCGATCGGATCGAACCTTGGCGTGCTGCGGCAGTTCCACGCGATGGGTGCGCGCTACATGACGCTGACGCACAATTCGAACATCCCTTGGGCGGATGCGGCGACCGATGCGCCCAAGCATGACGGACTGACCGATTTCGGCAAGGATGTGGTGCGCGAGATGAACCGTCTGGGGATGCTGGTCGATCTCAGCCACGTCAGCGAAGCGACCATGATGGATGCGCTTGATGTCGCCACCGCGCCCGTGATCTTCAGCCACTCGGGTGCTCGGGCGGTGACGGCGCATCCGCGCAATGTCCCCGATAGTGTGCTGAAGCGCCTTCCGGCAAACGGCGGGGTCGTGATGGTGGTCGCCCTGCCGCGCTTCATCAATGAAAAGGTGCGCCAGTGGGACGCCAAGCGCGCGGGCGTGATCGCCCAGGCGCGGGTCGAGCATCTCGGCAATCCCGACGCGGCGGCCAAGACGGTGGCCGCATGGGTTGCCGCCAATCCCGAACCCAAGAGCGTGATCGGCGATGTGGCCGACCACATCGACCATATCCGCACGGTGGCGGGCGTAGAGCATATCGGCATCGGCGGCGATTATGACGGCATGCCGATCGGGCCGGAAGGCATGGAGGATGTCAGCGGCTACCCCGCGCTGTTCACCGAACTCGCGCGGCGCGGCTATTCACAGGCGGAACTGGAGATGATCGCGAGCCGCAACGCTCTGCGCGTGATGCGCGCAGCAGAAGCCTATGCCGCGCAGGTGGCGAGCGAGCCGCCGATCGAAACCCTGATCAACCCGCCCGCCAAACCTGAATGATCAATGCGCTATGCGGGCGAGAGCGGGGATGATCCAGACCAGGCTCATCGCGATCACCGCAAAGGCAAGGCTGAAGCCCAGCACATAGCGCAGGCCGGTATTGCTGACGGCGCCGCGTGCGGCTTCGTCATTGATGCGGATGCCTTCATTTGGATCGGCCATCGTTGCTCTCCCCGTTTGTGTTGACGTTACGGAAACATCTTCCGTAACGTCAATCAAGTCAAGCGGGGGCAAATGGTTCCCGGTCAGTCCGCGCTGGGGTTGACCGAATCATTGTCGGTGGCCGCATTCTGGCGTTGCTCGCCCTCGGCTTCGATCCGCCCGGTGGCGGTGCCTTGGCTTTCGACATTGTCCTGCGTCAGCGCGCCGGTCACCCAGATCACCGTCAGCGCAATGATCGCCAGGCTGAGGCTGATGAGCAGCACCCAGCGCACCACGCCTTCGTTGCTGCCACCCTTGGCGTCGGTTTCGTCAATCCGCTTGTCGCGGTCGTGCTGCGTCATGGGTGTCTCCTGCATGATGTGTAGGAGAGCACTACCGCATGAGACCCCCGATTGTTTCATCGCAACCGGGCCGGAGGATCAAGAAAAGGGGCTCGGCGACCCGCCACGCCCGCCTGCCGCGATCAATCGCGCAGCAATTCGTTGATCCCGGTCTTGGAGCGGGTTTGCGCGTCCACCGTCTTGACGATGACCGCGCAGTAGAGGCTCGGCCCCATCGTGCCATCAGGCAGGGGCTTGCCCGGCATTGAGCCGGGGACGACCACCGCATAGGGCGGGACGCTGCCCATATGCACTTCGCCGGTCGCGCGGTCGACGATCTTGGTCGACGCGCCGAGATAGACGCCCATCGACAGCACCGCGCCTTCGCCCACCCGCACGCCTTCGGCCACTTCGGCCCGCGCGCCAATGAAGGCGTTGTCACCGATGATCACGGGTTCGGCCTGAAGCGGTTCAAGCACGCCGCCGATCCCGGCCCCGCCCGAGATGTGCACGTTCGCGCCGATCTGCGCGCAGGACCCGACGGTGGCCCAGGTGTCGATCATGGTGTTCTCGCCCACATAGGCGCCGATGTTGACGAAGCTCGGCATCAGCACGACGCCCTTGGAGATATGCGCGCCGCGCCGCACCACCGCGCCGGGCACCACGCGGAAGCCTGCCTCGCGGAAGCGGTTCTCGCCCCAACCGGCGAACTTGAGCGGCACCTTGTCGAACGCCGCCTCGCCTGCTGCGCCGCCTTCCATCACGCGGTTGTCGTTGAGCCGGAAGCTGAGCAGCACTGCCTTCTTGAGCCACTGGTTGACCTTCCAGCCGCCAGTGCCATCGGGCTGAGCCACGCGCGCTTCGCCGCTGTCGAGCAGGGCAAGCGCATCGGCGACCGCATGGCGCACTTCATGTCCCGGCGTGATGTCGGCGCGGTTTTCCCAGGCCTCTTCGATGGCGGCAATCAGGCTATCGGTCATGCGAGTTCTCCAGAAACACTCCCATCCCCGTTCGTCCTGAGCTTGTCGAAGGACTGTCCTTCTTCTGGAACGGCGCAGGAAGTGAAGTGCAGCCCTTCGACAAGCTCAGGGCGAACGGAAGTGGGATATAAATTGGGCGTGGCCGTAGCTGCGCCGGAAAGACTCGGCAAGCGTGCTGCACATGGCTTGGGCAGGCATACGTAAACGGCGCGGGCCTGCCCAAGGGTTACGCAGGCATTCCCGCGGCCAGCGCGAACTCATAGGCCCGCTCCGCCAGCGGGCGCACCCGTTCGCTCATCGCTTGTGCATGGGACGAGGACGCTGTGCCGTCGATCACGCGCTTCTTGATGCCCTGCATGATCCCGGCGAGGCGGAACAGGTTATAGGCGAAATACCAGTCCATCGGCGGCACGGGGAAGCCGGTGCGCGCGACATAACGCTCAACGGCTTCTTCCTGCGAAGGAATGCCGAGCGCTTCGATATCCAGCCCCAGAAGCCCGGCGCGGCCATCGGCCGGATTGTGCCAGTTGAGCATCAGGTAGCTGAAGTCCGCAATCGGATCGCCCAGCGTCGACAACTCCCAATCGAGCACCGCGATGATGCGCGGCTCGGTCTTGTGGAAGATCACATTGTCGAGCCGGTAATCGCCATGCACCACCGATGAGCCGTGCTGCGGCGGAATGGTCTGCGGCAGCCATTCGATCAGCCGCTCCATTTCCGGCATCAGCTCGGTTTCGGACAGCTTGTACTGCTTGGTCCAGCGGGCGATCTGGCGCGCGCAGTAATCGGTCGGCTTGCCATAGTCGCCCATCCCGATCTTGTCGGGCTGGTTGAGGTGCAGATCGGCCATGGTGTCGATCAGAGCGTGATAGAGCGCACGGCGTTCGGCGGGCTCCATACCGGGGAGCGCGCCGTTCCACAGGCTGCGGCCGTCAGCCATGCTCATCACGAAGAACTTCGATCCGATCACATCCGGGTCTTCGCACAGGCCATAGGTGCGCGGGACGGGGAAGCCGGTCGGGAACAACCCGGTCATTGCCGCATATTCGCGGTCGACCGCGTGGGCGCTCGGGAGCAGCTTGCCGAACGGCTGGCGGCGCAGCACGTAGGAGGCACCGGGCGTGTCGATCCGGTAGGTCGGGTTCGACTGGCCGCCTTTGAACTTGGTGTAGCTGATCGGGCCTTCGAAGCCTTCGACGTTGGCTTCAAACCAGCGGGTGAGGCTTGCGAGATCGAGCTGGTCCTTCTCGGTCACTGCGACCGTGCCGACCATTTCTGTATCGTAATCAATATCCATCAGTCGAACACCACCACGGTGCGCGCGGAATGTCCGGCGCGCATGGTATTGAAGCCTTCGTTCACCTGATCGAGCGTGATGCGCTCAGCGATGATCGTATCGAGATCGAGCAGCCCGCGCAGGTAGAAATCAACGAGGCGCGGCAGGTCGACGGGGAAGTGGTTCATCCCCATCAACGCGCCCATCAGCTTCTTGCCGCCGAGCAGGTCGAAGGCCGACAGCCCGACCTTGCAATCCAGCGGCATCATGCCGAGGATCACGGCTGTCCCGCCGCGCTTGAGCGCTGCCACCGCGAGGTCGGCCGAAGCCTGACGCCCCACCGCTTCGATCCCCCAATCGACCCCGCCGCCGGAGATCGCGATGATCTGCTTGGCGGCGTCTTCGGCAAGGGCATCGACCGTATGGGTGGCGCCCAGCACCTTCGCCAGCTCGCGCTTTTCAGGCAGCGGATCGGCGGCGATAATCTTGCTCGCGCCCGCAATCTTGGCGGCGTTGATCACGGCAAGACCCACCCCGCCGCAGCCGACCACCAGCACGGTTTCGCCCGGCGTGACCTTACAGGCGTTGAAGATCGTCCCCGCACCGGTCGTCACCGCGCAGCCGAGCAGGGCGGCACGGTCGAACGGCATATCCTTGTCGATGGAAACGCAGGCGTGTTCGTGGATCAGCATCTGCTCGGACAGGGCCGAGAGGTTGAGCATCTGGTTGACCGGCGAGCCATCGGCAAAGGCGATGCGCGAGGAATCGCCCTTGGCACGGCGGGTGTCCCCGCCAAGGCACAGCGCCATGCGGCCCGTGACGCAGAATTCGCAGTGCCCGCAGAAGGCCGAGAGGCAGGAGACCACGTGGTCGCCGGGCTTCACCGTGCGCACTTCGGAGCCCACAGCGCGGACGATCCCCGCTGCCTCATGTCCCGGAATGGCGGGCAGGGCGTGGGGGTAATGCCCGTCGATGAAGTGCAGGTCCGAATGGCACAGACCACACGCTTTGGTGTCGATCAACACCTCGTGCGGGCCGGGCTCTGCATAGGTGACGTCGGCGATTTTGAGCCCCTCGCCGGGTGCTTCAAGAATGGCGGCTTTTGCCACAAGCAAACTCCGTTCGCCCTGAGCTTGTCGAAGGGCCGTTCTTCCTTCGTAGCTCAGGTTCAAAAAGAAAAACGGTGCTTCGACAAGCTCAGCACGAACGGCAGTTTTAACGTGGTCTCAGCGCGCCTTGATCAGCGCGCCACGCCCATGTCACCCGAGCTGAAGCTCGCGGTTTCATTGACCACCCGGCCATGATCGCCGCGCAGGGCGTTGGCGGTCGGGCCGGGGATGGGGGCGTGCTTGGCGAACTCCATGTGCGCGATCGAGCGGGCGTGGACTTCGTCCGGCCCGTCGGCAAGGCGCAGGGTGCGCTGGTGGGCATAGGCCGAGGCAAGGCCGTAATCTTCCGACACGCCGCCGCCGCCATGCGCCTGAATCGCATCGTCGATGATCTTGAGCGCCATATTGGGCGCCTGCACCTTGATCATCGCGATTTCCTGCTTGGCCGACTTGTTGCCGACCTTGTCCATCATGTCCGCCGCTTTGAGGCAGAGTAGACGGGTCATGTCGATGTCAATGCGGGCGCGCGCCACGCGCTCTTCCCAGACCGAATGCTTGTAGACCGGTTTGCCGAAGGCTTCGCGCTCCTGCAACCGGCGGCACATCTTGGCCAGCGCCTCTTCGGCGACACCGATGGTGCGCATGCAGTGGTGGATGCGGCCCGGCCCGAGGCGCCCTTGCGCGATCTCGAACCCGCGCCCTTCGCCGAGCAGAATGTTCTCCGCCGGCACGCGGACGTTGACCATCGCGACTTCCATGTGGCCGTGCGGCGCATCATCGTAGCCGAACACCGGCAGGTGGCGCAGGATGTTCACGCCGGGCGTGTCGATCGGCATCAGGATCTGCGACTGCTGCGCGTGGCGCTGCGCATCGGGATTGGTCTTGCCCATCACGATCGCGATCTTGCAGCGCGGATCGCCGAGGCCCGAAGACCACCACTTGCGGCCGTTGATGACGTAATGATCGCCGTCCCGCTCGATCCGGGTCTCGATGTTGGTGGCGTCGGACGAGGCGGTGTTGGGCTCGGTCATCAGGAAGGCCGAACGGATCTCGCCGTTCATCAGCGGACGCAGCCACTGCTCTTTCTGCTCGCGCGTGCCGTAGCGGTGGAACACTTCCATGTTGCCAGTGTCGGGCGCCGAGCAGTTGAACACTTCCGAAGCCCAGCCAAGACGGCCCATTTCCTCGGCGCACAGCGCATATTCGAGGTTGGTGAGGCCCGGGCCTTCGAACTCGAAGCTGTCGTCGACATGGTGGTGGCTGTCGTTGCGCGGGGGCATGAACAGGTTCCAGATGCCGGCGTCCTTGGCCAGCTTCTTCTTGTCCTCGATGATCTGGATCACCTTCCAGCGATCACCCGCGGCGTCCTGCGCCTTGTAGGTGTCCATGTTGGGGCGCACATGCGTCTCGATGAAATCGCGCACACGGTTGCGCCAATAGACCTGGCGTTCAGTGGGTTCGAAATCCATGGGGGTGTTCCTCTCTCGTCCTATTTGAAAACCGAATCTGGCATTGACCGTGGCAGAGCCTTGTCCGCCCGCCAAGCTCTCATTTGTGCGTTAGAGCCCCTGTGGCAACGGCACGCTCACCCGCAATCCGGGTCGCGATGCGGGCCTCGTGATCGGCGCGCGTGATCGGGAAGCGGGCCAGCCAGAATGCCGCGATCAAGGCCAGCACGGCGGTCACCAACAGGTAGGCCAGTGCAAGATTGGCGACCACATCAGGAGCGACGGCAGCCTGCGCGGTGCCGGGCTCAAGACCGATGGTTTCGACGATCAGACTGGTGAGCAGAATGCCCCCGCCGGTCGCCGACTTCTGGATCAGCCAGTTGCCCGCATAGAAGGTGCCTTCCGCGCGCTTGCCGGTGCGTTCCTCGAAGGCCTCGACAATTTCGGCCACCATCGACGTTGCCGAGATGATCGACACAACCCCCGCGGTATTGGCGGTCACCATGAAGGCCATGAACAGACCGGTCGAAAGCGCCCCGCCGGTCTGCGGCCAGAAGCCGATGAGGTAAAGGACATAGGGCGTCCCCGCGATGGCGAGTGCAGCCACAGCGCCGCCCGCCCCGCTCAACGGCTTGCCGAAGCGGCGGTGCAGCGGGCCGACCAGAAGGAACATCGCCACCACCGACAGGCCCAGCGCCAGCGGGTAGAGCTTGAACGCCAGCTCGCTGAACTGCCACACGTAGCGGATGACATAGAGCGTGATCGAGAGCGTCACGCCTTGGCTGATATAGGCCGCCAAGGCACCGTAAGCGAAGATCACGAAGGCGCGTTCGCGGAAGGCGTCGAAGATGTCGGCAAATGCCAGCCGCAGCGAGAATGGCGGCGGGGCCTTGTCGGGCAATCGCGCGACATAGGGATGCTGTCCGGCGGCCGATCCGATCACCGAGACCAGCATCACCACCGCGCCGACCATGCCGAACACCGCATAGCCATCGGGCTGCAATTGCGATTCCGGGGTGGGCAGGAACACGGTGAAGGCCAGCACCGACATGGTCAGCCCGCCGACCCAGCCCGACAGGAAGCGGTAGCGGAACAGTGTGGTGCGCTCGACATAATCATTGGTGATTTCCGGCACCATGCTGATCGAGGGCACCTCGCACGCCGACAGCAACAGACGCACGCCCACGGCCAGCGCGACGATCTCCCAATAGGTCGGCACGCCGGTGAAGGGCGGCGACCACATCAGCACCCAGGCCAGCGCCAGCGGGATGGGGGCGAGATAGAGCCACGGCAGACGGCGGCCCCAGCGGGTATAGGTGCGGTCGGACAAGTGCCCGATCAGCGGATCGGCGAAAGCATCGATGATCAGCGCAGTCGCCAGAGCAGCGCCGACGATCCCGGCATCCACCCCCAGCACCAGATTGTAGAACGGCAGCAGGAAGAACGAAAAACCGCCGTCCTTGACCCCGAACGCCACGGCACCGAACCCATGCATCACTTTGAGCCTGCCCGGAAGCGGCCCGGCAATCATGCTCATCCGCGCCCGTCCCTCAGGCCACGCCAATCGCCGAATCCGGCCAATGTCTCTCTCCCAACTTCGGTTTCGAACCTAGACCGATTGCGCCGGTCGTCAATCGCGTCCGGTCTGACGCTACGGCATGGCGGAACCTGCGATGAGCCCTTGCGAGGGCCCTTCAAATGCCACTAACGTAAGCGTCAAGTGAGAGACACGAGAGAGGAGACTCGGCCGATGGCTGATCTGGACACATTCCGCAGCGAAACCCGCGCATGGCTGGAGGCGAACTGCCCGGCCGAGATGCGCGAACCGGTGCGTGACGAGAGCGATATCTACTGGGGCGGCCGCCGCGCCACCTTCAAGAATGATGCGCAGAAGGCGTGGCTCGAAGCCTGCGTGGCCAAGGGCTACACCGTGCCGGCATGGCCCAAAGCCTATGGCGGAGCGGGGCTTTCGCCAGCGGAAGCCAAGGTGCTGCGCGAGGAAATGGGCCGCATCGGTGCCCGCCCGCCGCTCAGCAGCTTCGGCATCTGGATGCTCGGCCCGGCGCTGCTGCACTTCGGCACCGAAGGCCAGAAGCAGCGCTTCCTCAACGAAATCGCGCGCGGCGAAATCCGCTGGTGTCAGGGCTATTCCGAACCCGGTTCGGGCTCCGACCTCGTGAGCCTTCAGACCTTCGGCGAAGACAAGGGCGATCACTGGGTCGTCAACGGCCAGAAGGTCTGGACGTCTTATGCCGACCACGCCGACTGGATCTTCTGCCTCGTCCGCACCGACAAGGCGGACAAGTATCAGGGCATCACCTTCATGCTGTTCGACATGGCCAGCGAAGGGGTCGCCACCAAGCCGATCCTGCTGATCAGCGGCAACTCGCCGTTCTGCGAAACCTTCTTCGACAATGTCGCGGTGCCCAAGTCCTATGGCGAGGATTGCCCTGCCTACGTGGGCCAGATCAATCGCGGCTGGGACGTTGCCAAGTACCTGCTCGGCCACGAGCGCGAGATGATCTCGGGCGCGGATGGCGGGGATCGCACGGCCGGGATCGGTGCGGCGATGAAGCGGCATTCGGCCAAGCTGGGCGATGAGCTTGACCCGGTGCTGCGCGCAGAGCTGGCGATGTTCGATGTCGATGCGCTGGCCTACACCGCGATGGGTGAGAAGTTCCTCGACGAGATCAAGGTCGGCAAGGCGCACCCCGCGCAGCCGAACATGATGAAATATGCCGGCACCGAGCTGAACAAGCGCCGCCATGAGCTGATGATGGCGGTCGGCGGTTCGCGCAGTCTCGAATGGGACAGCGAGGAAACCGAAGGCGGCAAGCCGTCGCGCAGCTGGCTGCGGACCAAGGCGAACTCGATCGAGGGCGGGACGAGCGAAGTGATGCTCAACGTCATCGCCAAGCGCATTCTCGACCTGCCGGGCGCTTGAAAATGGCGTCGCCCCGGGCTTGACCCGGGGCCGCTATCGCCCTTGGCACCAAGATCACAGCGGTCCCGGGTCAAGCCCGGGATGACGTACAGAAATTTCCGGGAGAGGGAAAAACAATGCCCCTGTATCACAACGAAGATCAGGCGATGCTTGCCGATACCGCGCGCGGCTTCATCGCCGAGGAAGGCAATATCGCCAAGCAGCTGCGCCACTGGCGCGACCGCAATTGCAAGGACGGCTTCGGCCACGGGTTGTGGAAGCAGATGGCCGAAATGGGCTTCACCGGGATGCTGGTGGAGGAAGCGGACGGCGGGCTTGGCATGGGCCATGTCGAGGCCGGGATCGTGCTGGAGGAAATCGGCCGCAACCTGACGCCTTCGCCGTTCCTGACCTCCTCGGTACTGGCGGCGACGGCGCTGAAGCACGGCTCGGAGGATATGAAAGGCCGCTACCTGCCGGGTCTGATCGCGGGCGATAGCGTCTTCGCCGTTGCCATCGACGAGACCGCCAAGCACCGCCCCAGCCGCATCACCACCCGCGCCGAAAAGTCGGGCAACGGCTTCAAGCTGAGCGGGACCAAGAGCTTTGTCATTCACGGCGGCAGTGCCGACATGATCGTGGTCGCTGCCCGCACTTCGGGATCGGACGAGGATGCCGACGGGATCACCTTGTTCGCCGTGCCCAAGGACGTTGCCGGTTTGTCGCACGATCATGTGCGCCTCGTTGACAGTTCAATGGCCACTCATATGCGGCTCGATAACGTCGAATTGGACGGCGATGCGGTCATCGGCGAGATCGACGGCGGGCGCGCTGTGCTCGATGCAATGCTGCTCGCGGGCCGGGTCGGCGCGGCGGCGGAGGGCGTCGGCGTGGCGCGCGGGGCGATGGACATGACGGTCGATTACCTCAAGCAGCGCAAGCAATTCGGCAAGCTGATCGGCGAGTTTCAAGCGCTCCAGCACCGCGCCAGCCACCTCTATTCCGAAGTCGAAATCGCCCGTGCCGCCACCATCAAGGCGCAGCAATTGCTCGACGGCGGCTCGGCCCATGCCGATCTGATGGCGAGCGTTGCCAAGGCCAAGGTCGCCAAGACCGCAAGGCTTGCGGTGCAGGAAGGCGTGCAGATGCACGGCGGCATCGGCATGACCGACGAATACGACATCGGCCTCTACATGAAGCGCGACCGCGCCTTGGCCGAATTCCTGGGCGATGCCTATTTCCACGCGAACCGCGTGGCCACCCTGAGCGGATATTGATCACATGGACATTCAATCACTTTTCAGCCTCGAAGGGCGTATCGCCCTCGTCACCGGCGGCTCGCGGGGCATCGGCAAGATGTTCGTCGAGGGCCTGCTCGCAGCGGGCTGCGCTAAGGTCTATATCTCGGCGCGCAAGCGTGACCAGATGCAGGACACGATCGACCAGTTCGGGGCGGACCGGGTTATCGGCATCCCTGCCGACCTCAGCCAGATGGATGGCATGGTCAGCCTCGCCAATGAGTTGAAGGCGCGCGAGACGCGGCTCGATATCCTCATCAACAATGCCGGTGCAGCCTGGGGCCAGCCTTACCTCGAATTTTCGGAAGCCGGGTGGCACCGGACGATGGACCTGAACGTCAAGACCCCGTTCTTCCTCACGCAGAAGCTGCACGATCTGCTGGTCGCTGGCGGCAAGGGCGGGCATCCGGCTAAGGTGATCCACGTCTCGTCGATTGATGGCCAGCGGATCAACCCGTGGGAAACCTATGCCTATCAGGCGTCGAAGGCGGCGGTGATCCAGCTGACCCGGCGCATGGCCGCGCGGCTGATTCAGGACAACATCGTCGTGTCCTCCATCGCGCCGGGCGCTTTCCCGTCGGAGATGAACAAGGCCGCCAAGGACGCGCCTGACGCCTCGGCCTCGGGCATCCCGGCCAAGCGCATCGGCACCGCCGAAGACATGGCCGCCGCCGCGATCTACCTGTGCAGCCGCGCAGGCGATTACGTGGTGGGCGAGACGCTGACGGTCGACGGCGGCGTGGTCAACGCGCTGCTCCCCAACCACTTCGCCGATCCGAGCGGCGGCGGGCACTGATCCACCCTTCAGCACCAAGCACAGGGGCCGGGGGAGCGATCCTCCGGCCCTTCTTATTCGGCGTCGGCTATACTAGAATAGAGCGCGCCGCGCCGAGCAACGGCACGGTCGGCATGCGGGACGGCTGACGCAGTGTGCACAGTCCGACTGAGCGGAGACCACCAATGGCCACAGTACCCACGCCCACGCCCGATACGGTCGAACCCACCGCTCCGCCGGTGGAAACGCCGCCGCAGCCCAGCGAACCGTTCCCGCCCACGCCCGACGAAACCGAACCCACACCGCCCGATATTGACGAGCCCGGTCGCGGTCCGGACGAAATACCGCCGGAGTTTCCCGGCATCAGCGACCCGGATCAATAGGTCCGACTTAGTAGTTCCACTGCGCCTGTACGCGCAGGATCTGCCCCTCGGCCTGCCCGAAGCGACGCTCATCGGCCTCCTTGCGTGACGCCCAGCCATAGGTGGTGGTGATCTCCAGCGCCGGGTCGATCTGGAATTCGAGGCCCAGTTCCAACTCCTCGGTCTCCAGACGCGGCGCGTTGATCGCCGCCTTGAAGCCGCCGCGGTAATACTGCCAGCGGGCGAAGGGATGGATCGTGCCGATGGGCGTCTGGTCGATCTTGGCCATCACCTGCACATAGCCACCGTCAACCGGGCGTTCCTCGATCCGGCCGGTGGCGGGGATGAATTCGGGGCCGGTGCCCCAGTTCCATTCTGCCTGAACGCCGAAGGGCTGAGGATAGAGGATCGCGTGCAGATTGACGCGGTTGTCCTTGAAACCCACCGGGCTGACCCCGCCGGTGCGGATTTCCGGGCGGATGGTGTTGCGCATCACCGAACCGCCGATCTCGAACACCTGACCATTGAGGCCTAGACCGTCGAGCTCAAACGGCCAGGTCGCCAGCGCCACCGCCATCAGGTCATTATCGGTCTCTGTGCGGTTGAGGCCTTGCCCGTTGAACACGCCGAACCCAAAGGCGCCGTAATTGCCGAAAAGCTTCTGCCCATCATCCGCCAGCCGGTCCCAGATCGCCTGCACACGCGGCGGGGTGTAGTAGGCGACGATCCCAAGGTCGCGCTCGCCCGATGCAGCGGAGTTGATCGCATCGGTACGGTCCAGCGCAAGGCGGTTGGACGAGGACTGCATGTTCTCCCAGCCATAGGGCACCTTTGACTGGCCGAGCCGGATGCGGAACGACTTGTCGCCGGTCGGGAAGACATCGGCATACATGTCGCGCAAGGACACCGTGCCTTCGCGCCGTTCGCCGACCGACTGGTTGGAGACGGCGGCGGCGAAATCGGGCTGGAAGTAGAGCGAGACGTGCTCGTTGAGGTCGCCTTGCAGCACCAGTCGCATCCGGCGGAAAGTGAAATTGCTGTCGCCGTTCACCGCGCTATCGTGGATCGAGCGCAGGCGCGAAACCCCGGCGGGCGCGTCGGCATCGCCCGAGACGATCTGGTTGAAGCGCATCTGGGTGTAACCGCGCAGGCGCAGCTTTTCATACCACGCTTCGCGCTTGGGCTTCGGCGTGGCAGCGGCGAGCGGGATCGATTCCGGCGCGGGCGGGGCACCGACTGGTGCGGGCTGGGCGGGCGCGGGCGCAGCAACCGGTGCCGGGCTAGGCGAAGGGGCCGCCTGAGTCGTTTGCAGCGCGCTGACCATCGCCTTCAATTCGTCAATCTGACGTTGAAGATCAGCGATGGTGGTTGCCTGATCGGGCGCTTGCGAACTGGCGGGTGATTCGGCCTGCGCCATTGCAGGAGCGCAAGTGCTGGCCAGCAGACCGGCAGTGATCAGGCGGACGGCGAGGCCAAGAGAAGGGCAGGACATGAACTACCGCTTTCGCATTTTGCCCGCTCACAATAAGCTGGCTGCGAGGCGCGGATATGTCGGTTGAGTGTCAGATATATGACATTTGCGACCGTTTTATCACAATTGCGACAAACGGCTCTCCGGCCGGCGATCAGCGGTTAGCCCATCAAGCCGCGCACAAACGGGATCAACCCGGTCTGACGCGCGCGCTTCATCCGTTCCGCTTCAAGGATCGCGTGGACCTTGTCGAAGCACACGTTCACATCATCATTGATGATCACGTAATCATAGCCGTCCCAGTGGCTGATCTCGGCCCGGGCGCGTTCCATGCGGGCGTTGATGACGTCGGTGCTGTCGGTGGCGCGGCCTTTCAGGCGGCGGTGCAGCTCATCGATCGAGGGCGGCAGGATGAACACCCGCACCACGTCCTGCTGGTCTTTCTGGTACAGCTGCTGGGTGCCCTGCCAGTCGATATCGAACAGGAAGTCCTGCCCTTCCTTCAGCGCGGCGCGAATCTTGCCCTTGGGCGTGCCATAGCGGTGACCGAAGACATGCGCCCATTCGTAGAAGTCGTCTTCTTCGACCATGCGGTCGAACTCGGCCTCGGTGACGAAATGGTAATGCACCCCGTCGACCTCGTTCGGGCGCGGCGGGCGGGTGGTGGCGGAGACCGAGAGCTTGATCTCGGCGTCCTTGGCCAGCAGCATCCGCGACAGCGTCGTCTTGCCCGCGCCCGAAGGCGAAGAGAGGATGAACATCAGGCCCCGGCGATGGAGCGTGTCGTCTGCGTGGTGTGAGGTGTCGCCCATAGGCCCCGTTGCACCAACACAGGCGTGCAAATCAAGCGGCGATCAGGATTCGCCGGTGGGTGTCTTGCGCGCCCTGCGCTTTGCCTCGAGTCGCTTGCCCCGGTCGTAGAACACCTTGGCGGCCAGCCCGCCTGCCACCACCGCCAGCCCGATGGGCGAGCGGCGCGCAAGGTGGCTCGCGCCCCACAAGGCTACGCTGGTGGCCAATCCGCGCCCGTCGACCAGCTTGTCGGCTTTGGCCTTGTCATAGCTTTTGACGAGCAAGCCGCGCTCCATCCGGTTGCGCAGCATTCCGCCAGCGGCGCGCAAGACGATGTCGGCGATAACGAGATTGGTACCGGCCACCGGACTGGGCAGCGGCAGGCCGGCGGGACCGGTTGGGTTTGACTTGGTCGCGGCAGCAGCGGGCGGCGCAGCTGCGGCCTTGCCGCGCTTGCCTTTGATCGCCCCCTTGCCCCGCGCCATCGGGCCTACTTCTTTCGCCCGAAATCGATGCTGACCACGTTCGAGCCATCGGGATCCGTATCTGGCCCGTCATTTTCGGCATCTTCGTGGGCTTCGGGCTCCAGCTCCTCCACCGCAGCCTGGAACTGGAGGCCGAAATCGACCGCCGGATCGACGAAGGCGGTGATCGCAGCGAAGGGGATCTGCAACTTTGCCGGGACCTGATTGAACGTGAGGCTGACCGTGAAGCTGTGCGGGAAGACCTCAAGATCCCAGAACTTGTTCTGGAGCACGATGGTCATCTCGTCCGGGAAGCGTTCGCGCAGATGTGGCGGGATCGATACGCCGGGCGCGCCGGTTTTGAAGGTGATGTAGAAATGGTGCGCGCCGGGCAATGTGCTGCCGCCGCTGACAATCGAGCCGAGCACCCGGCCGACGACCGCACGCAGGGCTTCCTGCACGATTTCGTCATAGGGGATCAGGCTGTCGGGAGCGTCGCTGGTCATCACACGGCGATTGGTGACGCCGCGCGCGGGCTTGGTCAAGCCCCCATCCCGCTTTGACGCAGGATTGCCGCACAGGTTTGGCGGGGTTTCGCAACGGTTTGTGCCAAGCTCCGCTATGCACAGGTTCGCATGCCCATGGCCCGTGCCATGCGCGCGATGCTTGTCATGTGGGCCAAGCGGACTATAGCGCCAAAATATGGCCAGCACCCCCGCCCAAACCCCTCCGCGCACCGGCTCGGTAGAGCGTAACACGACCGAGACCGCAATCGCCATCCACGTCAATCTTGACGGCACGGGCGCCTATGATGTGTCGACCGGGATCGGGTTCCTCGATCACATGGTCGAACAGTTCAGCCGCCATTCGCTGATCGACGTGACGATGAAGGTCGAAGGCGACCTGCATGTCGATCAGCACCATACCACGGAAGATTCGGCGATTGCGCTGGGGCAAGCGATCACGCAGGCCTTGGGCGACAAGGCGGGGATCGGCCGGTACGGCGCGGCCTATTCGCCGATGGACGAGACGTTGAGCCGCGTGGCGCTGGACATTTCCGGGCGGCCGTTCCTCGTGTGGAAGGCGAAGTTCACGCAGGAGAAGCTCGGCGAATGGGACACTGAGCTTATCGAGCACTGGTTCCATTCGGTCAGCCAGAGCGCGGGCATCACCCTGCACATGGAACTGCTCTACGGCAGCAATAATCACCATATCTGCGAGAGCCTGTATAAAGGCTTCGCCCGCGCAATGCGGCAGGCGGTGGAACGCGACCCACGCAAGGGCGGGGTGATCCCAAGCACCAAGGGGCAGCTAGGTGGCTAGCATCTTCATCGCCTCGCTGACCTACACCGTTCCGATCGAGCAGGTCGACGCGGTGTTGGCCGATCACCTCGCATGGCTGAAAGCCGGACACGAGGCGGGGCATTTCCTCGCCTGGGGCCCGCGCGAGCCGCGCGACGGCGGGCTGATCTTCGTGAAGGCTGCGAGCCGCTCTGAGGCTGAGGCGCTGCTGATGAGCGACCCGTTCATGCTCCACCAATTGGCCGACTTGACCATCATCCAATGGACCCCGCGCTTTGTCGGGCCGGGGCTGGAAGCTTTCAATGCGTAGAAGCGCTGGAACGGCTGCACCGCAGCCGCAAGCGCGACTGCGCGCCCGCAGCGGGCGCGGCTTTGCCGCGCGCCTAGCGAGGACCGCGCGCCCGGATGGGCGTGCGGAACGCAAAAATGCCTGAGGTTGTTGCCTTGGTCGATTACGGCGCGGGCAACCTTCACTCGGTGCACAATGCCTTGAAGGCGGCCGGGGCGGAGGTGACTGTTACCGCCGATCCCTACGTGGTGCGCGCGGCGGACCGGATTGTCCTGCCCGGCGTGGGCAGCTTCAAGGCCTGCGCAGAAGGCCTGCGCGCGATCCCGCACATGGTCGAAGCCATGACCGAGCGCGTTCACGTGGGCGGCGCGCCGTTCCTTGGCATTTGCGTCGGGATGCAATTGCTCGCGACCCGCGGGCTGGAACACGGCGAAACCCCCGGCCTCGGCTGGGTGCCGGGCGAGGTGCGGCTGATCCAGCCGTCCGATGCGGCGATCAAAGTGCCGCACATGGGCTGGAACGATGTCGCCCTGCTGCCCCACGTGCGAGGGTCTGCGGTGATCGAGGAGGGGGAGGCCTATTTCCTCCACTCCTACCACTTTGCTGCCGACAACCCGCATGATGTCGCCGCCATGACCGATCATGGAGAGGGGCTGGTCGCCGCCGTCGCCCGCGAAAATATTATCGGCGTGCAGTTTCACCCGGAAAAGAGCCAAGCCTATGGGCTGGCGACGCTCCGGCGCTTTCTGGAGTGGTATCCGTGATCGTCTTCCCAGCAATCGACCTCAAGAACGGTCAGGTCGTCCGCCTGTCCGAAGGCGACATGGACCGCGCCACGATTTACGGCGATGATCCGGCCGCGCAGGCGATGATCTTCGCCGACGCGGGGGCCGAGCATCTCCATGTGGTCGACCTCGACGGCAGCTTTGCGGGCGAAAGCCGCAACCGCGCGGCGGTGGAAGCGATTATCGAAGCCTTCCCCGGCTATGTGCAACTGGGCGGCGGCATCCGCGATGCAGCCGCGGTTGAAGGCTGGTTCAACCTCGGCGTCGCGCGCGTGGTCATGGGGTCCGCTGCGCTCAAGAACCCCGAGTTCGTCAAGGACATGGCCCGCGAATGGGAGGGCGGCATCGTCGTCGCGGTTGACGCGAAAGACGGCATGGTCGCGACCGAGGGCTGGGCGGACATCTCCGACGTTCCCGTCACCGACCTCGCCCGCCGCTTCGAAGATGCAGGCGTCGCCTCGCTGTTGTTCACGGACATTGGCCGCGACGGGTTGCTGAAGGGCGTGAACATCGAGGCGACCGTCGATCTGGCCCGTCGCGTCGATATTCCGGTGATCGCCAGCGGGGGCGTAAAGGGTCTGGACGATATCCATATGCTGGCGCTCCACGCGCATGAGGGGATCGAGGGCGTCATCACCGGACGGGCGCTGTATGAAGGGCGGCTTGACCTGGCGGCGGCGATTGCGATGGGCCAACGAGTGTGACGATTGCCGCCGGGCACGTTCCGGTCGCGCCAGCGACCGCAAGCCCGACCGGGCGCCCGCAGGCCCCTTCGGGCCGAGGATAACAAGAAATGCGCCTGATGGGCTTTCTCTTCCTGTGCCTCACCTTCCTTGCGGGGGTGACTATCGGCACGGTCGAGATTGCGCTCATCAACATCATCGTCTTCATGGGGTTCGCGCTCGCTGCCGATCACTTTCTCGCCCCGCGTTATGGCAAGAACGGGCTGGTCTACGGCATGGCGGGAGCGTTCTTCCTGAGTTTCCTGTGGCCGGTCGCCGTCCACACATGGCGCGGCGAGCCGACCTGCGTTGGCGAGCATTGCCTGCCCAAGGAGCCTGAAATGACCGTCACTCTGAGTCCGCCGCGATGACCGTTCGTATCCGCGTGATCCCTTGCCTCGACGTCGCCAATGGCCGCGTGGTGAAGGGCGTGAATTTCGTTGACCTCAAGGACGCGGGCGATCCGGTCGAACAGGCGCGCGCCTATGATGCGGCGGGGGCGGACGAACTGTGCTTTCTCGATATTTCCGCCAGCCATGAAGGGCGCGGGACGTTGCTCGACATGGTGCGCCGGACGGCGGAGGTGTGCTTCATGCCGCTGACCGTCGGCGGCGGGGTGCGTAGCGCCGATGATGCGCGGGCGCTGTTGCTGGCCGGGGCGGACAAGGTCGCCGTGAACAGCGCGGCGGTCGCCCGGCCCGAGCTGGTGGGCGAGATCGCTGCTAAGTTCGGCAGCCAGTGCGTCGTCGCCAGTGTCGATGCGCGCCGCACGCCGCGCGGGAACTGGGAAATCTTCACCCATGGTGGCCGCAAGCCTACAGGCATCGACGCGGTCGAATATGCGCTCAAGGTCGCCGATCTGGGCGCGGGCGAATTGCTCGTCACCTCGATGGACGGGGACGGCACGCAGCGCGGCTATGACCTCGCCCTGACCCGCGAGATTGCCGATGCCGTCAGCGTGCCGGTGATCGCCAGCGGCGGGGTGGGGAGCCTCGACCATCTGGTGGATGGCGTAACCAAGGGCCACGCCAGCGCGGTGCTAGCCGCGAGCATCTTTCACTTCGGCACCCACACCATCGCCGAGGCGCACGCGGCGTTGCGCGCAGCGGGGCTGCCAGCCCGAGGCGTGTAGGGCGCGAAAGAAGGTTACGCAGCTACGCTGCGGATGTTTCACGCAGAGGCGCAGAGAAGGAAGGGGAGGCGCAGAGGTATCGTGCCTGCCGCGCCAGCGGCCTTCATGATTTCACACGAAGACACAAAGGCACGAAGAGGGCAGCTCCCGTGCGACCTGGTGCCACATCTTCGTGTCTTCGTGCCTTCGTGTGAACAATCCGCGGCTTCGCCGCGTAACCTTCTCCGCGTCTCCCTTCCCTCTGCGTCTCTGCGTGAAACCCTCTTTTTCCCTTCGCCTCCTGGCGGGCGAGGGGCTTTATGTCGCGGTAAGCCTTGCCTATGGGAGAATGCATGGACACCCTTACCCGCCTCGAAGCCACCATTGCCCAGCGCCTTCAGGCTTCCCCTGAGACAAGCTACGTGGCGAAACTCCATGCCAAGGGGCTGAAGACCATCGCCCAGAAGCTCGGCGAGGAGGCGACTGAAGCCGTGATCGCCGCGCTCGCCGGGGACGAGGCCGAGCTGGTGGGCGAGGCGGCCGATGTGCTGTTCCACCTCATGGTGCTGCTCGCCGAAAAGGGCGTGACACTCGAACAGGTCATGGCCGAACTTGACCGGCGCGAGGGCGTGTCCGGTCTCGCCGAAAAAGCTGCACGGAGCGAATAATGCCGATCGACCCGACCCTGCCTTATGATGACAACAACATCTTCGCTCGCATCCTGCGCGGGGAAATCCCGTCACGCAAAGTCTACGAGGATGACTGGGCCTTCGCTTTCGAGGACATCAACCCGCAGGCCGAAGTGCACACGCTGGTGATCCCCAAGGGGCGCTATGTCAGCTGGGACGATTTCAGCGCCAAGGCTTCGGACGCGGAAATCGGCGGTTTCATCCGCGCAGTGGGCGAAGTGGCGCGGGCCAAGGGGCTGGTTGAACCCGGCTACCGCCTGCTCGCCAATATCGGCGCGCATGGCGGGCAGGAAGTGCCGCACCTCCACGTCCATATCTTCGGTGGTGAGCCACTGGGTCCGATGATCGCGCGGCGGTAAGGGCGCTCGGCCCTCGTTACACCGCTGTTCATCGACAAAACGCAAACAGCGGCCTTTGCAGCGATTCCGCGCTCGGCTAGGTGGCAGCTATGATCTCTCCCAACCCTCCTGGCGGCATCCTTGACGGAGCGCGGCATCTCTACGCCGTGCGGGTTTATTACGAGGACACCGATTTGTCGGGGATCACCTACCATGCCAATTACCTGCGCTGGTTCGAACGCGCGCGCAGCGATCTGCTGCGGCTGCTCGGGATCGATCAGCGCGCGGCGATCGAAGGCGGGGAGGGCGCCTATGCGCTGTCCGAGGTGAACCTCAAATATTGGCGCCCGGCCAAGCTCGATGACGATGTGGTGATCGAAACCCGCTGCACCGAACTTGGTGCAGCTTCGTGCCGGATGCATCAGATGGCGCGGCGGGGGGATGAGATGCTGTGCGAGGCGCATCTGCGTGTCGGCTTCATCACCCTCGACGGCCGCCCCCGCCGCCAGCCTGCCGAATGGCGCGCGGCTTTTGCCCATTTCATGAACCAAGGAAACCCGAACCCGTGACGTTTGCCCTGCTCAGCGCTGCTGCTGCCACTGCCCCGACCCGGCTCGATCCGGTCGAACTGTTCCTTCAGGCCGATATCATCGTGCAGGCGGTGATGGTCGGCCTGCTGCTGGCGAGTGTGTGGGTGTGGACGATCATCGTCTCCTTCTCGATGCGGATCGGCGCGCTCGGCAAGAAGTCGCGCGCATATGAGGCGGAATTCTGGGAACAGCGTGACCGGGAGGCGCTGCTCACCAAGCAGGTGAGGAACGAAGTCCCCGCCGCACGGGTCGCCGCCGCCGGGCTGGACGAATGGCGCAAGTCGACCGCCAAGCAGCCGGTTGACCGTGACGCCACCCGCCAGCGCATCGCCGCCGCAATGGACAGCCAGATCGCTGAGGAAGCGGATGAGCTTGCCGGGCGGCTGAATTTCCTCGCCACGGTCGGCTCGGTTGCGCCATTTGTCGGCCTGTTCGGCACGGTGTGGGGGATCATGAACAGCTTCTTCCAGATCGGCGCGCAGCAGAGCGCGAGCCTCGCCGTGGTTGCCCCCGGCATCGCCGAAGCGCTGTTTGCCACCGCCATCGGCCTGTTTGCCGCCATTCCGGCGGTGATCGCCTATAACCGCTTTGGCGGAGCGGTGGACCGGTACGAGGCGGTACTTCAGCGCTTCGCCGACAAGCTCCACACCGGCCTCAGCCGCGAGCTGGACCGCGCGTAATGGGTATGGGCGTATCCTCCCGCCGCAAGGGCTCCAAGCGCTCGCGCCGCGCGGCCATGGCCGAGATCAACGTCACTCCGCTGGTCGACGTGATGCTGGTGTTGCTGATCATCTTCATGGTGACGGTGACGCTCCCCGCCGTCGGGGTTCCGGTGGAGCTCCCCGAAAGCCGCGCCGCGCCGGTGGAGGAAAAGCCCGACCAGATCACCATTTCGATCGACGCAGGTGGCACCATCTATATCGAGAACGAAGCCGTGGCCGCAGGCCGCTTTCCCGAAGCGCTTGAGGCACTGGATCGCGGGAGCGAGCAGCCGCTGATCGTGCTGCGCGGGGATCGTAGCCTCGATTATGGCAGAGTGATGCAGGTTATGGGTGAGTTGGGCCGTGCGGGCTTCACTTCGATATCGCTGGTCACTGACGGTTCAGTTTCGGCCCCATAGCGGTAGGACAAGATGGGAGACACCGCGCTCAGGAATGACGAAAAGGTCGGCCTTGCCGCCGCCGTCGTGCTGCACGGCGCGCTGGTGGCTGTGCTGCTGATGCAGACGGTGCGCAGCGAAGTCTCGGTGTTCCCCGAACGGATGACGGTGAGCCTGACGCCCGCAGTCGGGCTAGAAGCAACCTCGCCCGATCCGGTACCGGAAAGCCGCGCCGCGATTGCGCCGACCCTGTCGGACGATCCAGCGCCCGCGCCCGAAGCGGCCAAGCCTGAGCCTGCCGCGCGGCCCGTGCCGACCCCGCCCAAACCGACGACCCGCACTGCCACCACCCAGCCTGCGCCAAACCGCGACCGTTCACGCCCCGACCGCACCCCGGCCAAGCCTGCGACGACGGCGGCCAAGCCGGCGCCCAAGAGCGGCGGCGGCAGCCGGATCGGCGACGATTTCCTTGAGGGCAAGGGCAGTTCAACCACCACAACCGAAACCCGCGCACCTGCCGCGCAGATTGGCGCTGCTGCCAAGGCGTCCATCGGGCAGGCGCTCGCCCGGCAGGTGAAGCCGCATTGGACCGCGCCGCAGGGGGTGGATGTCGATCAGCTGGTGACATTGGTCGATTTCGACCTCAACCCCGATGGCACTCTCAAAGGCCGCCCGCGAGTGCGCAGCCAAAGCGGCGTCAACGCCTCCAACAAAGCACAGGCTGCGCGCCACGCCGAAAACGCGATCCGCGCCGTTCAGCTTGCCGCGCCGTTCAAACTGCCCGAAGAGTATTACGAGGCCTGGAAGACTGTCCGGGGCGCTCGGTTTGACAGGAATACATCACGATGAAACCCGCTCTGATTGCCGCCCTGCTTGTCACCGCCGCGTTCCCCGCGTCCGTCATGGCGCAGGATCTGGGGGCACCCATTGGTGAGGATGGCCCGGTCGAACGCGCCGCCACCGATGCTTCTCAGGCGCAGGCGGAAGAGGGCATTTCCTTCACCGTCACCGATGAAAGCGCATGGCAGGACATCGGCATCGCCATCCCCGCCTTTGCCACCGACCGTGACCGCGCTACCCCCGCCAACGAGGCCGGAACCGGCGCGCTGGGGCGTGAGGTCGCGCGCGTGATCACCGCCAACCTGCGCAACAACGGCCTGTTCAAGCCGGTCGGCCCCGACAGCCTGCCGCAGCCTGGCTTCACCCAGATCACCGCACCGGCCTTCGACACATGGGGCGGGCGCGGGGCGGAGATGCTGGTCCACGGCTATGTCCGCGCGCGGGATGATGGGAAGCTCGTGGTCGGCTGCTACCTCTATGATGTCGCGCTCCAGAACGAGCTGGTGCGTGAAGGCTGGGTGGTCGCCGCAGCCGATTGGCGGCGTGCGGCGCACAAGTGCTCCGACCTCATCTTCAGCCGCTTGACCGGCGAAAGCCCGTTCTTCGACAGCCGCATTGCCTATATCGCGGAGACCGGTCCCAAGGACCGCCGGGTGAAGCGCCTTGCGGTGATGGACAGCGACGGGGCGAACCACCGCTTCCTGACGCTGGGCAGCGCCACCGCGCTGACCCCGCGCTACTCACCCGACTATTCGAAGATCCTGTATCTCAGCTATGTCGACGGCAATCCGCGCATCTATGTCTATGACATCGGCACCGGCAAGCAGACGCTGGTGAGCGAGAACCGCAATCCTACCATCGCCCCGCGCTGGTCGCCCGATGGAAAGTACATCCTCTATTCGATGGCAGTATCGGGCAATACTGACATCTACCGCGTGCCGGCCACTGGCGGGGCCACCGTCAAGCTGACCGACAATCCGGGGATCGACGTGGGCGGCAGCTACTCGCCCGATGGCTCCAAGATCGTGTTCGAAAGCGACCGTTCAGGCAGCCAGCAATGCTATGTCATGGATGCGGACGGCAAGAACCAGAAGCGCATCAGCTTCTTCGGCGGACGCTGCGCCACGCCCGAATGGAGCCCGCGCGGGGATCAGATCGCCTTCACGCGGATCGCGGGCGACTTCAACGTCGCGGTGATGAACACCGGCGGCGGCGGGATGCGGGTTCTGACCCGCGGCTGGCAGGACGAAGCCCCGACCTGGGCGCCCAATGGCCGCATCATCCAGTTCTTCCGCACCGAAAAGAACACCGGACGTTCGGGGATCTGGCAGGTTGATCTGACCGGCCAGAACGAGCGCCGATTGCCGACCCCCGTTGATGCCTCAGACCCTGCATGGGGCCCGATCCGCCCCTGACAATTTACGTGAAAGGAACACAAGCGATGAACACCAAGATTGCGACGATCCTGCTGCTGGCGTCTGCCACTGGCCTCGCTGCCTGCGCCAAGAAGGCGCCGGAGACCCTCCCGCCCGTTCCGGTCGAAAACACCGGCACCGAAACCCAGCCCACGCCGCAGCCCACGGGCGCAGCGGTCGGGACGCAGCAGCATTTTGCCGCGGCGGTTGGCTCCTCGACCACGATCTACTTCGATACGGATCGCTACAACGTCGATTCGCAGGATGCCGCCGCATTGCAGGCGCAGGCGCAGTATTTCGCCCGCTATCCGCAGATCACCTTCACCATCGAAGGCCATGCTGACGAGCGCGGGACGCGCGAATACAACCTGGCGCTGGGTGAACGCCGGGCCGATGCGGCCAAGGCCTATCTCGTCAGCCTCGGTGTGTCGCCGAACCGCATTTCGGTGGTGAGCTACGGCAAGGAGCGCCCGGTGGCACTCGCGTCGAATGAAAGCGCGTGGGCCCAGAACCGCCGCGCCGCATCAGTGATCATCAACTGATCATCAGCCTTGGAGCAGGCCGGGCGAAAGCTCGGCCTGTTCGGCAACTTTCGGACCGACGGCACCGCTCGTGAGATCGCGCGCGCCGGTGACCACGCACAGCCCTGCGAGCGCAAGCACGCAGAACAGGCTGGAAAGGGTCAATTGCTGGCTCATCATGCGGTCTTTCAAGTGCGGCAGGTCATATGCCGCTGGCGGTCCTATTGCGATGCAACATTTCACATTGCAACCGGTTCCCGCTGTCTCACGCCTTCCCATTACGGGCTACCTCGCCTAGATTGAGCGCGTGAGACAATCGACCAACGACATTCTGCCCCGCGCCCGCCGGATTCGCGCATGACCCGCGCCCGCCGATCAATGGATTGGGGCTTCCCGCGCTGGAGGCCCTATGGTTCCTCGCAAGAGGCCACCAACGTGCGCATCTGTGACCGCCATGGCTGCGACGAGCCGGGCAATTGCCCCGCGCCAAAAGCCCCCAACAGCCCTGAACGGTGGTATTTCTGTCAGAAGCACGCGGCGGAATACAATTCCAAGTGGGATTACTTCGAAGGCCTCGACAAAGCCGAGAAGGAAGAGCGCGCCAACGCGGAGCGGCAGGAATCGTCCGGCTATACCGAGTCTGCCCATTACGGCTGGGCCGGATCGGGCGACGGATCGCGCTCGGCAGACGAGATGCGCGCGCTGGAGGTGCTGGGGCTGGAAGCCGACGCCGATTTCAACGCGGTGAAGAAAGCCTACCGCAACCGCGCCAAGGAAGTGCACCCGGACGTGAAGCCCGGCGATGCCAACGCGGCCAAACAGTTCCAGCTGATCCAGACCAGCTACGAAGTCCTGCGCGCCGCCGAAGAACGCCGGGAGTGGCGGGGCTGATCGCCTGAATATACCCCGTTCGGGCTGAGCTTGTCGAAGCCCTGCACTTTCTTCGTGCGCACGTCCAAAAAAGAAGAACGGCCCTTCGATAAGCTCAGGGCGAACGGGCCTTGAGTGAATGGCGGGGGTAGCGCGGCTACTCCGCCTGCGGCCCGGCGAACCCCTTGCCCTTGGAGTCGATCTGCGGATCGGGGTTGTCGTTCCACCACGGGGTGTCGGTCCACGGGCGCACATCGACTTCGTGGCTCCAGCAATTGCGCGGTTGGTGGGCGAGGTGCCAGTAGGTCTCGGCCAAAGCGGCGGGGTCGATTACGCCCTCGTGGCCCTTGCCCTGTTTGAAGGCGTCGAACTTGTCGCCCAGCAGCTTGCCGAGGGTGTCGGGCGCATCGACCGGGCCGTCGACGATGACGTGGGCGACGTGCACGCCTTGGCGTGCGAACTCGGCGTTGAGGGTCTGGCACAGCATCCGTCGCCCGCCCATCGCGGCGGCATGGCTGTGCTGTCCGGCATTGCCGCGGACCGCCGCCGTCGCCGAGGTGACCAGCAGCGTGCCGTGCGCGCCGGTCTTGGCGCGCTCAACCATCGCGGGGAACAGTGCGTGGGCCAAGCGGAAGACGCCATAGGTGCCGAGCCGCCAGCCGAGCTCGAAGATGCGGTGCGGGGTCTGGTCCAGCGCGCGGTTCCCGATCTGCGCGCCGAGGTTGTACAGCGCGGCGTGGATCGGGCCGATGTCGGCTTCGACCCGGGCGACCAGCTCCTCGATGCTGCCATCCTCGGCTGCGTTGAGCAGTGTGCCGCTGGCCGAGCCGCCCGCCGCTTCGATCTGGCCCACCATCCGCGCGAGACCATCCTCGTCCGACCGGCGTGCCAGCACCGCGTGATAGCCCCCTGCGGCAAAGCGCATCGCGGCGTTCCCGCCGATCCCGGCGCCAGCTCCGATCACAAGGAACACCGGCTTGCGGCTGTCGGTCATCATGTCTCTCCCTTATGTGAGCGCCCCGTCAGGTCAGCGCCGAAATGCCCCATACCACGCCGACGATCAGCACAACGCCTGCCACATCCAGCAGCGCGCCCGCTTTGACCATCGCTTCGATCCGGATGCGCCCGGTCGCCCAAGCGATGGCGTTCGGCCCGGTGCCGGCGGGGAGCATGAAGCCCCAGCTGGCCGCCAGCGCTGCGGGCAGGGCGAGCAGCACCGGATCGGCTCCAAGCGCCACCACCAGCGCGGCGACCACGGGGATGATGCCGGTGGCGGTCGCGACATTGCTCGCGAACTCCGTCACGACGATCACCAGTGCCACCACCGTCAGCGCGACCAGTATCAGCGGCCAACCGGCCAGCGGCAGCAGCGCCTGCCCGATCCAGCCCGCAAGGCCCGAAGCCTGCATCCCGCCCGCCAGCGCCAGCCCGCCGCCGAACATGAAGATCACGCTCCACGGCGCGCGCTCGGCTTCCTTCCACACCAGCAGTGGCCTCCCTGTGCCATCGGGCAGGAGGAACAGCGCCAGCGCCGCGATCACCGCGATCGTCCCGTCGGTCCAGGAACCGGACGGCAGCAACGGCGCGACCAGCGGCTGCGTGACCCAGGCAATGAAGGTGAGGGCGAACAGCGGCACCAGCCGCTTCTCCGGCAGGGTCCATGCCGCGTGGCTATCAATCGCCGCGCGCGCAGAGGCGAGATCGAAGGGGTGGTCGGCCACCCGCAGAACCCGCCCCACGATCCCTGCGGCGAGCGGGATGCTCAGCAGCACCAGCGGCACCCCATACAGCGCCCATTGCGCAAAGGTGATCCGCACACCCGCGATCTCGTCCAGCAGGCCCACGGCAATGGCATTGGTGGGCGAGCCAACGATAGTGCCCAGCCCGCCGATGCTGGCAGCAAAGGCGATCCCCATTGGCAGAGCGCCCGCGATGCCATCTTGTGGGAGCCGGTCCCCCTCGTGCACGCTCCCGCCGCCCTCCAGCACCGCCAGCGCCATCGGCATCATGATCAGCGCGGTCGAGGTGTTGGAGATGAACATCGACAGCAGCGCTGCGGCAATCATGAAGGCCAGCAGCAAGCGGCCGGGTCCGCCTTTGGTGCCCACCATCCGCAGGATCGCGAGGCTCAGACGGCGGTGCAGTCCGGTGCGCTCGATCGCCAGCGCGATGAAGGCACCGCCCAACAGCAGGAACAGGATCGGCGAGTAATAGGTGCTCGCGGTCTTTTCCGCATTCGACACCCCGGCGAGCGGCAGTACCACAAAGGGCAGGAGCGCGGTCACGCTGAGCGGCACGGCCTCGGTCATCCACCAGGCGGCCATCCACACGACCAGACCCGCCACCAGCCACGCCTCCGGCGGCATTCCGCCGGGCGGGGCGAGCACAGCGGTCAAGCCAAACGCCAGCGGGCCGAGGATAAGGCCGATCCGGCGCGCTGTCATGCTTGGCGATCTCCCCTGACCTTGCCGCAGGGGCCTATCAGCAAGGCGCCGGTCGCGGCAAGCTTCAGGTGCGCTGGGTCATTGCACCGCGTTCTTGTTCGGCGGGTCGCCCGGCAGATCAATGTTCGAGAAGAATACGCGCGAGGTCGGCTGATCGCGGCGCTGCATGCGTTGCAGCTTGAGCGACCGGGCAAACAACACATCACACGCGGCCTGCCCAAATCGCTCGGTGCAGATCGGCCGATCAGTGACAAGGCCCGGCTCGGACACGACCGGCTGATAGCTTGTGGGGCGAGACCCGCCGTGGAGATCGGCGATATCAGCCTCCCGGATGCTGGCGACCGTCTGGTCGGTCTTCGCCAGCAGTTCCACCACGGGCTCCTCGGCATAGTTGGCCAGATGCGCGCGCAGGTCCTTCTCGAAATCGGGGAAGTAGAACGGCGAAACCTCGGCATAGAGTTCCGACACCGCCAGCTGGCCGGACATCTTCTGCGTACCGCGCAGCGAGTTGATGAAATCGGCAGCGGCCACATCCAGCAGCGAACTGACATTGGCCCCGGTGAAGGCATAGGATTGCAGGTGCGGCATCCCGATCTCGCCGCGCCAGAAGCCGTAGATCACCTTGGGATCCTTCCAGTGGCGGAAGACGATATTCTCGCGGATGTCGCGCAGTGAGACCGGGATGCCGCGCAGGGTGATGAACTTCGCCTCGTCGAGCGGCTGGCCGCCGATCATGATCTCGCGCGGTTCGCGCACCGGCCATTCCTTGGCGATTTGCTCCATCATCGCGACGTTGTGAAGGTTGAGCCAGAAAGCCAGCTGTTCATTGCGCGGCAGGGCCGAGATGTCCTGGGTTTCGACCACCCGTTGCAGATCCTGGCGGTACTCGGTGAAGCTCTCGATCACCTGCTTGTCGAAGAACCGGAACATCACGAGCGATCCTTCGAGCCGATAGCGCGACTGCGGCCCGCTTTTCAGCCGTGTGCCCGGTGGGGGCGCAGGGCTCGGCGCGCCCTGGCGGGTCGAGGGTCCCATCGAAATGAGGATGTGCTTGAGCGCATGATCCCAGATCTCGTAATCGATCTTGTGGCGGATGGGGGCGCTGGTTGGGGTGAAGATCGCCAAGCGCTCGTCTGCACGCGAGTTCTGTGAGTCAGCGGTTGCGACGCCAGGCACGAAGTGAAGGCCATCCCGGTCGGATTGGGGATGGGTCTCCGGCGTCTCCGCCGTAGCAAGGGCAGGCATGGCCAGCGCCGAGCCGGCCAGTAACGCGATCATGAATCTCGGCAGCATGTTGTCTCTCCCACAAGAGGATTCGAGCCCGTCCGAAAGCCAAGCTATATCATGCTGATAAATCGCACATGAATGCAAATTCATGCAGCTTCGCATACCGAATAACCTCGCCGAGCTAATCGCCCGGCGAGGTTATGCTAATTACGGTTACTCTGCCGAAGCGCGCGCGCTTATTCGACCTCGGCCGGTTCGCCAGCCTCGCCGGGCAGGTCGATATTGCTGAAGGTCACCGTGCCAGTGCGGCCTTGGCGGATGATCTCCTGGAACTTGGCTTCACGCTCGCGCAACAGAGCAGTCATGCTCTGGGGGATGCGGAAGCTGATCGACTGACCGTTCGAGGTGATGTTCGAATAGGTCGGCTCACGCACGCCCCCTTCCAGATCGGCAATGTCCCGCTCGTTGACGACCGGATCAGCACCGCTGGCACTGGCGAGCAGGGCGACGGTCTTCTCGTCAGCGAAGCGGGTCAGGTGGGCGCGCAGGTCCTTCTCGAAATCGGGGAAGAAGAACGGTGCGGCCTCGCGGTAATGTTCGGAGACTTGCAGCCTGCCGCCGCCTTCCTGCGTCCCGCGCAGCGAGTTCACGAAGTCGGCTGCGCCGCGCACTAGCAGGCGAGCGACGTTGTCGGCATTGAAGGCTTCTTTCTGGAGCGAAGGCCCGCCGATCTCGCCGCGCCAGAAGCCATACATCACCACCGGGTCCTTCCAGTGGCGATAGACGATCTGCTCGCGAATATCGCGCGGGGACAGCTTGATGCCTTCCACTGTGATGAACCGCGCTTCATCGAGCGGGACCCCGCCCACCTTGATCTCGCGTGGCTGGCGGATCGGCCAGGCATTGGCGATCTGTTCCACCATCGCGACATTGTGGAGGTTGATCCAGAAGGCCAGCTGCTCGTTGCGCGAAAGCGATTGAATATCGACGATATCGGCGGTCTTCTCCAGATCCTTGCGATATTCGGTGAAGCTGGCGATCACGTCGGCATCAAGGAAGCTGAACATCACCCGCGTGCCTTCGAGCCGGTAGCGCGAGACATGGCCGTATTGGCGGCGGGTGCCGAAGCTCGGGTCGGGGCGACCGGCGCCTTCCCGCAGGGACGGCCCCATCGAAATGACGATGTTCTTCATCGCTTCGTCCCAGATCGAATAATCGATCTTGTCGTTGTTCGGGTTCTGCGAAGGCGCGAAGGTCGCCAGCGCGTCATTGCTCAGCGGGGTCTGGGCATGGGCCGGAACGGCGAGTGCGAACGCAACGCCGGCGAGCAGGGCGGGGCGGGCGAGGCGCATGGGCAGGAACGGCATGGGCGTGAAGTGTCCTGTCAGAGCAGGCGTCCCGGTGGGGGCCTGGCGGGGGTCAAAGGCGGCTAAACGGGGTCGGGACCGGGCCGCCGCGTACCTGCCCCCTGCCGAGATCATATAGCACTGATCGCGCGGGTCGTGTTGCCCGCGATCGGTTGTCGTCAGCATTTTGTCGACGCGTCAAGGTGTTGGTCGGCTCGCTTGAACGACAAAGGGGCGAACCGTACCGGTCCGCCCCCTTCTGCCCTTGCCTGAATGCGCGCGCTTATTTGGGCGCGAGCACCATCAGCATCTGGCGGCCTTCCAGCCGCGGGAAGGCTTCGACCTTGGCAATCTCGGCGACGTCGTCCTGCACCTTTTTGAGCAGGTCCATCCCAAGGTGCTGATGCGCCATTTCACGGCCACGGAAGCGCAGGGTGATCTTCACCTTGTCGCCATGATCGATGAATTTGGCGACGTTGCGCATCTTCACGTCATAATCATGCGTGTCGATGTTCGGCCGCATCTTCACTTCCTTGATGTCCTGGGTCTTTTGCGTCTTGCGCGCCAGGTTGGCCTTCTTCTGCGCTTCAAAGCGGAATTTGCCGACATCAAGATACTTGCACACCGGCGGGTCCGCATTGGGGGACACTTCGACGAGGTTCAGGCCCTTTTCATTGGCCTGCTCAATCGCTTCGCGGGTGAACATCACGCCAAGGTTTTCGCCTTCGTCATCAATGACGCGGACCTTGGGGACATTGATCATGTTATCAAAACGAGGGCCGCTTTTTACGGGCGGGGCCATCGAGCGCCGGGGTGGACGTGATATGGGGTGTTCTCCTGTGGTGGCTTACGTGCTGCGCGCTCCTTAGTCCGAAACGCGGACGAGCGCTAGGTAGAGTCTTACGCTGCCGCCTGCCATAGCGGAAACCGCGCGATCCGGTCACGCGCGGGCATCAGCGCTTCGATCCGCTGTGCGGGTTGGAGAGCGCTCAGGATCTCCGGCGCGCCCGCATCCATCCCGCCGGTCAGCGTGCCGAATGCGGGGAGGATCATGCGCTCGGCCCCGGTGGCGCTGCGCCCCATCACCGCGCAAGGGCGGGCAATGTGGCGATTGCGGACGTTCACGCGCAGCTTGGGATGATAGTGGCCGGACAGCTCCGGCGCGGTCTCACCGGCGCGGGCTTCGTGGCGCAGGGTGATCCCGCCGACTTCCAGTTCAGACAGGATCGTCCCGCCGAAGCCCTTGGGCAATTGTTCGTCGTGGTTGCCGGTAATCCACACCCAATCGAGCGCGCGGGTCAGCGCTTCCAGCATTCCGGTGCAATGCGCGTCCAGCCGTAAAGCGCCCGCGTCATCATGGAAGTTATCGCCCAGCGTAATGACCCGCCGCGCGCCGGTCACCCGCACCGCATCCGCCACCCGCTCCAGCGTGTCGCGGCTGTCATAGGGCGGGAGCATCTGGCCCCGCGCCGCAAACCAGCTCGCCTTCTCCAGATGCAGATCGGCGACCAGCAGCGCGCGTTCCGCTGGCCAATAGAGCGCGCGCGCCGGGCCGAGCAACATTTCATGCCCGGCGAAGGGGAAGGGGGCGAACATAGCGGGAACCATGGGGGTCGTCTGAAGCAAGCTCGGTCAATTCACAACAGCAAAAAATCCGTTCAGCCTGAGCTTGTCGAAGGCCTGCACTTTCTTCTATCGCGGTGGCTTGAAAGAAATGCGGCCCTCTGGAAGCGAAGCTGTTGCGCAGCAACACAAGCTCAGGGCGAACGGGAGGGTATTGTTGTAATGGATTGGTCCGACAAGACGGCACAGGCGAAGGTGTGGTTCGAAAGCCTGCGCGACCAGATTTGCGCAGAGTTCGAGAGCATCGAGCGCGAGGCCGGCTCTGACGCCAGCTTCCAGTACACCCCCTGGAGCCGCGAAGAAGAAGGCAACCCCGATCCCGGCGGCGGGGTGCAGGGGTTGATGAAGGGCAAGGTGTTCGAAAAGGTCGGGGTGAATGTCTCGACCGTGCGCGGAAGCTTCGCCAAGGAATTTGCTGGCTCCATCAACGGGGCGAGCGCGGATGCTCCGGGCTTTGTCGCGACCGGCATCTCGCTGGTCGCCCATATGACCAACCCGCATGTGCCCGCCGTCCACATGAACACCCGCTTCCTCACCACCACCAAGGCGTGGTTCGGCGGCGGGGCGGACCTGAACCCGCCGATCCCCTACGCGGAAGACACAGCAGACTTCCACGCCGCGATGCAGGCTGCCTGCGATCCTCACGGTGCCGATTACTACGAACGCTACAGCAAGTGGGCGGAGGAGTATTTCTACATTCCCCATCGGCAGGTGGGCCGCGGCGTCGGCGGGATATTCGCCGACCATCTCGAATGCGCCGATGACGCAGCCTGGGCAGCGAATTTCGCGTTCATCAAGGATATCGGGAAGCAGTTCCTCGAAGTTTACCCGATGATCGTGCGCAAGCGGATGAACACGCCCTTCGACGCCGCCGACGAAGCGCAGATGTTCGAATATCGCGGCCGCTATGCCGAGTTCAATCTGGTCTACGACCGGGGCACGATCTTCGGCTTGAAGACCGGCGGCAATATCGACGCGATCCTGATGAGCCTGCCGCCCAGAGCCACTTGGGCTTGACGCGCGACGTGGAGTTGAGGCGCAACGCCGGTTTGGCGCAGCTTGGTAGGCGCGGGGTCATCATCGCCATGGTGATGGTTCTGGCGGCGTGCAGCGGCTCCGATGAGGATGCCGGGCAGTCCCAGGCCGCCGCCACTCCCGCCCCGGCCAAGGCGGCGCCCGAGGCAGGAAAGATTGCCGGAAGCCTGAGCTACCCCAGCGACTATTTGCCGGATGATCTGGAGGTATGTGCCGAAGATACCACGTCGGGGGAAGTCACCTGCAAGGGCGGCTTCAAGGACAATTCCTATGCGATGGAATTGCCGGTCGGCATCTATCACGTCTGGGCGCGGACCGATGATTACGAAGCGGGCTATCGCGCCTATTACAACGAAGCGGTCCGCTGCGGGCTGGACGTTACCTGCGCTGACAGGTCCGCGATCGACGTGGCCGTGAAGGCGGGGGAGACCGTCACCGGCGTCGACCCTGCCGATTGGTATGCGCCGTAACCGTGCCTTTTGCTCGGGAGCGTATTGCCTGAGCGCGCCGTCACCCCACCGCCACCACCCGCTGCCGGAACCAGTCGGCGAGTTCGTCCTCGGAGAGTTCTCCGGCGGCGAGGGCGATGAAGGCTGCTGCCACTTCGGCATCACCTGTGGCTGGCAGGTCAAAGCCATTGAGGACTAGAAAGGTCTCACTGATAACAGCCGCAGTGCGCTTGTTTCCATCGGCGAACGGATGATTGCGCGCGATCCCGTAAGCATAGGCGGCGGCAAGCTGTGCGACATCAGGCTCACCATACGCTTCAAGTTGTTGTGGCCGCGCCATCGCGCTTTCGAGTAAGCTAAGATCGCGCACGCCATCCAGTCCGCCGTGCTCGGCGAGCTGTTCGCGATGGGCTGCCTGCGCCACCGAAGTGGCGACCCAGATCCAGTTCGACGTGGTCAAGGCACAGGCCTATTTGGCGAGTTCGGCCAGAGCGCGCCTGCGCTTGCGCATAATCTCGCGCGCGACCCGCATCTGTTCCTCGAAATCATCTTCCGGAACGCTGAGCTCGATTCCGCGCGGTGTGGTTGTTAACGTCAGTTCGTCGCCAAGTTCCGACTGAAGATGAGCCAGCACATCCTTGGGCAGGATAATTCCGGCCGAATTGCCGATCTTGGTGATCTTGAGGGTCGTGTTCATACGCGCGTTATAACACGCTGTCTTCGCCCCTGCAACAATCGCGCTTGCCCGCCCGCAGCGCCGCCCCCATATTCACCGTGATGCTGCGCCAATACGAACTCGTCGAGAAGGTCCTCGAATACGATCCCGACGCCGACGAGGCGATGCTCAACCGCGCCTATGTCTACACCGTGCAGAAACACGGCACCCAGAAGCGCGCCTCAGGCGATCCCTATTTCTCTCATCCGGTCGAAGTTGCCGGGTTGATGACCGACCTGAAACTCGATCAGGCCACCATCATCACCGCGCTGCTGCACGACACCGTGGAAGACACGCTCGCCACCATCGAGGATATCGAGGCCCATTTCGGCCCTGAGGTCGCACGGCTGGTGGACGGGGTGACCAAGCTCTCCAAGATCGAGGCCATGCCCGAGAACGAGCGCGCGGCCGAGAACCTCAGGAAGTTCCTGCTCGCCATGTCGGAAGACATCCGCGTGTTGCTGGTCAAGCTCGCTGACCGGCTGCACAACATGCGCACCCTGCACTTCATCAAGTCGCCGGAGAAGCGCCAACGCATCGCGCGCGAAACGATGGATATCTACGCCCCCTTGGCGGAGCGGGTCGGCATGTACGAATATATGCACGAAATGCAGGCGCTGGCCTTCCGCGAGCTGGAGCCGGAAGCTCACGCCACCATCGCCAACCGGCTTGATCAGTTGCGGTCGCAGGACGGGGGGCAGGTCGATGCGATCGCTCTCACGATGAAGCAACGCCTTGCCGAAGCGGGCCTCAAGGTCGAGGTTTACGGGCGCGAGAAGCACCCCTTTTCGATCTGGCACAAGATGGCCGAACGCCATGTCAGCTTCGAACAGGTCACCGACATCATGGCCTTCCGCGTCCTCACCGAAAGCGAGGGCGATTGCTACCAGGCCTTGGGCATCCTCCACACCACGTGGCAGTTCCTGCCCGGGCGGTTCAAAGATTACATCTCGACCCCGAAGTCGAACGGCTACCGGTCCCTGCACACATCGCTGATGTACGAAAACTCGATGCGCGTCGAAGTGCAGATCCGCACGCGCGAGATGCACCGCACCAATGAATATGGCCTCGCCGCGCACTGGGCCTACAAGCAGGGTGACCGGCCCGATGGCGAGGTGGGCTGGCTGCGCGACTTGATCGAGATTGTCGATGCCAGCCACGATGCCGAGGAACTGCTCGAGCACACGCGCATGGCGATCTATCAGGATCGCATCTTCGCCTTCACCCCAAAAGGCGCGCTGTTCCAGCTGCCCAAGGGCGCGACCGCGGTGGACTTTGCCTTTGCGGTGCACACCAACCTCGGCACGCAGACAGCAGGCGTGAAGATCAACGGGCGGCACATGCCGCTGCGCACGCCGCTGGCCAATGGCGACGTGGTCGAGATCATCAAGAACCCCCATGCCTCGCCGCAATTGTCGTGGCTCAGCTTCGTCGTCACCGGCAAGGCGCGCGCCGCCATCCGCCGCGCGGTGCGGATGAAGGAACGGGCCGAAGTGGCCGAGATCGGCTCCAAGCTGTTCGACGAGATCGCTGCGCGCGTGCCCGCCCGGATCGGCAAGAAAGCGATCCGCGCCGCTGTCGAACGGCTTGGCATGGAAGAGCCTGACGACCTGATGTACGCCATCGGCGCCGCCAAGATTGCCGACCGTGAGGTGATGGAAGCACTCGTCCCCGGCTGCACGGCGGGCATTGAGGAGGACGAGCATTGGGAGCGGCGTGAAAGCGCGATCTCGATCCGCGGCCTCACCCCCGGCGTCGCCTTTGACCTCGCCCCCTGCTGCCACCCCGTCCCCGGCGACCGCATCGTCGGCATCCGCCGCAAGGGCGAGACCGTGCTGGTCCACGCAATCGACTGCCTCATGCTGGCGAGCGGCGTGGACAGCGACTGGATCGACCTTGCCTGGGGCAACCGTTCGGTCGGCGCGGTCGGTCAGCTGTCGGTGACGATCTACGACCGGCTCGGCACGCTGGCGGAAATGGCGGGGATCTTCGCGCAGAACAAGGCCAACGTGACCACGCTGATGCAGGCGCATATCGACCATCCCTTCGTCACCTATGACGTTGAGGTCGAGGTGCAGGATGTGGGCCATCTAAACCGCATCGTCTCCGCCTTGCGCGCCAGCGACGCGGTGGCTCAGGCTGAGCGGCAATAGTGGCGATTATCGGGCTGATGCAGCGGGTGCCGTGAAGTCCCTCCCCGTTGCGCAGCAAGGGGGAGGTGGCGCCGCGAAGCGGTGACGGAGGGGTTCTCTGCGGGTTCGTGCAGAAGGTTGCGCGGCTGCGCCGCGGGGTTTCACGCAGAGATCACCCAGGAAAGTAGAGGCGCAGAGATGTCGTGCTCGCGGCGAAGCCGCACTCCTCATCGACCATTCCGGCGTGGGGCGACGTTGCTGTCGAGGATGGTGCCTTCGGCACACACAATCCCTCTGCGTCTCCCTTCCTCCTCTGCGCCTCTGCGTGAAACCCTCGCGGCGACGCCGTGCAACCTTCTCCGCGCTCCCTGCTCCTCTGCGGTCCCTGCGCGAACCCGGCGAAGCGGCACCCGGTTTCCTACAGGGCGCTTTGGCCATACACCGCAAGACGGCTCTTTCGCATTGTCGGCCCCATGATTTCCGCCTCGCGCCGGGGGGGGGCGGTTTGCGAAAGTGTCAATTTCGATTTTCGCGCGCAAAGCTATGAAATTATGAAGAAATATTCCGAAATCGGCGCTTGACACCCTGTCAGCTTTGTCAACTTCGCAAGATTGTTGCGTGGCCTCCTCAAGCAGAGGCGTGGAGGAGGATGGGAAGCCCTGGGTGGGATTGCGACGAAGCCGCTTTTGGGATCACACAAACACACAAAGACACGAAGAGGGCGTGAGTGGTTGCAGCCTAGCACCACATCTTTGTGTCTTCGTGTCTTTGTGTGAAAAAGAAACCCACTGGCGCGGCCGAGGGTTGACCTCTCCGCGTCTCCGTTCCTTCTCTGCGCCTCTGCGTGAACCCTAATCCGCCACCCGTCGCACCGGCACGCGGATGTTGCAGATATCCGCGCCGCCTGCGGGCGTGATGAAGAACGGATCGCGGCGGTTGGCGATGGCCTCGGCGTAGGTCGCGAAGGTGGTGCTTTCGGTCGAGAGATATTCGAAGGCTGGTTGCTCAGACGCGGCCAAATCACTCGCCACCCGCACCGACAGGATCGCCGTGCGCTTCCCCGCTTCCTCGGCGGTATAGAACCCCAGATCGCCCGACCCGCGCGGCAGTGAGGAGAGGTGCTGCATCCCCTCGATCACCCGGCCGACCAACGCGATATTGCGATCTAAGTGGCGCGGCGCATGGCTGATCACCGTATAGAGCTCTGCGCCCGAGCCAGTGTCCGGCGAATAGTTCCGCCCGACGCCGACCATGCCGTAGCAGTGGACGGGCCATGCAATGTCCGGCCCCGTTGGCACCGCGCGCTTGGCCATCGTGCCCTCGATAGCGAGGCCGACGGGAAAGCCTCCTGCGAAGCCCGCCAACGAGGTGTAGGGATCTGCGAAGCGTGAGGGTACGGCGCCAGCCCTGAAGGTCCGGATAGGGGTGATCGCCTCGTCAAAGGGAAACTTTCCTGCCGAGGTCCAAACCGAGGGCACGGTTTCGCGTGAGGCGCGCGTGATATACTCCGCCTCCTCCATCACCTTCAGCCCCTCGGGCAGCGGCTTGGGCTTCCCCGTCGCCTCAGGATTATCGTAATTGGGATCGCCCCACTGGGTGACGTAATTGTCCTGCACCCGATTGACCGAAATGCCGTCATACCAGCCTGAGCGCGCAAACAGGCGGATGTTATGCACCCAGCCTTGCGAGAACGGTGCAGGCATCAGCTGGATCACCACCTGCCTCGGCTTGCCCTCGGCATCCGGGGCGAGGGTCATCACCAGCAGATCCTCCGCCGGGATCGCCCCCCAGTCCGCCTTGGGCGCTGCGGCGACGATTTCGGAAGGGGCGAGGGCCGCTGGCTTGGCCGCTTCTTGTGCAGCAAGCGGCAGGGCCAGGGCGAGCGCAGCCGAAGCCGCCAGAAGCAAAGTTCTCATGCGCACATTGGTGCCACCACGCGCCTTGCGAAGCAATCCATTCGCGGCTAGTGGCGCGTGCTTGTCTTCTCGGGCGCTCAAGCAGCGAAGCGGCAGCGCGCCAATCTGCGCTCAAGCAGCGAAGCGGTAGCGCACGGAAAAGGCAGACGGAGCAGTGGCCGAGTGGTCGAAGGCGCACGCCTGGAAAGTGTGTATACGTCAAAAGCGTATCGTGGGTTCGAATCCCACCTGCTCCGCCAGTCCCTTGGGACAGACTTTTCCCCGCCTCTGCGCACCCTCCTCGCACACCCGCGTCATGCGAATCCGGAACCGTGCCAAGCAACGGGACCGGAAGAAACGGGTGATCAAAAGCGCGCTTCAGGGAAAAAGCCAGAACAGGCAGGATCCTGTCGCAGATTGGCGGCCAGTCCGACTCGCACCTGATCGACACGGCGGATGCGGATAATTCTTGCGTGTTATGCCATGTAAGTTGCGGTGGCTAATGCCGTATTTATGATCATTTGCGGTCATACGTAGATTAATGTTACCTATGCTCTGCTTCGTCTAGCGTGGGATACCATGTCAAACGACCAAGACAGTCTGTTCTTTGTTATCCGCAAGGGAGAAGTCTGGGCGTGCTGGCTGGACGCCAGGCCTCCGATCAAGCTCGGTGCTGCTGGTGTGGTGATGCCTGCTATGCGAGAGCTGCTCTCCGAACAGGAGTCCGCCGCGACCAGCCAGACGGATGGAGCGATACCAGCACTTCCGCAAGCGGAGGCTGAACGGCCGATCATTGAAAGATCGGCCGAGCGACATGACGTATCGGTCGTTGGTCGACTTCGGACCGCCAAAGGCGCCAACTCCGTTACAATTCATGACCTTTCCAAAGACGGATGCCAGATATACGACGAGCTCGGCCTACATTCAGAAGGGGATCGCGTAACGATCCGGATTGGATCGATCGGCCCTATTGGCGCGACCGTGATGTGGAGCGGAAAGAAGCGCCTCGGCGTACGCTTCGAGCATGCCCTGCACGCTTACGTGGTCGATCATATCCGGGCATCTATGGATATCCGGAGCTAGATCACGGGCGCATTGAAAGCATCGGGTTTCCAGAATCCTTGGTCTTTCGTGACCGCAAGGTGTTGTTTTGGGCGAGCAATATCCTGCTGACGAGCCGGTCGGGCTATCCTTGGCGAAAAGCGTCCTCGTCATAATGGCAGGTTGAAAAAATAATCTATGTTAACTAACGCGGCGATCATCTTTCGGAGGTACGGTCGTCATGGCCACTATCGCCCCGCACCTTGCGACAAGTGCCAGGCCCAGACCCAGATCCCGCATGGCGCGCCTCCCTCACGGTTCGGGCATCATAATCGCAATCGCTTTCAGCACGATCTTCTGGCTAGGGGTGCTGGTTCTGGTTCTTTGAGACAGGGCACCTGCGTTGCAAGATGAGCATTCCGAATTGGCGTTGCATGCAGCCCTGTTGGTGACCAAGCGGCCATTTAGCCACTGACACCCGATAGAAACCTCACCCTCTGCCTGTCCCAGTTATCATCGACAGCGCCCGCCCGAACCATAGCGACCCCGTCGATCCCCGCACGCAAGGTGCCGGCAAAAATGGCTTCGACAATGACCGGTGCGAGAACCGCCAGTCGGACACCCCGCGTGATGTAGGATGCCGAGACGCCTTCGCGCGCAGCAAGAATCTGGATCGTAATCTCACCCTTCGCCAGCGCCGCGCTTGGCCTTCACAAGCGCAAGGCCCTTTTTGTGCGAGCCGACGAGGACAGCACGCGACGAGATTGCGCTTGTGGGCCGCGAACCGGTGCTCTTGGATTTCGATGAGCTCGAAACCCTCGCTGCGCGCGATGGTTGGCTGGTTGGCGGGCAGTTTTCGATCGTCAAACCGACTTATGCGTCCGGGCATTACGGCGGGGGATAACACTCAAGCGGGAAGCTGCGTAGCAGCTTGTCCTGCTGACGCTGAAACCGGGCGCAAGGTCGAACGCTTCAGCCCAAGGAACGGCCGCAGCCACTTTACCCGCCGGGCAATTTCGTAGGTCAGCGCGCAACCTAGCAGGGTGGTCAGCAGGATCACCCCGAATGCCAGTCCCGTCTGCGCTCCCGCCTGTTTGAGCCAGAAACCGGCCGCAATGATGATCGTCTGATGCGCGATATAATAGGGAAAGATCGCCTCGGTCAGATAGCGTCGCACCGGGCCGTCGTGGTGAAGGCGGGTCTGGGCAAAGCCGATGAGGCCGAGGATCGCGCTCCATGCCAGCGCCGCGCGTGCCAGCAGGCGGGCGGCTTCCCAGACTGCTGTGCCATCGCTCATGCCATGCGCCGTGAACAGCGCTGCACATGACAGCGTGGCGATGCCAAGCAGCGCACGCCATTGGCCAAGAATAGTGGTCCAAGCAGCACCTGAACGCGCCAGCGCCACCCCGAAGAAGAAGGCAAAGCCGTAGATCGCGTGAGCATAGGGGTCGTCGAGCAGGGCATGGGTCTCGCCAAAGACGGGGTGCAGAACCAAGCGCGCCAGTGCCAGCCACACCATCGGCAGCAGCACCAGCCGCCAGCCGGTGAAAAGCTTGTCGAAGCCCCGCTGCAGGCGCGCCCGCATCCTCGCAGGAAGGGCCGCGAGCGCCGCTAACACCAGCGAATAGGCCCACAAGTAAGCGACGAACCACAAGTGGTTCCAGGTCGGCAGCGGCGTGCCCCGACTGCCGCCGAACTCGAAATAGTCGTTGAGCCAGAAATGCAGGAAACCTGCATCATAGACACCCCTGTCGCGCAGTTCGAACCATGGCTGGGGCGCGACGAACAACACCATTCCCGCCAGCAGCGGCACCGCAAGACGCGCAGACCGGCTCGCTGCAAAGCCGCGCGGCGTGGCGAGTTTGCCGAGCAGCGCACGCGATACCACGCCCGAAATCACGAACAGCAGCATCAGTCGCCACGGATTGACAGCCATCATCGGCCACACCGCCCAATCGACTGGCACGGCGGCTTTGACGTGCCATCCCCACGGCACGAAGAACATCCCGATATGATAGAGGATCAATAGCGCAAAAGCGCCGATCCTGAGCCAGTCGAGGCCATATTGGCGGCCATTCATCCCCGTGGTGGCTTGCATGTCACGTCTCCATCGCATCTAATCTGCACCCGGCCTAAGCCGCGTCCGTCCATTGCGTCACTGCGATGGTGACGGGCGGCTGAGCCGGTGGGACAGGCAGCGGGGGCGCGTGTGACGAGCGGCGGGGATCGAGGGGCGAGCGGTGAGTGGCATGGCGGATCGCTGCGCCGTGATCCGCGCATGATTGCCGCGCTGGCCTTTGCCGGCTTCGGTTTGCTCTACATGGTGGTCAATGCGGTGAGCCTGATCGACCAGCGCCGCGCGCTGGGTCGACCGATTGTCGCATGGCAGGCGTGGGTGCTGGAGGGTACCAGCTTTGCCGCTTGGCTGATGCTGCTTCCCGTCGTGTTGATGCTTGCGATCCGGCTGGCACCGCGGCCGCTATGGCAGGCTGCGCTTGGTCATGCGGTTGGCTGCGTCGCTGTCTCGCTTGCCCACACCCTGCTCATGGCCGCGCTGCGCATTGTGGCCTTCGACATCTCCGGATTGGATTACGCGCCGAGTGAATCGCTATCCGAGCGGCTTCTGTTTGAAGCACGTAAGGACGTAATCACCTACGTCTCGATCCTCGCAGTGTTCTTGCTGGCGCGGCGGCTGGTGACCCAGCCTGCGCTTGTGCCCGCGCCTCCCTCTGCCGAACCGCCACTGATCGAAGTGCGTGATGGCAGCCGCGTGGTCATGATGCGGCCTGACGAAATCGATTGGGTGAGCGCAGCGGGCAATTACGTCGAACTTCACGGGGATTTCGGCACCGAACTGGCACGGCGGACCATGGCGGATATCGAAGCGGAGCTTGCCCCTTGCGGCTTCGTCCGCGTTCACCGCTCGCGGCTGGTACGTCGTGCAGCCATCGCGTCGACCGAGACGCGCCAGAGCGGAGACTTCGACATTACCTTACGTTCGGGCGCGGTCCTCAGCGGCAGCCGCCGCTTCCGGCGGAACTTGGCCTAATGTGGCGTGGGATGTGTGAGGGTTTGAAGGCTCTCAAGGGCCTGATTTGCGATCTATTAATGCCCTACCGACATCAGAACACTTGACCGGACCGCCACCTCGATAAGGACGACATTCTGGATGCCGCTCTTTAGCCCTTAGAGCTCCGTTGCCGTTTGTCGTGTCCTCACGCGCTCTCTGTGACCAACATCGTAGTGGTTCAACAGTCTGTCGAACCAGTCAGGCGCTGGGAAATCGGCGGGGGCAAGAATGCTCACTTAATTTTCTGAGGCCAAACCATGAAGCGCCTGATTGCCGTTATCCTTGCCGCCACGACATGCCAGCCGGCACTTGCCGATAACACCGACGAGCAAGTGCAGCAAAAAGCCGATGAAGCGTTCGACCGGCTTGCTCCGGTGGGGATGGCTGTCGCTGTTGTCCGCCCCGGCCAGCCTGTCTGGATGCGAGGCTATGGATCATTGGTTGCCGGTGGTTCGGAAGCAGTGGACGAGGACACTGTATTCCCGATCCATTCCATGACCAAGAGCTTCACGGCCGCGGCACTCGCATTGCTCGTAGACGAGGGCAAGATCGCCTGGTCAGACCCTGTCCGCAAGCACTTGCCGGAATTCGCAATGAGCGATCCTTATGTGACCGAACATCTGACAGTGCGAGACCTGCTGGTTCACAATTCGGGCCTCGCCCTGGGTGCCGGCGACCTGCTGCATTGGCCAGATCAAGTCGCAACCGCAGATGAATTCATTGCAGCACTTCGCCACCTTCCGCTTGATCAGGGTTTCAGGGAGGGATTTGCCTACGACAACATCCTCTATACCGTGGCAGGAGAAGTGGTCGGGCGGGTCTCGGGCGTTCCGTGGAGCACCTTCGTGCAAACCCGCCTATTCGCGCCGCTGCAAATGACGAGTTGTTCGACCTCTTCTGCCCAGGCACGCGCCTTGCCGACCGCGATCCAGCATTCGCGCGTGCCGGGCGGTGCCCCGGTCCGGCGCGACGACATAAAGGTTTCAGAAGATCCCGCCGGGAGCATTTCCTGTTCCGTACGCGATGTCGCGAAGTGGACCCAGTTCCAGCTCGGAGATGGCACCTTGGCAGATGGATCAGTGTTGATGACTGCCGAGCGACTGCGCGAAATGCACAAGCCGGTCGTAGCGCTCGGGCCGCCCAATTTCATGCGCAGGCTGGCGGGCGCGCATTTCAACGATGTGGCACTCGGCTGGTTCACACTGGACTTTGCTGGCACAATCGCGGTCGAGCATGGCGGGCTGGGCGCGGGAGGCATTACCAACATGATCCTGCTGCCCGAAAAGGAGGCGGCTGTCGTCGTGCTGGTCAACGACCTTGTCCCCGCGCACTTCCTCTCGCACCAGATCGCCGACATGATCGCGCGGGGCGACAAGGCGTCTGACTGGATCGGATATGTGGTCGAAGGCGAAAAGCGGCGTGCGGCTCGGGCCGCAGAACAGACGGCACAGGCCAGTCAGCCGCCCGCGAACGCTACGCCGCCCGCTCACGCCCTGGCAGACTATGCCGGAACCTATCGCGATCCGTGGTATGGTGACGTTGTTGTTCGCACCGACGGAACGGACCTGACGCTCCACCTCACCCGCTCAAAACTGCTCAATGGGCCGCTCTTGCCGTGGAACGGAGAAACGTTTCTGGCGCGCTGGCCGGATCGCAGTCTCGATGCCGATGCGCTGGTGACGTTCATCACCGACGAGCGGGGAGAGATCAATGCAATGAAGATTGTCGCAGCATCCGACCGCACGGACTTCTCCTACGACTATCACCATCTTGCACCAAAGCGGGTCAAAGAGTGATCGGGACCTGCTGCTAAGTCACCAGCCAAAAGCTGGTAGAGATATGAACCAAGCTTCGACCCCCCACCGGGTTTCAATCAATCATGAAAGCTCGCCGAACTACACACGCGAAAAATCGTTCAGCAGATCTTCAATGACCGCCTGAGGGGATACGCCCCTCTTTCGCCAACCAGTGTGCCGCCCGGTTTGCCGGGATGGGACTGATCGGCGGAGCATCCACGGACGGCTGACGATGATGTTCGGTGCTCAAATCTTCGGCATGGCGGCCATCACCTTGTCGGGGGTCATGGGATAGCTGAGCACCCGCGCACCGCAGGCATCGTAGATCGCGTTGGCGATCGCGCCTGCCCCGCCGCATAGGCCCAGTTCGCCGACCCCCTTCGCCTGGATCGGGCTCGCGGCCGCGTCGCGCTCTTCGATGAGCAGGACTTCCAGGTCGGGCACATCGCGGTGCACCGGGACGTGATATTCGGCCAGATCGCAATTGGCGAGGTGGCCGTCCACCGGGTCGAAGTGCAAGCTTTCGGTCAGCGCGTTGCCGATGCACCAGGTCATCCCGCCGAGACATTGCGAGCGGGCTGTCCGCGCGTTGAGCACCCGTCCGAAACCGAACGCCCCCGTCATGCGCCGCACGCGGGTCTCCCCCGTCCACCGGTTGACCGCGACTTCAGCGAAGAAAGCCCCGTAGCTCGAAACCGTCACGTCCTCGGTCGAGGCGCCGGGTTCGAAATGACCGATGCAATCGATCGCTTCGTCGCCTAGAATATCACTCAGCGCCTTCTCGCCCCCATTCCAGCGCGCGAAGCCATCCTTGAGCATCAAGTCCTCCGGGGCGATATCAAGCCGCTTGGCAAGCTCCTTGCGAAGACCTTCGCAGGCGAGGAACACTGCCGATCCGCAGGATGCTGCGCCCACGCTTCCGCCCGAACCAGAGCCCGGCGGCAGGTCGGTATCGCCGAGCCGCACGTCGATGTCGTCGGGCATCAGCCCCAGCATCTCGCCTGCCACCTGGCCAAGGATCGCATAGCTGCCGGTGCCGATGTCCGTCATGTCAGTCTCGACAACACCGGTGCCGTCGGGCCGCAGAATAACGCGGGCCTTGGCCTCGACCACGGAATGCACCCGCGCGGCGCTTGCCATGCCGGTGCCGATCCACCACTCGCCTTCGCGGGTGTGGCGGGGCGCGCGAGGGCGGGGCTCCCATCCGAAGGCTTTGGCGCCTTCGCGAAGGCATTCGGCAAGCTTGTGCGAACTGAACGGCTTTTCCTTGGCCGGATGCTTTTCGGGAATGTTGCGCAGCCGCAGCTCGACCGGATCGATCCCGATCTGCTCTGCGAGCATGTCCATCGCCTGTTCGACGGTTTGTACGCCAACAGCCTCGCCCGGAGCTCGCACCGAACCTGCGGTCATGCGGTGAATGCGCGCAAGGTCGAGTTTCAGCAGGCGATTGTCGCCAGCGTAAAGGAACTGGCTCGATTGCAGCACCGGTTCGGCGAAGTCCTCTCCGGGCAGGTTCGATACTCGTGCCTCGTGTCCGAAGCCGGTGAGCTTGCCATCGGCATCGGCCGCAAGCCGGATGCGCTGGTGCGTCTCGGAGCGGCGCATGATCGTTTGGAACACCTGCTGGCGGCTCATCACCACCCGGACCGGGCGTCCCAATTGCATCGCGGCGAGGGAGGCGGCGACAACTTCCTGGCTGACGCCGAGCTTCGATCCGAACCCGCCACCGACATAGGGCGAAAGTAGCCGAACTTGCGATTCATCAAGGTTCAACGAGTCGGCCAATTCCGCGCGGTTGAACTTGAGCATTTGCAACGAGGCGTGGACTGTCAGCGCCTTGCCGTCCCACTGCGCAAGCGCCGCGTGCGGTTCCATGGCTGCCGAGGCATGGCCTTCGGTGGTAATGACGACATCGACGCTGTGCGCCGCCTCCGCCATCGCATGGGCGAGATCGCCGACCCGGGTGCTCTCGTTCTCTTCGGTCTCGGCAGTTGTTGGATCGAGCGAGGCATCCTCGGCGCGCCATTCGAGCCTGAGGTGTTTGGCAGCGTCGCGCGCCTGTTCGAAGCTGGCCGCGACAACCAGCGCGACTGGCTGGCCCCAGTAGCAGACTTGCCGCGCGGGCTGGAACGGAGCCTCGCCCGCCATGCCTTGCGCCGGGCGGCCGGTCATGCGCGCGTCAGACAGCACCGCGACGACGCCTGGCATCCCCAGCACCGATGCTTCATCGATCATGGTAATCTCGCCGCGCACGATCGGGACTGTGACGAGCACGCCTTCCAGCAGTCCTTCGGCGTCGTATTCGGCCGCATAGGTGGCGGTGCCGGTGACTTTCATCAGGCCCTCGGGCCGGGGCAGATCGGCGCCGATCACCCCTTGCACCATGGTGTCGAGCACGTTGCGGTTGTCGGGCTTGTCCTGTTTGAGATGCACGTTCATGGCTCGACTCCCGTCGCTTCGCAGAGCACCGCGGCGAGCGTCCGGCGCGCGAGCGGAATCTTGAAATCATTCTCGCCGTAGCCCTGAGCTCCTTCGAGAAGCAGGTCTGCGGCCTTGTCGAACAATGCGAGCGACGGCTCGCTGCCGACCAACAAGTCGGCGATACGCGAGTCGTACCACGGCTTGTGCGCTAGCCCCCCGAAGGCGAGGTCGGCGCGGGTGAAACGGCCTTCTGCAAGATCGATCACCGCCGCGACTGAACACAGCGCGAAGGCATAGGATGATCGCTCCCGCACCTTGCGATACAGCTGTATTCCCCCAACCGGTGCTGGGAGGGTGACGGCGGTGATGAGCTCGCCGGGTTCGAGCACGTTATCCTTTTCGGGCGTGTCACCCGGCAGGCGGTGGAAGCCGCGCACCGGCACACTGCGGCTGCGGCGCTCGCTGGCGATCTCGACCATCGCATCAAGAGCCGCCATCGCCACGGCCATGTCGCCGGGATAGGTGGCGATGCAATTGTCGCTCGCGCCGAGGACCGCATGGATACGCGCGATGCCCTTGATCGCGCCGCAACCTGAGCCCGGCTCGCGCTTGTTGCAGGGCTGGTCGATATTGGTGAAGTAGTAGCATCGGGTGCGCTGGCACAGGTTCCCACCGGTGGTCGCCTTGTTGCGCAGCTGCTGGGTCGCCCCGGCAAGGATCGCGCGGGCAAGCACCGGATAATCGCTGCGCACTTTCGGGTGGACTGCGGTCGCCGTGTTGGTGGCAAGCGCACCTATCCTGAGGCTCTCTCCCTCCTCGGTAATGGTGCCCAGCGACAGCCGCCCGATGTCGACGATGGTCTGCGGGGTTTCGACCTGAAGCTTCATGAGATCGACGAGATTGGTGCCGCCTGCCAATGCGCGCGCGCCGCCTTCCGCCGTAAGCTGCGCCGCGTGTTCGAGACGCTCGGCGCGCTGGTAGTCGAACGGCCTCATGCCTCTGCTCCCGCTACGTCACGAATGGCTGCGAGGATGTTGGGATATGCCCCGCAGCGGCACAAATTGCCGCTCATCCGCTCGCGGATCTCTTCGTCGGTGACGCAAGGGGCCACATTGAGGTCTTCAGTTGCATCACTCGGCCAGCCAGCTGCGATCTCTTGCAGCATTGCGGTCGCCGAGCAGATCTGCCCGGGGGTGCAATAGCCGCACTGAAACCCGTCATGCGCGACGAAGGCTTCCTGCATTGCTCCCGGCGACGTCAAGGAGCCGAGGCCCTCGATTGTCGTTATTTCGTCGCCATCGTGCGTAATGGCGAGCGACAGGCACGAATTGATCCGCAAGCCGCCCACCATGACCGTGCAAGCTCCGCATTGCCCGTGGTCGCAGCCCTTTTTCGTACCGGTAAGCCGCGCCTCCCGGCGGAGAAAATCCAGCAAGCTCGTCCGCGGGTCTTCGGGAAGCGGGTATTCCTGCCCATTGATCGAAATTGCCATCGGCTCTCGTCCTGATCTGAAAAGCGTTTCCTTTCGACGAGAGTGGCCGGGACCTTGGCGCATATCCATAACATCGATCATCATCCCGCTGGCTCGGACGCGCCGCTATCGACAAACCAGCGCCGCGTGCCGCAATTCACCGGACCGCCCGACCTTGTCGTCCCATGACCGCTGCCCGCAAAAGGGGCTTGGACGGTCGTCAGCGACCAGATGATGCGACGGCAGCAGTGATCTCGGGATGCTCGGTAAAAACCGTGCATTCGGAATCCCGCCCCACTCCGGTCATAAGCGCGATCGACGGTCGATCCCAAAGCGATATGCCGGCTTCGGGCGGAACCAGCGGTTTGACCCGGTGGCGGTTGACGACTGGTTCTGGGTCGGCAGCAGACCTTAAGCAACCCGGGCCGCGAACTGCGGCTTTTGCGGGTTCTCTTCCCGATAACCACACGGAGAAAGAAATTGCTGCTTCCCATTGGCCAAGCTGGATGAGGCCCGCGCCTTGGCGCGCTCCGGATCGATCACGCGCGCGGCGGACTGAGGACTATCAACAGACCATCTTCAGATCGCGACGAAGGCCACGAGCCGCAATTCGGCTCACCACCCATTTGCGGTCAGTGATCCGAACCCGACCGCTTCCCAAAAGCTGACGCGGCCAATTGCGATAACGAGCAGCATGCCGACGCGGCTGCGAAAAATTGCGGACGGCCGCCGCTTCAGTTTTGGCCGATCGCATGGTTCAACATCGGCTCACTTGTTCCAAGGAAGGGCGATGGCCTACCCCAAAGATATCCTTGACCAACGTCACACCCGAGTTCGATCAATATGTCGCGCTGCGCCAGCGTCTCCACCCCCTCTGCCACAAGCTCTAAACCCAGATTTTTGGCGAGGTAGGCAATGCCTCCCACAATTGCGCGGCTGTGGGCGCTGTTCGGGAGATCGACGACAAACGACTTGTCGATCTTGAGTTTGTCGACCGGGAAATCCTTGAGCGTGGAGAAAGAGGCAAAACCGGTGCCGAAGTCATCGAAAGCAAGCCTGACACCAGCTTCCTGAAGCGCGCGCAACTCCAACAATGACCGGGTGTCTTGGCGCAGCAAGACCGTTTCGGTCAGCTCCAGTTCGAGATCAGATGGGACCAGCCCGTGATGATCCAAGATGTCCATGACCGTGCGTTCAATCCCCGCGCTGCGAAGCTGGATCGCAAACAGATTGACGCTGATTGATCCAAGCGGAACACCGCTTTGGCGAGCGCGGACAAGCTGCGCGCATGCCATATTTATCACCCAGCGACCGACGTCAGCGGCCACGGCGTGCTTTTCCAGCGTTTCGAGAAAGATACCCGGCGTGATCAGCCCTCTGGTTGGGTGGACCCACCTCAAGAGCGCTTCGGCACCAGCAAGCGTATTGTCGGCCAGATTGACCTGCGACTGGTAATAAAGTTGCCACTCCCGCCCGATTGTTGCCTGCCGGACTTCATCGCGGAAGGCCCGCTGCGCAAGTAGCCTGTTTTCAAGGCCAAGATCGAACAGCTTAATGATCCCGCCTGCGTCCCGCTTGGCTTCTATGAGCGCCAGGTCCGCGCGAAGCATCAACTCCTCGGTATCGGTCGCATGGAGCGGCGCAAGAGCGAAGCCGATGCTCGTGGATAAGCGCAATTCGTGACCGCCCACCGAAAAGTCCCTGTCGAACTCGGCCAGAAGGCCCTGTCCCACTTGGCGGGCGTGAACAGGATCACCGCAATTGGCGAGCACAACTGCAAATTCGTCGCCCCCCATGCGCGCTAGAAATGCCCCTCGCGGCAATTGCGCCGCTAGGCGCACAGAAACCAGCCGGAGCAGATCGTCTCCGATCTGATGGCCGAGCGTATCGTTGACGCTCTTGAAGCCATCGAGATCGAGCATCAGCACGGCTGCCGATCCTTGAGTTTCCAAAATTTCACCGAGCCGGTCACTGAACTCCCTGCGATTGGGGAGCCCGGTAAGGGGATCATGCACGGCCATGTGCCGGAGTTTGACGTCGCGTGCATGGCGTGCGGAAATATCCTGGATCTGCGCGCCGAACTCCCAACCCTGCGGCCCCATCCAGGCGGACAATGAAATCTCGATCGGAAATTCATGGCCGTCGCGGTGAAGGCCAACGACCTCAACAGCTTTGCCTGCCAAGCGCGGCTGACCTCCCGCTCTCATCCTCTGCATTCCATGATGATGGTCGCATCGGAAGCGATGGGGAATGATCACCGAGATGTCTTCGCCCTCGACATCCTTGAAGCTATGCCCGAACATTCTTTCCGCAGCGGCGTTCCAGAAAGAAATAGCCCCAGTCCCATCTGTGGTGACGATCGCAACGCCGCTGGATCGGGTGAAGCCGCTAATTGCGTTTTGCAGCCGTAAATCCCGGCGGTGATCAAACTGACGTGCGACCAACTTTGCAAGCCGGCCAAGCAACTCAAGTTTGCCATTGGCGATTTCGGGATGTGCAATAGTATCGATCAGACACAGCGCGCCGAGAGCCACGCCAGCATCGTTGATGATGGGCTGCCCGGCGTAAAAACGAATTCCTGCATCTGCGGTGACAAGGGGATTGTCCTTGAACCGCTCGTCTTTCGTCGCGTCAGGCACAACGAGCGGTCCCCGCAGCGCTATTGTGTGCGCACAGAAGGAATTTTCTCGCGGCACTGACGTTATATCGAGCCCTGCTCGCGAGACGAGCCACGTATCATGCTCACCGACAAGCGATATCGCGCCAATCGGGACCTGGTAAGATAGCGCCGCAGACTCGGCTATTGCGTTGAATATCGGATCTGGCTGCGCCCCCAACAGCCGATAATGGGGCAACTGGGCAAGACGTTCTGCTTCGTCCGCCGGTGTCGGCCAATGGTGCACGCAGGAGTTCCTCCGAACTTCCATTTGAGGCTGTTGAATGAACAATTGGCTAAGTCAAACACCGTAACTCTCGCATTGCAACGACCGGCATGATGTTGATACGCTGCGATCTTCATCGAGGCCAAGCAATTGGCTTTCAGCGCGCATATCCGCTTTTCACCTTCGGGACCCGGGGTGGTACAAGGGCGGACATAACGACACGACGGCCAATACGGCTGTTTGCCTCAAGGGAAATCGCCGCTGCGTCCTGATCCTCTCGAACGATGTGAGAGCCGAAAGGGCTTTTCCGAGGTTGGTGCGCATCGCTCTAGGCGAAACCGGCGTGCCCTATCATTGGAAATATCCTCACGTACCGGACGACTAACTGCGAGGTCAGCTTGGTTCATCGCCCCGTCATTGGATTGTGCGCTGCCGTGGATCGCGGACCGTTTTGCCTGTTCCCAATCAGGAGCACGGCTGGAAGCGTAGCAATATCCCGAGCGGGTGCGAAACCGTAAAGCCCGCAGGTCTTCGGCACGAAAATTTAAACAGAAGCGCCGATATTCCGATCTGCATCAACGCAGCGTCCTTTGCGGAGTGGCGACGGTGTTGTGAAATGACCCCCGGCCGTCAGTCGCAGCTTCCCCCCGCCCGACTGGCGGCCAACCTTACCTCTTCCAAGAGGAATGCGCCTGACGCGCTCAAATTGTAGGCAATGCAGATATGGCCAATGCAAGTGATTTGGTTCGTCACGCCGTCCACGGCCAGACCCTTGGCGACCTTCCCCCGAGGGTCAACGAGGTCATCGAACGTCATCGCCAGTCGCTGCTCAATCTAGCGAATGCCCTGATAGCGGCAGGGCGAGGCGAAGATGAAGTTGTCTCCATTCTGCAGAAGGCCTCCGAAAGTTTTTCCATGGAACTCGCGACGAACACAAAAGGGCTGGAGTCATGAGCATGGCTTGCGCGCTGGACCATTTCGGCAAGGCCAAATTTGATGAATTTGGCCGACAGCAGGCCCTCGACCGGCTTCAGGCTGTCGGCACCGTCAAGGAAAAGCCGTTCGAACGCATCGTCGATCTGGTCAAGACGACGCTAGACGTTCCGATTTGTGCCGTGTCCCTGATCGATCATGATCGGCAATGGTTCAGGGCATCGCGCGGTTTGGGCGTAGACCAAACACCTCGGAGCGTAGCATTTTGTGATCACGCGATCCGGGCAGATGAACCGTTCATTGTCGAAGATGCCACCTGTGATCACAGGTTTGCCGACAATCCGCTGGTTTTGGGCGAACCCCATATTCGCAGCTATCTTGGCATTCCGCTTAAGATGCCTGACGGCTACATGGTCGGAACCCTCTGCGTGATCGGCCAACGACCACGGGTGTTTTCGCCGGGTGAAATTGAAATCCTCAAAAGCTTTGCCAGCCTTGTCACCGGCGAGCTGGAGCTTCGGACGATTGCCTCGATTGACGGACTCACGAGCGTGCTGTCGCGTACGGCCTGGACCAGCCGAGTGGAAGGCGAGATCAAAAGAGCGCAGCGGCACCCAGCGCCACTTTCCGTCGTCATGCTCGATCTTGATCACTTCAAGCGGATCAACGACAGTTTCGGGCATGATGCAGGTGATCTGGTGCTGGTAAAGACCACCGCAAAGATCGGCACCGTGCTTCGCACACATGATCTGACCGGGCGCCTCGGCGGCGAGGAGTTTGCGATTTGTCTCATCGACGCCTCAGCCGCGGCGGCGATGGCGTTCGCGGAACGCATCAGGATCCAGATCGCACAGCTTCAGTTTCCGGAACACCAAGAGCTTCGTTGCAGTGCAAGTTTTGGTGTCGCCACATTGGAGCCAGGCGAGACGCTCAATCAGCTAATGAAGCGAGCTGATGAAGCCCTGTATGAGGCAAAAAAGCGCGGCAGGAACCAGGTTCGGCTCGCCAATGATCAGTTGCTCGTTGCAACGGCCTAACGGACCGGGCCGAATTTGTTCGACTAGATGAAGCGATCAGGCATGGTGTGGAACTTGGTATGGCTGATCAAACCGGACGCTTTGTTGCTGAGCGATGTCGTTCTCTCACCACGTTAGGCTTCTCAAGTCCCATTTGAGTATCGCTTGGCGACGAAAGCGAATGCAATTCCTCGGGCCGCATGCCTAGCAAGCAGCAATCTCCCAACGATAGGCCAGCCATGCCTAACCTACAGTCATCCTCTTAGGGCGAATCACAGCAAGATGAACCGAGACCGGCTGTTCGCCTTCCCACCCACTTTCGGACGGAACGGCCGGCGCGGTTCACACCACATACCGGACAGGCAGCTTGGGTGAGATTTTCGCCCAGAGCCGACGTTCTGCAATCGACCCCGTTGCGGACATAACCGCTGCGGCCTTTACTACCCTCGGCGTACGTTCGGAACGCTTGCGACGTAATCGATCGTGCTCCGGTTTGAGAGCCAAACAGAGGGGCACGGGAGCAAGATGCAGATGCTCCCGTGCACGATGATCATCAGAAGCGGTAGCTTACCACCGCTTTGACTGTTTGGAGATTGAAGTCGTCGTTAGCCCGAAGGAAATCGACGCCGCCCGCGAGCACGAAGGGGTTCGTCGCTGGTGCCGAGCCCTGCCCGACGCGGATCAGGGTGTCATCGTCATCATAGCCGGTGTAAAGATACTCGACGCCGATCGAGAATTTCTTGCCGACCTTCTGCTCGATGCCAGCGCCGAACTGGTAGCCCCAGGCCTTGTCGTCGGCAATCACTGCGAACGAGTTGGCGGTGTTGCTCGTTTCGAACTCCTGATCGAGTTTGGCATAGGCAAGGCCGCCTGTGAGGTACAACAGGGTCGAAGTGGCTGGGGTGTATCCGGCGCGCAGGCGCAGGGAGGCCGTGTAATCGATCTCGCGCTCCATGTAATAGAACGCCGGCGTGGTGCTGAAGGCCGATACGGCATCGCGCACGTTGGCAGTGCCGACTTCGCCCACCAGACCCACGACCAGCTTCCCCATCTGGCTGTCATAGCCGAAGCGGCCACTAAAGGAGGCGCCGTCGGAATCGGACTCGCAGTTCGTGTTCTGCGGGGAGGTCGCGGCACCGCCGCAGAATCCCGGTGAGAAGGCATTGGCACCCGCAGCGGTGGTCACGGTTTCGCCGAAGCTGCCGTTCGATCCGCGGTCAAAGGTGATGAATTCATCGCCATCGCTCGCCTGAAAATCATAGCCGATCGAGGCACCGGCGTAGAAGCCCTCGAACTCGTCTTCAGCATTGACAGGCACGGCGACCAGAACGGTCGAAGCTGTGGCGGCGAGGAAAATTGCTTTCATGAGATACTCCTGCAAATCGCGATTCTTGTGAACTTCACGTGCGCGAGAAAGCGGGGCGATTGCCGTGACAATCGCCCTGTCGGCACCGATGGGGCCTATCGCCGGCTGCAAATTAAACTTCGCAGCCCGCTCTCTCTGGTGAAGATACGAGGATCTGAAGACGATCAGATGCGGCAGGCTCAGATCGCGGAAATTTTTCCTGTCGCGATCGGTGTGGCGCTTGGTGCCGTGTGAGGCGCGCCTTCCGGGGACTCCAGCGAAACCGCAAGAATAGCGCCGTCGACCACCAGCGGCCTCAGGCGTTCAGGTAGCATCACCTGCGTCGTGCCGTTGGATGCAATCAGGCCCAGCGAGCGGGGTACGCCATCGCCGGGAATGACCCAGAGTTCAGGCGTGAGGTCGGTATCGGGCAGGGCGACTGCCCGAATGTCGAGATACTGGCTCTCGGGCCCGATGCTGGCCGCGAGCAAGGTTCCGTCTCCCCCTGCAAGTTGGGCGATGACCACGGGCGCGGGGCTGGTGGCCGCGGGCAGGGCAGCGTCCTCGCGCAGGGAAATTGGACCGAACAGCATGATCGCCGCGAGGCTTGCCGCCATCGCGCCCGAAAGCGCGGCGACACCTTGCCAGAGACGAAGCTTGCCGACCTCGCCCGTGTTCCGGTTATCGTCGAGCCGCGCATCAATCGCCGCCCACAAGTCGGGAGGCGGAACTTCCTCAAACGCTTCGCTGAGGGGATCTAGGCGTTGCTGCCACTCCATGACCTGCGCAGCGAAGGCTGGGTTGGCCAATGCAAGCCTCAAGGCTTCGGCCCGCTCCTCTCCTTCGAGCACCCCGAGAGCGAGCTCAGCTGCCAAGGCGGTCTGTTCAGGTGTGAGTTCGTCAGTCACCTTGGAGGCACCCCCGCAACTCTAGCAAGCCTCTGCGAATCCAGCTTTTGGTTGTCCCGAGCGGTGTTCGCATTGTGGTTGCAAGCTCCGAATGGCTCAATCCGTCGAAAAAGGCGAGGGTGATTGCCCGCTGCTGTTGGGGCGAAAGGGCCTCAAGGCAGTCAAAGATCTGGGCACGATCCTCACCCGCCGTCATCACTTCCAACGCTTCATTGAACCCAGCGTCGGTTGCTTGGGCTGGGCCGGGCACACTCAGTACAGGGCTGCCATGCTTGCGCACCCAGTCGATGGCGGTATTCCGGGCGATGGCGCATAACCAGGTAATGGGGCTGGCAAAATCAGGATTGAAGCGTCCAGCGCGGCTCCAGACCTTAAGATATACGTTCTGGAGGATGTCGTCCGCTGCATCGCGGTCGCGTGCGATCCGAAGACACACGCCATAGAGTTTTGCCGAGGTTCGATCATAGACGGCGTTGAGCGCTCTTCGGTCTCCGCGCGCGACGCGCGCAATCAGGCCGGACAACTCAGCACGGCGGGCATCGGCAGTGAGGGCTGTCGGCATAGTTGCGGAGTATTGAGAGCTGCCCGACCGTGCAAGTCATAATCTCGTGCGGGTCAAGGCAGGAATCTCGCGCATAGACACCCTCGCTCGGGCGGGTGGAACTATCTTCGGTTGGCCGGTGTGAAATAACGCAGATTTTATCGCAATTCGGGACCCTGCCCATCCGGAGTACACCCACTTGCGGTCATGAGCGCGGCCGATCCTCGACCCCGAAAGCGGCAAGTTGGCTCTTAGTGGAAGCAGACGTGAATCACTAAATTTGGTTCGGAAGCGGCTGAAAGCTCTTTGGATTCTCGCTCGTACGTAAACGTCATGCCGGATGTCTGGTTTTGAAATAACCGGACATCCAAAATTCAGCGACGTGCTCTGAACACTGACGGCAAATGGGTCAAAATCTGACAATGTCCCGGAGCGAAAAATTGCTCTGCGGCACCGACCTGCAATCACATCGAACGGCGGGCGATCCACTCATCGACGCGGCGTTCAAGGATCGACAAAGGCTGCGAACCCGAAGCAATCAGTAGGTCGTGGAAGCCTTTTATGTCGAACTTGCTACCGAGCGCGGCCTCAGCCTTGCGCCGCTGCTCGATGATCTTGATCATGCCGATCTTGTAGCCGGTGGCCTGCCCGGGCAACGTTATGTAGCGGCGCACCTCTGACCGCGATCTTTGCAGCGGCTGGCGGCCCGTGATGTTCATGTATTCCACGGCTTCATCCTCGGTCCAGCCGAGAGCATGAATGCCAGTATCGACCACCAGCCGTGCCGCGCGAAACAGTTCGGCATCCAGCCGCATGAAATCGGCCGCAATGTCGGGGAAAGCGCCCATTTCCCTGCACATCGCCTCGGCATAGAGGCCCCAGCCCTCGCCGAACGCGACATAGCCGGTGACCGAGCGGAACTTGGGACCGCCGCTCTGGCGCACCTGAATGTCGCCCTGCATGTTATGGCCGGGGATCGCCTCATGACACATCAGCGTGAACATCGCTGCGGGGTCGGGCGTGTTGCCGACAAGGTGGACATAGGTGCGCGCCGGACGCGAACCATCGGGGCTTGGTGCTGAGGCATGAGCCGCCCCGCCTGCCACTTCCGAAAAGGCCGGTTCGCGCACCACCTCGATGCCATAGGCGGGCAGGGTGCCGAAATAGGGTTCGAGCAAGGTGCGGGTCTTGGTGACGAAGGCGTTGGCTGTGGCGAGATATTCGGCGCGCGCCGCATCGTCATAAGGACGCGGCGGGAAGAGCCGGGCGCGCTCGTTGTAAAAGGCGTGCCGATCAGTGAAGCCCGCGCTCTGGGCCAGCGCATCCTGCTCCGCCTCAATCCGCGCCACTTCCGACAGGCCAATCGCGTGGATCTGTTCGGCGGTCAGGTCGGTGGTGGTGTTGAGCTTCAGCTCGGCGGCGTAATAGTCAGCACCGCCCGGTAGCGTGATCGCCCCGACCTGGCCGCTGGGTGCATCGGGCAGCTTCGCTTCAGCCCAGGCGATCACCCGTTCGTAAGCTGGCTGCAAGGCGACAATCGCGCTGCGCGCCTCGTCCAGAAGCGCATCGGCATCGCTGCGCGTGAGCTTGCCAGCGGCAACCAAAGCCTCGGCCTTGGCCTTGACGTCCGCCCAAAGCGCGGCATCCGGGCCGTCCCCGTAAGGCGCGCCGGAAATCAGTTGGCGGCTGCCTGCGATGATGGTCTCGATCTGGAAACGCGGCACGCGAATGCCCGCCGCCTCGCTCGCGGTGGTGCGTTCAATGGCGAGATCAAGCACGGCCGGAATGCCCCGCAGCCGGGTGACGTAATTTGTCAGATCGATTCGGTCTGCGACCGTGTGGGTGTTGACCAGAAAGTCGGGCAATTGGCTGTGCGCAGAATACAGCCGTGAATAGAACTGTGGGCGATAGATCCGAAACTTCTGTGACAGCGCCGCGCGCTCTGCCTCCAGCGCCCAGATGTCGAAATTGACCTGCGCTTCGGGCGACAGCCGCGTGCGGTCAAATGCACTGCGCATCTTTGCCACGCTTGCTTCGCGCCAAGCGACCTGCGCACCGGCCGCCGCATCACCGATATCATTCCAGCGATCCCCGCCATCTTGAATCCCCAAACGGGTGGCAAGCTGCGGCTGCAATGTTAGCCACTCAGTAAATTCCGCATCGAGAAAGGCGGTCAGGCGCGCATCTTCCTGCGCGAAATCTGCGTCCGGAGCCGTGACAGCGGCAGCACTATCCCGCGCCAGTGCGGCCGCGCTCGGCAGCATCAGCGCGGCGATGACAGTGGCAAGGCTGCAAGAAAATGTGCGCTTCATCTGGGGTTCCTGTCGCTGGCCGATCATCGATCGGAGGTAATGGCTGCTTGGCCTAGCGGGCATTGCGAAGGGGGTGAAGGGGCTTTCGCGCCGAGCATCACAGGCGGTGCGCGCCCATCGCTCACTCAAGCTCGCGGAGCTTGGGTGCACAGGCTTGATAGACAAGTGCGGCTGCTCGATGGAGCGGACGTAGCTCTTCGTGCTTTAAGGCGCTGCTTGCTTATTCCTGCAGGCAGGCAGATTCTCAGTTTGCTGCATTTATGGCTTGCGGTAGCCAATAACGGCGCATTCCCTTCGTCTAAAGAGCGAGTTCTATGAACAGCATGGCAGTTGTTGGCTCCGGACCCACGGGGATCTACACCGTCGCGGCACTGGTGGCCAAAGAAGATCCGATCGAAATCACGATGTTCGAGCAGGGAGAGCAGGCCGGTGTCGGGATGCCTTATGACGATGAGGCGAACACCCGGCTGATGCTCGCCAATATCGCCAGCATCGAGATCCCACCCATCGGCGTCACCTATCTTGACTGGCTGCGCGTCCAAGACGCCGACTGGCTTGCCCGCTACGGAGTTGACAAGGGCAAGCTGCACGACCGCCAGTTTCTCCCCCGGGTTTTGCTTGGCCAATACTTCCGCGATCAGCTCCTTTGGCTAGTCGAGCAGGGCCGTGAGCATGGCATCACCATCAACATCAGGGAAAACTGCCGCGTTACCGATCTTGAGGCGCGCACAAACGGCGTTGCCCTTTGGACCGAGGCGGATCAGGTGCCGCTATGTTTCGATCGGGTCGCCATTGCGACAGGCCATGTCTGGCCCGATGCTGACGAGGCGACGCGGGCCTATTACCCCAGTCCGTGGTCGGGCTTGGTCGATGCCCGCATTCCCGCATGCGACATTGGGATCATGGGCACGTCACTGAGCGCAATTGACGCGGCCATGGCCGTGGTTTCGCAACACGGGGATTTCTTAGAAAGTGAGGATCATGCCGTCACTTTTGCGTTGCACACCGATAGCACCGATCTGAAGATTACGCTCATGTCGCGTACCGGCATTTTGCCCGAAGCCGACTTTTATTGCCCGATCCCGTACGAACCGCTTGTTCGCGCTACGGCGGCCGCCGTTGCGGCAGAAATCGCTCAGGGCAGTGCCGGATTGCTGGACCGATGCTTCGCGCTGTTTGTGGAGGAAATTGCTCTGGCCGATCCTTGGTGGGCCGCGCGCGTCTCATTGAACGAGCGCAGTCCCGACGATATCGCCGACGCCTATTTCGCCGATCGCGTTGCACATGATCCGCTCCGCTGGGCGCAGTTCAACCTCGCCGAAGTCGAGCACAACAAGCGCAATCGCATCACTGTCCCTTGGCGCTATGCGATTCTGCGAATGCACGAGGTATTTCAGGACATCGTCCCTTTCCTCGATGAAGCGGATCGGGACCGCTTCGATTCCGGCATGAGCCGGGTCTTCATGGACAATTATGCCGCGATCCCATCTGAGTCGGTCCGCAGGATCCTGGCATTGCATAAGGCTGGCGTCGTGACGCTTTTGGAGCTTGGCCCTGACTACGACAAGGATGTTACCGAGCACGGCACGACGATCAGGGTCGGCTGCACCAATCACAAGTTCGACATATTCATCGACGCTCGGGGGCAAAAGCCGCTGGAATCGAAGGATTTGCCATTTCCTCGGCTAAGGGATCAGCTGCTCGCTGCCGGAGAGGAGATCCCGACTGTCGATGGGGATTACGGTCTTACGCTGCCGGCCGAGGCGCGTGGGCGGATCGCGTTGGGGGCAATACCTTACCTCCTGCACGACCAGCCATTTGTTCAAGGCATCACTGCGGCAGCAGAGATCGGGCCGAAGATGGCGGACATGTCCATGACCCTCTCGTCGCGTTTGCGCAGAATGCTTTTTCCGGCGTTTTAAGACCGCAGCGTTCAGTGAGTGCGGCCGCCGGACGGGAGTGGAGGGGATGGCAGGTTGGCCGCCGGTGCTCTTGGCAGCCTGTTGGTCACATCGGTGCTTGAGCCGGGAGCCGATCGGCCGCGTTCAACTAGTCACTGCATTTGGTGTGGCGACACCGTCAGCCAGGTTTGTCGATCATGAAATACAAAGCCGCGATCAAGGGCACGGTCGCGACCAGCCCCCAGGCGAGCCATCGACGCGCAAGTGCGCGGTATTCGACAGGAACTTGCGTAGCGCTTGCAAACTGTCGCGCCATGCGCGCCTGTCGTGCCTGAATTGGGATCAGCACCCCCAGCCAGATCACACCGGCGGCAACAAAGCAGATTTGACTCCACATCAGCCAAGCGGGCCCCGGAAAATCGTAGCGGGCCTCATACATAGCCCCATAGCCGCCGATTATGGTCAGCACGATGCCCGGCAGGGTGAGGCCGAAATCCGTTCCAGTCACCATGCGCTGGCCGAAGGCAATGATCGCTGTGTCGCTGGTCCGGTCGGCAAACACCTTCCACACTGCGGTGACGGTGATGTTCCCCAAGAGTAGCACGATTCCAACGATGTGAGCGAACTTATTGAGGCTGAAAGCTAACATTGACCTGAACGCCTCACAGCGCCGGGAGCGACTGCTTGGCCACCCCCCAATTCTGCAGCGCGGGTGACTGCACCGCCGCGAGCGCATCCTTCACATTGTCGTCGATCTGTTCCTGAACAGCGCCATCTGGCGCCCAACCATTAGCCATGTTCGGCCTTTCCCAGATACATTCCTTACGACCAAATATAGGGACAGGTGGCCTACATTTCATTGACCGAGCGGTGAAAAATGCTGTGCGTCGGCAAGGTGGGTCCCCGCGCTGGATCGATCTCAGGCTTGGCAATCAGCTCGGGGGTGGGCTTCCAATTCTCTGGGCAACCCAGACACTCCTGCTCTCAAAGCAACTGCGTTCTCACATTTGTATGGCAGAAAGATCATGCTGTTAGCTTCGTCCTCCCTCTTGGCAAAGCTGCAGGAACGGCCGACTTTGGTCAAAACTCAGGAAGATGCACCTTTGTCGTAGCAGCCAACCTCGTCCATAAACGGAACCTATGCGCGCTTCTCGGGCGACTTGCCTGTGGAGAGCCTTCCACCTAGTCCAGACAAGTGGCGACAGCAGCGGGAAACATATCGATCATCGGGGAGCGCGCGGCGTTCTTCTGGGCGGGGTGCGCGGCGATCAGCGGGGGCGTGCTGCTGCATCTGCCGATGCTGGCAATGGCCCACTCCATGGGCAATCACCTTGCAGGCATGCCGATGGACGGCAGCATGTGGCTGGGCATGGTCCTGATCGCGGTGGGCGTGCCGCTCGCCTGTTTCGGGGCGCTGCCGAAGGTGCGAAGCCAGCACAGCGACGATGCGGGGACCGACTACGAGGCACCAGACAGCACCCCGCTTGGCCGCTGGCACGCCGCGACCTTGCTGGTGCTGACGCTCGGCCTCGTCATCGACGTGATGAAGCCTGCCACGCTCGGCTTCGTGCTGCCGGGCCTTTCTGCGGAATACGGGATCGCCAAGTCCGAGGCCGCACTGCTGCCGCTGATCGCGCTGACTGGGACCACGGTCGGCTCGTTCCTGTGGGGCTGGCTGGCCGATATCTATGGCCGGCGGGTATCCATCCTACTTTCGACAATCCTGTTCGTCTCGACCGCCATCTGCGGTGCGATGCCAGCCTTCGCCTGGAACCTCGTGATGTGCTTCCTGATGGGCATCTCGGCGGGCGGGATGCTGCCGGTAATCTACACGCTGCTGGCTGAGGTCATGCCGCCGCGCCACCGCAGTTGGGTGCTGGTGCTGGTCGGCGGAACGGGGCTGGTGGGCGGCTACCTCGCGGCGAGCGGAGCGGCCTTTGTGCTCGAGCCGGTCTATGGCTGGCGCGCGCTGTGGTTACAGGGTTTCCCGAGCGGGCTGCTGTTGCTGGCCTTGGCGCGCTTCATACCGGAGACTCCACGATTCCTCGCCGAGCGGGGCCGCTTGGCCGAGCTCGAGCGGATGCAGCACCGCTTCGGTCTGGTGCCCAAGCCGCGGCCGAAGCAAGCCCCCAACTCCGCCGGCGCCGATGCGTCCGCCCCAGCCGATCACCGTCGCATCACCGCGGCGCTGGTGACGACCGCGCTGTGCTGGAGCTTCGTCAATTTCGGGTTGCTGTTGTGGCTCCCGTCCGATCTTCAAGCACGCGGCTACAGCGCCGCGGTGGCGAGCGGGATCCTTGCCAAGTCCTCGCTGCTGGCTTTGCCCACAATCCTCCTCGCTGCCTACTTCTACGCGCGGCGCAGCAGCAAGTGGACGCTGGTGGGCACGGTCGGCCTGACCGTCATCGGCCTCGTCGGTGCGTTGCTACCGCCCGCAGTGCTGAGTTGGGAACCGCTGCTGGTCGCCGTTATCGCGGTCCTGATCGTCGGCACCAACGGTACAATCGCTGTGCTGCTGCCCTACACGGCGGAGAATTATCCGCTCGGCACGCGCGGGCGGGCGACCGGACTGGTCGCTGGTAGCAGTAAATTCGGAGGTGTCGCCGTGCAGATCGCCGCGCTGGCGGGCTTCGCACCAACGCTGGTGGGCGCTGCGCTGACGTTATTGGTTCCGACCGTGGTGTCGGCAGGGTTGATCGCGTGGTTCGGCCGCGAAACGCAAGGCCGCAGCCTGCGCGAGCTTGAAGCGGAGTAGGCGCCGCGTTGCGCGCTTAGTGAAGCAGATTTGGACATTCGGCTTGAAGCAGATGTTCTGCCAACGCCCCCGAAGCGATCATTGATATTCGATCTCTAGCTCGTCCCGGCTTTCGTGCGCGGGGCAGCCAATGAGCAGATGGCCAAGCCGAGGAACAGTAGACCGCCGACGATAACCTGAGGCCCCGGCAGAACCAGCCAGGCAGTGGCGAAGAAGCAACCCATAGCGAGGTTTATCGCGGTCAAAATCCATTGACGGCCCACACCCCTCGACTGGAATCCGACAAAATTGGCAGCGCCTGCCACTACGATTGCCAAGCCGGAACCGACAAACCAAAGTGCCTCAATCGTCCAATCGGCATAGGCCAGCGGCGTAAGTGCGATGTGGGCCAACCCAAGCAGCCCGCCGACAATCGCCAATACCATTGCCAAGGTTTGCGAACGCATTAGCGCAGCCTCTTTTGAATGGGAGCGCAACGTGCAGCGGCACCTGCGACTACCAATGCGAATACAAGTACCACAAGGTTCTCCACGATCAGCGCTAGGTAGAGGTTCGACGTTGGCGTCGGTGCGTTGCCAAGTCTGACAAATGCGGCCGTCAATGTCAGCATGCCGAGCAATGGCGCAGCGAGGCCGATTGTTGCCCGGTATCCGAACCGGGCCGTCGCGAACGCGCCGATGAGAAACAGCAGCGCGGTGCCATATCCATAAGCTTCCAGCACGACGGTATCAGACATCGACATGCGCCCTGCGAAGCGGATATTCATCGCGGCCCAGAGCATCGCACCGCCGATCAACAGGTTGCGTGCGGCGGCATGAAGGAATTGGGACGAGCCCAAGCGTTCCTTGAATGCAGCCTGGAGACAGCCGGCGGCGAAATGCATCCGCTCGACCTCTGGGATATGGTCAAGTTCAGCGACCATCGCCTCGAACCAAGATCTCCGCTTCGGCGGCGCAATCTTGAAGGCGAACGCAATTATTCGTTGCGCTATGGCTTTCCGTCTCCGCGTCATAGTGCAAATCCCTTTCCAAGGTTGGCTTGGGGCACGTCGTCTGCCTCGATGGTACGGGCGAGTGCCAAGCCTGATGGGGTCAGGCGATAGGCATGGCGCGGTGGCCTGCCTTCGTGTGGCGAAGGAACCCACCGGGCTTCGAGGTTGCCTTGGTCACAGAGCCGGATCAGCATGGGATAAAGGGTCCCCGAGGCGATCCCGGTCCGTTCCATCAACTCATATCCATAGCACCAATCCTGAGGCCGTTGGAGCAGCGCCAGCAAAGCGGTTCGCGTTTGTTTCGAGATGTTAGAGCGTCTCGGCATTGGAATAATCTACATATGTAGAGTTTATATCGCAAGCGGCAATTTCTGGTGACCCCGTTCAGAATGAAACAGATTTGTCCTAAGGGGCGGGAAAGGAAACCGGCCATTCCGGAATCCGGCCATTTGCGGACGTCACGGCCCGCGCGGCTCGTCCTTGATGCCGGGCGGACAGCTTGGATGAGATTTTCGCTCAGAGCTGAAATTCTCAAACCGATCCCATTATGGCGATCAGTCGCGGCTGCTATTTTGGTTTCATGTATGGCGAGGACTTGGCCTGTTCCGTGGCTCTCGATTGCAAAGCTAGAATGAAGCGCCAACGGATTCAGGTGTTGAGTACATCAGCAAGAGCAGCCTTGAGGTCTAATGACCGGTACGGCTTTCGCAGAAGCCTAAGGTTGTCCATCTCGTCGAGGCCGAGGTGTTCGAAGGCAAAGGCAGGATAACCGGATGTAAAAAGCACCTTCATGCGCGCATCGACTTTCCTGACCTCTTCGGCAAGTTGCTGCCCGTTCATCCCGCCGGCGAGGATGACATCGGTGAAAAGAAGGTCGAACTCCTTGCCGCGGCCCATCAGCGAAAGCGCCTCTTTTCCGTCGGATGCGGCGATAACAACATAGCCCAACCTGTTCAGCAGCTTTTCGACATGTGCCCTGACGTCGGGCTGGTCTTCGACGAGCAAGATCCGCTGTCCGGCCTCCAGCTCAGCCTCTTTCATGGGAGGTTCCGGCACCTCTTCCTCTCCGGTTTCCCTGAAGCGCGGGAGGTAGAGGTTGACTGTGGTTCCCTCGCCGGGCTCGCTGTAGATCGTCACCTTTCCGTCTGACTGCTTCGCGAAACCGTAAACGGTACTGAGGCCCAGCCCCGTTCCCTTGCCAATGTCCTTGGTTGTGAAGAACGGTTCAAACACCTTCGACAGCACCTCTGGCGGCATGCCCTCGCCATTGTCGGTCACCGAAACGACCACGTAATCGCCCGGCTCAAGCTCTGATAAAAGAGGATCAATGTCCTGCAAGAACGTCCGGTTCTCACAGCTGATGACAACGGTCCCGCCATTAGGCATCGCATCACGTGCGTTGACGGCCAGGTTTACGATCGCTTGTTCGAGGGCGTTTGCATCTGCCCGCGCTAGCCAGATGTGTGCCGGAACCTCGCATTGAACTGAGATGGACTCTGGTATCCCAGCCCTGAGGAGTGCGAGTATATTGGGTATCAGTTTGGTCAGATTGATGGGCCCGGTCTCAAGATGTGACTGGCGGGAGAAGGAAAGCAGCCGCTGGGTCAAGTCTGCTGCGCTGCTGCAGGCTTGATTGATCATGGCAACGGACTCCGCCTGATCCTCGTCCAAAATGCTCATCTCAAGAAGCTCGGCGTTGCCCTGGATAATCATCAGTTGGTTGTTAAAGTCATGAGCCACACCGCCGGTGAGTTGCCCCACTGCTTCGAGCGCGCGCGCGCGCGATGAGCCCTCTTGCTGCCGCTTCTCCGTCGTTACGTTCCGAGCATTGCCCAACATGCGCTGAGCCCTACCGTCCGGATGCCGGAGAATAGCCGCCTTTATGGCCAGATCGATCGTGACACCGTCATTGCCGATCAGTCCATACTCGGCCTCCCACTCAGCAGCATCTGACTTGAGAGCTTCTGCAAAAGATTTCCGCAACCGTTCCCGATCATTCGGGTGCACGTGACTCAAGAAAGCAAGGTCTCCTGGCAAATTAGGATCAAGTTTGACGCCCAATCTTTCGGGCCAGCCCGGGGTCGCCCAAACCGTACCTGAATCGAAATCACGGTCCCACAAAACGTCACTTACCGTGTCTGCAATTATCCGGAAGCGTTCTTCAGAGGCTTCAAGCGCGTCCATGGCCTGCGTTAGCGGACTGACGTCGGTGCACGTTCCGATTATGCGAAGGGCCTTTCCTTCGTCATCGCGCACGATAAAGGCGCGGACCACAGTGTGGCCTGACGTTCCATCTGGCTTTATGAATCTGTGATCAAGAAAGTAGCGATCCCTACCTGATTCGATCGCCTCCTGCGTTACCTTTTGCGCATAGTGGCGATCTGCTTTGAGATCCGAAATTTCGTCCAATTTGTCCAAACGAACGTGGCTAGGCGGCCTATAGCCGTAGATCGTCTCATAAGCTTCATTTGCCCAGAACTCGTGTGTCTCAAGGTTCCACTCGTAGATTGCATCTTGGCTTGCGCGAGCGGATAATTCGAATCTTTCTTTGAAAAAACTCACCTCTTCGGCAAAAGTCTTCGCCTCTGTAATATTGCGCTGAATAGCAATGAAGTGAGTGATCTCATTCCTATCATTTAAGATCGGATCTATGGAAATTTCGATCCAATATTTAGTCCCATCCTTACGATAGTTAATTAACTCTTCACGTATTGAAGTGCCAGAAAGCAAGCCCGTCCTTATTCGATCGAGTGTTTCACGATCTGTAGAGGGACCCTGAAAGATTTTAGGAGATTGGGCGATTACCTCGAAAGGTTGGTAACCCGTCAACTCGGTGACGGCGTCGTTTACATACACAATCCTTGGGCCAGGCGGAGATTTCAGATCTGCATTGGTGATAATGACGAGATCAGAGATGCGTCCAAGAGCGACCTCGAAAAAATGTTCTCGCTGGCTCTCGAAATTTGCCATCAGATCTCGTGCCCCTTCGACGCAGGCAGTGGAATGAACCCCATGTAACCTTAAGCGGCCACACGGTGATGATTGTTGCGATCTTCGGCAAGCAAATTTTACGCTCGTAAAATTATGCCTCCGTTCGTCTGCCTCCCATCACCGGTCAAGAGTACGGTCGCTGCGCGAAACCCTTGGCCTCGAATGGCGGCTTTTCGAGGTTCGTTTTCCAAAACGCAAAACTCAGGAAGTGCCCCCTTGCCGACATTCGACCCGCTGGACTGCTGCAGCGCCAATCAACCGAACGACGAGAAACCAAGCGCTTGACCGGGTTCATCACCGATGCGGATGCCGGTTAGAACATCCGGTTTGTTGCAATGCGGACCCCATAACGAAGGCGCAACAGCGCTGCGCCTTCGTCTTCCTTCTCCCTCAATTCACTCGCCGCGCCGCTGGCACCACCACGGGATCATCTTCGTAGGTGAATTCGGCCCGATCGCCATCGGGGTCACCAACCAGCACAGGCTCACCATCGCGATCGAAGATCAGTGCCATGGTTCCACCTTCCTCGGGATTGGGCACATCATAACGGACACAGCCTGAGCCTTTGGTCGGGCAAGGGACCGACTGCGGGCGCAGCCCCATGGCTTGCACCAGTGATTTTCGCATCTCTTTGTAAAGCTCGGTCATGCTCAGCGGGCCACGGTGGGGCATAACCCTGCCCAGTGCCGCGTTGGGTCCGCCAGGGCCACTGAGGCTATATCCGAGTGCTGATCCAAATGCCGCCCCGCCAGCGCTCGTATTAAGGGCCCGCACCCATTGCCCCGTCTCGTCGTCCCGGCCCACGATGCCCTCGGCATCGGCAAAACCGACCTCGCCTTCGGGAGATTCAATCCGGGTTGCATCACTCGAAGCGTCATAGACCATGCGGCCCGACAGGCTGCCGCCTTCATACATGGTCATGGTGACGCCGCAGGCACGCGAGCGGACGTTGACCGTGGTGAAGGTCTGCCAGCTCTTTTGATCGGGAGAGCTGTAACCTTCTACCTGCAACACATGCACGCCCGTGGCCTTGGGGGTAAAGTTGCGGCCCGCAAACACGCCCTTCTGGTCCCTAGCCTGAAACGCGAGCGTAGGGGGCTCGCCCCCTTCGCCATCGAGATATTCGACCACGATTTCGGCAGTGCGGCCTACGCCAATGCACGATGGCCCCGCCACGCGCACGTGGCGCGCGGTTCCGACAAGGCTGACCGGCTCTTCCTTGGTGGCGTTCGGATCAGACTCTCTGACGTTGGTTGCACGGCCGAGAACACCAAGATTACCGCCGCGGTTAAGAAACACCCGCTCGAAGGGTTTGTCGTCGAGCCATTGGCCGCTGACCGCCAGGCCCAGATGCGGCGCGGCCTTTTGACGGTCAAGATCGGCGGTGAAACTGGTAACGACGATCCCTGGCTGATCAATCTTGACCGGGGCCAACAACGACGGCGTCAGATTGAACAACAGGGCTTTGGCAGCCAAGCGTTTGACCACCATTTCGTCAGAGGCAAGACCCTCCTTGGTCGTCGGCTTTTCGAGCGTTAGCTTGGGCATATCACCGCCGTCAGAGAGGTACATTTCCTGGATGTTGGCGTTTTCGCCGATGACCCGGCCATAGACCTCGCGCAGGGATGATCCGCGTTCACGGAACATGCGATCGATAAAGCTGAACCCCGGATCGGATTCCGACACCTCGCCTTCCTCTTTGGCGAGCGTGATATCGCGCAAGACCTCGACGGGAGACTTCCCAAGCTTACCGGCCGCCCGATACCAGAAGTGAGCACGATCATATCCGGGCTGGTATCCGGGCGCGGTCTCATTCAGCGGGATGTCATAGAAGGTATCGCGGACGAAATCGGGCTGGCTCTCGGTGGCAACCGCCGCAAAGGCTAGCCCCACCGCTTCGGGCATGCCTTCGAACATCCATGCGCCATATAAGGCGCGCGCACGCGGCTTCCAGAACGTGGAACCGAACGGCGCCGCGGCCTGAAAGGCGTGGAACATTTCGTGGGCAATGTTGCGCGCGAGCGTGGCCTTGTCTTTCTTGTTCTGGCTACGCGCAGTGCAGGTAATATCAATTGCCGAAAAAACGATGATGTCGTTTTCTTTGACGTAGTAGGCCGGATTCTCCACGGTATCGGCATACTTATCAGTGCGCGTGATCATGGAGAAATATTTGCTTTGATCATCAGAATTGAAGCGCTTGATGTTAAGTGGCTGCAAATCCTGGATCAGATACCAGTCGGTGGCCTGTTCAAGCAGGTCAGTAAACTGCTTGGCCGCCGGGTCCGTCGGGTTACAATCAGGCTGGCCACCCCCCACCGATGTAATGGTGCCTTTCTTGATCGCTCTGCAATCCAGGTACCATCTGCTACTTTGATAAAATGTCGCGGGAGTGCGAACCGCAGCTTCCGGTTTGGCAGCCTCGATCTCAAGACAATCAGCCGCCCACGCCTGCTGCCCTGCGGCCAGCGCAGCCAATGCTATGCCGAAGCGAAGCAAGTCACGCTCGCGGCGGCCTGCAGCGGCGGATGAGCGGCTCTTTGTAATGGCGTCCGGAGCAAGCTTGCATTCGGGCATGGCGGGGCGTCCTTGTTTCCGTGGTCGGGGGCTACTCTGTTCCGTTAAACCCGATTTTGCCCGGAAAGCGGACATTGAGGGGCGATCCACAAGCTGGCGGTCAGTCCTGGCGAAGGTCGCCAATCCATCAGGTCACCCGAACTTTTACTCTTGTTATTGGGCGAGGCGAGCAGCCCGCCGGGTATGGCGCCCCGCGGTGGTTCAACCTTGTAGTTTCGCTTCAGGTTCGATCGAATGTGCCGTGGCTATAAACACGCCATGAATCCGGCGCTTCGTCATGAAGCACGCGCGGGAGTTATGCTCCCTTTTGGGTTGCAATACAGGCGCGGATATTGGGCAATTCGCGCTCCAAAGCCTCGCCGGTGGCCAGCATTCTTGTCGAACTCGCCACCAGCGCATCAACATCAGCCTCGCTCACGCGCCGGATTGTTTTGGCCCAGATTGACCGATAGACCCCAGGTCGTAAACCGCGAGAGAGACCAGCCTATGCCCGGCAGTCAGGACTTTATCCCAGACACCCGCAACGATGACTTGAAGGTTCTTCTCGACGGTCAGCTGGTTCCGGCGCGTGACGCTCAAGTTTCGCTGTTCGATGCCGGTTTTGGGCTGGGTGACGGGGTCTGGGAAGGATTGCGCGTGCACAAGGGCGCGCTTCTGTTTCTGGAGGCCCATCTTGATCGCCTGTATCACGGTGCCGCCGCACTGCGCATAGACATCGAAATGAGCCGCGCGGAACTGACCGCGAGCCTGAGGGAGCTGCTGCGCGCCAACGGGATGGAGGAAGGGGCGCATCTGCGCCTGATGGTGACGCGCGGGCGCAAATCGACGATCAATCAGGACCCCCGATTCACGAGCGGCAAGTCCACCATAGCGGTCACCGCCGAATTCAAGCTGCGCCCAGCCGAGGCGCGCCCGCTGGCGCTGGCCATGTCCTCGATCCGCACCTCGCCGCCCGAGATCTTTGACATGCATCTCAACACCCACAGCCGGTTGAACTACATCCGGGCGCTGCTCGATGTGATGGACACAGGCGCGGACGAGGCGATCATGCTTGACCATCGGGGCTTTGTGGCGAGCTGCAATGCGACCAACTTGTTCTGGGTCAAGGATGGTACGGTATTCACCTCGTGCGACGATTTCTGCTTCAATGGCATTACCCGTGGCAACGTGATCGCGCTGTGCCGGGATGGGGTGGCGCCGTTGCGGCAAGGCGATTGGGAGGCAGAGCATCTGCTCGCCGCCGACGAGGTGTTCGTCACCGGCACCATGGGCGGGGTCACCCCTGCCGGCAGCATCGATGGCCACGCCTTGAAATCGCCGCCCGGGCCCGTCACGATCGCGATCCGCGAGGCGTATGAAGCGCTGAAAGACAGCTATGCCAGGGAGCACGCAGCGCAATGACGATCCGGATCGCGATGTGGTCTGGACCGCGCAACCTGTCGACGGCCATGATGCGCGCCTTCGAAAACCGTGCGGATTGCGTCGTCAGCGACGAGCCCTTCTATGCCGCCTATCTGGCCATGACTGGCCTCGATCACCCGATGCGGGACGAGGTTCTCCAGTCGCAGCCGAATGACTGGCAGGATGTTGCGGCGCAGCTTGGCGGGCTTGCGCCCCAAGGGGCCGGAAATGGAGATGCGGCGGTCTGGTATCAGAAGCACATGACCCACCACATGTTGCCTGAATTCGGCCTCGATTGGACGGGGGATTTTCGTCACGCGTTCCTGATCCGTGCGCCGGCGAGGGTGCTTGCCTCCTATGTCGCCAAGCGCGAGGAGGTGGCGCTGTCCGACATCGGCCTTGTGCGTCAGGTAGAACTGTTCGACAGGTTCGCGGACAAGACCGGTGCGGCGCCTCCGGTGATCGATAGCGACGAACTGCTGCGCGATCCGGAGGGTGTTTTGCGGGGCCTGTGCATGGCCCTTGCCATTCCGTTCGACCCGGCCATGCTTCACTGGCCCAAGGGCCGCAGGGCAAGTGACGGGGTCTGGGCGCCGGCGTGGTATGCCTCGGTTGAGCAAAGCACCGGCTTTGCCGTTCAATCCGGCTCCGATCTACCGTCCTTGCCCGAGCATCTCCAGCGCATCGCCGATGCTGCGCTGCCCTTCTATGGGCGGCTCGCGGCTTATCGCATTTCCGTCTAGCCTGCAGGATGGCATGAAGCAGGGTGATCGAGGGGCCATGCCGGGAGCTGCCAAAGTGGAGCCAGCGCTCCTGAAGCGATTACTGCAATGCCTGACGAGGCAGCGACGCCTCTATGCTGCTTTGGAGGTAAACCTGTAACTTGAGTAATGAGCGGGGTGAGGGCGCAATGTTGACCTTCCGCTTTGCCCACCGCGATCGACCGCTTTCGGCTAGAAAGGACGTTTAACGCTGCCGATCTGAGCGACTGGGTCTTGGTCGGAAGACTACAAACAGCATTCCCTTTACCGGCCGCCGCATTGCAGCGGCAACTGGGCGGGTCGCAGCCAGCCCCTTGGACAAGCTTCCTAGTGAAAAGCGGTCAAGACGAGCGTTCAAAAGCGTTGGCTACAAAATCCCTTCCGAGACGCAAGCCAACAGGATCAACGCTGTGAGGTATTCCATAGGAAACGTGCGTCGTGACCTCGACACCCAGCCGCTTTAGCTCGCTTTCCGCCATATGCAACGCGGCGATCGGTACGACCGGATCAGCCGTTCCGTGGACCAGCAACACCGGCGGCTTCGAGAATTCAGAGTGCGCAAGCCCTGTTGTTCCGGTGAGCATCCCCGAATAGCCCACCACGGCGGCAACAGTTCGTGGTCGGCGCAACCCGATATGGAGCGCCATCATCGTGCCTTGACTAAAGCCGACCAGCGCCAGGTCCGCCTCAGTCAGTTCATATTCTGCCAGCTTGCGGTCGATAAAGGCGTCGATGGCCGGAGCCGCCGATGCTGCGCCTGCGGCCAGAGCCGATGGCGCAAATCCGGACAGCCCCCACCACTGATAGCCAGTCCCCATCATCCCGCACCGCTGAGGCGCGTGGGGTGCGAGGAACAGTGTATCGGGAAGCGCGTCCTGCCATTGGGGTGCGAGCGCAATCATGTCGGTTCCGCTCGAACCGAAGCCGTGAAGCAGCAAAACGATCTTCTTGGGCCGCACTCCGGATCGTGGCTTGAGGCTGGCGCCATTGACAATCTTCGACAATGAAATGGTCTCTCTAGGTGACGACGGCTGCTTGCCTATGGCCAAAACGCTTGGCTGAATACCTGTGTTTAAGGCGCAGTCGATAGATGGAGCTGCCAGCCGGATTTAACGACCCTGCGCATCAGCGATTGGCATTCCGCGCTATCCCTCTCTAATGCATGGCCCATGCTGCGCATCACCGAACTGACCCTGCCGCTCCATCATCCGGACGAGGCCTTGCCTGCCGCCATCTGCAAGCGGCTCAGGATTACCCCGCGCGATCTGGTCCGCTTTGTCGTCGCGCGACGCGGCCATGATGCGCGCGACAAGAACAACATCCAGTTGGTCTATTCGGTCGACGTGAATGTGAAGAACGAGGCAGCGGTGCTTCAGCGCTTTCGCAAGGATCGCAAAGTCCTGCCCACCCCGGACCCGCGCTACCATCTGGTTTCCACAGCACCGCAAGGAGGCACGTCCAAGCGGCCCGTCGTCATTGGCGCCGGGCCGTGCGGGCTGTTTGCCGGCCTGATCCTCGCCCAGATGGGGTTCCGCCCGATCATCCTCGACAGAGGCAAAGTGGTTCGCGAGCGGACCAAGGATACCTGGGGGCTGTGGCGGCAGGGGGTTCTCAATCCGGAATCCAACGCCCAGTTCGGTGAGGGCGGGGCGGGCACCTTTTCTGACGGCAAGCTCTACAGCCGGATCAAGGACCCGAATAACCGCGACCGCAAGGTTCTGACCGAATTCGTGAAAGCCGGAGCACCATCCGAGATCCTGACAGAGGCGCATCCCCATATCGGCACCTTCCGGCTGGTGACGATGGTCGAGAGCATGCGCCAAAGCATTGAGGCGCTCGGCGGTGAATATCGCTTTTCGAACCGGGTCGATGGCATCGATATCACGACCGATGCCCAAGGCGATCGCCGCGTTCGCGGAGTCCATCTGAGCACGGGAGAGTATCTGGAAGCGGACCATGTCGTGCTCGCCATTGGCCATAGTGCGCGCGACACATTTGCGATGCTTCATGCGGCCGGGGTCTATGTCGAGGCCAAGCCGTTTTCGATCGGGGTCAGAATAGAACACCCGCAATCGTGGATCGACAGGTCGCGGTTCGGCATCGAAGCTGGCAACAAGATCCTCGGCGCGGCTGAATATCACATCTCGCACCACTGCAAGAATGATCGGACGGTCTACAGTTTCTGCATGTGTCCCGGCGGCACCGTTGTGGCTGCCACATCGGAGGAAGGCCGCGTCGCCACCAACGGCATGAGCCAGTATTCGCGTAACGAGCGCAACGCGAACTCTGGCCTGGTCGTAGCCATTGATCCGGAGCGTGACTTCCCCGGCGATCCGCTGGCTGGGATTGCGCTGCAACGTCATTGGGAGTCGTTGGCCTATGTTGCCGGCGGGTCGAGCTACAAGGCCCCGGCGCAAAGGCTGGGCGATTTTCTTGCAGGGCGCCCCTCCGAAGCGGTCGGCTCGGTAACGCCCTCCTACAAGCCCGGTGTGCATTTAACGGACTTGGCGCAATGCCTGCCGGACTACGCGGTGACTGCGATGCGTGAGGCGCTGCCTGTTTTTGGTCGACAGATCCCCGGTTACGATCACCCCGACGTGCTGATGACCGGCGTCGAAACGCGCACGTCCTCACCGATCCGCTTCACCCGCGGCAAGGATTTTCAGAGCTTGAACACAGCGGGGCTGTTTCCTGCTGG